>ERZ773216.9-NODE-9-length-215496-cov-19.995447_pt1 | contig 215496 bp, 181 predicted proteins | sample MGYA00511259_ERZ773216 | MGnify/ENA primary metagenome ERZ773216 (study PRJEB29015, sample SAMEA2737764) | human gut metagenome | biome: human gut; feature: human-associated habitat; material: faeces | place: China | collected 2012 ... | reverse complement strand
ACAAGCCCTCTAGCGCCGGGCTTGAGCGTGCGCTTTATCTCTCGCTTCGCTCGGTCCTTTATTTTACTTTATGCTTGTAATTTACTTTGGTCTGCTATGCTCATTCCTCACTCCTCACTCCTCACTCCTCACTTAAACTCCGCTCCTATTAAAAACTTCCCCTTGATTATTCCCCCAAAAAGTGCTATACTATTGATAAGTAAAATTGCACGAAATCATAACCCCAAGGAGGTAAATTTCTATGAATTGTACTCATTTCAAAAGCTACTATCCGTCCTCTGACGGACTTCATAAGATCGCGTATTACGTTCGTTTCCCTATCGGCACAGTAAGAGGTGTCGTTCAAATATCCCACGGTATGTGCGAATATTTCAGACGTTATGACGACCTCGCTGAGTTCCTCACAGGCTTAGGCTTCGCAGTATGCGGAAACGACCACCTCGGTCATGGCGACAGTGTGAACGACAGCTCCGAGCTTGGCTACTTCTCTCCTGAACATGGCTGGGAAAACGCTGTCGAGGATATGTATACTCTCACAAAAATGATGAAACACAACTACCCTGACAAGCCGTATTTTCTTCTCGGCCACAGCATGGGAAGCTTCCTTGCAAGAGCTTTTGTCACCAAGCATAGCAGAAACCTTACAGCGGCTATCTTCTGTGGAACAAGCGGCGGCATGGAGGGTATCCCTGCTTTGCTCACCCTTGTTGACAGCCTCAAAATACTCCATGGTGATAAATATAGGAGCAACGCTGTAAATAAGCTTGCTTTCGGTGCTTATACAAGAAAAATTACCGATAAGGTCAGCGAATATGATTGGATATCCCGTGACCCTGAAATAGTTTCCACCTACGAAAAAGACCCTAAATGTAACTTTATCTTCACTCTAAACGGCTTTGAAAATCTTGCAAAGCTTTTGTGGTATGTTTCAAATGAAAAGTGGTTCTCCACCTATCCGAAAACTTTGCCTACCTATCTTATAGCAGGCAGTGCCGACCCTGTGGGAAACTATGGAAAAGGCGTACTAAACGTGTTCAACAGGCTGTCCCTCAACGGCTGTGACGTTGAAATGAAGATATACGAAAATGCACGTCACGAGCTTGTGAACGAAACCAACCGCCGTGAAGTGTATAATGATATTGCAGATTTTCTGCTCGATATCATAAGCTCTGAAATGTGTTCAGATTAAGATGTAAGGGAGAGAAGTTACCGTGTTTGCTGTAGTAAACAGTGTAGGTCTGCTGGGGCTTAACGCCTTTGCGGTCAAGGTGGAGATAGAAGCGTCAAAGGGTCTGCCCTCTTTCGATATCGTGGGGCTTGCAGACGCATCTGTAAAAGAAAGCCGTGAACGTGTGCGTTCTGCACTGCGTTCAAGCGAGATAACATTGCCTCTGAGAAAAATAATCATAAATCTTGCACCTGCCGATGTGAGAAAAACAGGCTCGGTCTATGACTTAGCCGTGGCAGTTGCACTCTTGCGAATGGCTGACCTTGTTGATGACAGTATGCTTTCCACCTCTGCTTTTATCGGCGAGCTTTCTCTCAGCGGAGAAGTAAGACCTGTTCAGGGCGTTTTGCCTATGACCATAATGGCGCAGAAAATGGGACTTTCTGAGATATATGTTCCTGCCGACAATGTTCGTGAAGCTTCCGTTGTGGAGGGTATAAAAGCCTATGGCGTAAGGTCTTTGCGGGAGCTTGTTTTTCACTTTGAGAAAAAGGCGGCAATAGTTCCTGCGGCACACTATAAGCCCACCGCTGAAAGCTATTTCGGAAGTCTTGATTTTGCCGACGTAAAAGGACAATCAGCGGCAAAAAAAGCATTGGAGGTCGCAGCGGCAGGCGGTCACAACGTTCTTATGATAGGTTCGCCCGGTTCAGGAAAATCAATGCTTGCAAAACGTATGCCGTCGATACTTCCTGCCATGACCTTTGAGGAGTCCATAGAAACCACAAATATCCATTCTGTGGCAGGACTTTTGGACAGCAACAGTCCTCTTATCACCGCCAGACCTTTCCGCTCACCGCATCATACAGTTTCACCGGCAGGACTTTCAGGCGGAGGCTCTGTGCCAAAGCCCGGTGAGATTTCCCTTGCACATAACGGCTTGCTTTTTCTTGACGAGCTTGCAGAGTTTTCACGCCCTGCCCTTGAGATCTTACGTCAGCCTTTGGAGGACAGGCAGGTGACCATATCCAGAGTGTCAGGGTCTATAACATACCCATGTTCGTTCATGCTTATCGCTGCAATGAATCCTTGTCCATGCGGATATTTTGGTCACCCAACAAGAAAGTGCATATGCTCGCCGAAACAGGTGTCAGGCTATCTTTCCAAAGTCAGCGGACCACTTCTCGACCGTTTCGACATTCATTTGGAGGTCGCACCTGTTGAGTTTGCAGATCTTTCTTCCACTGCCAAAGAGGAGTCATCAGCGTCCATAAGAGAGCGTGTTCAAAAAGCTCGTGACATTCAAAACGAGCGTTTCAAAGGCACTAGCATAACCTGCAACGCACGAATAACCTCTGATATTCTTCAAGAGGTCTGTCCTGTGACAGATGAGGCTTCAAAGCTTTTGGAGAACGTTTTTGACAGGCTGGGACTTTCAGCAAGAGCCTATGACCGCATACTTAAAGTCGCACGAACTGTTGCGGATATGGACGGTGCAAAGGTCATAGACAAAAAGCATATCGCAATGGCTGTTCAGTATCGAAGCCTTGACAGAAAATATTGGAATGGGTGATATGTGCGTCACATAAAAGCTGACAGGAAACGGGCGAACACTGTTCGCCCCTACTATGGTGTATTCAAATACATATGATAATTGCAGACGGTTTTTATTCCGTCTGTTTTTTTGTGCAAAAAAGTACGGGAACGCCCGAAACATTCCCGTACTGTCCTTATCACAATTCTATAATTATCCCTTAAAAATTCTATTTCAAAAAAATCAATCTGCCACTGCGTTCTTTGCGATAACGTCTGCAACAAGATTTGCAGGGAGCGGCTCGTAACGTGCCTTTTCAAAGGTGAACACGCCCTGACCCTGCGTCATTTGTCTCAGAAGCAATGTGAAGTCTGCCATTTCAGCCATTGGAACTTCGGCAACTATCTCGGTCATGCCCTTCTTTTCGGCAGGATTCATACCGAGAACTCTGCCTCTTCTCTTATTAAGCTCGCCCATCATGTCGCCAGTGTTATCGTCAGGTACGAAAACGCTCAAAGAGCCGATCGGTTCGAGGAGAACAGGCTCTGCCTGACGCATACCCTCTTTGTATGCGATAGAAGCTGCCATTTTGAATGCCATTTCTGAGCTGTCAACAGGGTGATATGAGCCGTCCACAAGGATAGCTTTCAGACCAACTACAGGGAAACCTGCGAGAACGCCTTTCTTTACGCTTTCCTGCAAGCCCTTTTCTACGGCTGGGAAGAAGTTCTTTGGAACTGCTCCGCCAAACACCTTTTCTTCAAATACAAGGTCGTCAGATACGCATGGCTCAAATTCTATCCAAACGTCACCATACTGACCGTGACCGCCTGACTGCTTCTTATGTCTGCCCTGCACCTTGACTTTCTTTCTGATAGTTTCACGATAGGAGATCTTAGGCACAGAAGTTTCTACTTCAACGCCGAATGTTCCTGCAAGTCTGCCCACAACTGAATCAAGATGAAGTCCGCCCAAGGTGCTGAGTATCATTTCGTTTGTTGACGGGTCGAGCTTGTAATCTATAGTAAGGTCTTCTTCCATAAGTCTTGTCATTGCGGCGGATATCTTGCTTTCATCGCCCTGCTTTTTAGCTCTTACTGCCATTTTGTAGCATGGCTTAGGGAATGTCATAGGTGCAAACTTAACAATTCTTGCGGAGTCACAGATAGTATCGTTGGTGTTCACGTTCATCTTCATTGCCACAACGATATCTCCACAGCCTGCTTCGGCAACGTCTATCTGCTTTTTGCCCTGAAGCGTAACAAGCTTTCCGACCTTTTCGGTGCTTCCTGTGGTAGCGTTCACAACCTCCTTGTTAGGTGTAAGCTTTCCTGAAAATACCTTCATGTATGACATCTTGCCAACAAATGGGTCAGCAACTGTCTTGAATACAAATGCACTCATTGGATCGCTTTCAACGCAAGCGACTTCAACAGCTTCGCCGTCTGCTGTTTCGCCTATCATAGCGTCCTTTTCTGACGGAGGAGGGAGCAGCAGATCTATCTCCTTAAGGAGCATATCAACACCTGAGAGGTCTGTGGAAGAAACGCAAGTAACAGGAGTTATAATGCCTGAGTTCATGCCGCTATGTATTCCGTCGATAAGCTCTTTCTGTGTGAATGCTTCGCCTGAGAAGAACTTTTCAAAAAGCGCCTCGTCAGTTTCTGCAACGGCTTCGGACACGGCTTCGATAAGTCCGTCGATACGATAACCCATTTTCTCTGATACATCAGCTGTAGGCATATCAGTTTCAACTGCCTTGCCGTCTTCATACTTATATGCTTTCATCTCAATGAGATTTACATAAGAAACTATCTTTCTGTCTGCGATAACAGGCACAACAACAGGGCAAACTGTAGGTCCGAACTCTGCTTTGAGCTGAGTAAGAACGTTATTGAAGTTTGCGTTATCGTCATCAAGCTTTGTTACAACGAACATTGTAGGCTTGCCCATTTTCTTTGCAAGGTCATAAGCCTTGTGAGTACCTACACGAACGCCTGATTTACCTGATACAGTGATGAGTACGCAACCGCTTGCGGCAATGCCCTCAACAGCTTCGCCCTCATAATCGAACATACCGGGAGTATCAAGAAGATTCACCTTGAACTCGCCAGTCTCCAAAGAAGAAAGAGATGTGTAAACAGAACATTTTCTCTTTATCTCATCAGGGGTATAATCAGAAACAGTGTTTCCGTCAGTTATCTTGCCGAGCCTGTCAGTAGCTCCGCTTTTATATAGCAGTGCCTCAGTCAGAGAGGTCTTTCCAGAACCTGCCTGACCTGCAATAGCAATATTTTTTATTTTTGTGCTGTCGTATTTTTTCAAGTTGATCGCTCCAATCTATGCCGTTGGACGGCTTAATGTGATATGCAGTATAATTATATGTATCATTTACACAAAATATATCAACCGCATAAGATAATTATATACTATTTCCACATAAATAGCAAGGGTGGAAAGAAAAATTTCTTTCGTGAATGTGAACAAAGTTTAGACTTGTTATAAAGCAGATTGCACAAGGGCGGAAGAAGTGAGGAGTGAGGAGTGAGGAATTAGGAATGAGCAAAGCTGCCCCCAAGCACCGAGCGAAGCGAGAGATAACGCGCACGGTCAAGCCCGGCGCTGGAGGGCTTGCAGGGTCAAGGGACAGAGTCCCTTGTGGAGTTTGAGGCAAAGCCTCAATCGGCGACAGCCGACCAAGCGGTGCAGAACAAAGTAAAAAAGCATACAGAAGTTAGATATCTGATAAAAGTGATATCGGAGAATTAAATCTGCACCGCTTTTCTATCCCATAGAGCAACGTATATCCGCAAAGAGCGAAGCGATTTTGCGGCGTCAGGACTTGCCCGAATATCTGTAGTGGTGCGGTTATCAGAGATGTGTGAATGCAAAAAAAGCTCCCCGAGCTTTTCGGAGAGCTTTGCGTTATTTTACCCTTATGATAGGCTGAAGCTGTATACCGTCAAGAGCCGACTGAATAGTTTCGGGTATGAGTTCAAACTCAGCCACTATGGAGTTTGGCTTCTTTTCGCAGTTGTCCTGCGCATATGGTACGAAATAGTAGTTTCTCAGATTTTGCAGATAACCTATGTTTTTAGCACACCCTGCCAGTGCGTCATTTGTCGATATGGCGATGACCACGGGACGAGCATTTCTCAGGTGACTTTTTACCGCCATGGTGGCTGGAGTGTCCGTCAAGCCAAGAGCAAGCTTTGCTGCCGTGTTTGAGGTGCAGGGTGCTGCTACCATGATATCACACATCTTTTTCGGTCCGATCGGCTCGGCTTCTTCTATGGTGCGTATGACCTTGCGGCCTGCTATGGTTTCAAGGCGTTTGATGTTTTCTTCCGCTGTGCCAAAACGTGTAGATATAGATGCGGCGTTGAAAGACATTATTGGCACAAGCTTTGCGCCCTGCTGCACAAGCCGTTCTGCGGCGGCAAATGCCTTTTCAAAGGTGCAGAAGGAGCCGGTCATGCAAAAGCCTATTCGTATGCCGTCAAGTGACATTCTTTGTTCCCCTTTCATTCAAAATGTCCGTGACTGTTCGGGCGATTATCTCTCCTGCAGTCATAGGTGCGGCTTTGGCTGGAAGTCCCAATGCCCATACCACACGCCTGTTCAGCTTTGCGGCAGTTTCATGATCTACTCCGCCAGGTCGGGAGGCAAGGTCTATGATAAGAGAGTTTTTATCCATTACGCCCAAAAGCTTTTCATCAAGTATCATGGCAGGGACGGTGTTTATTATTATAGTATACCCCGAAATATTGTCCGCAAGAGCTGTGATAAGCTCTGCCTTATAGCCTGCGCCCTCAGCTTCTGCAAGCGCAGAAAGCTTTCTTGCGGATATAGTCACATCTGCGCCGACAGCTCGAAAAAGCTTAGCGCAGGCTTTCGCTACTCTGCCATAGCCAATAACCAGGACGGTCGAACCGTTCACGGTGACAGCAAGCTCCTGCATGGCTATTTGCAAAGCGCCCTCCGCCGTGGGGATACAATTTCTTATAACAAGCTCCTCTCGCTTATAGTAATCTTTAACATCGAAGCCGAGAGAGGAGAAATATTCTATTTGATCACGGCGGAGCAGACCGCCTGCCACGAGTGCATTTTTCTTTAAATGCGTTGAAACGTCACTGCATGATACCTTTACATTACGGCTAGAAGAGATATCCAGCCCGTCAGCTTTCATGAGAGGAAGTACGAGAACGTCCGCCTTTTCGGTGAGCTGATCGAGATGAGCGAGGGGGATAGTGTCCTCGCCTTTATCATCCATGCCGTAAGTATAGACCCTGCCGATTTTAGTGAGAGTCTGAGCTGTATATGTTTGTCTTGCGTCACCGCCGACGCAGAGGAAAACTGTTTTTTTCATATGGATACCTCCTGTGGGACTATGCCTGATAGAGTTATATATAATTATATGTATCGGTGTGCTAAATGTTACCGGCAAAACAAAACGCCCTATCCCTGCAAAGCAAGAATTGCGGCGCTTTGATATGATGTCATATTTCTATCTTGATAAACTTCGGCTCGTGCTTTTTGAAATAGGTCAGATACTTAAAGCCTGCCGCCTGCGCCATTTCTACGCCTGCGGAAATGTCTCTGCCGATATCTGCGGTGCAGTGGGCGTCTGAACCTATGGTCAATATCTCGCCGCCTAGGGCTTTGTAGAGTTTCACATAGCCAAGGTCCGGGAGGGGCTTGCCGTATTTTTGCCTTAATCCCGACACATTTATCTCTATGCCCTTGCCTTTTTGGATAAGTGTACAAAAAATTTCTCTGATAATATCTTCATATGGAGAAAGATCTATTTGTATACCGCAATCTCCCTGGATATATCGCAGAGGATAGGTGAGGTGTCCTAAAACATCGAACCTGCCCCATTTGCACATTTCAAGCATTTCTTTGAAATAGTCGTCAAGGAGAGCATAAATTTGCGGCAAGTCCATATTTTTGTACTCTATCCAATAGAAATCGTCATTGCCTTTATTCTGATGATGTGAGCCGATGATAAAATCAAGGCGTTTGTCGGAGGCTATCTCTTCGGCAAATTCTATATCCTGCAAAGGCTGACCAAGCTCTATTCCGCAGAGAAAATTTAAACCCTCTAGGTGCTGGGCGGCTTCATACTGGGCGACTATGCTTGCGGGGGCATACTCCCCCGAGCCGTACATCATGCCGTCTTTCAGGGCTTCAGGGTCACCATAATGATCGGCTTTATAGCGAAAATTGCAATCGCAATGGTCAGTTATGGCAAATGCCGCCAAGCCAAGCTCTCTGGCTTTTGCTAAAGACTGTTCTACAGTTCCCTCACCATCGGGGGAAAAGCCTGTGTGGGTGTGCATATCTATAAGAGTTTTCATAGGTTCTCCTATCTGTACGAAAATTTGTACTTATATATAATTGTAAAGCTTTTCAAGCTGTTTCGCCGCTTCTGCCGCACGTCTTACAAAGCTGTCAGGTGCAGCATTTCGGTACATGGTGGACTTTGACATATAAAGCTCTAATGACAATGGTGGCTGGTGGTCGAGGTTTTTGAGCTTTCTGAGAAATTTCTCAAAATTCAGGTTGCCGTCAAACGGTATCATGTGTCCGTCGGTGTTGCCGTCGTTATCGTGGATATGCAGGCAGACAAGCTTGCTGCCGAACTTTGTCAGGCAATCGGTATGCTTTGAGAAACAATTCTCATGACCTGTGTCATAGCAAAATTTCACGTTATCATGGCTTTCGAACCGGTCAAAAAGCACGTCAAGAAACTGCGGGAGCTGGATATTCTCAAAGGCGATATCGACGCTGTTTTCTTCTCCGCACTGTATTATCTTGGCGAAATTCTCTATACCGAAACGAGATACTTCGGGGGGAACAAGCCCGTCAGTGGGGTGGCATATCATGGTTTTTATGCCGTTTTCACCGCACACTCTTACACATTCAAGTGTTCGTTGGAGGATATATTCGCTCTCTGGGCATATTGTCCAAAGGGCGTTCATGCGGTCAAACTGTGAATGGACGTTTTCTATTTCCAGTCCAAAATTTCGTACAATATCATACTGAGTGTATTTTAGTCCGTCAGAAAAGCCAAGCATTACACCGTCAAAGCCGTTCTCTTTTATAAGTCTTATACGCTCCTCAAAGGGTATTTTAAAGGTGAAGTCTGCAAACATACAGCGTTTCAATCTTTTTCCTCCTTACCAAAAACAGCGGCAGAATTGCTCTGCCGCCGTGAAAATTTAGTTTTTGAGAGAATGGAGTGGTGCAGGGATCTGTCCGCCTCGATTGATGAACTTGGAAGGTGACTCTTTTTTGAGCGGCATAACAGGTCCGCAGCCAAAAAGTCCGCCCCAATCAAGTTCTTCGCCAACGCTCTTGCCAATAGCAGGGATAACTCTTACGGCGGTGGTCTTGTTGTTTACCATACCGATAGCAGCTTCGTCTGCGATGATAGCGGAAATAGTATCGGCTGGGGTATCGCCCGGAATACATATCATATCAAGACCAACTGAGCATACAGCGGTCATAGCTTCGAGCTTTTCAATGCAGAGCGCACCGCTCTTTGCGGCATCGATCATGCCTGCGTCCTCAGAAACAGGGATAAATGCACCTGAAAGTCCGCCTATTCTTGAGCAAGCCATTACGCCGCCCTTTTTAACTGCGTCATTGAGCAGGGCGAGGGCTGCTGTTGTGCCATGTGTACCGCACTTTTCAAGACCTATTTCCTCGAGGATATGGGCAACAGAGTCGCCTACTGCCGGAGTTGGTGCGAGTGAAAGGTCAACAATACCGAATGGAACGCCAAGACGCTTGGAAGCGATAGTTCCAACGAGCTGACCTACTCTTGTTATCTTATATGAAATCTCCTTGATAACGTCGGATATCTTTGTGATATCAGCGTCAGGATATTTTCTCAAAGCGGCTCTTACAACGCCAGGGCCTGATACGCCCACGTTTATCATGCAATCAGGCTCGCCAACTCCGTGGAAAGCACCTGCCATGAACGGGTTATCCTCAACTGCGTTACAGAAAACAACGAGTTTTGCTGCGCCAAAGCAGGCAGAGTCAACTGTTCTTTCTGCACACTCTCTTACAACGCCGCCCATCATTTTGCAGGCGTCCAGATTGATACCTGTTTTTGTTGAACCGATATTTACAGAGGAGCATACTCTCTCAGTAGTAGCAAGTGCCTCTGGGATAGACTTGATAAGCTCGATATCGCCTGCGGAGAAGCCCTTTGGAACGAGGGCTGTATATCCACCGATAAGGTTTACGCCAACGTCCTTTGCGGCTCTGTCCATAGCGTGTGCAAATGGAACAGGTGAACACTTGCAGGCAGCAGACACGATAGCGATAGGGGTAACGGAAATTCTCTTATTTATGATCGGGATTCCAAGCTCCTTTTCTATCTGTTCGCCCACCTCAACAAGCCTTGCAGCTTTTGCGGTTATCTTCTTATAGACATTCTCGCAGGCAACGTTTATATCGCTGTCGATACAATCAAGCAGAGAAATGCCCATTGTGATAGTACGAATATCAAGACAATCGTCCTGTATCATTCGTATCGTTTCCAACACGTCATATGTATTAATCATTTTACTGAAATCTCCTCTTTAGATATGGTGCATACAGTTAAAAATATCCTCGTGCATTGTGTGTATCTTAACACCCATTGTCTGACCAAGCTCTGTAAGTCCGTCCGCCATGGTAGCAAAATCGGAGTTGAGCTTTGTGATGTCAACAAGCATTATCATAGCAAAGAGGTCCTGCAAAACTGACTGAGTGACCTCGATAACATTCGCATTATATTCTGCACACTTTGTGCTTACCTTTGCAAGGATACCTACAGCGTCCTTACCTATAACCGTAACAACAGCTCTCATTAATAAGACCAGCCTTTCCAAATTCATTTATATATCTTCTATTATACCACACAGCGGAGATTTTGCCAAGAGTTTTAATTATAAATATTTTATTAACGTTGGAAATGCGTTTTATGGGGCGACGGTCAAGGCAGGTGGTTTGCGGTGAAAGAAACGGGCGAACATTGTTCGCCCCTACCCATATTTGTACGAATTACAAAAAAATTCGTAAAAATCAAAAACGTTGAAGTGCAAAAAAGCGGGATGTCAGATTTCTGCAAAACAAAAAAAGTTTGATGAGCGGGACGTCAATTTCTGTGAGCTTGCGAGCAGAAATTTCGCCGCTCCCCTACAAAAAACGCCCCCATTTAGGGGACGTTCTTGTATTATTTTTCTGTTCTGAATGGTGCGAGGGGTATGCCTGTTTCGTTGAAGATAGTTACCTCGCAATAGTTGAACCAGTTATATCTTGCATAGAGAGGTTTTTCAACGGCGTCTGACTTGATGAATATCTTACTGCCGTTTATGGTGATATCGGCTTTTACGAACTCTTCGTCCTTGCCTGCTATCTCAAAGCCCTGTGCTTCGCCCTTTACTACAAAGCCGTTTTCGGCATGGTCAAAGCTCAATTCTATACCACCGTTTTTATACTCCAGCGACTTATAGATAGGTCCGAATGCTTTTACGTCCATTCCGTAGAAAAGCTTTTCTGCCTGCAAACAAAGTCTTTCGCCAACGGGAACTTTATTCTTTGGGTGAATCTCATTGAATTCGCCGCAATCGGAGATAACAGCAATGCCTGTATTTTTCACTGTCTTATATGCTCTCATCTGTGCTTCTCTTATTTTACACCAATGCTTATAATCAGGGTCGGCGGCATATTTGAACATTGGGAGCTGGACGATTATGAACGGAAGCTCATCGTCGCCCCACTTCTCTCTCCAAAGCCTGATAAGAGATGTGAGGAGGGTATAATAGCTGTCTGGCTTATGGTCGTCAGACTCGCCCTGATAATAGAGGAAGCCTTTTATTGTATAAGGACAAACTCTTGACACCATGGTCTCAAAAAGTCCTGTTGGGCGGAATGGGTTTACGCAGTTTATTGGACCCGGCCAATTCTTATCGCCAAGGATCTCGTTGGCTTTCTCCCAGCTCATTGTTGGGTCTTTTTGCAGAAGCTCGCCGTATTTTTTATCCCACACACGCTCAAATTTCTGATAATCTCTGTATTCTTTTATCTGCTCCTCGACAGTTTTGCCCTCAATACGTTTTTCATACTCGTCTATGTAGCTTCTTATTTCAGCGTTGTTTTCAAGGGTCGGTCTGTCTACCCATGCGGAGGCTGATGTGCCGCCCCAGTTACAGCCGATAAGTCCTACTGTTACGCCAAGGTCTTTGGCAAGCTTTCTTGCAAAGAAGAAGCCGACTGCACTCCATGCCCTTGAATTATCCTTTGAAGCCTGCGACCATGCGGTATTGTTTTCGTCCTCATAGAACATTTCGTCAAGAGTGCCACGCTTTTGAGTGTAATAAAATCTTACGTTGCAATCAGGGGTGAGGTTTTCGAGGACTTCTTTGCCGCCCTTTGCGTTTTGAAGTTCAAGCTCCATATTTGACTGGCCGCCGCAGAACCACACTTCGCCTATCATGATACGGCAGAATTTTTTCTCTGTACAGCCGTCTGAAACTGTCATTTCATACTCTCCGCCAGCACTCATTGGAGGGAGGACGGCTGTCCACCTGCCGTCACAGACCTGCGTCTGGACTGACACGCCGTTAAGAGTAACTGTGACAGTTCTTTCCTCGTCCCCAAGTCCCCAGACTGTTATGTTCTTGTCACGCTGGAGCACCATATCGTTTGAAAAAATATTTGCTACTTTTAACATACTTTTTTCTCCTTTCAATATCTATAAAAATTCAAAAAATATCATCGCCGCAGGCGATACCTTAATTCCTCACTCCTAACTCCTCACTAATCAAAGAGTATGGTAGAACAGAATGATATCCTCAAAAACGCCATCTTTGTTTTCAAAGCCCTGCGGTACAGTGCCGAGCTTAACAAAGCCGAGGTTTTCGTAAAGCTTTACCGCTTTGACGTTTGATGCAACAACGGCATTGAACTGGAGCACCTTAAAGCCTTTCTGCTTTGCTATGAAAAGACAATGTTCGACTATGACCTTTCCTGCGCCTTTTCCACGGCAGGTGCTTTTTACGGCATAGCTTGCGTTTGCGATATGTCCGCATCTGCCAACGTTATTAGGGTGGAGAATATACATTCCTACGGTCTCGCCATCATACTCTGCAACACCGCAGAATGTTTGTGAAGCAAAGAATTTTTTTGCCCCATCATAGTCGAGGGTCTCTTTCTGTGGGAAGGCATTGCCCTCTTTTACAACTTCGTTCCATATCTCTGCCATTGCAGGAACGTCATCAATGTTGTAACCTCTTACGGTCACGTTTTTCATTTTTGCCATTTTGGATACTTCTCCATAATAAAATTACTCGATAAATGACTTCATGCCACGCTCACGTCGCCAATCAAGGAACTCCTCATATGTTCCCTGTCTGTCGATACAGCCGTCGGGGGTTATCTCGATTATTCTGTTTGCAACTGTCTGAACTATTTCGTGGTCATGAGATGCGAAAATCACAACGCCTTTGAAATCTCTAAGTCCGTTATTTACAGCTGTGATAGACTCAAGGTCGAGGTGGTTGGTAGGTCTGTCAAGCATTATAACGTTTGAGCCGAAGAGCATCATACGGCTGAACATACATCTTACCTTTTCACCGCCTGAGAGAACTTTTACAGGCTTATATATCTCGTCCCCTGAGAAGAGCATTTTGCCAAGGAAACCTCTGAGGTATGTGTCTGTTACCTCAGAAGTGGAATATTTTCTTATCCAATCCACTATGCTTTCGTCATTATCGTTGAAGTAGGCTGAGTTATCAATAGGGAAATAGGAACGTGATGTGGAAACGCCCCACTTAATGCTGCCCTCGTCTGGCTCTTCTTCCTCTGCAAGTATCTTGAAAAGCATTGTGATAGCCTGCTCGGACTCACCTATGAAAGCGACCTTATCGGTACGGCTGAGGGTAAAGGAAACATTATTGAGGAGCTTTACTCCGTCAACTGTTTTGGATATGCCGTTGACTTTGAGGACGTCTTTTCCAAGCTCTCTATCCATATTAAAGCCTATGAAAGGATATTTTCTTGATGAGGCAGGCATTTCTTCGACTGTGAGCTTATCAAGAAGCTTTCTTCTTGCGGTAGCCTGCTTGGACTTTGATTTGTTTGCAGAGAAACGGTTGATGAACTCCTGGAGTTCCTTGATCTTCTCCTCGGCTTTCTTGTTCTGGTTCTTTATCATTCTCTGCATGAGCTGTGAGGACTCATACCAGAACTCGTAGTTACCAACATACATTTTTATCTTTGTATAGTCGATATCCACGATATGGGTACAAACATTATTAAGGAAGTGTCTGTCATGAGATACAACGAGGACAGTTCCGAAATAGTCGGCAAGGAAGTCCTCAAGCCAGCTGATAGCGTCGATATCAAGGTGGTTTGTAGGCTCGTCCAGCATGATAATATCAGGATTGCCGAAAAGTGCCTGCGCAAGAAGCACCTTGACTTTCTCGTTACCTGAGAGGGTGGACATCTGTGAATAGAGGATATCCTCAGAAAGACCAAGACCCTGAATGAGCTTTGAAGCGTCAGACTCAGCTTCCCAGCCGTTTAATTCTGCGAACTCGCTTTCAAGCTGTCCTGCTCTGTCGCCGTCCTCCTCGGTGAAGTCCTCCTTGGCGTAAAGCTCGTCCTTTTCTTTCATTATCTCATAAAGTCGCTTATTGCCCATTATTACAGTTTCGAGAACTGTATACTCGTCAAATGCAAAGTGATCCTGACGAAGCACTGAAAGTCTGTCCTCTTTTGAGATCACTACCTCGCCTGTGGTAGGCTCTATCTCACCGCAGAGGATCTTCAGAAATGTTGACTTTCCTGCACCGTTTGCACCGATTATGCCATAGCAGTTGCCGTTTGTAAATTTAAGGTCAACGTCCTTGAAAAGAAGCTGACCACCGAATGAAAGGCTTACGTTTGATACTGTTATCATTTTAACTCTCCTATATCTGATAATTATACTTTGACACTTTATTATACCACACAAAGAGGCTTATGTCTACTTTTAATTATTAATTTTTCATCACTGCGCTTTTATGGTGCAAACGAGGTTTTGCTCTTGACGTTTTCAACAAAAAGTGTTATAATTGTTATGTACACATTGGCAATAGCGATAATTATTGCCCTGAAAATTCAAGAATTAAGTTGGAAAGGATAACTTGAATATGAAAAAAGTTTTGTTTGCTTCTTCGGAGTGTGTTCCGTTTATCAAGACAGGCGGTCTTGCTGACGTTGTTGGCTCTCTGCCTAAGTGCTTTGACAAGAGGTATTATGATGTCAGAGTAATTCTTCCTAAATATTTCTGCATGAAACAGCAGTGGAAAGACATGATGCAGTACAAGACCCATTTCTACATGGACTTTGCAGGTCAGAGCCAATATGTAGGCGTGCTTGAATGTGTTTATGACGGCGTTACGTTCTATTTTATCGACAACGAACATTATTTCACCGGTGACAAGCCTTACACTGAGCATCACTGGGATATAGAAAAGTTCATGTACTTTGACAGAGCTGTGCTTTCTGCTCTGCCGCTTCTTGATTTCCGTCCTGATGTTATACACTGTCACGACTGGCAGACGGGTCTTATACCTGTATATCTTCATGACAGCTTTGCAGGGGGAGATTTCTTCCGCGGCATAAAGACCGTTATGACTATACACAATCTGAAATTCCAGGGAAATGACGGAGTTGAGCAGTTCAAGAGGATATCCGGTCTGTCTGACTACTACTTCACTATCGACAAGCTGAGAACGGGCGTTGACGGCAATATGCTCAAGGGCGGACTTGTTTATGCTGACGCTATCACAACTGTCAGCAACACATACGCAGAGGAGATAAAGACTCAGTTCTACGGCGAGGGTCTTGACGGACTTATGAGGGCAAGGGCTAACGATCTCCGTGGTATCGTAAATGGTATCGACTACGTTGATTATAACCCTGACACGGACAAGAACATTGTTGTAAGATACAATTATGACAACGTGCTTGAGAAGAAGATACACAACAAGAGAGCAATTCAGGCTGAGCTTGGTCTTGCGCAGGACGACAACCGCTTTATGATAGGCATTGTTAGCCGTTTGACAGATCAGAAGGGCTTTGACCTTATTGCATACATGATGGAAAGAATGTGCGAACAGGGCATACAGTTCGTTGTGCTTGGCACGGGCGAGCAGAAGTATGAGGATATGTTCCGCTGGTTTGCAGGCAAGTATCCTGACAGGGTTTCTGCTAACATTTACTACAGTGAGGAAATGAGTCACCGCATTTACGCATCTGCTGACGCATTCCTTATGCCGTCACTTTTCGAGCCATGCGGACTTTCACAGCTTATGTCACTGCGTTACGGCACGCTGCCTATCGTTCGTGAAACCGGCGGTTTGAGAGATACTGTTCAGCCGTTCAATCAGTTTGAGAGGACCGGCACTGGTTTCAGCTTTGCAAACTACAATGCACACGAGATGTACAACACTGTTATGTTCGCAAAGTACATATTCGATGACAGACGTGACGAATGGAACGGACTTATCAAATCTGCAATGGCACAGGATTTCTCATGGCAGGCTTCTGCTAACAAATATCAGGAAATGTATGACTGGCTTATCGGCTAAGATAGATACAAGAAAAGCTCCGCAGGAAAAATGCGGAGCTTTTTTATATTATAGGTTTTGGTCAAGCGTATGATACGTTGGGAATCAGGTGGGCGACCTCAGGTCGCCGCTACGGAAACAAACATAAAAAGCGGCACAGTTTAGGCTGCGCCGCTTTTGTTTTGCATTTATCAGTCACCAAACGCGACGCCCAGAGCCTTTGCGGTCTTGACGAGCTGGTGGTCGGCAGGGACAAACTTTGTTTTGCCTGCAACTTCTGAAAGTGGGTTTTCTGACACAACTTCATTTATCATTGCCACTGCATAGCCGTATTTATCGGCTGCGATAAGCTCTGCGGCATGGACGCCGAACTTTGTGGCAAGCACTCTGTCATAAGCCGACGGACTGCCGCCTCTGAGCATATGACCAGGAACGCAAACTCTTGTTTCTCTGCCTGTAAGCTCTTCTATCTGCTTTGCAATTCTAGGGGTAGCAGTTGTAAGACCCTGTTCTGCACGAAGTCTTGCTCTTTCCTTCTTTTTAAGCTTTGCCTCTTCTTTATCAAAAGCACCCTCAGCCACTGCCATTATAGAGAATCCCTTTGACTCTCTCTTTTCGCAAGCCTCGGCAAGCTTTTCTATATCGTATGGTATCTCAGGGATCACTATTATATCTGCACCGCCTGCGATACCTGAATAGAGGGTGAGCCAGCCGGCTTTATTGCCCATTATTTCTGCAACAAGTATTCTTCCGTGGGAATTGGCTGTGGAATGAAGTCTGTCGATAACGTCTGTGGCTGTGTCAACAGCAGTATGGAAGCCGAATGTTACGCTTGTGCCCCAGATATCGTTGTCTATAGTTTTTGGCAGGCCGATAACGTTAAGTCCCTCAGTTGAAAGGAGGTTAGCGGTCTTATGAGTGCCGTTGCCGCCCAAGGTGAGCAGGCAATCGAGCTTCTGCTTTTTATAGGTTTCTTTCATAGCCTTTACTTTATCCACGTTATCTTCTTCAATGACCTGCATTTTCTTGAAAGGCGTTCTCTTTGTGCCGAAAATAGTTCCGCCTGTGGTAAGGATACCAGAAAAATCAGACTGCTTCATTTCCTTGCACATATTATTGATAAGCCCGTAATAGCCGTCCTCTATGCCGATTATCTGGACGTCTTCGCCGAACTTTTCATAGCAAGCCTTTGCAACGCCTCTGATAGTTGCGTTAAGTCCCGGACAATCTCCTCCGCTTGTGAGTATGCCTATTCTTTTCTTCATTTTACCAAGTCCTTTCAATGAAATTCTATCATTATCAACGATCAATACTTATCGCTTGTGCTGAAATCTTCTATATCGGCTTCGTCGGAAGGAGTGATATCCTGCTGAGTTTCCTCAGGGGTGGCCTCGCTTTCCGGCTCATCGTCAATATATGTGAACCTTGAAGTCTGATGCTCTTTCTTATCCTTTTCACTGTTCTCGCTAAGTTTGAAACGTGCTATCATATTCTTTAGTATAAGCGACTGGCTTGAAAGCTCCTCGCTTGCGGAAGCTGAACCGACTGCAGTCGAGGTATTGGCTGATACAACGGCTGATATCTGGTCTACTCCCGTATTTACCTGAACGATAGCTTCTGCCTGCGCCTCAGAAGCGTCTGAGATATTCTTTACGAGATCCTTTATAGTATTTGAATTGCTTACGATATTGTTCAGCGAATCAGCAGTTTCTTCGGCTATCTTAGAGCCCTTTGAAACAGCGGCAGACTGGTTTTCGATAAGTGAAGCGGTCTGCTTTGCGGCTTCGGCTGATCTTGATGCCAGACGTCTTACCTCGTCTGCTACCACGCCAAAGCCCTTTGAACCCTCTCTTGCGGCCTCTACGGCGGCGTTAAGGGCAAGGATATTTGTTTGGAATGCGATCTCGTCAATTACCTTGATTATCTTTGAGATCTCATCGGAAGCTGTATGGATAGCATTCATGGCATTTACCATGTTGCCCATATCGCTGTTGCAGTTGTCAACGGCTTCGGTATTCTTAAGTACGATATTATAAGCGTTCTTAGAGTCCTCAGAGTTCTGAGTTATCTGCTTTGAAACATCACTGAGGGTAGCGGAAAGCTCCTCGATCGCGGAAGCCTGCTGTGTAGAACCCTGTGATACAGACTGTGCGATATTTGACACCTGAACCGCCCCTGAGTTCACCTGCTCGGCTGACATATTGATAGAAGCAAAGGTATCAGACAGTGAATCGAGTATCTCGTTAAACGTACTCTTTATCTTATAGAAGTCGCCCTTGAAAGTGCCTTCCATTCTGTGGCAAAGGTTACCCTCGGATATTTGGGTAAGAGCCACTGTAATAAGGTTGATATACTGTCTGAGGCAGACGATAGTTTCTTCCAGAGAGTTTGAAAGGACGCCAAGCTCGTCCTTTGAATACCACACGTCAACAGGGTCGGTAAGGTTGCCCTGTGCGAGAGAACGAAGTCTGTTTGTGGTAGAAATGATAGGCTTTGTTATCCTCTTTGCAAAAAGCAGAGAGAACAGCACCGTCAGGCACATAAGCACAACGCCCATTACAATGATATTAGTAAGTGCGCTGGAGCTTGCAGTGGTGAAGTCGGCAACATTTGTAACCATGACGACAGTACCGTCAAAATATGACGAACCATAATAGCCCACGATATAATTGTTATCCTTAAATTTATACTCTGTTGTACCGCTATTATTTGCAAGTATTTTCTCAACGGCATTTGTCACTTCCGTATATTCTTCATCTTTCTTACCGATCTTAAGGGCATTTTTACCTATCTGATCTGTATCCTTATGAAGAAGGATCTCTCCGTCTTTACCAACAAGATAAACATAGCCGGATTTTCCGAAGGTATATTCATTAAGAGCATTGATAAGCATATCGCTCTGAATGGTAATACAAGCGACTTTTTGTTCTGTGTTGCCAGACTTTGTTGAAGCAAGTATAGAAAAATAATTCTTACCGCCAAAGGTATATATATCGGTTATATAAGCCGAGCTTCTTTCGCAAGCGCTTATGATGTGCTCCTTTTCAACTGATGACGATACCATTTCATTATCTGTTGCAAGCACAATGCCATTGCCGTCAAAAATCGTAAAATTCAGATAGAAGCCTGTGTTGTCTGCAAAGCCACTTTTTACCGCCTTCAGTCTGTCAGCGTCGGTTTTTGCCCCTAAAAAAGAATCAGACTTTACGGTCGAAACTATATTATTCGTATAAGAGCTGATCGTCGAGTCAAAATTCTTAGCCGCCTGAACAGCCAGTGGTTCAGCGGTGCTTTTGAGCGTATCCTTTGCAGAAACGTTTATAAAATACACGGAAACCAAGCTAAGCAGCACCGTGATGATAAGTGCGATTGAAAGCATTGCCAAAAGCAGCTTTGAACGCAACGTTTTCATATACAGTTCCCCCTTATGAACTTGTTTTTAACGCAGCACACAACACTGCGATATTACGTGTTTATTATATCATAATTGCACAATTATTTCAAGTACCACAAGCATATTTTTTGTGAACTTATGATGCAATTAATGATATGGAGGTGAATAAGAATAGGTAAAAAGGGGGTAAATAAAATATGTACATAAGTCTGAGGATTAGAAAAAGGGTGATGCTTTGTGTTATAGCTGTACTTTCTATGCTGGCGGCGGTGGCTGTTATGCCGACCTTTGCAAAAGAAGAAAAAACAGATGGGATAAAGCTTCCGATCATAATGTATCACAGCATCGTAAAAAACGAAGATCGCAGCGGTGAGTATGTCATAACGCCTATCGAGCTTGAAAAGGATCTGCTTTATCTGAAGCAGAACGGCTACACTACTGTTTTTGTGAATGACGTTATAAGATATGTGAAGCGTGGGGGCGAGCTGCCTGAAAAGCCTATTATACTGTCCTTTGATGACGGCACTTACAACTACAGAGAATATCTTCTGCCGCTTCTTGAAAAATACGATATGAAAGCCACTGTATCTATTGTGGGGGCTTACACTGACGCTGCCTGCGAGGAGGCTGAGCCTGATCCTGCTTACTCTTATCTTGACTGGCAGGACGTTTCGGTGCTTCGTGACAGCGGTCATGTGGAGATATGCAATCACTCTTACGATATGCACAATCTTGAAGGCAGGCGTGGAGTCGGTCAGCTGGAGGGGGAAAGCTACGAGGATTACCGAAAGGTATTTCTTAACGACACCACGAAGCTTCAAACGCTTTGCGATGAACACTGTGGTTTTCAGCCAAACGTTTACACCTATCCTTTCGGCATAACCTGCGAAAGTGCAAGTCGGCTTGTAAAGAACATGGGGTTTGAGGCTAGTCTTGGAGTAGAGGAAAAAATCAATATAATAAAAAAAGAAGATGAGCGCTGCCTTTTTGGTCTTTACAGATTCAATCGCAGCGGGGTCATCTCCACAGAAGAATTCATGAAAAAAGTTTTTGGAGCATAAAAAAAAGCAGCCCCTATTGGAGCCACTCTCTAAACTGAATCACCATCAGCATGTTTACATTATACTCTGGCAGGTGTCGAAATTATACTTGTTTTTGTGTGATTTTTGTAAAAAAAATGTGTATTCGTGTAAGCAGAGTGACAAACGCTGTCACAAGCAGCCAAAAGCACGTTGATACGCCACTTTTGGCTGTTTATCATCTCTTTATACAGAACTTATTTATCCTTTTTTCCGCCTTTGATCTTTCCTCTTATCCAGATAATTATTACGACAAGTGCGATAACAAGGACAATAAGAACGATAGCAAGGGCGGTATTGAGCATCTTTTTATACTGGTCCATAACATTTGCGTTTTTGGACACGGCGGATGAAGTATCGGAGCTGTTTTTCTTTTGGGCGGTCCGGGTCTGCTGTTCATCTCCGCCTGAGGCTCTGATTATGGTGACAGTATAGGTGGCGGCATTGCCGTCAACGTCTGTGACGGTGATAGTACGAACATTTTCGCCCACCTGACACTCGCTTGCGCCTGTATACCATATGTAATCAGAGGGGCTTGCTGTTGTTCCCTCTATCTCAACATTGGTAACGGAATTGTCAACGTTCACTGTATAGTTATAGACATTATAGGCAAAGGCAGGAGAAAGCTCGCCGTTATCCACTGTCAGGGCTGTAAGAACGCCTTTATCGGGTATGCCGTTTGAAGGTGCGGTCTTAGTGGTAGTGGTGGTGGTCTTTTCGGTGGTGGTCGTGGTTTCTGTTTCAGTCTTGGTTTCCACCTTATCGCTTCCAACTGTTATGACACAATAGGCGGTAGGCGAGCCGATAAGCTCTGAATCAGGGGAATATATCTGACAGCTTTGCAGGCTTATATTTGCATTTCCTGCTGACAGACCTTTGAACGTAAAGCTGAAATCCACTTCTGAAGATGGGGTATCAGGAAATCCGTTTACTGTAAGAACTCCTCCGCCGCCTGAGGCGTTGTCGCTTGACACAAATTCTATAACAGAATCGTCATAGGCGATATTTGCCTGAACGCTTCCTATCTCTGAATCTGCAGAAAATGTCACGGAAACTTCAAACTGCTGATCGGTCATGACGGGGTTTTTAGGCGGATAGAAGAAAGCCTCCCCTGTTGCATGGGCAGTGAGAGCCGTCATTGGAACTGCAAGTGCGGCTGTCAAGAGCGATGAGAATATTCTTTTTACAAGCTTTGTTTTTGTGATCATTGCTATCCCTCCCGATAACATGGATAATTATTTGGTATAAACTTTGGCTATATCAGACCACTGTCCGAAATAGGTCTTGCCTCCTGTGGCTGTATAGCTTCTCACACGGACAAAATATGTCTTTTGGCTTTTAAGATCTGTTACGGTCTTTTTGTCGGTCTTATTTGAGGTCACCTTAACTGTCTTTGCACCGCTGAAAGATATATTTTCAGCATAGGATATCACATAGCCTGTAGCAGAGCCTTTCTGTGCATAGTCTATATAAAAGCCTTTTTTCACCGGCATGAGCTTTTGTATGGTCTGCTTTGCAGGGTTTATTATAAAAGACTTTGTTATCACTCCGCCATACGAGCCTTTTCCTGTTACTGTTACCTTAGCTGTGCCTATATTCTTATTGGCGGAATATTTCACTGTATAGTCTGTGCCGTTTTTAAGGGTCTTGCCCGAATATGCGACAGTTATGCTCTGGGTGATGTTCCTGCCTGTGAAATGCTTGTTTTTTATGCCTGCGACCTTAGCTTTGGCAATATCATATTTTGCGGTGGTCACGCTCTTTGTATCAGACCATGCGCCGTTATAACGCTTGCCGCTGACTATTGTATATGAACGCACTCTTACATAATATTTCTTCCCTGCCGTCAGGTTTGAAACTGTCTTTTTATCCGTTTTGTTTGAGGATATGATCAAGGTTTTTGCACCTGCGAAGTCAGAGCGTGTACTGTACTGCAATTCATATCCTGTGGCTGAACCTTTCTGAGCAAAGTCGATAAAAAAGCCTTTATATCTTGTTTGCAGAGATTGTATCTCCTGTTTTGCAGGATAAATGGTAAAAGTTTTTGTTATCGTACCCTGATAGTTGCCCATGAAGCTTATGATCATTTTTCCAACGCCTATTTTTGTATTTGAGCTATAGGAAACATTATAATCATGTTCAGGAAGAAGAAATTTTCCTCCGTCCGTTACCATAACGTCAGGTCTTATAGGCTTGCCTGTGTAGGAGAGCGTATCAACATAATAGACGCTTGTCAATTGGGCGGACTTTGGAAGAATGTCGAATGCTTTGGCTATAGTGCCACTGTATCCGCCAATGCCTGTTATTATCATTTTGCCCTTGCCTGCGGCTATATTATCGGCATAGTCAATGGTATAGTCTTTATTATTTGTCAAAGGGGTATCGCCATAGGAAAGCGTTATACTGCTTTGAGCAAGCTCATAGCCTGTGAATGTCATATGTGTTTTAAAGCCTGATATCTCGCAGCCTTTTATAAGCTTTCTGTCGGTATAGACCGCCTGCACTATCATATGGGCTGTGACTTTTGAAAAGTCTTTATCCCAGCCTGCAAAGCGTTTGCCTTTTATGGTCGGTGCTTTGGGCGGATCGGCACTTTTGCCGTATTCTACGGTCTGAGATGACAAAACTGTGCCGTTTATATCGGTGAAATCAACCTTGCAGGTATTGGCTTTCCAGCCTGCATAAAGGGTCTTTGAGCCGTCTGAAAAGTTCACGGACGTTATAGGCTCGCTCTCAAGCTGTGAGTCGGCATACCAGCCTGTGAACTGTGCGCCCTCTTTTGTGGGGGCGGAAAGCTGTGCGGTTTCGCCCTCACCAAGCTCATCAGGGTTGAGGGGGCTGTTTTCGCCACCGTTTAAAATATAATCTATCTTTGCTTTGTCACTTGGGGTGACTTTTGCGGAAACTGTGGTGTTTTCTGTGAAAACTGTGTTGCTGTTCACAGGTTCGCCTTTACGATACCAGCCGAGGGTGTAGCCCTGCTGAACGTTCACATTCGGGAACACGGCTTTGCCTGCATAGTCGGTGCAGACTTCTATGGTCTGTGCCACAGCAGAGAATGTTATCTTATGGGAAGCCTGCTCGCTGTATGAGGTCTGGCGCACAAGAGTGCCGTCCATTGTCCACTTTGCGCTGTCTTTGAACTTTTCCCCGTAGGTGTTCATTGCATATGCACCTTGAGAAAGTGCATTTTTTGCAGAAAGGCTTGAAACCAGGCTGTCGCTGTCATTGCTGTAACAGCCGTATGCGTTCACAACGGAAACGGCAATATCCCTGCCTCCTATAAAGGCATTTGTAATGGCGGAACTGTTTTCCCTCAGGTTTGAAGAACACTCTGTTATGATACCGCAGGATTGTCTTCCTATGACGCCGCCTGAATAGACTTCTCCTGACACTGTGCCGTCAAAGGTGCAGGCTTTTATGGCTGTTCCTTGATAAAAACCCACTATTCCACCTGCGTAATCGCCTTTCACTATACAGTTTTTCAGAGAGATGTTATTTAACTCTGCACCGTTTTTTATGTATGCGAAAAGCCCTGAATACTCATTGGACATGATGACTGCGTTTTTTATAAGGTGTCCGTTGCCGTCAAAATAGCCCATGAATGGGTTTTCAGAATCGCCTACGGGTGAGATAGTTTTTCCGTCAAAGTCAAGGTCGCCTTCAAGGGTGACTAGCTTGCCCTCAAAGCTTTCGCCACTGCTGACACGTTTTGCAAAGCTTTTCCACTGGGCTTCGGTGGTTATAACAAGGGCTTCGTCCTGTTCTTCTGCGGCGGAGATAAGGAGCTTTTGTGCGTTTGAGATATCATTTTTAGAAGCGTTCTCGTCCGCAAGCACCGTTCGGGCGTTGTTTGCTTCCCTTTCACAGCCTGCAAGCGAACCATACTTCGCAAGGGTGGTTTCAAGTGAACTTTTATCGGGCTTTGCAATATCGTCAGTATAAGCATAGATAAAAAGGCTTCCTATGGAGTCGGTCTTATCTGCTCCAACGTCAGACCAATATTTGCCGTTAAGGGAAATATAGCTTTGCCCTGACTGCGCCTTTGATGTTCGGTCGCTTTCTGCAAGGAGATATCCCCTGCCGCTGTCGCCGCTGAATTTTACTGAAATGGAATATTTCTCGCCCTCTTCAAGGAGGATATCCTCGGGAAAGTCAACTGTATAAAAGCCGTTTGCGGACACTGAGCCGCTTATCTGCGTTTCAAGGACGCCTATAGGGTCGCTGTCGGAAACGTCGGTATAGACGCTTAGGGTGTAATCCGCACTGCCCGTTTTGCCCACATACATAAAGCCTGCTTTATCAAGCTTTTCATCGGCTTTAGCTGTGAAAACATTTGCACCGTAAACAGAACCGTCATTGCTTGCGTTCACAACATAGCCTGTCATTTTGCTGTAGTGATATGTATTATCACAGCTTTCTTCAAAGTCATAGCAGCAAAACTGTCCGAACTCTGCTTCATCATAGGACACCCAATAGAAGCCGTCATTGTCCTGATCTGCGCCCCACGAGCCTTTCACAAGCCATGCGCCGTTATTGGCAGGCTTATATCTGAAATTATCCTTACTGTAATTATCGTCCCAGCCCACCACTGTGACGGAATGATTTATGATAGTGTTTTTTGAGGCGTCGGGATTATAGTAGGCAGTATTGTTATGATTCATATAGCCATTTCCTGCAAAATAGCTTGCGGAAACTGCTCCAAGCTCCATTATTTTACGCTTCACCTGCGTGGTGCTTGAAAGCTCCATGACATAATTCAGCCTGTATTCACTGACGCTTTTCTTATTTTCGGAAACTATCATATTCTCTGTGCCGGATTCTAAAAACGGCTCGTAATCCTCATAGCATAGTCCCTGACCATTTGCGAGGGCGGAAGCTGCGAAGAGCCAGTTTCCCCCTGATGAAAAATCGTCTTTACCTGTGGCTGTGCCTGAATTTGAGGACAGCACCAAGGCAGGCACAGAAAATTCTGCGGAGGGGTTTTCAAGCCCCTTTTTGATAAGATCCTGCTCCGCACAGGCAAGGGCTGAGAATGCCCAGCAAGCACCCGTTGACGCCTGATCTTTTACTGTTGTGATCTCTCCTGAGCTTCTTGGGTCATAGGCGGATAGAAGCTTTCGGGCGGCTAGTCTTGAAGGGGACTTTATCTGATAGTCACCCTCTGTGCTTTTGGCCACGCCCTCTATCTCATAGCTATAGCCGTTATGGGTAAAGTTTACGGGAACGACTTTTATGCCGTTATCCTCGTTGGCAAGTGCAAAAGTCTGCGCCGAAAGCTGAAAAGCCAAGAGCAAAGCTGTCAAAAGCCCTGCCGCACCTTTCATTCTTCTCATTTTCCGCCCTCCTGTTTATCTCAGGTTATGGTTATCTTTCTTGTATACTCGTTTGAAACGCATCTGCCATATGCCGCTGTTTCTCTAAGTCTTACTGCGTTCTTTTCAAGGAAAGCAACACGCTTTGCATAATCGGAGATATCCTCAAGCTTTTTCAGCGAGGTATCATACTCAAGAGTTCTGTTCTCAGCCTGCGCAAGTATGCGTGTGCCTGTGCGGTTAAAGGCAAGTATCCTGCCGTATGGCACTTGTCTGATATCGTCCTTTCTGATGCCGAGAACAAGGTGCAGGACCATTCTTCTTACTCTTGCCATGGTGATATTCTTTGACTTTATACGCTGTTCAAAGATATCCATAGTTTCAGGGCAGGAGCTTACGACAGACATAAATCTGTTGGCAAGGTGTTCGTCGCAGTCAGGGAGGGCAAGAAAATCTTCTCTTGAAGCTGTGCAGAGCTTGAAAAGCATTTCTCTGCCTGCCTGCCGGGTAAAGGACGGCTTACAGCCCTCAAAATCATATGGAACAAATCTCTGCCACTCACCGCCCTCTTTTATAAGCTCTCTTATATGAGAAGCCGAAGCGAAATTACCAGACTCTGCCTGAGAATCATGTGCGACAGCCTCACGCTTTACGGCATAAGGCAATAGCCATGGGGCTATACGCTTTGCCGCCTTTATATACTCAACTGCAAGAACGTTATTGGGCGTGGAGAATATCTCTTCGGCGGTTCTGCCATAAAGACCTATGGAGGCTTCATACATAGCCTGAGGGTAGGTCTTTCCCTGAGATAAAAGCTCTCTGACCTGCTGTGAGTTTTCAAGCATTGCGGATATCTCCGCTGCCTGTTCAAGAGCGTTTTTATCACCGCTTTCACAGCCGAAAGACAAGGTCGTTACCACGTCCTCACCAAGACCTGCAAGAAGCCTTACTGCACTTCTTGCAAAGACCTCGCTGTTTGAGCATGAGAACGGGCATGGCAGTTCTATAACAAGGTCTGCACCGTTTCTTATAGCAGCCTGTGCTCTGTCATATTTTGAAAAAACAGCCGCTGAACCACGCTGCACGCAATCACCGCTCATTACTGCGACGATACCCTCTGCGCCAGCCTGTCTTGTGGCTTGTATCTGATATTTGTGTCCGTTATGGAACGGATTATATTCCGCAACTATTCCCGCAATTTTCATTTTTTACTCCTCTTTCTACCCTATGCATATTTTATTCCGTCTTTCAAAAGCTTACTGCGAATTATGATACTAATATGTTAAGCCCTAGTAAAAAAATTGTGCAATATGTATATTTATGAAAAAAGCTCTTGAAATTTATCATTAATATTGATATACTATAAGTATATGATATTATGGGCTTAAAGTCAAGCCCGTTATCTGACATATTATAATCGGGAGGAGATTTTTTCCAATGAAAATCTTAGTTGTAAACGCAGGTTCATCATCACTTAAATATCAGCTTCTGGATATGAAGGACGAGTCTGTTATCGCAAAGGGCAACTGCGACCGTATCGGTATCGACGGCCATGTAAGTGCAAAGACAGGCGACGGCAGACACATCGAGGAGGATTGCAATTTCCCTACTCACACAGAGGCTTTTGAAAAGCTCGTTGAGGTACTCACATCAGGCGAAACAAAGGTCATCGACTCTATGTCTGAGATATCAGCTGTTGGTCACAGAATAGTTCAGGGTGCTGAGATATTCAAGGAGACCTGCCTTGTAACAGACGAAGTTATCGACCAGATCGACTCACTGGCTGAGCTTGCACCTGTACATAACCACCCACACGCTCTTGCACTGAGAGCCTGCAAGGCAGTTATCCCAGCAGGCACACCACAGGTAGTTGTATTCGACACTGCTTTCCACTCAACAATGCCAAGAAAGGCTTATCTCTACGGTCTGCCATACGAGTGCTACACTGATCTTCATGTAAGAAAATACGGCTTCCACGGAACATCACACAGATTTGTTTCAGGCGAGCTTGCAAGAGTAATGGGCAAGCCTATCGAGGAGCTTAAGATAGTTTCATGCCACCTTGGCAACGGCTCATCTATCACAGCTATCAACGGCGGCAAGTCTGTTGACACATCAATGGGCTTCACTCCTCTTGACGGTCTTGTAATGGGAACACGCTGCGGCTCTGTTGACCCTTCTGCTGTTGACTATGTTGAGAAGAAAATGGGCTTCACACCTGACCAGATGACAGAATACATGAACAAGAAGTCAGGCTTCCTTGGTCTTTCTGGTATCGGCTCTGACAACAGAGATATTCAGGCTGCTGCAAGCGAGGGCAATGAGAGAGCGCTTATCGTAAGCGAGATATTTGCTTATCAGATCAAGAAGTTCATAGGTTCATACGCTGCTGCAATGAACGGACTTGACGCTGTCATCTTCACAGGCGGTATCGGTGAGAACGCACCTGAGGTAAGAGCTGCTGCTTGCTCAAATCTCGATATCCTCGGTATCCACATTGACGCTGAGAAAAACCTCTGCCGTGGAATACTCAAGGAGATATCCACAGACGATTCTAAGACAAAGGTTTACGTTATCCCAACAAACGAAGAGCTTCTCATTGCAAGAGATACTCTGGCACTTGTTACAAAGTAATATTTCAGATAACATTAAGGGCGGCTTTCTTATGAGAGCCGTCCTTTTTTTGCGCATAAAAAAGGCACAGGAGAGGTTTTCCTGTGCCTTGATTTGTTTGATAAGACCGCCAATTTTCATGTAGGGGCTGGCGCCCTCGACAGCCCGATTTTGAGAGTGTAAAAGTTTGAATTATCACGAAGTTTTGTGGGCTGACGAAATATCAAGAAGTGGGACGTCGTATTTGTTTGAATGTACGACATTGACTATATACGTTTTCCAAACACCATTGTATCAGGTCTTAACGCCTGAGAACTGCGTCTGATAAAGTCTGTAGTAACAGCCCTTGGCGGCGATAAGCTCCTCATGGCTACCCTGCTCTGCAACACGTCCACCGTCGATAACGACTATCTTATCGGCGTCACGGATAGTGGAAAGTCGGTGAGCGATGATAAGGGAGGTTCTGTTTTTCATAAGAGCCACCATTGCGGACTGAATGTGCATCTCAGTTCTGGTATCAACCGAGGAAGTGGCTTCGTCAAGAATAAGTATCTTCGGGTCGGCAAGCACTGCTCTTGCTATGGAGAGAAGCTGACGCTGACCTTGTGAAAGGTTTGAGCCGCCCTCGGCAAGCACTGTGTCGTAACCCTCGGAAAGTCTTTCTATGAACTCGTCTGCGTTCGCAAACTTTGCCGCCGCCTTTATTTCATCAAGGGTGGCGTTTTCTCTGCCGTAGCGGATATTCTCCTCTATGGTGTCCTTAAAAAGCACCGTATCCTGCAAAACTATGGCTATGGAACGTCTGAGCTTGTCTTTCGGGATATCGTAAATGCTCTGACCGTCTATGGTTATCTCACCGCTGTCAACGGGATAAAATCTTGTGAGGAGGTTCACTATGGTGGTCTTGCCTGAGCCTGTTGCACCGACTATGGCTATTTTCTGACCTGCTTTTACTTCAAGATCGAGGTCTTTTAGCACCTGTTTTTCAGGAACATACGAGAAGTCGATATGCTTGAAGTCGATATCGCCTTTGACGTTTTCCACCTCAAAGTCGGCCTTGCCCTCGTCAGTTTCCTTATCAGCGTCCATGACCTCAAATATACGCTCTGCGCCTGCTATTGCGGTCTGGATATTTGCAAACTGGTTTGCTATCTCGTTGATAGGTCGTGAGAACTGTTTTGAATAGAGTATAAAAGCCTGAATAGTTCCCACTGTTATAAAGCCTTTTATTGCGAACCAGCCGCCAAAGGCTGCGATAAGGATAAAGCCGAAATTGGATATTAAGTTCATGCAAGGACCCATTACACCACCAAATATCTGAGCTTTTATGCCGCATTTTTTCAGATTGTTGCTCATTTTCTCGAACTTGTCAACAGCGTCCTGCTCTTTGCCATAGGAAACCACAGTTCTATATCCGACTACCATTTCTTCCACTTCACCGTTTATCTCGCCAAGAAGCACCTGCTGTTTAATGAAGTATTTCTTCATATACTTTGTGAGTACGCCTGAAACGAATATGGTAAGAAACACTGTAGACAGTGAGATAAGGGTAAGAAGCGGTGAATACAGAAGCATTATGACAACTGTTCCCACTATGGTCAACACACCTGAGATGAGCGAGCCTATAGACTGAGAGATAGTTGTGGAAATGTTCTCGACGTCGTTTGTCATACGGCTCATTATATCGCCGTGGCTGTGGGTATCGAGATATTTTATAGGAAGTCTTACAAGGCTTGAGAACAAGTCTTTACGCATGGTCTTTACTGTGTACTGTGAAAGCTTTGCAGAGAATATTCCCTGCATATAGGTGAAAACAGAGGACAGGAGATAAACTGCCCCAAGACCTATGAGCGTTTTGCCAAGCGCACCGAAGTCAACGCTTGTTTTCTTTTTGGTAAGAGTGATGCAGTCGATAGCGATCTGCTGGATAGACGGTGCGGCAAGGTTGAGCAGAGTTATGATGAGCATTACTCCGATAAGAGCGAAAAACAGATATCTGTTTCTGCCTATGTAGCCTATGAGCTTTTTAAGGGTGTTCTTTGCGTCCTTTGGCTTTTCCATTGTGAGCCTTGCACCGTGAGGTCCGCCCGGTTTTCTTCCGCCGGGTCCCATTGGAGGCATTGGAGGCATTACACTTCACCTCCTGACGTTTTTACCTGTGAGGCGTAGATATCCTGATATACCTCGCAGGTCTTTAGCAGATTTTCATGAGTATCGCAGGCACAAAGCTTGCCGTGGTCAAGGACGGCTATCCTGTCGCATGATTTTACGCTCTGGATACGCTGTGCGATTATGATAAGGGTAGTGCCGTTCATTTTGCGGTCTATCTCAGCACGGAGCTTTGCTTCTGTGCCAAGGTCGAGAGCAGAGGTGGAATCATCAAGAATGAGGATCTCAGGTTTTTTAAGTACCGCTCTTGAGATAGAAAGCCTTTGCTTCTGACCGCCTGACAGTGAAGCACCCTTTTCGGCTATAATACCCTCATAGCCTGCAGGTATCTTCTGAATGAATTCGTCAGCCTGAGCTGCCTGTGCGGCGGAGATGACCTCCTCATGGGCAGCGTTTTTGTCGCCCCACTTTATGTTGTCCTCAACTGTGCCTGAGAAAAGCTCGCTCTTTTGCAGGACTATGCCAACTTTCTTTCTAAGCTCGTCAAGCTTGCAATCCTTGACGTTTACGCCGTCAACAAGGACTTCTCCTGCTGTGCAATCGTAAAATCTTGGGATAAGGTTCACAAGGGAGGATTTTCCCGAACCAGTTGCACCTAGTATGGCGACGCTCTCGCCTGACTTTATATCAAGGGTAAGGTCTGAGATAACAGGTCTGCCCTTGGTTTCAGGATAGGAGAATGAAACGTTTTTAAAGCTCACTGTGCCCCCTGTTTTATCTGCAAGGGAAACGCTGCCGCTTTTTATAACTGGGTCAGTTTCGAGGACTTCTCTCAATCTGTTTGCAGATGCGGAAGCTTTTGCGAGGGTCTGGAACATCATAGACATCATCATTACGCCATGCAAGACCTGAGTAAGATATGTGATAGCCGCCATGACCTCGCCGACCTTCATAGCTTGCGCCTGCACCTGCCAGCCGCCTATAACTATAACGGCAATAACAGACAGATTGAGTATTATCATAAGAAGCGGCTGAAGGATAGCCATAAGGGTCTGGACACGGAGGTTTGATTCCATAAGGCTTATATTTGCATCGTCAAAACGCTTTTCTTCTGTATCCTCTCTCACATAGGCTTTTACTACTCTTGCGCCTGTGACGTTCTCCTGAACCACAGAGTTTACGCTGTCAAGACGTTTTGCAACGATAGAATAGTATGGGTTTGCCTTTTTGAGAATTACTATCATCATGATTATCTCGACAGGCAGTGCACAGAGAATTATGATACCGAACCTGACGTTCAGGGTGAGCATCATGATTATTCCGCCGAAGAACAGCAGGCTGTCACGCACCAACATTCTCAGCATGAAGTCTACCATTTGCTGAATGGCGGTTATATCCGCTGTAAGACGTGTTACCAATGAGCCTGTGGTGAACTTGTCGGTCTGTTCAAATGAAAGACCCATGACACGTTTAAAAACGTCTACACGCAGATCTCTTGAAAAGCTTTGGGAAGCTATCCCGCCGAATGCAGAAGCCGCAATTCCGCAAGCTCCGCCGCCTATAAGAACAAGGAGCATAAGAAGTCCCGTTCTTATGATAAGATCCATATCCTGACCCAGCACGCCATCGTCAACTATTTTTGACATAAGCTTTGGCTGAAGCAGGTCGCCCAGCACTTCTCCCACCATGGATAGAGGTGTCAGCACCGCAAACAGTGCATAGGGCTTCAAGTATTTGCTTAGTTTTACTTTCAAAGCAGTTCCTCCTAAAATTTTATTTCAGGCTACTTATACGCAGGAGAACATTGACGGAAGATAGCAAATGCAGAGCAGTGGGCTGTCAAGGACGCCAGCCCCTACAAAATGTGTGATATAACTTTTTTATGTAGTGGCGAACAGCGTTCGCCCGCATTGCTTTTGTTTTGCTAATGATCGCATCGACTTTTCACTGCTGGTGACAAGGCAGAGCCTTTGAAATCACAGCCCTAATTGTGCATTATCTCAAGCTCCTCGGACAACTCCTGCGCTGTCATTTTTCTGCTGAGGGAGGCTTTGTCTATCATTATGGTAACAGGCTCTTTTCCGTGGATATCGAACCAGTTGTCAGAGAACACGCAATCTGCGGTCTTTAGGCTGAGGCAAACGCTTTTGGCGTAATTCTTGGCACAGAATGTCAGGGCGAATTTATCCTCGCTTTCGGAAATGCCGTAGGTTATCTTTGGCTCTAAGAATGTAAATTCTTTCGGGCGCACAAAGAGGGTTGTGCCAAAGCTCAACACCTTGCCGTTTTCCATAATGGAATATTCCAGATATTTTTCACGAGGGTCGGTACGGTTTTTAAGCTCGTCTGAAAGGTCGATAGTAAGGACGTTCTGTGCTGTGAGAGCCGGAACGCTCACGGATTTTTCGCCGCTTTGCAGAATTTCAGCTTTATTGTTTCTAAGCGTCCATTTTACCACGCCCTCAAAAGCTGTCATTCGCTCGTTGGATATGTTAAGGACAGGCTTTTTTCTATGGGTATCGTCGCAGGAGATAAGGCATGGTGCGTAAAAACGTTTTGCATAATAATGCAGACCTTTCCACCTGCCGAAATAGTCGATACTTGACCATGAGATAACAGGGTTTGAGTCGTTCACCTGCCAATATGCAGAGCCCATACATCTGCCTCTTGCTCTTCTCATATGCTCAACATTTGAGCGTATGCAGTCCGCCTGAACGAGCTGTGAGGAATAGATGAGCTTTTTGAAATCATATGGATATCTTACCATTTGAGCGAGATAGTACATTATCTTCTCGTTGCCCTGAACGCACTTCTGATGTGCCTCCATAACTGGTGAACAAAGGTCAAAGTCGCCCTTTGTTTCGTCGGCAAAGGCACGGCAGGTCTTTATATCAGGCAGGCTCTCAAAGCCGTATTCTGAGCAGAAGCGGTAATAAAATTCTCTGAACGCTTCGATAGGCTTGAAGTTGTGCCAAACGTCCCAATAGTGCATATCCCCTGCATGGTTCGAGGAAGCGTCCTTGAAGCCTCCCCCTGATGAAGGTGATGACGGCCAATAGAAGGTGTTTTCGCAGGGGTCATAGGCTTTAAGCACCTGTGGGATAATATCCTCAAAAATAATAAGATAGTCACGCTTTGCTTCCTCGTCCTCGGGGAGACCCCAATATTCCCATGCGGATTCTATCTCGTTGTTGCCGCACCACAGACCAAGGGACGGGTGGTTTCTCAGGCGTATAACGTTATCACGAACTTCCCCACGGACAGTTTCTTCAAACTCCTCTGTGAGCAGATATGCAGAGCAGGCGAACATAAAGTCCTGCCATACTATGATACCATTCTCGTCGCAGTAGTCATAGAAATATCCGTCAGGATAATAACCGCCTCCCCACACTCTTATAAAGTTATAGTTTGCGGCCTTGCAATCTGCAAGGAGCTTTCTTGTTTTTTCCTCGTTACAGCGTGTGACTATCTGGTCTTCGGGGATATAGTTTGCACCCATGGCAAATATCTTCACGCTGTTGTTTATAAAGCAGAACTCCTCGCCCCACTGATCTTTTTCACGGCTGACAGTTAAAGTTCTAAGACCTATGCGCTGTGTATTTTTATCAGCGCACGAGCCGTTTTCATCATACAAAGTCACTGCACAGATATAGAGTGGCTGTTCGCCATAGCCGTTCACCCACCAAAGCTGAGGGTCGTTTATCACTAGCTCAGTTTCATAATATTCTGCACTTTCCTCCAGGCTTATGTCGGCTTTTGCGGTGATATTGCCCTGTGGGTCGGATATTTCCACCATAGCTTTTTTACAGCCGTGGTTTTCTATATGCAAAAGGGCTTTCAAAGTCACTTTGTTATCGGTGTGCTTTTGGCTGTAGTAAACGTCAAGTATACGTCCTGCATCTGGGACGATAAGGGATACACTGCGCCATATTCCCATATCAGGGAGCATTGGACCCCAATCCCAGCCGAACATACAATGGGCTTTTCTTATATGTGTATAGCCTGTCATGGTGGAGTCAACGCCCCAAAGGTGACGTTTTTCGTCCATTTCTTTTATGTATCTGTTTGGAGAGGTTATTTTCACTGTGAGAGTGTTGTCCCCCTCTTTGATAATACCATGGACAGGAAACTCCCACACTCTGTGCATATTGTTCACTCTGCCAAGGTGAATGCCGTTGAGATAGACGTTTGCTATGGTATCAATGCCGTCAAAGTGCAGGACAGTATGCTCGCACTCCACTGCGGCCTTGTCTGCGGTTAATGTAGTTTCAAAGTCATAGTCATCATCACATATCTGTGTGGAGATATACTCGTTCTCACGATAATATGGGTCGGGTATCTTTTTATAGTCAAGCAGGGTCTTATATACAGAGCATGGAACTTTGCAGTCAAAGCTCTCCTGCGAGCCTGCTTTTTTCATTTTCCAGTTATCGTTAAGGCTTACTGTTATACTCATTATTTTTCTCCTTATTTATCATGAACGCAGAAAAGGTTTGTTTCCCATGCGGGGTAGTATCTTTCCTGACGGATATAGAATTTGTATCCTTTGCAAAGGCTGTTTATATACAGAGGCAGGGTGATGTAATCATATGGTCTGTGATACAACGCACTGCATATTTTGGGGGCATAGCGTGAAATGGTATATTCACTGCCTTTGAGAGCTTCTAGGTCTGCTCCCTCAACGTCATATTTTATATAGGTGCATTTTTTGCCTGCAAGAACGCTGTCCAAACTTCTTGCACGAACCTTTTTTCCTGCGGTATCTACTCTGCCCTGTCTGCCTGCGCCACCTGCAAAATAAAGCTCGGTATCAATGCTCCATGCGGCGGCATTGTAAAGACTTATATTGTCATTGGCTTTTAGATTTTTCAGGCATTTCTGAAAGTTTTTTCTCTCAGGTTCGAGGGCATATATTCTCTCATACTTTCCCCCTGTGCGTGAGATAAGCTCTGCGGCAGTGTCGCCTGTGTATGCTCCCAAGTCGCAGTATATCTCGTTTTCTCCAAGGGGAAGTATCTCGGTTATCTTGTCCTTATCCGTAAATATCTCACGGAGATAAGAAAGCTTGCCTGTTATCTTGAACGCTGTCAGCTTTTCAAAGGTAAGCTTTGAAATATCGTCATCAAAAAGGCGGTAAGCTTTTTCAGCCTGAGAATACATTGAGAGAAGCTTTTCCTTGCTGAAATTTTCATCGCCAGCAACGCACATTTCCGGCACTATGACCTCGCAGCTTTTTTCAATATTGTCGATACGCTCCATTATCTCAGGCAGGCTCGTGCCAAAGCCAAGCACAACTGTGATATTCCCAAACTGCGCTTGCACCTGTGAGAAAGTCTGCACCTTAAACCCTCTGAAGCTTTGTCCGCGGACAAAATCGTCGCTTGCAAAAACACCTGTGCATTTTATGCCAAGTCTATCAAATTCATCAAGAAGCTTTTCCGCTCCATCGCCCATGCCGTATATGAATATCGGCTTTTCGCAGGTCTTGAGCCGGTCCCACGAGCTTTCAAGGGACTGAAAATATTCTTTTGAAAACATTCACACTTTCCTTTCCAAAAAAGGCTCTCACAGAAAGATCTGCGAAAGCCCCTTATTCTTATAGAACTTTATATGATATCGTCATGGATATCAAAATCATCATGATCATGGCAATGACCGCCGTCACCGCCGACCATATCTCTGCCCCTTACACGGTATCTATCACGATTTATATTGATATACTTATCAAGCTGTGCAAGCACATCTCTTGGTGCTTTTATGGACTTGACTTCCTTAACAGGCGTATCAACGTCTTTGACATTCATTACTATTGTGCCACAGCCGAACATTCTTTGTCCGAACGGCAGGACAAGCTTTTTGTCGACGACCCTATAAAGGTCAAGCTCGTCTTCCTCTATGCTGAGAAAACCCTTGCGTGTTATAAACTTATCTTCTGTGAGAAAATATCTTGTAAATGATATAGGCAGACCAAAAATCGTTCTTTTCTTATCTGTCCAAATGTAATTGATAACGTCTTTTTTCATAAAACGACGTCGCCTCCCTCAACATGATCTATAATTTTTTACAAAGACATCATTGCAAACTGGTGGCACAAAAAAAGTTGCTGACCATGTTTTTTGCAACATCCTCCCGTATATTTTACCACGCAATGAAGCTTTTGTCAAGAAATTATCCTTTGTAAAAGCTATGTAAAAATACCATTCATTTATATATTTCTATATCATTTCGCAAATATTAATAAATGTAAAATCACGCATTTATCTTAATATTTTATTAATCATATAGCAATCTTTGCTGGCGTTTTCGACTTTTTTCTACATAAAATAAGCTTTCATAACAATGTAAATTTGATGTAAAATATAGCGAATCGTCAATCTATTCATATAATATATTGATTTAAACGACACAAAAGCATATTTTCTCTGTGTAAATTACAATATTTGCACAATTATCTCATTTAAAATTTGGTCATAACCGACATTTGTTTATTTACTATGTATAGATTGTTGCGTATTTCTTAAAACATAGTACAAAAAGCAAGAAAATTAAGTAAAAAACTTGAAATTATATTGTAAAGATGTTATACTGCAAGTGTAGTATAAAGTTAAAAAAATAAAAAATCGGAGGAAGATTTAAAATGTGTAAAAAAGACGTGATCAAAATCCTTGTCGGAAGCCTCAATCAGGCTGGCATGAAGGTGGCAGACTATCTGAAAAAACAGGGGTACAATGTTGCGCAGTCAGACTACAATCCACTGGAGATACAGCTTGAGGTGCTTAAAAGCAAACCTGATTTTCTGATAATTTCAGAAATAACGGAGTTTCCATACGAGCTGTGCAAGAATCTCAAAGGAGCTTGTCCTAAGCTGAAAATAATCATGCTTTCCGGCAGAAAAACCAACAATGGAAACAATGGACTTGCAAAATATGCAGACAGGATAATAAAAAGCCCTCTAAGCTGTGCAGATATCAAAAACGCACTCAGAGCGCTTCAGTGTCCTGATGATTCTGCAGATCCGAACATCACAATAACACGAAGCTCCGACGAGTGGTACACCAATGGCGACATACAATCTGCTATATCCACCGTGATGAAGAGATTGTGCATAACTCCAAATTATAACGGCTATGGCTACATCAAAGAGGCAATAAAAATGGCTCTTACGACAGACAAAGCCAACAGACGTGTCACAAAGGTCATTTATCCGGAGATAGCGGCGGCACATGGAGTAACCACAGTAAGCGTTGAAAGAAACATGCGCACCGCCATAAGGATCGGTTGGGAAAAAGCTCAGGACAAAGACAAAGCCGAGATATTCGGTAATTTTGCCATAAGACCTGACCACTACCCCACTAACAGCGAATTTATTTTCGTTGCCGCCGAATACATAAACAGCAAATATCCAGCGGAAAAGGCATTATCAGCCACTGCTGAACATACTAGCGAAAGTAATTTATTTATCTGACAAGAAGAAAGCCGTTATGCCCACAGGCACAGCGGCTTTTTTCTATATAAACGAAACGTCCTGCAGTAAATGACAACGGGCTGCCCTGCGGACGCAGATCTTTGGCTGCGTCACCCACTGTCATACGATCACTGCAGACGCTCCGTTATCTCATTTTATGCCGACATGGTTTTTATGACACAAAAAAGCGTACCGAAAAATCGGTACGCTCAGTTTTTAAGTAAAAGCCGCCTTGCCGTCGCACAGCCGATAAACCCGCTATAAAAGCAGGGTGGGTAAAACAGCCTGAAAGCTTCACGCTCCCTTCGTCCGTTTCCGAAACGGCAAATGCGGTTTCGTTCGGGAGGTCTGCAATCCATTTCCAGAGTCTGAATCCCTTTTTAGAAGTGTTGGATTTATAATAACTGTGCTTGTTCGCACAAGGCAGGAAACTTTTTCTGTTATTTAGTATATCACAACATATCCATAATATCAATAGGTAATTTCAGCAAATCAAAGTACATAAAATTGTACATTTTACATATTGACAAGCCTATATGCTGAGATATTTTTCTTATGACAGGTGGTCGTGATCGTGACAACCGCAGCCACAGCCGCAATCATCGTCTTCGTCCTCATCGTCAAACTCGAACATTTCATCGATACGCTCCATGAACATCTGACCGATCTTCTCATACTCGTCATCATCTTCGATAGAAGCAAGTATCTCGTCATTGTTCTCGTCATACTCAGCCTTGAGTATCACAACGTCGCCTGAATCTTCAAGGGCTTCGTCACCGTTCTCATAATAAGGAGTGAGAGCATAATACTTCTCGTCACCATATTCCATTGCGTCCAACAGCTCAAAAGTCTGCTTATTACCATTTTCGTCCTCCAGCTCGTAGAGGTCCGGCAGAAACTCGTTATCCATAATTATCCTCCTAACATGATCTTGTGCGGTATATCGGCACTTTCTGAGTGGGATATATCGAAAAAATCAGAACAGAAAGACTGTTTCTGACCACCGCAACACTTTAATTATACTACACTGCAAAATCAAAGTCAAGCGCATTTTGTAAAAGTAATATTAAATATAAAATATACAAAAAAGTTGAGAAAAACTATTGACAAGTGCTAAAAGATGTGGTATAGTATAGTCAAGGAAAAACAAAGAGCCAAACAAAAGCAGACAACAGGGTTCGCTGAAACGGTCAACGGTCTGACGATACAGTAACGATTTCAGAGGGCACGGCAAAGCGAAGTAAGGCGAGAGGTTTTCCTTATATATCACAGGCAGATCGATGGACACAGCATATACCCGACACTAGGTACACTACAGTTCAGCAGGCGGGCAGGCTCATCGGATACCTAATAAGATATGAAAGGAGCGAGTCCAATGGACGCATCAGAGATCCAGGAGAGTATCCATAGGCTCGGCAATTTCTTAAAGTAAAAAAGGATCAAGACGCAGACGAATGAGCTGACAGGAATCCAGACATATATGATTTACACAGGAAGAAATTGCAGAGTCTCATGGATTAATCACAGCATAGAGTTACTGCAATTTAAGGATACTCTCAAATTTACAATTGAATATTTTGCAACTTTTATATAAGGAGTGATCGGCATGATCGGTTACAGAAGGTTTGCAAATAAAATTTAGACAGGAGTGTTTCCAATGCACAATTTCAGCTTTTCAGAGGTAAAGAAATAAACTGAAAGAGTGATTCCAATGTAAAATTTAGCTTCTGAACATAAAAAGCTCACAGAGCTATAAAAATCAAATAAATTTCGAGGAGTGGTGCATATGAAAATGCACAAAAGGAACTTGAACATGAAATAGAATGGAGTGAGTCCGCCAAGAAATTTACGAGCTTAATGCTCTTACTGATTTGATTTACTGACTAAGATTTTTCTAAAGATCATATAAAATACTGAAGGAGTGGTGCGTTATGAAAATGCACTCAAGGCTTTTGAACATCTGATATTTGGAGGTGAATCCGCCAGTTACTTCAGCAAGGCTTATCTGATATGGTAAGCATAAGATCTTGAAATTATGCGAAAGGCGATAATTCCAATGGAAATGTAATAAATTTCATTGACAATAAATTTCACGAAAGGTGTTAAGTCCGATGGCACGTTAAGTTTTATCCACTGAGGCATAACTTAATATTTTGAAAGGAAATAAATCCAATGGAAAGGTAATTTGCACTTAGAGATTATTTTTACCGAAAGGAAATAGATCCAATGGAATAGCTTATATTATGCGGACAGAATTTTACTGAAAGGCGTGAGTCCAAAGTACAATTTAGCATGAGTTTACGACTAGAATTTTCAGAAGGGCGTAATACCAATGGCATAATCAATATGAACGTACATACTTAACTATGTGGTGTATTCAGATATCACATAGTTAAGTTTTTTTGTGTAAGGGGTGGGACGTCGAGGACGCCGTCCCCTACAACGTATCAAGAATAAATAAAGCACCCTGCGGTCAATGCAGAGTGCTTTTATTTTATATCATATTTTCAAGGAAAGCCACTGTCTTTGGATCGTATGTAAGATCCTGCGCTTCCATATCCTCGTCAAGCTGCCACAGCTTTGTTACTGCGAAAACTGACGATACAAAAAACGGCTGGCTGTTCAGATAGCCGAGGGTTATCTTTGCCGGAGTGTCCCCCGTCTGCTCGCTGAGCTGTTTTACCTTTGCAAGTCTTGCAAGATTTGCAGGGCCTGCATACTGTCCCTCAGGAAGATTGTTTGCAGCGTCGCCCTTTGCAAGCTTTGCAAAAAAGCCCTTTGCCTGCGGGGAGAACGCCATAACAGGAAAATCATGCTTCTTGTACCAGCGGAACTCCTTTGTATCCATACAAACAAGAGTATTGTCACCGAAAGTTTCAACGCTCGAATGAGCAAGGCTGTAGTTTATCTGGCTGATTCGTATAGGCTCCATACCGTTTTCCTTTGCAAACTTATTTGCTTCCTCTATCCTCTGAGTTGTCCAGTTTGAAACGCCTATAAAATGTATCCTTCCGCTCTCATAGAAATCATTGAGAACCGGCATTATCTCTTCCACAGGTATCTTCGGGTCGTCACGATGAAGAAAATAAATATCCACATAGTCAACGCCTAGCACTCTCAGGCTTGCTTCAAGATCCTTTGTAAGCTCTTCCCTGCTAAGACGGCTTTTGTCCATATGACCCATTTCAGGGTGACCACCCTTTGTGGCGATACAAATTTTGTCACGATTGTTTCTGGCTTTGAGCCATCTGCCTATTACGCCCTCACTGGAATTGTGACCATTCTCAAGCCAGTCGCAGTAAACTCTTGCGGTATCGATACACCAACCGCCAAGCTCTGCATATTTGTCGAGAAACTCAAAATACACATCGTCACAATCGTTTCTCTCAAAACCTGCCGCACCAAAAGTCAGGGCAGGAACTTTCATTTCATATTTGTCATTTTTCAATACATAGCTTATCATATACTCTTCCCCCTTGGCATACAATTTCCTATACTATTTATCATCACTATGTCTGTCAATTAATGATTATACCATATAAAAAGGACTTTTTCCACAGAATTTTGTTAAATTTTATTTTTTCATAAAAACCCCTTGACAAGTCGGTAAACTTGATATATAATTGTAAAGGTTTATGACTTTACAGAAATCCATTGGGAGGTAAGCAGTATGAGTAAAAATTTGCAAAACAGCGTTTTGCTCGACTTGTATGGCTGCCTGCTCACTGATAAACAAAACGAGATCATGGATCTTTATTACAATGACGATCTGTCGTTGGGAGAGATCGCCGCTCAACTAGATATCTCAAGACAGGGCGTTCATGACGCTATAAAAAAATGTGAAACTGCAATGGCTGATTATGAAGAAAAGCTAGGTCTGCTAAAACAGCAGGAGGCTTATCTGGCAGAGCTTAAAGAGTTCAAGGCTCAGGCTATGGACGTTTTTAACGAGTGTAAAAAAAAGAATTATGCGAGAGATATCGCCGAAAAGGTGATAGTGCTTCTTGAAAATCTCGATTCTAAGCTTGATGAATTTGACAACGCAGAATATACCGAAGAAGAATAGATATAGATAAAAAAAATTATACGGAGGACAGCTTATGGCGTTTGAAGGACTTTCAGAAAAACTAAACGGCGTGTTCAAGCGTCTTAAATCAAGAGGTAAACTTAGCGAAGCCGATGTAAAAGAGGCAATGCGTGAAGTTAAAATGGCTCTGCTTGAGGCTGACGTTAGCTACAAGGTAGTAAAAGATTTTATTGCCAAGGTAACAGAGAGAAGCGTTGGCGAGGAAGTGCTGAAGAGCCTTACTCCTGGTCAGCAGGTCATAAAGATAGTTAATGACGAGCTTATAAAGCTCATGGGCGAGGCTAACTCGAAGATAAACTTTCCTAACAAGCCGCCTTGCATCATAATGATGTGCGGTCTTCAGGGTTCAGGTAAAACAACACACGCTGCAAAGCTTGCGAAGATGTTCAAGAAAGAGGGCAAGCGTCCTCTGCTTATAGCAGCAGACGTTTACAGACCTGCGGCTATCGAACAGCTAAAGGTTGTGGGAGAGAGAGCCGAAGTCGCAGTATTTGAAATGGGTCAGATAGACCCACGAAAGATAGTTAAAGAGGGTATCAAGCACGCCAAGGATTACGGCAATGACCTTGTTATCATAGATACGGCAGGACGTCTTCACATTGATGAGGAGCTTATGAACGAGCTTAAAGACATCAAGAAGATCGCTGAGCCGAACGAGATAATGCTCGTTGTTGACGCTATGATCGGTCAGGACGCTGTAAAGGTAGCTTCAAGCTTTGATGAGGCTCTTGGTATCGACAGCGTTATCCTTACAAAGCTCGACTCTGACACAAGAGGCGGTGCGGCGCTTTCAGTGCTTGCTGTAACAGGTAAGCCTATCAAGTTCGTTGGTATGGGCGAAAAGCTTGACGAGTTTGAGGCTTTCCACCCTGAAAGAATGGCTTCAAGAATACTTGGCATGGGCGATATGCTCACACTTATCGAGAAAGCTACTCAGACAGTTGACGAAAAGGACGCCAAAAAGCTTGCAGAAAAAATGCAGGAAAAGGGCTTTGACCTTAACGACTTGCTGGAGCAGATGAAGCAGATACAGAAAATGGGCTCTATGAAGTCTATTATCAGAATGCTTCCGGGCGCAAACAAGGTAACAGACGAGCAGGTGGAGCAGGGCGAGGTTCAACTGAAAAAGACTGAGGCTATGATAAATTCAATGACAAGGGCTGAAAGAGAAAAGCCTGCGATCATTGACCCTAAGAGAAAAAGACGTATCGCTGCCGGAAGCGGCACGCAGGTATCTGACGTAAATCAGCTTCTAAAGCAGTTTGAACAGATGCAGAAAATGATGAAGCAGTTCGGTATCGGTGGAAATCTTCACGGAAAGAAATCCAGAAGAAACAGAGCGGCACTTCTCAAAGGACTTGGCGGCGGAATGCCACAATAGTTGATAAGCTATCAGCAATCAAGTGATTGATTTGATATATGAAGTTTTTTATGGAGGTGAAAATACAATGGCAGTAAAGATCAGACTCAGAAGAATGGGTGCTAAGAAGGCTCCTTTCTACAGAATCGTAGTTGCTGATTCAAGATATCCAAGAGACGGACGTTTCATCGAAGAGCTGGGCTACTATGACCCAACTAAGGAACCTTCTGTACTCAAGGTTGACGACGAAAAGGCAAAGTCTTGGATCGCTAACGGTGCACAGCCAACTGATACAGTTAAGGCTCTTCTCAAGAAGAACGGCACTATCTAATAGCTGACAAGACAATTCAGACGGTGAGCCACCTATCCCACCACTTCGCTTGCCGTTTTCGGCGGGGAAAACGCTTCCCTGCCGCATTTTCGTGGGAGAATGGAGATATTTTTATGAAAGAATTACTCGAAACTATAGTTTCTGAGCTTGTTGAAAACAAGGACGCTGTTGAAGTCGTTGTTGACGAGCCTAACGCAGAGGGTATCGTGGTTTATCATCTTCACGTTGCTCCGGACGATATGGGCAGAGTTATCGGCAAGCAGGGCAGGATCGCAAAGGCTATAAGAGTCGTAATGCGTGCCGGTGCTTCCCGTGTGGATCAGAAAATAATGGTAGAGATAGACTGATAGTTCAGTGAATAAATCATCACCCCGTACAGATAATAGTATGGGGTGATTTTTTTGCGTGTAAATAAAAAATGCTTTAATGCACTCACAGGTATAGCCGTGGGGATATGCAACGGTTTTTTCGGTTCAGGTGGAGGAATGATAGCAGTGCCTATGCTTGAAAAAGGCGGCAGCGAGGCGAAAAAAGCTCATGCCACGTCCATTGCTATAACGCTTCCATTGTCTGTTATAAGCGGACTTGTATACCTAAATGGCGGCAGTCTTGACTTTTGGCAGGCAGTGAAATTCATACCACTTGGGATAGTTGGTGCGGCAGTGGGTGCAATGCTCATGAAAAAGCTTTCAAACAGTCTGCTAAAACGCATTTTCGGACTGCTCATGATAATTGCAGGCGTGAGGATATTTATGAAATAGGGTGATATTACGGCTTGGTATACCATATCTGCGGTGGCTTTTCTTACAGGTGTTTTCGCCTCCATGGGTCTTGGGGGCGGAATGGTGCTTATAGTTTATCTGACGGTCTTTGCAGGCTTTTCGCAACTAGCGGCGCAGGGGATAAACCTTGTGTTTTTTATCCCTATCGCAATAATAAGCCTTGTGCTTCACACGAAAAACAAGCTTGTGGAATGGAAAAAAGCCGTTCCCGCAGTTTTGTGGGGAACGGCTGCTGTTATCATATCAGCATGGCTTGCAAACAGGATAGAGCAAAGCCTGCTTTCAAAAGCTTTCGGTATTTTCCTTATCCTAATGGGACTGAAAGAGTTATTTTTCAAGAGTGAAAAGCACAAGTTCAAAAGGGTCTGAGAAACGCTGTGTCCAGCCACTGTTGCCTACTCCTCTTGACACCACAAGCGTTGTATCGTTCACGCTATAAGTGCCGTCGGTGTATTTCGGGAACAGACCCTGACCAGGTGCATAAAGACCATTCACAAGGGGTAGCCTTATAAGTCCGCCATGTGCGTGACCTGTGAAGTCTATGTCTATATGCGTTCCATACTGAACAGCCGTTTTGCTAAAATAGTTGCAATCCTCGGGATAGTGATTTAGCAGTATGACAAAATCCTCTGTGACCTGAGAAAAAGCCTCGCTGTCATTTTCCATATTGTCAAAGCCCAACAGGCTTATAGTATCACCATTTCGTGTGAGTGTGGTATGCTCGTTATAGAGGACGTTTACACCATAGCTTTCACAGCCTGCAACAAACTGCTCTCTTTCCTCCTGAGAAAGATTATATTCATGGTTGCCCATAACAAGATAGACAGGACATATGTCAGGAAGCTTTTTCATAAACTCAAGGGAACGATCAACATCGGGGAAGATCTGATCTACGCTGTCCCCTGTGACAAAGATATAGTCAGGCTCACAGTCTTTGACCTTTTCCGTCAGCCTATCTATATAGCCCTTGCCCCACTCGTTGTGAAAGTCAGATATCTGAACTATCTTACAGCCCTCGAAGCCCTCAGGTAAGTTATCAAAATGCGCTGACAGCTTTTTGACCTCGATATAGGTATTCGACCAAACGAAATCGGCTAATATCATGACAGCAAGCACTATTATAACTATGAGTATATTCCTTTTCTGCTTTTTAGTCAGCCTGCTTTGCTTTTTTTCTTCTGTATTCAAGATAGCCCTCCAAAATTATCGTTGCGGCAACTGTATCTACAACAGCCTTTCTTGCCTTTCCCCTGACGTTTGTTTCGTTAAGGATATTGTGTGCTGTGACAGTTGTGGAACGCTCGTCCCACATTCTCACCGGCAGGTCGGTACGCTCTTTCAAAAGCTCAGCAAACGCCCTGCACTTCTCTGCTCTCGGTCCCTCTGTGCCGTTCATGTTTATAGGCAGACCTACTATTATCTCACCTGCACCGTATTCAGCCGCTGTCTGAGCCGCCTTATCTGCAAGCCTTTCGGCGTTTCTCTCAGGAACAGTGCCGATAGGAGAAGCAAGAAACTCAGAGCGGTCGCTTATTGCGAAGCCTGTTCTTGCGTCACCATAATCTATTGCCATTATTTTCATTTTGTGTACCTCTATATCAAGACTTTTCTTATCATTATATCATGATACTGTCTGTAAAGCAAGTCCTAAAGCAGAATTTAGGAAATTAAACTGCAAGGACGCAATGTGGAAAAGCTTTCTGCAGATCATTTTCTCAAAAAAGTAAAATAGTTCCTTAAATACTGTGATTATTTGTGCATTATGGTTATTGATTTTTATTTTTAATTATGTTATAATGCTTTATTATCAGAGGGTATGCACAAATATCAGGGTTAGGTTTTGTGCAAAATTATATTTTGTAAGAATTTGAAAGGAAAAAGAAAATGAAGAAATTTTTATCAGCAGCAATGTCTGCTATCATCGCCTGCGCTTCAATATTCTCATGCACACTGACTGCTTTTGCCGAAGATGCAGAAACTGAGGACGTTACAATAGATTGCTCCTCCGCAGAAGCCGCAAGCAATTGGACACAATCTCTCACCATTGAACAGGGCGACTTCAATGCTACAAGGCTCACAAAGGATTCAAAGATAGTTGTTACATTCAACAGTGAGGACGTAAACGAAAAGTCAGGCAACAAATACAGTGCAGAGCTTATTTTTCAGAGCTGGGAGAATACAACTACATCAGTGGCACAGGACGGTGCAGTTTGGGCAAAGATAGCCCCTGTTGAGTTTGACGAAACAACGGCTACATATGACTTTGAGTCTATCGCAACTGCATACGGCACAGATGATTTTAGCCAGGTATACAAAATAATGGTAGGCGCAACTGACAGAGCGAAAATAACGGTGACCGGTGTAAAGATAACAAACTGCAAGACAAAGACTTATGCAGAAAAGGAAGAAAAAGACTCAAAGGGAACAAACCCTATTATCATAGTTATTGCGGTCATTGCAGGAATCGCTATCGCAGTTGTGGTAATTGTGATAATCATGAACAAGAAGTCAAGCGAAGCCTTTGACGTAAGCACCGGCAAATTTGTAGACAAGAAAAACCTTTTTGACGAGTCTAAGAACGATGAGGACGAGAAGAAGTAAAAAATAGCGCTGTCAGCAGGAGGACGAGCAGTTCGTTCTCCTGCTTTTTTTCGTCAAAATACGTCGCAAAATTGCTTGACAACATGGTTTGATGTGGTATAATAAAAGCAAGAACGAAACAATTAGTCAGATATTTAAGGAGGCAGAGCTATGAGTACAAAAGAACTTGCATACAGTATGATAGACAATCTCACAGAAGAACAGCTCAATGCTCTTATTGTTATCTTGCAAGGACTTCAGAAAGAAGAGCCTAACAAAGAAACAAAGAAAGTCCTTGACGAAGCCAAAGAGGGTAAAAATCTCGTTGGTCCGTTTGATTCGGTAGACGAGCTTTGGGAGAGTCTGAATGCTTAGGATAACTTATCACAACAAATTCAAAAAAGACTTCAAAAAAAAGCAAAAAGCCGTGGTCTGAATATGTCGCACCTTAACGAAGTCATCACAATGCTAGCTGAGGGGCAGTTGCTTCCTGCAAAGTACAGAGAGCATTCACTGACCGGCAATTACAAGGGTTTCCTTGAATGTCATGTTGAGCCTGATTGGCTTTTGATCTATGAAAGACGCAGCGACGAGCTTATACTGCTTCTGTATAGAACAGGAACTCACAGCGATCTGTTCTTATAGGTCATAGGATATTTTTTAACATCACAGCAGGAGGACGAGCAGTTCGTTCTCCTGCTTTTTTTATACCAGAAATATTGACTTATAGACGGAGTTATGGTATTATATTAAAAGGTATATTTAATAATTGGAGGCTATATAAAATGTCAATATTTAAACTTGATCCAGCATTTAAGGACTACATCTGGGGCGGTACCAGACTTAGAGATGAGTACGGCAAAAAGTGCGATTATGATAAGGTCGCAGAGAGCTGGGAGCTTTCTTGTCATAAGGACGGTCCAAGCGTTGTGGCTGACGGTGAATTCAAGGGTCTGACACTCAACGAGTATATCGAAAAGGCAGGCAAGGGCGTTCTTGGCAAGAACTGCGAAAGATTTGAGAACTTCCCTATCCTTATTAAGCTCATTGACGCTAAGGACAATCTTTCTGTACAGGTACACCCTGACAACGATTATGCAATGAGAGTTGAAGGCGAATACGGCAAGACAGAAATGTGGTATGTTGTTGACTGTGACGAGGGTGCAACTCTTCTCTACGGTTTCAAGCACGAGATAACAAAGGAAGAATTTGCAAGAAGGATCGCTGACAACACGCTTCTTGAAGTAACAAACGCTGTACCTGTTAAGAAGGGCGATGTTTTCTTCATCAAGTCAGGCACGCTCCATGCTATCGGCAAGGGTATCCTTATTGCTGAGATACAGCAGAACTCAAACACTACATACAGAATTTATGACTATGGCAGAGTTGGCAAGGACGGCAAGCCTAGAGAGCTTCACGTTAACAAGGCTCTTGACGTAACAAAGCTTGCTCCTGCTGAGCAGTATCCTGAGACACCTGTTGAGAAGAAGGACGGCTATGACATAAAGCTTCTTTCAAAATGCGAATACTTCACAACATACAGAGTGAACGTTGAAACAAAGGCTGAGCTTGACGCTGACGAAAACAGCTTCAACAGTATTCTCGTTCTCGAGGGCGAGCCTGTTATCAGCGGCGGCGAAACTGTTTCTGCAAAGAAGGGCGAAAGCGTATTCATTTCAGCAGGCACAGGCAAGTATACTGTTGAGGGCAAATGCACATTCGTGCTTACAAAGATAGACTAAGGTGAGATAAATGCTTAAACTTGACCTGAAAAAGGAGATAGGTGAGCTTGGCGCACTTGTGATCGCTTTTATTATCGGATTTGTGGCAAGCTCATTTTGGATAGGTCTTATCAGCTTTGTGGTGCTGGAGCTTGTGTATCTTCTGGTATATGACGCCATAGCAAAAAAGGCTGAAGCCCAAAAGCCAAAAGAGGAAAAGGAAGAGATAAACTTTCACGAATATGACGATGACACTGAGAGCGATAACGCTCAGTAAGCTCAGAAAATAAAAGGGAGAAATTATTATGAAGTATTACATTGGTATTGATCTTGGCGGCACTAACATCAAAGCAGGTGTTGTAAATGAAGAATTTGAGATAATCGCAAAGGCTACCTGCAAGACTAATCTGCCAAGACCTGCGGAGGAGATCTGCGAGGATATGGCTAAGGTCGCTTTGGAAGCTGTAAAGAACGCAGGGTTGGAGATACAGCAGATAGAGTCTGTAGGTATCGGCACACCTGGCACTGCAAATTCTGACACTGGCGTTATCGAGTATTCAAACAACCTTGGTTTCCTTAACTTCCACGTTGTTGACCTTATGAAGAAGTTTATCGACAAGCCTTGCTATGTTGAGAACGACGCTAACGCTGCGGCATACGGCGAGTATGTTGCCGGTGCAGCAAAGGGTGCGAACGACGCTGTTTGCATCACTCTGGGCACAGGCGTTGGCGGAGGAATAATCATTAACGGAAAGATATATTCAGGCTTCAACTTTGCAGGTGCTGAGATAGGTCACACTGTTATCGACCCTAACGGTCCGCAGTGTACTTGCGGCAGACACGGCTGCTTTGAGGTATTCTCTTCTGCAACAGGTCTTGTAAGAATGACAAAAGAGGCTATGTTTGAGGACAAGGACTCTATCATGTGGAAAATGAACGAAGAGGACGGCAAAGTTTCTGCAAGAACTGCGTTCAACGCCATGAGAGCAGGCGACAAGGCAGGCAAGGAAGTTGTTGACAAATACATAAAGTATCTTGCTTGCGGAATCACAAACACAATAAACATCTTCCAGCCTGATATTCTCTGTATCGGCGGCGGCGTATGCAACGAGGGCGACCCTCTGCTTTTGCCGCTGAAAGAGCTTGTGGCTAAGGAAGTCTACACAAAGAACTCAGCAAAGAACACTGAGATAGTTATTGCAAAGCTTGGAAATGACGCAGGCATTATCGGTGCTGCATTTCTTGGACTTTCACACAAGAAATAAATAACAAAAAAGAAAAGGGGCAACTACAATGGGATTATTTGATAAGCTTTTAAAGGGTGCAGTTGACGCAATAGACAACGCTGCGGCAAAGAACGGCAATGGTCCGACAGGACTTAAAGACCTGCTCAATCAGGCTATGGATAAAAAGAATGAAGCTATAAATGGCACTTCAAGCTCCACGGCTTCAAGCAAACCAAGCACTGCCACTTCAAGCACAAGTTCAAGCAAGAGAAGCAATTGTGCTTATACAAGACCGACATATACCACACCGCAGGAAGTTCTTGACACAGCAAGTATTCCTGCAAAGCCGTCAAGAGAAATAACCTATGAAATTTTCGACGGCAAAGACGCAGAAATAAGGGTGAAAGTATCATTTGACCTGAGCGGTGATTTCATCGAAACAGAATGTGACTTTGATTATGGCGCAATGTATCTGCCAAACTGTGATGATGATTTTGATGACAATTACTCTGACAGCAATACACCTTATTTTGAAATGGTAAGTGCGCCTGATGACGAGATATACTATATGATAGATAAATGTCGAAATGGCGGCACGCCTGACAATGCAATGATGTTCCTGCGTGTTGATGATATGGGACCTAGGATACAGTTCAAAGCCAAGGTGAAAAACAGGTTTGGCAAGATAGAGTATTTTTATAACTGTCAATTCCATGATGAGTTCAACCCCCAAAGCTACATCGGCGTATGTTACAATGCTGATGTTGTTGGTACTCCACTTGAGAAAAAGCTTATGGCTGCTGTTGACGAAGCGGCACGCACATTCCGCAGAGAAGTAGTTAAAATAGAGGACAGACCATTCCGCTAAGGAGGACAAAACGAAATGAAGTTCAGTATAATAGGTTTTATACCTACTTTGCTTTTGCTGATACCTGTGATAGCAGCCTGTTTCAAGACACCTGCCGACAAGCCTGAGCTTGAGGACGAGAACATTATCGTTTTTATCGCAAAGTGCGTGGGCAGATTTGGCTGCATAGGCTATATGTGCCTTGCTATCGGAGATTACAAGGTAGGCTTTTCAAGCAAGCTGCTTTTCATAATATGGGCTGTTGTTGCACTGCTCGTTATCGCACTTTATTGGGTGCTTTGGATAAGGCAATATAAAAAAGGCAATCATTTTGAAGATATTTACGGCACTGGTATACCGCTTTTCATTATCCCTGCGGCATTCGTGCTTGTGACAGGTATCTTCTCAATGAATTTTATGCTTATCATATTCTCAGTGCTGGATATCGTTTGCGAATACTGCTCTGCATACGGTGTAAGAAAGCGTCTGCACCCTGCAAAGACAGAGGAAAGCTCAGACGAAGCTGAAACAGAAAAAAATGAGGACGGAGAATAATACCGATCTCAGTAATATATTTTTCAAAAGAGGTAATAAAAAATGGCGTGTAATTATTTTTGTGACGGAGTAGACAAAGCTCCACAGAGATCACTTTTCAATGCTCTTGGCATGACAAAGGAAGAAATGGACAGACCTCTCGTTGGTATCGTATCTTCATATAATGAGATAGTTCCTGGTCACATGAACATTGACAAGATAGTTGAAGCTGTTAAAATGGGCGTTGCAATGGCAGGCGGAACACCTGTTGTATTCCCTGCTATTGCTGTTTGCGACGGTATCGCTATGGGTCACATGGGAATGAAGTATTCTCTCGTTACCCGTGACCTTATCGCAGACTCAACAGAGTGCATGGCTTTGGCTCATCACTTTGACGCTCTTGTTATGATACCAAACTGCGACAAGAACGTTCCTGGTCTGCTCATGGCAGCCGCAAGAGTAAACGTTCCAACTATTTTCGTATCAGGCGGTCCAATGCTGGCTGGTCACGTTAAGGGCAAAAAGACTTCCCTTTCAAGCATGTTTGAGGCTGTTGGTACTTACAACGCAGGCAAGTTCACTCTTGACGACGTTGAGGAATTCGAGAACAAAGCCTGTCCGACTTGCGGAAGCTGTTCAGGTATGTACACTGCCAACTCTATGAACTGCCTTACAGAAGTTCTTGGCATGGGTCTTAGAGGAAACGGCACTATCCCTGCTGTATATTCTGAAAGACTCAAGCTTGCAAAGCACGCAGGTATGCAGGTAATGGAGCTTTACAAGAAGAACATCAGACCAAGAGATATCATGACAAAGGACGCTTTCATCAACGCTATCACAGCTGATATGGCGCTTGGCTGTTCAACAAACTCAATGCTTCACCTCCCTGCTATCGCTCACGAGTGTGGAGTAGAGCTTGACCTTGACTTTGTAAACGAGATATCAAAGAGAACGCCAAACCTCTGTCACCTTGCTCCTGCCGGTCACACATATATGGAAGACCTCAACGAAGCAGGCGGAGTTTACGCAGTTCTTGGCGAGCTTAACAAGAAAAACCTTATCAACACAGACTGCATGACTTGCACAGGCAAGACAGTAGGCGAGAACATCAGCGGCGTTGTAAACAAGAACCCTGAGCTTATCAGACCAATAGACAATCCATACTCACAGACAGGCGGAATCGCAGTTCTCAGAGGAAATCTTGCTCCTGACACCTGCGTTGTTAAGCGTTCTGCTGTTGCACCTGAAATGCTTGCCCACGAGGGTCCTGCAAGAGTATTCGACTGCGAGGAGGACGCTATCGCTGCTATCAGAGGCGGCAAGATAGTTGAGGGCGACGTTGTCGTTATCCGTTACGAGGGACCAAAGGGCGGTCCTGGAATGAGAGAGATGCTCAATCCTACATCTGCTATCGCAGGCATGGGTCTTGGCTCAACTGTTGCACTTATCACTGACGGACGTTTCAGCGGTGCTTCAAGAGGTGCTTCTATCGGTCACGTTTCACCTGAGGCAGCCGTAGGCGGTCCTATCGCACTTGTTGAAGAAGGAGATATGATAGCAATAGATATCGACAACTGCTCTATCACACTTAAAGTATCTGACGAGGAGCTTGCTGAAAGAAGAAAGAACTGGAAGCCAAGACAGCCAAAGGTAACAACAGGCTATCTTGCAAGATACGCTTCACTTGTAACTTCTGCAAACAGAGGTGCTATACTTCAGATAAAGGACTAATATCCGACACAAAATAATAAGGGAGAAAGGCGAAATAATATGAAAAAATTCATTTCAGGCTTGCTTGGAATACTCTTTGTAGTTCTTGTAGTAGTAGGTGTTTTCATCTGTACATATGTATTCAATCAGCCGTCAAGATCAGGCGATTCAAGAGAGCTTATCTCTGGAACATGGACAGATAAGGACGCAAACATCACTTTTGAGTTCTCTGACGAAGGCGATTTCACTATCACTCAAACTGATAACAAATCAGTTATCGCAAAGGGCTGGTTTAAAATTCAGGAGGACGGGGGAAGCGGAAAGATACAGCTTCTTGTAAATCCGTCTGACAGAGATACAACTGTTGATATCGGTCTGAGAATGAAGTTCTTCTCGACTATTTCCTACAAAAACCTTTCTGTACCGTCTGAGGACGAGAGCGACAAGGTCGCTACCTGCAAGTTCATCTTCCAGAACTCTGACGGAGTTTACTCTTGCGAGAGAAAAGACTCTGACGGCTCATTCTACGACGGCAAATAACGAATTTTCAAGGGCTACGGCTGAACGATATGTTTAGCCGCAGCTTTTGTGCAGTAAAGACTTGATTAAGATAAAAAAAGGAGTAAAAATGGAGCTACTGATCAAAAATATCCGTGCCTGCGACCCGCAGACAGGGCTTGACGGTATAACGGACATAGGCATTGACGGAGGAAAGATAGTCAGCCTTGGAAAAACTGACGAGCATGCTCAGAGAGTTATCGACGCAAAGGGCAAGCTTTGTGCATTGCCTGGGCTTTTCGATATGCACGTTCACTTTCGTGACCCAGGTCTTACCTACAAGGAGGACATCATCACAGGTGCGAACGCCGCAAAGGCTGGCGGTTTCACGGGCGTCGCTTGTATGCCGAACACAAAGCCGCCTATCGACTCCCCTGAGGGCGTGAAATACGTTTTTGAAAAGGCAAAGAAAACAGGTATCGACATTTTCCCTATTGCCTGCGTTACAAAGGGCATGAAAGGTCAGGAGCTTTGCGACTATGACGCACTCAAAGCCGCAGGAGTTACCGCCATTTCAGATGACGGCAGACCTGTTGAGAACGCTGAGCTTATGCGTCAGGCTATCGAAAAGACTAACGAGAACGGTCTTATCGTGACTTCTCACTGCGAGGACTTGAAGATAATAAACGGTGGTATCATCAACAAGGGCGAGATATCCGAAAAGCTTGGAGTAAAGGGAATGGACAGAGCCTCTGAGGACTATATCACAGCCCGTGAGATATGCCTTGCAATGAGCTGTAATGCGAGAGTTCACATATGCCACGTTTCCACCAAAGGCTCTGTGAACATCATAAGAGCGGCGAAAAAGGACGGCGTTAAGGTCACCTGCGAAACTGCTCCACACTATTTTACATTCACAGACGAAAAGCTTTTAGCCCGTGACGCAGATTTCAGAATGTCGCCTCCACTTAGAACTGAGGAGGACAGGGCGGCTGTTGAGGAAGCTGTTCTTGACGGCACTATCGACTGCATCATCACCGACCACGCTCCACACTCCGCAGAGGAAAAGGCTGACTTTGAGAAAGCTCCAAACGGTGTTGTTGGACTTGAAACTTCCCTTGCAGCTACGCTTACAAAGCTTTATCACAGCGGCAAATGCGGTCTTGACAAGATAGCAGAGATAATGTCGGTAAATCCGAGAAAGATAATGGGACTTGAGCCTATCAAGATAGCAGCTGGCGAAAGATGCGATCTTTGTATCTTTGACCCTGACTATGAATGGGAAGTTATCCCTGCGGAGCTTAATTCAAAGAGCAAAAACAGCGTGTTCAAAGGCACAAGGCTCAAAGGCAAGGTAATGTACACAATATGCAGAGGAAAGCTCGTTTTTGAGCTTTAATATAAAAATATCCGAAAGGAAGATAAAAATGGCATTTGACAGACTTATTGAAAATATCGTAAAGACACAGAACCCGTCAGTAGTGGGGCTTGACCCAAAGCTTGACTATGTTCCTGAATACATCAAGGAAAAGAAGTTCAAGAAATACGGCAAGACGCTCAAGGGTGCGGCAAAGGCTATATGGGAGTTCAACAAGACTATAATCGACGAGATACACGACATCTGCCCTGCTATCAAGCCACAGGCTGCATACTATGAAATGTATGGCTACGAGGGCGTAAAGACCCTTTACAAGACTATACAGTATGCAAAGGAAAAAGGTATGTTCGTCATGACGGACGGAAAGAGAAACGATATCGGCGCAACTATGGAAGCTTACGCAACCGCACATCTTGGTCTTACTGACGTTGGCGGCGAGCTTATTGAGGCTTTCGGTGCAGACGCTCTCACTGTAAACGGCTATCTCGGCTCAGACGGAATCAACCCTCTTCTTGACCAGTGCAGAAAATATGACAAGGGCATTTTCGTTCTTGTAAAGACATCAAACAAGTCAAGCGGTGAGCTTCAGGATCTTATGATAGGCAACAAGACAGTTTATGCCACAATGGGCTCAATGTGCGAGCTGTGGGGCAAGGACGTTATGGGCAAGTATGGCTACAGCGGTGTTGGCGCAGTTGTGGGTGCAACTTATCCTGAGCAGCTTGCTGAAATGAGAAAGGCTCTGCCGCACACATTCTTCCTTGTACCGGGCTACGGCGCACAGGGCGGCGGTGCTGAGGGCGTATCAAAGGCATTTGACGATCACGGACTTGGTGCTATCGTGAACTCCTCCCGTGGCGTAATGTGTGCATACAAGAAAGAGGATAACTGTGACGAGCATGATTTTGCAAAGGCTGCAAGACGTGAAGTTATCAGAATGAAAGAGGATATAATCTCATATCTGCCAAAGATCACACTTGAATAAACACTAAAGGAGTGACTGAGTATGACAGCAAAGGGCGTTATATTGTTTACAGCGGCGGTGGGAGCTTTGCTTTTATGCTCCTGCGCAAAGAACGAAGACACAAGCAGCTCTTTGACGGACAGTCAGCAGGAGCAAAGCGATTTTCCAAGATGTATCGTAGGCGAGTGGAAATGCCAAGAAACGCCCCTTGACAACAGCGAGCTTTATTCGGGCTATCTCAGCCTTATTATCCGTTCAGACGGCAACTATCTCATGTATGACGCAGAAGCAGGCAATCCCTGCTTAAAAGGCACTATCGAAACGGACAGCAACGATCTTGATCTTATCTTTGTTGACGACAGCGGAGTGGATTTTGCACCGCCTGCCGGTTGGGAGAATATGTCCAAAAGGCAGAAGATAGGCTATTTTGCTGACTCTTACACGCTAAAGCTTACTTATACTGATAATGATAACTCGGTCACTCTCGTTTTTGATGCGGTGAACGCTCCGAATGAGGTAAAGAACTAAGTACAGGGAGGATTTTTAATGTACAAGCAGGGTAAATACCCAATAGTTTCAAAAAAGACCCTTGCAAAAGGAATTTTTGACATTGAGATATACTGTCCGCACATTGCAAAGGCGGCAAAGGCAGGACAGTTTGCACAGGTGCAGGCAGAGGGCTTTTTCCTTCGCAGACCTATCTCTATTTGCGATATAAACAAGGACAAGGGTACTATCCGCCTTGTTTTTGAGGTAAGAGGTCACGGCACTGACAAGATAAGCGAGCTTAACAGGGGCGACCTTGTTGACATTATTGCACCGCTGGGTAACGGCTTCAAGGTGCTTGAAAAGGGCAAAAAAGCTGTCTGTATCGGCGGCGGCATAGGCACACCTCCAATGGTGGGCATTGCAAAGGAATACGGCGAGAACGCAACTGTTATAAGCGGTTTCAGAAACGCTGCGGCTGTCATTTTGCAGGAGGACTTCAAGGCTATGGGCTGTGACGTTCAGCTTTGCACTGACGACGGCTCGACAGGAAGAAAGGGCTTTGTTACTGACGCACTTCTTGATGTGCTTAAAAGCGAAAAGCCTGATATCGTTTATGCCTGCGGTCCAATGATAATGCTCAAAAATATCACGAAGATATGTGAGGAAAACGGCATTTACTGTCAGGTATCTCTTGAGCAGAGAATGGCTTGCGGCGTGGGTGCGTGTCTTGTATGCGTATGCCGCACTGTCAAGGACGGTCAGGAGTTCAATTCTCACGTCTGCAAGGACGGACCTGTATTCGACAGCGAGGAGGTAGTGTTCGATGAATAGGATAAATGTGAATTTCTGCGGAGTTGAGTTCAAAAACCCTGTTATCCCTGCAAGCGGAACATTCGGCTACGGCAGAGAGTACGAGCAGTTCTATCCCCTTTCAAAGCTGGGCGGAATATCCGTAAAAGGCACTACGCTTCACCGCCGTGAGGGCAACCCAGGTCCTAGAGTTGCGGAAACTCCAAGCGGTATGCTCAATTCTGTTGGACTTCAAAACGGCGGCGTTGACAAGTTCATAAACTACGAGCTTCCAAACCTTGTAACAAAAGGCACAAGGATAATAGCCAACATAGCAGGCTCAACTATTGAAGAATGTGCAGAGCTTGCAGAAAAGCTCAACGGCACGGCTGTTGACATGATAGAGCTTAACATATCCTGCCCGAACGTAAAACAGGGCGGAGCTGCTTTCGGCACTGACTGCAACGTTGCAGGTGCGGTCACAAAGGCTGTAAAGGACGTTACAGAAAAGCCGCTTATGGTAAAGCTTTCGCCGAATGTAACGAGCATTGTGGACATTGCAAAGTCTGTTGAGGCAAACGGCGCTGACGCTGTTTCCCTTATAAACACGCTTCTTGGTATGCGTATCGACATAAAGACACGCCGTCCTATACTGAAAAACAACGTGGGCGGGCTTTCCGGTCCTGCGGTGTTTCCTGTTGCCGTAAGAATGGTATGGCAGGTGGCAAACGCTGTTAAAATACCTGTTATGGGCATGGGCGGTATCGCCACATGGGAAGACGCCATTGAAATGATGATGGCAGGTGCAGGTGCTGTTCAGGTTGGTGCGGCAATATTTGCTGACCCTTATGCACCTGTGAAGATAGCCGAGGGTATGCAGAAATTCTGCGAAGACAACGGTATAAACAACATCTCTGAGATAGTCGGCACTGTTAAGCCTTGGTAATAGCATAGTAAAATATCCGTCTTTTTACAGGGCGGATATTTTTATGGTATTTTTTCTTATGAATTTCTTAAATCCATTGAAAACAGCTTGCAAAAATGCTATAATTTAAGTCGTCAGGAAAGGCTGACAGAGAAAGGGGAAAGATATGTTTCTTAGAGTACTTTGCGTGATAACATCTGCACTTACAGTTCTTACCACGCTTTCAATGACATCATGCGGAGCAGACAACGCCATTTCGTCTGAGGCTTCCGAAAGTGCTGTTACATCTACGGCAGACAGCGGTAAAACTGCAAAGGATATCCTTTCGGCAATAGATGGCGACCACATGGACGCTTCGACTTTTTACGGTGAGGACAGCTTCACAAAGAATACCAAAAAGCTTTATGGTATAGAAGCTGACAAGCTCAGCGATGGAGGAATACTTTACTCCTCTGACGGCAATTATGCTGACGAGATATCAATGCTCAAAATGGCTGACGGAAGCAGTGCAAAAAGCCAGCTTGCAGACAGGCTGAGCTACAGACTTAATCAATATGAAAACTACAAGCCTGAAGAAACAAAGAAAATACGGGCGGCAAAGATATTTCAGGCCGGAGATTACTGGGTGCTTGTTATCTCTGACAATGCTGACGAGATATCTGATGATATAACAGACATGATAAATTAAAAAACGGAGGAAAGAAAATGACAACAGCGAAAAAAGTACTTACCCTCGCACTTTGTCTGACCTGCCTTACAGCGGGTATGACAGGTTGTGCAAAAGATAAAAGCAGTTCTGATACTAAAATTACTAAAAGCACATCATCACAATCAGAAAGCAGCGACAGCGAGAAGATAAAAGAGCTTAGCGACAAGCTTGAAAAGCTGGAAAACACGCTTTCTAACATTCTTGGAGAGGATATATTTGATCCCGCAGACGGTGACGGCAACGTAAACGGTGAGATACACCCTATCTATGATGATACGGCAGTGGTTGAAGCTTACAAGTCGGGTGATGATTCAAAGCTTACTGACGATAAAGACAAATACATACTCAAAGAGCTTAAAAAGGCTGTAGGTGAGATAATCAAAGACGGCATGAGCGAATATGACAAGGAAAAGGCTGTTTATGATTATGTGTTCTCTCAGACCCACTTTAATGACGATTCTCTTGTGGCGATATCTGATGAAAGTGAAGATGACGAGTCATACAATCCTTACGGATTTTTCCATGACCACTCTACTATCTGTGTGGGAAACGCAACAACAATAAAGCTGTTTTTTGATGTTCTGGGTATCGACAGCAAGATAATACACTCAACAGAAAACGGCGAACACGCTTGGAACGTTGTGAAGATAGACGGCAAATGGTATCACCTTGATGTGACATTTGACGGCGGCGCCGAAGCTCCTGACTACGCATATTTCAACGTACCTGACACTGCAAAGGACGACGGCTCTTATCCTTGGAACAAAGAGGACTTCCCTGAATGCACCGCCACTGACGATTGCTACATATGCGAGAATGCCAAGAAGCTTGACAGCGTTTATGATATACCTGAGCGCATAAAGGAAGCAATGTCAGATAAAGGGAAAACTGTATATATGTCACTGGACGTGCCGGAGGGAGCAGGCAGCACTGCTGTTGCGGAGCAGGTCACAAACATAATATCAAACTTTTACATTGACGATTACAACATCTCTTCCACACCTGTTATTGATGCAGGGGACAAGGTTTGCGTCGGTTTTTCTGTAAACCAGACAAATGATGACAATTCGGATAATTCTAATGACACAGACAATGCACTTGGCATTGATTACGACAAGCTTTCAAAGGCATTCTCAGATGCTCTCGGAATAGATTATGAGTATGAGCCTGATCATTCTGATAATAACATAATGGGTTAAAGCTTATAAGGGGATTCTTTAATAAAAGCCGCAGGGCATACAGCGTAAAAACTGTATGCCCTGCGGCTTTTTATATCGGATTTGATCGAAGAAAGCTTGTTCATTGGGTCACACGTCAGCTTGCCTGACTGTCTGCCCTTTTCCGATTTTGTATGTTTGAGAAATTAGCTCTCGAAAAGTGCTGTTGAAAGATATCTCTCACCTGTATCAGGGAGAAGTGCAACGATAGTCTTGCCCTTGTTCTCGGGTCTCTTTGAAAGTATCTCGGCTGCTTTAAGTGCTGCACCTGATGAAATACCAACAAGGATACCCTCTGTTTTAGCGAACTTGTTGCCTGTCTTGAAAGCGTCCTCATTCTCGATAGGGAGGATCTCGTCATAAACCTTTGTATCGAGGACATCAGGAACAAATCCTGCGCCGATACCCTGAATTTTGTGTGGACCTGATTTGCCCTGTGAAAGAACAGGTGAAGTTGCAGGCTCTACTGCTACTATCTTAACGTCAGGGTTCTTTGATTTGAGATACTGACCAACACCTGTTACTGTTCCGCCTGTGCCTACGCCTGCAATAAAGATATCTACCTTACCGTCTGTATCTTCCCAGATCTCAGGACCTGTTGTTGCAAAGTGAGCGGCTGGGTTTGCAGGGTTTACGAACTGACCAAGGATAACTGAGTTCTCGATCTCGCCCTTAAGCTCGTCAGCCTTCTTGATAGCACCTGTCATGCCCTTTGCACCTTCTGTGAGAACTATCTGTGCGCCATATGCCTTAAGAAGATTTCTTCTTTCGATACTCATTGTTTCAGGCATTGTAAGAATTACCTTGTAGCCCTTTGATACGCCCACAGCCGCAAGACCGATACCTGTGTTTCCTGATGTAGGCTCTATAATAGTTGCGCCTTTCTTGAGAACGCCCTTCTTCTCAGCTTCCTCGATCATTGCAAGTGCAACTCTGTCCTTAACGCTTCCTGCCGGATTGAAATATTCAAGCTTTGCAAGGATAGTTGCGTCAGCCTCTACTGCCTTTTCAAAATTAACTGCTTCGATTATTGGAGTTTTTCCGATAAGCTCCGAAACGCCCTTATAGATCTTTGACATTTTAATCTACCTCCGATATGAAAATTATTTTATGCGGTTTTCTGTACCGCTTATGTTTGCTATGGTTATACTATATCACTTTATTCCTACTATGTCAATAGGATTAATATGCTTTTCTATGTTTTATACAACAAAGTCAACTTATTGCAAGCTTTGATTTGTACATTATGACCTATAATCATACTCAGTAATGCAATATGGCTTATTATTTTCATCACAAAGCTCCACAAATTTTCTGCCCTCATCGGTATAAACAAGAGCCTTTATGGCTTTACCACGCTTCAAGGGATTTTTATATTCCACACGGATACGCTTCACAGCAGACTCATTTTCCACAAACTCGTCTGTTATATCAAGATATCTCGCATTATTGACGTGCTCGTTCATGTCGATATAGCATTTCAGCACCGGGATATCCTCATACACCTGTGGCTCAGTATCAGGTAGGGCTATCTTTCTTGGAAGATACTCCATATCAAGCTTTGGATAGAGCTTCACCCTATCAACAAGCTCCTGTGGAACTTTTATAGGCCGCTGAGAGGTCTTGTCCATGAAAGCGCCAGAAGCTATAGACTTCACGCAGATATTACCGTTTTCGTCATATATAACTGTGTTTCTGTAGCCATACATTCTTTTAAGCTCATAGGTCCATGTTTTGACGGTGAGCTTCTCGTTCTGCTCAGGTCTGCGGACGATATCGAGCTGTCTTGACACAAGAAACATCACACAGTTTTCTTCCTCGAAAAAAGGCGACATAACAGGGTGAGTGTCAAGGTGGATAACAGAGCAATCCTGCAAAAGGTCAACAAGGCAGCTATTTCTTATTATGCCATGCGAACCTATCTGGCTGCAATTTACAGTGCGTTTCATTTCATACATATTGCTTTCCTCCATTCTGCTATATGATAATTATACAACTTATTGTCGCTTTTTTCAACAGCGAAACAGTTAAAATTGTTAGCAAGCATAATATTACTGCAAGTCTGAGTATGTTGTTATTGATGTTTCCGAGAATTAAATAGCAGGGCAAAGCAAAAGGGTCAGCGAAAATGCTGACCCTTCAGTCTGTATCAGAGCTTTGAATGCTTTCCTATCGTGATTTTTTCCAAAATGTTCATCTGCCTTTCGGGCGTTCGCTGTGCCGAAAAACGCTGTGTATAAAAGTTTAGCAGAATGTTTACCCGTAGTCATGCACCGAACTATTGACAAACTGCCCTTGTGGATATATAATTTACCAAGAAAGTACACTTTGAAAAGGAGGTGTGGCAGTGACAAAGGTCATATATCCTGTTATTGGCAGGCAGACTTCCCTGCCCTTTTATCTCACCGGAATAGGCATTTCCGACCCTGAATTTCACGTCACAAGAGAAAAGGGGCTAGTTTCACATCAGCTTCTTTTTACCTCAGGGGGCGAGGGCAAACTAATTGTCGGAGGAGAAGAATTTGTGCAGACTAAAGGCTCGGCATTTTATCTGCCCCCTAGCGTTCCGCATGAATATTATCCCTCAAATGGAATTTGGATAACAAACTGGATAGTTTTCCGTGGTGAATTTGCGGGGCAAATGCTTGCAAACCTTGGCTTTGACAGCTTTAGATTCTCCCCTGAGATAAACACCAAAAAACCCGCTCAGCTTTTTGAGCGAATTTTAGTTGCCGCTGCCGACCCTGTGAATTGTGGCGAAAAAACTTCCGCACTTGTGTATGAATATATCCTCGCCATGAGGACTGCAATGCTTTTCCCTGACAGCCGAAACAACGTGGGAAGCATTACAAGGCAGGCGCTTTTGTATATTGACAGCCGATACATGGAGGATATCACCGCAGAAACACTTGCAGGACTTTCGGGAGTGTCAGTACAACATTTCTGCCGTGTTTTTAAAGCAGAAACTTCAATGCGTCCCCTTGAATATATTGCAAAACGACGTATCTCTCAGGCAAAATCTCTGCTTCTTAACACCGACTCTGACATAGGCGACATAGGCAAGCAGGTGGGCTATGAGGACAGAAACTATTTCAGCATCGTATTCAAAAAGCTGGAGGGCGTTTCGCCAAGAGAATACCGTCGTTCAAGAGGAACAGGTTTGTAATAATATTTTAAGCTTTATTAGAATTTTCTTAGCATATTTCAAAGCAAAATGTTCGTATCTTAATAATATGCAAAATATTTCAGATTGACCATACACTCCTTTAAGCTTATAATTGTCATAAGAAAACAAGAAGCCATGCTTTATGCAAGGAGGATAACTTATGACGATACTAAAAAGGAGCGCGTCAATGGTGTCAGCATTGGTCATGATGATATCTAGCGCAGGCGCTTACAATTGCAGTGCGGAGGGAACAACGGTGAACGATAGCAATACAAATAATACAAGAGAGATAGTTATTGACGGAACTACGGCTCAGCTCAAAGAAAATATGCGCTACAGAGGGGCAGGCATGGTGAGTGCAAACAACTCATCAAGGCTTCTGTTGGATTACAAGGCTGAACACCCTGATGTATATGAGCAGATAATGGAGTATATGTTTGGCAAAGAGGGTATCGGCATTACTCACCTTAAGTTGGAAATGGGTGCGGATATAAACTCATCATCAGGCACAGAACCGTCTGTAATGAGAACAGAGGGCGAAAAGGCTGACGTAACAAGAGGTGCGGCATACCAGCTTGCCGCTGACGCAAAGAAAATAAATCCTGACCTCACCTTGGATATGCTTTGGTGGAGTGAACCAAAGTGGGTATCTGACGCTTCCGACGTTTATGCTGCAAGATACAAATGGTATAAAAACACCCTTGACGCCGCTTATGAAACATATGGACTTGAATTTGACTATGTAAGTGCTGTGCAGAATGAGCGTGGAGCTGACCTTGAATGGGTGAAATTTCTTTCCTCACATCTCAAAAGTGAAAAAGACACCCCTTATGACTACTCAAAGATAAAGATAGTCGGTGGAGAAGAGGTCTGCACATGGGGCTTTGCTGACAGAATGTATGAGGACAGCGAACTTATGAACGTTGTTGACGTGGTGGGAAGCCATTACACAAGCGAGTCCACCGAGAACGCACAGAAGCTTGCATATGAAGAAAACAAAGAGCTTTGGTTCAGCGAAGCAAGCTCGCCAATGGCATATGCGCAGGGTACATACAGATATGACGGCTCAGGTCTGGCAGGCATAAACGGCACCCTTGATATTGCAAACAGAATAATCGGAATGTATCCCAACGGCAAAATGACACTTTATGAGTATCAGCCTGTTGTATCGGCATACTATGACGGCGCTTGCTACTGTCAGAAACAGCTTATCTCAGCCTGCGACCCTTGGAGCGGTTATTATATGCTTGACAGCGGATTTTATATGTCTCTGCATTTTTCGCAGTTCATTGAAAAAGGCTGGGCGTTCGTTGACAGCGGATGCTACAGCGACGGCAAAAAAGGCGGTGACGGCCACGCTATCGTCGACGCAGTTTATAGCTATATGACCGCCACAGACACAGAAACAGGCGATTACAGCACTGTTATCACAAACACTACAAGCGAGCCTATACAGTATGACCTCAAGGTATCAGGACTTGACAAGGCGTCAAGCAACGTGAGCGTATGGGAAACAAGAGGTCCTGACAGCATTGACGGCAGCTATGACGAGAATTATTTCAAGAAAACTGAGGATATAACCCCTACAGAGAACGGCGGAGCTTATACATACTCTGTGACAGTGAAGCCAAATTCTATTGTGACAATTTCTACTGTTACACCTAAGCGCACAGAATACAAAAATGCTGACGAGAGCGAACGCACTGTTTTGAAGCTTCCGTATTCGGACGATTTTGAGTATGCAGGCTATCCTGAGAATTATCTTTTATCAAGGGGCAATGCGCCAAGATACACAACAGATCAGGGCGGTGCTTTCGAGGTGGAAAAGACCGACAAGGGCAATATGCTAGTTCAGCAGATAACGGCTGACATGAAAGCCAACGAGTGGGGCTACACCCCAGAACCTGTGACTACATTTGGTGACGACAGGTGGTATAACTACTCTGTGAACGTTGACGCTGCTTTTGCGACTTCGCAGGACGCAGGATCAAACTATGTGGGCGTTGGTCTGAGATACACGCTTGGCTGCAATTCATACAGTGGCTATTGGATAAAGCTTTATGAGAACGGAAGCTGGGAGCTTAAAGCAAATGACGGCACTCTTAGCAGTGGAAGCTTAGACGGCTTTGACAGCACTGCTTCTCACAAGCTTAAAGTCGAGGCTGTAAACAACGTTATCCGTGGATATATTGACGAAAACATGGTGGCTGAATACTCTGTCAACGAAGGTGAATCTCTTATCAGCGCAGGCAGAGCGTCACTTTTCAGCTCATACAACAAAAACAGCTTCGACAACTTCTCTGCTGAACCTGTGGAGGGCAGTGACACATATGTAACTCGCTTTGACGAAACAGACTCTTGCTTCACTTTTGAGGGCAACTGGGAACACAACCTTATGAGCAGCTTCAAAAACTACAAACGAACCATATCAGATGGCACAGAGGGCGACTCTTTCACAGTAAGCTTTGAGGGAACAGGCTTTGCGCTTTCAGGTGAAACAAGAGAAAACGCTATACTCGGGGTATCAATAGACGGTGGTGATGAACAGCTCGTGACAGTTTCAAGGACAGGTCAGCGTGAGATATCATGCCATTTTGAAGGCTTGTCTGAGGGCGCTCACACCGCAAAGGTAACCATAAAATCAGGCAAATATACAATTGACGCTATGCAGGTAACAGGCGGAAAGATACCATTCGAGAAGGAAACGCCTGCGAAGTCTGAAAGCACTACGTCAGGCAAAAGCAAGCTTCCTATAGCTGTTGGGGCAGGCGTTTGCGCTGCTGCGGCAGTTGGTGCAGTGATATACGGCATAGCGAGAAAGAAGCGTAAGGAAAATAATGACTAAAATAAGCAGAACAACAGACATGACACAAGGCAGTGAAATGCGACACATAATAATGTTTTCACTGCCCTTACTTGCAGGAAATCTTTTGCAGCAGACATACAATATAGTGGACACTATGGTGGTGGGGCGTTATCTGGGCGATGACGCCCTTGCCGCTGTTGGTGCAACAGGCTCTATCACTTATCTTTTTTACACCCTTTGCATAGGGCTGTCGGTGGGTGCAGGAATAATTGTCGCACAGTATTTCGGTGCAGGCAAGAAAAAAGCCCTGCGGTCGGCAGTATTCAACTCAGCGCTTGTCACGGCTATATTCGGCATTGTAATAAGCCTTTTATCCGTTCCTGCCGCAAAACCTATACTGGAGCTTTTAAACGTCCCCGACCGACTTATAGGCGACTCTGCGGCTTATATGCAGATAGCCTGCGGCGGAACGATAGCGGTGGCAGCATACAACTGGATAAACGCCATAATGAGGGCTTTGGGCGACTCAAAAACACCGCTGATATTCTTAGGTGCAGCAAGTTTGCTGAACGCCCTCCTTGACCTGCTTTTTGTGGTGGTATTCAAATTCGGCATAGCAGGTGCGACATGGGCGACAGTGCTTACGCAGGCACTTTCTGCCATTTCTTGTATTGTGTACTGCTTTGCAGTGAGCGGAGAGATAAAGCTCACCGCCGACGATCTGCACGCCGACAAGAACATGATGAGCCGCTGTGTGAAAACAGGCGTGCCTATCGCCATACAAAACGGACTTATCTCGGTATCAATGGTGGCGCTCCAGCGTGTGACAAACGGCTTTGGCGAAACGGTCATGGCGGCATACACAGTTTCAATGCGTATCGAGCAGTTCGTTCAACAGCCGTTTTCTTCACTTAATGCGGCGGTTTCAACATTCACAGGACAGAATATCGGTGCAGGAAAAGAAAAACGTGCGCAGAAAGGTCTTGCTTGTGCAATAAAGATATCGGTGATATTCTCGGCAGTGGTGCTTGTGCTGTTCACACTGTTCGGTGGAGCGATAACATCTTGGTTTGTCAAGGGCAAGACTGTTATAAGCATATCGGCAAAAGCGCTTATCATAACCTCACTTTTCTACTGGTCGCTGGGTATTATCCACACCACAAGGGGATTTTTAAACGGCGCAGGCGACACAAACTATGCCCTTGTAAACGGCATGGCGGAGGTAATATGCAGGATAGGTCTTTCACTTATCCTCACAAGGATAGCTTTCATAGGCTATTGGGGCATATGGTACACCACCGCCGCAACGTGGTTTGTGACCGCTATGGTGAGCCTTATAAGATACAAGGGCGGAAAATGGAGGCTTCATGCCATAGTGAAATAGATTTTCATAACTGCTGTACCGATTGGGTGCGGCAGTTTTTTAACTGAAACAGTTTCACATTATATATGAAATATTCATATGAAACCATATTGAAAATTCATAGTGCAGTGGTATAATATAATAAAAGGAGTGACGAGGAATGAACATTACCGAATTTGCAAAAGCCGCAGGCGTATCAAAATCTGCTGTGAGCAGATATTTCAATGACGGCTATGTGAGCGAAGAAAAGCGCAGGCTTATTGAAGCCGCCATAGAGGCCACAGGCTATGCCCCAAGCGTTCAGGCGCAGAACGTGAGAACAAGGGTGACAAAGCTTGTGGGAGTTATTATACCGAAGCTTTCAAGTGAGAGCTGTGCAAGAGAGGTGGAGGGAATAAGTCAGGTACTCAGTGAGCAGGGCTATCAGCTTTTGCTTATGAACTCTGCCAACGACCCAAAGAAAGAAGTGGAATATCTGGAGCTTTTCCGAAGCAATCGTGTTGACGGAGTTATCTTTTTGGCTTCTGTTTTCACTCCGCTCCATGACGCTGTGCTGAAAAAAATGCGTGTTCCGGTGGTAATTGTGGGACAGGAGTACAAGGGTGCAAACTGTGTTTGTCACGACGATTACAAAGCCGCCTATACCGCCGAGAAGCTTATGCTTTACAAAGGCTGCAAAAAGCCCGCTTTTATCGGTGTTACCGAGCAGGACAAGGCGGCAGGTCAGGCAAGAAAAGACGGGTTTCTCCACGCCCTTTCTGATAACGGCATCAACATTGAAAAGTCTGATATGCAGACGGCTGAATTTAAAATGGACTCAGGCTACAAAAGGGCTTTGACATTACTGAGAAGCGGCAGAAGGTACGACCACATTTTCTGTGCCACCGACAATCTTGCCGCAGGCGCACTCCTTGCCTGCCGTGAGCAGGGATTGAAAGTACCAGAGGATATAATGATAGCAGGTATTGGCGACTCTCAGCTTTGTAAGGTCACGTCCACTCCCCTGACCTCTGTGCATTTTCATTATCGCACCGCAGGCATAGAAGCGGCACAAATGCTGCTCAATTCACTTAAACGAGAAAGCTCTATACCAAGGACACTGACGCTCGATTTTGAGCTGGAAGAGCGTGAGTCTACAGAGAAAAAAATGTGAAACTGTGTGAAACCTTGTAATACCGCCTTGTAAGTTTATATTATTTGTCAATAGACAAATGCACTGTCATGGGTTATAATATAGTTAATGAAATCGGTATCACATAAATGATGAAACTGATAAAATAACATAGTTCGGACAAAATAATAAAAAAAGCAAGCAAAGGACGGGATATTATGGATCACAGAAGTTCAGCTCGTGAGATACTTTCTGCTATAGGCGGAAAGGAAAATCTGGTCAGTGCCGCACACTGTGCCACAAGATTAAGACTTATAATCGCAGACAACTCAAAGATACAAAAGGATACCCTGGAGAACATTGATGTTGTAAAGGGCGTTTTTGAAGCTTCAGGACAGCTTCAGATCATCATAGGCACCGGAACGGTAAACAAGGTCTATGACGAATTTATCGCTGAGGCAGGCGTGGAAGCCTCTTCAAAGGACGAAGTCAAGGCTCAGGTGGCTCAGAAGCAGAACTGGTTCAAAAGGCTTATCAAAACTCTCGGCGACGTATTCGTACCTATAATTCCTGCTATCGTTGCAGGCGGTCTTATCATGGGAATAATGGAAGCCTTGAATTTCATGGCTTCAAACGGCTTTATCTCCCTTGACACAAATGGATATGTTTTCACAATATTCAAACTGCTTTCAAATGCAGCGTTCACATTCCTGCCGATACTTATTGGCTATTCTGCAACTAAGGTGTTCGGCGGCAACCCTTATCTTGGTGCGGTAATAGGAATGTTCCTTATCCACCCTGACCTGCAAAACGCCTGGACAGTTTCCACAAACGGCTATGAGCAGACATTCTCCATATTTGGTCTGTTCAACGTTCACATGGTAGGCTATCAGGGTCATGTAATTCCTATCATAATCGCTTCATTCATTCTTGCGAACATCGAGAAAAAGCTTCACAAGAAAGTGCCTGACATTATCGACCTTTTCGTTACACCTCTTGTGAGCCTTACAGTAACAGCTTTTCTCGTTTACACCTTTATCGGTCCTGTATTCGTTGCCCTTGAAAATGGCATTATCACAGGCGTTCAGAAGCTTATCACTATCCCATTCGGCATTGGTTCGTTCATAATGGGCGGTTTCTATTCAACAACAGTTGTTGGCGGTATACACCATATGTACACTGTTATCGACATTGGTCAGCTTGCTAAATATGGTGCGACCTATTGGCTGCCTCTGGCATCTGCCGCAAATATGGCTCAGGGAGCTGCCTGCCTTGCAGTGGCAGTAAGAAGCAAGAACAATAAGATCAGATCAATGGCTTATCCTTCTGCACTGTCTTGTATGCTTGGCATCACAGAGCCTGCAATATTCGGTGTAAACCTTAGATTTATAAAGCCTTTCATATTCGGTTCTATCGGCGGCGCTTGCGGAGCAATGGTCGCTTCTATCCTCCACCTTGGCGCAACTGCAACAGGTGTAACAGGAATATTTGCAATACTTCTTACACTCAACCACCCAGTGAAATATATAATCTCAATGGCTGTAGCAATGGGCGTTGCATTCACTCTTACTTGGCTTTTCGGCACGAACAACGAGCAGATAAGAAACGAGAACAAGCCTTCCGAAAACAAGGCAGAAAAGGCTGAACAGCCTGCACAGGCTATCGAAACAAAGGCTGAAAATGCAGACGCAGCAGATGACGGCATTATCACAGCTCCGCTTAGCGGCAAGGCTGTAAAGCTTGAAAACGTTCCTGACCAGACATTTGCGCAGGGCATACTTGGCCTTGGTGCGGCAATAGAACCTACTGAGGGCAAGGTCGTTGCACCCGGCGACGGCAAGGTCGAAACGCTTTTTGACACTTTCCATGCAGTTGGTCTGACCCTTGACAATGGCAAGGAGCTTCTTATCCACGTTGGCATAAACACTGTTGAGCTTAAAGGCGAGGGCTTCAAGGCTTACGTTTCTGAGGGCGACAGAGTAACAAAGGGACAGACGCTTATCACTTTCGATATGGACTTTATAAAGAGTAAGGGCTATCAGACTATCACGCCTGTTCTTGTGGGCAATTCAGACGAATTTGCCTCCGTTGAGGAGCTTGCAGAAGAAGGCACAAAAGTGACTATAGGAGATAAACTAATAAAGGTAAACGCATAAAGTACAGACAAACCGTCAATAATCATAGTCAATGAGCCAAAAGGAGAGGATATAAATGGATAACAAAGAAAAACTGGAAAACAGAGAAAGAATAAAGAACGCAAAATGGCGTCAGAGATTTCATATCGAACCGCCTGACGGCTGGCTCAATGACCCGAACGGTCTGAGCTTTTACAAGGGCGAATATCATGTTTATTTTCAGTACAGCCCAATTGCCGCTGACGGTCACACGCCAAGAGGCTGGGGACATTATCACGGCAGCGACCTTATGCACATGACCTATGACAGAGCAGTTATGATGCCTGACATTCCTGAGGACAGCCATGGTGTTTACTCAGGAAGCGCCATTGAAAATGACGGTGTTTTGCACATTTTCTACACAGGTAATGTGAAGATGATAGGCGATTATGATTATGTCAAAGCCGGCAGAGGTGCGAACGTTATCCACGTCACCACCACAGACGGCAGCAAAATGAGTGAAAAGCAGGTACTTCTCAGAAACAGCGACTACCCTGATTTCTGCTCATGCCATGTGAGAGATCCAAAGGTGTGGAAAAAAGGCGACCTATGGAAAATGGTGCTTGGTGCAAGAACTCTTGACGACGAGGGCTGTGTGCTTGTATACGAATCTGATGATCTTATAAACTGGAAATACAACGGCAAGGTATACAAAGAGGGCTACGGCTATATGTGGGAATGCCCTGACTATTTCGAGATAGACGGCAAGGGCTTTTTAAGCACCTGCCCGCAGGGTATGCCGCACTATGAAACAAAGTGGCAGAACCTTAACGAATCAGGCTACTTCCCTGTTCAGGGCAAGCTTGAAGACAGCGTTCTCGGCGATTTCACCGAGTGGGACATGGGCTTTGATTTCTATGCACCGCAGACATTTCTTGACCCTCAGGGCAGGAGGATACTCATAGGCTGGCTTGGCATGGACAACAAGGCATACGGCAATGCCACAACTGAACTTGGCTGGCAGCACTGCCTTACCATACCGAGAGTTGTAACTGTTGCACCCAACGGCAAGCTCAGACAGCAGCCTATAGCTGAATTTGACGAGCTTAAAAGCAACGCACGCCGTCAGAGCAGCGGTCAAACTGCAGAATATCCTCTGCCATTTGAACTTGACGGTGAGCCTGCGGACAGCTTCAGCATATCCCTTGACGGCAAGCTGGAACTTGGCTTTGATAAAGAGAAAAAGCTCTTTACAATGAAATTTACTGACGAAAAATACGGCTGCGGCAGAACGGTAAGAAACGCAGAGATAGACAGCGTGAGAAACATAAGAGTTATCGCAGATATGTCAAGCATTGAGGTATATATCAATGACGGCGAAACTGTGATGTCAACAAGAATATATCCCGATAATGACAGCGTAAAGCTTAAAGTAAACGGCTTTGAGGCACAGGTCTGGGACATCTGAGAGGAGGAACTGCAATGGGAAACTCACTTATTGCCATTGGTGAGGCACTGATAGACTTTATTCCTGCACAGACAGGCTGTGCTTTTGAAGAAGTAACGGCTTTCAGCCCTAAAAGCGGCGGAGCGCCTGCAAACGTCTGCGGAGCGTTCACTATCCTTGGTGGAAGCTCGAAATTTATCACTCAGCTTGGTGATGACCCATTCGGAAGAAAGATAGCAGGCGACCTTGCAAGGGCTGGAATCGACACTTCCCTTGTGAGCTTTACAGACAAGGCGAACACTGCTTTGGCTTTTGTAAGCCTTGAAAATGACGGCAACAGGACGTTCTCATTCTACAGAAAGCCCTCCGCAGATATGCTTTTTTCAGCGGAGCAGGTAAAAGAAGAATGGTTTGAGGACGCATACGCTCTGCATTTTTGCAGTGTTTCCCTTGGAGATTTTCCGATGAAAGACGCACACAAAAAGGCTATCGCCTATGCACGTCAAAAAGGCGCAATGATAAGCTTTGACCCTAATCTGCGTTTTCCTCTTTGGAACGACAAGAAAGCTCTGCATGATACCGTGAACGAGTTTATACCAATGGCTGACATTGTGAAGATATCAGACGAAGAGCTTGGATTTATCACAGGTGAAAACGACATCAAAGCCGCTCTGCCAAAGCTTTTCACAGGCAATGTGAAGCTTGTGATATACACCTGCGGCTCAGAGGGGGCATATGCTTTCACAAAGAACGCACAGGCATTTGCAGAGAGCGAAAAGGTGAAAGCTATTGACACAACTGGTGCAGGAGACGGATTTATAGGCTCGTTCCTATATGCACTGAAAGCTCTAAACGTTACCGCAGAGAACATTTCAAACCTTGACAATGCACAGCTAGAACGCTGTATAGCGTTTTCAAATAAATTCTGCGGTGAAAGCGTTAAACATCAGGGCGCTATCGACTCCTACAGAAAAATAGAATTTATATAAATTTGCATAATAATTATCCTTTAATAATACATTTCCTTAAAACAAAGCCTTCCCCTTTTGGGGAGGGTTTTTGTTTTCGGCAAATTTCACAAAACATTTTTGCAGTATATGTAGGGGACGGCGCCCTCGACGTCACGCTTTTGCGTTTTTGAAAGGCTCGTTTTAACACGTTTTAGCATAGTAATATGATACTTTGTGAAAATTTGACAAAAGATAAGATATACTATATAATAGAGATTGTATGACTATTTTTACAGGAGAATTATTATGAACGAAAATAAAAACAGAGCAACCTTTCAATCCCGGTTGGGATTTATACTTGTGTCCGCAGGGTGTGCCATTGGTCTTGGCAACGTGTGGAAATTTCCATACATTTGCGGACAAAACGGCGGCGGAGCTTTTCTGTTCCTATACCTTATCTGCCTTGTGCTGTTGGGTCTTCCAATACTCATATGCGAATTTGCCATAGGCAGAGGAAGCAGCCGAAGCCTTTCTCAGGCTTTCAACCGACTTGAAAAGCCCGGTAGCCGATATCACTGCACAAAATACACGAGCATTGCAGGAAACTATCTGCTCATGATGTTTTACACCATGGTCACAGGCTGGATGTTATACTACGCTTTTAAATACGCCACTGGCTCGTTGGACGCTTCAAGCACAGCGGCAACGGCTGAGGCTTTTAAAGATATGCAGGCTTCCCCGTGGCTCATGCTCATATTCTCGGCTATCGTTATCATACTTTGTATCGGTGTTTGCGCACTGGGATTGCAAAACGGCATTGAAAAGGTAACGAAATTTATGATGATACTGCTTATGGCGCTCATGGTGGTGCTGGCGGTGAACTCTATCAGGCTGAAAGGCGCTTCTGAGGGGCTTAAATTCTTTCTTGTGCCGGACTTTGACGTCTTTAAAGAAAAGGGCTTCACATCAGTGCTTTTCGCCGCAATGACTCAGGCGTTTTTCACACTAAGCATAGGCATAGGCACAATGGAGATATTCGGAAGCTATTTGAAAAAGGACCGCACCCTTGTAGGCGAGTCTGTGAACGTTATCGTTCTTGACACTGCCGTGGCTGTCGTTGCGGGACTTATCATAATCCCTGCCTGCTTTGCATACGGCATCGAGCCTGACTCAGGTCCGTCACTGCTTTTCATCACTCTGCCTAACGTTTTCCACCATATGGCTTCAAGCCGTTTGTGGGGAATATTCTTCTTCATCTTCATGTCATTTGCGGCGCTTTCCACCGTTATCGCAGTGTTTGAGAACATTATCACAATGTCAGTAGAACTGTGGGATTGGAGCAGAAAAAAATCCCTTATTGTAAACCTTGTGATGATACTTGTGCTTACAATGCCTGCTGTGTTTGGATTTAACCTGCTGAAAAATATCCAGCCAATGGGCGCAGGCTCGACTATCATGGACCTTGAAGACTTCTTGGTATCATCGAATCTTCTTCCACTTGGCTCTCTTGTGGGAGTGCTGTTCTGCGTTCGCAAAAACGGCTGGGGCTGGGAGAACTTCATCAAGGAAACCAACACTGGCAAGGGAAAGCATATCCCTGACGGACTTCGCAGCTACATGGCCTACGTTGTACCTGCACTTATATGCTTCATCTACCTCAAAGGATACTATGACACATTCTCAAACAGAAGTCTGCCTGTTCTTATTGGTTGGATGTGCTTTGCGGTGATACTTCTTGCGCTGATATTCTGGGCAGTTTTCTCAAAAAGCAAAAAAAATTTGGAAAATCCTATTGACAAATAGAAAATTTGGCTATATAATAGACCTTGCGTGATGTTTCACGAAAAATCGTATAATGATAAACGCTATAAAAATAAACTGAAAGGTGGTGGGTGAAATGAGAAATATTCTTTTTGATCTTCTAAAGACTAACGAGAATATAGATCTTACAAATAATGTAAGTTCAATATGCCTTTCAGATGTCATTTTACCTGCCCTTATTACCAAAAGCTAATGAGATTTTTATCAGCTTTCTGGATATTATACTGCAGATCTATTGCGACCTCTGATATCAGGTATCAGAGGTCTTTTTTTGACCTGTTATAGGCAGTTACATTATGCGAATTTACAGAATTATATCGGAGGAATATGAAATTTATCCCGAAAAGGAGGGAATACATGAAGTTTTTTGACGTTTTGCCACAGCTTGCAGAAAACGAACTGCTAAAGCGTGGAGTTATGACCGACGAGCTGCTTTACTGCGTAAAAGCTGACCTTGACGGTGAGGGCGGATATGTGGACGTATACATAACTTTCACAAAAGACACCCTTTGCATACTCCGTGGCTATGAAGAATACGGAAAAATGAAGCGTGGGCAGAAGAGAAAAAATCTCGTAAACTTCACAGTATCAGGCTATGATGAATACCCCATAGACAGCATTGAAGAAATGTATGTTGACCGCTATGCAAATTCCGCAAGACTTATGATAAAGGACAAGTCCGGCAAGGAGTTCCCTATAGCGAGGTTCTCACTTGGCTTTGCTGACAAATTTGAGAAATTCAGCCAGCGTGTGAACTGCACAGCCAAGAACGAGCCTATTGACGACCGCCTGCTGGAAGGAGTAAAGACCCACTGCCCTACCTGCGGCGAGCCTTATCCTGACCCTAACCGCCCTGTCTGTCCGAGATGTGTAGACAGACGCTCGGTGTTCAAACGCCTGCTTTCTATGTTCGGTGAATTTAAGGGTGCGGTATTTCTCATACTGCTCACCATAGTTTTAAGCAACGTTTTTGCAGTGCTTTCGCCGATATTCGGCTCTCAGATGCTCTATGATGATGTGCTTGCGGAAAACGGAAAATACTATGGCAAGATACTCATGATAGTAATGCTCATCGTGGGCATAAACATTGCAGGAATGATAATGCGTATCATTTCAGGCATTATAACCTCAAAAGTCGTGCCTGTCGTTACTCACAGGCTGCGTGTGAAGATATTCTCATCAATGCAGCGGCTTTCCCTTGACTTTTTCACAAGCAAGCAGACAGGCTCGCTTATGTCCAGGGTCGACAGAGATAGTCAGAACATCTACTGGTTTTTCACGGATATAGTGCCGTACGGACTTACAAACGTGGTAAAGATAGTGGGCATTGCGGTGATAATGCTCACAATTTCGCCGCTTCTGTCACTTGGTATAATCCTCACTATCTCGGTGATAGAAATAGTTCAGCACCAATTTTACAAAAGCCAGCGCAAGCTTTACCGTAAATATGACGTTGCAATGCGTTCTGCAAACTCGGTGCTGTCTGACGTTATGAACGGACAGCGTGTGGTAAAGGCTTTCGCCCGTGAGGACAGAGAGATAGAACGCTATAGGGTAAAAAACACTGACGCATTTTTGATAAACTCAAGGATAAACTCACGAATAGCAAACACTATCCCTGTTATATGGACGTTCTATAGGATAGTGAACAAGCTTGTTTTCTGCCTTGGCGCAGTGCTTGTTATAAAAGGTCACATACTATTCGGCGCACTTTCAGCGCTTATTTCCTATACCGAAATGGCTATGGACCCTATCAACTTTTTCACATGGATAGGCGACCGCTGGGCAAAATGTATGGACGCCGCATCAAGAATGTTTGAGATAATGGACGCTCTGCCTACTGTAAAAGAGGACGAACACCCTGTTCACATGGAAAACATGAGGGGCGATATCGAGCTTAAAAATGTATCCTTTGAATATGAAGCAGGACACCCTATCATAAAAAACGTTTCTTTCAAGGTGCAGGCCGGACATATGTTTGGCATCGTTGGTAAAACAGGTGCAGGAAAATCCACTATCATAAACCTTATGGCAAGGCTTTATGACGTAACAGGCGGTGAGATAACCATTGACGGAGTGCCTATCAGAAAGATAGCTTTTGACGATCTGCGCAGAAATATCGGTATAGTTTCTCAGGAAACTTTCCTTTTCATTGGCTCAATAGCTGACAATATCCGCTATGCAAACCCTGATGCCACCATGGAAGAAGTTATCGAAGCGGCAAAGTCCGCAAACGCACATGAGTTTATAACAAAGCTCCCTGAGGGCTATAACACTAAGGTCGGCGAGGGCGGAATATCCTTGTCAGGCGGTGAAAAGCAGAGAATATCTATCGCAAGGGCTATCATTCAGAAGCCTAACATACTTATCCTTGACGAGGCGACCGCTTCCATGGACACAAGGACAGAGCGAAAGATACAAGCCGCTATCGACAATCTGAAACAAGGCAGGACGATTATTTCTATCGCACACCGCCTTTCAACTCTCCGTGACGCTGATATGCTCTGCGTTATCGAAAATGGTGAGCTTAAAGAAATGGGTACACATGACAAGCTCATAAAAGAAAAAGGCAAATACTTCGAGCTTTACAAGCTGCAATCTGAAGCATTGCAGTTCATAAACGAATAGTAAGGAGATGAACATAATGGCTGAAAATATTACCGCTGAGCAGGAGGTCTACGAGGTCGATAAGCTTACTTTGCTTGACTGCAAAAAGATACGCCTTGCAAAGGAAGAAAGCGGCTTTCTTACCCTTGATTATGAGGGCAGGACTTACCACAAGGTAAACCCCACAAGACTCATACCATTTTACTCAAAGACCACCTACATAAGCCTTTCATACGAAAATTCTGAAAAAGAATTTCGTGAGATAGGCGTTATAAAAGATATGGCAGAGCTTGACGGTGAGCAATACAAGCTTCTTGACAGCTATCTTGAATACAAATACTATATGCCGGAGATAACAAAGGTCTACAGCATAAAGGACAATATGCGTGGTGCGATATTTGTCAAGGCTGACACAACTTCGGGACAGAAAACTATCTGTATCCGTGACTGGTATCAGAATTTCAGAATGATAGGCTATGATTATCTCTACGTCAACGACGCAGACGGCAACAAATATTTCTGTCCTGACATTCATAAGCTTGACAGAAAAAGCCGTCAGGTGCTTGAAATGTACACCTAAAAGGTGTCAGACCACACTGAAAGGAGTGTGAAAATATGGATCTAAAAACTTCCCTGCCACAGAATGCCCCGGCAGACATTGTTTACTCCCTGCCTGCGAACTTCACCTGTAAGGGCGAGAAAATGGACGGACATTTCTGCGTGACAAAAGAAAAGATATACATTTACAACGGCAGTGAGATAACACTTGAATACAGCATAGACGATTTCTCCGAGTTTGAGTGCAAACAGCAGATAGGCACTTCAATGGCTCAGGGAACGCTGAAAAGCGGTGAAACTATCTGCTTCTGCGGCTTTTCACAGGATCAGTTTCTAAGATATGCCGAGCTTATGAAGCTTCTTGACCACTGTTTGCGTACAGGCGAGCTTATGGAGATAACTGACACGGAAGAGCCTGTATGCCCAAAATGCGGTCTGCCACTGGAGGGTGCAAAGGAATGTATCTACTGCACAGGCAAGGGCAAGACAATGGTCAAGCTCATAAAACGCATTGCGCCATACAAGAAATATTTTGCGATCGCAGTTATATGCACGATACTTTCCGAGCTTATTTGGGTGCTTGCGCCATATCTTGACAGAGTTATAATCGACAAGTATGTTACCCCGAAAAACACCCATTGGGCAGGCCTTGCAGGCGTTATCATCACTATCGTCACTCTGTTGCTTTTGGCAGGAGTATTCGAGTTTTTCAACATGAAAAACAGTTTCAAGGTGGCACTCAACCTGGGACGTGACCTTAGGCAGGAGATATTTGAAAAGTCACAGCAGCTTTCCATGAACTCCATATCAAAGCGAACAGCAGGCGAGCTTATCAACCGTGTTTCAAGCGACGCCGCAAAGCTTGAGGACTTCATCACTGCAAATGGCAAGGACGCCATAGTAAAAATACTTTCCCTTGTGATAATAGGCATACTGCTTTTTATCATGGACTGGCGGCTTGCGCTTATGACAGTTTTGCCTGTGCCGATAGTTTTCATAATAGTGCAAAAGCTTTTTGACGCCATGGCGATACGCTACACAAAGGTATGGAAAAACGGCGTTTCTCATGGAGAAACTTTGCATGATATTTTAAACGGCATAAGAGTTGTAAAGTCCTACGGCAACGAGGTAAGGGAGATACAGCGCTACACAGAATGTTCCGAACGCTGGGCGAAAAGCTGCGTTCGTGCGGAAATGATGTGGTATCTCACCATACCTGCCTCAGAATTTATCCTCACCATTGGTAACTTCTTCGTACTGTATTTCGGCGGAAACATGATACTTGACCACACCATGACATTAGGTCAGCTTATACAGTTCACCACCTACGTTGCAATGCTTTACGAGCCTATACGCTGGCTCATACAGATACCGAGAAATCTTGCGGACACCTCAGTTTCCGCAGGCAAGGTCTTTGAGATACTTGACGAGGACACTGACGTTCGTGATTGTGATGACCCTATTGACCTTGACATTCAAGGCGATATCGAATTTGACGGTGTTTACTTCGGCTACAAGGTATACAATCCTGTGCTAAAAGACATAACCTGCAAGATAAACAAGGGCGAAATGATAGGCATTGTGGGGCACTCAGGTGTGGGAAAATCCACAATGATAAATCTTATTCTCAGACTTTATGACTGCACGCAGGGAGAGATACGCATTGACGGCGTGAACATAAAGGATATTGCACAGCACAGCCTGCGTTCACAGGTGGGCGTGGTGTTGCAGGAAACTTTCCTTTTTGACGGAAACGTACTTGAAAATATAGCATATGCAAAGCCTGACGCTACCTTTGAGGAAGTAATAAGGGCAGCGAAAATTGCGAATGCACATGACTTTATCACAAAGCTCCCTGACGGCTACAACACCCGAGTGGGCAACAAGGGCTATCAGCTTTCGGGCGGCGAACGTCAGAGAATTGCCATTGCAAGAGCGATACTCCATGACCCTAAGATAATAATACTTGACGAGGCGACGGCTTCTCTTGACACTCAGACGGAAAAGCAGATACAAGACGCTTTGGGCAAGCTCACAAAGGGCAGGACGACAATTGCCATTGCTCACAGACTTTCCACCCTCAGCAACGCCGACAGGCTTATCGTCCTTGACAAGGGCAGACTTGCAGAGTTCGGCACTCACGCTGAACTTATGCAGAAAAAGGGCGTATACTACAAGCTTGTTATGGCTCAGCGCCAGACCACAAAAATGAAAAAAGCCCAGCCGCAGACCTGCTAAGGTCTTGACATTATCACGGCAATGTGGTAAAATACAATAGTAAAATCTCATATTGGGGAATGATGTTCTCCCCTGGGAAACCTAAACCGCTTACTAAGCTGATGACTTCTGTTTTTTACGCAGGAGTTGTCAGCTTTTTTTGATTTTTGGGAGGTATATTTATGTTGTTTTCACTGGCTGTGATCTTTCTTGTGGGGCTGTCAGCCGCCGCCATTTTTCAGGCTATCGGTCTGCCGAGGATAATCGGTATGCTCGCAACGGGCATTCTCTCAGGCACTTACGTTCTTGATCTGCTGGATCCTAAGATACTTGGCATATCCTCAGAGCTTCGGCAGATAGCCCTTATCATTATCCTTATCAAAGCAGGACTATCCCTGAACTTGTCTGACCTTAAAAAGGTGGGCAGACCTGCGGTCATGATGTCATTTCTGCCTGCAAGCTTTGAGATACTGGGATATTTTATCCTTGCTCCGCTGCTTCTTGGGATAAACCACACGGAAGCCGCTGTTATGGGTGCGGTGCTTGGTGCGGTATCCCCTGCGGTGGTAGTGCCGAGAATGGTTAAGCTTATGGAAGAAAAATACGGCACTGAAAAAAGCATACCGCAAATGATACTTGCGGGAGCTTCATGCGATGATATTTTCGTTATCGTGCTGTTCTCCACATTCGTAACAATGGCGCAGGGCGGCTCTGCAAAGGCGACGGATCTTCTCAATATCCCTGTGTCAATAATCCTCGGAGTGCTTCTCGGCTCGCTGTCAGGGTTTGTGCTTTTCTATATTTTTGAGATATCCTACCGCAAAGGTAACAAAATAAGAAACAGCACAAAGGTCATCGCTATCTTGGGCTTGGCGTTCCTGCTCATGTCAGTGGAAACATTTTTGAAGCCTTATGTAGCTGTATCTGGACTTCTTGCAGTTGTGGCAATGGCTTGCGTGATAAAAATAAAGGCTGACAAAAGCGTGTCTGCAAGGCTTTCAGAAAAGTTCGGCAAGCTTTGGACAGCCGCTGAGGCTGTGCTTTTTGTCCTTGTTGGTGCGGCAGTGGACATACGCTACACCCTTACGGCAGGTGTAACGGCTGTGCTTCTTATTTTCGGAGCGCTTATTTTCAGAGCCGTGGGAGTATGGATATGTCTTCTCGGCACGAAGCTGACCCTTAAAGAAAAGCTTTTCTGTGTAACGGCATATATGCCAAAGGCGACAGTTCAGGCGGCTATCGGCTCAGTGCCGATGTCCCTTGGTCTGCCCTGCGGAAAGATAGTGCTTTCTGTGGCTGTGCTTGCGATCCTTATCACCGCACCCCTTGGGGCTATAGGCATTGACCGCAGCTATAAAAGGCTTCTTGCACACGAGGAGTAAAAGGGCGTAAAATAGGCGATTGCGGCACTCTCTGCACATTTTATGAGTGAATAATTTTTGATTTCACACATTTTATGAGGGAATAATTTGAGCATTTGCACATTTTATGAGTGAATAGTTTGAGCATTTGCACATTTTACGAAATATTCTGATCACATTGCATAAAAAAATCGGCACGACCAAATCAATCAAGGTCATGCCGTTTTCATATCCCTACCCTATCTACAGTTGATGCAAGGTGGTAATAAAAATTTGTTACGATACGCATGTTACATTGCTGGCAATGCGTTGTCAAATGAGGACTTGAACCTCTGAAACCTGCCCGAAGTTTCTGCCCATAATCAGCACATTCTCTGCTGATAGAGATACATCCACCCTGTAGATATCCCACCCATTTCATCACACCAGCTCTGTTGTCCAGTTCAGCTCCTGTATCTTCTCGTCCACATTTCTCAGTTCTTTTGCAAGACCGTCAACCGTTTTCTGTATCTCTGACACAGGCACAGTGCTGACTATTTTTATCTCTGTTCTTGTCATTCTTGTGACACGGTCGCTTGCGGTATCCAGAAAATCCCGCAATATCCTTACCTTCTTTTTCAGGCAATCCCTGTGTGCAAGAAGCTCTGTGATAGTCTTGCCCTCGTATACTGTTCCGCTGTTGGTAAGATTTATCCGTGCCACCAGATCTTCAAGACGGACTATCAGCCTGTCAAGCTCCTCCATAAGAGCCTTTGGGTCTTCCGCAGGAACATCGCCCTCCTGCACCTTTGCGTTATTGTCAAGTCTTACTGAGATCGTGTTTATTCTGTTCTGGATATCAGAACGTTCAGCCAATGCAGTTGCAAGTTTCATATAAATTACCTCCTATCCTTTGACAACGCCCACTGTGAAAAGCTTCTTTATAGGCGTCGTCAGGTCACTTTGATTTTTCATAACAACATCTATATCCTTGTAAGCAAAGCGGCACTCCTCAGCCACATCTTTCTTACTGGTCTTTCCAAGCACCACGTTTCTTTGCCTCAGGTCTACCATGACAGACTCAACGGAGAATTTCTCCTTTGCGCCTGTGCGTGAATAGTTTCTGCCTGCACCATGAGAAGAAGTCAAAAAGCTTTCAGCCTTGCCCATGCCCTTGACTATATAGCTGTTTGAGCCCATAGAGCCTGGGATTATAGCGACTTCCCCCTCTGCCGCATGGATAGCGCCTTTACGGTGTACCCACACGTTCTCACCGTAGTGATTTTCCAGTGCGGCATAGTTATGGTGACAGTTTATCTCGTCACTATAGTTCGGTGTGATACCCGTATACTTCTCAACCTGCTCTGTGAAAATATGCTTTACCTTTTCAAGCATTACCTCTCTGTTTTCAAAAGCAAAGTCCATTGCAAGCTTCATCCAATTGAGATATCTCTGACCCTCGTCTGTATCCACAGGGAGAAACGGCAAATTATACTCTGAGGGAACAGTTGAAAAATACTTGTCATTCATCTCATGGGCTATCTTGTTGAAATACTGCCCTATCATGTTGCCGAACATTCGGCTTCCCGAATGGAGCATTATACAAGCCATGCCGTTTTTGTCTCCCTGTATCTCAATAAAATGGTTTCCACCACCCAGTGAGCCAACGGAATAATATCCCTGCTCGATAAATTTCAGCAATTCGCTGTCAGCATTGTATCTTTCTATCTCGCTTTGCGCCTTATCAAGCACGGCAGAAGCCTGCGGCTTGCCATAATGACTAAAGCCCACTGGGATAGTGCGGAGTATATTTCCTACTATCACCTTTATAAGCTCGCCGCTCCCTGTTACAGTGTCACGAAGAATGTTCACAGGGATATCTGTCTGCACGAATGCCATTCCACAGCCGATGTCAACGCCAACTGCATTCGGGATCACCGTATTTTTGCAGGCTATCACACCGCCTATAGGCATTCCCTTTCCTGTATGAGTATCAGGCATCAATGCGATATGGTCATGGGCGAATGGAAGATTTGCAAGGTTTATCGCCTGCTCAAGACAGCTTTCCTCGATATCGTCTATAGACTCTGTCCATATCTTGATCGGTACTAGCATTTTATCTTTATCATAATATTCAAACATTTTGTGTACCTCCTGCTTTTGCTGTTGTATGTATTATAGCAGATAGATACAAAATAATCATATAAAAAAAGGTGCGAGGTTTTGTTATGTATTGCAATGGGAGTATAGATTTGGTATAATGTTATCAAAGGAGGTGTTCTGAATGGCGGTATATTCTGAACTTATAAAAAATTTTGAGAAGATAAGAGAATATGTGCGTGATTTCTATATCTTTGGATTTCACACAAGAGAAAGCTTTGACGCAAAAAGCAAGCGCACCTATGACAACGAAAAGCGCAGGATAGAAAGCTGGCTTTCAGACCACGTTCACACCTCTTTGGAGGGTCACAAAAAGAAGGTATCTGTGCAGGTGGATTCGGGCAACATTTTTCAAAACCCACTGTATCAGTGCTATCGTTCAAAGACCTTTACGGACAATGATATTCGTCTGCACTTTATTTTAATGGACGCTCTTGAAGATAACGCCATGTCGGTATCGGAGATAGCAGACTATATTTCTGCAAACTACAGCATGATAATAGACGTGCAGATAATCCGTATCAAGCTAAAGGAATATGTAAAAGAGGGCTTGGTGTCGGAGGTCAAAAGCGGAAGAAATATCCTATACACCAAAACTGGCTGTTATGCAGATGATATTGTAAGTCAGTATAAAGGCTTGGGGGATATGATAAAATTCTTCTCTGAGGAAAACCCTTTTGGCGTGGTGGGCAGTTTTATCATGGATAAGCTGGGTGCGAAAAATAATATTTTTGTGCGTAAGCACGCTTACATGGTGCATACTCTTGATGATGAGATACTCATTGATATCATGGGGGCAATGGAGCAGAAAAAAGCTGTTCTGCTATCCTGCGTAAGCCGAAAGAACGACAAAAAGCACGAGATAACAGCCGTTCCGCTGAAGATACATTGCTCGGTGCAGACAGGAAGAAATTATCTTATCATGTATTTCACAAAGCAGAAACATTTGATGTCTGTAAGGGTGGATTCCATAGTGAAAGTGACTCCCCTTGATGTGGTAGCTGACTATAATACATATTACAGATATTATGAGGACAACCGCAGATTTTTATGGGGAACGAGCTTCGGAAAATCACGCAGATACGGACAAAAAGAGCATATCCACATGGAAATAGCAGTAGACGAAACGAAAGAAATGTATGTTGTGAAGCGTTTGGAACGTGAAAAAAGAAGCGGTACTGTCGCAAAGATATCAAATGGGCTTTACTCCTTTGACATTGACCTTTTCGACGCTAACGAAGCCTTCCCATGGATAAAAACGTTCATCGGCAGGATAGTGGCATTTGAAACAACAAATGAGGAATTGCAGGATAAATTTGATTCGGATATCACAAGGCTTTATGAAATATACGGAGGTGCTGACAAATGAAACTGTTTTCGGAAATTTACAGCACCTATTACAGCATAACGGAGAAAATCCTGAAAAAACGCACTGTCACAAAGGCTGAGATAGCAGATATCATCAGACAAAACGGCTTTTCTGAAAGCGTTCTTTTTCTCGAGCCTAAGCTCACAGGAGCTGACGGATATGGTCTGCTGAAAAAAGAGGACAGCATATACAGATCTATCCTGAAAAAAGAGCCTCATATCCCGCTGACGACACTTGAAAAAGCGTGGCTTTGTGCGGTGCTAAGCGACCCGAGAAGCGGTCTGTTTCTTGACACTGAGCAAAAGTCGCAGTTGGCGGAACTGCTTAGTGCGAAAAAACTATATCAGAGAAACTTTTTGAATTGCTTTGACCAATATTCTGACGGCGATGATTTTCATGACCCACAGTACATACAGCATTTTCGGGATATACTCTCGGCTATCCATGGCAAAAAGCTAATAAAAATAAGCTTCCAGACAAGAAAAGACAACCGCATCACACACTATTTTCTGCCCACAAAAATCGAATACTCTGCCAAAAACAACAAGTTCAGGGTATATGTGAACCGATACCAAAAGTGCAGAATGGTGGACAGCGGAATTATAAATCTGTCGCAGGTAACACTCACTAAGCTGACGGATATAACGCCTGAGAGCTTTTTAGCTGTCACAGACAAGAAAAAGCAGGCAAAAATAAAGATACTTAACGAGCGAAATGCGGTAAATCGTTTTATGCTTGAATTTGCAGAGCTTGAAAAAGAGTCGGTCTTTGATGAGAACAGCGGTGAATGTATGGTATCTATTAAATATGATGAGCAGAACGAAAATGAGATAATAATACGTTTGTTGGCATTCGGACCTGTGGTGGAGGTGCTTTCGCCATATGATTTTCGCAGGAAAATCAAAGAGAGGGTGGACAGGCAGTTGGCTTTGATGAAAAAAACAAAGCGTGAATAGCGTTTGACTTAGCACAACAGAATGTGCTATACTGAAATTAGCTAATAAATAATTTGTGAAATATATCAGAAAAGCACTAAAAAATTATAGGAGGTGTCTTATGACAAATAAAGCGGACAGACCATTTTCAGAGGTTTCAGCGGCTTCTGAAAATGCAAATTGGGAAAAATTAATTGCTCGTCCCTCAGCGTTATACAACAGAGCAGATGATGTAAGAAGTCCTTTTGCTCGAGATTACACAAGGATACTTCATTCCACAGCATATAGACGGTTGAAGCATAAAACCCAAGTGTTTTATAATATAGATAACGACCACATCTGCACAAGAATGGAACACGTTGCTCATGTTGAATCTGTCAGCAGTACTATTGCAAGTAATCTCGGTTTAAATACGGAGCTTACAAAGGCGATAGCAATGGGGCATGATCTGGGTCACGCTCCATTTGGGCATCATGGTGAAACTATTCTAACAAAGCTTTGCCAGAATTATATTTCTAAAGATATGAAATTCTGGCATGAAAAAAACGGATTATATTATGTAGATAAAGTTGAACTGCTGGCTGACAATTACAACGATTATAAAAATCTTGATCTGACATATGCGGTCCGTGACGGAATAATCTCGCATTGCGGTGAGGTCGATGAAAACGGAACAAAGCCAAGAACAGAATTTATATCATTAGAAGAAGATTTTAAGGAAGCAGGTCAGTATGCACCTATAACATGGGAGGGGTGCGTTGTAAAATTATCTGACAAAATAGCTTATGTCGGACGGGATATCGAGGATGCAATTCAGTTAGGCTTTATTGACGACGAAGCGAAGCATACTCTGAAAAAAATGGCACAGGCAAACGATATAAACGCTATCAACACAACAGTAATAATGCATAATCTTATTATTGACGTATGTCAGAACAGCTCTCCCGAAAAAGGTATATGCCTTAGCGATAAATTTCTTGCGCAGTTGAATACCATAAAGAAATTCAACTACGATAAGATATATAACAACGAGCGTTTTGATGCGTTCAAAAAGTATTCTGAGCTGGTTTTGTCGCAGATCTTTGAAACGTTGTACAAACTATATGACGGAAAGCATTCTTTTGAATCACTTGATACGGCAAAAAGATATTACCCTTTACTTATATCTTCTTTTGAAAAATGGCTTGCAAAATATTGTGTTACTGATATTGTACCCGCCGGAGAATTAAGATCCGAAGCTTTGAATTGTGAAAACATAAAAATATATGGAAGCCTAGAAACAAATTTGATCTATGCACAGGCAATAATAGATTTCATTGCAGGAATGACAGACAGATTTGCTGTAAAGCTTTTTAATGAGCTTATCTCTTATTAACATTGCATAAAAAAATGATGCCTTGATCTAATGACCAAAGCATCATTTTTATTGATGTTATTAAAGGAAAGGCGCTTATATTCTCTTTGCAAGAAATTCCTTTCCTGCCTTATCGGTATCAAGTATCGCCTTGATAAACTTTTCTTCCGAAGGCTCGCCAGGAACATAAGTCCACTCAACAACGCTTGCCGCCTTATGTGCAATGGCTGGGACATCTTCTTCTGTCAGAGCTATCTCTCCTAATGTGCATGGCAGACCTATACTGTGGTTGAACTCAAAAATGTGCTGACGTTCTTCAAACTGCTCGTCATATGTAAGCAGGCAAAGCACGCCGAATGAAACTATCTCTCCGTGGAGGTGGTCATGCTCGCACCTTGGAAACAGCGAAGCGCCATAGTAAACGCAATGGGCAAGAGATGAATTATAATAGTAATCGTCCTTTGGGTCGGGGTTGTTTTGATGAACAGTAAAATTTGAAACAAGACCTGTTGTAATGATGATATCAAGAGCTATCTGCTCGATATTCTTTGAAGAAACGTTATTTCTGCAATCCTCAAGTGCTTTTTTTCCGTAGGATACAAGCGGTTTTGTGCATGCCTCTGCAAGAACTCTACCAAGCAAAGGCGTATGGGTCATATCCTTATCACGGCAGGCAAAGACCACCTCGTACTCTTTGCTGAGAGCGTCACCGATACCAGCCCAGAACAACTTTTCAGGAGACTCTGCGATTATCTTTGTGTTAATGAAAGTATGGATCGCAGGGGCTTTGAGGTAAGCATATTCCTTGAAAGTGCCGTCAGCGTTGTAGATAACAGATATTGCCGTACATGAAGCGCAGTTTGAAGCAAGGGTCGGGAAAGTGAAAAACGGCTTGTCCATTCTGTCGCAAAGGGTCTTTACAGTATCAACGGCACGTCCGCCGCCAACACCAAAGACCATATCCGCATTTTGCACTTCCGGCATAGCTTTAAGCATTTCAATGTTCTCATAATTTGAGTCGCCGCCATACCATATGAAGTCGGTTATCTCAAGGTCAGAGCCTTTGAGAGCCGCAAGCAGTTCAGGCTTAGCCTTTTCCATAGCGGTCTTGCCGCCGATAACAACAGCGGTTTTTCCATAACGTCGGGTAACATAAGGTATTTCTTTGTAGCAGTCGTCGCCAATAGAGTAGCTTGGTAAAAATTCGTTGTATGACATATTCTTTCCTCCGTTATTTTTAACGGCATTTTCTACCGTCATAATTATATGATTTAATAATACAACTATTTATAGAGTAATTTTGTGATATTTTGTTAATAATTATTAAAGATATATCAAAAAGCGGCACTCCCACTGAGAGTACCGCTACATATTATTCTTACTTGCGGATAGTCTTAACGCCAAAAACAAAATATACCACATGATACACCCAAACCACTGCCACTGTTCTGCCTGCGCCTTCGTCACGGAGCACTTTGAGTATCACCGCTTCGTCAAGGCTGTCATGATTGACTGTCGGCTCGTCAAATATAGCGAACATCTTGTCCCTTGCCGCCATGCCGTTCATTGCAGCGTGAAAAAAGCTGCCTAACCTTCTCATTTGTATGAAAAAAAATCAGCCGAGAGCATCAAACAAACAGTACAGCTTTTATAGCTATTTAGGAAAATACAGAGTAAATTCTGCACCCTTGTCAACCTCGCCATATGCTTCTATCCTGCCACCATGACGCTTTATTATGCGGTCTGCCGTGGCAAGCCCTATGCCGCTGCCTTCGTATTCTTCGTCAAGATGAAGCCGCTGAAAAACGCCGAAAAGCTTGTCAGCATATGCCATGTCAAACCCTGTGCCATTATCTCTGAAGGATATCACACCATAGCTTTCGTCAGGTATCGCAGACACTGTTATAACAGCATTCTGCCTGTGTCGGGTAAATTTGAAAGCATTCGTCATAAGATTTTTCACAAGCATTCTCACCAGCACATCATCACCGCTTATTTGCGGCAAACTACCCTCAATAAGTGTTATATTTCTCTCAGGCTCAGCGGACTTGCACTCATCGAAGATATCACTTACTAATTCATTCATATCAAGCGTTTCATATTCCGGCTCGATGCTGCACATTTTTGAGAAACTAAGAAGCCGTTCTATCATTGTGATAAGCTTTGCAGTCTTGCCCTCTATCATTGAAGCTATCTTCAATGCGTCCTCTGTGTTGCCTGCTCGTATGTCTTCTTTCAGCGTGTCCGCCAACATCTGCGTAACATTCAGCGGCGAACGCAGATCGTGAGATATTGCCGAACAAAACAGACTAAGCTCATTATTTGCCTCCTCAAGCTTTCTGCGCTTGCTGTATATTTCAAGGTGAGTTTTAACTCGTGCCAAAAGCTCCTCTTTTGTGAACGGCTTCACAACATAGTCACAGCACCCAAGCTCAAAGCCCTTTTTTATCATGGCAGGGTCGGATTCAGAAGTCATGAAGATAACAGGTATCTCCTTTGTTTCCTCATCAGATTTGAAATGCCTGCAAAGCTCCAGACCGTCCATGCCCTCCATTTTGATATCCAAAAGGATAAGGTGAGGCTTGCTCTTTTCTGTCATTTTAAGAGCCGCATTTGCACTTGTCGCCCCAAGCACCCCGAAGCCCTCGTTTCGCAGTATAGTGCCTGCAAAGGCTATATGCTCAGGCATATCGTCAACAATAAGTATCTCCGCTTTTTCAAACATTCCATCACCGCCTTGCCTAAAAAATACTATTCCGTCATGAGTCTTTGTACCTCGTCCTTGTCTGCAAGCTTTGTTTCGTTAGCATAGACTATCTCGCCCTTTTCCATTACATAAAGCTTGTTGGTGTTTTCAAGAACAAAATCCAAATACTGCTCCACAAGAAGCACTGTTATGCCTTTCCACTCGTTTATTTTCTGTATCGCCGCTCCTATATCCTGAATTATCGACGGCTGTATGCCCTCTGTAGGCTCGTCAAGAATAAGTATCTTCGGCTCTGCTGCGAGGGCTCTTGCAATTGCTAACTGCTGTTGCTGACCGCCTGAAAGGTCGCCGCCCTTACGCTTTGCAAACTTCGGAAGTATAGGGAATAGATCATATATATAATCAGGCACTTTGCCCTTACCGCCCTTTGGCTGCAATCCAAGCTCGATATTTTCCTCAACTGTCATCCGTGAAAAAATATCACGTCCCTGTGGAACATAGCCTATGCCAAGCTTTACACGCTCATAGACAGGCTTCTTGATGATGTTCTCCCCGTCAAATATTATCTCTCCTTTCGGGGTCTTTACAATTCCCATTATGCTTTTGAGAGTGGTGCTTTTGCCAACGCCATTTCTGCCGATAAGCCCCACTATCCCGCCTTTTTCTACCTCAAAGCTCAGGTTTTCTATAACACGGCTCTCACCGTAATATGAGTCAACGTTTTTCAAGCTTAGCATTTTACTCGCCTCCTCTTCCCAGATAAACAGCCTGAACTGTCTTGTCTGCAAGTATGTCGCCGATGTTGCCCTCCATGAGCATTTTGCCCTCATGAAGCACGGTTACGATATCAGCTGCCTGCTTTACAAAGTCCATATCATGCTCGATAACGATAATAGTGCAATCCTTTTTTATCTCCTTTAGGATCTCGCCCGTTCGGAAAGTTTCGGGCTTACCCATGCCTGCGGCAGGCTCGTCAAGCATTATTATCTCAGGCTTCTGCACAAGCTGCATCGCTATCTCAAGCCACTGCTTCTGACCATGAGCAAGACTGCCTGCACGTTCTGACGCTTTATCCTCAAGTCCCACACGTTCAAGCGTCGAGCGGATATTTTCCATATCCTCCTTTGAAGGCTTTTTGAAAATAGAATCAAGTATGCCCTTGTGACCCTTTAGAGAAAGTATCATGTTCTCCTCCACAGTGAGGTTTACGAATACAGATGGTACCTGAAACTTTCTTCCCACGCCCTCCTGCACGATTTTATATTCCTTCATGCCTGTGAGCCTTACGGCTTCTCTGCCTTTGGGGTGGAAAATAACTGTGCCGGAGGTGGGCTTTGTCTTTGCGCAGATTATGTCAAGAAGCGTGGTCTTTCCAGCGCCGTTGGGTCCGATGAAAAAGTGTATGCTGTTGCGCATGACCTTTGTTCTCACCTCTGTGAGAGCGTAAAAGCCGTCAAAGGAAACGGAAATATTGTTTATTTCAAGAACAACGTCATTTGTCTTTGTATCTGCAGCCATTTTACGCCGCCTCCTTTGCCTTGTCTTTGCCCTTTGCTTTAAGCTTGCGGAAAAGTGCTGGGAGCTGTTCGCTGACGATGCCAACGATACCGCTCTTGAAGAAGATGATAGTCACGCAGAACACTGCACCGATTATATACTGCCATATCTCAACCATGCTTCCTGAGCTGAGGTTATACTCGCAAAGATTGATAAGAAATGCACCGATAACAGCGCCTATTATCGTTCCTCTGCCTCCGACAGCTACCCATATTACCATTGTGATAGAATAGGAAATAGTCATTTGTGACGGAGTAATGCTTCCGTTGAAATTTACAAAAACTGCGCCTGCGATACCAGCCAAAGCTGCAGACAGCACATAGATAAAGTTCTTATATGCGCTTACCTTATAGCCCGAAAAGTATGTTCTGTTCTCGCCGTCTCTGATAGCGATAAGGAGCTTGCCGAACTTACGGCTAACAAGGAATCTTGACAGTGCAAAGATAAGGGTCATAAGGATAAGTGCAAGATAATAGAGCTTGAACATCTCGTTTCTGTGAAGATTGCCCTTGATGCTTCCGAAAATGGTCTTTATCTCTGTGATACCGACATTTCCGTTCGTGTAAGTAGAAAGAGCGATAAAGATAGAATAAGCCGCCCATGTGAGTGCCTGTGAGATGATAGAGAAATAAACACCCTTTACTCTGTTTTTAAAGATAAAATATCCGATAACGAACGCCACCACTGAGGGTACTGCTATAATAAGGATAAGGGTCAGAGCAAAGGAATTGAAAGGCTTCCAGATAAGAGGAAGTTCATCAAGTCCGCCTATGTGCATAAAGTCCGTTATCTTTCCGCCTGTTTCCTGAAGCTTAAGGTACATTGCCATGCAGTATCCGCCAAGTGCGAAATAAAGTCCGTGACCAAGGCTCAGGATACCTGTATATCCCCATATAAGATCGATACCCATTGCGGCAATGGCGAACGCCATACACTTGCCGAGAAATATAACTGTAGATGAACCGGAGAGCATTCCGGCATTAAGAAGCAACGGCATGATGCCAAGTATTATTGCTATTATAAGAAAGCTTATAGCCGCTCCTCTCTTTTTGAAAAATCCGCTAACTTTCATTGACCGAAACACCTCCCTTACTCGTCGAGATTTCTGCTCTTGATAACGAAAAGTCCCTGTGGACGCTTCTGCAAAAAGATAATAACGATAAGCAGAACGATAGCTTTTGCGATAGTTGATGAAGTATAATTCTCTGTGAAAATGCTTGCAGAGCCTATTATCACAGAGCCGATAGCAGTACCAAGAAGCTTGCCAACGCCGCCGAGAACGACTGCCATAAAGCTGTTTACTATGTAGCTCTGACCAACTGTCGAGTCGATAGAACCAAGAAGCGCCACCGAGCAGCCTGCGATACCGGCAAGACCTGAGCCGATAGCAAAGGTGATGTTATCCACCTTGCGTGAGTTTATGCCCATACATTTTGCCATTGTTCTGTTTTGCATAACCGCTCTCATCTGCTTGCCGAAGTTTGACTTATACATAATAAACCACACCAGAAGCAGACAAAGCGCCACAAGAAGAATGATGAAAAGTCTGTTGTATGAGAATGTACAGCCGCCTATCTTTATTCCACCGTTCAGAAATGACGGTGCTGTTACGTTTACGCCCTGTGTGCCGAAAATGCTTCTTGCCGCCTGCTGTAAAATAAGGCTTATGCCCCATGTTGCAAGCAAGCTGTCTATCTCCCGCCCGTATAATCGGGAGATGATAAACTTTTCAAGCAAGCTTCCAAGAATGAACGTAACGCCGAATGCGGCAGGGATAGCAACAAAATAATAAACGTCACGAATGCTTTCGGGACAGTATTTTACGAATATTTGCTGAACGACATATGTCGTATATGCGCCTATCATCACAAACTCTCCATGAGCCATGTTTATTACTCTCATAAGCCCGAAAGTTATTGCAAGACCGAGAGAAGTAAGTAGTATGATAGAACTAAGGCTTACGCCGTTGAACATAGTGTTTATAAAACGATCCATAGATTTTTGCCACGTCCTTTCGTGCCCTTAATAATGCACAGCCAAATTACTGACTGTGCATTAAAGGATACTTACAGAGGATTTATTATGAAATATGCTTATTCAAGAGGCTGGATCCCTGCCTTAACTGCCCATTCATAAGTTGAGAGATATGGGTCCGGAGCAACAGGGTCAGTTGCGTATATCTCGTTGATAAGTCCGTCATCGCCCACCTGACCGATCCTTACAGGCTTTACAAGGTGGTGATTGTCGCCCTGGATAGTTACAGTGCCTTCCGGTGCGTCAAAGGATATCTCACCTGATTCAACCGCCTTGATAACGTCCTCAGGCTCAAAGCTGTCTGCCTTTTCGCAGGCTGCTTTCCAAAGGTAAACTGCGTCATATGCGGCTTCCGCAGGGTCAGATGTTACTCTGTTCTCACCGTACGCATCCTTATATGCCTTAACAAATTCCTTGTTCTTTTCTGTGTCTGTTGTCTGATAATAGTTCCATGATACCATGTGACCCTTAAGGATATCAGCGCCAATTGTAGCGACCTCTTCCTCTGCGATAGAGAATGACATTGTCATGTAATCCTTGCTTGTATAGTTCTTTTCAGACATCTGCTTGAAGAATGAAACGTTGCCTGTTCCGTTAAGAGTGTTGATGATAACGTCAGGCTTTGCAGCTTCGATCTTTGAGATGATAGCTGCAAAATCCGTCTGATCCATATCTGCATACTCTTCACCAACGGCTTTTGCACCCTTTGCTTCAAGCTGTGCGTTGATTATCATGTTCGCTGTTCTTGGGAAAACGTAGTCAGAGCCAAGGAGGAAGAACTTCTTATAGCCCTGATCAAGCAGATAATCGATAGCAGGAACGATCTGCTGGTTTGGCGCTGCGCCTGTGTATACGATATTCGATGAGCTTTCCATGCCCTCATACTGAACAGGATACCAAAGAAGTGAGCCGTATTCCTCAACAATAGGCTTAACAGCCTTTCTTGACGATGAAGTCCAGCAGCCGAAGATAGTTGAAACGCCCTCGCTGTCAATAAGCTTTTCAGCCTTTGTTGCAAAGGTTGACGGTTCGGAAGCTCCGTCCTCCTCGACGTATTCTATCTGCTTGCCGTTTACACCGCCTGCGGCATTTATCTCCTTGATAGCAAGCACCTCAGCGTCACGAACTGACTTTTCACTGATAGCCATTGAGCCTGTGAGGGAGTGAAGAAGCCCTACCTTAACTGTGTCGCCGTCTCCGCTGCTTGAGCCTCCTCCTGAACCGCAGGCTGTGAGCATTGTTGCCGCCAGAGCCGCTGCCGAAAGCACCGCTAAAAATCTCTTCATTCTTGTCTTTTTCATAGTGTTTTCCTCCAATTCATTTTACTGTTTTCTTTTACTTTCCTATAAAAACCTTTCATAAGCGGGCGACCAAAGGTCGCCCCTACAACTTGCAAAGCAATAAAAAATTGGCTCTCTGCCCTAAAGGATATTTTTCCTTTGCAGATAAACCAACTTCATTGTTGTGATATTAAGTTTTTTACCTAAAACAGACCAAGCTGTTTAAGCGCCTTATCATTTTCTGCTGTACCCTTTTTGGTGAGGATATCATCACCAAGCTTTATCTTCAGATACTGAATGATAAGCTCCGTGCATTTATCCATTCCCATACGGTCAGAATTAAGGGTCATATCATAAAGCACCGGATTTGTCCACGTTTCACCGCCTGTGTAATACTTGTAGTAATCGGCACGATAGCGGTCGGTCTGATAGATCATTCTGTGGGCTTCTTCCTCGGTGACGCCAAGGCGTTCAATAACATTTTTTACGCAGAAAGCTCTTGGAGCTTCTATATACACGCTTACGGTGTTGTCATAGTCACGCAGCAGGTGATTTGCACATTTTCCAATGATAATGCAGGATTGCTGCTTGGCAAGCTCCTTGATTATCTTCGCCTGAATATTGTAAAGATTAACGTCAGAAATGAAGCTCCTGTCCGTCGGCTCAACGATATCGTCCTTATTCGCAGACTTCATAAGCCTTTTGATAAGGTGGTAGCCCCTCAGCTTTTCATCCACCTTAAAAAACAGATCCTTGTTTATTCCGCTGTAGTTTGAAGCCATGCTGAGTATCTGGCTTTCATAGCAAGGTATCCCAAGCTGTTTTGAAAGAGCAAGTCCGATCTGCTTTCCTCCGCTTCCGAAGCCTCTTGCTATGGTAATAACGAAATTGTCCATTTCTATCACCTCCTGTGCTTATAGTATAGCACAGGGTTCAAAAGATAAAAACACTAAAAATCAGAGAAAACCCTATATTTTTCAGACAAGTCACAATGATTGTTTGTACTGCGCAGGGGAAACGCCCGTTATCTCTTTGAACACCTTTGTGAAATAGTCTGCGCTTGAATAGCCAAGCTCCTCGCTTATCTCATAGGCTTTCATACCGCTTTGCCGCAGAAGCTCTTTTGCGTATTCTATTTTCACAAGGGTGCTGAATTTGCTGAAGCTTTCTCCTATCTGCCGTCTGAAAAGCTTACCGAAATAGTCACGGCTGAAGCCGAAATGCTCCGCCGCCTGCTCAACTGAAATATCCCGACAGCTTGTATTTGAAAAATATGCGCAGATATCCAGAGTAAAGCTGTCGTCACTACTTTTGCCCACGGCTTCAAGTGCCGAAAGCACATAGTCGGAGCTGGTGTTTTCAGCCTTCTTCTCTGCAAGCTTTTCGCTCACACGTCTTAGCATATTCCCAAGCTTTTGCTCGTTGACGGGCTTTAAAAGATAGTCGAACGCTCCAAGCACAAGCCCTTTTCGTGCATATTCAAACTCGTCATAGGAGCTTACGAAAGCCACTGCCACGTCTATGCCAAGCTCGTTTATCTTTCCAAGAAGCTCTATGCCGTCAATAAATGGCATTCTTATATCCGTCAGCACAAGGTCAAAAGCTTCGGCTTTAAGCGCCGCAAGAGCGTCCTTGCCGTTTGACACCTCTTTTGCTATAACAAAGCCACATTCTTTCCACACCGACATTCGTGAGTAGATAAAGCGCATATCTGCGTCGTCCTCTGCCAAAAGTATCTTATACACACTTGTCACCTCCATAAATCCTCAGACTGTGTGATGCTGAGAAGGTCGTATCTGTTTATGTATTCTTCAAGCTGCCTGAATTTCGTCTTTTCCATGCACTCTTTAAACTCTGCCCTATGCTGTTGAAAATATTCCGCCGCAGAGATATCAAAGGCTTTACAAAGGTCTAAAAGCTCTTTTACAAGCTGTGAGTTTTTCTGGCTCTCTGCATTTTGCACCATGCTGTCATCATCAAGCTGCAAAAATTCTTCAAGCCTGCTCACTGCCTTTTCCCACTGCTCCTCAAAGTCTTTTGTATCAGCATTTTGCGGTGCATCAGATTTGAGAATATCACTTAATGCCTTTGCACTTTCATGAAGCTTTCTGCAACAAAGATTGCCCGAAATCCCTATAACGTCATGGAGTATAATCCGCGCGTTCATATAGTTTCCCGCTTCGATATGCTGGCAGATATATTTCTGGTCGCTTCCGTGTTCGGAAATAAAACGCTTTATTATATCAAATAGTATGCTTTTGCTTCCACCCAAAGCGTCAAGGCAGGCAACGCAATCAAACACCTCATCACCCTGCTCTGTAGCTTTTTCGGGCATTTCACGCCTTATGTGCAAATGCTTGTATATCATTTTTCTAAGATCATCAGGTCGGAAAGGCTTTGAGATATAGCCGTCCATGCCTGCTTCATAGGCTTTCTGTTCTATGCCCGAAACAACGTCGGCGGTAAGAGCGATTATTGGCGTAAGTCCGAAATCAGGAAGCTCTCTTATGTGTCTTGCAGTTTCATAGCCGTCCATATCAGGCATATGCAGGTCAAGAATTATCATATCAGGGCTGTGGCTATTGCAATATTCTATAGCCTTTAATCCACTGTCGGCGGTATCCACCTGCAAGCCGTATGTGCCTAATATCTCACTTTCGATATCTAGGTTCACACTGTTGTCGTCCACCAACAAAATGACAGCCTTTTCAACAGGCACGCCCTGAGAAGTACCATTTTCGCTCTGCACCTGTGACGACTCTGCAACATCAAAGGGCATAAGGAAGCTAAAGCACGAGCCTTTTCCAAGCTGAGATGTAACCTCTATGCTGTATTTACCGCCGCTTGCCGCCTTGACGATAGATTGTGAGATAGGAAGCCCCAGACCTGTTCCGCCGTGACGTCTTGTCACTCCTGCGTCGCTTTGGATAAAAGGCTCAAAAATGCTCTCAAGCCTGTCTTGAGGTATGCCCTCCCCTGAGTCAGAAACGCTGAACATGATAACAACGCTTCTGCCCTTTGTTTCCTGACATTTACAGCTAAAGACCACCTCGCCCCTATCCGTGAACTTCACCGCATTTCCAATTAGATTTACAAGCACCTGCCTTAATCGCAAAGGGTCGCCGCAGACGAAATTAGGCAAATTCCCCGATATATCAAGACGCAATGGGATATCCTTTGCTATGGCTGTGCTTTCCATTATGGAATAAGTGTCGCTTATAAGCTTCACAAGGTCAAAATCTGTATATTCGAGCTGCAAGCTTCCCGACTCTATTTTGGAAAAGTCAAGAACGTTATTGATAAGTCCAAGAAGATTTTCCGAAGCTGTGTTTATATTGGTACAATATCTCTTCTGAGTATCATCAAGGCTTGTATTTGAAAGCATATAAAGATAGCCTGTGATAGCGTTAAGCGGTGTGCGAAGCTCATGGCTCATTTGGGCAAGAAAATCACTTTTGGCGCTGTTCGCCCTGTCTGCTTCCTCTTTAGCCTGCCGCATCTGCACCTCGGCTGTTTCACGCTTTTTAAGCTCGTTTTGCAGTATTTGCGAAAGGCGGTTGAAAAGCTCGCCAAAACGAAAAAGCTCATACGCTCCCTTTGGTGTCACACGGACGTTTGAAAGGTCAAATTCGGCAGAATTTTCATTACGCTTTGAAAGGCTCTCGGAGTAGTCGTTTATAGGTCTGACATAAAGGCTTTCAAAAACTATCAGCACTATGCCCACAATAACAAGCACGCTCACCGAACACACAAGCTGTATCACCAGTGCAGTTTCACGTCCTGCGGCAGCGCTTTCCACCTCTGCGTCAAGACGTTTATTAAGAGCCTGACGAAAGCGTTCTATAGGCGACATTATCATGGTTTTAGAATCGTTATAAAAGCTGTCATAAAGTATCTCACGGGAACGCTCTTTCATTTCATCAGGGCTAAGTCCGCTGTATTCCTCAGGCAGGGGCGTATCCTCCACAATGGAAACATACTCAGCCAATCTGCCGCCCTTGCTGTCGCCAAACTGTTTCGCTGTTATGCCTTTTGCAGTGAGCATAAGCTTCATTGACACTGTTTCGGTCTTTATGAGAGTATCAGAAAACTTTTTGGCTTCCGCAAGAAGCGCAGTTTCGTTCTCTGGAGGGTCAAGGGCGGAAAGGCTGTTTATAACACGGTCACGAGTCTTTTCCTCATAGACCTCATACCAATAGTTGTAAAGGTGTTCGATATTCCCTGTTACGGAGAATTTTCTAGCTTCATCGGTAAGATAATCGGAAGCGTCCGCAAGCTCCTGTCCAAGATCAGAAAGCTCTCCCCTGTTTGATTGTGCGGTATTTTCTCTGTTGATACACTGAGTCATATATCTGCTGCTCATTAAAGTAAGAGCCGTAATAAGAAGAAACACCACAACTGCACAAATGGTGATATTGCGGCTTTTGAGCGCACTTCTGTCCTTCTTTTCATTGACTTTCACAGAAAACACCCCCACAAAAAAATAAAAAACGCCCCGTGAAAATTACACGGAGCGTCATTGCTCTTAAATTATTACCTAAAAATTATATCATATTTTTGCAGTTTTGTCAACTGTTGTGGAATTTTGGCTATTTCAACTTTGCTTGTGATAAATTAAAATCTTTGCTTAAGAAAAGACTTAACGAGAAAAGAACAAGAATAGGGGAAGGTATAGACATCACTGTCATGCCCAATATTTCCATGCTTTAACTTTATACCAAAACTTATATCTTCGTATTTATCGGAGAATATAAGTATTTTCATTGATTTCATTTTGAGATTTCACTTCAATGGGAACAAGATTATTAGCAGTGCGCAAGAAAAAGTCTTGTTCCAATTAGCAATTACCTTTTCCGTCATTTCATCAAGTGAACTGAACGGTCTGTGATCAAAACCTATTATGTTCTTGTGTCCGATATGCAGGTCTGACGTATAAAATTTTTTTGGTGCTAAAATATTCGATGATTCTGACAAAACATCCACCTGCTTTGGGTCATTATACTGCTCCATTTTCTTCGTGTTCAGCGGAATAAGTATTTATACACTTTCTGAACGTCCCCCAGGTCAATTTCCAAATCACTGGTATATGTACGACATCATCCTTAAATGTAACACTGCCGGGCAAGACCACATAGTCCACCGCCGGGTATCTGTCGTCCGATAATGCGGCCGACACTGTGCATTTCCTAACAGGTTCACTTTCACACGTTATCTCTACTATACAATTAATGTCAAAACAATCTAAAAATTCTTCTAATCGCATTGCATTTTTCCTTCTTTCTTTTCTGCCGTAAGGGTTTTTATTGCGTCTATTATTTCTCCAGTCCTCGTGTACCAATTTACAAGCTCATTCTTTTCTATAAGATCTCGTATGATCGGCTTGACCACAGGATAATAATCGTTTCGTATGCATATGTGATTGCCAAAGCCCTCATATAAGTGCGTATAATTTTCCGGTGGCTTTGTGTGCTTGAAGTTCCTTTCGTCCTTACTGAGGTAGAACACGAACTCAGTTCTGCATGATTCATCTGATTCAGGACCATTCCAATAGCAATCATCTAACGCAGGAAAATACTCCTTGACCTTTGAATATGGCATTTCTTCAGAAAAGAAAAGCGAGAACTCCTCACCTTCGGCTGTGATAAATTCCATAAGATTGCCGACCCCCATAGCACCAGGCTCGGCAAGAGTAAAGAACGCTATGTCTTTAAACATTTCCTTTGTATATTCTTGATTTTTTACGTTTGCCAATTTCATATCCACCTTTCATATCACTCTTCATAACCATATGGTTCTAATGGTATTTGCCAGTTTTCCGTTACTTGATAATATTCATCTTTGTCAGTATCGACCAGCAGTATGGGGAGTATGCCGTTTGTCAGCACATCGCCGTCAATATAAATGTGGCTATCTCCATCGTAATATATATCGTGAAAATCGCTGTCGTCTGCGATCTCAGAGGTGTATATATGCCCTGCCACGACTTTCTTATCAAGCCCAGCTATCTTGCCAAGCTGATGTGGATATTTCTGCAAAAATTCATATTCGCTTGTTTCCCACTTCCACTCATCGGCTGCTTCTTCGTTGATACCTGCGTGGACAAATATCGTATTGCCCTCAACATAATACTTCGGCAAATTTTCCATCCAGCGGATATATTTAGTATCGCAATGGTCTTGATCACTTAAATAGCCTACATACACATTGTCGATACTAGAAAAGCCCTCCAGCACAAAATCTTCGTGATTTCCCATTAGTGTGATAACTTTATCTGTTCCGTATTTCGCCTGTAGATTCATTATCTTATCAAACACCTGTCGACTTTCATCGCCGCCGTGGATATAGTCGCCAAGCAAGACAAGCTTTGTATCCGGCTCTTCAAGATGTTCCAAAATGATATCCAGCGCATAAAGAAAAGGTATAAAACAGCCGTGTATATCGCTTATTGCATATATTTTCAATAAATATGACCTCCTATATTATAATTTTCTCATCAAAGTCCCAGATCGCTGATATCAAGCAGCGTTCTTTTCTGGCGGTGATCGTTTTTTATGGTCTCAAAACAGTATACCAAAAGCTCTTTACTATCTTCATCTGCAAGATATTCTTTGTACTTTTCTCTGATGTCGGCAAGAGAGAATTTTATACATATAGGCTTCTCGTTCTCGTTACATTTTTCAACCAGCAGATAGCCTTTTATCTTGCAGGCGTCGGAAAAGCGTTGTGCGTCAAATATGCGCATTTTATCACGGACTTCACAGGCAAGCAAGTTGAGCAGATATTCGTCAGAAACAGTTTTCGCTGCCGCATAGTCACATCTGCCAAGCGTTCCTGTGCCGTTTCTAAAAAGCCCCAAAGCCTTATGAACGTTCGGTTCGATCTTTTTGCGGATATCCTCAGCTGTTAAATTTGATGAGTCACGCTCGCTTAAATGCTCTCTGTAAAGCTTGTGGAAAAGCTCAGCATTGGGGTCTTTCATAAATCTTTGCACGGCGTTATCGACTTCTTCCCTGCCCTCTTCATCATAGAACATATAGCGCATATCTAGTTTATCTGCCACATCTTCTGCTAAGATCAGCATTTTCTCAATATCTGTTTCAGTAATAAATTTCACTTGCCATTGCACCTCATTGTATTGCCTAAAGACTGCAAAAACTGATATCTTGCGCATAATTCGGCGCTGTGGTATAGGCTATTATGTCTTTGCCAAACCTTTCCTTGTTCCAATAAACGCCGAGCCATTCTTTACTTCCATTGTTTTCTCTGAATACCAGATAATGTTCATCTGCTTCGTGAATGCGCACTCCTGCATATACCATCATTTCGCTTCTCACGGCTCTTGCAAATATTTTCAAAAGATACTCATCGCAAACGCTTTGTGCGGCGGCATATACAGCAGGAACACCGTGGTGAAAGATCAGTCTGCCATCTCTAAATAGTCTGACAGCGATATCGTTTATCTGCTCAGTCGCTTCGAGTATCTCTGCGCAGGAATATTCTTCAACCTCGGTGATCATAACGTCTCTTCGACAAAGAGATACAAGCAGCGGAACATTATGAAGATATCTGGAAGTGTGATATATCATCAGATCTCTGACGATCGTCTGGGCTAGGTCATACATCTTGTCGATATCTTTTTCCGTGATATAGTTTATCTCTTTACAAACGTTTTCAAGGTAAGCACGTGAATAGAAAATATCCTCATCATTAAAAGCTTTGATAGTATTCTGTATCTGTTTCTCAGAAAAACCAAAATACGTCATCTCATATAAAACCAACGCTGTGAATTTAACATCACCATACTTTGCAATGCTTGCTTCATCGACGGTATAACCTAAGACCTCATCCCAAGGAACCGCCTCTATGCTGTAAGTTTCGTTATTCGATCTATCGAGCAGATAAACATTATAAAAATTTTCGCCCTCTTCCTGTGCTTCTTTAAGCTCCTCAATATATAAAACTTCATTGTCCGATTTGTTGGGAGTTATCTGAGGCAAAGCCTTTATAGTCTCTCTTATCCTCTGATTGGCAGAGCATTTTTCAGAGCTTTTGATCATCGCTAAAAATTCGCTGACAACCTTAAATTCATCGCAGCTTTGGAGCACTTGATAAAAGTACATCATATCTCCCCCATTATCAGTCTGAATCATTCATGTCAATAACATAATCATTTATCGAAAGCCACGCCACTATATTTTCTTTCCCCATATAGAAACACCCCTGTTTGAAATACCCTGGCTCATCATCTGGGTTGTAGGCATGCGAATGCCAAGTTGCTACGTCTAACCCGCCATCCTTATATAGCACGACACAGCCTGTCATATCCTCTGGTTTTTTCTCCTTTAAATTTATAAACTCCGACAATGGAATATTCAATTTCTTCTTTGACATAAAAATAACCTCTCCTCTTATAATCACATATCCTACAACTCATTCATATAGTTTTGTGTGTATTTACCCCAACAGCTTAGCATTTCATCATCTGAAAACTTCCCGTCATATAGATAGTCCTTCAGCTTCCTTTCCGCCTTTACAATCTCATCCAGGTTCGTTATATTCTTTGGGTCGCTCTTTATTACTTCAAATATTCTTTTCAAAGCGTGTGTGTAGCCCTTTTGACCATAGGCTTTCCTACCTTCTGCCCTTATCTTTGGTTGTAAATTATGTGTAACTATATGTGAGACAGTTTCATCTATCCAGGACATCTGGTGATTAAAAGACATTCCCAAAAAGCTAACCTGAACACGACCGCTTTCCATGTTGCCCACTCCTTTCATACTCATCTTCTCTATATTTATAGTATAACACGCTTTCGCCGTTACGTCTAGTACGTTATTTGTCACATATCAAACTATTTATAATCCAACAAACGGCACTTATAGTACCATAATAATGACCACGGTATAATCAAAACGAGCGTACACCAAATCGGTATACGCTCGTTTTGTCAAAAAGCTATTACTCTGAAATATATTTTTCAGCCTTTTCCTTGAATCTCTCGTGAATTTCCTGATTTCTTTCTTCGACAACTTCATCAATAAGCTGTGAAAATGTATTATTGATGTTTACCTTGAGAAGTTCCTGCGTTTTTGTTGATAGAAAATAGTCGAATGTTATTTCCGCCACACAATTCATTAAATGATCGTATTTGCTCTCAGTCTTCATACCGTTCCAATTATTAGCAGACCGATACACATATCCCCTGCCTTCTTCCAAAAAATTCTTTTCAAGAAATTCATCAGCATCAAAGCTTTTTTCATCATAAGGAATATTCTTCTTGATAAAATCAAGAAAACCGCTTTGATTTATACTTATTGTCAGTTCCTGGAAGTAATAACTATCAAACATTTTGCTAAGCTTCTTGCTGAACGTTACCGTAAACGAGGTCAATATCACGTCTTTCAAAACGGAAGATAGCGCCAGATTATTGATCTTATTTACGATCTGCTCAAACAGCTCTTTACCTATTATCTTGCTTACGATGCTGCTATACTGAGGGTTGTTTTTAAGAGTTACAACATTCTCGATGCTAAGGTTTAGAGCAAACGCTATGGCTTTATTTTCCACATTAGGCTCTTCTCTCTTTCCGTCAAGAAGATACCTAACATCTACATCATAAAGATCTGCGATCTTTAACAGAGATTCGACACTGGGTAGATTTTTTCGATTTGGATTTTCCCACGCAGCTACAGTTGAACGTTTTCCCCCTTCACCAATTAATAGTTCCGCTGCCTCTTCCTGAGAATAGCCTCTCTTTTTGGTCTTTGTGTTATATGCTTCTTTTCTTGCAGATAAAAGCCTTGCCTTAAAATCATCTACATTGAACATCTAATACGCTCCTTTCTTTCCTATCATTGATTCATGCACTAATTGTATCATAATCAATTCGGACTGTCAATGAATTTCACACAATCAAGGTACTATTAATACCTTTTAGTGAATTAACGGTTGATGTGTTATATATTGTAGCTAAGTTTACTTTATCTTTATTATTTCTCGCACACATATCAAATCTAAGCCAGAGGAAAAGAGTTCAAAATTTATAGGGCTTAAACGCAAAAACACCTATGATAGACAAGTCTTCTGCCATAGGTGTTTGCGTTTTTCACAACATTACTGCACTGCCTCTGCGATAGTTACTGCCACATTTCCTACTTTTGTGAGATCCGTGACGTCCGATGAAAGCCCACCGCTGAGGGTGAGATCTGTGCTTATTGTGAGAATTTCGTCATCGACAGCCTTGTTTTCAGCTGTTGGTATTGTGACTTCATCATATGTAAATTCGCCCTTTACAAAGCTGTATTTATCAAGTGGCTCATATGTAAAATCAACGTCGATATCCTTATTTGAATGGTTTGTAACGCTTATATCATTACCTTTTGCAGACCATTTGCCATCTGTGTCGATATCATATTTATGAGTTTTTGCATTCCAAGTCTTTGTTCCGCTCATATTGTATGTAAACTCCATTTTACCCCATACAACGTCAGCCTGGATAGTTTTTGAGGCTTTGATATCCTCCACATACTTTGCCTTTACACTGATATTCTTTTTGATGTTTCCGTCATCATTCTCCGCTGCAAACACCACCGTACTGAGTGTTGCCGCAAGTGCTAATGCCATTATGGTCGAGATCGTCCTTTTCATAAGTAATTAATCCTTTACAAATCATCATTATTTATGTATTTGGTGCGACGCCTATTCCGTCCCACCTGCCGTCAAGTCCAATATATCGTCCGTCAATAATGGTATTCTTTGCTATTGAGCCATTTCTGTCAAAATAGTACCAATCGTCATTCACTTTGACCCAATCTGAGTGCAATTTTCCGTCATCACCAGAATAACGCCCATCATTTCCACCATCATTGAACCAACCTCTGACAAGCTTGCCGTCTTCATCGGCATAATACCATTCAGTTCCGCCGTCCTTAAACCAACCTGTGACCAATTTGCCGTTCTTATCATAATAGTACCAATCGCCGGTTTCCTCATCCTTATACCAGCCTGTTATCGTACTGTCGCCTGCATCTCCCGAATCATCAGTAGTGACATTCACTGTAATAGTGCCAACGGTCATGCTTTCAAAATGCTCTGTTGGTTTACCTGACAAAGTAAGTTTGCTGTTTCGGCTTTCTGAAATAGGCACTATTAGCTCACTGCTTGAAAAATAGCCTTTTATCTCGTCCATGCCCTCTGCTTGTTTGTATGAAAAATCCGCCATAACACTCACATTCCCTGTGTTTGTCAAAGTAAAATTTCCGCCGCTGTCAGACCAACCGCCACCTTTATATGAGTGGGTAACAGGATCCCACTGTCCGTCTGTATAGGTAAACTCCAAAGAGTCCCAAGTGATGTCGATGCTCACCTGCACTTTTGAGTCAGAATTATCCGCAGATGCAGAAACAGACACTAACAACGCCGTGGCAATTCCCATAGCTGCAAAAAAAGCTTTTATCTTTTTATCCATATTTCGCCTCTCTTCATCTGACATTATGACAGTCGCCATAGTGTCCGCCATTGCTCACTCAACTGTTTCAGTATCATAGCTCATCGTCTGCAGAAACACTTTCGCTGAGTTTTTCTATTATTCTCATTTTCATTGTTTAACAAGCATCTCTAATCAACAGCATGAATATTTATAATAATTATCTATGATTCTTAACAAAAAGTCAATAATATTTGCACAAACGGCAAAAAAGTTGCACAAGCGGTGGGTGAATTGGTGTACGGAAAGCAAAGCCTCCCACAGAAACAATTTCCGTGGGAGGCTTGTTTATTATATCAAATACTTATTATCTCACTCATCGTCCTCTCCCACAGCCGAAAGCTTTTTATATCGGCGGTGTTCGATTATCTGCTGTTTGTGCTGTTCAAAATACTCGTCATATCTGTTTCTGCCAAACTTTGCTATCAGCTTATGATTATAATTCATAAGCTTGGCCGTAAATTCATCACTATCAGCATAATACAAGTTAAGAAAATCATTATGATCATATCTTTGACCCTTTCGGTCAAAGTCAAGCAAGTCAAGAAGCATTGCGGCATTAAAATCTATTTTCAGATCCTTATGGCTAAGGTTTTCTGCTGTTTCATCACCCACCATATAAACATGATATAATTCTGAGTCGGCAATAAATCTGTATTCATAGCCACCCTCTTTATTCTTTAATGAAGCGGTGATAATTGCTTTTTTACTCTTGATATCATTATTGAAAAGACACTTTATACGGCTGAGCAAACGATATGTTTCATAAAACTTCTTCTCTTTTATATCTCCACGAAGAATATTCTCCTCAGAATCCTCCTTGCTGAAAGACTTGTTTTTTGCTTCGCTTTCAAACAATGCCTTTGCCGCAACAGCATTCCAATAATTTTTCACATATACGCCCTGACCATTGTCCTGGTCCTGCTCTACTCTGAAATATCCGCCCTCAGGATAAATAGAAAAGGTCGTTTTGTCAAGCTTTTGCGAAAGGCTGTGCCTTTTTGCATCAGCGGCAGCACCACGGACGCTGACGATAATAACATTTCCAACTATTCTTATAACGCCTATGGCAAGATTGGCGGCTATCACAAAAGGCAGGATAAAGCCCCATGTAACAGCAAAGGTCGCACGCAGAGCAATAAGGATTATCCACAAAGGTCCCCATATGGTCATACCTAGATCGACCTCATATTCCTCACGGGTCATCTCATCTTCAAGAAGAACAACTTTTGAAAAGTTATTATACACAGAACCAAACACATTGAAGCCCTTTCGCCCTATCCTAAACGGAAAGCCTGCCGCAAATATCCAGCAAAGTACGCCTGAGATAAGTGCAGTGAGCCAATAATATTCAAAATATTTTGCCTGCTTAAAGCTTATTTGCTTGTTCAGGATTTTATTCACAGGCTTTTGCAGCGGAGTCACTTTACTAAAGATATTTTTCAGGCTGTTGTCAATATCAGTATATGAAGCCTTTTCACCGTCTTTGACAATGCCAAAGGCACTTCCCACAGTGACGATCTGCTTTGAGTTTTCAGCTATGTACTTATCATATCTGTCATCGTTTCCTGCGATCTTAGGTATAGCAAAGGTCACAATGATAAGTGCGACCACAAGTATCACAAACTGCATCAGGGCTGTAACAATGTTTTTCATTTTCCATATGTTCCTTTCAAATATGATCTTCTAAATACATTATAATATATTGGAAGGGATTTGGCAAGAAGTATCATAAGATTTTTTAGCCATTATAAAACAAAAAAGAGCGACTGAAAAGTTAGGTATCGCAAATTTATTAAAGTGAAAAAATGCTCTGCGGAATCACACTCTCCGCAGAGCATTTTGTTTTAGTATAGCTTTCCGTTTTTCTTGTAACCACCGTCAGCCTCAGAATATTTAAGGCACATAAACTGCCACTTGTAATTCCATTGTGGACTGTCATAGACCTTTTCTCCGACTTCCAGCAGATAAGTCACTCCGTCTATCTTTATCTCGCCCCAGAAGTGCTGTCCTCCGCCCTTGCGGTTGCCCATAACAAGGTTTGCGTCATAGCCGAGATAAACCATCATTTCCACCAGTGCGCCATTGTAATCAGAACATTGACCTTCTTTGTAAACAAAGATATTCTTGCTATGCGAGCCTGTCGGTATCCTGCCATATTTCAAATTCTTTCTTATCCAATCCGCAGTATATTCGATCTTCTTTGCCGCCGACCAATCTTTCTTGAAATGCTTTGAGGCAAAGCTTTTAAGTATCTTCTTTTCCTCTGCTGTAAGAGTGTGCGTCGAGGTCTTTGTTTTCTTGCCCTGAACGTTGTAGATCTTATAAGTGCTGTGGCTCTTCTTTGTTGCCGCATTAAGTCTTGAAACAGTGTTTATCTTGCATTGGATACCCGTCCAGCTGCTGTAAACCACCTTTCCGTTTATGGTCTTATAAGCCCTCATTTTGAAGTGATAATTCTTTGAACCTGAAAGGTTTGATTTTGTATAAGAGGTTGTGCTGTTCTTTGTTATCTTCTTGAGCTGAACATAATCGTTATAGCAATCCTTTGGCATACTATAGTAATCGTTATGTGGGATAGTCCACTCATCGCCCTTGCACCAGTATATCTGATATCCATCAGCCTTTGTGTTCTTCTTCCAGTTTATCGTGACTTTCTTATTATAAGCCTTTACCGTCATTTTCGGTGTGGATAACTTTGTGTTGCCTTTTACTGTTATATAAGGGCCGGTCTTAGAATTGTATTCAAGCTTTACAGCATAAGTATAACTCGTTGCCTCTGAAAGCTTCTTGTCAGTATAGCTTGTGGAACTCGTGACCGTCAGACGCTTGTAGGTCTTTTTCTTTGGATCATAGCGATAAACCCTGTATTTGCAATTGCCGATCTTGTTCCAGCTAAGCTTTACAGAAGTGGTAGAGTCAGCGGTAGCCTTAAATCCCTTTGGCTTTCCAAGAACGATCTTGAATGTTGTCGAAACAGGGTACCTGCTTTCGTAGTTTCCGCCAAGAGTAACAACAGCGGTCGCTGTGCCTATATTTGTGTTATTGTAATATGTTACAGTATAGTCAGAACTCTTGATCATATTTCCGTCCGCCTTGACAAAAAGGCTCGGTCTGACAGCTTTGCCGGTATAATCTACATCAGCTATCTTTAGTATCTCGACCTCAGAAACAGCTTTCGTGCTGATAGTGAAAGGCACTGTCACATATCCTGTATAGCCGTTCATTCCTGCTATGGTCATATAGCCTGTTCCGGCATTCACATTGTTTGTGTATGATACATTATAATCAACGCCACATCTTAGCACCGCACCACTAACTGTAACAACAGGTGCAGGAGTCTGAGCGTAGCCAGTGTAGGTGCAGCTAGTATCCACAGAAATATTCTCGCTGGATATTTCAGCCTCTACAACGTTATACTCAAAGGAATCGGTTCCATTAAAGTTGCCGATACCTTTAATATAAGCATAATGCCAGCCAAGCTCGCCACAGTTTTCCTCATATTCGATCTCATAGTCAACGCCCTCAGCAAGCACAATATCATTGTATGTAACAATAGGTTTTGGCTGAACAGGGTTACCGGCACAATAGCTCTGCTCATACTCGCAGTCAATATCCGCACTATAAATATCAGCTGGCACGATATTGAAATTCTTTGTAAAACTTCCTGTGTAATTACCTATACCAGAGAAAGTAGCCGTCGCAGTACCTACGTTTATGTTGTTCTCATAAGTAACAATATAGTCCTCGGCCTCAGAGAGCCGGTAATAGTTGTTGCTGTCCATAAGTGAATAGCCATAAAGCGTCTTTTCCGTGCCGTCATACGTCTGATCGCCTTCATACCAACTGCTATACATATCCTCCGTCAACTGAATGGCTTCATCGTTCTCCGACGTATAAAGACCGACTTCCTCTCCGCCAGCAGGAATTTGCTCCTCTGCCTCAGCTCCGAAGCACACCACTGCACTTTGCAGTGCAAGACACACTGCCACTGCCGTCGTAAGCGTCCGCTTAAATAACTTCATATTATTTTTCCTTTCCACTATAATTTTCTAATATATTACTAATTTTATCACAAAGATGTGACAAAGTCAAGATAAAATACAACAAATAGAAAGCCTCATGACATTCATTTATATCGTGAAGTGGAGGATGTAAAATACGGTGATACCACACAAGAATAAGAAGGTCTGATTATGATCTCTGAATTTGTACGAGAACAAAAAAGATATATTCTGACGGCTTGATAGAATCAATATAAAGGAAAATTTATATTGGTATATATGTTCATCAACGCAGCGTATATACCGATTTTTGCTTCAAAAAGTTTCTTAATTTTCTGAAATTTAAAAGCAAAGTTTTGTGTACATACAACATATTATACTGCATATGTGATAAAAATTAGTCATATTGTTCAATTAATCTACGAAAAGTTGTGCTAAAATACGAAAATTATTTGTGTAAACGTTTTACTTAAATATTTAAGTTGACTTATTATACTTTTAATAATATAATGTTTTACGTTGACAGAGTTAAGGCAGCAACGCACGAGGATAATACAGTGCTGCCTTAGAATACCGGTATTAAAAAAAATAATTGTATAAGAGGAGCTTTTTATGGTACAGAACAAAACTTTTTCTGCAAAGGCATTACAGACTTTTGTTGCTGTAATGTTTGCCGTAATAACCTGCTTCGGTTTTATGACAACACCGACCGCAGAGGCGGCATCAGGATTTTATGTAAGCGGTACTAGTATCTATGACGCTAATGGAAACAAGTTCGTTATGCGTGGCGTGAACATTGCTCATGCATGGTACACAGAGAAGACTGAAACTTCTATCAAGGGCGCTGCAAACAACGGCGCAAATACCGTAAGAGTCGTACTTGCAAACGGCTCAAAGTACGCAAAAACAAGCGCACAGGAAGTAAAGAACATCATAAGCTGGTGCAAGTCAAACAAGCTGATATGCATTCTTGAAGTACATGACGCAACAGGCAGCGACAGCACTTATGATCTTAACAAGTGCGTTGACTACTGGAAGGAAATGAAGAACGTTCTCAGCGGTACTGAGAAATATGTTATCGTAAACATCGCAAACGAGTGGTGCGGCACATGGAACGGAAGCGCATGGGCTGACGGCTACAAGTCTGCTATCCAATCTGTAAGAAATGCAGGCATTACAAATATGCTTATGGTAGACTGTGCAGGCTGGGGACAGTATCCTGACAGCATCAAGGATTACGGTAAGTCTGTTTTCAACGCAGACTCACAGAAGAACACCGTATTCTCCATTCATATGTATGAATACGCAGGCGGAAACGCATCAACTGTAAGAAACAACATTGATAACGCACTCAACATCGGTGTGCCTGTTGTTATCGGCGAGTTCGGCGGTCAGCACACAAACGGCGACGTTGATGAGGCTACTATCATGAGCTACTGCACAAGCAAGGGCGTAGGCTATCTTGGCTGGTCATGGAAGGGCAACAACTCTGACATGAGCTACCTCGACATTGCAAACTCATGGGACGGCTCAAGCCTTTCTTCATGGGGAAATACACTTATCAACGGCTCAAACGGAATTAAGGCAACTTCTAAGACCTGCTCAGTTTACAGCGGTTCAGGAAGCTCTTCCGGCGGTTCTTCCTCAGGAACTTCAACAGATTCCAACGGCGGAGTTCTCGGACTTGACGGAACATATTACATCAAGAGCGCACTCAGCGGCAAGTATCTTGACGTATACAAGGCAAAGGCTGACAACGGCACAGACGTTCAGCAGTACAGAGGTACAGGCGGAAACAATCAGAAATTCAAGCTTGTAAGCGACGGAAACGGCTATTACACTATTTACACAGGTGCATCAAATTACAAAAGCTGTCTTGACGTATACAACTGGAGCAGGGACAATGGTGCTAACATCAACCAGTGGCAGTATCACGGCGGTGACTGTCAGAAATTTCAGCTTGTAAAGATCGGCGACGCTTATGCTATCAAGACAAAGATCTCAGACTGCTACTCATGCCTCGACGTTTACGAACAGAACACAGCTGACGGAGCAAACATTAACCAGTGGAGCTACTGGGGCGGAAAGTGCCAGCTTTGGTATCTTGAATCAACATCAGGTTCTTCCTCATCTTCATCTTCTTCAAGCAGCTCAGGCAGCAATTACAAATCGATCTTCTGGGGTTCTTCAACTGCTTCAGCATGGGGTCAGGCTGTTTCAGCAATGACTTCAAAGAATGGCGGAAGCTTCAACGCATATGACATTCAGTCAAACGGCTATTTCTACGTTGAATACTCAGGAACACAGAATCAGGTAGAATTTGTTCTTCAGAGCTGGTCAGGCGGAGCAGAGTGGGCAAAGGTTTCACCAAGCGAAACAGGCACAGCAAACGGACACTACTACGCAAAGTATTCTTACAACAACTGCAAGTCAGCATTCGGCACTTCCGATTTCGGCGGAAAGCTGGATCAGATCCATGCAGGTGCAGCAAACGGCACAGTAACGATCTACTCTGTATGCTACTGCTGGTGATCTAAGATTTTTTCAGACTTCATACTGTTTCACGGCGGTATGAAGTCTTTTTTATGCAAAAAAGTTTTAACTGTACCTTTGATTTTCTTCCTTCAAAAAACAAAAAATCAGAGCCTACTGTTATTTATGAGTTGCCTGTACGGATCGTTCGCTTTAAAATATCAGATGACAGCTATGAAGTAATTGCTACAAATTTATCTGAAAATCTTTTTTCTTCTGATGACCTTAAATACACCGTGGGGCTTAGATATTTTCACGCAATTTTATTTCTTGATTTTATTAGCTTAATGATATTGATAGAAAGCCATGCGAATTTTTTCTTAGATTGTTTGGATCTCTATCACGAATTTTCCTTCGGAGTTCACCTTCAGACGCAATGTCTTGACATATCTATTGCAAAAGTTCTCCATTTCTTTCATGGTAGCGGTCACTTTTGTGGCTTCATATATCTTGTGAGTAAGCTCCAGAGGGTTCTCTCCAATGAGTGAGGTCAAATGCTTTTCAAGCTCTGCAAAGAGTACGGCACGTTTCAACTCCTCCGTGCCTGCGGTGCAGAAATCATCAATGGCACAATAATAGATGCCATGCTGTGCGAGGGCGTTCTTGATCGCCGTTCCACACTTCTCGTATTCGTACATAACGAGAAACTTTGCTTTCGGCAGGCTCTCGATAAGTCCCCAAAAGTCCGAATCACTTGACACAATAATAAAAGATGTTATCCCGTCACGATAGAAGTCAGTGACTACGCTTGCGGTCATTCGCACATCGACCAGTGACTTTCTGTCTGTCACTCGGTCGATCTCTATATGTTCAACGGGTATCTGCGTGAATTTAGAGAGCCAATCCCAGCCTGCGGTAGTGTTCGGATCGTCATATAGCGTGATCTTCTCGATCTTGGCAAGTTCAACTTGATTTAAGCCTTTCAGCACACTGTACAGCTTGTACGGGTTGGAGTTCTCACAATCGACAGCTATAGCTGTTTTCTCGGTGCTGTCGATAAAATTATAGATATTGTTTCGTGTTTCATCATCTGCGTCCCGATATTTCGTATAATCGGTGAAGCTGTCATTATGCTGACCGTAGATTATCTTCAAAAACTTACGGTCGGAATAGATGATGCTCCCGACTTCGGCAGGTTGCCAGTGAATATACATCTGAAATGGGTAATGTTCGATATTCGCCATATATTTATTGAACTCGGCTTTCATTACACCGTTCTTATTGTATTTCGGGACAAAGAACAGATCTCTGATATACTCCCAATTCAGCCAATCGTAGAATAGTTGAGAGCATTTGTCGATATTTTCATTGATGAGCCTTGTAAACTCCTGCATATACTTCTCTGAACGGCAATTCGCTTGGATAATGGTAAATCCCCATTTTTCAAGCTGTTTGATATTATCCGTATCGTACCATTCTATGTTATGCAAATTTTTGAGCTGAAACCGCATCAGATCATCGGTCTTTTTGAATTTCTGCATCAGTACGGTTCGCAGCTTACATAAATATCTTATTGTAGTGGCGTCCTTATCGGCTTGGAGCTTCTCGATAAGCTCGGAACATTCACCGTAACTCACGGTCAGTGCTGACATTCGGACGCCTATCATATAGGCTATAGTAGTAACTACCTCTTTTGTATCAACGGTCAAGTAAAACCCTCCTATTCATTTAATATGATCATCAATTGCCGTCATTATCCTGTTGAGCCGATTTTATCATGGTCTTGCTGATAGAGATTTCTGCGATCTCCACCCGTTTGATTTTCTTGTATAATACACAGTTTACTAATTCTTCGTTTTCGTTATCCATTGCGATCCACCTCCGCTCTGCTCTATATCCTGATTATAGCACAAATGGCGGTATATTGCAATGAAAAGGGCGTAAAAAAAGGGCTTACGAATTGACTTTTTCGGGGCTGTTTGGTATAATAAGAATAATTGAGGGGCAATGCGGCTTCCTCGCTTAAATCGGAATTTAGAGGTATAAAATGATTGTTTTAATAACAGGTGCTTCCCATACTGGCAAAACATTGCTAGCGCAAAAGCTGCTTGAAAAGTATCAATACCCATATTTGTCAATAGACCACCTGAAAATGGGACTTATCAGAAGCGGACAGACAGACCTAACACCTTATGATGATGATAAGTTAACAGACTATCTATGGGAAATTATAAAAGAAATGATAAAGACTGCAATTAAGAACGAGCAAAACATGATCGTAGAGGGGTGCTATATCCCGTTCAACTGGAAAGATAGCTTTGATGAAGAATATATACCTCAAATCAGATTTATATGTCTGATTATGAGCGATAATTACATCAGCTGTCATTTTGATGATATTATCAAAAACGAGAATGTAATAGAAAATAGAATGCATGATGCTGACTTCACGATTGAATCTATTAAAGAAGCTAATCAGTATAACCTTCAGCAATGCAGGATGTTCGGACTTGATTATGTTCTCATTGATGGTGAGTATGATATAGACCAGTATTGCAAATTCTGATTTAGCTTAGTAACTGAATATACCCAAACACGGATAGACCGTCCTAAACATACGGCTATCCGTTTCTTATTCCGCATTTTTACACAAAAAAAGAACGCAAAAACATTACGGCAAATATCTGAATTCAAAAAAACCAGCAAATAATGTTTATTCTACTGTATTTTCCCTCTCTCCTCCACAAACTCCACCAAACACATATCCTCCACAGCTATCCTGGTCTTGTCCATAAAAACAAGCTCATTAGTATAGCTGTCATAGATTCTCACTATGCCTGTTTTACTCTGATAACTGCCACCGCTTTTTCTCTTATCGGGAACAAAATATGTCACCCTTATCTCAGGGCGTTCATCAAGCATATCAAGCAGGCGGTTGAGATCGTCATTGAGCTTGTTTACCTCGTCCTCGGTCAGCTCCTCCCTGATTTCGGTGTATCTTGCGGTTTCATCAACAGCAGCGTCATAGCCTGTCAAAGCTGCAAAAGGGCTGAACTGCGCCGCCCTGTCCGATATAGACATTTGCGGATGATCGTCATAGTGTGGACGTGAAAACTGCTTTATATCATAATAATTGTCATACATTGTAAGCCCCACCTTTCATGCCTTGTGACCGCCTATACTGCGGTTGCGCACCCTTGCCGTAGCTCCCTCGGTATAGTTCGTGCCTTTCAAAATGGCATTTTTTCCATATTTGTGCTTTATCAAGAGCATTGCTTCCTGCAATGCCCTTTCTTTTTCTTCTGCGTTGTTATCAGCATTTGCCGCTTCCGCCATATCAAACAAGCTTATCTGCTCATAGCTCTCAACTTCGGGGATATCCTCTTCTCTTATGACATTACAGGCAGTCAGATTAAGCCGTCTTGCAAGCAAAGTCTTGTCGATAATTCTGTCAAAAAGCGACATGGCTGCGTCTATTATTTTTCTGGTCGAGGAAGTGTGCCTGCCTAGATTTTGAGTGCCATGGGCGTGCTTTGGTATCTTCCTGCCATAGTGGTCGCAAACCACCTCGCCCGTATAGTGACCGTCCGCCAAGCTTTCTTTATCATACCCCACAGTGAGAACGATCTGATTTGTTACAACGCCCTTATCCACAAGGTCAAGGGACAGCATATCAGCCATTTCCCACAGAATAAGCCTTGTGCGCTCATAATTACACGGCTCTTGCAAGACCTGCCCAGAGGAAATGCTGTTGTTTGAGGGGCGGTATGACTTCACGTCAGGTATGGCGGTAGGCTCGATACCCCATGCGTGGTCGATAAGAAGCTCGGTATTTTTGCCGAAAACCTTGTAAAGCTTCCCTATAAGATAATGGTCCAGCGACCAGCGTGAGATATCCCCCATGGTGTAAATACCAAGCTTTTCAAGACGGCTCGCTGTGCCTGCGCCCACACGCCAAAAGTCCGTGATAGGGGTATGCCCCCACAGCGTTTCCTTGTAAAGCTGTTCGTTCAGCTCTGCGATACGGACGCCGTTTTTATCCGCAGGGATATGCTTTGCCACAATATCCATTGCCACCTTGCACAGATACATATTCGTTCCAACGCCTGCTGTGGCGGTTATACCTGTAGTTTTCAGCACGTCCAAAATGAGCATTTGTGCAAAGCCACGTCCGTCAACATTATAAAGCCCGAGATAGCCCGTTGCGTCAATAAAGACCTCGTCGATAGAATAGGCGAAAATATCCTCCGGTGACACATATTTCAGATAAATCCCATATATTTTTGCACTCACAGCCAAATATTTCGCCATTTGCGGAGTTGCCACGATATAATCAAGCTCACAGGCAGGGTCGGATAGCTCCGAATAGATATAGCTTTTCTTTGCAAACTGTCTTTTAGGAGCTTTCTGCAAACGCTCCTTATTGACCTGCTCCACACGCTGAATGACCTCAAAAAGCCTTGCCCTGCCTGAAATACCAAAGCTTTTCAGTGACGGTGACACTGCAAGACATATAGTTTTCTCCGTTCGGCTCTCATCAGCCACCACAAGGTTTGTATTCAATGGGTCAAGCTGCCTTTCCACGCACTCAACCGAAGCATAAAAAGATTTCAGGTCTATTGCAACATAGGTCTTTTCCATAGCATCACCGCCTTTTTCCTTTATGTATAATAGTATACCACGAAACTTTCTGTTTTACAATAGAAAATCGAACAAAAGTTCTGAATTTTTAATTAACTCTTTTCATGGCAGTTGACAAAGTAAAAAACGTCCCCGAGGAAAACTTGGGGACGTTAGTGTTATATTGGGTTTTAAGGCGGCATTCAATAGTCTACCAAGCTTCACTGTCATAAGGCTCAATAGGAATATTGTAATTCTCTGTTACCTTATAATACTTATCAGTGTCAGTGTCTACCATAAGAACATTTATATCTCCTGTGCTGAGCACATCTCCGTCAATGTAGTAGTGACTCGCTCCGTCATAGTAGATATCGTTAAATCTGCGGTCGCCTGAAATCGTGTTGGTATGGACATGCCCTGCCACCACCTTTTTGTCAAGTCCGTGTATCTTGCCAAGCCGGTGAGGATACTGCTCTGTAAAAATATAATCCTCGGTGCAGTATTCCCAAGCATTGCCCGAATCCTCGTCAATGCCTGCGTGGACAAAGGTAGTGTTGCCCTCAACATGATATCTCGGCAGACGTTCAAACCAATATCTATACGAGTCATCAGAGTCATCATATTCGCCGCTGCCTAGCATTTCATTGACCGAAGAAAAACCGCTCATCACCATTTCCTCGTGATTGCCAAGAAGCGCCACCACCTTCCTATGACCATATATATTCTGCAAGCCCATTATCTTTTTAAGCACAGCTATATTGTCCTCGCCGCCGTGGATATAATCTCCCAGAAAGATAAGCTTTGTGTCAGGCTCGTCAAGGTGGTCAATGACAAGCTCCAAAGCGTCGCAAAGTGCTGAATAACAGCCGTGGATATCACTCATGCAGTATATTTTCATGCTTTTCTCCTTTTGTATCATTAGTTTGCTTGTATTTAGCTATCAGTTTTTCCATGTTCTCAGATCTTGTTTTAACCTTACGCATAACTAGGTCGAGCATTTTTTTCAGATTTTCAAGCTTATCTTTTATATTTTCCTTTTCTGCCATAGTTCGCCCTCCTATAACAATTATCTCTATAATTATATTGTATCACAGGGAATATATCCCTGTCAATCAGCTACGCCACACGAATTATAGTATTTGAAATTATCTTGAAAAAAATATCTCCTTTCTCGCTTGTTTCAGGAGTTATACTGTTATACACAAAGGCTGAAACACAGCCGTCTATGCCGTCGCCTTTCATATCCAGGCACTCACGCTCGGCTTTCCAATCGTTTTTGTACGGACTAACATAAAGCACTGCATTGCCACCTATGATAGCATATGGATAACACTTATCCTCACAATACTTCTGAAACTCATCAAACGCTGCCAGAGCCTCTGCTTCCGCTTTTGTGAGCTTCTTTCTGTTTATTCTTCCACTCCCCATTCTGTCCGTCATGAATTTCATGCGCTTTTTGCTTTCTTCCACAAGCTCTTTTTTAGTTGCAAGGACTAGCTTATCATCGCATGAGTACTGCTCCTCGCCCTGCCATATCATAGCCTTTTTGTCATATGTAAAATCTATTGGCAGGACAAAGAACACCAGATTTTTACCTCTGTATGCAAATCTGTCTATCTCAGCTATAGCCCTTTTTCTTGTAGGATAAACGCCTCCGCACATACACAATCTATCATACTTTCTGCCGTCCGTCCTGTTATATGCCTCTACTCTCCACTTTCTTGCGTCAGCGTCACAGTACATAGAATAATCATCATATATCACCGTCTTTTTGCCCTCCTCGATCATGATGACCTGTGTACCCTTTCTTTGCTCGTCAAATGGCGGAATGTTATCTGACAATGCCAATCTCTCAATTACCTCTGTGTTAAAAATCTTTGTGTTTTTTTTCATAGCCTTACCTCCGTATCAACTCTGTCTTGACCTTATGTGCTTATTATAGCACCTTTAAGGTTCTGTTTACTGTTCCAAAATGGTCTGTGGTGTGTTTTTTGATTTTATTCCCTTTTCAAGCTTCTATATATATTATAGCACCCACTTAGTACAGTTTACTGAACCAATTCGGCACAATTATGATATATTCTTTTTTTCTTATATTTTTTTGCGTGATATTTGATAGTGTATTTCTCATACAATAAACTTTTTTGCACCTTGTTTTTGCTACAGAAAAATGATATAATAAAAGCAACAAAAAAATCGACAAGAAGAGATGATCAGTTATGATGATGAGAAGAGACATTGTTGCAGGATAGAAAAAATAGTTTGCCAAAATTAATATGACATTTGAATTTTTGAAGCCACGTATTTCAGCGTTGATAATCTAAGACTTGATAATTCAGTTTGAGATTGAATATACTGAAATTGCAAGAGAATGTGATTTATGAAAAGAGGTCAAGTGCAGTGCCAAACATATGGTACAAAAACAAAGAAACCGATACTATTTGGTGGAAAGATGACCCTACAGTTATCGGAGTGTGGATATTCAGCTTTGACAAAACCACTGAATTTAATATGTTCCATGATTATCCTTATAAATTAACAAAAGAGCAGAAACAGATTTTTGATAAAGAAAATCCCGAATGGGCGGATTTCTTTAAGGATAGAAAATAGCAGACACAAGATTTCTATTTTGTAATTATACAATTCTCTGATGTACAATATAATAAAAAGCCCACAGACTCGATCACATTGATCGCATCTGTGGGCTTTTGAAATTTTACCACACATCGTATATCTTAGCCTTTTCCTCGTTGAAATCATCAGGAAGCGTTCCGATATCCCAGCCGGAGTTGGTAGTTTCTATGTAAAGATAATGGCTTCCATTATAATCATATTATGTACCGGGGGCATCGTCTGTCGCCTTTACTCCTATTGCAACGTGTTCAGGAAGCTCGATAAAAATGCAGCCATAGCCAAGCTCTTTAAGTAAAGCACCCAAAAGTATGGACGAGTCCTCACAATCACCGCACTGGTCATAAAGCGTTTCCAGAGGATATTTTGGAAAATCAGTATATCCCGTTGAGGTCATGTCGTCAACATACTCTATGCTCTGCACGAAATTTGCAGTTTCTCTTATAGTCTCAGATTCGCCATAACCGCATTGGTCGCAAAGGCTTTTTATTTCATCTGCAAGCTGTTTTACGAGCTTATGATTATTGTCGTCACTTACATAGTTATGATAATCTTTCACATATGAGTATCTCAAAAGGCTATGATAATATTCATACATATCGTCCTGAATATTCATTGATATTTCAAAGGTATATTGTTTGTCATAGCTCGTCCAGTTAAAAGTCCTTTTCGACCATGTGGGGTCTGCAGGCTGAACATAGTCAGGCTTTCGGTCGTCACGAGGCTCATATCCGTCCTCATCAGTGACTATGGGTGTTTGCTGAGTAACTGCGGTAGTGGTCTGCTGTGTTGTTGTGGTGTATGTGTCGTATGTATTCAATCCCGGCCTTTTTTCAGGGTATAAAAATTCATCGATCGTATTACTGAATGCAAAATATACGCCCACTGCCACACAAATAGAGATAAGTAATTTCTTCATATATTCGTCCTATTCTTAGCTGGTTTTAACAGCTTGTGTCATATGTACATTATACTACAAGGCAACGTAAAATACAATACCATTAGACATACTTTGCGAATTTGTTCTTATTTTTGCTATGGTTTGATATTTTGCTAAATAGTTGAAATTTGCGGGGCGGATTTCATTCTCACCTTTCGTGAATTTCTGTTATATTCATAGCATCTGATCTAGCGGAACATTTTTTGTGACAATGAAGATCTATGCCATTGTCGATAGAGTCCCTTATGGCTAGTTTGTGTATGAAAAAAGCACCCGTTAAGGTGCTTAGTTCCGATATTTGGGTATAAAAATACCGCCTCGCCGTAGCGGAGCGGTCAAGAAAAAATATTATCAAGATCTATTTCTGATTTAACGAACACAGCCCCAACGTCATAATCATCATATACATCAATGTCCTTACCGTCTTTTGTATATGTCTGAATCGTAGAGCCGTCAACATCAATTAACAGCTTATTTTTCTTTGCGTCAGGAAAACTACGCTCGATCAGTTTGCAAGCTTTTTTAAACTCACTTTGACTATTATCCTTGAAAATCGTATAATCAAATTTTGTCATATCAAGCCCTCCTTTATAAGCCGTAGTTCTTGTTTACTTCGTCATTTGTTTTTGACGCAGTTTCTAAAATATCTTTTAAAGCTTCGTCTTTTGTCATGTTCTTGCGCTTCATTTTATCCTTTAATAACTTTTCAAACGTTGGTGCAGGACGTTTTTCATCAAGCATCATAGCCGTTTTCTTATCAGACATAGCAACGCGAGCTTCGTGTTTATAGTAATTTCTCAGTTCAAAAGCCTGCTTGACCTGTTCTTCAAAGAGTTTTGTTTTATCTATCTGATTAGGGATATCCGTTACATTTGCATAATACCATTCACGAACATGCTGACTGTCAGCTTGTGTTATCGGTTTTCCAAGATATTTTTTCAACGTATCTTTGTCTACCTCTATTATACCACTTTTTCCCGATTTGTCAACACCACCATAATACTTCTCCCTGCTATGATCCCTATGCAGCACCTCATTATGCTCCTCAACGAACACCTTTAATTCGTGCTGAGCCTGCCTGAGTTTTCGGTGGTATTCCTTAATGTTCACTCGCTTGCAGTTAGCGTATACGATACAGTTTTAATCCAAACACTTTTCAAGAAAGTCAGTTTAACATCGGTGATACCTTTTATTTTACATAAATAGCTGCATCTTATATTATTTGATCATCTTTTTTCAAACTCACTAATATCCTCATCAAACACAAGATAAGCCGAACACTCATTGTTATTTATCATATCTTTTATGTCTTTCAAAGCTTCAGCGTTTTTTATTCTTTCTTTTTTAGAAAAATCCTGCTGGAGCTTTATTATATCCTCCATATCCTCACAAGATAAAAGCTTAATATCATTTCTTCTATCCAGCATACCATATGTACACTTTGTTTTTGATATCTTATTTATCTTCTGCTTTATCAGCTTCATTTCCGGATCACTTGTCCAAGTAATAGAGTGCTTATGATCATATTGATGATTTATTTCACAGCCGCAGTAGTCGCATTTTAATTTTTTATCTACATACAGCGTAAGTCGTTCACCGCCAAAAAGAAGAACATTCTTTGATTCTTTTATTGTGCTTATACATTTAAGAAACAATCTAAATGCTATACTGCCGGTCAAGACACCATAAGCTAAAATAAAACAAATTCGTTCTGCTTTTAATGCCACAAATAAGATACATAATATTGAACATATAACTAAAAGGCTCTTGTGTATCCTATCAAAGTCTGGTCTTTCAACAAGTTCCATTTTTACAGACGTTACTCTTGCTCTTATCCTGCTGCCAGGGTGTGTCATTTTATAATCATACATTCTATATATATCAAAAGTATGCCAAGAACGTTGTTCCTCAAAATATATTCGGATATCATCTATTTCTCTGTCACTTAAAATTATCTCGGTGGTTTCGCCCTCTTTTATACCAATATCTCTCCGCAGTAACTCTGGAACGACCTTTACAGGTGTTTGTTCTATACTTACCTTTTCCCACCCGATATCCTTTCCACACTCACTGCATATTATCGGCTCTTCTGCCCACATTGTTAAACAATAATTGTTCATTCAAAAACCCCTTTATTTATATAATGTTTACTTCATTACATTTTGACATTAATTTGCCAAATATATTGTAGCATACATCAAAACGATCTGTCAAATTTAAAAGTGAACAATTTTGGACAGCTGTGCTTTTGTATAATACACAATCCATAAAGTATACAGATTTCTGGAATATAACAAAAAGAGAATAAATTAAAAAGACACAAAAAAAGTGATATTTGAAGATAGCCAAAAATTTTTGCTAAAGCTTTTTGAAAAAGCAAAAAAAGAAAGCATATATATTTATCAACTAAAAGTACCCAGATGAAGATACAAACAGTGCCACGGCAGATCACCCTGACACTGTTTTACTATAAATAAAATTGTATTACTCGATATATTTGTTCAACTTATAAGATAAGAAAATAAATGACATATTATATATTCAAAATAAAGAAGATATATTGTTTTAATGCAAATAATAGTTGTTTATTTTCTTTATCACGTTTGCCCTAAAAAAGCAATAGCTCAAGAAGTTTTAAAGATAATACATTAGAAAACAACAAATTTTCATTTATATAAACATAAAACTGTAATAAGTAAGCAAATAAATAAGTAATAAGGATAATTGGTTCAGTTTTATTTGATCATATATACTCAGTATGTTTACTTAATATTGTTATAAGATAAAATAAGAAGAATAAGCTACTCATTATAATATAAGAAGAAAGCACCACTTCTTATATTACAAAGGAAAAAGATATATCGTTTTAACGCAAATAATAGTTGTTTCTTTTCCATATCACGTTTGCCCTAAAAAAGCAATAGCTCAAGTTGTTTCAAAGATAAAATCAGCTTTTTATACAAATGCGCAAACATTTCATTGGTAATATTGCTGCAAAGCTTGAAGATAACGCATTATAAAATAACAAGTTTTTATTTATATAAACATAAAGCTGTAATACGTAAGCAAATAAATAAGAAATAAGAATAAGTGGCTCAGTTTTTATTGACAAAGCACCTATAATTAGCTGCAATATAAAAAAAGATGTAATTGACTTATATGTTATATCTATCTCTTTTCTTATACTGCTCATAATAAAATAGAATAATAAGTTACTCGGTATCTTTACTTATTCAAGCTTATAACAAAGATACTATCAATAGTGAAATTCACTGTCTTTCTTATTATATAACGAGTGTTCAACTTAGATAGTTGATATTTTCCGCCAATCAGTTTGTACATTATACACGAATACGCTTGTTATTCCTTGTTGAAAACGCATAAACTTCAGATAAATTTTTATTTTATTGATAAAATGCATTGACTTTTGAATAAAAATATGATAAAATTGAGTTGTTAGAAGAAGTATAAGTTTAGTGTATCTAAGTCATTTAGATGCTCTTTTTTTGTATCAAAAAATAGAGAGCTCACATTCGTTAAAAAAAGAATGTGGGCTCTCTTTTTGCTTTTTTGTCGTTTTTGCTAAATGTGGCAAAAAAAAATCACCTCAGCAATTCCAACAGGAAATACTTGTTTAAAAAGTCCAACATTGCATTCCTGATTTTCAGAAACGCAAAAAACAGTTTTGTAAAAAATATGTAGTTGAATAAACAGTTAAGACTAATAACGTCTTGTATAGCATATATGATCGTTTTTTAAAATATTGGCATATATGAAACCTATTCCATTCAAAATCTAATAAAGGTCTATTCCATAGATCTTTATTATAAATGCACTGACCCACTTTGTTATAGTTTGCATTATAAATCATACAGTTTGTAGAAGCTTTTGGCATTTTACAAATTTATTAATAAAAAAATATAATACTCCCAAAATGGTTCCACTAATTGTTTTTTAGATCAATTAGTCTACCTGACCAGTAGCACGAGGTTCGGCGTAAGAGAGCCACTAACACTATAAAGGTGTCCACTGAGTATGTCTTTTTAAAGACATGCGTCTTCATTTGGTGGTCGGGTTATAATCCGATTCACTGGCCTAAGCGTGCTGCTAAATAACACCTTTATACTGTTAGTATCAACCGCACTTGCCCCCACCCACACACAAATAAAGAACCATAAAAAGGAGTATTACGATGAATAAATTCAAAAGAGTAGAGAGAATAATTGAAGGTAAAATTATCGAAATAGAAATCGGTCATAATACGTTGCAGTATGTTCTTACAAAAAGATTAACAGGAATGCGTTTTTTTGGTACAAAGAAACATAAACTAAAAATCAAAAATAGTATCAGGAGAGCCAATACTAAGAATTTAAAACACAAAGGTTTCTCCGATGAAGAAATTGAAAAGTTTTTAGATGAAATAGTTATCTATAAATGGAGAATATTTACAGAAAGCAGCTTTAATAGATATCTTAAAGTAATAAAACGATTTTGTAAATATCTTGCTGCAAAATTTCAGACAAGTCACCTAACAATGTTCGAGGCTGAAAAATATATACAGGAGTACATTGATGTACGAGAAGCAAGGGGGTTATCAGCTGATACTCTCAACACTGATCTTTCTGCACTTTGTAAAGTTTTCGGAAGAAGGACAATTGAATTTAGACACCCTCCTCGCCATGGGGTTCATTTAAAGAATGATCCGACAAAATACAATACTGAAACGGGTGAAACAACTCGTGATGTTGGATTGACCACAGGTTTAAGGCGCCGTGAGCTTGGTAAGCTAAAAGTCGATGATATAAAATTCATTGACTGCGAGACAGTTCACATTTATAGTATTGGAAAAGGCGGTAAGCATAATCGTACTGTATTGAAAGGAATTATCGCAGTGGCAAAGCTAAAAGAATATATTAGTTGTGCAGAGAAAATGAATAATGATTTCTTGTTGACAAAGGCAGAAGCTCACGTCCCAGATGGACTCCACTATTGCAGGGCTATGTGCGCACAGATTACATATAATGCCGTTTTGCAGGACATGGAAAATGATCCTGCAAAGCGTACAGAATACATTCAGAAAATCAAGGACGAGTTTAAACGTTGCGGTAGAAAACTCAAAGAGAATCTCGACAAACCTTATCGACTTCGAGGATATAACAGAGAAGCAGCATTATCAATCGGCAAGCCAATTGTCTACGATCGAGTGGCAGCGATGTATGTTAGTCTTTTCATTCTACAGCACTTTCGCACGAACACCACTATTTTACATTATTTAGTGAAATAGCGAATCCAACCAAGCTTGTCAACATAGAACGGATGACTTGGTGTTGCAGATATAGTTTCACCATTTACACCAATGCATCAATTATTAATTAAAACGCTTTATAAAATTATACAATTCAGATTTAAAATCGTTTAAATTCAGATAACAAACCCCATACTTATATCTAAATTCCACATCTTTATAATTATGATCAATATTATTCCAAGTGATTTCCATGTTATCTCCAACTTTACAAAACACAATAAATGGCATACAAAACTCATCCTTACATGAATCAATTGAATGATGCCAAATCCAATTCTGTCTTTTTTCTTGGAACTTCAGTGAATGTTCATAATTTTCAGGAATATAATCATCACTATAAAGCCACATATCTGCTCCCGTTTTAGCATTAGTCTTAACAGGAAATGGGTCATCTGAAAGAATGTATTTTAAATTATCATTTATCCACTCTAACAATTTGCTAATTCTGCACATACCATAATAAATATTTCCGTTATATGAATATTCGGAAATGTCTTGTCCATTAACAATAATATGTATATAACCATATCCTTTTTCTAATGCTTCATATTTTAATGTAAACAACGTTTCCTACCTCCATACTAATTAAAGATATTTATGATTTCTCATTTTTAATTTGAGAAATCATAAATAATCATAAAAACACATACAAACTTCAAACAACAGTTTATATTAGGTATCTATTTGTTCTTTAAAAACTTTTTATATTGAGGCTTTGATATCAAATCGTCATTTAACATATTTTTTAAAACATCTGTTGGCACCTCTTTAGCTGTATTAGTGACCGCATAAGCATGCCACCCTGTAGCGGTATCAGGCTGGAACTTAATTATTTGATCATCGTATATATTATATAATTGTTTATTTGATGACGATGAGTACGCAGTATCAAGTAAATGTTGACCTGTTTGCATGTCCGGAATCGGATTATCACTACCCCAACCATGTCCTGGCACATGCTTATCGCTAGGATGATAAACTCTCGGTACATCATCTGAATTTTGTGAACTTCCTGATGGCGTACACTTCTTACCATTATGAACAAGAATACCGCTTTTACCAACAAAATATGTATGGAAATCTTCAACCTCAAAGTTGTATACATTTATCGGTGATTCAAGAATCTCATGATCAATCCACTCGACTGTTACTAATTCGCCGTTTGAGAGAACCAGTACATCGCCGGCACGCAATGCTCGAGCTGTAGTCCAACCGAATTTATAAACATAGAATGGGTGTGTACCTGTAGCTACTATTTCTTCTCCATTTACATGGATATGATAGAATTCGTCAGTTTCACTTACTGAAGTAGCATATACCTCCTTTAGCGCTACTTCACCTGTCAATTCGTCCTCAGACAGAACCTTATCTCCAACCTGAATTTCTTCAATAGGCTTATGTCCATCCTCGGTTGTAACAAGCGTACCCGCAACGAAGCAATACGAAGTTCCGAAGTCCTTTGCAGACCCCCACATTGATGAACCTGTCATTGCAACTGTAAACAAGTCGCCCTTTATTTCGTCCCATGTAAAGCTTGCTTCGCCTGTTATATACTTCTCTGCTATATTTCCGAACGTATATGTGCCTATAAGCATATTTCCAGCTGCGCCCGCTTTATGGAATGCACCTACTATCTTACAAGCCTTGCCGCCCTTTGCAAAAACTCCGACTGCGTCGCCCACTCCCGGAAGTGCTGACACTAAACTGCAAGCTGCGTTAAAATAGTCGCCCTCGGCAACATACCAAGCTGCATTGATTCCGTCAAATACAAAGCCAACGCCCGGGATCATGCCCAACAGGTCAAGAACATCATGACCTGTAATTCCGTCAAGCCAGTTAAGGAACGGACTCAGTCCGAACGGGTCGTTCAGACTTATCGGGTTGCCGTTAACATAAGCGTATCTGTTCAAAGTCGGGGTGTCGGTGATCGAACCCGTCATAACGTCCTGATTGATAAAACGCTTGATCTCAGGGTTGCTGTAAGGATTCTTGTTAGGGAATCCGTGCTGTCAATTACATATTCTGTCTTGATTTTGTCTACGGTCTTGCTGATACGGTTATTTTCCGCATCATAAGCGTAAGTTGTTCCGCCCGCCGAAACGAGTCTGTTGCGGCAGTCGTACTTCATATTGTCATGCTCACGTGTGATAGTGCCATTCTCATTTGACTAACACTTCTGCAACCTTTTTTTGAAAATGAATAGGATCTTGTAAACTAATTTCAATCATTAATTGTGAAATATTATTTACAGCATTTTTATCGAACTCCATAAAAATATTTTTAAACATAATTCTCGAATATTCGTGATTCAAAATTCTATATAAAATTATCCTTGACCATTCAGGCGATATAGCAATTATATCATTTATTCCAAGAATAAGTTGCTCATAAGAAAATTTAGATTTTAGCAAAGATTCATATACATGAATTACTCTGAACATCACTTCAAATTCAGTAGTGTTATCATCTAAAATATTTACCAGTGCTCTGATGTCATCTTCTTTGACTATGTCACATAATTCATCAAGCGTTGAGTCAAAAGTTTCGAATTCCTCATCAGTAGTCATCAGTCTACTTTCAAATAATCTTTTTAATAATGATTCTTTCATTTATTCCTCCATGTCACTTACTAAAAAGGTCAGAAAATTCATTCTGTACATATTTACTATACTCTCTTAATTTCGGACGGATTTCTTTGTAAAGTCCTTGTTCTTTATAAATTTTTCTAGCATCCCACAAATCATGTGCCAAAGCATCTCTTGGAGATGAGGCATAGTAAGCCGCTTTTTCGGTGCCAGTCATTTTTCGACCATATGTGCTGGTTTGTCTGTGTCTACCACCTTTTTTAGGTTGTTCCATATTAAAAGCAGGAGATTTTTTAGGATCTGCTCCATGTTTCTTCATGTATTCTGCAGATGGCATATGATTAGGCGTGATATTATCGCCAACAGTTCCTGATTTTATCAGTTCGTCATAAGTACCAAAATCGCCTTCCGTTGGAAGTAATCCTTCAAATTCTTGACCACACCCATTATGAACAAAAATGCCATTTTCGCCCACAAAGTAAGTATGGAACTCCTCAACCTCAAAGTTATAAACCTTGATAGGTGATTCGAGAATTTCGTGCTGAACCCATTCAACTGTTACAAGTTCACCATTGCTGAGAACAAGCACATCGCCTGCACGAAGTGAACGTGCTAAAGTCCAACCAAGTTATTGATAGCAATTATTTTTACAATCCTAATTATACTATAAAATCTGTAAAAAATCAATAACCGAATACAGAAAAAGCAGACGTGGCAAAACGTCTGCTCAGCTATTTGGAGCAAGCAACGGGAATCGAACCCGCATCCCAAGCTTGGGAAGCTTGTATACTGACCATTGTACTATGCTTGCAAAAAGGCAATAATAAAACATATTGCCTTAGAGCAAAACCTGTTACCACGGACTTTGCTCATTCTTGTATTTTTTATTGTATCTCATCTTTAAGCACCAAGACATATACCCCAAGCAAGCTCCAAGCGTATTGTTGAAAACATCATCAAATTCACAAAGCCCTCTGCCTGTGATATACTGTGTTATCTCGATACCTGCTGAAAAGGCAAGGGACATAAGGAAAACTTTTTTGAACTTTGTGATACCGCAAAGATACGGGAGCAGAACACCCAAGGGGATAAACATTGCAATGTTGCCGAATATCTGTACCAGCCAAAAATCCCGCAGATACTTGATGCTTATGTTCTCAAAAAGGTTTCGCACCTCCCAGAAGGGCACAAGCTCAGCCTGACGCTTGCCCCACTGTCTGTCTATGAGTGTGAGCCAGAGGACGGCAAAGATGTACACCGCAAACAGCGATGTAAGTATTTTTCTCTTTTTACTCCACCGTAACGCTCTTTGCAAGATTTCTCGGCTTATCAACGTCATAGCCCTTTCCTACTGATACATAATATGACAAAAGCTGAAGCGGTACTACTGAAAGGCTTGCCGCAAAAAGGTTATCTATCCTTGGAGTGTAAACTGTGAAGTCAGCAACGTCCTCCATAGCATAGTTTCCATAGGTAGTAAGTCCGAAAAGCTTTGCTCCACGGCTTTTTACCTCGACCATATTGCTTATGGTCTTTTCATAAAGTGCAGACTGAGTTACCACGCTGAACACGACAGTTCCGTCCTCGATAAGGCTGATAGGGCCATGTTTAAGCTCGCCTGCCGCATATGCTTCGGAATGGATATAGCTTATTTCTTTGAGTTTAAGGCTTCCCTCCATGCCTACTGCATAGTCGATACCTCTGCCGATAAAGAATGCGTCCTTTATATTCACTACCTTTGAAGCAAACCACTGCAAGCGTTCCTTATCCTCGAGAATTTTCTCTATCTTTTCAGGGATAGTATTGATCTCTTCAACGAGCTGAGCAAATCTTTCGTCGGATATCTCCCCTCTTGCTTTTGCAAACTGCATTGCAAGGAGATATGCGGCAACGAGCTGACAGCTATAGGCTTTAGTTGTTGCGACGGATATTTCAGGGCCTGCGAGGGTATAGAAGACATTATCGGCTTCTCTTGCGATCGATGAGCCAACCACATTTACGATACCGAGAGTTTTTACTCCTTTTTCTTTGCAAAGACGGAGAGCTGCAAGGCTGTCGGCAGTTTCGCCTGACTGGCTGATGATGATAGCGAGGCTATTTTTTGCAAGCTTCATTTGTCTGTATCTGAACTCAGAAGCAAGCTCCACACGGACAGATAGTGAAGTCAGTTCTTCGATAACATACTGAGCCACCATACCAACATGATAGGCAGAGCCGCAGGCAACTATATACACCTGCTGGATATTTTTCATATCCTCGTCAGAGAGTCCGACGCTTTCAAAGCTTATATTTCCGTCTGTAAGGACAGAATTGATAGTATCCTTTATCACCTTTGGCTGTTCGTGTATCTCTTTGAGCATAAAATGCTCATATCCGCTTTTTTCTGCAGCTTCTGCGTCCCACTCGATAGTTTTCATTTCTTTCTGTATCTCTTCGCCATCGAGATTGTAGAAAGCAACTGCGCCCTTTGTAAGTTTTGCAAGCTCCATATTGCCTATATAGTAGACATTTCTTGTATACTTAAGAATTGCAGGGACGTCAGAGGCAAGGTAGCTTTCGCCGCCTGTAACGCCTATTATCATAGGGCTGTCTTTTCTTGCGGCATATATCTCACCGGGATAGTCCTTGAACATAACAGCGAGGGCATAAGAACCACGGATACGGACGAGAGCATGATTAAGTGCGTCAACAGGAGTACCCAGGTACTTTTTGTAATAATAGTCGATAAGCTTTACGGCAACTTCTGTATCAGTTTCTGACTTAAAGGAATATCCTTTTTTGATAAGCTTTTCACGAAGCTCCTGATAGTTTTCGATAATACCGTTATGTACGGCGATAACATTTTCATCGTCGCTGCAATGAGGGTGGGCGTTTACAGTTGACGGCTCGCCATGGGTAGCCCAACGGGTATGGCCTATACCGCAAGCACCTTTTACAGCTTTTCCGTCGTTAGTCATTTCCTTTAGGACTTTCAGCTTGCCTTTAGCTTTTACAATCTCAGGCTCTGCGTCACCGTTTCTTACAGCGATACCGGCAGAGTCATAGCCTCTATACTCAAGCTTTGACAGACCGTCCAAGAGGATCGGGGCTGCCTCGTTATTTCCAGTAAATCCAACAATTCCGCACATAGCAGTGTCTCCTTTAAGTTTTATTTTTGTTGATGTAATCTTCTATAGCAGGTCTATTTGGAGGAAAAATATCCTCGGGCAGGTCGCAGATATCAATAAATTTAAGCTGCGACACCTCAGAAGCCTGCATTTTAAGCTCGCCTGTATACTCGTGGCAGGTGTAGACGATATCAACGTTTGACACCTTATCGCCGTTGGGGTAAGTATACTGCATTCTTTCACCTGAATAGACGCCAAGCAATTCGAGCTTTTTGGCTTTAAGACCTGTTTCCTCAAAAAGCTCTCTTTCGGCTGTTTGCTCAACAGACTCTCCAAGTTCCACCGAGCCGCCTGCATATCCCCAGCTTCCGCAGTCTGTTCTCTGCTGCATGAGCATTTGACCTGCTTGGTTTATTACTATTACGCTTGCTCCCACCTGCAGCAGAGGGGTGTGGCCTAGGTGCTGGCGGAGGAATTTTATGTATTCTGACATTACACAGGCTCCCCAAAAGTATCAGGGTGACTTGGATCAAATATCTCATTGCAGGTCATAACAGTAACAAGATCCTCCGTATCACTGAGATTGATAATGTTATGGGTCCAGCCAGGTATCATGTGGATAGCCTCGATCTTATCTCCACTGACCTCAAACTCCACTTTCTCTCCTGTGTTTATGTTACGCTCCTGTATCAGACCATGACCGTGGACAACTATGAAAAGCTCCCATTTTGAGTTGTGCCAATGCTGACCCTTTGTGATGCCCGCCTTGCTTATATTTATACTTACCTGTCCGCAATCCTCTGTATGAACAAGCTCAGTAAAACTGCCTCTGTTATCTACATTCATTTTCAGCGCATACTTGAATTTATCTGCAGGGAGATAAGTCAGATACAAACTATACAGTTTCTTGGCAAAAGAGCCCTTTGGCATTTTAGGCATAAGCAGGGTCTTAGGCTGCTGCTTAAATTCTTCAAGAAGATCTACCACCTCGCCCAAAGTTACCTTATGAGTAACAGGCACATAACAATATCTGCCCTTATCATTTGCGACAGGCGTTACGCCGTCAAACTCGCAATGCTTTTCCTTGCCCTCAAGAAGATCAAACATACCCTCAACAAGGTCATCAATGTAAAGAAGCTCCAGCTCACTTGCTCTGTCATTTATGGAATACGGCTCGTCATTAGCCACGCAGTAGCAAAGTGTTGATACAAAAGAATTGTACTTTGGTCTTGAATGACCCATAAGGTTAGGAAACCTATATATTGCTACCTTTGCACCTGTTTCTGCGGCATATTTCCGGAAAAGCTCTTCACCTGAGAGCTTGCTTCTGCCGTATTCTCCGTCATAACGCCCTATGAGCGTTGCCTGTATGGAAGACGAGAGCATGATAGTTGCCTTGTTATCATACTTTTTCAAAGTATCAAGAAGCTGTGACGCAAAACCAAAGTTGCCTTTCATGAAATCCTCGGTATTCTCAGGACGGTTTACCCCTGCAAGGTTGAAAACAAAGTCTGCTTCCTTGCAATACTCGTCAAGCTGTTCCTTGGTAGAATCTATATCATACTCATATATTTCTTCAACAGAAATATTCGGTCTTGTTCGATTTTTGTTATCTCTGATATTTTTCAGATTATTCACAAGGGCTGTTCCAACCATGCCCTTTGCGCCTGTAACCAATATCTTCATATTTTCACGTTCCTTACTGATCTTTTCTCCAGACCATTTTATTGACTACATTAACATATCCCTGAATGATCCTTACGACTTTCATTGATACTGTTTCGTCCACATAGTCAGGACACGGCTTGCCGAGAACGCCTTTCTGCTTCATTTCGATAGCCATATCTGTAGCATTGAGCAGCTCTTTTGTTGTAATTCCTGCAAGGATAAAGTCCCCTGCTTCAAGTGCTTCAGGGCGCTCGGTAGAAGTGCGGATACAAACTGCTGCGATAGGGTGACCTATTGAAAGATAGAAGCTACTCTCCTCAGGAAGCGTGCCTGAGTCTGAAACGATAGCAAGGGCATTCATCTGCAAACAGTTATAGTCATTGAATCCCAGCGGCTCGTTTACTCTTACTCTAGGGTCGAGCTTAAAGCCGCTCTTTTCAAGTCTATGCTTTGAACGCGGGTGGCAGGAATACAATATTGGCATATCGTACTTTTCAGCCAGTGCGTTTATTGCAGTAAACAGACTTGTAAAGTTCTTTTCTGTGTCGATATTCTCCTCTCTGTGAGCAGAAAGAAGAATATACTTATCCTTTTCAAGACCCATACGTTCAAGAACGTCAGAAGCCTGAATTTTATCCAGATTACCACGAAGGACTTCCGCCATAGGCGAGCCTGTCATATATGTTCTTTCCTTTGGAAGTCCGGTATCAGCAAGATACTTTCTTGCAAACTCGGAATAGCAAAGATTTACGTCAGAGATAACGTCGACTATTCTTCTGTTTGTTTCCTCCGGGAGGCACTCATCCTTACATCTGTTTCCTGCTTCCATATGAAAAAGCGGGATATGAAGTCTTTTAGCGGAGATAGCTGACAGACAGCTGTTTGTATCTCCAAGGACAAGATAGGCGTCAGGCTGCAATTCTGAAAGCAATTCATAGCTTCTGCCGAGAATATTTCCGCAGGTAACGCCCAGATTATCCCCTACTACAGGAACAAGAATATCAGGGCCGAACTCGCCGAAAGTGTTTTTCAGCTCGAAATCCTCCCAGAAAACTGTACTGAGGTTACGGTCCCAGTTCTGATTGTAATACACAACGCAGGTATCAAAATACTCACGGCATCTTCTTATTACAGCCGCCAGGCGAATGATCTCAGGGCGGGTGCCGCAGCCGATCATTACCTTTGTTCTGCCGTCATTTTTCCATTTAAAATTATGTTCCATATACTTTCCTCCCGAGGTCAGCCACGACCTTTGGTAAAATCATTTATTCACAGGATACTGTCTAAGCTGCACAACTTCTCCAGCTTCTATTTTGCTCAGCGCTGCGATCCTATTTTCGCCTTTTACTATTGCTCCAAGGCAGATATGACAGCCTTGTTCGATCACACAGCCATGGTCTACAATGGCGCCAAGATTAATGATACAGCCACGTTTCACTGTCACATCTGTATTGATAACAGCTTTCGGAAGCACCACAACGCCCTTTTCGACAGAAGCGGTAGGGCTTACATAAGCTGTAGGATGCACAACAGTGGCAAGTCTGCCGTCTGCTCTAGTTATTTTATCGCACCAAGACAAACGAAACTCGTTATTCCCAAAGGCAGGAATAAATTTCGTATCGTCAGCAATATATTTAGTAAAAGAATCAAGCGTGCGGTCGGCAAATCTATCGTCCAGCATAGCTATCACATCATAGCCCAACTGTTCAGAAACGTCCTTAACAGTATTTGCATATCCGCCTGCACCGAGGATGACCAACTTCTTTGACATATCAATCCTCAGCCAATCTCTCCTGGATATATGCAAGCTTAAGCATTTTTTCCTTTATTTCTTCCTTATTAAGGAGCTTTGTATTATTACTATTGAACTCAGTAAGAGTATTTCTATCTGCGTCGCCGTCTCTAAAGAACTTATCATAGTTCAAGCCTCTATTATCGGCAGGGACACGATAGAAGCCGCCAAGGTCGATAGCCTTTGCGCACTCCTCATTGGTAAGAAGTGTTTCATACATTTTCTCGCCATGGCGGATACCAATGACTTTGATATCCTCTTTTTTGCCGCCGAACATTTCAGTAACGGCTTCAGCCTGAAGACCGATAGAGCAAGCGGGGGCTTTCATGATAAGCAGGTCGCCGTTTTCACCGTTCTCGAAAGCATAGAGGACAAGGTCAACAGCTTCTTCAAGTGACATAATGAAACGGGTCATATTAGGCTCAGTTACGGTGATAGGATTGCCACCCTTGATCTGGTCGATCCACAGAGGGATAACAGACCCGCGGGAACACATTACGTTACCATAACGTGTACAGCATATTTTAGTTTTACCGCTATATCTGCTTTTAGCGATAGCTACGCTTTCTTCAAGAGATTTTGACTTACCCATGGCATTGATAGGGTAGGCTGCCTTATCAGTTGAAAGGCATATTACTGCTTCAACGCCCTCTTCGATAGCTGCTGTCAGGACATTATCTGTACCGATAATATTAGTTTTCACGGCTTCCATTGGGAAAAACTCACAAGACGGCACCTGCTTGAGTGCTGCCGCATGGAATATGTAATCTACGCCGTGCATAGCGTCCTTACAGGACTGCAAATTTCTTACGTCGCCGATGTAGAACTTGATCTTATCCGCTACCTCTGGCATTTTCGCCTGATACTCATGACGCATATCGTCCTGCTTTTTTTCGTCTCTCGAAAATATTCTGATCTCTCCGATATCTGTTTCCAGAAATCTGTTTAATACTGCGTTTCCAAATGATCCCGTGCCTCCTGTAATCATTAATGTTTTTCCTGTAAATAAAGACATTTTTTATCCTCCCTGTTACAATAAATCCAATAGTCCTTCTCGAACTAACGAATGACTTTCTCTATTTTTCTTAATTTTTCAGTATTTGCTTTTAGCTTTTTAATTTACTTTGACGCTCTTGAAAACCACCGTTTTCAAATAAATCTAATGTTATTCTTTCAGTAACTATAAAAACATCTCTCACCTGCTGTAGTTATGTAAGAATACATTATGACTTAAACTGCACATTCCAAATATATATGTTTTAGGAATTGTTACAATACTAGTTTCTCTCCCAAGATAGTATCAACATCTTTATTTTCACCAGGCGGTGTAAGCATTAATTCAACATCCATCCCAGCTGCTGGTGTAAATGTCAATTCGCCGAAATATATTTGATTATTCACTATATAAAAATCAACTCGTACAAATGGAAATTCCTTAGCCAATTTTTCTGCCATTTGCATAGCTTCAAAAGCTTTTTCTGGTTTTGGAATATATTCATTTGGTGAGTCAAGTGCTTCTTGTGTGTATGGCAATAAGTTCCATTCTCGATCTAAAAAGAAATATCTTGCTCTTTCTCCGATTACACGGTCTTTACAAATCATAACCGTAACACACTTCCCATTCATGCAAAAAAACTTATAATCTTCCGGAAGTTCTCCATCACTACTAGCTAAATACTTTTCAATAATAACATAAGGTTTAACATCTTTATACTGCATTTCAGAATATGCTTGCCAATAATTTAATCCGAACCATCCTTGAATTTCCTTCTTTATTTGTGGAATATCTATTTCCATTTTATCTTTTACAATTATATTTTTTCCACATCCAACATTAAATTTAATTGCAAACTTTTGCGGAAGAGAATCCCAATCTATTTTTTCAACATCGTCATAAACTCCAATTATTGGATTAAGCAAATCACCATACCCTTTTTCCTCTAGATATTCTCTTACACGATATTTATCGGCACACTGTTTAATCAATGGATTTTTCCAATACGTATTAAACTTCAACCATAGAATTTTTTCATTTAATGTCTCTGGATTGTTAAGATTTAAAAATCTTTTAAATTTAAAATAATATGTAACTTTTGTGTTAAGTTTTGGTGATATTCTACTTAACATACATCTAAACTCATTTGCAATATTAAAACTCATTTTTATATCCTCCTTTTTTACCTTCTTAACTTTATTACACTAAGAATTTTATTCTTGGTTAATTTCCAGTACCCTATACATAGTAGCGAATACACAACTACTCCTGTAAGAATTTCAAAGACAAGTGCTACAATCCCTCCGCAAAAAATCCTAGCTACTATTCTTACTACTATAATCATAACAACACCAAACAAAACATATACCATAGATTTATAAATTACACTTGAACATGAAATATACTTATTAATTTTTTTATATTGCCAAAAACAACTAACTAATTCGGCCGCCATAGTGCCTATAGCAGCACCTAATGCGCCTAATCTTACTATTAAAAGTAAATTTACTATTAAATTAATTCCTGCTCCCCAAAATACAGACTCTATAAATATTTTTTCCTTTTGATTTGGTATTAAATATTGCATACGCACCACTAGGGAAAGCCCTTTTATCACGAGAATTGGAGATAACATCATAATCACTCTAATGCACTCATCATATCCTGAACCGAAAAATAACGGTGTGAACTCCACAGAAATTGCAAAAATCCCACACGCCATTGCAGAAGAAACTGCCACTATTAGTTCTATTGATAATAAAAATAGTTTTTTTGCTTCATTTATCAATCCATTGCTATTCAAAGCAGTCATTCGTGGTAACATAACAGTTCCAATACCTATCAGTATTCCTATTGGAATATTAATGATTTTATCAGCATTATAATAATAGCCAACTTGTTTATAAGTACTTAATAATCCTAACATTGTTTTATCCATAATATGATATACAGACATTGCCATTAAAGGAACAAACAATACTAGGTTTGGTTTAATATGTTTGACAACTTCTTTCTTTGAAACAGTCCTAATCGCTTTCACATCAACTTCTTTCGACGCAAAAAACCAAAGTATTATATTACTAAGAAATGTACTTCCGGCCATAATCAATGTGTAAATCCAAAGATCACTCGGCTTTCTAACTGTTGATAGAATTAAAACCACAGAACTTATGCGAATAATCATATTTCTTGATACTGTTGTTTTAAATTTTTCTACTCCGAAAAACAACCAATTGATATCAACAAGCGATCCTAATAAATAAAAAATTTGTAAAAATGCTATATAAACATTTTGAGAACAAATTCTTGTCAAGTAAACAACATATATACCTATAGACAACAATGTACAGCACATCTGGAAAAAATATATATTCCAAAATGATTTACTTCTTTTTTCCCTATCATCACCACAATTTGCAATAGTTCTCGTTCCATAATTTTCAACTCCTAACATTGCAAATAAAGTAAAGTAATTAATAATAGATTGCGTATATGAAAAAACACCTTGTTTTTCCGCTCCCAAAACTCTCGCTAAATATGGCGATGTAATTAGTGGGATACATGTATTTAATATTTGATATATTGTCTGATATCCTAAATTTTTTTTTAATTTACTCATATGACTCCCCTTCGGACCAAATATTTCTTTCTGTTTTTCGAGAAGACAATATTCCATACATCAACCACATGAAATAACACTTTACTCCTGGTCCAATTGGTGCTAAGCCTTCGAAAAAACTATTAATTCCATAGCCTATACATACAATGACAAGTATTGAAGAATAAACATTTGTTCTATCAAATTTTAAGCTTTTTATAATCGGTAAATATGCTATACCAATTATAATACTTCCTGTAATAATGCCAAATTGTAATATACATGATAAAGGAAAGCATTCAAAATACAAAGAACCTATTCCAGTCAACCAATGTCCCTTTATTAAAGTTGGAAATTCTGATAAAATAGATATTCTTCCAGATGTCAAAGAATCTAAACTTGAGGCATCTCTCCCCGCAAACATAATATTATTCACAACCATGTTAAACATACTATCATTCAACAGTAAAGTTAATGTGGCAATTATTACAATTGTCATTAATAAATATTTTAGTTTTCGATTAAATTGTTTTCCAAAAATAATATAAAGTAAACATATTGCAAATCCAATAATTGTAGCTCTTGACTTCAATAGCATTAACAGTAATACTTCGAATATTATTGCTAAACTCTTGAGCCAATTGAACATTCTGACTTTTTCAAAGTGAATAAACATAAGTATAATTATTGATGTAAATACAATCTGGGATATTGAATTTTTTGATGCATAAGCATATTGTCTTGAAGTAATATCAAATCCCACAGAAAAATACTCTAAATATATAGAAATCGCAACTATTGTTGCTGACGCTGCATATGAAAGACAAATAAATTTTAGATCCTTATCTGTAAAATCTCCTCCTACAAATGTTCCTAAACAATAAATAAAGAAAGATAAAATCAGGCATTGTAATACAGAAGATGAAAGATAAGCATTATAAGTCAAAATAGATGATAAAACTATTAGTATAAACACAACTCCTATTGCAAAAAACATTTTAAATGTACTATAAAAAAATCTAATCTTTTTTTTCAAAAAAAGATATAGCAATAGTACAATCCAAATAGGCATATTCAATTTTTGAGTCATCCCGGCAGAAACCAACAATGGAAGTTGAGAAATATTGGATAAAAAGCATGCAAGAGCAACTAAATATATAAACATTTTGTTTTCTTTTCTATATACCTTTTCAAATTGTCCTTTTGCCATTACACTTGTTCCTTTCACAAAACTTTTTCTCTTTTAGCTTTTCCAATTGCATACATCATCCAAATATTTTTTTGCCACATTATAGTCAGAATATTCCTTGACCGTTTCATACCCACGCTTAATAATTTGTTTCAACACGTTATTATCATATTTTGTTATTGTTTCTACTATTTCCTTTAATTCTTTATCATTTCCTTCACAGCATAAAAATCCGTTATCATTATTTAAAATAATACCATCTACTCCACCGTCTTTAGATGCAATAGTCAAACAACTGGCTGCCATAGCTTCAAGATATACTAATCCAAATATTTCATTTGTACTAATCATTACAAAAATATGTGTATCTTCAAGAATTTTCATAACTTTATCTCTTGAGACCCGGCCCCAAAAATGAATTTTATCAAGGCAATCCAGTTTTTGTGCCAATTCTTCTAATTTTGCACGTGATGCACCTTCACCTACAATGTTAAATTCCCAATCTATATCTCGAATGTCTGCCAAAGCTCGAATTGTAGCATCAACATTCTTATATGATACCAATCTGCCAACATACGTTATCTTCCATTTTTTTATATCTTTGAATTTTTCTAAATTCAAGCTATAATCTTGCAAATATTCATCTGGCACACCTGAATTACATACAAATGGTAATGCATCCAATTGAAGTAATTTTTTTACTTGTTTTGCTTGCGAAAGTGATCTTACACCCAGCCTATCGATTCCTTTAAGATATTTTTGGGAGTTATATTTAGATGAAGAAAGATAATCTGTACCATGCAAAACTACTGCAGTTTTACAATGATATATTGATTTTAATTCAGAAATAATTTCCATCTGCGGACTTGCCCAATGTCCCGTTATTACATCTGGTATAAATTTTTCTTTTTTTAAAACAGAAACTACTTTGTTTATCTGTTTTTTGATAGCTCTATCACTTGGCTGTGAATGAGGTATATATTTTCTTATAGGTATTCTTATAACTTTTGCTCCATTATCTATATATTCTTTCTCTTTAACCGCATCATAATCAGAAATTGCAAATCCCATTTTTCCTGCCATTTTCTTTTTTAAACCACCTGGAATTTTATGAACAATTTTAGGATAACAATGGGCGTTATGAATAACTAGTACTTCATGACCTTGTCTCACCCATTCTTTTACAAATGAATTAACAATATTAGTTGATGTATCTCGATACCCCATAGATTCATCCTTATAAACTGAGGTTATCATTAATATTCTCATTTTAATTCTTGTATGATATAGTAAAGCCTAAATCATACTCTCCTTTCCAAAAATGTGGTATAATAAAACAGGTGCTGTGGACTTTTGATTTTTTTCTGTAGCTCGACTACTATAAGGAGTGTAAAGCCACAGTTTTATTTACAATGTTTATAGCTGGATAAGTCAAAGAATTTTAATCTCACGCAAGTTTACGGGAATAAAACTAAGTGGCACGAAAACAGTACCAATAATTTTACAAGGCAGGTAAAACTTATGATTTATGTTGGAATTGATATTGCAAAGGAAACTCACGTTGCCGCAGCAGTTGATTCGGACGGCGTTATTGTTATTGAACCCTTTTCTTTTTCAAACAACCACGAAGGCTTTAAGCTCCTTAAATCAAAGCTTGATTCACTCGACAAATCAAATCTTCTCATCGGGCTTGAATCAACTGCACACTATGCAGAAAATGTTATCTTTTTTCTGCACGGCTGCGGATATGAGCTTGCTGTCATCAATCCAGTTCAGACCGCCGCTATGCGTAAAACAGGCATTCGCAAGACTAAAACCGACAAGGTGGATTCTTTGCTTATCTGCAAAACATTGATGGTCAACTCATTCAGACGTTATACTGAAAACGACATCAAAACCTTAAAGCTAAAGTCCCTCTGCCGTTTTCGTCAGAATCTGAAAAAGTCCAAAGCACGACTTAAAATTCAGCTCACTTCTTACGTTGATGTTATCTTTCCGGAGCTTCAGTACTTCTTTAAATCCGGTCTGCACATCAAATCCTGTTATGAGCTTCTTAAGGTGTATTCTTCACCGGACGACATTGCTGCTTTACACTTAACAAAACTAAGTAACATTCTTACCAAAGCTTCCAGAGGTCGCTTCGGTAAGCAGGACGCTGAGTCCCTCAAAAGTCTTGCAAAATCGTCCGTTGGTGTGAAGAACACCTACATATCTATTCAAATAACCCAAACCATTGCTCAGATTGAGTTAATTGAAAGCCAGTTAAATGAGCTTGAAACGGTTATTGAAACAGCTATGGACGAGCTTGATTCGGTTATCATGACCGTTCCGGGTATTGGTAAGCTCAATGGTGCTATGATACTTGGCGAAATCGGTGACATTAAACGCTTTTCTGATTCTTCATAGTTGCTTGCTTATGCAGGACTTGACCCTGTCATCAATCAGTCGGGCAAGTTCAACGCAAAGCGTACAAGAATGTCCAAGCGCGGTTCAAAGATACTCCGCTATGCTCTCATAAATGCAGCGTGGAACGTTTCTTTAAACAACGACACATTCAAGCGTTATTATGATTCTAAAGTAGCTCAGGGCAATTCTCATTATTCTGCTTTGGGACATACCGCTCACAAGCTTGTGAGGGTTATCTTTAAGCTCCTTAATGATAATATTACTTTCGCTCTCGTTTAAATTTTTCGCCTTTATCTTTTTAGGGTGGACATCCTTTTTGCCCCTTTTGAACTTTCTGTTAATCTTCTTCTTTTTCTATTGACTTTTCATAGCTGGTCTCCTTAAATTTTTCAATAAATTTCAGTGGTTTATCAAACAAATAAGCATATTTTTCTATTTTTTCATCGTCCCATTCCCACCATTTTGTTTTTAGTAGATCTTCGGTTACTTTCTCGTCAAACCTATTCCTAATTTTTTTTGCTGGGTTTCCTGCCCATATTTCATATGGGGGGATATCATGAGTTACAACACTTCCAGCTCCTACAACAGCTCCTACTCCAATTGTTACTCCGGATAAAACTGTTACTCCTGCTCCAATCCATATATCAGAATTTATAACTATATCTTTGTCAGAAACTGTATCAAATTCAACAAAGTTCTTTTTTAAAATATTTCTTCCCTTATGAAATACAGGAGATGATGATACTCTCTCTATTGGATGCATTGCCCCGCCTAAACGACAATTATCTGCTATTGAAACAAATGCACCTATTTTACAGTTTAAAAGGAAACAGTCATGACCACAATATGAGTATCTATCTATACTAGAATTATTCATTTGCGTACCAGAACAAATTTTAGCCTTAGTATTCACTTTACTATTTGTTAACGCTGCTGGATTAAAAACGATTCTAATCCCTTTAGCTAACATTCTTTTTATATCCATTTTTTCTCCATTAATTTTCTTACACACTTTATAGATCTATAAAGTGTTTCATTATTATTTGATATCCTTTTTCCGTCGAATAATGTTGATTTAAATAAGTCCATTCTTTATCAGCAACTTGCTCTATGTTCATTAAATTTTTTACACACTTGTCAAATTTGCCAACATCATTACTTTTGCACCAACATCCAAATCCAGCTTCTTCTATGATTCTTCCTATATCTGTATTAGGATCTGTACATGCCAAGACAGGAATTTTCGCCTGCATATAACTCAAAAGACGACTTGGAAAATTGGGAATTGTAAATCTATGATCTAGAAATATCATACCAACATCACATGCACCAACCATCGTATCATAATCTTCTTTCGGAAGGCGCTGCATCAATTTAACATTTATAGGATTACACTCACTGATATATTTCTCTAATTTGGAATACTCTGTTCCTGATCCAACAATCAAGAAAAAGGCTTCTTCATTTTTTTCCTGACTTTTTAAGCATTCGATTAAAAAAGAAATACCCTGGGGTTTACCTAAATTACCTCCATAAATAAACACTTTTTTATTTAAAGGTATAGCATATTTTTGTCTTATAGATATCCTTTTATCCCACGCGACACTTTTATCAATTACTTCAACACAATTGGGACATATTTCTACAACCGATGAATCCACCTCTGGATTATGTTTAATTACATAATTTACATTAGCTTGGCTCATACAGCCTATATAATCAGAAATCTTATACAGTTCTTTCTCTTTTCTTCTAAAATATTTATAAATGAATCCTTTTATCCCCTGTTTATTTATCATACCCAAATCTACAGCATTTTGTGGAAATATATCTTTTAGAAGAAGATATGTTTTTGCGCCATCTCTTTTTTTTACATATTCAACTACTTTCACCAGTGTAATAGGAGGAGTAGAATATAATACTAAGTCAAATTTCACTTTAGAGAAATACTCTTTTATTGCAGACAAATATTGACTTTCAACCCTAACTGTAGAAATGCCTTTTTCAAATAAATTAGTCTGTGTTAAATTGCCAATTTTAACATAAAGCATATGTGCCCCATGATCTTCTATAAGGTTTGTTTCCTTTCCTTCTCTTTTTTCATATGACCCCACTGTATAGACTTGATGTCCGTTATCTCTAAATTTCCGTAATAAATCTGGATAAATCGAATGTTGCTCTATGCTATCAATTCTTCCTGTTGTCAAAAACAAAACATTCATCGCTGGTCTCCCTTTTTTTATTACTTTATCATAATTTCATTATACTTCATCATGTAAGTTCCAATCTTATAGTTCTCACCTACAACACAAGCGTTTGTATTTCCTTCAAGATTGTTCACGATAAGTTTCATATGGTCAGCTCCACTTTCATAAGCATGAGGATAGCCGCCACCAAATCGTGGATTTACTTCTGATATATAGTACTCTCCATCAATATCAAATATATCAATATCAATCTGTCCCCTATATCCAGCTTCAGAAACAAATTTTCTTATTAACTCAAACAACTTCTCATCTTTGAACGAAACCGCTTTATCAGTTTCTCCAGCTCTCATTTTTATTTTCTTTTTCGTAAAAATGGAAACTACTTCTCCTGAAATCATATCAATATAAACGTCAGCTCCTATTTCCTGTCCATCAAGATATTCCTGAATCATCAATCCATCATCATGCGCAAATAATAGTTCTACCGTCTCTTTATCATATACTTTAGATATGGCAATACTTGCACTTCCTCTTGCTGGCTTTACAAAAACCGGATATTTGGCTTTTCCAGCTTCAACATCATAGAAAAACTCATCTTTGTTCATGTAAGACTTTGCACATTTATATCCATGGCTCTCCAACCATTTATACATTTCATATTTATCAAGAGACATTTCACAAAGTTCATAAGGTGATCCTATAACTTTTGTACCAACTGCTGCAAACTTATCTTCATTCTTTGCCAATAATGAAAGCTCTGGATCAATAAGGCTTAAAACGCCATCAATTTTTTCTTTCTCACAAATATCAAGAATAACCTCTAAATATCCTGGAGCTGTCATTCTTGGAACTATATAATATTTATCAGCTTCATATATAGAAGGAGCTAAACTACTCATATCTGTGCAAACGACCTTACCATTTTCTCCTACAGTTTTCTTAAAATATTGCACTATTTTGTTTCTTGTTCCTGAACTTAAAATTAAAATATTCATTATTACTCTCCTAACTGATTAATATTACTAAGTGCATTTCTATAGCGCTTTAACATATGTTTCCCCGCCCAAGGAACTAAATATCTTACAACGGTTGGATTTTCAATTTCTGAGTAATCTTTTAAAGTTTGTTTGCTCAATCCAAGTCTCGCTAAATATATCCGCCGAACCTTAAATAAAAATCCCAATGAGCTTAAAAGGTGAAGCTTTTTATTTTCTTTAAGATAATTAGTAAAATCTTCTCCTGTTTTTGGGGACATTCGCTTAATAATTCGAGATTTTCAATCATAACTATAACTAAAGCCTGCTCCTTGCTTTTTCATTCCAAATGCCTCTCTAGGAATACCGCATTCTTCCACTACACGTCTTGGTATTGGTCTATCATAATCATTAAGCAAGCTCCATTTTTTCATTTCATCACTGTTAGAAACTTTTTTTATACTTGGCCATGCAGTTGCACCAAATAGAGGTAATGGTCAGGATATGTAATCTACCCATAATCTTCTCTCCGAACTTCCCAAACTTGCATCTCTGGAATCAAAGCAAAAAGTATTATTCACATTTACTGCATTTCTATCCCAAATCGAATCGCCTCTTTCTCCTGTCAAAACAATATTTCCTTTAAATACATCATAAAAAGAAGCCATACTAATTTCTGATCCTAATTCGCCCGTACATACAACTTCTGCCTCTAAATAATTCTCATTGTTTTTATATGCATCATGACCACGTATAACGATATTGGTGTAACCTAATTTTCTCGCGATATCATCACCACAATCATCCTTATGTTTTCCGCATGGTGCAAATGTACAAGCAGTCGTTGCACCCATTTTTCTTCCTACAACAGCACAACATGATGCGTCATATCCTCTACTTATGGTAGAAACAACACCATACTGTTTATTTCTATTCTTATCACATGCATTTTCCTTAAGCATCAACATTGAGTGCATTAATCTATTATAATAATCGTCATAGTTTTTAAAGGATTCACAGAGTTGTTTTCTTGTTATGCTACAATTTCCCTTCTCGTCAACCACGATATTTGCATAATAAAACACTTCAACATAAGCAGTATTACCTTTATTTAATACTCTTATTTTTTGTGTGTATTCATCCAATCCTTTTCTTATACTATTAAAATCTATTTCATATCCTGCATACTCCGTATCCATTTCTAGTTCATTATATGCCATCAATAAATACAGACTATTACTCACGCAAATTGCCTGATCTTTTCTGAATATATATATACCATATGTAACATGACTAGGTGTAGAATAAATTACTTCTTTTGATTTTATTACCCCCCCGTACCACAAAACCATTCAGCATCTGCAAACAAACCTTGGTCGAATTCACCGCTCCATGCTCCTTCAACCCAAAAATTTTCTGTCATTTCAACGTGATCACCATGGATTATTTCTATCCGCTCTCCAGATATGTTTGATATCCATGCCAAAGCCGGAAATTCTTTATTTATTTTAGCTGTAACCTTCATCTACCTTATCTCCCTTACTAAATCATCAAAAAAAAGAGGTGTGCCACCTGTGTGAATAAATAACACTTTCTTATCATAAATCCCTTCTGTTTTTATATATGTCATCATACCCAGAAATGCTTTTGCCGTATATGTACCATCCATTGGAATTCCATATTTTAACATATTTTCTTTAATCGTATTTTTAATCTCGGAGTTTTCCTTTCCATAGCCATCTCCTGTATATTGATCCAAAAATATAGTTTTTTTCTGAAGTACTATTTCATCAACTTTAGGCATATATTCTCGGATGCTATCAAGCACTATATCACGTCCTCTTGGATTTTTTCTTGCAATACTAATTCCTATTATTTTTCTATCATTATCTTCATTTATTAGTTGTCCACAAACCAACCCCGCATGTGTTGTTCCAGTGCCCGAAGCAAAGAAAATATAGTCGAAATATATATCATGGGCATTTTCATATTTTTTTATCTCTTGATAACATTCAACATAGGCTTTTGTACCAATATTACCATGTCCTCCACCCGGAATAAAATATGGTCTCTTTCCGCAGTTTATTAAATTCCTTAATAAGTTTTCAATAGTATCATGTACCTGTTCAACCGGAACTGTAATTATCTTTGCACCAAACATACTCATAAATCTGCTGTTATAAGTTTCGTCAGAAACTTCTTCAGGTCCTATAAGATAACATGGCATATTTCTCGCAGCTGCCATGTTCGATATAACTCTACAATGGTTAGAATGACTACTACCATAGGTAACTACACAATCAAACTCTCCTTTATCAATTTCCTCAAAAAAAAGAAAACCTTTCCTAGCTTTATTACCTCCAAAGGAATATGGTATTAAATCATCTCTTTTCACATATATGTTGTTTTCAATTTGTTGAATAGGTGTGTTCCACATAATTACTCTTCCTTCAAATATTCATCCCTAACAAGACCGTAAATATAACGATCCACAAATTTTCCGTGCGAAACAATATCGTCTCGTATACACCCTTCCTTAATAAAACCTAATTTTTCAAATAATCTCTGCGCTGGTATATTCTCCGTTTCTGTGTATAAATAAATACGATTTAATTTAAGTTCTCCAAACGCATAGTCTAACAATATTTTGCTAGCTTGTGTTGATATGCCTTTGCCTTTTAATGAAGTTTCACCCATAGCAATGTAGTATTCTGCTTTACTATTCTTTTTATCAATTTCCAAAAGTCCTATTGTTCCACAAGGAACTCCATCAGCCTCAATTACAGCATCATAACGATCTGTTCGACCAATATTAGAATCAAACCATTTTTGTGTCTTTTCTACTTCCAATGGAATATCGTAATGAAGAAACTTATTATTCTGTGGATTATTAATCCATTCCACTTTCTTTGGTATGTCTTTTCTTTCAAACTTTCTAATTCGAACTATCATTGGTCTTTTTTCCTCTCGCGCCATCTAGACGTCCAACCTTAATTTGACTTCCGACTTGTATATCAGAACGCTTTAACACTTTTGCAACTGTCAAAAAAATCACTTTTAAATCAAATAAAAATGATATTTTGTCTACATATTCCAAATCATATTCAAAACGTTGTTCCCAACTATCAATTGCATTACGCCCGTTAATCTGTGCCCATCCTGATAGTCCCGGTCTAACATCGTGTCTGTGATGCTCCAACTCTGTATAATAAGGCAAATACTCAACCAAAAGAGGTCGTGGCCCAATAACTGACATATCTCCCTTTAAAATATTAATTACCTCAGGAAGTTCGTCCAAGGATGTCGATCTAAGTAATCTTCCGAATTTTGTAAGTCTCACATCATCTGGAAGCGGAAGTCCATTTATATCTCTAGCATCCGTCATGGTACGAAATTTATAAAGATAAAATATTGTCTCTTTTCCAGTCATTGGATCGATTTTTCCAGGTCTAGCCTGCTTGAAGATAATTGGACTCCCCAATTTTACACGTACTAAAATTGCAACGATGATATAGAGCCACCAAAAAACACCGAGTGCAAGCAAAGCACATATAATATCTATCATTCTTTTAAAATATCTATTATATATTCCATTCTTACCTTTAAACATCAGCAAGCTCCTACCCCCTATTCAAAGCAAGCCCTAATCACTTCAATAATCCTCTCCTGCTCCTCCGCAGTCATTTTATTATCGCTAGGCAAACACAATCCTCTTGTAAAAATATCCATACCTACATCAGCCACTCCGCCTGCAATATACGCATTTGATCTGGCACGTCCGTTTCCATCTCTGACAACAAATGGATTCAAACGATAAATCGGCTGCATATGCATTGGTTTCCAAATTGGTCTTCCCTCTGCATTAATAGATGCAATCGCTTCCAGTATTTCAGTTGGACAAGACTTTCCTGCTTCTTTTACATAGCAAACATCCTGCTCGCCACGAACCTGCTTGCACATTGCTTCCTTATCAATAATCAAACAAGACAGCCAATAGTTTGGCTCAGAATTTTCAAAGTCAATTGGATTCATAGAAACCGGAAGACCTTTTAATCCCTCTTTATATCTCTCATAAATTGCTTTTTTCTGTGCAATATGCTCATTCAGATATGGGAACTGTCCACGAACTACACCAGCTATTACATTACTCATGCGGTAGTTATAACCAAGTTCTTCATGCTGATACCATGCAGCATTTTCTCTCGCCTGTGTAGACCATTTACGAACTTTGTTTGCTGCTTCTTCATCATCAGTTAAGAAACATCCACCTGCACTTCCGGTGATAATCTTATTTCCATTAAAAGAAATGGTGTTATATTTTCCAAATGTACCAGTCTGTACTCCCTTATATGTAGCTCCCATAGATTCTGCTGCATCTTCTACTAAAATTGCACCATGCTTTTTAATAATAGCATTTAATTCATCTACTTTACCCGGAGTTCCATAAAGATGTGCAACAACTACTACCTTCGTATCTGGATAAATTTCAAATGCTTTTTCAAGTGCCACTGGATCCATATTCCATGTGTCATATTCCGTGTCAATAAATACCGGCTCACCGCCCTCGTAAACAACAGGATTTACGGTTGCGTCAAATGTCATATCAGAGCAGAATACTTTCTTTCCCTCTAATGCACCATGCCCAACTTTTGGCATACCATATGCTTCAATACCTGCAAGTTTCATTGCCAGATGCAATGACGCTGTTCCTGCTGATAATGCAACTGCGTATTTGCAGCCGATATATTCACATGCCATTCTTTCTACTTCATTGATATTTTTTCCAACTGTGGACATCCAGTTCGTTTCATATGCTTCTTTTACATACTCAATTTCTGGGCCATGCATGGTTGGGCTGCTCAACCATATTTTAGACTCAAATTTTTCAAATTTATTGTTTTCTTTAAACATGACTTTCTTCCTCTTTTCGCCCAATCTCTTTTTTTCAGAATGTATTAATTTGTTATTAAGCAATTCTCTTTATTTACGTCTTCTGGTGTTTTGAATGTTGGAACAACCGATCTTAATGCTTCTTTTGCAATCAGATCCCTTTCACATAATCTCCATATCTTTTAGAGGCTGCAATTAATAATTTTCTCCCCATTTTCAACACACTCTTCATAATTATTTGTTTTTATAGGTAAGTTCTTTAACACGGCGACTAGCCTGTGAATGTTCTTATTAAAAAGCTCATTCGCAGGCTAGGTCAAACCTCTTATTCAAAGGATTCCTGATCATCTTTGTTATTGTACATAAATCAAGCTCCTAGCTAATTAATCTCTCCCGTACAGATCTCTAGTATAGACCTTATCTCTAACATCATCAAGGCAGCTGTCATATCTGTTAGCAACAATAGACTGGCTCATTGACTTGAATTTTTCCAAATCATTTACAACCTTGCTGCCAAAGAACGTGTCGCCGTCCTCAAGGGTCGGCTCATAAATTATAACCGTAGCGCCCTTTGCCTTGATACGCTTCATAACGCCCTGGATACTGCTCTGACGGAAATTATCTGAGTTGGACTTCATTGTAAGCCTATAAACGCCTATGACAACGTCCTTTTCTCTATCCTTATCCCAATTGCTACTTCCAGTATAATATCCAGCAAGTTCAAGCACCTTATCTGCAATAAAGTCTTTTCTAGTCCTGTTACTTTCAACAATAGCAGACATCATGTTCTGCGGTACATCTTCATAGTTTGCAAGCAGCTGCTTTGTATCCTTTGGCAGGCAATATCCACCATAACCAAAGCTTGGATTGTTGTAGTGACTACCAATTCTAGGATCAAGGCAAACACCATTTATAATATCCTGAGTATTAAGTCCCTTTACTTCAGCATAAGTATCAAGCTCGTTAAAATACGAAACTCTAAGTGCAAGATAAGTATTTGCAAACAGCTTAACAGCCTCAGCCTCGGTAAATCCCATAAAAACCGTGTCAATATCTTCCTTTATCGCACCCTCCTGCAAAAGCTTTGCAAAAAGCTCTGCCTTTTCTCTCGTATCATCATCACAACTTACGATAATTCTGCTTGGATACAGATTATCATACAAAGCCTTTGACTCACGGAGAAACTCAGGGCTGAAAATTATCTTATCAGTGCTATACTTTTCCCTTACTGACTTTGTGTAGCCAACTGGGATAGTACTTTTTATGACCATGATAGCATCAGGATTGACTTTCATAACAAGCTCTATAACTGCTTCTACAGCTGAAGTATCAAAGAAATTCTTCTTGCTGTCATAGTTAGTCGGAGCCGCAATTATAACAAATTCAGCATCCTTGTACGCCGTTTCGCCATCAAGCGTTGCCGTCAGATCAAGCTCCTTTTCAGCAAGATACTTTTCTATATAATCGTCCTGAATAGGAGACTTTTTATTATTGATAAGCTCAACCTTTTCAGGGATAATGTCAACAGCCGTTACATGATTGTGCTGTGCAAGCAATACTGCAAGCGACAATCCAACATAACCTGTTCCTGCTACTGCTATCTTTCTGTTCATTTTCTTAAACTTCCTTATACTTCGAGTTCTTTCACAACTAAAATGCATCAGCAATAAATGTAATATAAACTATACACTCATTCACGTTAATAATTTTATCACAAAATTTTAATCTAGTCAAGTATTCACCCCATATTTATGTATATTTTTTCAAAAATCGTACATTTTCAGTGTAATAAACAATGCTAACCATTTACAAAAAGCTCAGTTTGTGCAATTTTATACTAAGCTAACAGCTATATTTTTCTTCGCTCAAAATTGTTAAATCATGAAACGTTTTGAAAAATATTTTTACCACAAGATTTTTGATGCAGACAAAAGCTGACTTGATTTTTATCTGCATTTTACACGGCTTTTATTGATTATCAGGCAAAACCAGCATATAATCATAATAGTAATTATGGCGAAGTATAAGAAATATGATTGGAGCGGTGTTTATGATAGTAAAAATTTTCTGTGCGGTTTTGGTAGCCCTTGGAGTGAGCGTTGCAATTGTTCTAGGCGGTCTGATAATTTTGGCTTCTTGTGTTAGTGGCAGAAAAAAGCCTGCTGGCGACAATACCTCTGATGACGAGGACACATTTATGTACACAAATTATATGCATGGATTTTACCTATAACTTTTTCTACCCTGCCAAGCTTTTTAAATAGTATACTCATCAAGTGGAGAGTGCTTTGCCCATAAGCATTCTCCACTTTTGTATACCACTTTTTATTCTATCACTCGACCCCAAAAAAACTATTGACACAGCCCGAAACTTGTGCTATACTCTCAACAAAATCAAATGACACTACACGCAGAAAGGGCGTTTTATAATGACTGAAAAAGAAAAAATGCTTGCGGGCAAGATATATGACTCCTCCGACAAGGAACTTGCAGAATTGAGGACAAAGGCTCACAAGCTTTCACAGCAGTACAGCAGTTTGTATGAAGATGATGAGAGAAGAAAAGCTATCCTTGACGAGCTTCTGCCCGACCATGGCGAGGGATTTTTTCTCCAAGGTCCTGTGTATTTTGACTATGGCGTTTTCACAAAGTTCGGCTCAGGCTGCTATGCAAACTTCAATCTGACAGTGCTTGACACCTGCCCTGTGACGATTGGCGACAACGTGTTTTTCGGTCCCAACTGCACCATTGCCACACCTGTTCACCCATTCAGATGGCAGGAGCGTAACATGAAGAAAAAGTCTGACGGCACTGTTTATGATGATGAATACGGCAAGCCTATCACAATACACTCCAACTGCTGGATAGCGAGCAATGTTGTCATCACAGGCGGAGTTACCATAGGCGAGGGCTGTGTTATCGGTGCAGGAAGCGTTGTCACCCGTGACATACCGCCAAATTCTCTTGCGGCAGGAAATCCATGCAGGGTTATCCGTGAGATAACGGAGGAGGATTCTATCAAGTACAAAGCAGAACTTTTCTGAGCACAAAAAATACCCCTGACCAGAAAATGATCAGGGGCATTTTTATCGTCTGTCGGATCATTGAGTGTAGACCCATTTTTTATCGGACCACGCTCCGTTATAAGTCTTTCCGCCTTTGACAGTGTAGCTTCTTACACGGACGTAATATTTTTGATATCTTGCAAGCCCAGAAACTGTCTTTTTATCGGTGCGGTTGTTTGTTACCTTTACGCTTTTTGCTCCCTTAAAGTCGGAACGCTGTGTGTATGATATTTCATATCCAGTGGCAGAGCCTTTCTGTGCATAATCTATAAAGAAGCCTGCATATGTGCCATAAAGCTTTTGTATCACCTGCTTTGCAGGATAGATAGCAAAGCTTTTGGTGATAACTCCGCCGTAAATGCCCTTGCCTGTGATAGTCACCTTTGCGGTGCCGACCTTGGTGTTTGCAGAATATTTCACAGTGTAGTCTGTGCCGTTTTTAAGGGTCTTTGAGCCGTATTTTACTGTGATCTTCTGCGTTATCGCCTTGCCGGTAAAGCTTTTTGAAGAAATACCGCTGACCTTTGCGTTTGCAAAATTAGTCTTTGCCGTCACAATGCTTTTAGCGTCTGACCAATTGCCGTAATAGGTCTTTCCGCCCTTGACAGTATAAGAGCGAACTCTTACATAATATGTCTTTGAAGCCCCTAATCCAAGTACCGTCATCTTATCCGTCTTGTTGGTGGTGGATCTGTAAGTGGAAGCATTTGAAAAATCAGATCTTGTGCCATACTGGACCTCATAGCCTGTTGCAGATCCTTTCTGCACAAAATCCACAAAAAAGCCCTTGCATCTTGTTTCAAGCACCTGTATCTGCTGTTTTGCAGGATTTATAACAAAGGAAACGGTCTGCTTGCCCTTATAGTTTCCGTAAAATTCAACTGTTATCTTGCCCGTGCCAACGTTCACGTTTGAGGAATACATCACCATATAATCAATATAACGCTCTAGGGTCTTATTGCCGTCCTTTATAAGCACATCAGGTGTTATCGCCTTGCCGGTGAACGACAGTGGTGTAGCATAATAAAGCTTGAACTTGGAAGCGTCCTTTGGCTGGATAGTAAAGCTTTTTGCAACAGAGCCTCTGTATTCGCCTTTTCCAACAAAGGTCATTTTTGCAGGTCCTGCGTTATGATTGGTCTTATAATAAACAGTGTAATCCACGCCCTCTTTAAGTTCTTTGCCCTCATAGGTGAGCGTTACGTCAGGCTGTTCAATATTCTTTCCTGTGTATGTGAAGCTGTTCTTGAAGCCTGATATCTCGCAGTCTGCAATAAGCTTGCTGTCAGAATACTCCGCTGTGACAGTCATATCCTCTGTGACGTTTTTATAGTCCTTGTCCCAGCCTGTAAAACGCAGACCCTTTATAGCGGGGGCTTTCGGAGCTTTTGCAGACTTACCATATTCCACTGTCTGCTGACTTATCACCTTGCCGTCCTTATCCAAAAACGTAACGTTATATGTATAAGGCTTCCATGCGGCATAAAGGGTCTTTGCACCGCCTGAATATGAGATGCTTTCTATTCTGTCACCTGAAAGTGCAGCGTTATCATACCAGCCTGCAAAGTCTGCACCCTCTTTTGTCGGCTCGGAAAGCGTTACGCTTTCGCCCTCGCTGAGATATTCCGGATTGCCTGTGCTGTTCGTGCCGCCATTTAAAACATAGTCGATAGTGACAAATTTTGCTTCAACAAGCTTTGCCTTTACTGTGCTGTCAGCAGTATAAACTGTGTTCGCATCGACAGCAATGCCGTCCTTGTACCATTTAAGAGCATAACCGCTTTGCACTTTGACAGCAGGATATTTCACCTTGCCGTCCTTATCAGTGCAGGCATAATGCTTGCCGTCAGGGGCTTCAAATGTTATCTTGTGAGAAGCCTGCTCCCCAGGACGAGTTAGCCTTGCTTTGCCGCCTGCCATTGTCCACCTGCCGCTGTCCGTCTGCTTTCCGCCAACGGTATTCAGCGAATAAGCTGCAGAGCTTGTAACGTTAGACAAAGCCGTTTTCTTTACCCTGCTGTCAGAAAAGTTGCCGTTATACCAGCAATCGGCAGATTGCTGTCCATAATAAAAAGCGTCATTATCAATGCTGCCCACCATAGCTTTAGCATTTGAACTGCTTGACTTTGCAAGATCTGAAGCGCACTCTGTAAGGGTCAGACCACCTGCTTTGCCCACGATTCCGCCTGCCGAGCTTGTACCCTTGACAGTTCCGCTGAACGCACAGCGTTGTATAGATACCGCATCAAATTCACCAACAATCCCACCTGCGTACTTACCGCTGACAGTTATTTTCTCAGCACCGAGATCTCTTATCTGCGCTCTGTCCTCGGCATAGCCGAACAGACCTGCATAAGAATTATTTTGGATAACAGCGTTTTTCAGAACGTGTCCGTTGCCGTCAAAATATCCGCAAAAAGGCTTTGAAGCCGTTCCTACTGCCGATATCTTTGCACCACCGAAGTCGATGTCTTTTTCAAGCACAACACGCTTTCCTGCAAAGCTTTCACCGCCTGATACACGCTTTGCGAAGTTTTTCCAATCCGCCGCTGTCTTTATAACAAGGCTTTGTTCCTTTATCTCTTTCGCCTTTGCCTTTATAAGAAGCTTGGCATTGGTGATATCGTTCTTTGATGCGTTTTCGTCTGCAATAACTTTCTTGCCGTTGTTGACCTCACGCTCATAACCGCTCTGCTTTTCATACTTTGCCACAAGTGTTTCAAGCTCGCTTTTATCAGACTTATCTATATCATCGGTATAGGCAAATATTATAGGCTGACCAGTACAAGCGTCCTTGTCGGTAACGTCCGTCCAACTGTCGCCGTCATTGGAAATATACGCCTGACCAGGCTTCATGACCCCGTCTGAATAGCCATAAACGGTCACATAGCCTGAGCCGTCATCACCGCTGAATGTCATCACGACAGAATATTTTTCGCCCTCGTCAAGCTCAACATCAGGGATATCCACAGTATAAAAGCCGTCGCTCTGCACCTTTCCGCTGACCTCACATTCAAGTATCCCCACAGGAGTGCTGTCTGAAACAGAAGTGTAGACCTGCACGGTGTAGTCAGACTTTCCGGTGTAGCCAAGATACATAAAGCCCACTTTGTCAAGAAGCTCGTCTTTTTTTGCTGTAAAAACATCAGCACCGCTCATTTTATTTTCATTGCTAACATAAAATATAGAATTATCCTTATTAGCAGGATAATGGTAATTATTATCACAGCTTTCAGTGAGGTCGAATGCCACCCAATCGGTCATTTCTGCCTCTTCATAGGATATCCAGTAATAGCCGTCTGTGCCACCGGATACTCCCCAAGAGCCTTTCACAAGCCATGCCCCGTTTTTCTTTGGCTGATAGCCTGCAAGAAAATTTGACTTGCTGTAATTATCGTCCCAGCCCACTACGCTTACGGCATGATTTATTCCACTATATTTTGTAGTTTCCGGATCGTAATAGCTTTTGTTATCAAAGGTCATATACAGGTCGTCTGCATAATAGCTCACCATTACTCCGCCAAGCTCTTTTATCTTGTTTTTAATGGCGTTTCGTCCGCCTGTGATAGTGGAAGCGTAATTAAGCTGATATTCGCAAACTCCCTTTTTCTCCTCAGATACGATAGTGGCTTCCGTTCCGTCGGACACGAAAGGCTCATATTCATCATAGCAAAGTCCTCTATGAGCCGCCATTGCAAGGGACGAATCCATCCACGTTCCGCCGCAATCCCATATTGACTCGTCAAATCCGCCGTTAGCATATGTAGAGAGGACAAGGCTCGGCACAGAAAACTGCACGTTTTGATTTTCAAGCCCCTTTTGGATAAGATTGCTCTCTGTGCAGGAGAGTGCCGCAAACGCCCAGCAAGTACCTGTCTGGAACTGATTTTTGATAGTCGTCAGCGTATTCTTAGATCTGGGGTCATATTTCGCAGGCAGCGAAGCCGTTGCCTTTTGTGCATAAGGTGAAACCCCGTCTTCCGTATCGGTCAGATCCTCATCAGCGATCTCCGATTTTTCCAGACCTTCCTTTTCGTAGCCATAACCATTATCAGTAAAAATTATCCTGCCCATCTTGAATTTCGGGCTGTCATTATCTCCGCCATGCTCCATATCCGCAAAAGCTGCGCAAGGAAACTGCACTGACAATATCGCCGCCGTCAAAATGGCGGCACATTTATAGATCACCTTCATAAAGACCTCCTTTCTGCTTTTCTGTTATTTAGTTGCACAAAGTTTCTTTTGGTTACTATTTTAATGATTACTTTTTTATCTTTTTCTCCCCACTGAGATAATATTTTTCTTAGTAAGCACAAGTAGCACAATGCCAAGCAAAAGTATCAGCGGCCAAGTAAGATACGGCCTTTTATCATTATCAATATCGGTCACGACCTTATCAGGCTCACCATTTTTATTTGTGTTGTAATACACGTTCACTTTTTCGTTCTGACTCACATAATATGTGCCTGTGAAGATCTCTCTTGTGTACTCCTTGCCGCCAACATCAAAAGCGACAGTTATGTAATATGTTTCAGCTTTGTTGCTTGCCTTTTTGTTATGTCCCCAAGTTTTCAACTCATGGTCTATCCACTTCACATAGCCTGTGGTTTTCTCAGCACTTGACATGAAAACCCTGTTTGAAACATACTTGCTGAGATTATAGATAGTAGAGAAACCACCCATAAGAATAAAAACGATACTCAGAGCGATAAGCCCTGCATTTTGCTTTTTCATTTGATATACCCCCTGAGCAGAAATGTTGTGTTAATATGAATTTATTATATCATATGAGAACATGGAAAGTCAATAAGCCTATCCCATCTTTCCATAAGTCTTATGGACATATTTATTAGTACGGTTTTGATCGTTGAGGTAAGCCGCTATTTTCTTTCTGCTGTAAGGACTTTTTTTATGAGATCATGTTGAAACTTTATTATCTTCATTTTTTGAACAATTATTGACTTTGTTACAAATCTGTGTTATACTAATCATAAACGAACGGTCGGTACGCATAAAAGGAGCGAAGCAACATGAAAACAACTGAGCAACAGCACAATGAGCGGAAACGTGAACTAATGGAAAAGTGCTTCGAGTGCTATGCGGAAAACGGGCTCACAGGCACAGGAATTAAAGCACTGGCCGATGCGTGCGGATGCACGAAAGCAAATTTGTATTCGTATTTTAAAAACCTTGATGAACTGATCATTGAGTCAACGGCATACTGTATGGAAAAGGTTGAGGACGACTTTATGGAGATGGCACCCACTGACCCCGAGGATGTTGTCCGTTTTGTGAAGGAGGTCCCGTATTGGACAGCAAAAAAGCACGGAAAAAAATATCGCCTGATGTATCAGATATATACGCACCCGAAGTATATCGAGCACGGCAAGAAATTCTTTGAAGGCGTGAACGAACGCTATACCGAGTACGCCAAGCGGCTGGAGCCAAAGATCGGCATTCCATATACGGTCATCACGCCGCTGATCTTTATATTCGTCCGCGCCTGCGTTCATTATGCGATGTTTGAGGATGAATATTATCTGAAAACCCAGATGGAGGTTTTAAAACAGGGGGTCGCCCTGTTTGTGGATAAGTACAAAGCAAACCAAGCATAAGCCTATCGACCGCTGCTCATTTACGGCGTGGGCAGCGGCGCAAAGCTCCGCCGTGATAAACAATTCCGAACGGAGGAAAAAAGATGAAAACAAGAAAAAAACTACTCACAGGTACACTTTTGGCGATTTGCACCGCTCTTTTGGTGCTTTGCAGCGTGCTTGCAATAGGATGGAGCAAGGCGGCAAAAACAGGCGACGCACTGCCGGAGGTGCGAAACAACGGCACGGCGATTCAGTGGAAATACAGCGACGAAGCCGACTGGCACGACCTTGTGGCGCTTACCGAGCTGCGGGGCGCTGCCGGAGAAAACGGAAAGAACGGCACAGACGGTAAAGACGGCTCTAATGGTGCCGACGGTAAGAACGGAATAAACGGTACAAACGGAAAAGACGGCATTAACGGCGTTGACGGTAAAGACGGAGCCGATGGAAAAAACGGCAAGGATGGAATTGACGGTGACAACGGTAAAGACGGAGCCGACGGCAAAGACGGTATCAACGGCACTGACGGCATTAACGCCAAAAACATAGAAGTGCAGCGAGCTGAAACCCACATACAGTGGCGTTACGAGGGCGATGAGTGGCAGAACCTTGTGGCGATAGCCGACATCACAGGCCCCACCGGGCAGAAAGGCGCAGACGGAGCAAACGGAAAGACACCGGAGTTTCGTGTAAGCGAAAACACCCTGCAGTGGCGCTATGTCGGCGATAAAATATGGCTGAACCTGTACGATCTTTCGGTTTTGAAAGGTCTTGACGGCAAGGACGGTGCTGACGGCAAGGACGGAACAAACGGACAAAACGGCTCTGACGGTGTGGACGGAAACACCCCGTTTATCGGCGAGAACGGCAACTGGTGGATCGGAGAAACCGACACCGGGGTGAAGGCGGCCGGAACAGTCGGCGAAAAGGGCGACAAAGGCGACCCCGGCGAAAAAGGTGACAAGGGCGATAAGGGAGATAAAGGTGACAAGGGAGATGCAGGTCAGAACGGCAGCTGTTCGGGATATTTTTACGGAGAGGCAAACTCTCCGAGGACAGTACTGAATAACAGTCGTGTCAATATTTCTGTCTACGAAAAAATAAACAAGGGCGGCTTGATTTCATCCTACAGGAATAATATTACACTCAAAAAAGGACATATTTACAATGTCTGCTTAAGCGGTTCTCTCGAAGTTGGTTCAAACGAATTCAACAACAGCGGCAATTACTCTATTCAGATGACAGACGGTTATGATGACGATCTGTGCAGGGAACTTACACGAATAAAAAGAGACGGGGCAAAAATACCGTATACCAATGATCAACATTCCTTTAATTTCAACAGAATGTATGATGCGTCAAATAAAGACATTACATTGCAGTTGTGGTTTGAAAATTCGGCATACAATACTTATCTTGGTGGCTTCAGAGGTACCATTACAATAACCGCTCTTGACTGAGCCGATATACACGAAAACAGAGGTAACGGAAAATAAAAAAACGAATACTCAGTATCATGCTCACCCTTTGTATGGTTCTTTGCATTGTGTCGACAAGTGTATTTGCCAAGGATAATATGGCAGCGAGTGGGACGGCGGAAGTTTCCACAGCGGCGGAACTGGTTTCAGCAATCAGAGAAGCTTCATACGGAACAGTCAAACTGACGTCAGACATTACCATTTACACCACATTAGTGGTCAACCGCACCATCACCCTTGATCTCAACGGTTATGTGCTGAAATACGGCAGCAGTGCAGGGCATGTAATCACTGTGTCCAGTGGTATTTTGACAATTGAAAACAGTGACTATACAAAATCACAAAATTTCCAAAAGAAGTATAATTTATATGTAAATGATTTTTTTGAATTTTGCTCCGTTTAAAATCATACTAATTTTAGCTTTTAATTTTTTTCATTCCAAAAACCGCCCCATTTCGTTCTATAAATTACCTCTTATAATCAAATCATGCAGACATATAATATTATTGCAAACCCGAAAAACAAATGAAAAGGAGATACGAAAATGAAAGGTATCACAACTCAGGAAGGCAGAGAAACACTCAACAAGTTCAAGATGGAAGCAGCTAACGAAGTTGGTGTAAACCTCAAGCAGGGCTACAACGGCGATCTTACAGCTCGTGAGGTCGGCTCTGTAGGCGGTCAGATGGTCAAGAAGATGATCGACGCTTACAAGACAACAGGCAACAAGTAATCTTACCCAAAAGTCCTAAAAACTCCGCCGCGGCGTTCGCTGTGGCGGAGCTTTTTACTTGAAATCAGGCAAAAAAAGTAGTATAATATACACATAGGGTCGGGGTAAAGATCATAGTAAAGAGGGATAAATATGTTGACTAAAAAAATCGTCGCAGGACTTACAGCTTTTGTTATAACAGCTTCTGCAACACTGCTTCCGCTTCCAGAAAGCATTAACGGCATATTGGGGAACACCGCTATATCAGCTCAGGCTTATTCTGCAAACGGTGTTGTAAAAATGCCGTCAGATTTTCTGACTTTTAACAGCTCCGATCAGGTTTTCGTAAACGTGGCTTCTGCCACTAAAAACGGACTATACTATTATACTGTGGAAAACTACAAGAAGCTAATTAAATTCTATAGCTTTTCCAACAACTCCGTGAGAACTGTAGCAACGCTTGGTGACATTATAAATGTATATGCCAACAACTCCAAGATCTATTATATCGAAAGAGATACCAGCACATACAATTCCAGCGTGAAGGGCTCGTCATATTCTTATTACATAAAGACCTTTGACACCGATACGGAAAAGGTGACCAAAAGCGTTAATGTGAGCAAGTATACGCCCAATGGTATTTTAAATTACCCAAACTGTTTTGGCGTTGACGATAACGGCAGGATATATTACTATGTAACAGACAGCAGCGGTGCTGAAAAAGGCGATAATCTATTTCTGCTGGACTCAAACGGAAATAAGCTGTCCTCCTGCAGCACCGATGTTGCCATAACAAAGTTCTCAGGCTTTGACAGCACAAACGGAAACTTCTATTTTGAAAGAAACGCTGATTACGTTTATTGGGGCTATACTCACAAAATGAACGCCCTTGGCTTTGGAAACATTTCAAATAACAAAATAACCGTGTCTGATAGATCTATCGAATATTTCTATCAGAAATATTACGATTATCATTATGACAACGCACAAATGCTTGGCAACGGCAAGCTTGCGTGGACTTCTTCTGCAAGCGGCACTGTAAACATCGTGGACTCTGCCAAATTTCATACATCAACAGATGATACATTATCTCTCTTTGGAAGCGTTTCAAGAGCGGAACATGAAAACAAAAATGATCTCTACAACAGCGTTGGAACAAGAACTGTATACAACAGCGAAAATGACAGCACTATCATGTATGTAAACAACAACACTCTTATGGAGTTCAACAATGATTTCAAGCAGGTGGCTTCATATAAAACAGCTTATCCTGTTTTCGCTTTGTATTATACGAACGGCACTGTGACAGCCATAGAGCGTGATACTGACGGCAATTTCTACTCAGAGAATATTGCTTGGAAAATGCCTAGCAGTGTTACGATTTCAAATTCTTCTGCCACGCTCAAAACGGACGACAGCCTTAAACTTTCTGCAAGAAGCAATTCCGATATAGACTACGGCTTCACATGGTCAAGCAGTGATAATTCTGTGGCTTCTGTTACAAAAGACGGCAAGGTGTACGGAAACAAGGCAGGCGTATGCACAATAACCGCTACCACCGACAACAGTGTGAAAGCAAGCTGTACAGTGACAGTTACGCCTATGGATAGCGACACAAAAGGCTCAGCAACTTTACTCAACGGACGTGCAACAGACAATGCTTCAGATAACCATTACAACACATGGTCATCTGTCACAAACTCTTATCTTGTACAAAACAGCGACGGAACGCTCACAAGGCTTGAAAACACATCAAGCGGCATTGTGGTAGAAAACTACTCCGCAGACGGCAAAAAGCTTATCTCACAACGCACTATTTCAAAAGAGCTTAACATATTTGGTGGATTCTATTCAGGAAAAGACTATAACTATCTCGTATTCGGTCAGAACAACACTGCCGAAAGCGACAGCAAGGAAGTTGTAAGAGTAGTCAAATACACCAAGAGCTGGAGCAAGGTAAATTCATGCAGTATCTCAGGTGTCAATACAACAAAGCCGTTCTCGGCAGGCTCACTGAGAATGGAAGAAGCGGGCGGAAAGCTTTATGTTTACACCTGCCATGAGATGTATGCTGACAGCGACGGCATACATCATCAGGCAAATATGCTTTTCACCATTGACGAATCCTCCATGTCCCTGACCGACTCAATGTATGACGTTTCAAATCTTACAGACGGCTATGTTAGCCACTCGTTCAACCAATTTATCAAAGCTGACGAAAGCGGAAAATACATCTACAGAGTTGACCACTCAGAATCAAGCAACTACACAATGAACGGCTCTTACCTCTCTGTAAACGGCATTACTCTCACAAAATATAAGGCTGACGGAAAATCAACAGCCGTGAGCGTTTCTATCCCTGTTAAGTTCGATATGAACAAAAGCAACTACACAGGTGCTTCAATAGGCGGTTTTGAGCTTGGCAGCGGAAACTGTCTGATAGCCTACGCAAAAGACGTTTCAAGCAGTTGTAAGACAAGAAATGTTTACATAAGCGTCACAGACGAGCTTTTCAACGGCACACAAAACATTGCCCTCACAAACTACGGCACATCAAGTAAAGTGACCTGCCGCACCCCTCAGCTTATAAAGATAAATGACAATCTATTCCTTGTTATGTGGGAAGAATACAACAGCTCCACAGGCAAGACCGCCACAAAGACAATGACAGTTGACTCAAACGGCAAAACTGTTACCAAAGCCATTTCTCACTCCTTCGGACTTTCAGATTGTCAACCTGTTGTATGCAGTGACGGCATGGTAAAATGGTATGTCACAAGTAATTCAGCGCCGACCCTTTACAAACTCTCACCATTTGTGCTGGACGATTATCATGAACACAGCTATACAAAAACTGTTCTCAGCAACGCAACCTGCACCACCGCAGGCATAGTAAAATACACCTGCTCATGCGGTGACTCCTACACCGAAACTATCCCAGCCACAGGTCACAAGTCAAGCGGTTGGATAGTCGACAAAGCGGCTTCTATCGGAGTTAAAGGCTCAAAGCACAAGGAATGTACAGTCTGCAAGAAAGTTCTTGAAACGGCTGAAATTCCTGCACTTTCAAGAATTAGCATTTCAAAGGCAAACGTAACACTTTCCACTTCGACCTACGCTTATGACGGCAAGGCAAAGAAGCCTGGTGTAACGGTCAAGCTAAACGGCAAAACTTTGAAGAATGGTACAGATTACAGCGTGACCTATTCAAACAACACAAAAGTCGGCACGGCAAAGGTCACTATCAAAGGCAAGGGCAATTACTCAGGCACTGTCACAAAGACGTTCAAGATAAATCCTGCCAAGCAGGAGATACAGAAGCTCACGGCTAAGAGCAAGGCTTTCTTTGTGGACTGGGCACAGAAAGGCTCTGCTACTGGATATGAGATTCAGTACGCTACCAACTCTAAGTTTACAAGTGCAAAGAAAGTCACAATAACAAATAAAAAGACCGACAAGACCACTGTTTCAAAGCTTTCGGGCAAAAAGAAATACTATGTTCGTGTTCGCTCGTATACTACTGTAAAGGGTACGAAGTACTACGGTGCTTGGTCAGCTTCAAAGAGTGTTACTACAAAGAAGTAATTACATATGAAAACAGCGTACCGCAGGAAACCCTGCGATACGCTGTTTTTGTTCACTAACTTTATAATTCGCTTAGATTACATTTCCAATATTGACATTTATTGCAGAAAGTGTTATCATGATGTTATAATCTTTTTCAAAAAAATAAAATACGTGGGAGTGATTATGTATGAAAAAAATTTTAGCTTGTGTTGCTGCCTTTGCGATCACTTTTAGTAGCACTGTTTTGCCTATTGCAGAACAAGCCACGGAAATCGGAGTTGTCATATCAGCTAGTGCAGACACCTATGGTGATTTCCAGTATAGTGTTTTGAATGACGGTACCATAGCGATTACCAAATATACAGGAAAAACCGAAAATCTGACTATCCCTGCATATATAAATGGTAAACAGGTAACAAGTATAGGCAATCGTGCTTTTTATTCAAATAGGAAGCTAGAAAGTATTAAGATCCCAAACGGAGTAAAAAAAATCGAAAACAACGCATTTGAAAATTGTGATATACTCAAAAATGTGACCTTACCAAATGGTCTAACAAGTATCGGGACTTATGCTTTCCATGGTTGCACCTGCCTCGAAAGCATAGATATACCACAAAGTGTTGTAATTATAGGAGCGTCTGCTTTTGAAGATTGTAATACTCTTAAAAAAATAGATATAAAAAATGGTGTTAAGAGTATCGGAAAAAATGCATTCTCGGCAACAAGCATCAAAAACCTAACACTACCTGACACTATCACTTGTGTTGAGGATAACACATTTACAAGATGCTTGTATCTTGAAAATATAACTATCCCAGACGGGGTCACAAGCATTGGAGATCTCGCATTTTCTGAATGCCCCGCATTAAAAAGTATAATAATACCTGATAGTGTTACAAGTTTAGGAAAATCCATGTTCTTTTACTGTACAAGTCTCAGTGATATTACCCTGTCAGCAAACCTTACAACTATTCCAGAAGAAGCATTTTTTTCTTGTACAAATCTCGATAATGTTATTATTCCAAATGGAGTTGTCAGAATTGAAAAATCTGCATTTTCAAGCTGTTCAGGTATGAAAAAAATCGATATTCCAGACAGTGTTGAAACTATTGGAGAAAAAGCATTTTCTGATTGTTCAGCACTTACTAATGTTGTTATTCCTGATAGCATCACAAGCATTGAAAAGTACGCTTTCCTAAATTGTTATGCTCTCAGAGATATCAAATTATCATCAAATATTGATAACATTCCAGAACAATCCTTTCTTTGCTGTAAAAGTCTTGAAAGCATAACTATTCCCGAAAACGTCAAAACTATCGAAAATGAAGCTTTTAAGGGCTGTGAGAATCTCTCGGCTATAACAATGTCTAACGGATTAAACAGCATTGAATACAAATCATTTTCAGGCTGTAAAAAACTCACAAATATTTTTATTCCTGATAGTGTTTCAAACATTACATATAATGCTTTCGAAGGATGCACCGCTCTTGCAGATATATCTGTCAGCAATGATAACACTTCATTTTCTTCAGATGAAGGAGTATTGTTTAATAAAGACAAAACTGCTTTGTTGATATATCCACTTGGTCTTAAGCAATCATCCTATACAATTCCTGGAAGCGTCACAAGTATTGGAAATGGGGCTTTTGAAAACTGTGATAGTCTAACAGATATAATTATTCCTGATAGTGTCACATATATTGGAACATCATCATTTTCTGGCTGTACAAATTTAACACATATAAAAATGCCAACAAATATTGACAACATTCCTTCCTCTGCTTTTGCTCGTTGTAAAAGTCTTGTCAGCATAGACATACCAGAGAGCGTAAAGTACATTGGAAGTGCTACATTTTCCGAATGTTCAAGTTTAACTACGGTCACAATCCCCAAAAGCACTGAATACATAGAGATTGATACATTTTATTTTTGTGACAGCCTTATCAGCATAAATGTCGATCCTGATAATCAAAAATATTGTTCTAAAGACGGTGTTTGGTTTGACAAAGCAATGACGCAATTAATGCAATATCCTGCTAATTCAAGCAGATCCGATTATACAATTCCCGATACTATTAACACGATCGCATACAGATCTTTCTTTAATTGTAAGACATTAAAGAATATCACGATTCCGAAAAGTGTAAACAGCATTGGCATGTTTGCATTTTATGACTGCACTAATTTGAAAAATGTTTACTATAAAGGTTCAAAAGCCGATTGGGAGAAAATAAATATACTTGATTTCAATGAGTGTTTAACAAACTCAACAAGATATTATAACTATGACCCAAACCACAAACACAGCTATACAAATAGGATCACAAAGCAGCCTACCTGCACAGTAAGTGGTACAAGAACATACACCTGCTCATGCGGTGACAGCTACACTGAAACTATCCCAGCCACAGGCCACAAGTCAAGCGGCTGGATAGTCGACAAGGCGGCTTCTATCGGAGTTAAAGGCTCAAAGCACAGAGAGTGTACTGTTTGCAAAAAGGTGCTTGAAACTGCCGAGATCCCTGCACTTTCAAGAATTAGCATTTCAAAGGCAAGCGTGACACTTTCAACTTCGACCTACGCATATGATGGCAAGGCAAAGAAGCCTGGTGTAACGGTCAAGCTAAACGGCAAAACTTTGAAGAATAGTACAGATTACACAGTTTCCTATTCAAACAACACCAAGGTCGGAACAGCTACTGTAAAGATCACGGGCAAGGGCAACTACACAGGTTCTGTTTCAAAGACCTTCAAAATCAAAAATAACTTCAAGAAAGCCACAGTTTCGGGCATTTCAAATAAGTCATACACGGGCAAGAATATTACACAGAGCATTACTGTTAAATACAACGGCAAAACGCTGAAAAATGGCACTGACTATACAGTTTCCTATTCAAGCAACAAGAAAATAGGTACTGCCACAGTAAAAATTGCAGGAAAAGGCTCTTACACAGGCACTATCACAAAGACGTTCAAGATAAATCCTGCCAAGCAAGAGATACAGAAGCTCACAGCTAAGAGCAAGGCTTTCTTTGTGGATTGGGCGCAGAAAGGCTCTGCTTCTGGATATGAAATTCAGTATGCTACAAACTCTAAGTTTACAAGTGCAAAGAAAGTTACTATAACAAGCAACAAGACAGACAAGACCACTGTTTCAAAGCTTTCGGGCAAAAAGAAGTACTATGTTCGTGTTCGCTCGTATACTACTGTAAAGGGTACGAAATACTACGGCGCTTGGTCGGCTTCAAAGAGTGTTACTACAAAGAAGTAATTACATATGAAAACAGCGTACCGCAGGAAACCCTGCGATACGCTGTTTTGCTCAATATACAAAATTATTTCTTATAGATCACAACGCTCTGTCTGCCCAAAATGTTATAACTGCTCTGGAAATTCGAGTACGAGAAGCGTCTGTTCTTTGTGCCTGTAAGCACATCGCCGAAGATAAAATCTCCGCTGACATCATCATAGCCTGTTATAACAAGGCAGTGCTGCGGCGCATACCACAAGAAGCTGTAACTGCCTGAGCCCGGTTGGGTGTATCTCTGTCCCCTTGTAAGCTTCCAATTTTGCAGAAGATACATAGGCTTGCCGTTTGTCGCCATCCACACTATAACAGGGTGACCCTTGTCTATCTCGGTCTTTATCTGCTCTGGGGTAAGTCCGCCAGCTGACTTTGTGCTTCCAAGGTCGAGCTTGCTGGTGCTTATCTTTTCTTTGTTGACGTTTTTGCCTGTGATATAATCGGTGTAAAGCTCTATCTGATAGTTATTCTGCAAATGCCTGTCTTTCAGAAACTTATTTGCCGTCTGCGCAATAACAGGCGCATAAACTCCGGGTCCTGTGTAAGTATAAGGCGAGCCTGCATAAGCATAGTTAGGGTCTACAGTTCCAACTGCGCCGTGTGGGATATAGGCGTTTGAAACATAATTCTTATTCGTTGAAAAGCCTATGTAGTTTAAAACTGTGGCAAGAGAAGTCGCCTCACAGCCCATTGGCATTGGCGAGCCGCCCACATATCCGTTCTGATTTATACAAGCCACCACAAGATTATTGTAACGCTGAACATAAGAAGCATTTATCCAGCCATGCTTGCCTGTCTTTGGCATTTTAACGTCGATACGCCCATTCTGTACTGCGCCGAACTGCGAAAGCACAGTGTTTGCAGGGATACTGCCGATAACAACATTATCGTTCTTTGAACGATACACCGTCACATATCTTGTGGTCTTGACAGTTTTATTTGTGTAAGACTTCTTTTCGCTGCTGAATGAGCCGCTGTAAGTCACGCCGTTGAATATCCTATATGCTCTGACTTTAAATCTATACTGCTTTGCGCTTTCAAGCCTGTCGATAGTGAACTCAGTTTTTGTGGTATCTGCCAAATGCACCCACTTGCCGTTTGAATACATATAAACATTATAGCCTGTGGCTTTTGACACCTTTGACCAGCGCAGTTTCAGAGAATTTTTTGAAGTGATAGTGGAGTCCATTTTCACCGCCGACGGCAATGTGCAGGTAGTGAACTGCTGTGACAAATCAGAAAACACTCTTTCATCATTGACAGTTTTAAAAGCCCTTACCTTGTACATATACTTGGTAGCAGAAGACTTTTTGCTGTATGTATACTTAGTATCAGCTGTTTCACCTATTTTCACGAACTCCCCCGAACGCCAATAATACACCTCATAGCCCTCTGCGCCGTCAACAGCCGTCCAAGCGAAGGTGTTTGAAGACGAAGTATTGTTCACAGACTTAAGACCGATCGGTGCTTGGAGCGAAACCTCCTCCGTATCGTCAGCCGAGCTGTCCTTAGCACTGAAAGTTACGATTTCCGCAGTTTCCTCGCTGTCAGAAAAAGCGGTCTGCGCAAACCCCGTTGACATAAGCGACAGCGCAGCCACAAAAGCGATAATTTTCTTCATCATTACTGTTTCCCCCTATATATTGAGTTTTCATTTATTAGTATAGCATTTATTTTCCATAAAATCAAGTATAGGGTAAAAAATCATGCTATTCTGTAAATGAAGTATGCAGCGTGTTTTTGAGAAGGAGCACGAGGATTGTTCTTACCAGTGCGAATGGGAAGGATATCAGCTGCGATGAGAACTTCAACACTAGACAGAGGCACCCTTTTTAAAAGGAAATTACGGCAAACATGTACAGCATGGGAGAAATTGATCCTGTAAGACCACTTTCTATCATTGGGCTGAACGGCAGTATTGGAAACGGCAAGTTCAGAAAAATTGTACATTATCAACCGAGCATAAATTTCTTGAAGGATGCTCTCTGTCTTTTTTGCGTGAAAATATCTAAGCCCCACGGTGTATTTAAGGTCTCGGAAAGATGTTTCAATGCCCCAACGCATGGAGTAAAGCATTTTAAGGTCATCAGAAGAAAAAAGATCTTCAGATAAATTTGTAGCAATTACTTCATAGCTGTCATCTGATATTTTAAAGCGAACGATCCGTACAGGCAACTCATAAATAACAGTAGGCTCTGATTTTTTGTTTTTTGAAGGAACAAAATCAAAGGTACAGCTTGAAGAGATGAACTTCAAGTATGGATCGCTTAGCAATTGCTTTTTGATAGCATTTGTCTGCTTACGAACAAGTTTGAAAGTAATTAACTTATCAAACTCACCCTCAGGCAGATCAAGAACTGACATAATACAATTCTTGGAATCACGGATCCTTATGAGAAAATTTTGACCTGCTTCATTAAAATGTGCAAAAGTATTGTAAGATTCATAACCTCTGTCAGCAATAACAATGATTTGCTCAAGATCTATAAAATGGCGCTGTGCCATGGAGAGAAGAGCGCTGTGCTCATTAGAACAGTGCTTTTTCTGTATAATAACATCAGTGTAAATATGGGATAAAAGATCATACAAGGCATTGAGATGTAGCATGTTATATGGCTTAGAACCAGTCTTTCCAGAAATAAACGAATCAGCATCGCTCTTATTTGTCGGAATATGTATATCTGAACCGTCACATGCAAGAAGACTGAAACCCTTAAAAAGCTTAATTTCAGAAGAAAGAGCATTAAATTTGTCAAACAGAGAGCCAAAAGCTTCAGATCTGATTTTTGCGCGAGCTTGAACAAAGGCAGATTTAGTTGGAATATTGGTAGAATAGTCAAAGTAATTCAAGAGTTCATGAGAAAGAGATGAACTTTCCATTGTTAAAAGGCACTTAAAAATATCTTGAGGAGAGATCTTGCTCGAACGAGTAAAATCTCTTTTGGGAGAGATAAAACAAGTATTACGCTCAGAACAAACATGTTTAATAGCTGTTATCAATTTTTTCTTAATCTGCCGACATATTTCATAATGAAACCCTCCTTGAAATGGGAAAACATATACCTACTTCAAAGGGTTTCATTGTCTAAAGACAATGAAACCGCAGATTTTCTGCGGTTTGTCAACTGGTTTTCGCTATGTTTTACAATTTATTAAGATTTTCCGGTGTTCTTGTCAAAAAAAAGAACCCACACTTTTTTCGTGTGAGCTCCTTTTTTAGCTTAATGATATTGGCAAAAAAATTCGGCAATTTTTTTCAGACCAAACAAAAAACCACCGCACAAAGCCTTACCTCTGTGCGGTGTAAATATCTACTTTATTACTTCCTCTTAGAAACCACCATAGCTGCACCTGCAAGTGCTGCCAGACCTATACTTATGCCCATTGCCGCATCTGTATTAGGGTTTGTGGTGCTGTTAGGATTTGTCGTTGTCTTTGATGATGAAGCCGCTGTGCTGCTGTCATTTGTTGCTTCAGAAGAAGCCTCGGAAGAAGACTCCTCTGCTTTGCTCTCGCTGCTCTCCTCACTTGACGACTCCTCAACAACGTTATTGAACTCAACATCGTCGTCCTTTGTCATTTCGTCAACGCCGTCGTTAACCAACTCAACTCTCTCCCAGCCGTAAATGCCTTCAATAGCATATGTAAGCTCATAAGCTGCTGTCTTCTGTGAAACAGCTGATGGGTGATAGTCAACTGCATAACCATTGTTTTCGCTGTCCTGAACGCTGAACTGGAAAACTGATACCTTGCTGTCGCCTGTTTCAGTCTTATAAGTGTCAACTGCATCTGTAATAGAAGGATAAAGCTCCTGTCCCATAATACCGAGTGTACAAAGTATCTCAGAATTTGGATTCTTAGCTCTTATCTCCTTGAGGAAATTTACATAGCCCTTTTCAAACTCAGCACACTTATCAGCGTCACCCTTTGTGTATGAGTTATCGTTTGTACCAAGATTTACAACGATAAGCTCAGGCTGATACTGTGAGAAATCCCAATCATAATTAGCTGTCTGTTCACCGTCGAACCAGCTCCATGTAAAGCAGAACTTATCATAGAAATTTGGCACAAGCAGTGCGTCATTTATCTTGCCGTTGCCTGAATAACCAGAGATCACACCTGCTCCGCTTACTGATACAAAGCTGTAGTCAGCGCCAAAATTCTGTGCTGCCTTGTAAGCATATGTCTTTGCGGCGTTCTCGTTGTAGATAGAAAATGACTTTCCAAGTGGATCGTCAACACCGTATCCACAAGTGATAGAGTCACCAATAAACTCGATAGAATGCTTTGCTGCCTCTGTTGGCTGTGGCTTGCCGTCTACCTCAAAGCTGTCAATTGCGATAACGCTCTGTGCAGCTTCTGAAAGCTTTATGAGCTTAACTGTGCTTTCGCCCTCAGGAAGATCTACCTCAACTGCGTTTGTCTTCTTATTTTTTATGTAGCCCTGCTTAACAAGCTTGCCGTTTACAAATACGCCAATTCTTGCCTCACCTACGCTGCCGTTTACATTGAAAACAGCCTTTGTGCCTGTGCATTTGAACTCGATACCGCTTGCAGAATAGCCAAGTATCGTTGTGTCGCCCTTTCTGTAAGTACGACCGATAAGCTTAACATTGTCGCTTGTTGCCTCGTAAGAGGTGAGCTTGTCCGTTGCTTCCGTGTCTGCCATGACTGTCATTCCCATGCATCCTGCTGCAATTGCCGCAGCACAGAAGCCTGCCAAAAACTTCTTCATACTATGATTTCCTCCGTTGTTTAATTTTTTTGTATCTTTTGCCTTAATATTTCTCGATCCAATAATTTAATTATACTCTATCTGCAAGATATATACATTAATTTATTATTAATATTTATTCACTATTTTATTAACGGGTCTGTTAGATATTCTTTATCCTCTTATAAACCACAGCCGACAGCGGTGGACAGACGAAACTGCCTGAAACGGGCTGTTTGTTCATCTTGCCACTTTCATCAAGCCTGAGATAAAAGCTTCCCTCAGGCAGACCGAAGCCCCTGTTCTCGTAGTAAGGATTAAGTGCGATAACATAGCATTCTCCGTCTTTTTCAAGCTTCCAGCTTACGCAGTTCCAATCGTCATTGTGCATAAAATGAAGATGTGCGTTCACGTCCTCTTTAGTATACATTCGGAAAAGCGGACTTCCCTTTCTCAGCCTTATAAGAGCCTTGTAATACTCAAAGACCTCTTTATATTCAAGCTTTCTGTTCCACTTTATGGAGTTAGTGTAGTCAGGCGCATTGTAGCTGTCATGGGAATAGATATTCACATCGTTTGGCGCTTCGCCCTCTTTGAGTATCCTCGGCTTTGACCTAAGGAAATCCTGACCAAGCTGTATGAACGGCATGCCCTGTGAAAGTATCACTATTGCCGCCGCAAGCTTATCCATTTTTATCCTTACGCCCTCACTGTCATTCTTTGCCGATATACAAAGCTTGTCCCACAAAGTATTGTTGTCATGAGCCTCACAGTAATTCACCGCCTGAGTAGGTTCAAAAGCCCAGCAAGCTTCTTTTGCGTCATTTATCTGATAGTGTGGCACAGAGCCGGCTATACCACGCCTTAGGGTAGAAGCCGCATTTCTGTTTCCGCTGACAAAGCCCTTGTCATATGGATTGAAAGTACCGCCCTTAATTGAATCTCTGATGTTATCGTTGAAAAGTCCAACTCTTCCAAATTGATATGAGTTCCATTTATATGCAAGCCTGTCAGCAGGGAGCGGTGACTCTCCTCCCGTCCAGCCCTCGCCATACATTAGTATCTGAGGGTCTATCTTGTTAAGCTCGTCCCTTATGATGTTCACAGTTTCAATATCGTGAAGCGCCATAAGGTCAAAGCGGAAGCCGTCTATCTTATATTCCGTCGCCCAAAATCTGAGAGAATCTATCATGAATTTTCTCATCATCATGTGGTTTGAAGCCGTTTCGTTTCCACAGCCCGAGCCGTTTGAAAATGAGCCGTCATTTCTTATCCTATGATAATAATATGGAAAAGAACGCTCAAAAGCTGACTCCTCAGTATAGTAAGTGTGATTGTATACCACGTCCATAACAACGCCAATGCCGTTCTCGTGAAGTGCCATAACAAGCTGTTTGAACTCTCTTATCCTGCACTTAGGGTCATAAGGGTCTGTGGAATATGACCCCTCAAGGCAGTTGAAGTTCTTAGGGTCATAACCCCAGTTATATTGATTGAGCCAAGGCTTGCTCTCGTCCACAGTGGCATAATCTTCCACAGGAAGCAGGTGAACATGGGTTATGCCAAGCTCTTTGAGATGCTCGATACAGGTGTTCACGCCATGATATTTCGTACCCTTATCGGCAAAAGCCACATACTTACCTCTATGCTCGGGAGCAACGCCTGATGAACTGTCCGCAGAAAAATCTCTGACGTGGCACTCATATACCACTGCGTCGCAGGCATTTCTGCACTTAGGCTTCTTGACCTTGTCCCAGCCCTCAGGGTCAGTTGTCTTGAAATCCACCACCGCACCAACGTTTCCGTTGACTCCGCAGGCTTTTGCATAGATATCTATAGTTTCATGCCTTGTTTTGTGGTCAAACTCAAATGTATAGGTATAAAAAACACCGTCAAGGTCACGGAGTATCTCCACATACCAAACACCGTGGTCCAGCCTTTCCATAGGCAGGCTTTCAAGACGGCTTTTGCCCTCACCGTCAAGATACAGATTAAGATAAACTCCCGTTGCAAGCGGCGACCATGTTTTGAACACAGTTTTGCCCTCTTTCATGATCGCACCCAGATCGTTTCCTATATATTGATTATCTCTGTCGAACTGTTCATAATTCAATCTGTACATCAACCATGCCCCTTGCCTATATTTTTTACCTCTTAGATATTTTTACTTCAGACTTTCGCCAAGCACCGAGCCTTGAAGAAGCTTAGTTTCAAAGCCCTCCCTCGTATTTTTAAGCAGGTCATCGCAAAGCTTTACCTTGTCCTTTTCAAGAAGCAGCAGGATAGTTGAGCCGCCAAACTCGAAATAGCCCTTTTCTTCGCCCTTTGTGACCTTTACGCCGCCCTCAGTGTGCAGATTAGTTATCCTGCCCACCATAAGAGCACCGACTTCCATTTGAATAATATCTCCGAACTGCTCCGTTCTTATCATGCAATATTCTCTGGAATTTTCCTTGAAAACAGGCAGATAATTGTTCACCACAGGGTTCACAGTGTGAAGGATACCATTTATCTTTCTGTTGTGGCTCTTTACACCGTCTGCACAATAGCAATAGCGGTGATAATCGTCCACTGAAAGTCTGATGATAACTGCATAGCCACCCTCATAACGCTTTGCAAGCTTGCTGTCCCTGAGAAGCGAGGCGGTATTATACACTGCGTTCTTTATAATAAAGGTATCAGACTGTGTTATCTTATAAGCTGTGACCTTGCCGTCTGAAGGTGACACCAGCAGATTCTTGTCCTTAGTGATAAAACGTCTGCCAGGCTTTATTTTTCTTGTGAAAAAGTCATTGAATGAGCGATACATTCTTTCCTCATAGTCAAACATATCTATTCCGTTTTTTTCTGCAAAGCCGAAAATAAAAGGCACTGAGAACTTGCTGTCAAGTATCACTCTTGCACACTTTGAAAATATCGGACAGCCGAGAAATTTCATAAGCGCCCTGCCCATTGCCGAGCTGTAGGCAGCCGCAAGAAAGCTATCCTGAGATGTGGTCTGTTCGTATTCTCTGCCCTGTCTGTCACGATATTTCATCTGTTTCTCTCCTTTTATTTACATTATTGTAGGGGACGACATCTCCCCGACGTCCTGTTTTTCACACACCTGTCCGGCAAAAACATTTCCCATTCAGGTATCTTTTATCTTAGATTATATGCTGCATTTTAAGATAGCCGAGAAGGATTATCGCACCTATAGTAAAGAGTATCAGCACGCCCTTCATGGAAAGCTTCTTGACATTTATTTTCAATACAAAGAGTATTGAAATAAGTATCATAAAGCTATGGAAAACAAATGGAAAAATATTTCTCGGTATATTGTGCTGACCCATGAACAGCAGAGGAAGTATCATAGCAACTGTTGTAACAGGCAGACCCTTATATTCTTTTCTGTTCTCTGTTGTGTTTCTCTGACGCTCTTCCTCCATAACGTTGAAGTAGCCAAGTCTGATAACAGCGCCCAGAACTATCATAATGCTTGCGATAAGACGAAGCGGATAAACTGAATTGTAGTGATAGCCTATGACAGCAGGGAAAACACCGAAGCAAACAAGGTCGCACAGTGAGTCGATCTGTATGCCGAACACTTTTTCATGCTCTGTTCTGTTTTTCATGCTTCTTGCTATCTTGCCGTCAAAAAGGTCGCAGATACCCGAAAGAAGCAGGCAGAGAAAGGCTATGGACATATGATTTTCAAAGACCTGAGTGATCCCGAATACTGACGAAACAAGTCCTATGTATGTGAGTATTACCGAATAATTATAAAAACCGATCATTTTTTCTTTTCCTCTCATTCTTTTTCGACTTCTTTTTTAACTTCCTGCGACCCCTCAAGACCATTCTTCTTATCATTCCTCATAACGATAAAGTGAGCCACGAATGTTACCAATGCGCTCATTATCAGCAGTAAATAGAAGCTGAGTCCACGGCTCAGTAGCATTGCAGGCTTTACAAGCTCTGCGGTGAAAATGCTCATGAACATATATGTGAAGCAGCCCTCTGTTACGCCTGCCGCACCAGGCAATGGCAGCATTTCAACTGCAACGCCTATCATAGTCTGAAGTGCGATAATATTCCAAAAACCTGTTCCGCTAAGGCCGTAGGACTTATACACTATCCATGTGACAGCCAGCAGGAACAGTCTCTGCACCAGTGTGATAAGAAAAATATTTATCACAGTATGCACATTGCTCTTTATATATTCCGAACCGATCATGTAATTGTCACAGATACGCTTTATTTTGTTTATGTATTTTTCGTTGTTCTTTTCTTTGAGTATCCTTATGCGTGTCAGAAGATTTATAAGCTTTATGCCCATTTTTCTCGCCCACAAAGGCTTATAGAAAATAAACACAAGCCCTGCGATATAGGCGATATTCAATATAAAGCCGATAAGCAGAAGCCACCAAAGCCGTCCCACATGAAGCTTTATAAAGCCAAAGTTGAAAAGCAGGAACGCCACTGCAAGAAGCACCTGCACAGCCTTGAAAGCTATGGTGATGATAAGCATTATCAAGGTGGAAAAGCCTATCTTTATGCCGTCTTTCTTCATGTAATACATCTGCGCAGGCTGTCCGCCGGAAGCAGACGGCGTTATACAGCTAAAGAAAAAGCCTATAAACGAATATTTCAAACAACGCCTGAAAGGAGTTTTTACTTCAAAAAGCCTCAGCATATACTTTATTATGACCGACTCCCCTGCCACATAGCAGAACACACACACAGCACCCACTGCAAGCCAGCTTTTCTTTGCAAGGTGAAGATCCGCCACTATGTCGGAAAATTCTTCTCCTCTGAAAAGCAGTCTGACTGTCAGCCAGCCTATGACCACAATAAAGAATATATTAAGAACATATTTCAGGTTCTTTTTTATTTTCATCATCTCCGAATTTTCAGCCTGTCCATTAAAAGGTCAGACCGCTTTTTGTCCCACACATATTTTTCACAGCACGAATGCCATAAAGCACAGATTTACTATTATCTGCAAAATTGTAAATCTTATTACTACCTGAGTATCAGACCAGCCCTTGTTCTTTCTTGCATGGTCGTGAAGAGGAGTTCTTATGCCCTCCATAAAATTCTTTATTTTCAGGAAACGTCTGAAAGAAAGCTTGAGAAGTCCAAGTCCGCCGTCAAGTATGATAACTATAGCCATAGGGATAAATGCGAACGGTGCGGCAGTTTTCAAAAACATCACCGCAAGGAAAACGCCCAGCGCTCTCGAGCCTGCGTCACCCATAAGCATCTGGCTGGGAGAGCAGTTGAACCACAGATAAGCCGCAAGCGTCACAAACATTATCATAGGAAGGAGCATATCAGCCGCACCACTCTTTGTCACCATAAATGCAAGTGGCAGAAGAACTGTCATGACCAATGAACCGCACAGCCCGTCAACGCCGTCTGTACAGTTTGTAACGTTTATAGCCGTCCAAACGAGGACGCCTGCAAGGATGATGAACAGCGGTGCAGGGATAGTGAAAGTGGAATTTGTGATATAGAGCTTCACCTGAGAGCCGTTATAAAAATAGTATGTAAACGCAATGCCAAGAGATATAACAAGGTCGATAAGACCCTTTTTCAGGTTGCCCCAAGGAGTTTCGGCGGCATCGTCAAAATATCCGCTGAGCATGGCGGCATATACAAGCACGAGATAGATTATGTTCTCGATATCGAGAGGATAGAAAAGTGCTGTGCAAAGGGTAAAGGAAGTCACGAAGATAATTCCTGCGCCACGAGGCTTGCCCTCAGAAAGAGCACCGTTCACAGCGAACGCTCTGCCCTGATCTTTAGGCAAAATGCGTTTGAAGAATTTCAGGCTGAAAAAAGCAATAAGAAAACTGCACAGCATTGGCACAAGCAGCACCAATGTAGTATTATTAGTCTTAGCCAAAAGGTTATAAAACATTGTCATCGTCCTTTTCTGTTTCAATTCATACATATACTATTATATTATACAACATAGCTGTGCAAAATGCAAATATTATTATCCGTCATTTTGCACAATTTTTTCTTAATGGTTTCTTAATGTGGAAAATTTAAGGTAAGTGCCAAGCAAAACAAAATGCACAGCCCATATAAGACTGTGCATAGGTTCATTCTGTTTCATTCAATATGTTCATCATTTCTGACGGCGTAACAATAAAATCTTTCATGGGATAATGTTTCTTATTTCCCGTGACAACATAAGCATTATTATCACGCTTTTCCATTGCTACCTCGTAGAAAATAAGATCGTCCATATCCACGAGTATCTCCCCTGTCGGTTTCGGGTCAACTTTAATTCCATTTGAAATAATAGAATTTATCATTGTTTGGATAGTTTCGGCTTTTAGGTGAAACTTAGGTCTGTTCAAGACTTCCGCATATTCATCTATTATGTCATCATGAAACAGCGGCGTTATCCTGCCGTCAAGCACCTCACGAAGCACCATACACGGCGGAGATTGCGAATTTTTAGTGATAAGAGCAGATACGATAACATTTGTGTCAATAACAGCGCAGACTTTCATTTATCATTTTCTCCTGTTCTTTCTCACTTCTGCTATTTCAGCGTTTATCTCGTCCAAAGACATTTCAGGGACGTCAGTTGCCTGCTCTCTAAGCTTTTCAAACGCTTCAAGTCCCTCTGCTCTTGTAACAGCATTTTCAGGAAGAACTGTTTCAAATGGTATTCCACGCACCATTTTGCTACGCACCATAAACATTCTGAAAGCTGTAGGAAGATCCATTCCTAATGCACTGTATATCTCGCTTACCTCATTTTTAAGGTCACTGTCAACACGGAATTGAACTAAAGTCTGATTTTTTGCCATACAAAGCACCTCCAAATATATTAAAATGTATGTGTTTATCTTTCAATTATATTATATCATCATTTATATATATTGTCAACACAGTACACTACAAAATACATTATCATGAAAAAATATATTTGCTCCTAAAGATTGAAAAAAACATTATTTTGTGCTATAATTATCTCATTAAGGAGGCATTTTTTATGGCAATAAAAGACAAAGTGCTAGAACTTCTCGACGATAACAAGGGCAAATATCTTTCAGGCGAACAGCTTGCTGACACGCTGGGCTGTACCCGTGGGGCTGTTTGGAAAGCTGTGAAAGCTTTGCAGGAAAACGGCTACCCTATCTCTGCGGTGACGAACAAGGGCTATTCCCTTGATGAAAACACTGATATACTTTCCCTTGCAGGCATAAAAAAATATCTTGACCCTGATCGTCAGGGGCTTGAAATAGAGGTATACAAGGAAGTAAGCTCCACTAATCTGGTACTCAAAGACTATGCAAATCAGGGTGTGCCCGAGGGCAGGATAGTCATTGCAGGTATGCAGACCCAGGGGCGTGGAAGGCTTGGACGTTCTTTCTTCTCGCCTTCTGATTCGGGACTTTACATGAGCATTCTTCTCCGCCCTGACATGGCTGCGGCTGACGCTGTTAAGATAACCACTGCTGCTGCAGTATCTGTTGCCCTTGCTGTGGAAAAGGTCAGTGATCAGAAGCCTGACATAAAGTGGGTGAACGACATTTACATAAACGGCAGGAAGATATGCGGAATACTCACGGAGGCTTCTTTCAGCATGGAAAGCGGCGGCCTTGACTACGCTGTGCTTGGTATCGGTGTAAACACCTACGAGCCGGAAGGCGGTTTTCCTGAGGCAATAAGAGATATCGCAGGACCGATATTCCACGAAAGAAAAAGCGATATGCGAAACAGGATAGCCGCAGAGATAATAAACAATTTCATGCGTCTTTATGACAGTTTTGAAGAAAACAGCTTTTACCCGGAATACAGAAAACGCTTGCTGTGGGTAGGCGAGAAGATAAACGTCATAAGAGGAAGCGAAAAAACTCCTGCCACAATGCTTGGGGCTGATGAGGACTGCCGCCTGCACGTCAGATATGAGGACGGCAGAGAAGAATATATTTCCTCAGGAGAGATAAGTATTCGCAAGGCTTAACATAATATACGAAATGTTAGGTATATCTAATGAAACAAACGTCTATGATTTTTTATAATTAATTCAGTTTATCAAATAATATCAGCAGGTCGAGTCATTGAGAAATGGCTCGATTTTTTATGCATTATAACTATATAAACGTTTTCGTTTATGTGTATTTCTACAAGTTAGTCAATGCTTATTCTAATTATATATATCCCATGTAAATAAAAACATTATTCATTTTGTGTCATATAGTATATAATTATAGTTGACAGTATGTCTTGATTATTGACTTTGTAATCAAATTTAACTTTAATTATATGGAGGAAATTTTATGACAAAAGAATTTGATTATTCACCGATCGACAAAATTCTTGAAAATCATGAAAAAACAGCGGTCATAGCCATATTGCAGGATATTCAGGAGATATATCACTATCTTCCAAAGGAAATATTCCCATATCTTGCAAAAAAGCTTGGCACAGGCGAAGCAAGAATATACAGCGTTGCGACCTTTTATGAGAATTTTTCTCTCGAGCCAAAGGGCAAATACGTTATCAAATGTTGTGACGGCACTGCCTGTCATGTAAGAAAATCTATACCTATTCTCGAATATCTCAGAGGAGAGCTTGGTCTTAGCGAGAAGAAAACCACCACTGACGACCTGATGTTCACAGTGGAAACTGTTTCGTGTCTTGGTGCTTGTGGACTTGCCCCTGTTCTCACTGTGAATGATGTTGTTCACCCTGAGATGAATCCTGACAAGGCTGCGGCTCTGCTTAAGGAACTGAGAGAAAAGGAGGCTGAATAATATGCTGCTGAAAACGAAATACGATCTTGACAACGCTCGTGAACAGTATGGTAAGCTTGTTGACAAGCAGGCTAGAAAAGTGCTTGTTTGCGCAGGTACAGGCTGTGTTGCAGGCGGTTCGCTGAACATATACCAGAAGCTTATAGAAACTATCTCCGCAAAGGGATTGGAGTGCGTGGTGGCACTTGCTGACGAGCCACATGATGATGATATCCACGATGGCGCTATCGGCGTAAAAAGAAGCGGCTGTCACGGCTTCTGCGAAATGGGTCCACTTGTTAGAATAGAGCCGGAGGGCTGGCTTTACACTAAGGTAAAGCTTGACGATGTTGACGAGATAGTTGACAAGACTATCTGCAATGGCGAGTGCGTTGAAAGACTGTGCTACAAGAAAAACGGTGAAATATATCGCCAGCAGTCAGAAATACCATTCTATAAGATGCAGCAGCGTATCGTCCTTGAACACTGCGGTCACATTGACGCTACTTCCATAAAGGAATATCTTGCTATAGGCGGCTACAGAGCCTTTGAAAAGGCACTTCTCAATATGTCACCTGAGGATATCCTCAACGAAATGACAGAATCTAATCTTCGTGGACGTGGAGGCGGAGGATTCCCTCTTGGCAGAAAGTGGACAAGCGTTGCAAAGCAGAAAAGCCCTACAAAATACATAGTCTGCAATGGTGACGAGGGCGACCCTGGCGCATTTATGGATCGTTCTATCATGGAGGGCGACCCTCACAGACTTCTTGAAGGCATGATGATAGCCGGTATCGCAACAGGCGCAAAAGAGGGATATATCTACGTTCGTGCGGAATATCCGCTTGCAGTATCACGTCTTAAAGGTGCGATCGCACAGGCTGAGCAGTTTGGTCTGCTTGGTGACAATATACTCGGCACAGATTACTCATTCAGAATACATATAAACCGTGGTGCAGGCGCATTTGTTTGCGGTGAAGGCTCTGCCCTGACGGCTTCTATCGAGGGCAAGCGTGGTATGCCTAGAGTTAAGCCGCCAAGAACTGTTGAACATGGTCTTTTCAACGAGCCTACAGTTCTCAACAACGTTGAAACGCTGGCTAACGTGCCTGTTATCATCAACAACGGTGCAAAATGGTTCAGGAGCATAGGCCCTGAGAACTCCCCTGGAACAAAGGCTTTCGCTCTTACTGGCAACATCTCGAACACCGGTCTTATTGAAGTGCCAATGGGAACTTCTCTCAGAAAGGTAATATTCGATATCGGCGGCGGCATGAGAGGTGACGGAAAGTTCAAGGCTGTTCAGATAGGCGGTCCGTCAGGCGGCTGTCTTGTTACGCCTAACCTCGATATCCAGCTTGACTTTGACTCGCTGAAAAAAGTCGGTGCTATGATCGGCTCAGGCGGACTTGTTGTTATGGACGATAAGTCATGTATGGTAGAAGTTGCAAGATTTTTCATGAATTTCACCCAGAACGAGTCCTGCGGAAAGTGCGTTCCGTGCCGTGAGGGTACAAAGAGAATGCTTGAGATACTTGAGCGTATCGTAAATGGTAACGGTCAGGAGGGGGATATCGAACTGCTTCTTGAGCTTGCCGACACTATCTCCTCAACTGCTCTCTGCGGTCTTGGAAAGACGGCTGCATTCCCTGTTGTATCTACAATAAAGAACTTCCGTGAGGAATATGAAGCTCACATAAGAGATAAGAAGTGTCCTGCGGGCAACTGCAAGAAGCTTGTGACATATCAGATCGACCCTGAGATATGCAAGGGCTGTTCAAAGTGTTCAAGAGTCTGTCCTGTGGGTGCGATCAGCGGTGAGATCAAAAAGCCGTTCAAGATCGACACCTCTAAGTGCATAAAGTGCGGAGCTTGTATTTCCAACTGCCATTTCAAAGCTGTCAAGGAGGTTTAATTTTAGCTATGAATAAAGAGTTTATGATAATCGACAATATCCCCGTTGCTATAAACGGTGAAAAAAATCTGCTTGAGCTTATCAGAAAGGCAGGCATCGAGCTTCCTACATTCTGCTACTATTCCGAGCTTTCAGTATACGGTGCTTGCAGAATGTGCATGGTGGAAAACAAGTGGGGTGGCATGGAAGCCGCTTGCTCAACTCCTCCGAGAAACGGTATGGAGATATACACAAACACACCAAGGCTGAGAAAATACCGCAAGATGATATTGGAGCTTCTTCTTTCAAATCACTGCGGCGAATGTACGACCTGCGATAAAAACGGCAAGTGCAAATTGCAGGAGCTTGCCGCAAGATTTGATATCCACAGGGTACGTTTTGACAATCCAAAGTCCAAGCCTTGTATCGATGATTCTTCTGTATCTATCACCAGGGATGCCAACAAGTGTATCCTCTGCGGTGACTGCGTAAGAGTGTGCAACGAAGTACAGAACGTTGGTGCAATAGATTTTGCATTCAGAGGTTCAAAAATGAAGGTAGCCTGCTCATTTGACAAGCCTATAGGCGATTCAAACTGCGTTGGCTGCGGTCAGTGTGCGGCAGTCTGTCCAACAGGCGCTATAATCATAAAGAACGACAGCCACAGACTTTGGAAAGAGCTTAATCAGGAGGACACTATTGCAGTGGCTCAGGTAGCTCCGGCTGTAAGAGTTGCAGTGGCAAAAGAGTTCGGCTACAACGGTGAGAACGTTATGGGCAAGATAGTTGCAGCACTTAGAAGAATAGGCTTCAACTACATTTTTGACACATCTACAGCCGCAGACCTCACTGTTATGGAGGAGTCAAAGGAGTTTGCAGACAGGCTTGCAAACGGCGGAAAGCTCCCGCTGTTCACATCATGCTGTCCTGCATGGATAAAGTATGCTGAGAACGAGTATCCTGAGATACTGCCTAACATTTCCACTTGCCGCTCACCAATGCAGATGTTTGCTTCCGTAATAAACGAGAAGTTCAAGGGCGAGGGCAAGAAGATACTTTCTGTTGCTGTTATGCCTTGCACTGCCAAAAAGGGAGAAGCCGCAAGAGATGAGTTCAAGGACGAGAACGGCAAACCACTGGTTGATTTTGTCATCACAACTCAGGAGCTTATCATGATGATAAAAGAAGCCGGTATCGTGTTCAACGAGATAGAGCCGGAAGCTGTTGATATGCCGTTCGGCACTATGACAGGCGCAGGCGTTATCTTCGGTGTAACAGGCGGTGTAACAGAAGCAGTTATCAGACGTGTTTCCACAGACAAGTCACTCGCTTCCCTGAGAAATCTTGCATTCGAGGGCGTAAGAGGCTTCGAGGGCATAAAGGAGCTTGAAGTACCTCTTGGCGACAAGGCTATCAAGGTCTGCGTTGTAAACGGACTTCGCAATGTTGAGGTCATAATGAACAGAATGAAAGCTGGCGAGCATTTCGACCTTATCGAAGTTATGGCTTGTCCAAACGGCTGTATAGGCGGCGCTGGTCAGCCAAAGGCTACTATCGACGAGAAGAAAGAGCGCAGTGTTAATCTTTACAATGCTGACAAGCTTTGCACTTTGAAGCGTTCAGAAGAAAATCCGCTTATGGATAAGCTTTACGAGGGTATCCTCAAGGGCAGAGAGCATGAACTGCTTCATGTAAGCTATGTAAAATAACAAAATAGCATAAATAGCGAAAGGCTGCACGAAACTGTGCAGCCTTTTTTTGTCGAAAATAATAAAGGGGCGACCTGAGGTCGTCCCTTACATATGAACAGCGTATTTACATAAATTGTAGGGGACGGCGCCCTCAACGTCCCACTTATTTAGGACGTTGTCAATAAGCTCAAGTTTGCACGAAATTGTGCAGCCTTTTTTGTACGGACTATTTTATTATGATATGTCCTCCACCTTGACAGCTCTCTTTTCATTTCTGTAGTTGACTACCTCTCCAAAAGTGCAGTATATAACAGAGAACACAGGAACAGCAATGAACATTCCGAATATACCGAAGAGGTTTCCGCCTATGGTGATAGCGAAAAGTGTCCATAGTGACGGCAGACCAACCGAGTTTCCTACCACCTTTGGATAGATAAGATTGCCCTCAATAGCCTGAATAATGAACATGAACAACAAAAACAGCACAGCCTGCTTGAAATCCGTCACGCAGATAAGCAGGAAGCCCACCACATAGCCAAGAAAAGCTCCCACTATAGGGATAAGTGCCGTGCAGGCAACGAGTATGGCAATAAGCACTGCATTCGGGAAGCGGAAGATAGCCATACCAATACCGCAAAGAGAGCCGAGGATAATGGCTTCCGTGGTCTGACCCACAAGGAAGTTCGCAAAAGTGTCGATAGAGCGACGGCATATACGGCTTATGCGGTCGGTGATACGATTGCTGAGAAAAGCACAGCTTATGCGCTTGCACAGGTCTTTGAGCCGCTCTTTTGCGGCAAGCATATAGACTGCAAAGCATATTCCCAAGAAGAAGTTCACAAGACCTGAGAAAAGATCTGTCACAAAGCTTACTGTTGAACTGAGTGTGTTCAAGATCACAACGCCGTCTTTCAGCCAGCTTGTAACCTTATCGATAATATCAGCAGTGCTTATATTCATTCTGTCAAGCCACCCTGCTATCTCAGGGGAATTGTTGAGCTTGTTGGAAATATTTGAAATAAGCACAGGGATATCGTCTGAAAGCTGAGAGAAAGTCTTTATGAGTGCAGGGATAATAAGCCAGCACACAAGTGCAACAACGCCTAGGCAAAGCAGAAAGGTCAGCACTATCGAGCATGGTCTTTTCAGCGTTTCCACAGTTTTGGCATATTTCTCTTTTTTAGGCTTCTTAAAAAGCCTCTTTTCAATGCCTGACATTGGCACATTCAGGATAAATGCGATTATACAGCCAAATATAACAGGCTTCAAGACCCCGATCATTACGCCCAGAAGTCTAAAAAACTTATCATAGTTGGTCAATCCCCAAAAAAGCACTACGCCAAGAACCACAAGGGCTGCATTTTCTTTGAATTTTTTTGTGAATTTCATTAGTTTCTCCTTACAAAAACGAGCTGTACAGCCTTTGCCGTACAGCTCTCAAATCGCTTAGAAATTAGTGTTAAGGCTGAGATACTGTCCGCTCTGATAAAGATAGATCAGATATACCACAGACGCATAGATAGTTACAACAAGCACCACCAATGTTGTAAATGCGGCGAGGATGTTCAGTATCGGGATAAACGCCACCACAAGGCACACTGCCATGACAATAAGGCAGGTCTTGTTTACATTCCACACATGGTCGCCCTTGTTTGCAAGGCCGTAGTTCTTTACGTCCCTGAGCAGGTCGCCTGTTGATTTGCAGATATAGTAAAGCACCGCTATGTTCATTACATTGCCGGCAAAACTCAGAACACTTGATATCGCATTATTGTCAATAAATGTGTCAACTATTGAAAAGATAAGATCAGCCACTGTGAAAACAAGAGCTGTCTGATAACCATTATGGTCTTTTGAAGCTTCAAGTATTCCCCATACGTTGAAAATAGTTGCGGCTACGGTACAAGTCATCAAAAGAAGTGCGCCTATCCCCGGTATAAAAGCAAGCGGAACTCCTATAACACCTATGATCCTTGCCAGAAACACCTTTTTGATACCGCTTGCGGCATTTGGATATTTTACCATTTTATTACCCCCTATATTTCGATTTCTTAATCAAGTTCGATATTCATTATCGGCTGTGAAACGTCTGCGCCGGCAGGTACCATTGGAAGAACGTTTATATCCTTGTTGATGATAACGTCCACAAGGCACGGCTTACCGCATTTGAGTGCCTTTTCAAGCATTGGCTTTATCTCGGATTTCTTTGTTATCCTTATGCCCTCAACGCCAAATGCGTCGGCAAGCTTCATAAGGTCTGTTCCTCTTTCGATATTCGTCTGAGAAAATCTCTTGCCGTAGAAAAGTCTTTGCCACTGTCTTACCATTCCGAGAACGTCATTCTCGAAAACAAGCTCAATAAGCGGTATCTTATGCTTTGCAAGTGAAGAAAGCTCGTTGCAGTTCATGAAGAAGCTTCCGTCGCCTGCGATGTTTACTACTGTTCTGTCAGGGTTGCCCACCTTTGCGCCCATTCCTGCGCCAAAGCCGTAGCCCATTGTACCAAGTCCGCCGCTTGAAGCAAAGCTTCTTGGACACTTGAAGTTATAATACTGTGCAGCCCACATCTGATGCTGACCGACTTCTGTGGCGATGATAGCCTTGCCGTCTGTAAGTCTGTCAAGCTCTTCGATAACGTCCTGCGGAAGCACCTCGTCCTCGCTCTCGATAGGCACCATTCTCAGTGCATACTGCTTTTTCCAATCCATAACAGTATTCATCCAAGCCTCGTGCTTCATATCAGGGAGCAGCTCGCAAAGCTTTGCAAGGATATACTTAACGTCCCCAATAACATGGCTGTAAACGTCAATATTCTTGCCTATCTCGGCAGGGTCTATATCAATATGTATGATCTTCTTATCTTTTGCAAATGTCTTAGCGTTGCAAAGAACTCTGTCGGAAAATCTTGATCCAAGAACTATCATAAGGTCACATTCGCTGAGCGTCATAGCGGCTGTCTTTGTGCCGTGCATACCAAGCATACCGATATAGCAGTCCTTAGTATTGTCAAGTGCGCACTGACCCATAAGTGACAATGAAACAGGTGCGTCCACTTTTCTTACGAACTCAGCCATTTCTTCTGTTGCGTCAGCAGAAACAACTCCACCGCCTGCGTAGATAAAAGGCTTCTCAGCATTCTTTATAAGCTCTGCCGCAGCAGCTATCTCATCGTTTATGCCCTCAGGATTGTGATTTACTACCTTCTTAGGCTCTTTCTTCTCATAGACCATAAGTGCGCCTGTGATATCCTTTGGTATATCTATAAGAACAGGACCCTTTCTGCCCTCGTTTGCAATATAGAAAGCTTCTCTGATAATGTCAGCAAGCTCCGCAGGATCTTTCACAATGTAGTTATGCTTTGTGATAGGCATTGTTATCCCGCAGATATCTACCTCCTGAAAAGAGTCAAGACCAAGCAGATCTCTTGTTACGTTTCCTGTGATAGCCACCATAGGGATAGAATCCATATAAGCTGTGGCGATACCTGTTACAAGGTTCGTAGCACCTGGACCTGAAGTTGCGATAACAACGCCCGTTCTGCCTGTTGTTCTTGAATATCCGTCTGCCGCATGGCAGGCAGCCTGCTCATGGGCGGTGATAACATGGTGTATCTTATCAGAATATTTATACAGCGAGTCATATATGTTTAGAACTGCTCCGCCCGGATAACCGAACACTGTATCGACGCCCTGCTCCAGCAAACATTCAATTATAACGTCTGAGCCACGTAACTCTTTCAACATTTTTTATTTCCTCCAAATTACAAAATACATCTAAAATCATAAAAATATATCAATATATGATTATACTATATCTGCTTTAAAAAGTCAATACTTTCATTCATTTGGCTCATAAGCTCGTCCACCGTATCAGAGAAAAGCTTTGCCTGCTCGTCAGGCTTCTTTTCCTCTACATCTTCCGCATTTTCAGGCTTCTGACTTTCAAGCATATCCTGCACGCTCACTGTCTTTTCCACAGCCTTTTTTGCTGTGAGAGTTTTAAGCTCATGATCGTCAAGATAAGGCTTTATGCCCACAACGGAAACATTGTCAGTTCCGCCGTTTGTGAGAGCAAGCTCCATTATAGCGCCTAGCTTTTCAGAAACAGAAAGGTCAAGACCAAGCCCCACCACCATTTCTTCCTCAGAAACGTAATCCGACACGCCGTCTGACACTATGATTATCATATCGTCAGGTTCTTTGCCAAAATCAGCCACCAACGGTGTTTGTGCCACATCAGGTTCATTGAGAGTGCTGCCGATAGAAGATATTATGGCATTCTGATACTGTGGCTCAAGCTCTGACACATCTTCTATCTTGCCATGCTCATACATATATCGTGCATAGGATTGGTCAACAGATATCTGTCTGATAGTGCCGTTCACATAGCGGTACATTCTGCTGTCGCCAACGTTTATGCACATTGCTCTGCTTTCCTCGTCCACCGCAAGGCAACACAGGGTGGTCTGCATATTTGCAGCGTTTTCAGCCCTTACGCCCTGCTTTTTTATTTTGTTGTGAACATCGATAAGCGTTCTTTTCATATCCACCCCTGAATTATATTCAAGAATGGAAAGATGCCTTAAACAAAGCTCCGAGGCGACCTCTCCTGCATTTTCTCCACCAACGCCGTCGCAAACGGCTGCAATAAAAGGAGCAGCGACAGTTGATTCATAGCTGCCGCTGTTGATGACCTCGTGGTCTATTAAAATGCAGTCCTCATTCTGTTCACGGTAATTTCCCTTGTCTGTTATTCCGAAAATATAATAATACATTTATTATCACCGTCTGAAAACTGGTATCGTGCTGTTATATCATATCTGCAACAAGACTGCCCATTTCCTTACAGCCAACGAGTTTCATGCCCTCTGACATGATATCCCCTGTTCTGTAGCCTGCTTCAAGGACTTTCTTGACAGCATTGTCGATAGCGTCTGCTTCCTTATCCATATCGAAAGAGAATCTCAGGAGCATTGAAGCTGAAAGGATAGTAGCGATAGGGTTAGCCTTATCCTGTCCTGCAATATCAGGTGCAGAGCCGTGGCTAGGCTCATACATACCGAACTTTGTGTCATTCAGTGAAGCGGAAGCCAGCATACCAAGTGAGCCTGATATCATAGCGGCTTCGTCTGAAAGGATATCACCGAACATATTCTCTGTAAGGATAACGTCAAACTGCTTAGGATCTCTTACAAGCTGCATTGCGCAGTTGTCAACGAGCATATGCTCAAGCTCGACTTCTGGATAATCCTTAGCTACCTCGTTTACTACCTTTCTCCAAAGTCTTGAAGAATCAAGAACGTTAGCCTTATCAACGCTTGTAACTTTCTTTCTTCTCTTCATGGCGATGTCAAAGCCACGGATAGCAATTCTTCTTATCTCGTTCTCGTTATATGTAAGAGTATCAACGGCAGTTTCAACGCCGTCAACGTTCTCTGTCTTTCTTGCACCAAAATACAGACCGCCTGTAAGCTCTCTCATTATCATCATGTCAAAGCCGTCGCCGATTATATCGTCCTTAAGGGGGCAAGCTTCTCTAAGCTCAGGATAAAGATTTGCAGGACGCAGGTTAGCGAACAGACCAAGCTCTTTTCTTATTTTCAGGAGTCCGGCTTCAGGTCTGAGGTTCGGAGCAAGCTTATACCATGGTGAAGTGGAAGTATTTCCGCCGATAGAGCCAAGCAGAACTGCGTCTGAGTTCTTTGCTATCTCGACAGCCTCGTCTGTAAGCGGAACGCCATATTTATCTATAGAACAGCCGCCCATAAGGATATCAGTATAAACAAACTTATGACCGAACTTTTCAGCAACCTTGTCGAGGACCTTCTGTGCTTCTGTTACTATTTCAGGGCCTATCCCGTCGCCCTTTATAACTGTTATTTTCTTTTCCATGTTATTTTTCCTCCTCAGAATTTAAAGTCGAAACGCTTATCTCGCAGGAATAGCTCTGCTTTTCGGCTGTCATGAACAAAATGCCTGTATAGACCGAACACTCCCCGTCAATAAGCTTCTTTTTGCAATAATCGTCAGCAGCCATGCCTTTGAGCTGATACTGCATATAAGTGTCCGCCGTATCAGTGCCGTCAAAGTTCACCTGACTATAGTCTATCTCCTCGCCGTCCATATAATATGACCAGTAGTAAGACAAACCGTCAGAGCCTTTGATCTTTATGCTGTTGGGTGAAACAGTGCTGTCTATGCTTGCTTCGTCTATATTCGCCCAAAGTCCGTTGAAAGTGGAAAATGCAGCACCATTTATCTCAGGCTTATTGCAGGCAAAGGTCTTTGTTGTAACGCCTTTTTTATCGGTCTTTTCGTCCTTTTCCACAAGCACTATACTGCTGTTTGAAGCAGTTCCCCTTGCAAAACTGCCGCCAAGCTTTCTGTTTATCTCTGCAGAGCTTAGGGTCAGGTCTATCTTGCTGCCGTCCACCATTACCATAAAAGGCAGAAAATCCTTGCTGCTGTATTCAAATTTATTACTGCTCTCCTCTTTTTTCGAGCAGCCTGCGCTGCACACCAGCATTACCCCTGCTGCAAGTGCCGCAAATAGCTTTTTAGCTTTCATAGCTTCACCCCTTCATAGAAACAGTTCAAGGGCGACCCCTTTTGAGAGATCCCCCTTAAAGCTTCAAAATATCTTATTTAAGTGAGTTAAGAAGACCATTGCTGTTGATGATATTGATAAGAAACTCAGGGAACGACTGACCCTGATAAGTCTCATTCTTGGTCTTGTTTGTGATAACGCCGCTGTCGAAATCTATCTCCACCTCGTCACCGTTATCTATCTTCTCAGCAGCTTCCTCGCACTCGATGATAGGAAGTCCGATATTTATAGCGTTTCTGTAGAATATTCTTGCGAATGTCTTTGCTATAACGCAGGATATTCCGCTTGCCTTGATAGCAGCAGGCGCATGCTCTCTTGATGAACCACAGCCGAAGTTGCTCTTTGCTACCATTATATCGCCCTTCTGAACGTTCTTTGCAAAGTCAACGTCAATATCCTCCATGCAGTGCTGTGCAAGCTCCTGCATATCAGGTGTGTTGAGGTATCTTGCAGGGATAATAACGTCTGTGTCTACGTTATCCCCGTATTTATGTACTTTTCCGCAAGCTTTCATTATGAAAACCCCTTTCGTCAAACTTTATCAGCCCTGCTTGAACTCTGACGAATGGAATATATTTTCTCCTATCGCCTGTTTTCTAAGCTCTTCATATATCTTTTCAAGATACGGGCCGTCTATAGTATCCTTGTTTCTTGTAATAAAATAGCAGATCTTTACCTTGTGGAACATTCCCTCTTTAACGAGAGCATACACAGGTGTACCCCCGATATTGGAGGTATAAAAGGTATTGAAGCCCTTCTTGTCAATAAGAGCCTGCGTCATTTCCACGGTAAATGTATTTTTGTCATGGAGTTCCTGAATGATCTCGTCAGCCTTCTCCTCACGCTGATAGTCATTTAGTGAAGTTCCGTACTTCTTTGTAACAATACTAAGAAGTATATCGGAGAATATTTCCCTAAGATAATTTTTCATCTGTTCTCGCTCCCAAGTCGTATATGCGGTCATGCCGCATATCAATTATTCCCCCAACGCAAGATCTGTCAGCTGATTTTCTCCCCGAATATCACATAACTTCCGACGGCTGTGAGATCTTGCCTGTCACAGCTGAAGCGGCGGCAACGTAAGGTGAAGCCAGATAAACCTCTGATTCTGGGTGACCCATACGTCCCACGAAATTTCTGTTTGTTGTTGCAACGGCTCTTTCGCCCTTTGCAAGAATACCCATATGTCCGCCAAGACATGGACCGCAGGTAGGTGTAGAAACCGCACAGCCTGCATTTATGAATATCTCCAGCAGACCCTCTTTCATGGCCTGCATATATACCTTCTGTGTGGCAGGGATAACAATACATCTAACGTTCTTTGCCACCTTTTTGCCGTCAAGTATCTCAGCGGCACATCTCAGATCCTCTATCCTGCCGTTCGTACATGAGCCGATGACCACCTGATCTATCTTGACCTCCGAGATATCGTCAAATGTTCTTGCGTTCTCAGGCAGATGAGGGAAAGCGACTGTAGGCTTTATCTGGCTGAGGTCAATAGTGTATTCAGCCTCATACTCAGCGTCATCGTCAGCCTTGTATATCTTATACTCTCTGTCCACCTTATCCTTGATGTAATCAAGTGTAACATCGTCAACTGCAAATATGCCGTTCTTTGCACCTGCTTCGATAGCCATGTTAGCCATGCAAAGCCTGTCCTCCATGGAAAGGTTTTTCAGACCCTCGCCTGAAAATTCCATAGACTTGTAAAGTGCGCCGTCAACGCCTATCATGCCGATTATATGAAGTATAACGTCCTTAGCGGCACTATACTTTGGAAGCTTGCCTACGATATTGAACTTGATAGCGGCAGGGACTTTGAACCAAGTCTTTCCCTTTGCCATGCCTGCGCACATATCTGTTGAGCCGATACCTGTTGAGAATGCGCCAAGTGCGCCATATGTACAAGTATGTGAGTCAGCACCGATAACGCAGTCGCCTGGAGCGACAAGTCCTTTTTCAGGAAGCAGAGCATGTTCAATGCCCATATCGCCAACGTCGAAATAATTCTTTATGTCATACTTTGAAGCAAAGTCACGGCAGGTCTTGCACTGTGTAGCGGATTTGATATCCTTGTTAGGTGCAAAGTGATCCATGACCATTGTGACCTTATTCTTATCGAAAACATCTGTGAAGCCCGCTTTATTGAACTCGTTTATAGCCACAGGTGACGTAACGTCGTTGCCAAGAACCAGGTCAAGGTTCGCCATTATAAGCTGACCTGCCTTGACTTCGTCAAGACCTGCGTGGGCTGCCAGAATTTTCTGAGTCATTGTCATACCCATTTAATATTACTCCTTACTATCAGATCTCAGAGCATACCAAGATCCTTTATTTTTTATACCCATTTATTATACCACTATTTTGATGTTAATGCAAATACATATTTATTATATATCTATGAATAATATTTATACTAAACGTTTGAGATATGAACATATCTCTTTTACATTTACATATAAAATGCGAAAATTTTAATCACATTTTAAACAATAGCACTGCGTATCAACTGAAATATCTTTCACAACATCACAAAATACTAACATTCACGGGAAAATACCGTCAGCCCTCTTGACTTCATTTGCATGGCATAGCTGTTATCTTTCTGCGAAAAATAATATTACAAAAAAAAAAAGGAGGAAACAGCAATGAAGATGAAGTCAATGATAACAGGCGTTTCAATGGCGATAGCCGCAGGAACAGTGGCTTATGCAGTCACAGAGGCGACATCAAGCGAAAAGAAAATGCTCAAAAGCCGCACAGGACGTGCTATCAGAGCTATCGGTGACGTAATGGACGGCATTTCAATGATGATGAAATAGCCCTCGTGCAGGAGCGTGCCATGGTGGTAACGCTCCTGTTTTTTGCATTTTTAACTCTGACTTATCTTTTTCAGCAGCGTAAGAGCGTCGATAACATCGACCTTTCCATCACCGTTCATATCCGCACGCTTTAGCTGAGCGGGATCAAGCTGCGTCTTGCCTGCATTGTAACGCAGCATGAGCAAAGCGTCCACAACTGTCAGATACTTGTCACCATTCACATCTCCCTGCTGCAGGGTCTGAGAAGCGGCTTTTCTTGTTATTTTTATGGTGTACGTCCGTTTTACACCGCTTGCCGCTGTGCAGGTGACCTTGATGGTATTCTCGCCCGTTTTAAGGCTCACCTTGCCCTTTCCAGACACCTTTGCACTTTTGCCAAGAGGGTTTGCGTTTATAGTAACGGAAGAAACCTCCGCATTGACTTTAGCAGTATAGCTAGCGGTGAACTTATCGAATTTTGGTGAAATGCTCGTGCCTGAAACGCTGAGAGATTTAAGATAATTGTTGTTATCTCCACTGCTTGTAGGCTTTGGGCAAAGTTTATCAGGCATATTGTTGTAAACAGGTATCTTGAACTCCATTGCACTGTTCAAAATATCCTGAGAATAGGCGTTTTTTAGGCTTATTGCTTCATTCGCCTGACCGAAAACGCAGGTCATATACTGGTGGTAATAAAGCCCGTTTCCGCCGTCTACCATATCAAATTTTTGCAGATAAAGGGTATCCTGACCCTTTGTTATGTAGCCTGTGCCTAAAAATATCGAGCCGCCCACTATGGACTTGTACTGATTTGTCCAAGGAAGAAGATAAGTCGGATTAGTAGTTTTTGCATACTTACAGCCCATTTCTGCGGCTGTCATGGTGGAGGTCGCATAAGCCTGAATGTCAAAGAAGTTGAAATAATTCTCATAGCCTTTCACAGTACCAAGGGATTGCGGCGCACCATTTACGCCCTGCTCGTTCCTGCACCTTGAAGCAAGATGATAAGGTGAAACGCCCGATTTCTTTGCAGCGTCCATAAAGGTCTGCGAATATGTATACTTTTTCTTTGTGTCAGGACAAGTGTAGCTTCCGCTCATAAAAGTGTCTGCAAGAATAGTTTTTACACCGCTTTCCGTCTGATACGAGGGATCATATGACTGATTTTCAAACATGAAAATGTATGTATCGTTGAGAAAATTTCTCGGATCCATATAATACATTATTATCTCTTTTGAAGCCGCCACCCACGAGCCGTCAAGCCCATACCAATAACCGCCGTTAAAATCATATGCACCCTTTTCCATGGACTTCCATGAAGCCAGTGCCGACGAGTGGACAAGGTTTCTGCCCACAACACATTCTTCCTTTAACGCAGTGTTCCAATCCACGCCAAGCTTCTGAGCGGTAAATATCCACTTTGGGTGCTGTTCATGGAGCTTTCGCAGATATGGCTTATAGCTTTCAGGAAAGCCCTGCTTTGTCATATAGCTCTCAAAATCAGCGTCAGAACTGCCCTGTGAACCGCTTGATGTTAGCTGAACATACGCAGCAGAAACATAGCCCGTCACATTGCCGCATGATATCTTATACCATTTCGCACCGCTTGAGTCGGTGGTTTCGGAAAGTATAGTCAGGCTGTCGCCATAGCTTACTGTGCCTGTTTTAGAATAGCCTGTGCCTGCACCGCTGCGAACGTTCAGAACGTCTGCCGTACAGCTTCCCGTCATATTTGCCGCCGAAGCTGTCAAACATGAAGCCGCCATTGACGCTGCAACAGCAAATGACAGGATATATGAAATCATCTTTTTTATCAACTCGTTCACCTCAGAAGATATAGGCAATACCGCAACAAGGCACGCCTATGTATAAGTCCTTATTTTTACACACATTGGTTTGTACATTTTTCTGTATCAAGTACAAAACTTCACCCTCATTATAGTACATTTCTCAGTGCTTTGTCAACAGTCTTTTTGATTCATAAAAAATTTACATTTAGTAAAATACAGCTTTCACTTAAAAGTTACAGATTTATTACAGCCTATTTAGTGGCTTTGCTGTTGATCGGTACATACATATTGTGACACAAATGCTCTCATTATAAATATATCCAAAAAAATATGCTTATTTTCGCTGTTTTGACTATTGACGTGTTACTTTATATTGTGATATAATCCTATTACGACAAAGGTAACAGAACTTGTAATATTTTATAATGAAATATTACAAATTAAAGACAAAACAATAGTAAACAAAATTAATCAAGAGCAAAATACTGACAGAAAAACACGATTTTGCAACGGAGGTATCAAATGAAAAAACTGAAAATAAACAAGATGGCGCTGTCGGTGGCAACAGCGTTTCTTATGCTCACGAGCATTGTTTCCACAGTGGCTAGTGCATCGGGCGGAAACGAGATAAAGCTCACAAGCGACAAGAACTTTGCACAGGCAGGCGACAGCATAAACGTAAAAGCGAGCCTTGAGCCTGATAAAACAGGCGTTGCAGGCTTCACTATAGACCTGCATTATGACCCGTCAAAGGTAACAGTATATGTGCCGACCGATGAGGAGAGCGAGAGTACATACAATGTGGGAAGCAAATTCTCTGTTATAACCAACTATGTTGCTTCATCAGGCACTATAAAAATAGTCGGTGCAAACCTCACAGGCTCTAACATAAAGGACAAAACAGACCTTGCCCTTGCGACTTTCAAGGTAAAAGACGGCGTAACAGGCAAGATAAACTATTGGGTAGAGGTTGAAACAATGGTGGCGGAAGCTGACGGTGGATACAAGTCAATTTCATACTCAGCACCTACAGAGGGTTCACCGCTCACTGTCAGTGCAGGGGAGGAGATCACAACAACTCCTGCAACGACCACTACGACTGCTTCATCTAAGGCTGAAGCTACTACAACTACATCAAAGACTACGACCAAGTCCGAAGCGACTACCACAACTACGGCTAAGTCTGAGAAAGTTACAACAACTACGACAAAGCCTGTTGAAACCACCACAACGACTACAACAGCAAAGAGCGAAACTCAGACCACTACAACCTCAACATCTGCACAGCCTGAGTCCGAACCGCTTTTCACACACAAGCAGGGTGACGCTGACTTCAACAGCGAAACTTCCCTTCAGTTCGGTTTCAAGCTTTCTGACTACATAACAGACTATTCACAGCATTACAATGTAAAGGTCAACGTAAAGTCATCAGGCAACGCAAGCGGTGCAGTCGGTGCGTTGGTTGACGGAAGCTGGTCTGCACAGAGCACGAAGCTCACAGGTGGCGAGGAAGCACAGTGGATATACTCAGATCTTGACCCTTCAAGAACAAGTGACGAGGTTTTCGTACAGCTTTATTACTTAAAGGCAAATGCAGATTTTCAGATAGCTTCCGTGGAAGTAACGCCTGTCAAGGAAGCAGTTGACACATCAGCCGTTACAAAGGTCACAGCGGCAGAACCAAAGCCTGCTGACGATACAACGACCACAACTACTACAACAGCAAGCACAGAACCAAAGGCTGACGAAAGCACACAACCTGAAAGCACCACCACAACAGCAGCCAGACAGCCTGCAAATGTCGGTGCGGCCGTTACTACAGTAAGCGAGGGCGACAATTCGCAGGAGCTTACAGAATCACAGGCAACAGAAAAGATACAGCAGATAGTTGACGAGGCCTCATCGCAGGCTGACAGCTCAAAAGTAAATCCGTCAACAGGCGTTGAAATGACAAAGAACATTCTCACTGTCATTGCCGCAGGATATGTTATTTTTGCGATATTTGCAGTTATCTTCAACAGATTTGCCGCAAAGGACGAAGAATAATAACCGAATATATTTCTTTTGGCTATAAAAACGGACGTTTCCATCGGAAGCGTCCGTTTTTTCGTCAGGAACACCAAGGGGATAGTATGATCCTGCATTTTATTGATCTTCTATAACAGGCGGAATGAAATTCTCTAAGGCGCTGAGAAGCTTCGGGTGTCGTATAACAAAATGTATAGCAGGCGCGTTACCCTTTGATATCATCGCCCACTGACCTTCATGGATCAGTATTTGCAAATTGCAGAAGGTCTGCCGCTTAGCATATTTAAGGCTATAGTTTTCATGTGTCTGCGCATAGCTTTCTGTGCTTTTTAAATGTGCAGAATAATCATCATAGCTGTAAAGAACATCACTGGCACAGAATACACCCGACAGGTCAAGGGCATGGGGACGTGTTTCAAATTCCTCTCGGGAAAGACAGCATATCTCGTCCTCTATGGTCATGGTTTCCAGTATGCTCTCAACTCGCTTTTTACGCTCGCTGACATAAGCTTTTATATCTCTGCCCCGGCGGTCGTCAATACCGTTTCTGTCAAGTATACTATCGAGCAGGTCATTATCCATAGTATAAACAGGCAGAGCAGATAAAATACTCCTGCGCCCGCCACGTCTGTGAGAGTCGGCAGTGAGAAAATCGCTGAAATCTTTTTTCCTGTAACTTCGGTATATCTCCATAAGCGGGCAGGCGTTTGAAAGCAGATCATTGGCACGTTTACGATAATATCCAAGCTCCTTTTTGGACTTGGTCAGATAATATCTGCCCTCGCTGTGAAAGCCTGCCACGGCTTCCCCTGAAAGAGCCGCCGCACCTGATACCTTCAGCAAATGCAAAAAAGCATTATTCTGTACGTTTTTCAAATAGTAAGGCGCTATCTGCCCCGTCATATACATCGGTATCCAGCTTTCAAGACCAAGCATCATATCATCTAAGGAGCGGTCAAGATTATGTATCTGACAAAGGTGCAGACCCTTTTTAAGCATCAGAGCCATACCGAACATCCACTTCTTCGGAAATTCGGGATCATCAGCCATTTCCTTCATAGGCATATCACTGTACATTATCACAGGCTCATTAGAACGTGACAAGACTGTGGCTTTCAGAAAATCAAGCTCACTTTCCATCATTTCCTTGATGCCAAAATAACTTTTTGACACAGGAAGCTGAAAAGGCAATGCAGGTACTTTCATTTCATCAAAACGTATCACCTTTATGTATTCGTTCAGGTCAAACTCATCAAGCTTATCAAGAAACTTTTCAATTCCACCGCTTTTTATCTCTCTGCTCTGTCTGGCATGATCGCTGAACAGCCATTTGCATATCACTTCATAACGCTGTGACACATCCTCTATATCACTTTCATTACAGCCCACAAGCTGTGCGACCGCTGATATCTCTGTGGGAGTTTTAAGCTCCCTTGCAGTAAAGCCTGCTATTGCGGCGACAAAGCGTTCAGGGTTGGCAGGCTTTCTAGTACCGTTCCGTATACGGAAAACGGTGGAAACATCATAATTTATCTCCTTGCACATACGCTTGATGTTTATATCAAGGGCTGAGATAAGGGTATTGAAATTTTGCCGTATAGACTCTCTGTCGGCAGGTATGATATCTTCACAGTCAAGAAAGGCTCTTTTTATGTTCTCCCTTGTCATATCGCCATAGCCTTTTTCCCTTGCCACAGCCTCAAGAGCGTTGCAAAGCCCGTCAAACGCCACAGTGTCTATCTCAGGTATTCTCTCTCCGCTTCTGTATCTGCTAAATGTTGAGGGAGATATCCCTGACAACTCGCAAAGCTCCTTTGCCGTGCAGGAAAGCTGTTCTATATACTTACCAAGCTGTTCGCAAAACTTCATTTTAACGATCCCTCCCGCTGTCATATGGTATTACGTTAATTATATATCATATTTATCAAAAAAGGAAGTCCCCCACGATATATAATTTCAGAATTGGCATATGACTATTATGAAATAAATCACAAATTTATTCATAGATTTGTTATAATGTGATAAAGGATATCACATTAGGGAAAATACAAAGTAATGGAGGTGTGCTTATAGGATAATAACGAACATGAGAAAAAATATAATATCAAAAGGAGATGTATATTATGAAAAAAACGACCACAAAACTGATGACAGCCTTGCTTACGCTGTGTATAGTGCTGACACTGATGCCGATGACAGCGTTTGCAGATCCTGGAACGTATGCTGTTGAATTTTACCCCGGAGATCATGGGAGCATGACCAAAAACGACCAGATCCCGTTTGTATATTATGGCATTGACGATGATGTTAACAAGCCATACTACTACAAGCTGAATGTATCTGAAACAGAAACTCTAAGCTTTGCCGGCAGCATCATTAATGTTTTGTCACCAAATCCAGGCTATGAGTTTTCCTACTGGACAGCCGATGCTGCCGTCTGCCAGATCGGCGGTGATACTGCCATTCCCGCTGGCACCGCTCTTTCCTCTGTTCAAATACAGAGCAAAATTACCGTGAAAAGTGATGTGACGTTCACAGCTCACTTTAAGCAGATATCTGAATATCCTGACGAATCAGAGATCACCAATGCCACCATTGAAGATGTTAGGTTTAATTATGGGGCTGGCGATACAACTGAGACATCGGCTTTTGTAACACCAGTAGACTACGAGAAATATGATGTGGCTTATGAATGCTGGCAGCAATTTGAAAACAATGAACCTGTTGCCGCATGGTATTCTGACAATGGTTCGCACGGATCTTTGCCAACCTTCACAAAATTTGAAGGCGGCAAAAAATATGTGTATTCCCTTATGCTTAAACCAAAAGACGGATATTCCTTCAGCAGCGAAACTATAGTTACTGTAAACGGGCAGAAAGTGTCCGCACATTTCGTCGATGGCTTCATGTATGTCCCGGCTGTTAAAACGATCACTGCATCTACGGTGACAGTCATCGATGTGGTGGAGATAAATGATGTCACCGTCAGCTTCAAGGACGGCGACAAGCCCGTTTTTACAGGCAAGAGTCCTGAAGGCGTGAAGTATGCATACAATTGCGAGTGGTGGGAATTGGACAGCAAAACAGGTGCGATCTCTGCGGATTTCTTCAGCGGCGCTTATGAAAATAAGATAACCACTTTTGAAAGTGGAAAGACATATCATTACGGCGTGTATGTGAAAGCTGTGGGCTTTGTTGAGAGTGAAAATACCTCTTACATATTCGGACCAGACACTAAACTTAAGATAAACGGCGAATTTGTAAATTACAAACGCTATGAAAATGATACCAGCGACGGCTCTGACGGCACCTTGTGGGTCATCACTGATCTGACTATGACACCAAAGGCAAATGATACAAGCTCTGACAGCAGCGATACAAACTCAGACAGCAAAGACACAAGTTCCAATAACAGTGGCACAAGCACAAACAGCAACTCAAATACTGACAGCAAGACCCCTGCCAAGAACAACGCAGGAAGCACAAATCCTAACACAGGCAATAATGTTAGCGGTATACTGCTTACATTCGTTATAGCTGGAAGCGGACTTGTAGTGGCAGGCAGAAAATCACGCAAAAACAAATAACAGCATGAGCTGACAAAAGACGGGCGTTTCAAAGCGAAACGTCCGTCTTTTTATATTCATATCAAATTTACTTGTTCTGTGCCTTAAAGATAACGCCCGTGACCTTTGGACCTGCGTTTATTGCAATTGCCGCACCAATCTGATAGCACTCAGCAGGCGGATAGCCCACCTTCTTAGTCATAGCCTGCACCATTTCGTCCCTGACGCTCTCGTCATTGCCGTAAACGATGCAGTAAGGTGTCTGCGGTATCATTTCCTTTACAGTCAGGTCAAGTATCTTTGGCACAATAGCCTTGTCGCCTCTTACCTTTGTTTCTGTAACGATAGCATGGTCATGTATCCTCATGATAGGTCTAAGACCCATTACCTCGCCCACAAAAGCAGCCGCAGACGGAATCCTTCCTGACTTCTTTGCATATTTGAGTGTATATGGTGCAAAGAAAATAACGCAGTTCTTTATCCAGTCCTTCATAAATGCCACGATATCAGCCGCAGGAACGTCCTTTGTGGCTTTCATTGCGCCCTGAACTACTGCATAACCATACGCCCCTGTGTAGCTCTCGCCGTCTATATTGTATATAATGAACTTGCCCTTTGCCTCAGGGTGAGCGGAATAAAACTCCTCTGCCGCCATAACAGCGTTGTTGTATGTTGCCGAGCCTTTTGAGTTTATGGTAGTGTTTATAACATCAGTATAGCCCTCGCTGTAGAGCTTCTCAAAAGTTTCCTGATATTCAAAGGCTGTTATCTGCGATGTAACAGGTATGCCGTCAAAATCGTCAAGCATTTTGTAGAATTTCTCGTTGTCGAAATCTATCCTTGATGTGTAGCTGTCATCACCCATTGCCACCTTGAAATTCATTATCTGAATATCCAGCTTCTTTTCAAGCTCCTCAGTGATATCGCTCGCTGAGTCGGTAAGAAATTTTATTTTTGCCATAAATTCACCCTCCGTTTTTTTTATTTATTTTATTCGTCCCATGTGTATTGCGTCAGCTTGCCCTCTCTGCCAAGGTCGGGATAATCCCACTGTCTTAACACCTCATAGCAGGCTATTGCCACTGAGTTTGACAAATTAAGGCTTCTGAGCGTTTTCCTCATTGGTATCCGCACACAGCTTTGGGGATTTTCATAAAGCAGTTTCTCAGGCAGCCCCTTGTCCTCTCTGCCGAAAATTATATACACTTCCCTATCTTGCGGATAATCCACATCTGAGTGTACCATTCTGCCCTTTGTGGTAAAGAAATAAAACTCGCCGCTGTTCTTAGAAAAAAAGTCATCAATATTATCATACTCGTATATTTCAAGCTTATCCCAGTAATCAAGCCCTGCACGCTTTAGTTTTTTGTCGCTTATCTCAAAGCCGTAGGGCTTCACAAGATGCAGTGCCGCACCTGTCACTGCGCAAGTCCTTGAAATATTGCCTGTATTCTGCGGTATCTGCGGCTCTACAAGCACGATATTAAGTCTATTCATTTTCGGTAACACTTCCAGATATCACAAATTAGTATAATCCCTAAGCTCCTGATAGCCCGTGAGCCAAGGAAGCTGACCCTCCAGCATAAGACCGTCTGTCCATGGGGTCTGGTAGCTGTATGTAGTCTTGACAGTAAGCTCTGTGAACGCTGTGGCTCTGTTCATTGCGATAGGCAGGCTGTCACCCTTGAGAAGTCCTCCAATAAGAACACTTGTGAACATATCTCCCGTTCCTGAATAGTGTGCAGGAACATAATCATTCTTTATTTTCCAAAAGCTGTTATTTTCTTTATCATAGCCCACAGTTGACATTCCGCCGTCTGCAAGATTTACGCTTGTGATAACAACGATCTTTGCGCCCTGCTTTGAAAGCCTTACAAGCCATGATTTTATCTCAGAGCTGCGCATTGAAGCCGTAGGATATTCCTCGCCAAGAAGTATAGCCGCCTCTGTGAGGTTAGGCGTGATGATATCCGCCACCTTTACAAGCTCGACCATACGGCTGCAAAGCTCCTTTGTATAGGTCTTATATGCCTTTCCGCCGTCACCCATAACAGGGTCTACGACCTTCAGGGCGTCAGGAAAAGCCTCGAAAAACTCAAGGCAGTGATCTATCTGCTCGCTTGAAGCCAGGAACCCGCTGTACACACAGTCAAATTTCATATCCATTTTTTTATAGTGTTCCAATGCAGGCTTCATAAAGTCTGTAAGATCTCTCATAACAAACTCGCTGTAGCCGGTATGTGCCGAAAGCACAGCCGTAGGCACAGGACACACCTGAATACCCATAGCGGAAAGCACAGGTATCACCACTGTTAGCGAACACCGGCCAAGACCTGATATATCCTGAATGGAAACAACCTTTTTACAACCCTGCATAATAAAACCCTCTTAAAAAATACTCATAAACATTATTATAACATATCCATCAGGATTTTTCAATAGCCCATGGCTTGCCGGCAATAATTTTTTCACTATATTTTTTCATATTGTTCATATCAATATAATATGATTTATGCGCTCTATGAAAAGCAACAAAAAAGTGCCATTTTTCGCACTTTTTAGGCTAGCACCTACAAAATTCATCATGATAATTTGTACAAATTTAGTCTTGCAAAAACGTTTAAAATAGTATATAATATATCTGTTAAAGTAAAGTGATTTTGTTTATAACATCAAACCAAATATCAAAGAAAGAAACAAATGTATGAAAATAAAAAAAGAAATAAACCTCTTTGCAGGAATGTTCACCGCAGAGGAAATATATCGCTATGGTGATATCATACTGCTGTTAGGTCATATAATATATCTTGTGCTGTTTTATCGGTTCGGAGTACACCAAATGGTATATTATAACTATTTCAGCGTAGCATTCTATGCAGTGATGTATTTCCTGCTTCATTTTAAGAAGATAGGCAAAATATCATTTACTTACCTTGTGCTTGGCGAGATAATAGTACACGCCTGCATGGGTGCTTATTACATAGGCTGGTCAGCAGGATTTACGCAGATAATGCTGTGTATAATACCTATTCCATTTTTCATTGCACAAAACAGGAAAGCGATACCATATATACTTTCGTCCTTTGATGTTGTTGTGTTCATAGTTATGCGTATCATAGTCACAAACAGGGTTGCACCTTACAGCTTTGATACCGGCAGAGAGAATATCTTATACATTTACAATACTCTATGCAGCTTTATTATAATTATCTATGTATCTTCCATATACATTTTCACAAATGAGCATAACAAGCGTGAAGCAAAAGCACAGAACGAAAAGCTTCAAAAGCTCGCCACTATCGACCCACTCACTCAGCTTTTCAACCGCCGTGCCATGATGGATTTTATCAAAAAGATAGAAAGCAACAGCCGCAGGACAAACAGCGTATATTCTATGTGTTTGGGCGATATCGATGATTTTAAGCACGTTAATGACACATATGGTCACGAAGTCGGTGACAAGGTACTCAGAGCGGTATCAGATGTTATAGCTGGAAACGTGCCTAGCGAGGGCTATGTGTGCCGTTGGGGCGGTGAGGAAATACTATTCGTTGTTCCAAATACAGACACAGAAAGCTGTGAGAAGATAGCAAAGAGCATTTGCCAGAAAATACATGAGTGTACATTTAAGGAAAATTCTCGAAGTTTCAATATATCCATGACTTTTGGAGTTTACTCAGTGACTCCGAACGAAAACTATGACGAGGGTATCTCAAAAGTGGATAAGCTGCTATACAAGGGCAAAAATCAGGGCAAAAACTGCGTTGTATCTAAATAAGATAAGGCAGTCGTGTAGGAAAAACTCCACGGCTGCCATTTTCATGCCTATTTTGCAGAGAGATATCCTCTCATGTCTACAGAAAGGCGTTCCTCAAGACATATAAGCTCCTTGGCAATGTTCTTGGACTTCTCGTCTGCCGCCTTATAATTGTTGAGATATCCAGACAAAGACTTCACGCCCATATTACAGCCGTCCGTTATAAAATCTGCCACAGCGTCGTCACTGCTCTCTGCCGCAAGCTTGAAGTTGGTTTTAAGCCATGCCATGCCCTTTGCCATAGCAGGCGGCTCTTTTCCGCTGTCATGATATGAATTTAAAAGCCCCTGAAGCTTCTCTTGTATCTCCACATGCCCTGCAAGATTTTTCTCTAACGTTCGCTTTAGCTCTCCGTTTGAAGTGTATTTCAGCGAATCCTCAATAGACTGCACGCCCATTTTTATTCCTGCATCGCATTCCCTGAGAAGCTTTATTGTATCCTTTTCTATCATCTAAGTTCGCTCCTTTCATAACTGCAAATAGTTTTCCACAAAAATTTTTCTTTATGCCTGCATAAATTCAGCTAAAACCATTGAAAAATCTTTAAATTTGTGATATAATTTCTTCATGGCTTACGCCTGAAGTATATAAGGGGGTATTTTAAATGGGAGAACACAAACATTACAAAGAGTCGGGCAAATTCAGCCCAGTTGGAGCAGTGCTCATGGTGCTTGCAACAGCAGTATGCGGCGGATTGCTTTTCTGGCTCTATCTGCTTTTTGAGGGCTGGTGCACTATCATCTATCTCAATGTTATCGCTGCGATAGCGGTGTCATGCGCACTTGGCTTTGTGGGAGGAAAGATAGTCAGAGCATTCAAAATGCGAAACACAGTTGTGGCAGTTGCCTGTGCAGTGGTGGGCTTTTTATTTGCCTCATATTTTAAATGGGCGCTGTATGATTACAACGATCTGAAAAAATATGGCTATGAGCTTATGGGTGAATACACAGCCTATGATTATTATGACGAGCTGAATATGCTTTTCGATGAAAACACAGACGGCTTCGGTGATTATTATGACTTTTATCACCAGACCAAGGCATATGATCTTTTCAGCAACGATTCAACAGGCGATTTCTCAGACAAGGACATTGCCACCATGCAGAAAAAGTCTGTATGGCAGTTTTTCGAGCTTGACAAGCTTCTAGGCAAGGATAAAAAATCCGCACAGAAAAGCCTTGAAAAGTCATACACCATGAACGCTTACGACTACACTTACGATTTCAGGAAGTATGACAAGACAGGACTTTTTGACATAATCGCACACCCGTCTGACCTTTGGAATGATATAAAGTCTATCAACAAGGAGGGTCGCTGGTCTTACAAGTCATCACATTCATCAAGAGATAACGGCTCGCTTGTGAACGGCACGATCCTGTGGATAGTATGGGGCAGCGAATTTATCCTTCTGCTGGCTTTCCTTGTGGGCGGCGTGAGAATCAAGTCAAAAGAGCCTTTTATCGAGTCTGAGGACGATTGGGCAGAATACAAAAACCTCAAGGGTGCATACAAATTCATGGTGCCTGAGGACATAAAGTCATTTAAGGTTTCAATGGAGCAAAGCCCTTACACACTTTTTGATTATCAGACGGCTGTTACTCAATTCCTGCCTACATATATGGTGATAGACTGCTATGTGAGCAAGTCAGGCAATGAGAATTATCTCACAGTTTATCAGCAGACGATCAACCCTAAGAACAAGAACCCTGACACAAAGGTTCTCGTGAACAAACTCTTTGTTGACGGTGATTTCATGAATAGGCTCTATTCCCTTGCAAATTTTGCTCCGCAAATGCAGGACGTTCAGCAGACACCACAGTAAGGAAAGAATAAAGACATACAAAAAAACACGGCTGAAAAAATATCAGCCGTGTTTTATTATGCCAATTTTTATATTTTACAGCCAAGCGCCGTAAATAGTTTCCCCTGTAAGCTCACGATATGAGCGCACTCTAAGATCCAGCATATTTGCTCTCGCCTTTGCAATGACCTGTGAAGGTGAATTGTAGTTCACCACTATGGCAGGCTCACTGTGAGAGGTGTGGTCAAGCTTATCCTTGACCGCTTCTGCTACCTCATAGCCCTGTGCTTTCATTGTAGGCTTGCCCGTAACGATAGACTTGCTGTTAAGCTCCTGTGGCTTTATGACCATTACATTATCAGACTTTAGTGTTATGTCAAACTGAAAATCAGCCGAGTCGCAATACTGACCCATGCCTATAACCGTCACCTTTGCAGTTCCAACGTTCACGTTGTCAGAGTAAACTGTTCTGTAATCAACATTAGGAATAAGTGTTTCGCCGCCAACAAAAACGTCAAATATCTGTGTTCTCTCCTTGCCAGTGTATGACATAGAGCCACGCATATTTGTGGTACAGCCCACAATAGTGAGCTTTGTTTTTATGCTCATATCCGCACTGTCGCTTCCCTCTTGGACACTGTCAACAGTATCAAGAAAAGCTTTCACTTTATAAACATATCTTGTTTTTGGAACAAGTCCATAGTCTGTAAATGAAGTGCCGTCTGTTACAGTAGCTATCTGCTCAAACTCTGCATCCTCAGCGTCGGTTTTTCTGTAAACATAATAGCCGTCAGCCTGCGACACCTCGTCCCATGTTAAAGTGAGCTTATCAGAGCAGATATCCTGCGACTTTACGTTATCAGGTGCGTTCAGAAGCACTGCCGCACTGCCTGTGACGTAAATATCGCCCTTGCTGTTGTCAGCAAAGCTGTTTCCGCTTATTTTAACCTGAGATTTCTTATTAGCTTTTATTCCGTAGCCTTTATTTTTATTGCAGGTGTTGTTGAAAAATTCCACAGAAGCGCTGTTATCAGCCATCAGACCGCTAAGACCGTTTTCTTCAAGGATATTGTCAGAAGCCTTACCGCTTCCGCCAGTGAATATAAGTCCGTGATTTTTAGACTTCTTAACCGTGTTTTTTCTCACATCTGCCTTAGCTTCTTTGGTTATCTTTATGCCGTTGGAGCCTGCGGAGGTTATAGTATTGCCTGATATGGTATTTTTATCAGAACCGCCTGAAACATAAACTCCCGACACGCCTGGCTTTTTAATGGTATTTGAGCTTACCTCATTGCCTGAACCACCGCTTATATAAACGCTGTTCTGCTTTGTGCCTGTAAGCTTATTTTTGGTCACAGTCACCTGTGACGATTCGCTGAGCCAGATAAGATCCATGGAATAATTATATCTGTCATAGTCATAGCTTATATCGTTAGAACCTATGAAAATTCCCGAAACGTCCGTGAGCCTTACTGCCGAACCAGCTGTTTTTATAGTGTTGTCTACTATCTTCACGCCCTTTACAGTGTAATTGTAATCAGGGTGTGAATATGACTTTTCAAGCTTTTTGCCGAATATCTGTATCGCATACGGCTCCGGATAATAATATGTACCCACAACGGTTATGTCGTTGTTTCTTATTATGGTGTTGGCATTATCGTCAAGGCGATCCTTTATGCCTGCATAGCCTGAATTAGGCACATGGAAATTTGCATTTTCATAATCTGTCATGTACTTGAAATCTATGGCACAGCCAACGTTTTTCATAGTATTGTTTTCGATTATACATTTTTTATGATTAATAAGTACGATAGCTGTTCCGCTCATATTATAAAATGAGTTGCCAGATATAAGTGTATTAGTATAATATACACCAAGACAAGCTGAATGTGAGCCAAGACCTCTTATAAGGTCATGGAATTTGTTGTTCTTTATTACAGCATTGTCGCAAGGGGTATCATCAAAAGGCTCATACGCCGGGAAAACATCACTGTTACTTATGGTATCCAGCTGTATAGCCTCTTTCTGAAATGTTCCCGTATAACCATGAAAATCGCAATCCTCAATAGTGATGCCCTTTACACCGCCTATCTCAACATGATGACCATTGTAATTGTTTTTTATCTCAACGTTCTTTATCCAAAGGTTTTTCATGTGACCAAATCTCATATTAGAAAATGGTCTTGAAGTAGACGAAGGGTTGCCGTCCCAACAGCCTCCCTCGATAACGATATTTCTCTCGCTGCCATATCCGCCTGCACCGTTTGCCTGAGCGTTCTTTATCATACAGCCCTTGTCAAAATTTCTGACGATAGTCGCTCCATCCTCAAGATACAGCCAAGTGTTTGAATATATCTCCAAAAGCTTGTCTATCCTGTATTTTCCTTTCGGCACAACGACCTTTATCTGCACAGAGTTGGAGCCGTTGTCAATGGCATAGTCAAGGGCTTTCTGTATCGCCTTTGAGGAGTCTTTCTTTCCCTTTTTGTCTGCGCCGAAGTCAACAACATTCACTTCAAGCGCTCCCGAATATCCGCTTATTTCCGCTCCACTGGCTTTTGTGCCGGTGATAGTGGAATAATCATAAGCAAAGCACCTTACTGTCATAAGCATAATGGCGAGTAAACACGCCGCTGCAAAGGCAATAAAGGTGCGAGTTATCTTTGTCAATTCTCATCTGTCCTTTCGTTGTCTTGGGGTTATCGCTGCTCTCTTTTTTGTTCTTTTTATCTTTTTAGCAGAACATATTTTACACATATTCAATTATACCAAATCATGCCCCATTTGTCAACCGAAAAACGTCAAAAAGACGAAAGCAATAACTCACAAAGTCAGCGCACGATACTTGTGCGTTATCACCATAAAAAGCTGCGGTGAAAAGTTCCTCCGCAGCTTTTTACAAATACGTCTTTTTATCCCAGCGCCACATCAAGTATCATCATAAGCAAGAAGCCCAGCATTACGCCAACTGTTCCCATGTGACCTTCCCCCAGATGTGCTTCGGGGATAAGCTCCTCCACCACCACATAGAGCATTGCTCCTGCGGCAAAGGCAAGAAGCCACGGAAGAAGCGGTTGGATAGCACCTGCGGCAAGAACGGTGAGAAGTCCGAAAACAGGCTCAACAATTCCTGAAAGAGTGCCAAGGCCGAATGCTTTCGCCCTGCCCATACCCGATTGCCTCAACGGCAGTGCGATAGCCGCACCCTCCGGAAAGTTCTGTATTCCCATGCCTATGGCAAGTGCGATAGCAGAAGCCAGCAGTACCGAGCTGTCATTATGTGCCGCCAGTGCAAAGGCAAGACCTACTGCCATGCCCTCAGGGATATTGTGCAGTGTGATAGCGAAAATAAGCATTCCCGAACGCTTTAGCCCCCTGCGGACGCCCTCTTCCCTTTCAGGCTCAGGTAGAAAATAAGGCATTGCCTTGTCAAGCACCATAAGAAACAGCACGCCTAGCGCAAAGCCCCCTGCGGCAGGTATCCAGCCTATCCTGCCGAGAGCTTCCGCCTCGTTTATGGCAGGGATAAGCAAGCTCCACACGCTTGCGGCTATCATAACGCCTGCGGCAAAGCCTAAAAATGCTTTCTGCACCTTTTCGCTCTGCCCCTCTTTTCTCATGAAAAAGACCACAGCCGCACCTAACGTCGTCATAGAGAATGTAAAGCCCGTGCCTGCCGCAGCCCAAAGTAGACCATTCATACTAATATGTTTCCTTTCAGACAGTATTATGTCAGATACAATGACATATCTTAGTCTATGAAAAGCCTTTACGCTGTGTGAAAAAGCCTCTGACGACAAAATACATTAAATTTGTCTGAGATTTTCAGAATATGACCCGTCCCAAGTGAATATAATGTTCTCAGCAGGGCATTACAAGCCCTTTACGATCGTATGATCAGTTTATTTTTAGGAGGAAACAGACAAGATGAACACTATGGATCTTAAGCTTAACAGAGAGATGCTGTCAATGACACGGACTATCCTTGACGCCTCCTGCGAGCAGGCTGTGGAAAAGGATTTTCTGCTGCCCGACTATTATCCCGATATTTTCAGGGTACTAAAATGCGTTATCACACCAACAGTACAGAGCCATTCCATAAACGGCGGAAAGCTCAGCTTTGACATGGCGGCACTTATCAGGGTGCTTTACATCAGCCAGAACGACAAGCGGATAAACTGCATCGAGCAGAAAATGAACTACACAAAGTCTTTCGACCTGCAAGGGGATTGCGGCGACCCTATGATATGGCTCACGCCAAAATGCGATTATGTCAACTGCCGTGTGGTAAATCAGCGCAGACTTGATATCAGGGGTGCTGTGACTATCCACGCAAATGTGACGGGCGAAGTAACTGTGTCTATAGTCACAGACGCATTCGGCTGCGGAATTCAGCTTAAAAAGGCGGCTGTTACATACCCTGCAAAACGTCTTACCGCTGCAAAGCGTATCACACTAATAGAGGAATTGCAGCTTTCTGCGGCAAAAGCCCCTGTTGGCACTATCCTGCGGACAGATTGCCGCATTATCCCACAGGAACACAAGATGATAGCAGGCAAGCTTGTGACAAAGGGCGACGCTGAGATAATGATGCTTTACTCCTGCGTAACTACCGATGGAGAAGAAACCGCTGAAACAATGCGGTTTACTCTGCCGTTCTCACAGATAATCGACATAGACGGCATTGACGATACTTTCACCGCAGACGTGAGGATAACCCCTGCGGGGTGTGATATCATACCAAAGTCTGACGATTCCGGCACACTTGAATGTGAGCTTGTGCTTCTTGTGAACTGCGTTGCCAAAAAGCTTTCCACCTGTGAGATCGTCACAGACGCATACTCCACCTGCTTTGAGTGCGAGGCTGAAAGGTGTGAAAGCAAGCTTGACAGCGAAAGCATAAAGTTATCTGACAGCCACAGTGTTACTGCAAAGCTTTCCTGCCAGGAGGGCGAGATACGCTGTGTTCACGACAGTTGGGCGACCCTTTCCAATGTGACATCAAGGCTTGACGAGGAAAAGAAAGCCTTTATCATTTCAGGAAGCGTGACGTTCTGTATTATCGGCAGGAACGAGGACGGCACTCCCCTTTATCTTGAAAACGATTCGCCTTTTGAGCATGAGATACCCCTTCCGGAGAATGTCAATGGTGAGATATCCATATCCCCTGACCTGTGCATAGAAAACTGCACATACTATCTTGCAGACGAAACAACAGCGGAGCTTAAAGCCGATATCAAGATAGGCGGCGAAATGACTATTCAACAGACAGGGACTATGATATCAGAGCTTAGGGTACTCACAGATAAGCCGAAAGAGAAAAATGACAAATACGCTCTGAAAATATGCTACTGCAATGAGAGCGACGACATCTGGGAGATAGCGAAAAAGTATTCAACTTCCATAACAGCTATACTTGAAGAAAACGAGCTTACCGACGATAAAATATCAAAACAGGGAATGTTGCTTATCCCATTAATGAACTAGGAGGACAGACACATGAAAAACGATATTTACACCGACATTGCCACACGGACGGGGGGCGATATCTATATAGGCGTGGTAGGTCCTGTCCGCACAGGAAAATCCACATTTATAAAACAGTTCATGGAGCAGTTCGTTATACCGAACATTGAAAGTGACTACCGCAAGGAGCGTGCCATTGACGAGCTGCCCCAGTCCTCCGCAGGCAAGACTATCATGACCACTGAGCCTAAGTTCATTCCTGAGGAAGCTGTGAACATCACCTTAGAGGGCGGAGCAAGCTTCAACGTGCGAATGATAGACTGTGTGGGCTACATAATCCCAAGCGCCATAGGCTACATTGAGAATGAAGCCCCGAGAATGGTGGTCACACCGTGGTTTGACACGGAAGTACCTTTCAACATGGCGGCTGAGGTGGGAACGCAAAAGGTCATAACAGAACATTCCACCATAGGTCTTGTGGTGACAACAGACGGCAGTATCACTGACCTGCCCCGTGAAGAATACGAGGAATGTGAGGAGCGTATAATCGACGAGCTGAAGCAGATAGGCAAGCCGTTTGTGGTGCTTATGAACACCACTGAGCCTTACTCTCAGCAGACAAAAGACCTTTGCGAACAGCTTTCCGACAAATACGGCACTACAGTTATGCCTATAAACTGTTTGGAGCTTTCGGAAAAAGAGATAAAAGAGATACTTACGCTTCTGCTATACTCTTTCCCTGTGAAAGAGATAAACATCTCAATGCCCTCATGGATAAACTCTCTTGACAAGGGTCACTGGCTGAAAGAAGCGGTTTTCGGACACATCAAGGAAGCGGCTTCGGCTGTGTCAAATCTTCGTGACATTTCAGACTGTGCCGAAAAGATATGCTGCTGTGAGCAGGTATCATCTGGTTCGGTGGCTGAGATAGACCTTGGAAAAGGCTCGGCTGTCATAAAGGTGGAGCTTGACCCTGCGCTGTTTTTCAGGATAATAGGCGAAGCCACAGGGCTTGAGATAAAGGACGAAAACGACCTTATGCCGAGAATTCTGGAGCTTGTGAAGATAAAAGAACGTTTCTCGAAATTCAGCTCTGCCCTTGATGAAATGGAAAAAACAGGCTACGGCATCGTTATGCCTGAAATGAACGAGCTGACCCTTGATGAGCCTGAGATAATAAAGCAGGGTGGAAAATACGGCGTAAGGCTCAAAGCCGCCGCACCAGCCATTCACCTGCTGAAAACCACTATCAACACCGAGGTAGCACCTATCGTCGGCTCGGAAAAGCAATCTGAGGAGCTTGTGCTTTATATGCTCAACGATTTTGAGGAATCACCTGAAAAGATATGGGAGTCAAACATTTTCGGCAAGTCACTCCACGAGCTTGTGAGCGAGGGTCTGCACACAAAGCTTTCAAAGCTTCCGGAGGACGCACGCATGAAGATAAAGGAAACTATCGAGCGCATGATAAACGAGGGCTGTTCGGGACTTATATGTTTTATTCTCTGAGAGTTTCATAAATGAAAATAAACTGATCCACAAAAAAAGGGGCTGTAAAAAAAGTCCCCAAGAAAAAAGGCTGCGATCTTGCCAAAAAGCAAGACAGCAGTCTTTTTTTGTGGTATAATTAAAGTATCATGAATAACC
>ERZ773216.8-NODE-8-length-221367-cov-18.818717_pt1 | contig 221367 bp, 200 predicted proteins | sample MGYA00511259_ERZ773216 | MGnify/ENA primary metagenome ERZ773216 (study PRJEB29015, sample SAMEA2737764) | human gut metagenome | biome: human gut; feature: human-associated habitat; material: faeces | place: China | collected 2012 ... | reverse complement strand
TAAAAATTAATATGGATAGTGGAAATGAAATGTTTCAAATGTTGGATGAACTAAGATGATAATTCTAAGTTGTAAAGGTGGAATATTGGCATTGGATTATGTAAAAAAGTATCCAGAAAAAGTAAACTCTATTATTATCATTGGAACTCCTTATGATATACCCAAAGTTCTTTTCAAAATACAAAGTATGATATTTCACTTCATGCCAGACTCACAATTTAATGATATGGGCTGTTCAAAAAAAGATTTTATTACTTTAGTAAACTCAATGAGCAATCACAATATAAAAAACGGTTTGGATAAAATTAATTGCAAAAGCCTAATATTGTGCGGAAGTAAAGATAAAGCGAATATGAAAAGTGCTAACCTCATGGGAAGAATCTTTAACTATTTTGAATTCACTTTTTCTTATACTCTGACTAATTTGTTTAGATCTGTTGATCGCATTGATAGAGGTTCTTCATGTCGATGCAAATTATATTTTGGGCGTGGAATCTGACAATGCTGGAAATAACTCGATAGATGCAAGGCTGCGGGAATTGCCGGAATCACAGAGACAGTATTTTACAACGGTGTTTTTGACAATGCTGGCAAATTATCCGGCAGCTGCGTAAGGAGGAACAAATTATGGCGAAAAGGAATTACCAATTACGCTTGAAGAACAGATAGACATGATGAAAAAGGAGGACATTCGCACGATTACATTTGACAAGGGATATGATGTTGTGCTGAATATGGCGGATGGAGCAATAGGATATCTTGAAGACGATGGGGAAAATCATAAGATTTTTTCTGTCATTGCGAAAGCATTAAAAAATGGTGGAAAGCACTTTATGGATATCATAAATGGAAGTGTATTTGAAAATCACAATGGGAGGCATTTGCTTCCCTTTTTTACGTAATAATGCATCATAATGAAGCTGGTTGTCTTCTAAAAAAAAATAATAAAAATGTAACCTTTTGCTTCAAATTGCTGTCATAATATATAGCGCGCAAAAAAAAGCCTTATTGCAGTAGGAAGGAAGCAGGAAAATGAAGGAGCAAAAGAAAAAACGCCGCATAGAAGGGATGGATGCGTTAAGGGGTTTTGCTATATTGGGAGTTGTCCTTTACCATGTAATGCCGGGGCGGTTTCCGGGCGGCTTTCTCGGAGTCAATATGTTTTTAGTGCTGTCCGGCTATCTGATCTATAAAACATCCGTATGGGACCTGGAACATGGGGAATATGCAGCAGGCAGATTTTATAAAAAACGTTGCATAAGGATTTATCCTCCTCTGCTCATTATGATCGTTGCAGTGTGGGGCATTCTGGCGGTCAGTATGCCGGAGGTGGCAAAGGGCAGGGGCGGTGAAGTTTTAAGCATTGTTGGGGGATATAATAATTTCTGGCAGATCCGGCAGAATGCATCTTATTTTGCAAGGATGAGCCAGCAGTCACCATACACACATCTGTGGGCGATTGCCATAGAAATGCAGTTTTATCTTATGTGGCCGCTGTTGTTTTGGCTTCTTCGTAAACTGAAGAAGCATACATCCATGACGGCTGCGAGAACAGCTGTGCTTGTTCTGGTGATTCTTGGTGGACTTCGTATGAGCATTGTCTATCGTCCGACAGAGGATGTATCAAGGCTTTATTATGGGACAGATACAAGAATATATGCCCTGTTTTTGGGAATGTTTATTGCAATGATTCAGAAGGATGTGATATCTTTTGTACAAAGAAGGCTGCCGTTATGGTTTATAAACAGCCTGACAGCAGCAGGGCTCGTGGTGATGACGGGAGCCTATTTCATAGCGGAAGGGCAGATGCCGTATATATACCAAGGGGGAATGTTTGCAGATGGAATACTTTGTGCACTGATTCTTTTGCTGATTTCAGTGGGAAGTATGGGGAAATGGCTAGACAAAAGTCCCTTTGCTTTAGTAGGAAGAATAAGTTATGAGCTTTATCTGTGGATGTATCCGATCATTTTTCTGTTTGGGTATTATAAGAAAAACTTTGGCCCGGTATCCTGGTGTGTACAGATCATACTGATGGTTTTTGCGGCATCTGCGATGCATGGACTGATGGTATTTTTTCAATATAAGAAAAAACAGAACCCGAAGGGGGATGGTGTTGTCATAGGTTATACCAGCACTGGATTCTCTGTAGCCTGTATTGTACTGGCTGTTTGTGTGATCACTACACATCAGCTGCCGGGGGACGCTGTGAAGGATACTGTCGTAAAAGCACAGGCAATGTCACAGCAACAACACAGGAGGATTGCTGACGAGGTAAAAGCTTCAAAAGAGAAAGCACCGGCCGCCGGGAAAGTGGAAAAAATGAAAAAGGCTCCCTTAGAGAAAACGGATCAAGATGACAATGCCAGCATCCGTGGGCAGAGTATTACCGCAATTGGTGATTCCGTTCTACTTGGTGCTTCCAAGGAAGTAAAGAAAAAGCTACCGGACTGTATGATTGATGCCAAGGTATCCAGACAGGTTATTCAGTCGAAGGATATTGTTAAAGACCTGAAATCAAAAGGAAAATTAGGAGATACGGTCGTGCTTGCTCTGGGAACGAACGGAACCTTTTCCGATGCTGTCGGCAGAGAGCTGATTCGTGCGATTGGAAAGGACCGGAAGATCTATTGGGTCACAGCCTTCGGGGAGCATTTGCAGTGGCAGGAAGAGGCTAATCACCAGATCCGATCCATGGCAGAGCAATACAAAAATGTGCAGATTATTGACTGGGCATCTCTTGCAGAAGGGCACCCAAAGTGGTTTGTATCCGATGGAGTACATCTGACCTCTTCCGGATGCAAAGCCTATGCAAAACTATATTATGATGCAATAGACAAAAACAGCCAGAAATGCATTGTAAAGAATCAGGAGGAATAGACCTGCGGTAGTAAAAGGAGGAAAAAATGGCAGAATCATCATATTATTCAAAGGGGGAACAAATGGCATGGGATGACCGGGAGATTATTGCGCAATTTTTGTGCCGTGATGAGGCTGCCATTAAAAATACTGTGGACAAGTATGAAAGATATTGCAGCTCCATCGCCTATCGTATTTTAGGAAATGGAGAGGATGTCAGGGAGTGCTTGAATGATACCTGGCTGAAGCTGTGGGAGTCCATTCCGCCGACAGTACCTGAGATTTTGTCGGCATATGTGGGAAAAATAACCAGAAATCTGGCAATCAACCGATATGATCATCTGCATGCCGGAAAACGCTGTGGGGACAGTGTGGATCAGCCGTTGGAGGAATTAAAGGAGTGTGCATCGTTGGCACATGATAATGTGAGAGAGGAAATGGACCGGAAGGATCTGGAGGAAGCAATCAACCGGTATCTGGACGGACTGCCGTCAAAAAAACGACAGATCTTTGTCCGAAGGTATTTTTATCTGGATGAGATATACCAGATTGCAGAGCATTTTCATATGACGGAGTCCGCAGTCAAGGTGGGATTGCACCGTATGCGGAAGTCCTTAAAGATACATTTGCAAAAGGAAGGATATCATATTTAGAAACAAGCCTGTGAAAAAATCAGGGCTGAATTAAGAAATGAGGTAATAGTTATGTCAAAGAAAAAGATATTGTGTTATGTTTTATTGACTGCAATGTTAGTCAGTATGTTTGCGGCAGGAGAGGTGTCTGTGGCGGCAGAACAACAGAAGCCGGCATATTCCAATCTTGCAGATGCAAAGTCACGAAAAGAAGTAAGGAGTGCCCTTTTGTCAGCGGGAATCTCTGCCAAAACAGCGGATGCCTGGCTGAAGGATGTTGTAAGCTACAATAAAACCATCAAAAATACCAGTCTGGTAAAAAAAAGCTTCAGAAAGATGGGAAAAAAGCCACCGGTATATAATGAAAACCGGATCAGTAAGCTCTGGCTGAAGAAAAATAAACTGTTTATCGGTTATAACTGCAGGATTACTGCCTATGATCTGATGAAGGACTATATTAAGGTCGGCAATACCAGAAAAGCGAATCCGTCGCAGCTGTTTATGGATCAGGATGCGTTAAAGAATGCACCGACTAAGAAGTTTTCAGGAAAGCAGAGAAAAGCATTTGAGAGTATATTCTCTACGGTGCAGACGAAATATACGAAGAATGTGGCAACACATGCAGCAATTTGGGCAAAGGATTGGAAAAACAAAAAGATTTCTGTTTCCGGCAAGACAAAGGCAACTCTGATCAGCGTCGTTTTGCATTCCAGTTTCAGCAAAACGGAAAATGAACTGTTTGTGGGTCATACCGGTGTGCTGGTGCCGACAAAGAATCATAAATATCTGTTTATTGAAAAGCTGTCATTCCAACTTCCTTATCAGGTAACCCGTTTTGAAAGCAAAAAACAGCTGAATGATTATCTGATGGGAATGTATGACACGGAATGGGGGCAGGATACGGCAAAGCCATTTATTATGGAAAATACAAAGCTGATGAAGGAATATCATGCAGTGTCTGACCGATAGAACGGATAGTAACGAATTTTCAAATGCATGGAATGGAGGAATCAGATGAGCCGAAGAATCAAAAATACAATCAGCAGCAAGGAACTGCTGCAGGCAATGGGAGGAATACGGGACTGCTATGTGAAGGAGGCAGATTATGCTGCTTGTGCTGCTACGAGGAAACAACCTCACAGATGGTATGTTGCTGCCGGCATGGCAGCCATGCTAGCATTGAGTATTCTGCTTCCAAATCTTAATAAAGCAACGGCTTATGCCATGCAGAGCCTGCCGGTGATAGGAGAATACTTTAAGCTGGTTACATTCCGGGAATACCGGTTTGATGATGGAAGGCATAGTGCAGACGTAAAATGGAATAAAATCTATGCAGATAGGGCAGGGATGGATGACTCCGAGGAAACCGGAAAACAGGCGCGCAAATCAGTCAAAGAGATCAATGCGCAGATGGAGCAAAAGACCGAGAAGCTGCTCAAAGAATTTAAGAAGCAGGTCGGGGCGTTGGGCTACTCCTCTCTGACCGTGGATAGCAAGGTGGTCACGAACTCTTCGAAATATTATTGTGTTATGCTGTCTGCGTTTTCCTCCCAGGCAGATGGATACCAGGCGGATGCCTTCTATACGATAGAAAAGAGTACCGGAAACCTGCTGGAATTATCGAATCTGTTCCCGGAGAATGCGGATTATGTAGATGTACTTACGGCACAGATCAAGAAACAGATGCGCCAAAATATGAAAAAGGATGAAAATAATGTGTATTTTCTGGATACAGATACACCGGTAGCATTGTTTGACAAGATTGATGAAAACCAACAGTTTTATATCAATGGAAAAGATGAAATAGTGATCTGCTTTGCAGAGGGGGATGTAGCACCGGCTTCCATGGGAACACTACGTTTTGTTATCCCGCAAAAAGTGGTGAAAGAACTTCAAAAAAATAAACGATGATTCCTATAGGGGGATAGGAGTTGTGATAAAAATCTGTAGGAGGGTATAGCCTGTTTTTATCCGTCATAAGTTGTATGGAACGATAATGAAAGGTAATTGAGAAAAATTCTTAGTTACCTTTTTATTTTGTTTATAGGAGCAGACTAAAGCAGTATCACATTACGATTGAGCGCATTGATACAGAAATATAAGAGCATTTAGGCAATGAAAAGGAACTTTGAGCTAGTAAGTAATCAATAAAGTTGCGGTTGTTAGCAATATGCGGAATTGGCTATCCAGACATTACAGATTGCCCTTGACAGAAATCCTGTAAAAGGAGAAATTATTTTGCATAGTGATCAGGGTTCACAATATACCTCCAGAGCCTTCACAGAATTTTGTGAAGAAAAAGGGATTCGGCAAAGCAGGATGTCCTTATGATAATTCTCCGATGATTTTTTAGTGTAAATGTTACAAAAATGCTTGACCATCTCAGGTACAGAGATTGCAGTGTCAGAAAGAACGAAGTGGATGGTTTAAGTTAAGGAGGTTCAATTAGTTCACCATATCACATTTATTCTGTGTTATACTGTGTTATAGATTTGGAAACTATTGAAAGGGGATGAGTGTCATTGAGCAGGAAAAAAATCAAGCAGATGGGAGCCGTGGCTTTACTAGTTATTCTGATGTTTATTATGGGATGCTTTTTTATAAAAGACGATAAAGTAAAAACATTAGAGAAAAATGATTATGGGAAAACATTAGAGAAAAATGATTATGGGGTGTTTCTGAATGCGGACGCCTCATCTTTGGAACGCTTTAAAAGATATGATCTGATTGTAATTGATGCGCAATATTTTACAAAAAAGGATATCGAATCGCTCCATCAAAATGGAACAAAGGTATATACGTATCTAAATATTGGATCTGTTGAAAACTTCAGGGAATATTATAAAACTTACGAGAAGTTTACAATTGGCAAGTACGAGCATTGGGATGAAGAAAAATGGGTGGATGTGTCTGTCCCGGCATGGCAGAAGTTTATAGAACAGCTTTCTAAGAAACTATTTGAAAAAGGTGTTGACGGTTTTTTTATAGACAATTGTGATGTATATTATTATGCTCCGCGCAAAAGTATTTTTGAGGGTCTTACAGCGATTTTGCAAAACATTATGACATTAAAAAAAGCGGTCATCATCAATGGTGGGGATACATATGTGACAGAATATAGAGAACGCTATGGGGCTGTTGATCATATTATGACAGGTGTAAACCAGGAATCTGTGTGGAGCGGTATCGATTTTGATAAAGGGACATTTAATGAGCAAACAAGGGAAACACGGGAGTATTACAGCAAATATTTGGAAGCTTGCAAAGCAGACGGAATGGAAGTATATCTGTTGGAATATACAACCGACGAAAAACTGATCCCAAAAATAAAAAAATACTGTAAGGAGAAGAACTTCCATTTTTATATTTCTAATTCTCTAGAACTTCAATAATGGTTATACAACAAGTAATCCAAAGATAATACTCTTATTTATCATATGGGTGGGTATATAATGAGAAAAATATTGTTGATGGAGGAGAAAAGGATGGAGCAAGAAATTAGAAACGCGGACCTTTCAGATATGATGTGTGATCTGCTTTATCTGTTAGGGTGTGGTGTTAATGAGAAAATGCCTGCGAAGGCTTATATCAAGACATTTCAGGAAGCATACGACGAAGACAAAATGCAGATGATGTATCGATTTAGCAAGGCTCATTTTGTGGAAGCACTTACCGGAACCGTGTTGAAAAAGGCTGGCGTGAAGCTTCCGACAGAGTGGGAACAGAGTATTGCCAAAGCAATCCGTAAAGTAATCTTATTCGATCGGGAACGTGCAGAGATTTTTTCTTATATGGATGAGCAGAGAATCTGGCATATGCCATTAAAGGGCGTGATATTAAAAGAGTTTTATCCGTCCATCGGCATGCGGCAGATGTCGGACAATGACATTTTGTTTGATAAAGACTATGCGAAGCAGATCCGGGATTACATGATAAGCCGCGGTTATGAGGTCGAAGTTTTTGAGCAGGGAAATCATGATGTCTATGAAAAAGAACCGGTTTATAATTTTGAAATGCATACTTCACTTTACGGAGCGGGTCATCACAATGAGTGGATAAGCTATTATGACAGGATCAAAGACCGTCTGCGTCCGAAAGGAAATCGATCCGAGTATCGCTTTACGGATGAGGATTTCTATGTATATATTATGACGCATATGTTCAAGCACTTTGATGGAAGCGGTACAGGAATCCGTTCTCTATTAGATCAATATGTGTATTTGAATCGGCTGGAAGATTCCCTTGATTTTCCTTATATTGACAAGCAGTGTGAGATCCTTGGTATTGCAGATTTTGAAAAAGAAAATAGGGATCTTTGCAAGAAAGTGTTCCGAATGAATGATATCCTCGCAGAAGAAGGGACGGAAAGATTTCGTCACGCTCTTACGCCGGAAGAGAGTAAGCTGCTTTATTATTATATGACTTCCGGAGCATATGGTACGACAGAGCGCAGAGTAGTAAACAGCATGTCTCAGCATCGGAAAAAAGATGGAAGTATTTCAAAAGCTGCTTATATAATAAAACGACTGTTTCCGGGAAAAGAGCAGTATGATTATTGCCCGGTACTGAAAAGACATCACTGGCTTCTGCCGTTTTACTGGGTGTACCGGGCTGTCCGGATGATTTTCAGTAAGGAGAGGAGAAGCAGGATATTCCAAGAAATAACTATTGTGAAAAAAATCCGACAGGATCAGTAGGAAAAGTGTTGAATAATAATGGACAAATGATGAGCGAATGATGATCATTTCCCCCCAATCCGATATTGACAAGACGATAATCTTTCAGTATGATTGAGACAGCGAGTATCACGGAAAGGGAGGAAGATATGAAACAAAGAAAACGAGGAATAAGGCGGATGTTTGCCGGAGCCATGGCGGTTCTTATGGTGCTGTCAGCAGTGAATGTGAGCGGCTGGGGCGTGATGAATGCGAAGGCGGAGGAGACTGCAGTGCAGGTAAATGATAGTGCTGGAAAGACTGAACAGCAATCCACGGAAGAGGAAGAGTGTAAGCATGAGGGGGTTGAAATAACTTTCAACAGCAACGGTTTCGGGAACTGCCCAAAATGCAATGCAATCGTATATCAGCCTGCTGTTGAAACAACTGACAAATATGATATTGACGATGACAGCATGAAAGAGACTGTTTACGAAATCAGCAATGCAGGTCAGCTTTACTGGTTTGCTGGACTTGTAAACGGCACTCTTGATGGTATTGAACAAAACACATTAGCCAATGCAATTCTGACAGCCAACATCACAGTAAATGATAATCTTCTTGATTCTTTACAATACGATACAGAGGGCAATGTTTCCAACGGAAGTGATTTTATAACCTGGACACCGATTGCAGATTGTATGGAAGATCATATAACACTGTATTCAGGAACGTTTGACGGAAATAATAAAACCGTAAGTGGTTTATACTTTAATGATAATTCAACACGTATTGGATTATTTGGAAGTTCAGAAGCTGATGGTAACATAAAAAATGTTGGAGTTGTTGATTCCTATTTCAAGGGGAATGATTTTGTGGGCGGTGTGTGTGGACGCAATGACGGCACAATCACAAACTGTTATAATGCAGGGAATCTTACCGCTATTAAGTCATCTGCTACTATAGGCGGTATATGTGGATACAATAGTGGCACAGTCACAAACTGTTATAACACAGGAACTGTTACCGCTACCGGCCAAGTAGCTTCTGTAGGTGGTGTGTGTGGCTGTAGTATTGCACCAATTTCAAACTGTTATAACATAGGAACTGTTACTGCTACCAGCTCAGATGCTGATATAAGCGGTATATGTGGATACTATTTTGGGCCAATCAAAAATTGCTATTACCTCGCAGACACAGAAGATGAAAATGGCGGCAAAACCGCCGCACAATTCGCAAGCGGTGAAGTTGCGTATCTCCTGTCACAAGGTTGTACAGTAGGTGAAGGTGAAGATGCCGTAACTTACAGTGGCTCTGTATGGGGACAGGAACTTGGCGAAAATGGTGATACATATCCTGTTCTGAAAAAGGCAGGGGATGCCAAGAATACAGTATATCGGAATGAAACATATCCAGGTTGTGAAGGTAATCCGGGTGATCTGGTCTATTCGTATTCAAATACACAGAAAGATCCGGCTTATGCTGAGCACACTGATGAAGATTTAGATGGCAAATGCGATATTTGTAAGCTGGATTTTAAAACATTTGAACAGCTTGGACTGCTGATTGCCAAAGTAAATAAGAATTTAAGTGATGGAAAGTACGCAGATGTGCAGTACACAACGGCATCCATTGATAACTTACGAACGGCTCTTGTGGCTGCAGAAACTATTACAGAGGCTTCTTCTGATACAGATGTTGCAACAGCCTTTGATAAGCTGCTTGCAGCATCTACAGTAGGTGCAGATGGACTGATAGCGGCAGATCACAATATTGTCATATCATTTGCGGATGCTAAAAGAGGCATAGCATCAGGAAATGGATGGTATGCAAACGGCGATACCGTTACCCTTAAAGTAACACCAAGTGTAGGATACATTTTCAGCAAATGGACAACGGATAAAGCAGGCAATACATCTGTAGGAACAGAGAGTACATATACCTTTACCTTAGGTGCTGATAGTCCGGATGAATATTATGCATGGCTTGACGAGGTAAAATATACAGTGACATGTGAAAGCGTAGAAGGTGGAGCTGGTAAAGCGAGTGAAGAACAGTATGTATATGGACAGATAGCAACAGTGACAGCAGCAGCGAACGATAACTATGAATTTGTAGGCTGGAAGGATAGTTACGGAACAACGGTAAGTACGGATGCTGTTTATAACTTTACAGTGATTGGTGATGCGACATTGACACCGGAATTTGTCAAGGTTAAGACAAATGAAGGAGCAGATATAGCTTATGTGACAGTAAGTTTCTACCATCAGTCAGGAAAGCTTTTGGACAGCCAGAAGGTTGTTTCCGGCGAAGGAAAGATTACCAATACAGTAAATGCACCAACAAAGGTAGGATTTGACTTCCTTGGATGGTCTGCAAAGGCAAGCGGTGCAACAGCAGAAGATGTGGTTGATTTTAAAACTGCAACCTTTAGCGAGAATACCAGTCTTTATCCGGTATTCAAGGCGCAGGATATTACTTATACATTGACAGTAGGTTCACAGACAGAGCAAAAGGCTCCACAGTCTAGTGTTACGGTTACAGCAGATCCGATTGACGGTAAACAGTTTGTGGGTTGGAAAGATGCCAATGGCAATATCGTAAGCTATGATAGCACATATACTTTCATCATCACCGGAGATACCACACTTACGGCATATTATGAGCAGGCAGACAGTGAGGTAGTGAAAGAGCCGACGATAACAATAGTGCAACCAACCTACGAGGATATTACCGGTGGATATAAGATGGCATTTTATTTCAACTATACGGTTCCGGAGGACTGTAAGTTGGTAGATATTGGTATTATCAGAAAGAAGGGTGATCATAAGGCAGATGGAATTACCCTTGAAACAGATGGCGTGTCACAATATTCCGTGTTATCTAAGCTGGGCAGCGAAGGACAGTTCTATTATACAAAATCAAATTATTATGGAACCGGACATACAGTTACGGGATATATGATATATGAGAAGAATGGAATCCGATATACAGTATATAGTGATTCCATATATGGTGTAAAGAATAACAAGTACAGCGAAAATTAAGTTTTGGATAGTTTGGCGCAGAAGATTTTTCTGAGAGTGCTACTTCACAAACGCAGGCGTAGTGGTGGCTACGTCGAGGTTTGGGGAGTAGTGCTATCAGGAAAATAAGCAAGTCAAACTGCCAATTACTTAATATTCGCTGTACAAGTTTAAGTGAAAGGAAGGACAAAGAAATGAAAGAAGCTTATGAAGTAGCAGAAATGGAAATTATTGAATTTGAAACAGAAGATGTGATTACTACCAGTGGCGGTGGTCAGATTGGTGGCGGTGATGAAGGCTTCGGAGACTAAGAATACCATTATTCAGGGGGCGGCGGTGCAAACCGCCGCTTTTTCCAAATAACAGAGAAGCTATTTAAATTATTTAGCACAGTAACGGGTATTTATAAATGGCTGTCATTATCAACCAGTACAGAGGAGATTGATTGTGAAGATAAAAAATATGATTTTAACAGCAGTATGTATTTGCTTCCTTTGCCTGTTTGGAAGTGTACAGGTGTATGCGACAGAATATTATGGAAATTTTCAATACGAAGATAATGGAGAAAACGTATCAATTTATGCATATAATGGAAGCGACAAAGAGGTTACCATTCCTGCCTATATTAACGACAAGGCGGTAACAGAAATCAATGATTATGCATTTTTATTATGTAATTCGGTAGAGAAGATCATCGTACCATCTACAGTTACGACAATTCATGCAAATGCATTTTCTGGTGCCGGAAATCTAAAGAGTGTGGTACTTGCTTCCTCAGATACCCAAATCGAGGATTCCAATGGGAATACGGATAAGAAGGACACAGATGAAAACGGAAACAATAATAGTCAAAGCAACAACACAGGGGATTCGACCAGCTCAAAGGATAATAAGACCGATACAAAGAATACAGGAGGTAACAGTACCTCGACAGCTAATGTTACACCACAGTATAAAGTGACTGTAGATTCCTCTGTAGATACAGCCGCAGAGGAAAAGAAACTTGCGGAGCAGTACAAGAAAGAAAACAAGACAGATGACGGCGCTACAGTACAAAATCGTGGTACAGAAAAGCAGAGTGGTGGCACAGAGATTGCAGGAATTGACGAGGGCATAGATGCCGACGAAAATACCATCGGCTCAAATGCAGATACAGCCTCCGAAAAATCACATAGTATTCCGGTGCGGGGAATTATATTGATAGTAATTGCGGCAGCGATTGCAGTGACAGGAATGGCTTTATTTATCCGGAAGAAAAAGAAACAGAAGTAGAATTATAATTTGAATGCAATCAGAGGTCGCATATGAAGAACTTTACAATCCGTCTGGCAGGACAGTATTTTACCATCTGTCCTGTCTGTGATTATATCAGAGAATATTGCAAAGATTATATGGTGGCAGATGTTCAAAGGGGTACAGCTACAGAAACTAGTGGAGCTGTGTCACCGGTTTATTTCACGATTGCCACCACGCAGTCCGATATCGACTTTGAGCGTGAGAAATCCGCCAGAGAAGATATCAAAGAGGGCATTCCTATCAGGCATTTTTCCGATGCCTACTTAGAGACACTTGCGGTCTATCGCAAGATTGCAGACCGCCTTTTATCCTGTGATACTCTGCTTTTTCATGGCTCGGTCATTGCAGTAGATGGCGAAGGCTATCTTTTTACAGCGAAAAGCGGTACCGGCAAGTCCACTCACACACGACTGTGGAGAGAGTATTTCGGGGAGCGTGCCGTCTTGGTAAACGATGACAAGCCGCTTCTTCATATCACAGACTCCGGCATGACCGCATATGGTACACCCTGGGATGGCAAGCACAGACTAAGCACGAATATTGCAGTACCGCTAAAGGGCATCTGCATATTGACAAGAGATACCACAAATCATATCGAACCGGCAGAGCCACATGCCGCATATCCGATGATTGTCCAGCAGACGAACCGCAGCTTATCAGCGGACGGAATGAAGCAGACACTTTCCCTTATAGATAGGATGCTTAATGTAATGCCGGTCTACCGGCTTGGCTGCAACATGGATATCGAGGCTGCAAAGGTTGCTTATGAAGGAATGAATAGACTTAAGAAACAGGAGGAATCATAGATGAGATTAAAAGATACATTTATCACACACGACAGCGATGGAGAGCAGGTACTAATTGATGTAACCAGCTCCTTTGCCGGACTTGTCAGAAGCAACAAGTCAGCGGCTTTTATTGTGGAGTGCCTGAAAACAGATAGTACCAAAGAGCAGATTGTTGAGGCAATGTATGAAAAGTACGATGCTCCGAAGGATGTGCTGCAAAAGGATGTGGAGTCAATTGTGGAGAAGCTGCGTGGCATTGGAGCGATAGAGGAATGACCAGATTATCTTATGAGGAATATCTACGTAAATTCCATACTCTCACATACAAAAATGTAGGAGTGAGTATGCTGCCGCTGTTAAAGCAGGGACGGGACTCTTTCACGGTGCGTGAGGTGAAGCAGGGCGAAAGCTGTAAGCTATGGGATGTCGTGTTGTATAAAAGAGGCACAGACCAGTATGTGCTTCACAGAATTATCAAGGTATATGAAGATTTCTATGATATCCTTGGTGATAACTGCATTGGGATAGAGAGTGGAATCCCTAAAATAGATGTTATTGGTGTGATGACAGACTTTGCCCACAAAGGGAAGCAGTACAAGACCGATGACATAAGATACCGATTGTATGTGTGGCTGTGGTGCAGACCATATAAGCTGCGGATATTTTTGAAGAAAATCAGAATGAGATTACAATCTGTTTTGAGAAAAAAGAGAGAAAAATGAATCGAAGTTGGTGTGATTATTTATGAAAAAAACGAACAAATCCGCCCTGCACTTTATCAACGAGGTCGCAGGCAAAAGCAGATTATATATCATATTCCTGCTGTTTTTGCAGATGGTACTTGGCATCAGCAGTGTTTTTTATGCTCTGCTCCTGCGTGGACTGATTGATGGGGCAGTGGCACATGACAGCTCCAAAATGATTACCTATTGTGTCCTCTTTGCGGCACTTGAGGTGGGGCAGATTGCACTCCGGGCAGTTCTTCGGTTCTTAGAAGAATACGCTAAGGCAACCTATGAGAATACATTCAAAAGCAGGCTGTTTGCAGGGCTTCTTACACACAATTATGGAGCAGTCACCGCAATCCATTCTGGTGAGTGGATGAACCGCCTGACATCAGATACTGTTGTCGTGTCAGAGGGGCTTGCCACGATTGTGCCGGGCGTAGCCGGAATGGTAACGAAGATGGCAGGAGCACTTGTGGTAATCCTTATTATGGAACCGAGGTTTGCCTATATCCTTGTGCCGGGTGGAATACTTCTGGTGCTGCTTACTTATATTTTCAGAAAGCAGTTAAAAAAGCTGCACAAGCAGATGCAGGAAAAGGATGGATTTGTCCGTATCTTCTTGCAGGAGCATCTTGGCAGTCTGATGATCGTCAAAGCATTTGGCAAGGAAGCGGATAGTCTTACTGAGGCGGAAAGCCATATGAGCGAGCACAAGAAAGCCCGCATGCGTAAGAATCATTTTTCTAATGTGTGCAATATCGGCTTTGGAGCAGTTATGAACGGAGCTTATGTGCTTGGAGCAGTCTATGGAGCTTTTAGTATCTATGGTGGCACTATGACCTACGGTACATTTATGGCGATGCTTCAGCTTATCAGCCAGATACAGAATCCGTTTGCCAATATCACAGGCTATCTGCCGAAGTATTTCGCTATGCTTGCGAGTGCGGAGAGGCTGATGGAGATTGAGGCGTATGCTGAGGATGAAGTAAAATATATTCCGTATAACAGCACTTTCGGCTTGTCGCATGTGGATTTTACATACCTTCCGCCGGTCATTACCGAGGGAGACACGATCATGCCAATCGTATTAAAGGATTACAGCCTTATGATACGAAAGAGCGAGTTTGTGGCATTTACCGGTCCGAGTGGCTGTGGCAAAAGTACTGTGTTAAAGCTTATGATGGGCTTGTATGCAGTGGATGACGGAGAAGTGTATGGCTGTGACCGTTCCATGTTTGCCTATGTTCCACAGGGCAATCAGCTTATGAGTGGAAGTATCCGGGATATCATTACATTTTCAGATAAGAACAGAGCAGGAGATGAAGCAGGCATTCACAGAGCTCTACAGATTGCCTGTGCGGATGGCTTTATCGCAGAACTGGAGCATGGGATTGATACGTTGCTTGGAGAGCGTGGCTTGGGACTATCCGAAGGACAGATGCAGAGGCTTGCGATTGCAAGGGCAATTTATTCCGACCGACCGGTACTTCTTCTGGATGAAGCTACAAGTGCACTGGATGCCGGAACGGAAGAAGCAGTTCTTGGGAATCTTCGCAGCATGACGGATAAGACAGTGATCATTGTAACTCACCGTCCGGCTGCACTTAAGCTGTGTGACAGGCAGGTTGCATTTGGGGAAGAAAAGTAACGGTGAATCAGATGTGTCTTATCGAAGCTGGATTGTGAAAATTGTCCGGCAATAACAAAAGAGTGGAAAATAGTGATTGATAAGAGAAAGGTGAGATCATGAAATTTCACTCTTTTTTTTATATGCATTTCCCCATTCAACCATAGAATCAAGAATCGGTTTAGGGGTTTTGCCTAAATCACTTAAGGCATATTCTACATGGGGAGGAACTTCAGGATATACAGTTCGTGTAATGATACCATCTCAGACTGAGTCTTGACCAGGCAATTGTTCCGGAAAGTTTTGGTGACAGAGCAGTAGGCATACAAGCGGATATGGCGGAGAGTATAAAAGATATTGTGGAGGAAGTGAAACGTAAGCTATTATGACGCATATGTTCAAACACTTTGATGGAAGCGGTACAGGGATCCGTTCTCTATTGGATCAATATGTGTATTTGAATCGGCTGGAAGATTCCCTTGATTTTCCTTATATTGACAAGCAGTGTGAGATCCTTGGTACCGCAGATTTTGAAAAAGAAAATAGGGATCTTTGCAAGAAAGTGTTGAATTATAATGGATAAATGATGAGCGAATGATAATCATTTTCCCCCTATCCGATATTGACAAGACAATAATCTTTCAGTATGATTGAGACAGCGAGTATCACGGAAAGGATTATTTTATGAATGAGACACAGATAAAAAGTAGTATGAAGGATAACAGACGAAAAGCAATTATCAATGCTGCGTTTCAAATTTTTGTAGAGAAGAAAATTGAGCCGGTCAGCATGGGAGAGATTGCAGAGGCGGCAGGAGTAGGACGTGCGACATTATTCCGCTATTATCCGAATAAGCTGGAGTTAGTGATCGCGGTGTGTGCTGCCAAATGGAAAGAGTATCTGGATGCACTGGATGCGAAGCGTCCGCTTACATCGATTGGAGATATTCCGGCAATTGATAGGTTTACTTTCACGCTGGATAGTTATATCGAAATGTACCAGCATCACAAGGATTTATTGCAGTATAATGACAATTTCAACCATTATGTCACCCATGAGAAAGTAGAGGAGAAACAGCTTGAGGAGTTTCATGCATCCCTTTATTCGGTCGATACGAGACTGGAATGGATGTATGAGAAGGCAAAGGAGGATCACACATTTCGTACGGATATTCCGAAGGAGGAATTTTTTCGTGTGACAGTGCATACAATGATGACGGTTTGTACGTACTGTGCCAGCGGATTTATCTGGGGATCAGAGGACAACAAGGATTATACCCCGGAGTTACGCAGGATTAAGGAAATGATCTTAAATTATGCGAAAATCTCTGAATGACAGAATCTTCTAAACGAAGAATTTCGAGAGTACATCGCAGGGAAAGGGAGGAAGATATGAAACAAAGAAAACGAGGAATAAGGCGGATGTTTGCCGGAGCCATGGCGGCTCTTATGATGCTGTCAGTGGTGGATGTCAGCGGCTGGGGCGTGATGAATGCGAAGGCGGAGGAGACTGCGGAAATTACTTTGGCAGAAAATGCCCCTCAGTATCTGTATGTAGGCGATGGCACTACTATAGCAGTTATTTGGGATGGAAAACTTCAAGACGATGGAAAAGATAATAAGAATACAATATATCAGGGAAATGGTTGGTATTATGACGGTGAAGAGAATCAGTTGGTACTGCAAGGTGTGTCTATTACTAATTTGAGTTGCGATAGGGATCTTTCGATTCTGTTATCAGGAACCAATAACGTGGAGCAGTATATTCAAATTGAACCGGGAAATAGTGAGAATGAGCATACTTTGACAATAAAGAGTGATAATAACGGAAGTCTGAATTGTGAAAGTATCCTTGCAGGAAGCACAAGGAAGCCACGTAACCTAAGTATAATGGGAGCAACGGTGGAAACTTCCGAGATCAGATGTCATGGGAGTTTAGCGATTGAAAATAGTCATATTGCTGTGAACAATAATCAAATTAATGATGCAATTTTGGGTAATACAGTAAGTATAAAGGATAGTTATGTTAAAGCTAAGAGTACCGAGGATATGGCGGGGGCAATTTCATCAAAGAATGGAATTACCATATCAGACAGCCAGATTCTGGCGGAAATTGGTAAAACATATGAAGCATATCCAGAAGATTCTGTAATAAAAAATGTTGATAGTAGCAACTCTGTCATTACCAAGAAATGGAAAGACTATGAGACTGATGCTACTGTAACAAAAACATATGTATATGGTAAAGCCACTTTAAAAGAAGATTTAACGATTGCAAGTGGGGAAAGCATTGGATTTGAGAGTGGTGCGAGCATTACCAATCCGGAGAAACTCACTTTGGCAGATGGTGCGAGTCTTTTGGTAAATGGAGAAGAGCATACACATAACAAAGACGGTGATGTTACATATACTTGGAAAGATGACAAAGAACATATAAAAAATGTGGCATGCAAGGACTGCCCGATCGGATATGTGACGAAAGAAACGGAATCTCACAGCATTGGCGAGAATGGTTTCTGTGCCTGTAATGAGGTATACCAGCCGGCAGAGCTTACCACAGACAAGTATGATATAGATGGGGACGATAGCAAGGATGCGGTTTATGAGATCAGTAATGCAGGTCAGCTTTACTGGTTTGCAGGACTTGTAAATGGTACACTTTCGAGTGTGACGCAGAAGACATCAGCAAATGCAGTCCTGACAGCGGATATTGTTGTGAATAAAAATGTTCTGAAGTCGGATGGAACAGTAAATGAGGGAACATTCAAGGAATGGACACCGATTGGAAATACTTGTAATGGCTCGTATAGTCCATACACTGGTATATTTGAAGGTCAAAACCACACAATCAGTGGATTGTATTTTAAGCAAGAGAATACATCTGAGGTAGGCTTCTTTGGTTATAACGGAGGTAAGATTTCAAATGTAGGAATTTTAAATTCTTATTTCTGTGGTTTTAGCCGGGTTGGAGGCGTGTGTGGATATAATAGTTCAACAATTACCAATTGTTATAATAAAGGCGTAGTTGATGGAACAGCAGATGGTGCCAGTTCTTTTGGAGGTGTGTGTGGATGCAATTTAGGAATCCTTACAAACTGCTATAACACAGGGATTATTAAAGGTCAATCATTTGTAGGAGGAGTGAGCGGAGATAATAACAAAACAATTACAAACTGCTATAACACCGGGATTGTCAGTGGCCAATCATATGTAGGAGGAATTGACGGAGATAATAGCGGAACAATTACAAACTGTAATAACGAAGGCAAAGTCAGTGGAACAGAAGATTCTGTAGGAGGAGTGAGCGGAGATAATAACAAAACAATTACAAACTGCTATAATACAGGGATTGTCAGTGGTCAATCATATGTAGGAGGAGTGAACGGATATAATAAAAACGGGACCATCATAAACTGTTATACCACAAGCGAGGTCAATGGAACAGGCTCACATGTTGGTGGTGTGATTGGAATGAATTTAAGTAATGGAACCATCACAAACTGTTATTATGACAGCACCATTTATACTGGAAATGCGATAGGCGCGAATAGCGGAACGGCCACAAAAGTCGAAGGCAAAACGACAGATGAGTTTAAGACCGGTGAAGTTGCGTATCTCTTACAGCTTGACCAGTCCGATGAAGTATGGGGACAGACCATCGGAACAGATACCTATCCGACCTTAGGTGGGGCTAAAGTTTATAAGAACGCTATTTATAACGGATGTGAGGGCAAACCGGGAGAGCCGGTATCTTATGCGTATTCGAATACAGAGAAGAATACCTATGGTGACCATCCGGATGCGGATAATGATGGAAAATGTGATGACTGTGGTGCGATCATAGATGGCATCGGCGCTAAGCTTGCCGGTTATTCCTTAAGTCTTACCGGTAATATCGGCGTCAACTTCTATATGGAGTTGTCGAATAAGATTATCGCAGATAAGGATGCGTATATGCAGTTTACTCTTCCGAATGGAACTGTTACGAAGGTGCCTGTTTCCGCGGCACAGACGAACGTCACAATCGAAGAAGGAACAACCTATTACAGATTTCCATGCGAGGTAGCATCCTATGAGATGACACAGGATATCAAGGCACAGATGTTTGATGGAAATGGAAAGTGCGGCAAAGAATATACCTATACCGTCAGAGACTATGCACAATATTTAATTGATCATGTTGATTTGTATCAGGATGCCTATCCCTTCGCTGTGGCGATGTTGAATTATGGTGCCTGCTCACAGAAGTATTTTAATAAGGCGGTGGATGAGCTGGCAAATAAGTATTTAAATGATAATGAGTTGGAAATACTGGATCGATTTGAGGGTTATATTGATAATTTTGTTGCAAATAAGGCTGAAAATAAAGTGCTTGGACAATTTGCCGGACTTAGCATGGTATTGAAATCGGAAACTACATTGAATATCTTCTATGAACCGAAGGAAGGAATCGATGTGTCAAAGCTGAATTTTATCGTAGACGGAAAAGAAATCACACCGGTGAAACGAGGTCAGTATTATATTCTGTCTCTGGAAAACATCAAGGCAAATGAGTTAGGAAATTCAAAAAAGTTTACCGTAACTGATGGTACGAACACATTGAGTGGAGATTACTGTGCGATGATGTACTGTTATCAGGTATTACAAGCTCAGGAGGGGACTTATGAGGATGCTCTGGTGACACTGGTGAAAGCATTTTCCAATTATGCATATACCGCGCAGTCTATATGCCAATCCAATTAGTAAGTGAACGATCAAGGTAACCGAATAGCAAGAGTACATAGATATTAACACAGAATTTATTTGAAAATGAAAGGAGTATCAGATTATGAAAGAGAGATATGAAGTACCGGAGATGGAGATTGTAGAGTTTGAAACAGAGGATATTATTACAACAAGTGGTGATCCGGAGACGCCTTTTGTACCGTTTTCCGAAAAATAATGAAGATAATGTTAGGAGACCGGCTATGAAAAATAAGAAAAAAACAATGATTATTACGGCGATTGGTCTTGTGGTTATGCTGGCAGTCATTGTCGCTGCGGTAGTGATGAGGCAGTCTGGTCAAAATACTGCAAAGGAATCGGATAGGTCAGAACAGACAGCAACAGATCCGACATCTTTGGATGACAATATGCCATTCAAAGCTTCATCCGATCAGAAGGATGATACGAGCAGGGATAGCGGTAAGAATGATTCAGATAACAAAAATTCCGGTAACAAGGATTCTGACAGCAAGGATTTTGACAGCAAGGATTCCGGTAACAAGGATTCCGGCAGTAAAAATAACGATAGCATAGATTCCGGCAACAAGGATTCTGGCAGCAAAAATAACGATAGCATAGATTCTGACAGCAAGGATTCCGGCAACAAGGATTTTGACAGCAAGGATTCCGGCAGTAAAAATAACGATAGCATAGATTCTGGCAGTAAGGATAGCGGTGAGAAAGATTCGGATACGATTGAGCTTCCGTTTGTTCCGGCAGAATAGAATGGTGTCGCGAAAGGTGGCATTGTGAGGAAGGATCGGAGGGGATCGGTGAAAGAAAAAAGTACACTTACATGGCTTAGAAAAGTGACAAAGAAATACCGTTCCTTTGTTGTACTGTTGACCATATTTGAAATTTGTATCCCATAGGTTGCCTGCGTTGGAGATCTGCAGCAAACGGCTTCATTTTGAAGAGGGAATTACGCTAGATCATTCCTTTCGTCCGTAGATTTCACGGTATTGACGCAGAGTGTATCCGGTGTGCTTTTTGAATTGGGTTCCCAAGTGGCTTTGCGATGAAAATCCCAGATAAGTTGCGATCTCTATATAGGAATAATCGGAATAGATCAGTAGATTTTTGGCACGGTTGATCTTCTCCTGAAGAATGTAACCGGATATACTGATCCCTTCGCATTCCTTGAATAGCTGGGAGAGGTAGTTGGGGTTACAGTCTGCTTCAGCAGCCAAATCTTCCAGTGTGATCCGGTCATGTAAATGAGAAAAGATAAAATCCTTGCATTTATTAATGCGGGGATTTTTCTGTTTTTTCAAAATGCCTTTCTGCTTCTCTTTGATCTCATGAACCATTTCAGCATATTGAAATTCTGCTTTGTGGGCAAGGGGAGCGACAAGGGCAAGATCCTTGCACTCTTCGATCTGTTGGATGTAGGAATCGCTCAGAGAAAAGGAAATTTCCGGAGAGAGGCCTCCGCGGATCGCAGCACGGCTTGCGAGAGTGACCAGAACAATACCGAGATTTTTGAGATTGCGCAAGGGGTCCTTTGCAAGAGTGCCGATTGTTCCGTCATAATCCTCTTGCATGCTTTTTTCTAGTTGGATCAGATCACCGTTTTCGATGCTGCCAAATTCCCGCATCTCCTGATCGTAGGGATTGTGATGGACATTATTTTCATGGTTTTCAAATAGTATATCGTTAAAGTGTTTTTGTACTTTTCCCGTATGGTCATGATTGAGGCAGTTAGTCTCTATGATCTGCTCGGTTGTTGATTCTACTCCGGTGATCATATGGTTCAGAAACAATATATCTTCCAGGTAGTCATCCGGATTGACCTGTGGAACGTATTTTTCAATTTCTTCTTCTAATATTAGTTCGTTGTAGTCGCAGTTCAGATAAACAGGAGAGGCAAAACTGACAGGACCGACAATATAAATAGCATTGCGGCCTGTAACGATGCCGTAAATATCTTTTTGCCGGATGGATCTTAGACAAGGAACTCCCTGTGGCAGTGATTCCAGTAAAAAGCCCAGAAACTCCTTGTCTTTGATATAGGTATCCTGAAAAGCAAGGACTTTGCAGCAGGAAAAAGTAATTTCCCCGTCGATGGTTAATTTATATGCATGAGTGTGCAATTTTTTGGAAAGATATTGAAGTAAAATGGTATCTTGCATCATGGTTTCCTCCTATTCTGTCATGTTATAGATGAAGTATATCATATTATCTGATAATTATGTTATAAATCTAATATTTTTAATATAAATGAGCCCGTTTCCATCATAAAATATGGTCACAAGTTAAGAAACAACCGAAACGGAATATCTAAAAAGAAAGAAAGGTAGGGTGAACATTTATGAAAGTGAAGGGTGTTAATTTAGGAAACTGGCTTGTTCTGGAAAAGTGGATGAATCCGGCATTGTTTGAAGGAACCACGGCAGAGGATGAGTATTGGCTTCCAAGACAGTTGTCAAAAGAAGTGTATGAGGCAAGGATCAAGATCCATCGCAGTGAGTACATTACGGAGCGTGATTTTGTAACGATTAAATCATGGGGATTGGATGCGGTTCGTATTCCGGTACCATATTTTATCTTTGGAGACAGAGAGCCATTTATTGGATGCATTGAGGATCTGGACAAGGCATTCAACTGGGCTGAAAAATATGGTTTGAAGATACTGATCGATCTGCACACTGCACCGGACGGACAGAATGGATCTGATAACGGCGGAATCTGCGGCGTGTGTAAATGGGCACAGAATCCGGAAGAGGTGGAATTTGTTCATACCGTATTGGAACGACTGGCACAAAGATACGGACACAGAGAAGGACTTTGGGGGATTGAGCTGATCAATGAGCCGGCATTGCAGGGAGCATGGGAGCTTCTCAATATCCAGAAGAGATATCCACCGGTAGACGAGGAGATGGCGAAAGGAAGCGCTCCGATCACAGTGGAATTCATCCGGAAGTTTTATCTGGATGCGTATGACCGCATTGAAAAATATCTGTCAGAGGATAAATATATCGTTATTCACGACGGATTCGAACTTACTATTTGGAAAGATTTTATGCGGGAAGAAAAGTATAAAAATGTCGTTCTGGATACCCATCAATATTTGATGATGGCAGAAATGATGGGATGTGAGCAGACAGTAGAAGGATACGAAAAATATGTGAAAGAGCACTTCATGAAGGAGATCGAGGAAATGCAGCAGTATTTCCCGGTTATCTGCGGTGAGTGGTGTCTGTTTAATTCTCTTGCCTGTGGTTGGGATACTAAGGGAGGACAGACCGTTCTTAACGGACTGGAAGGTGCTTCTGTGGAGACATATACTCCGGAGCAGAAAAAGGAAATCTATCAGGCGGTTGCAAAAATGCAGAAAGAGGCCTGGGATAAGGGATCTGGATATTTTTACTGGAGTTATAAGTTGCTTACAGATACAGTCAACACAGATGGCTGGGTCGGCTGGGACAGCTGGGATCTGGGACGTTGTGTTGATTTTGGATGGTTTCCGTTAGATAAATAAATTACAAAATAGGAGGTAACAAGTATGAATGATAATAAGATGAATCCAAATGCAAGACTTACCTTTTTAGAGCGTTTTGCTTATGGTATAGGAGATTATGCAGGAAATTTAGTATATTCTGCAATTAGTGCATTTTTGTTGGTATATTACACGAATGTGGTGGGAGCCAGTGCAGCAGCAGCCGCTTCGATCATTGCAATTTCAAAAATATTTGATGGTATTTCAGATCTGGTAATGGGATATATTATTGATCATACCCATAGTAAATGGGGAAAAGCTCGTCCATGGATCGCCAGATTATGTATTCCGCTGGCTGTGTGTACGGTTCTGATGTTTACCGTTCCGGCATCATTTGTTGGCAAGACACAGTTAGCTTATATGTTCCTAACATATAACTTGGTATCCACGATCTTCTATACAGGAATCAATGTTCCGTATGCTACGCTTAACGGATTGATGACAACCAACCAGTATGAGAGAGGTCTTCTTGGCAACTTCCGTAACCTTTTGGCAACGGCAGGTACGATGACGATCAACACGGTCGTATTAAAGATGACAGCAGCTTTTGGTGGTGGAGATGTTTATTCCCAGAAGGGTTGGACGCTGACATTTATCGTTTTGATGATCGTATTTGTAATCTTGAATATGTTCACATTCTTTATGTGTAAAGAACGTGTCGTAGAGAGTGGTTCCGATCAGAAAGAAACAAAGGAGAATCGGATTTCTTTCTTCAAGGGGATCAAGGGATTATTTGTAAATAAGTACTGGGTACTGCTTGTAATCGCAATCTTTGCAATGTACTTTATGATGTCTTGTTTCTTCGGATCAGCTGTATATTTTGCACAATATAATGTTGGAAATGCCGGAAAATATGCAATTATTTCAAACTGTCTGTCCATGGCACAGATCGCATTTCTGTTTGTGACACCGTTTATCATGAAAAAGGTTTCCAAGAAAAATCTGTTTATGTGTGGAATGGCTGTTTCCGGAATCGGATTCCTTCTCTCCGGTTTTACAACAAATGTAACACTTACCTGTGTATTATCTGTTGTAAAGGGTATGGGATTTGCTTGTGGAGGAGCATCCATGTTTGGTCTTTTGCAGGATGCGATCACTTATGGAGAGTGGTACAACGGTTATGGTACTGCCGGCATGGGCAACGCAGCTTCCTCTTTCTGTATGAAAGTTGGATCCGGTATCGGTACTGCAGCACTGGGCTGGGTTTTAGGTTTCGGTGGATTTGATGCAAAGAATGCAGTACAGTCGGCAAAAGCATTGGCTGCGATCAACTGGTCCTTTGCTTGGATCCCATTTATAATGGTTGTGATCGTCGTAATCTGCATGGTATTCTTTGATCTGGATAAGAAATACGATCAGGTTATCGCAGATCTGGAGCAGGGAAAGCATCGTAACGATCAGTAGTAATTTGTAATCTGACAGAAAGTGTGCATTCACTGTACAATGTAAAAGTAAAAAAGACCTTCCGAGATCATTATGGTTTTGGAAGGTCTGTCTTATATGAAGCTATGTGTGATGGAGGAATGTTATGAAAGATTTAGAAAGAAATGATATAATGTTTGGCGCAGCATATTATCCGGAGTATATGCCCTACGAACGTTTACAGGAGGATATTGCCATGATGCAGGAGGCAGGTATGAATACTGTCCGTATTGCCGAGTCGACCTGGAGCACTTTGGAACCGGTCGAGGGGAAATTCGATTTTTCTTATGTTGACAAAGTTCTTGCAGCGGTAGAAAAAGCCGGGATGTATGCAGTGATCGGGACACCTACTTATGCCATTCCTTCCTGGCTGGAAAAGAAATGCCCGGAGGTGATGGTATTTAATGGTTACACCAGAGCAAAATATGGACGGCGCCAGATCATGGATATTGTTCATCCGGTGTTTCGGCAGTGTGCTGAAAATGTGATTTGCAGATTGCTCGAACATACAGCGAAGAATCCGTGTGTTATCGGCTATCAGATTGATAACGAGACAAAACATTACGGCACTGCTTCTCCTGAGGTACAGGCAATGTTCGTGGAGTATCTTAAAGAGCAGTTTCATACGACAGAGCGGTTAAATGATGTGTTTGGACTGCGTTATTGGAGTAATTCGATCCATGACTGGTCAGATTTTCCGGATATGGCCGGATGTATTCACGGCGGGCTTGCCAGTGAATTTGCCAAATTTCAGAGGAGTCTGGCGGCAGAATATCTGATGTGGCAGTCTGACATCGTAAAGAAATATAAGAGGCAGGATCAGTTCATTACACATAATTTTGATTTCGAATGGAAGAAATTCGGAGCGGATATTGCACAGGATGGATATTCTTATGGAGTGCAGCCGGACATAAATCATTATGAAGCGTCTAAGGCAGTAACGATTGCAGGAACGGATATTTACCATCCGACACAAGATGATCTGACTGGGGCAGAAATTGCATTTGGCGGCGATGCTATCCGCACTTTGAAGGATAGCTCCTATTTGGTGTTGGAATGCCAGGCACAGGCATTTAAATACTGGACGCCGTATCCGGGGCAGCTGCGACTGCAGGGATACAGTCATCTGGCAAGTGGTGCCGAAGGAATCATGTACTGGAACTGGCATTCTATTCATAACGGGTATGAGACATATTGGAAAGGTGTTTTAAGCCATGATCTTGCTGTGAATCCTGCTTATGAAGAAGCCGGAATGTTTGGAAGAGAGATAGCAGGAATCGGAAAGGATGTCCTGTGCATTTCAAGAAAAAGCCCGGTGGCATTGGTAGTAGATAATCAATCATTAACCAGTTTCCGGTGGTTTCCAATTGACAAGGATTTAAGCTATAACGATGTGGTACGCCGGATGTATGACTGCCTGTATGAAATGAATATTCCGTGTGATGTGATAGATATTCATCAGATGGAAGAACGCTTTGAGCAGAAGGATAAGCCATATCAGATGATCGTTACTCCTGCGTTATACAGTGTTTCAGATACCTTTATACAGAAACTAAAGAAATATGTACAGTCAGGGGGTGTGCTTGTCAGCTCCTTTAAGTCCTTTGTGTCAGATCGTCATTTAAGCGTGTATCCGGATGCGCAGCCTCATGGTATGACCGAGTGCTTCGGTATGAGCTATAACCAGTTTACTGAGCCTGGGCGGATCAAGGTTGCCGGAGAACAGGTTTTATATTTTGCAGAATTGCTAAAACCGGACAGTGCTCAAGTAATGGAACAATATGAGCATAAATACTGGGGAAAATATGCGGCGGTTACAAAGAATTCTTTTGGTCAGGGATATGGATATTATGTCGGTTGTTACGTAACAAAGGACAAGCTGAAAGAAATATTGAAGGATGCCATAGCATGTGCCCACATTGACAATTATTTTAAGGATAATATTATGTGGCCGGTGATCGTTCGCAGTGGGATCAATGATAAACATGAGAAGATCCACTATATTCTTCACTACAGCGAAGATGAGAAAGAGATTCCATGTCCTTTTGAAATGGTGGAAGATATTCTTACCGGACAGTGTTATAAAAAGGAGCAGAGTCTGCCGTTGAAAGACTGGGGTGTTATGATTCTGCGGGAGAAGGAAGGAGGAAAAGAATGAAGCTGACTTATGTAGAAAGTGTTGGAGTAAAAAAGCTTGAACAATATGAAAAAACAGTAGAATTTGTTGATGATGACGGTGTGGAGGATCAGGTGATAAACGTTTATCCGCAGGTGAAATACCAGAGCTTTGAAGGATTTGGCGGAGCTATTACGGATGCGGCAGGTTATGTGTTTCAACAGTTGGATCCGGAGCAGCAAGAAAGACTTCTTACGATGTATTTTCATCCGGACCATATGAATTACCGGAAGGTGAGGATCCATATGGACAGCTGTGATTTTTCAACACATTTGTATTCTGCCATATGCGATCCGCTGGATCAGGATCTGGAATCATTCGATTTTTCGGACACAGAGAAATATATTCTTTCGCTTCTTGCTGCCGCGCAGAAGATGGCACAAAAACCATTAAAGATCATGTTGTCTCCATGGTCACCGCCTGAATTTATGAAGACAAATGATTCGCGAAAAAATGGTGGAAGCTTAAAAAAGGAATATTATCCGTTATGGGCAAAATGTATCTGCCGTTATATCACAGAGTTTGAAAAACGTGGCTATGAGGTGGAGCGTATATCAATACAAAATGAACCAAAGGCTGTCCAGCTCTGGGACTCCTGCGTGTATTCTGCAGAGCAGGAAAAAGAATTTCTTACGGATCATTTATACCCGGCGATGAAGCAGGCCGGTCTGGAGCATGTAGAGATCTTTATATGGGATCACAACAAGGAACGTGTTTTTGAAAGAGCCTGCGATCTGATCGATGCGACAACAGATGGCATGATTGCCGGAACGGCATTTCATTGGTACAGTGGGGATCATTTTGAGGCATTGGATCTGGTACGACAGCAGTTCCCGGATAAAAAGCTTATTTTGTCTGAAAGCTGCCTGGAATACAACAAGTTTGATTCTGCTGCAGAATCGGTCAATGCCGGTCGACTCGCTCATGATATGATTGGAAATTTGAATCATGGTCTGAATGCATTTTATGACTGGAACATCCTCTTAAATAAAGAGGGGGGACCAAATCATGTGGGAAACTATTGTGATGCACCGTTCTTGTTTGATGAGGAACGCAAGGAATTGTTGCAGAGGATGAGTGCGGATTACTACTGGCATTTTGCGCATTTTATCCAACCGGGTGCAGTGCGTCTTGGCTTTAGCAGATATACCGATGGGATAGATGTCACTGCATGGGAAAATCCGGATGGCCGGATCGTATTGATCCTGTTAAACCGTGGAGAAGAAGCAGTACCGGTTCATATACGGATTTCCGGAAAAGAAACAGAAATTGTTCTGTCTGCCCACAGTATAGTCAGTGGTGTGATCAGTAGGGAGTAAATGCATTGATCATTTTTATGCAGCCGAAATGACTCGTTTTGAGAAGATAACGAGAGTACATTTTTTATGAAATGGAGGAAACAAATATGCTTAGAAATCCAATATTAAAAGGTTTTAATCCGGATCCTTGTATCTGTCGGAAAGGGGAAGATTATTATATTGCCGTATCTACCTTTGAATGGTTTCCGGGGATTCCGATCTATCATTCTCGCGATATGAAAAACTGGGAGCTTTATACCCATGTGCTGACAGATGACAGCAATCCGGATCTAAAAAAACTTCCATCAGCGAAAGGAATTTGGGCACCATGCCTGACTTACTGCGAGACAGAGGATATGTTTTATGTGATCTATGGTGTGATGAATTCCATGAATGCACGTTATTTTGATGTGGATAATTTCCTGATCACCGCTAAGGATATTAAGGGACCATGGAGTGAGCCTGTATATTTGCATTCCTCCGGTTTCGATGCATCTATTCTTCACGATGATGATGGGCGAAAATATATTGTATCTTTGGATTGGGAGACAAGAGAAGGCTATGAGAAACCAGGAGTGATTGCTGTTTCTGAGTATGATCCGGAGAAAAAGGAGATTATTGGGTATCCAAAACGGATCTGGAAGGGTGGAACAGACAGAGGCTGTATTGAAGCACCACATCTGACCAAACGAAATGGATATTATTATATTATGTGTGCCGAGGGAGGAACCGGATATAATCATTGTGTAACCATGGGGCGTTCCAAAAATGTATGGGGACCTTATGAAGGAGATCCACAGAATCCAATCGTTACGTCTAATCCGATAGAGTCCAACGAAAGACATGATCCGGACCATTTAAAGCCAAAGTATTTCAACCCGGATGTGGTATTGCAGAAAGCCGGTCATGGAAGCTATGTGGAGACGCAGCTTGGAGAGGTATATCTGGTACATCTTTGCTCCAGACCATTCCGCCCGGAGCTTCGCTGTACGCTTGGCAGAGAGACTGCCATCCAGAAAATGAAATGGACCGAGGATGGCTGGCTTCGCATGGCAGACGGAAGCAATATTGCCAAGGAATACTGCGAAGAAAGTGAATTGCCGGAATATAAGGTGTCCGAAATACCGGACTTTGATGATTTTGACGGAACGGAGCTTGGCAACTTTTATTATGCACCTCGTCTCATGCCTCAGAGCTTTGCAGACATTCATGCTAGAAAAGGATATGTCCGATTAAGGGGACAGGAGTCAAGAACTTCTCTAAATAAGGTGAGTATTCTGGCAAGGAAACTCACAAGTGTTTATGCAACGATAACGACAAAGATGGAGTTTGTGCCGGAGGTACATCAACATTCGGCAGGTCTTATCATTTATTATGATAATATGAATTATATCAATCTGCGGAAATATTACAGCGAAACGCTGGGACAGAGTGCAATTTCCATTATTGCTCTGGAAAATGGAGAGAAGACAGAATTTGTCAATACAAGAAAAGCAGTGGATGATGTACCGATCTATTTCCGATTGGAAATCCGAGGGAAACATTCACAGTTTTATTGGGGGTATGATGGGGAACATTATGAAAAGATCGGCATCCCATTTGATACCACAAAGTTTTCTGATGAGTATTGTAAATATGGAGAGTTTACCGGAACAATGGTGGGCATCACCTGTGCGGATCGTGTTAAACACAAGCATTACGCCGATTTCGATTTCTTTGAATATGTGGCAAAGGAAGACTGCCCGGTGGAGTAGAAATACTTTAATTGTTTTAAGATATATAATGATGGCAGTGATTCAGAACTGTAATTATATGCCTTGCCATACGATTAGTCATGGATGATGATTAATCGTATGACGGCAAAGCATTGGTAAAAATGATTATGAGATAATCTTATTCTATAGTTATCTTACTTTTTTCAAAGGCCTTGATCAGTATAGTGCCAAGGATCAGACCAACAATTCCTTGAATGGCATTGGCCGGGATGTTGACTGCAGAAGCAATAAAGCCATACATAAACCCTTCAAATACATAATAACCAAGTACCATTATGATCTCAGCTAAGATACCGCTGACAATGCGTGCAGGAAGATTATGACCTAAAGATTTGCGTATCAACTTAAAGGTATAGCAGGCGATCAGAGCCATAAGACCTTTAATAATAAAGGTGGCCGGGGCATAGACGAGATAACCGGATAATAGATCGGCTAATCCGGAACCAAGACCGGCTGCAACAAAACCGTATACCGGAGATAACATCCAGCCACAAAGCAATACGATGCAGTCACCAATATTTAAGTAGCCCTTTAAGGGTGATGGGAATTTGATGATCATTGTTGCAACGCAGGCGAGTGCTGCGAAGAGTGCTGCGGTTACTAATTTCTTTGTTTTCGTTTCCATAATTTTTACTCCTTTGTTTTTATTCATGTGACAGTATACAATAAAATTGATCGGATAACAATATAAAGCAGAGAACTCTGAAATCGAAAGTCAATTGACAAGTACGCGTTTCAGTGTATAATGTAATAGGATTGTTTGTGTTGGAATGGAGGATATCTATATGGACAAGTTGTACATGGTCATATTATTGTTAACAATAATTCCTATACTGATTTGTATAAAATATGCCAGAAAGGTAAAAAGTGATGTGGCAGATTCTATTACCAGATGTTTGTTCTTTGTGACAATCACGATAATTAGCAATATCGTATTTGCTTTTTCGCAGTATCAGCTGGTGGCATATTTTATGGAAAGTGTTTATTTGTTTTTCTTTGATTTGGTGTTGATATACATATTACAGTATTCCCAACAATATACAAGGGTATTTCATGAAGTGTCCGCATTTCGAATCGGATGCTTTATTGTTGCGTATTTGGATGGGATTTCTTTGCTCTTAAATACATTCTTTCACCATGTCTTTACGTTAAAAAAGGTAAGCTATATAGGGATTCAAATGTATTGTATTAGCAGCAAAACTATTTTTTATGATCTGCATTATGTTTTTGTGTATTGTTTGATGTTTTGCGCGATTGCATCTTTTCTTACAAAGATCATGCGTATTTCGAGCTTTTATCGCACGAAATATATTCCGATCTTTGTAGTCCTTTGCGTGATCATGGCATTGAACATGGCGTGCAATGTTTCCGGATTTCCGTTGGATCTGTCACTTCCTTTTTTTGTGTTTGCGGCAATTTTGATATGTTATCTGACCCTGTATCGGACGCCGAGGGAACTGATCGAAAAGACGTTGTCTTTCGTTGTAACTAAAATGAATAATTCGGTAGTTTGTTTTGATATCAATCAAGAGTGTGTCTATGCAAATGACCATTTTCGCAGTAGGCTCTCGTCTACAAATGACGATTTTTCAAAAATTACACAGCTGATACGCCGTTGGATCAACGAGAATGATTTTCAAGATCAGAATAGTGTGGAGACGAGTAGTCAATGGGTTATTGACGGTGTGACGCATTATTTTGATATTGAATACCGAAAAATATTTGCAAAAAAAGGGGAGTATATCGGATTCTTCTTGAATTTTATAGACACTACGGAAAAACGACTTGCCTTTGAAAAAGAAAAATTTTTGGCAACGCATGATGCTTTGACCGGATTATATAATCAAAGTTATTTTGCAACAAAGGTGTCAGAAGCTTTGCAGCAAACGCCGGATGTGGATTGGCTGCTGCTTTGTTCTAATATTAAGGACTTTAAGTTGATCAATGATCTCTTTGGTCTGGAAAAAGGAAATGAAGTGTTAAAGATGGAGGCTGATCTTCTGAAAAAATACTGCGGTAAAAACGCAGTCTATGGAAGGATCGGTGGTGATAAATTTGCAGTATGTATTCCAAAGGATCAATTTCTAGAGCAGAAGATTATGCAAGCGATACAAGATATGGGACAGACTTTTAATAATACTATGTATCATATGCATATATATATCGGTGTCTATGAAATAACAGATAGAGACGAAGATGTTTCAATCATGTGTGATAAAGCAAATATTGCTATTAAAACCTTGCGTGATAATTATGACAGATCAATTGCATATTATAGCGATACAATATTGGACAAGACGATTAAGGAAAAGCAGCTTGTGGGAGATTTTGATGAGGCGATTGAACAAAAACAGTTTTGTATGTATTTACAGCCTCAGATGACATCGGATGGTAAAATGATCGGTGCAGAAGCTCTGGTGAGATGGCAGCATCCAAAACGCGGACTGATCTTCCCGGGTGACTTTATTGAAATTTTTGAGCGAACAGGACTTATTTACCGTCTTGATCGATTTATATGGGAGCTTGCTGTACAACAATTGGCAAAGTGGCAGAAAGAGGGACGTGATGAGCTATACATATCTGTAAATATTTCGACCAAAGATTTTCAGTATATGGACGTTTATCAGACGATCACATCTCTTGTGGAACGGTATGGCATTATTCCATCTACTTTGAAGTTGGAGATTACAGAGACGGCGATTATGATGGGAAATGCCGGAGAACTTGAAACTATTGGCCGTTTTAGAAACTATGGTTTTGAAGTGGAGATTGATGACTTTGGCAGTGGATATTCGTCCCTCAATACATTAAAGGATATAGACGTTGATGTGTTAAAGATCGATATGGGCTTTTTGAGGACAACCAGATCGGAGCGAGTAGAAAGAAGTATGTCAATCTTAAATATGATCATTTCGCTAAGTAAAATCCTTGGTTTGTCCGTAGTGACAGAAGGTGTGGAGACAAAAGATCAGGTCAGCCGTCTCTCGCAAATGGGATGTGGAGTGTATCAAGGGTATTATTTTTCCAAGCCGATCCCAGTCCATGAATTTGAGGAGCGGTATATGTAAATCAATTCATACAAACAGATCCAAGAGGACGTCCATCGAAGAGTACCAAGGACATGGAGTTAAAATCCTTAAAGAAAAAGTATAAAGCGAAAGGTTTTGCGGCGGGATGCTCTCGTGAGGTCATCGCACGAGGCGCTGAGCAGCTTGGCTGGGAGTTGTCAAAACTATTGGAAATGACATTGCAGGCAATGGCGGCGTCTGAAGACACGATCAATGCGGAGATGGCCGCGATTGAGGCGCAAAAGTAGTTTGCACAGATGCAGTCATAATTTTGTAAGAAATTTGGAATAAAAATATCACAAAGTCGTGATACGAATTATAAAAACAGTCTTTTTTATTTTGCTAGGATGTTATCAGAAGCAGATAAAGGAGGCTATTTTTTATGGAAAGAAGGAAATACAGAAAACATAGATTCATGAAAGTGCTGGCGTTTATTTTGACGGTGATCGTAATGTGGAAATTGATAGGAAATGTGGGAAGCTGGGTCAGACAGTGGCAGTCGGATGAGGAGTATGGCGTGTCTGCACAAAATATGTCTATTCATGATGCGAAGGAGAAGGCACCGCAAAAGCTTAGTACAACGCAGATTAAGAAGAGACTGCACAGTTTGGCTAAGAAGGATTCGGCCTATATAAATATTTATGACAATCGGGATAAATATCCCACCGTGTTGTTGCGTTCCCTTTGTAATAATGCGGAGATGTTGGAGTTTGTGAAAGGTTATTTGTCAGCGGATGGCTTAGCACACGGTCATTTGACGAAGAAAGAATGTAAGGAAAAGATACCACTTTTGCTGCAGTGGGATCAAAGATGGGGATATGTTTCCTATGGAAGCAGCGACATTGCGTTATCCGGTTGTGCACCTACCTGTTTGTCAATGGTGATCGTGGGTTTGACCGGAAATCATAATGCAACGCCGGATAAGATTGCGAAGTATGCACAGGATAATGGGTACTATCTAAAAGGAACGGGAACGAGTTGGAGTCTTCTTACTGAGGGAGCTTCTCATTTTGGTGTTGTGGGACGTGAGATCAGTTTAAGCAAGGAAACTGTTTGTGGTGTCTTAAAACAGGGACAGCCGGTCATCTGCAGTGTGGGGAGAGGAGATTTTACGACAGAGGGGCATTTTATAGTATTGACGGGAATGAAAGATGGCAGAATTAAGGTGAATGATCCAAATTGTATACACAGGAGTTGTTTATGGAAGTATGAGACATTGGAACCACAGATTAAAAATTTATGGGCGTATCAGGGATGAAGGATATTTGCAGAAGCTATTTGCTTGTAGTACAATGACCTCAAATAAGCAAACGAAAGAGGGGGAATAGGCAGATGGCGGAGAGTATTTTAGTGGTAGACGATGAGCAGGAAATTGCCGATCTGGTAGAGGTATATTTACATAATGAGGGGTATACAGTGCATAAGTTTTACAATGCAAAAGATGCTCTGAATTGCCTGGATAAGACCACGATCAGTCTGGCATTATTAGATGTTATGCTTCCAGATATGGATGGCTTTTCGCTTTGCAGGCAGATCAGACAGAAGTTTTATTTCCCGATTATCATGTTGACGGCAAAAGTGGAAGATATGGATAAGATCATGGGTCTGACGGTGGGCGCTGATGATTATATTACCAAACCCTTTAATCCGTTAGAACTTATGGCGCGGGTCAAAACACAGTTACGACGATATACGCGCTACAATACGGCAGGTGTTACGCAGGAGCAGGATGAGGAGATTGATATACGAGGTATGCACATATCAAATATTAGTCACAAGTGTATGCTCAATGGACAGGAAATTGCATTGACACCTTTGGAGTTTGACATTGTGTGGTATTTGGCAAGAAAACAGGGAAAGGTTGTTTCTTCCGAGGAATTGTTTGAAGCTGTTTGGAAAGAAAAATATTTGGATAACAATAATACCGTGATGGCGCATATTGCCAGGATACGGGATAAAATGCATGAGACGGCACGTAAACCAAAGTTTATAAAAACGGTTTGGGGGGTAGGATATACCATTGAGTAAGAACATAACATTAGAGGCGAAACAAGGGGAGCAGCATGATCATAAAGCGATGCAGTTTTTGATGCAGTATGTAGTCACGCTGGGAATATGCATAGGCGGTTTGGTAATACTTGTGGTATTATCAAAATTGGTGTTATCCACGAGAATATGGTATCAGACAGATCCTTATTGGCCGATGCTACATTGGTTGAATTTACATGTGATCTCAGTCTGTGTTGCAGCTAGTGGCGCAATCTGTCTTATTGTGACGATTTATTATTTGTTCCGTGCTTTCCGGCAGATGGATGAAGTCGTGGAAGCAGCAGGAAAGTTAGTGCATCAGCCGGAACAGCCTTTACGGTTGTCGCGTTCTTTGCAGGGGGTGCAAAATGAGTTGAACCTTGTGCGGGAACAGGCATTGCGCAATGAGATGGCGGTGAAAGAGGCTGAGCAGAAAAAGAATGATCTGATCGTATATTTGGCGCATGACTTAAAAACACCACTTACTAGTGTGATCGGGTATTTGTCATTGCTTCGAGATGAGCCGCAAATATCGGAACAGTTGCGACAGCGGTATACAGGCATTGCGTTAAATAAAGCAGAACGATTGGAAGAACTGATCAATGAATTCTTTGATATTACACGTTTTAATCTGTCGGTCATGACCCTGGAAAAGGAAACAATCCATCTGAGCCGTATGCTAGAGCAGATTGCCAGTGAGTTTGCACCGATTTTGCAGGAAAAAGGTTTGACACTGGAGCTTGCAATAGAAAAAGAGGTCGATCTGTCCGGAGATCCGGATAAATTGGAACGCGTCTTCGATAATCTGCTTCGCAATGCGGTCAATTACAGTTATCCGAATACAGTGATCCAGTTGTCGATGGAGCAACGGAAAGAAGAGCATAAAGTATTGCTTCGTGTACAAAATCATGGGCGGACGATTGCAAAAGAAAAATTAGAGCATATTTTTGAACAGTTTTTTCGTGTGGACGAATCAAGATCCTCTGCAACGGGTGGGTCCGGACTTGGCTTAGCGATCGCCAGACAGATCGTGGAGATGCATCATGGACAGATTCGGGCAGAGAGTGTGGATGAGATGATAGTGTTTGAGGTGGAATTGCCAATATAAAGAGCATTCCTTTGGGATCGGAACGGTCGTTTCAGTACTTGGTGTTGGAAGAGTGATCGCCGCATTTAATCATTTCTTTATGGAACGCATGGTTGCCGCAGCAGGTGTAGAATGAGAGGAACCAGGACATGTAAAAAGTATATGGTAAAAGTTAAAATGTATAAGCGTACCTGATCAGGTATAAAATATAATGATATATAATATTATATCTGATAGGGTATGATGTAAAAAAATACGGAAGCTTACACCCGATAAGGTATAATAAATAATGAAATTTGTCTGTTTGCACCCGATAAGGTATAAAAACTGCGATTAATGTTGCAATTATACCTTTTCGGGTGTAATATATTATATAAGTATTTTGAAATGGAGATTAGTTATGAATAAAATTGCGGAATTTGTAAAAACACAGCGTAAAGCAGCCGGTCTGACACAGGAACAGTTTGCGATGCGCTCGGGGTTGGGACTGCGTTTCGTTCGCGAATTAGAACAAGGCAAAACAACAGTACGAATGGACAAAGTGAATGTTGCACTTGCAATGTTCGGGATGGAAGCGGTTCCCGGAAGAAAGGAAGATGAAGTATGAGTGAGATCTTTCACACAGCATATGTGTATGTACGAAATGCGGGAGTGTTATGGATTGCGCTAGGATAGTAGAAGAATTGTATTTCGAGGAATAACGTGGTAAAATATGGCTAAATACAGGTGGCTGTGATTATGGGGATCCGGCCCGCCTAAGGAACGATAATTACGATGTTAGAAGTAATAGATATAGAGGGACAGAAGATGGAGAAGGTAAAGAATATTATTATTCGTGTTACGGATAAACTAGAGGAGAGTTGTGTACTGGGGGCTATCAGGCAGGCGATGATCATGATGATCCCGTTGTTGGTGGTTGGCTATATGTCGGCAATGTTTCTTGATTTGCCGATTCCTGCATATCAAATGTTTATTACAACGTTGTTCGGAGGACATGTTGCTGAAGTGCTGCAGTGTGTCTATTCGACAGTTAATGATTTTTTCTCTGTATTTTTGGTTGTAGCAACAAGCGTGAGTTATTCGATCATAAAACGGAAAAAGCAGGGAATATATGAAAGTACCGGGAATATTATTATTCTTGTCATTATTTCTTTGGCAGCATTTGCCGGGTATTCCGGAATACAGTATGATGATTTTTCTATTACGAAGTTTAGTAATATGTACGCGTTTAGTGCATTGCTGGTTTCCTTGGTTTCGAGTGAGATGTATTATGTGCTGAAAAATAGTGGGCTTTTTCGGTTGAAAAAGCAAAGAACGAATACGGATAGTGTTTATGAAGAAGCAATTGAGGGAATTATTCCGGCAGTGATCATTGTTGGTTCCTTTTCTTTATTGCATCAGTTCTTTCGTGTGTGTTTTGGAGTAGATGGTCTGCAAGAGTTGATGGAGAGGATGTTTAATTACATTTTAGGACCTTTGCAGAATGGCTTGGGAGCGGGGCTGATCGTTATTTTGCTGACACATGGATTGTGGTTTTTTGGTATTCATGGGCATAATATGTTGGACACAGTCATCAAACAACATTTCGCAGATGCGACAGCAGGGATTTTTAGCAAAACAATGCAGGATGTATTTGTACTGCTTGGCGGAACGGGAGCTATGCTTTGCTTGGTCGTGGCACTATTGCTTTTTGCTAAGAAAAAGGGTACTCGTAATCTTGCGTGGATGGCGGCACCGACAGTTGCATTTAATATTAGTGAGATCGTGTTGTTTGGTATTCCGATCATATTAAATCCAATTTTTGTTGTGCCGTTTATGCTTGTTCCACTTGCTAATTTTTTGATAACTTATGCGGCAATTTATTCGGGACTGGTACCGCATCTTGTTAGTGAAGTGAATTGGACAACACCGATTTTCCTAAGTGGCTATCAGGCAACCGGTTCTTGGGCGGGAGCAATACTACAGATGGTATGTCTGGCGGTTGGTGTATGCATCTATATGCCATTTGTTCAATTGTATGAGGAGCAGAGTGCTCGTAAAATGGAGCGAGATCTTAAGCTGCTCGTTCAGGAAATGCAGCGTGAGGAAGAAAATAATGCAATTATGACACTGACAAAACGTGAGGATGAATTAGGACACGTGGCACGAAGTTTGGCGGTAGAACTTGTTGATGCGATACAACATCAGGAATTGTACCTCATGTATCAGCCGCAAGTAAATTGTGAGGGTGTGTGTGTTGGTGTTGAAGCACTGATTCGTTGGAATCACCCGGAACTTGGTTTTATTTATCCGCCGCTGATCATTGAATTGGCAAAAGAAAAGCATGTATTATATTTGCTGGAACAATATATTTTTGATACAGCGGCAGCTACAGCAGAAAAGTTAAAACCATATGCAGGAGAGGAATTTAAGGTATCCGTCAATATTACCAATGAGTCTTTAGAGTGGGATGGTATTGAACAATGTATTGATGATACGGTGGCCAAATATGATATTCCAAGCGAGTGGTTCTGCTTAGAGATTACGGAGCAGGATGCGCTTTCCACCTCCATTGATATTGCGGATAAGATCAAAAATATTAAGGCAAAAGGACATAAATTCCTGATTGATGATTTTGGAATGGGACATACTTCAATGGCATATTTACAGACAAATTATTTCGATGTAGTGAAATTGGATGGATCATTGACTAGAGATGTTTTATGCAATGAGAGAAACAGTGACATTATCGGTTCCATTGTGTATCTTAGTAAGTCATTGCATTTTAAGATCATTGCCGAATATGTAGAGGATGAGAATCAGAGAGATGAGTTGAAGCGGCTTGGCTGTGATGCGTTCCAGGGTTATCTTTACAGCAAACCATTGGAGGAAGATGCACTTCTTACATGGATGAAAGAGAGACAGAACGTGTGAATTGAATTTTCAGGAAAAAGGTAGTAGATATGTTGACATCATTAGCGTTTATTTTTCTGGTAGGACTGGCGATGGGAGCCATCTGCCAAAAGTTAAAGCTGCCAAGGATCATTGGTATGCTTGTAACGGGTATCGTATTAGGCCCGTATGTTTTGGATCTGTTAGACCCATCAATTTTGGGAATCTCAGCGGATCTGCGCAAGATGGCTTTGATCATTATTTTGTTGAAGGCAGGACTGTCATTAGATCTGGCGGATCTTAAGAAAGCGGGGCGTTCGGCAGTAATGATGGCATTTGTGCCGGCATCTTTTGAAATCGTCGGATATATCGTATTTGCGCCGATGATCTTAGGCGTGAGCAGAGTGGAGGCGGCTGTGATGGGAGCAGTGCTTGGAGCGGTATCACCAGCCGTGGTTGTGCCAAGAATGGTTGGCCTGATGGAGAAGAAATATGGAACCAAAAAAGCGATACCACAGATGATCTTAGCAGGGGCATCTTGTGATGATATTTTTGTGATCGTACTTTTTACGACCTTCTTAAGCATGGCGCAGGGTGGCAGTGCTCATGTAATGGACTTCGTTAATATACCGATATCTATTGTTTTAGGCGTATTACTAGGTGCTGTAGTCGGTTATGCCTTGTATTTGTTTTTTGAAACGGCATATGCGAGAAAACACTGCGTGCGCAACAGTATGAAAGTCATCATTGTACTGGGATTTTCGTTCTTGCTGATCGCTATCGAAGGATGGCTGGAAGGAAAAGTGTCGGTATCCGGTCTGCTGGCAGTTGTCAGCATGGCGTGCGTCTTGAAGTTCAAAAGTACCGAATTTGTATCCAAAAGATTATCCGAAAAATTTGGCAAGCTCTGGCTTGCAGCGGAAGTTGTGTTGTTTGTGCTTGTCGGTGCGGCAGTGGACATCCGTTATACGCTGAGTGCCGGACTGGCGGCGGTACTGATGATTGCGGTGGCACTTGTCTGTCGTGCAGTTGGTGTGCTCCTTTGCGTTACCGGGACACAGCTTTCTTGGAAAGAGCGAATCTTTTGCGTGATCGCCTATCTGCCTAAGGCAACAGTGCAGGCAGCAATTGGTTCGGTGCCTCTGTCTGCAGGACTTCCTTGCGGCAAGATCATTTTGTCCGTAGCGGTGCTCGCCATTATCATTACGGCGCCGATCGGAGCAATCGGCATTGACTGCAGTTACAAAACGTTATTAGAAAAAAATTAGGATTTGGTGTGTGCGTAGTACGATAGGTCTGGATCTAGACGGTCATATCGGGAACATGGACATTTTCACAGGAAGTGATTATAATAAAAGATTAGAAACGATAATGCTATACGGAGGACAAGCAGATGAGTGATACGATACAAGAGAAATGCGAGCAGGCAGTAGCAAAAAAACATAGCGGTTATAATTGTGCGCAGGCGGTTGCCTGTACTTTTTGCGAAGAGGCTGGCTTAGATGATGAAACGATGAGAAACCTCATGCAGGGGTTTGGCGCAGGGCTGGCAACGATGGAAGGAAACTGCGGTGCGATCGCCGGAGCGGTAGCGGCAGCAGGAATGATCAATAAGGATCAGATGAACACTTTTCAGGATGCGCGTTTGATCATGCAGCAGTTTATGGAGCAGAATGGAACGGTTATCTGCAAAGAACTGAAAGGAATAGAAACAGGACATGTGGTCCGCAACTGTGATGACTGTGTCAGAGATGCGGTTCGCTTTTTGGAGGAAGCATTACAGAAATGATAAATTCGATCAATGAGAGGCGTTAAAAATAGTGCGGCGTTACATAAAACAGAGGCAGAAGATGGGGATGGGGTGTACTATCTCGAAAGTACGAATGAACTTGTGATTGTGTCAACTGATGGATATATTAGAACATTTTTTAAACCGAATGATGGGATCGCTTATTATAATAGGCAATGATAGTTGGAAGAATGGTTAAAAAGAATTTGTATAGATGGTAAAAATATGGATTGGCTGGCTTATGTAGAGGTGTTTAAAGCTTTATTGAAATTATGTATAATTTTGCCTATAATAGGGGAAGATAATGCGCAAGATAATGCGCAAGATAATGGAGGGCATTTATGGAAAAATATCAACCACCATATACGATTACCAACCAAATGTTATCATATGTAGCATCGATTTCAGAAAAAATAGGGCGTATTACACTGATCAGTAATATGGAAAAAAAGCCTCATCTTAGGAAGAATAATCGAATTAAGTCCATTCATTCTTCTTTAAGGATTGAGGCTAATTCGCTTACCTTGAATCAAGTGAGAGATGTTATTAATGGTAAAATAGTGTTAGGGGAACAAAGAGAGATACAAGAAGTTAAAAATGCCTATTGTGCTTATGGAAAGATAGCAGAAATTAATCCTTATAGTATTCGGGATTTGAAAAAGTATCAAGGAATTATGACAAAATATCTCGAAGAACAATCGGGAGATTTTCGTAGAGGGGAAGAAGGTGTATTTCATGGTGATGAGTGTATTTTTATGGCACCTCCGGCACAGTATGTCCCACAGTTGATGGAAGAACTTTTTGCATGGATGAAGGAGGTAGCGAGAGAAATACATCCACTGATTCTTAGCAGCATATTTCATTATGAGTTTGTATTTATCCACCCGTTTTCAGATGGAAATGGTCGAATGGCAAGGCTATGGCATACGGCAATTCTCTATCGATGGAAACCAATATTTGAGTATATTCCGATTGAAAGTCAGATTGAAAAATTTCAGGATGATTATTATGAGGCAATAGCAAAGTGTCATGTTGCTGGAGAATCTACCCTGTTTATTGAATTTATGCTCGCACAGGTTGATAAAATTTTGGATGAGATAACTGTTCAGGTTGATGAAGACAATGAACAGCTTACTGAATATATTAAGAAACTACTTGGAGTTATGGAATATGATGTTCCCTATACAAGTAATACGCTTATGGAAAAGCTAGGTTTGAAATCTAGAGAAGGTTTTCGTAAAAATTATTTGCGACCGGCATTGGATTTGCAGATGATTGAAATGACCATCCCGGACAAACCGAATAGCAGAAACCAGAGATATAGAAAGGTTTGAACTGTAGGTGGAATGAAATGGTGCAGTGCCAGAAATGTGATCACCACAGATAAGGAGAGAAACAATGCTTAGATACACAGAAGCAATGATCGCAGAATGAAGATGTTAGACCGCATTACGGATGAACGATTGATGCCGATTGTTGGACAACTTCAAAAATATAGAACGGCAGGTTATCAGGAAGGATTGGCATGGGATGAATTTGTTTGACAAGTATTTTTCTTTGTATATAAGATAGAGATGTTTACTATGCGCGTAGAGAATAGCGGTTCGCAATTGTGATGACTGTGTTAGAGATGCGGTTCGCTTTTTGGAGGAAGCATTACAGAAAGGAATGTGATTTTATCATGTGGTTATTGTATGCGGTAGGTTCTTCCTTTTTTGCAGGAATTACATCTATTCTTGCAAAGTGTGGAATTAAGAAAACGGATTCCGATGTAGCAACCGCGATCCGTACGATTGTAGTCTTGTTATTTTCGTGGCTGATGGTTTTGATCACCGGGACGAGTGGTCAGATCACACAGATCAGTGGCAAGACATTTTCGTTTTTGGTACTTTCGGGATTAGCGACCGGAGCCTCTTGGCTGTGCTATTTTCATGCATTACAAAAGGGTGACATCAATAAAGTTGTGCCGATTGATAAAAGCAGCACCGTATTGACGATCTTGTTAGCGCTTATTTTTCTGCATGAGGGCATTACCGTTCCTAAGATCATTTCTGTTGTATTGATCGGTGTGGGTACTTTGTTGATGATCGATAAAAAGCAGGATAGTAAGGCGCAGACTGCAGGCAAAGAATGGATGATTTATGCGGTGTTATCAGCAGTATTTGCAAGTCTTACTGCCATTTTGGGCAAAGTCGGCATAGAAGGTGTAGATTCTAATCTTGGAACGGCAATCCGTACAACGGTCGTGCTCGTTATGGCTTGGCTAATGGTCGTGGTTAAAGGGAAATGGAAGCAGGTCAAGACGGTCGAAAAAAAGGAATTTGCCTTCGTGATGTTATCGGGACTGGCGACCGGAGCCTCTTGGCTGTGCTATTACCGCGCACTTCAGACAGGGCAGGCAAGTGTTGTTGTACCGATTGACAAACTCAGCATTTTGGTGACGATCGCATTTTCATGGATCGTCTTTCGTGAAAAACTTTCCGGCAAAGCAGTGTTTGGGCTTATCGGCATTGTAGCGGGAACACTGTGGCTGGCATTATTGTAGGAGGCTTTAGGAGAAGTTTTAGAATCAATATGAGTGATCCAATTGCAAGTTTAACAAGGAGAGAATGGTGGGTGTGGATCTGTTCGTTGGTAGTGATCGTTATGGCAAATATTTTGCCGGGGGATTTTGATCTTCTCACATTAATTGCATCATGCATAGGAGTTACCTCTCTTGTCTTGGCAGCAAAAGGAAATGTGTGGTCGCAGATTTTGATGATCATATTTAGTATTCTTTATGGTATCATTTCTTGGCAATTCCGTTACTGGGGGGAAATGATCACCTATCTGGGAATGACGATGCCGATGGCTATTCTTTTATGATGTCTATGGTTTTATCAGTTGGAAGAAAAGAGAACGGGAAATCACCGTTTAGATTGTAAAAAAGGACAAGAAATGGTATGCTATAAATGTTTTGATTTGGACGAACAAGAAAGGAATGGTGAATTATTATGGAGAGAATAACAAGTTTTACGATAGATCATGATGTATTGGTTCCGGGCTTTTACATTTCCAGAAAAGATGGAGATATTACAACCTATGATCTTAGAACGAGAAGACCGAACAAAGGAGATTATATGAGCAATGCGGATATGCATTCTGTAGAGCATATGTTTGCGACCTATATCCGTAATTCGGAAATTGCCGATTCGGTTATTTACTTTGGACCGATGGGATGTCAGACCGGATTTTATCTGCTGGTCAGAGAAGTAGAACCTAAGAAAGTTTTTCAGATCACGAAAGAGGTGTTATCTCAGATCATTGCTCATGAAGGAGAGGTATTTGGAGCATCTGCGGCAGAGTGTGGTCATTATGAGAACCTTGATCTGGAGATCGCAAAGGAAGAGTGCAGAATTTATCTTGCTGTTTTGGAAAAACAGACTAACATGGAATTTTCATATCCAACAAAATAAATACGGTAAATTTGCGCTTGCGGCAAAGTGATAAAGCGCCTGTAAGTGTGCGAATAAAGAAAGGAATATACGATGAGAATAGGTGTGATCGGTGCCATGCAGATTGAGATCGACAATCTGAAGAAGTCACTGGAAAATAGTACAACAGAGGAAATCAGCAGTGTTCAATTTGTCAAGGGTAATATTGGAGAGGTAGAGGTAGTTGCTGCAGTGTCCGGCGTAGGAAAAGTGTTTGCGGCAATCTGTACGGAAGCCATGATATTAAAATATCAGGTGGACATGGTGGTCAATATTGGTGTTGCCGGAACGCTGTGCAAGGAACTGGGCGTGATGGATGTTGCGTTAGCAAGTCAGGTGGTACAGCATGATATGAATACTTCTGCTTTGGGAGATGATATTGGTTTGCTTTCCGGAATCAACCAGATTTATATTCCAAGTGATGAGAAGATGACGGCATTGATGGAACAATGTATTGCTGAAAAAGAAATTCATTACAAGGTAGGAACCATCGCTACCGGAGATCTGTTTATGCAGGGAGAACGGCAGAAAGAGAAACTTCATCAGCGATTTGATGCGATTGCAGCAGAGATGGAAGGTGGCAGCATTGGTCATGTTTGCTATATGAACCATGTCCCATTTACCGTACTTCGCACAATCTCCGATGGTGAGGGCGGAGCGATGGATTATGCTCAGTTTGCCAGGAAGGCAGCTAAATTGGGCATCGATATCGTTATTGAGTTTATTAAGAAAATTATTATTTCATAAGGTGACGCGATGAATAAAATCAAGTTGACCGAGGTGACGCAATGAATAAAATCAAGTTGACTGCACTTCCCTGCATATGTGTAGATGTTTTTGACGGGATTGAAATGATCAGACCGGGCGGAGAAGCGTTAAATTTTGCTGTTCATGCTTCACGTTTTACAAATATAGATGTTACGCTTCTTGGTGTTATCGGAAAAGATAAATATGCAGAAGTGATAATGGATTCAATAGCAAAATTTGCTATTGATAAAAAACATATACGGATTGATGAAAGGCATCAGACTGCAAATAATATGACGTATCTTACGGAATCAGGCGATAGGTATTATAAAGATGATTCTTGGAATGGTAGTATTCTCGATAATATCGTGCTGAATGATGACGAAATCAAAATCTTATCAGAATCCGATGTGGTATTTGTTCATTTTTGGGCCTCGTGTCTTTCACAGGTAATCGAACTGAAAAAAACACATGGCTTTAAGCTTGTGGTGGATTTTGATGTATATAGAGATTTTGCTGATATGGAACGCTTTGCTCCGTATGTTGATTTTTTTATGATAAGCGGATCGGAAGAACTTCTGCCGATGTTTAGGGGGTTATCGAATAAATACAGCTGCCTGTTCAATGTGTCGCTTGCAGAACATGGAAGCGTTACATACTTTAATGGACAGGAATACAGAGTGCAGGCTGTAAAAGTTGAAAGCATAATAGATACCACAGGATGCGGCGACAGTTATCACGCCGGCTTTGTTTGTTCATATATGCTTGAAAATGATATTAAAAAGGCAATGAATGTCGGATCTGAAATTGCAGCAGAAACCTTAAAACATTATGGTGGATTCTGAATTACAAAATAGCTATTGTTTTACTGACATAATAAGCAATATGTGACAACATGATAATTTTTGATGTGCGAAGATTGAGTTATATCAACAAGTAAAGGAGAACAGATTATGAGCGAAAAATTTATCGTAAGAAAAGCAGAGAAAAATGATATAGCAGAGATACAAACACTGATAAAAGATTTGGCAACATACGAGAAAAGACCTCAAGATATGACAGCTTCCCAGGAAGATCTGTGCTACTGGATTTTTGAGAAGAAAATAGCAACAGTATTGATCGCGGAATATAACGAGGAGATCATCGGGTATGCTATTTACTATCCTATATTTGGATCGTTTGCGGCAGAAGCAGGGGTTCACTTGGAAGATGTGCTTTTAAATGAGAAATATCGTCATTGTGGATTAGGAAGAAAGTTCTTTTCCAAAATAGAAGAATTTGTTAAGGAAGATGGATATTCAAAAATGGAATGGAGCTGTCTGGACTGGAATACACCATCAATTCGTTTTTATGATAAAATCGGTGCCACGCAAGAGCAAGGACGAGTATATTTTTCGTATAATTGTAAACAAATTTGAAATCGTATTGAAAAGATGAGATATTATCAATGGTTGAATGAAAATGTAAAAAGTTAAAAAGCTATCAGTCGTGAAAATGATGTTGACATAGGCACCTTCATTTGATATTATTTATCAAGTAATTAAATATTCCATGAGGGAGTAGTTGGCGCGAAAGTGTGATTTGTCAACATTCTGATTATAAACCGAGAGTATAATCTGGCAAATCTTAAATAATGAGACTCATGTATATCGATTAACTGCTTGTGCAGAAAGCGCAGGTGGATAATTGATATACATGAGTCTTTTTAATTTTGTAGGAAATTGCTGTTATGTAACGTGACAAAAGCAAAGCGCTGGCTTTGCCTTTTTGTTTCGGCATAGACTTCGGCTGACAACACTGCCTTGGGAAAGAGAAAAAGGAGAAAAATATGGAAAAATTGATTAATGACGCCCCATTTGTTCTTGTGCTTGTGTTCCTTGTAATTGGTTTTACATTGTTGATCAAGGGTGCAGATCTATTCGTGGAAGGAAGTTCAAGCGTAGCCAAGAGACTACATGTGCCATCTATCATTATCGGGCTTACGATTGTAGCAATGGGGACATCGCTTCCGGAGACGGCGGTAAGTGTATCGGCTTCCCTTGTAGGCAATAATGAGCTTGCAGTTAGTAATGTGGTTGGTTCCAATATCTTTAATCTGATGGTTGTTATCGGCGTATGTGCGATGTTAGCAACGGTAAATGTTGCTAAAGAAACCATAACGAGAGATATTCCGTTGTCATTGATCTGTGCCGGACTCTTGATGTTGTTTGGAAGTGTCGGAATTGGTGACAAATCAGATTTAACATTAGGACGCTTTGACGGTGTGATTTTAATTGTTTTCTTTGCCGGCTATTTATTCTATATGGTTAAGATTGCATTAAAGGCAAGCAGAGAAGGCAAGAGCGTTGAGATTGAAGGTGGATCTGATGAGGACATTAAGATTGTTTCTGTTCCGGTAAGTATAATATTTATTGTCGGTGGAGCGATCGCAATAGCATTTGGTGGAGATGTTACTGTAGATGCCGCATCGAGGATCGCAAGCGATCTCGGAATGAGCCAAACGCTTATCGGACTTACGATCGTTTCGATAGGAACATCGCTTCCGGAGCTGGTAACTTCTATTGTTGCAGCCAGAAAGAATGAAGTTGATATGGCACTCGGTAATGCGATAGGATCCAATATATTTAATATACTTATGGTACTAGGTGTGGCTTCTGCAATCAGTCCGATCAGCATAATCAAAGAGAACATTATAGATATGTGCGTACTTATTGTGTTTACCGTGTGCGTATGGATATTTGCAGGGACTAAGAAAAAAATTGGAAAAATTGAAGGTTTCTGTATGGTTGCGTTTTACTTAGCGTATGCGGTGTACATCATAATAAGATGATGTTAAGGGCAAAATGATCTTTGAACGAAACATTATAGTAAGATGATGTTGAGAGCAATATATTTTCGAACGAAACATTATTGGAGATATATGAGGGATAAGACAAATGATATTATTTTTAAAAATTTTTTTCACAGAATTTATAGCAGAGATGGGGGATAAAACGCAGCTTATGCTGATCGCTCTTACATCTAAGTACAAGTTAAGAGATATTATATGTGGAACGGCTATTGCTATCCTTGTACTAAATGGACTTGCTGTTCTTGCCGGCGGATTGGTTAGTGAATTGATTCCGGAATGGCTTATTAAAATGATCGCAGCATTTGCTTTTCTTTATTTTGCAGCATCAACGATCGCAGGGGATGAGGAAGAAGAGGAAGAAGGCAGCAGATCAAAGATTCAGTTTGCTCCACTTGCAGTATTTTGCACATTTTTTGTAGCAGAGCTTGGCGATAAGACACAGCTTACTGCCATTACTTTTGGTGCTAATGAAGGTATGAGTGCAGCATTTGTCGTATGGATCGGCTGTTCTTTGGGACTTTTTGCAGCAGATATTCTTGGAATGTTGATTGGCTATTTGTTAAAGAGCAAGGCACCGGATGGACTGCTGAATACACTTGCCGTTGCCATCTTCTCCGTATTTGGTGTATACACACTTTATCAGGGGCTAAAGCTGATAAGAGCAAGCGTTTATGCAATTCCGGTATTCCCGATCCTAATTGTGGTAACGGTTATTTTTGCAGGTTTGTGTGGCTGGCTGTTTTACAGAAAAATGAAAAAGAAGGATGTAAACTAATCAAGAATAAGAAAAGCAGAAGATGCATTTGACATATGAGAAGTTAAATGTTAGTATACTGATAGAAAAGGTGCTACCGATAGACGGTTAGCCTTGATATAGTAAGTAGTGAAAATAACCGCTTAGTTTATCAGACTGGGGCGGTTATTTTTGTGTCTGATCATTGCTCTTAGAACCAACGGTATAACCAAGAGCAAAGCAAGTCATACATAAGCTGATAATGGCTATAAATAAATCCGTTGTAAGCATAAGCACAAAACGCGGAGGCAGTGATAAAGGGCATGAGAATGAATATTTTACAGTGGCTGTTTTGGGTTCGGTGATCCTATCAATTGTGGCATGGATCGGTGTGGTTGCTTTGGAATGCCCGATACTGACTTTTTTTGGTGCGGATGACGCATTGCTGGCGTTGGCACAGAGATATATGCAACCGCTATCGGCTCTGTGAGACATTGCGTTTGGCATTGGGAACAACTGTTATATTTGGAATCTTTTGGACAGCGTGTAGTGTTCTAGCACCAAATTTTTATATTCGGCTTTTTATGAGCCCGACTAAGGCGATTTTAGATATGGCACCAGCCATTATTCGCACTTATGCTGTTTCATTTTTGTTGTTGCCATTTAATATTTTTTCCACATATTATTTTCAAGCGATCACGGAGTGCCTTGTTATGATCTATGCGGTATGTGCTATGAAGAAACACACGGAGCGTTTGAACTTTTGACACCTTAATCCTATAAATTAAAAAGCAGATATTTTGTATTGACAAGATATTTGTTTTAAATATATAATTACCAATGGTAATTAACCAAGGCAATTATAAGAGGAACTGTGAAAGGAGCAAATATGAAAGCGGACACGATAAAACGGATGTTGGACGCTTGTTATGAAGCGAAAAGGATCAGAGAACAGCTTCCAGAGCTGCCGGAGGGCGTAAAGCCTGTTTATATTCAATATATAGATAAGATTCATGGGTTACAGCAGGAGCAGGATCATGTAAAAGTTTCTGATATTAGCGACATCCTTAAACTTCCAAGACCAGGGGTTACCAGAACGGTAAAGGAAATGGTAGAAAAGGGCTATTTGCAAAAATATGCATCCGAGGAAGATGGACGGATCACCTATATCCGAATCACCCAGAAAGGTGAGGAACTGTCTGAGAAATACGACAAAAATTATTACGATCGTTTGGCAAAATACATGGATCATATTACGGAAGAAGAGGCTGCAGTGATGATGCAGACGATCCATAAATTTTATCAAGTGATGAACGAAAGGAGAGTTACCATTGAGTGATGCGAGAACAGATTTTACGAAGGGAAGTATATTAGGAAAATTGATCCCCTTTATGATTCCGATATTGGGAGCATTAATTTTACAGGCGGCGTATGGTGCGGTAGACCTGCTTGTGGTTGGAAGATTTGGAACGACAGAAGGTCTTTCGGCGGTATCGACCGGAAGTCAGGTGTTGAATCTGGTGACTTTTGTGATCACGCAGTTTGCGATGGGTATTACCGTGTTGATCGCCAGATATATTGGAGAAAAACGGCAGTCAGATATTGGGGCGCTGATCGCAGGATCGATCGTTGCCTTTGCCATTATATCAGCGGTGTTGTTTGTTGTTATGATCAGCTTTGCAGGTCCAATTTCCAGACTGATGCAGGCACCCAAAGAGGCGCTGCAATTGACCACGAGCTATGTTCGCATTTGCGGGGCAGGCATTTTCTTTGTTGTCGCCTATAACCTTTTGTCAGCGATCTTTCGTGGACTGGGAGACAGCAGATCGCCATTGCTGTTTGTCACAGTAGCATGTGTTGTTAACATTGTGGGAGACTTAGTTTTGGTGGCAGGCTTCCATCTGGATGCGGCAGGAGCAGCGATCGCAACAGCGCTTGCACAGGCCGTCAGTGTGGTGCTAGCGGTATTATTACTGTTTAAGAGAAATTTACCGTTTAAGGTTACCAAAAAAGATTTTCGTATCAATGCACATTGCAAGCGCGCCTTAAAAATTGGTCTGCCATTGGCATTACAGGAGTGTTTGACACAGCTTTCTTTCTTGGCGTTATGTGCGTTTGTAAATAAATTAGGTTTGGAAGCATCCTCAGGCTATGGTGTGGCATGTAAGGTTGTAAACTTTGCAATGTTAGTACCAAGTTCTCTGATGCAGTCTATGGCATCGTTTGTATCACAAAATGTGGGTGCAGGAAATGAAAAAAGAGCGAAAAAGTCTATGTTTACCGGTATTGGTGTTGGCCTTGGGATCGGTTGCATTGTATTTGTGTTCGTGTTCTTTAAGGGAGATCTTTTGACGGGACTGTTTTCTCCGAATGCAAAGGTGGTTCAGAATGGATTTGACTATTTGCGCGGATTTGCACCTGAAACAATCGTCACAGCTGTTTTGTTCAGTATGATCGGATATTTTAATGGACATGATAAGACGATATGGGTTATGATACAGGGAGTGGTGCAGACATTGTTTGTGCGTCTGCCGTTAGCGTATATTATGAGTATTCAGCCGAATGCCAGCTTGACGATGATCGGATTGGCGGCACCAGTTTCAACGGTGGTTGGAATCGTGCTGAATGTGAGCTTTTACCTGTGGTATAACCGAGGGGAAAGGAAAGAATAATTTGGACGCAAGTTATCGTTTTTTTCAAAATAGAGCGTGTGAATTTTTTCCATGTCATGCGGTAGAAGATGTGGAAAAGTTTAACTGTCTATTTTGCTATTGTCCGCTATATTTGCGGGAGAAATGTCTTGGAAATCCGTCTTATCTGGTTGATGGGCGAGGATGTAAGATCAAGGACTGTAGTAATTGTACGGTAGTGCATCGACCGGAGATGTATGATGAGATCATGCATCAGCTTGGCAGACAAGATCAGGTGTTGGAGTTATCGATTCGCAGTTTTTGGAATGAAATTTTAGAGCGGATTGCAGGGATTGCCGGATGGCATCAAATGGACGAGGAGATGAGAAGGGAGCATCGATCTACTGCGGTAAGTGCAGTCACCAATCTGTTGCAAAAACATAAATATTTTTATCGGGTAGAGGTGCTTCTACAGCCATTTGATAAGTCTTGTGTGCAGGACGGAAAATTTCAGTTTGGCGGACAGGAGATCCGATGCAATGTGTTAGAGCGGATCGATCGCAGCCAAGTGGAAAATGGCTATATCTATGCGTTTCATGCACCGGATATCAATGTAGACGAGGGAGAGTCGCTGCTTGCTAAATATTATTTGGAAGTATTTCAGATTGCCTGTATGGATGTCTGTAGACAACAGATACAGGACTATTTGGAACGTAAACACAGTGTCCTTCAGAAACATTACTGCAGTCCGTCTTTTGGACCAGGATATTATGGAATGGACATTGATGCAGTTCCTAAATTAATCTCATTTCTTGAGGCTGATACAGTTGGCATGAAGTGGCAGGAGGATAAGTTGTATCCAATCATGAGTTTGGTTGGGGTGTATCTGATCAGTAAGGGCGAACTGTTAGCTGAATGCAAGGACTGTGCCGGTTGTTTGGGCCAGGCGGGTGGCTGTCAGTATTGTATGAATCGATAATATAGATAATATATTGGCAAGATTGGGGAGATTACAATGATAGAAGTTGAAGTCAAGCTTGCGCTGACTGACAGTAAGCGTGTAGAGCAAAAACTGCGGAAAGACGGTTTCGTGCTGCAAAAGATTGTACGGGAAACAGATACTTATTTTAACGGTGTTGATCGGGATTTTCGCAAAACAGATGAAGCATTGCGAGTGCGTAAAACAGAGGTGCTAAAGAATGTAACGGATTTATCAGAGACGGATATTTTATCGGAACATTCCACAGAACAATCTGTTACAGAAAATGACAGCGAAATTCAGTCGTTTGTTACCTATAAAGGTCCTAAACTTGAAGAGACATCCATGACGAGGAAAGAACTTGAGATACCGATCGAAGATGATGCAGCGATGAGCGAATTATTGGTCGCATTGGGCTATCATCCGGTTCCTTCGGTGATAAAATGTCGCAAATACTACGTATTGGATCACATGACGGCATGCTTGGACAGTGTGGAAGGATTGGGGGAGTATTTGGAGTTAGAGATTTTGGTGGAGCAAGAGGAAGATAGACAGCAGGCACTGCAGCAGATCGAGGAGCGGCTGCTGTCCTTAGGATATTCCATGCAGGATACGACAAGGATCAGCTATCTTTCAATGTTGGAGAAAATTTGGGAAAAAGAATAGAAATAAATGTTGACAGGTGTATATAAAAGTATTATCATTTTTATAGGTATCAAATGATACCTTGTCAGCGCGAAGCGTATTATGGAGGGAGAAAATATTGGGGGAACGCACAAGAATTGAGAGTGAAATGGAGATCAAAGCCTATTTGCAGAATTTAAGGTATGCTTTAGATCATGGAGCGAAAATAAATTTTCAATTATATAGGCGTGTTGATGATCAGCGGGAAGAAAGATATACAAATCAATATACGATTCAAAGTTTGTTCCCGGATGAAGATCCAGTGAAAGCTTTACATACGGAATTGTTGAAGATTACGGTAGAGGATTATATTGAAACCGTAAAGGATCTTCGTTTTGCTAATAGAAGTGAAATGCGTGTGTTTGGCAGAACCTATTTGGGAGAGGCTGATGTGTATATCAAAATTCGAGTAGAATTGTTAGATGTATACGGGAATGATAAAATATTTGTTATGTCATTTCATTTCGCAGAGAGAGCATTTTCAAAGGAGATATTTCCGTATAGAAAAGATAAGGGGGTGTCATCATGCAAATGAATATCATTAGAACGGAAAAAAGATTGTGCACCAGTTGTATGGAGAAGCATGCAGTGGCTGAGGTATTATTGCAAGAGCATACCACTTACAAGGGAAATACGATCGAATATCAGGTGCATTCGTTTTACTGTGACAATACAGATGAGTTATATGTGGATGAAGAGCAGATGTCGGAAAACGATATTGCGTTAAAGGACGCTTATCGCAAAAAGATGGGCTTATTAACATCGCAGCAAATTAGAGCGGTTCGTACACAATATGATATTAGCCAAAGAGATTTGTGTATTTTATTAGGTTGGGGAGAAAAGACAATTACCCGTTATGAAGGACATCAAGTTCAGGATAGAGCTCACGATGCAATATTAAAAAAAATTGGTGCTGATCCACAGTGGTTTTTAATTTTGTTAGAGGAAAGCAAGACCAAGTTATCGGCAAATGCATATGAGAGATACCTTGAAGTGTCCAGAAGGCTTTATGGGAAAGAGGAAGATATTTATTTAAGAAAATCAATTGAAGCAAGATATATAAAATATTATGATATGTTAATGTACAATGGGAATGTTCCGTTGTCGTTGGATAAGGTAGTGGAAGTTATTCGATATTTTGCTGCCTCCAATTTCATTACTTTGTTGTATTATGTAAAGTTAATGAAGTTGTTGTGGTATACGGATGCGTTGTCTTATAAGAGGAGAGGGCAGGCTATTACCGGATTGATCTATCAGGCTTTGCCAATGGGAATTGAACCGATTGCTCTTGATCTAATCATAGAATTACGAGATATTCCCTGCGAGAAAATTGACACAGACAAAGGACAGGATTATTTTTTTCGCACTGAAACGCTTGCAAAACATTCATCTTTAAGCAGAGATGATATTGCAATTTTGGAGGATGTTATTACCCAGCTAGGTAAAATGGATGACAAAGAGATTAGGGAGATTTTGCAACGTGAATCTGCCTATCAAAAAACGGTACCACATGGGTATATATCCTATAGTGATATAGAAGAGTTGCAAATATGTTGAAGATAAAAAGGATTGGAGTGACTTATCATGAGTGAAATTACGATAAGAACAGCAAGGCTGGACGATGCGTCCAAGCTGGTTAGCATATATCGGTATTATGTGGAGAAAACAGCGATCACCTTTGAATATGAAGTGCCTACGGTAGCAGAGTTCCGACGCCGCATGGGAACTACGATGCAGAAGTATCCGTATCTGGTGATTGAGGAAGATGGTGTCATACAGGGGTATGCTTATGCAGGAGCGTTTAATCCAAGAGAGGCATATGATTGGTCGAGTGAACTCACGATTTATATGTCGCATACAGCGAGAAAAGGCGGTTTGGGCCGCAGGTTGTATGAAGCATTGGTAGATCAGTTGCGCAGTATGGGGATTCTTAATGTATACGCCTGCATCGGCTATCCGCAGCAGGAAGATGAATATCTGACAAAAAACAGTGAGCAGTTCCATAGACATCTTGGATTTGAGACGGTAGGAACTTTTCATCATTGTGGTTATAAATTTGGCCGTTGGTATGATATGATCTGGATGGAAAAGATGATTGGATCGCATGATTCGGTACAACAATCCATGCTTTTTCCAGAGAGAAAAGCGTATACGATCACAGAGATTGTAGAGGATGATTTTGGCTGTGAGGGAAGACCGGAGGGAGCAGAACCGATGGTGACCGTATCTTTGGACAGCGATCATGGAGTCTGGGGCAAAGTACGCATTGCAGATGCTTATTTGTACGAACACCATTTGGATGTCGGCTCTGTTGTTCATACTACCGAAATGTTTTTAGATAGCATTTCCGTTCGTCCGTGATCCGGTAGCTTTCCACTGCCTTTTGGATGGTTTTGTGATGCACCCATGCAGGGAGGATGCGTTTTTCGATATAAGGAATTGTCGCATCCCATTGCTTTGCCAGTGCAGTGGCAAGATACCATGCGATCATCATGTTGACATAGTATTCATCGGATGTGGTATCGGTGACAAGTTTGAGATATTCCGGACGAAAATCTTCGTCCAAGTAAAAACGCATTAACATTTCCATACCATACCGGATGGTGTAAGTATGAGTGGAATGAATCCATTCTTTGATGTGTTCGAGAAGAACTTCTTTATTTTTGGCAAAACATTTGGGCGCAGGCAGATCGCAAGTTGCCCAGTTATCAATATAGGGCAGAAAGCGTTCGATTTCTTTCAAACAATTCTCAAAGTCTTTGATATTTGCTACGAGCATCATATGGAGATTGTTTTCTTCGTAATAATGATGCGGAAGCTTATGAAGAAACTGTGCGGACTCTTCCTGTGCGGCAAAATCTTTTGCAAATTTGCGTAGAATGGGCGTTCGAATCCCGATGATCGTTCCTTTGTCTATACCCGGCAGCAGCTTGGCATGAAAATCCCGATATTTTAAGTCTTGTAAATTAAATAATTGTTGTTGTAAAGCCGTCATAATATGCTGTTGTTCCTTTCTCTATATTCCGTAATGTTTCATAATTATATGTCACTATTGCAATGGAGTGTTTCCGATAGCAGTGTATCAGATAGCAGTTATTTTGTAAAAGGTCTATGTAAAATATTACTTGACCTGTCGTAGTAATTATGATATGCTCTATCTACGACAGACGTACTACGACAGTCGTGGTATGACGGAGAGGAGGCAGAAATTTGATCAGCAGTGATGTCATTCGCGGATACAATGATACGATCATTTTGTATCTCCTTCAGCAGAATCCTTCGTATGGCTATGAGATTTCTAAACAGATTCGGACGATTTCCGAGGAAAAGTATATTATCAAAGAGACAACGTTGTATTCAGCATTTACCCGTATGGAGAAAAACGGATACATCGAATCTTTTTCCGGAAATGAGACAAATGGAAAGCGGCGGACCTATTACCGAGTGACGCCAGAGGGAATGGCGTATTACAAAGAAAAATGCAAGGAATGGGAAGTGACGAAGGAAGTCATTGACAAATTTATTGTCAGGAAAGGATGAAGTAGAACATGGAGGCAATTAGGGAATATTTACATAATATGTTCTTGAATCTACCGGAGACGCCGCAGGTATTGCGAGCGAAAGCGGAACTGATGGAGATGATGGAAGATAAATATGAAGAATTAATGCAGGAAGGAATGTCAGAGAAAGAGGCTGTGGGAACGGTAATCTCGGAATTTGGCAATCTGGATGAACTTGCGGAGGAGTTAGGGATTGACGGTTTTGTGAATCAGGGGCAGACGCAGTCAGAGACAATGGGAAACTCCACTACAGATGACACAAGCAGACAATCCGATTCCCGTTGGGGATTTGAAGAGGTGCGGAGGTATCTTTCGGATGGACGTAAGCATGCTCGAATGATTGCCCTTGGAGTGATGCTTTGTATTTGGAGTCCGCTTTTGTCAAGTGTTAGTGATGGTGCAGTGGAAGAGGGGTACATAACGAATATCCTATCAGACGCTATGGATGGTTCCTTATTCCTGTTCGTGGGAATTGCAGTGCTGTTGTTTATTATGGCCTCCAATTGTCATAAACGCTATGCGAAGATCAAACATTTTACCATTAATCTGGATGAGCAGGCAAGTTCTTATCTAATGATACGGGGAAAAAAGGACGAAAACAAGCGGTTTGTTTTGTTGTGCTTGGGCGTACCGTTGTGTGTGTTCAGTGTGATACCTTCTATGTTTTCTGATTATATAGACAATGCACTGATACAGGAAATAATGGATAGCAGCGTTTTATTCATTGTGGGAATAGCGGTATATTGTTTTGTATATGGTGGCAGTGTGAAAAATCGTTACAAAGACTTGTCCAAGGCTGTAAAAAATCATGCAGGAGCATATCAGACCGGTGGAAAGAATTATTATGGAGCAGGTACACAGCCGCTATTTGAGAAAAAACGTTTTCCTGTCGGAGTCTTTCTTGGCGTACTTCTGATTACAACGGCAATACTTGCTGTGGTTTCTGATTTCTCAAACACTGTGTACCAAAATGCGGACAGACAACAAGAAGATTTTACACAGATATTGAAAAAAATTTCTTCCACAGATAAGATTCGTGCCATTGATGTGGAAGAAAATGCAGGGAAGATTGCTATCGAGGTTGATGATGATATTACAAAGCCCGATATACATTATGATGGCAAAAGCAATAAGCAGCCTCAGATATCTTATAAAGATGGTAAGCTTACCGTAAAAAGTAAGTCCACAGGATCGTTTCATTTGTTTTCGCAGCGTACTTGGAAGCGCAGTTATTCTATGACGATCAAGATTCCGGCGGCGATGTATGATCATGGAAAGCTTGCAGTAAATATGTCTGCAGGGGATATTCATTTGACAGGACTTACCGGTGGTGAAGCAAGTGTTAGTGTGGATGCCGGTAATGTCCAAGTGAAGGATTGCAGTTTGGATCGCATAGAGGTTGAGGCAGATGCCGGGAATGTTGATATGAAGGGCAGTCATATATATGATGTAAATGTAGACATTGATGCCGGTAATTTTAAGATGGATTTTGACGGACCACAGGAGGCATATGCATATGACTTAAGTGCTGATCTAGGACTCATTTCGGTCGGTCAAAATAAAAACAGTGGTGTTAGCAATGAATATACGGCACAAAAGGATCAGCAGATAGAGGGATATGAATCCTATCAGCAGATAAAAGCCGATGTAGATATGGGAAATATTACGATCAAGACAGAGTAGAGGAGGAAGAGACTATGAACAAAGATAATTTATTTTGGGGTGTTGTATTTTTAATGGCAGCGATTTATATTTTAATGCGGAGTGTTGGGATGGCACCGGATGTTAGTATTGTACGGATCATCATTGGACTGCTTTGTATTACCGGATTTATAAAAGCTGCGATCGATCTGGAATTTGGTGGGATGCTGTTTTCGCTGGCAATTTTATTTATTGTTTTTCGTCGTTATATAGGATTGGAAAGCATGTCTTCATGGTCGATCCTGATGGCGGCATTATTTGGAACGATAGGATTAAATATGCTTTTTGGAGATCATGCCTCTGCATATCGTAACCGCAAAAGAGCAAAACGTTATGGAGAGCAGTTTGAGCGGCAGCAGGAGCAGTATGAGGGACAGATGGGCGAAAATACGGACACTTCCGGAGCGAGCCAAGGCTTTTACGATTCAAATATGCAAGGGGAACATATTGTACTGAGTGGATTGTTTAATGGAACGAAAAAGAATCTGCAGTCTGCAAATTTCAAAAGTGCGCTTGTGGATTGTACCTTCTGTGGAATGGAAGTGAATATGACAGGAGTGAATATTCCTTCCGGCACAGCGGTGATCACGCTGGATATTCATTTTGCAGGAGTGAATTTCTATATTCCTGCAGATTGGAATATCGTGGATCAAACCGGCTGTACCTTTGGAGGGTTGAAAGAGCAGCAGGCTGCGGCGCCAACGGTAGGACCGACCATTATTTTCGAAGGCAAGATCACTTTTGGCGGTGTTGAGATCTATCGCGTTTAGGCATAATGATAACGCCCACGCATTGTAAATAATAGCATCAGAGTGACACAGAGTGTGAGTAGTTCAGCTGCATTGATAGACCACCAGATGCCCATGATGCCAAAGAGCAGAGGAAGCAGCAGTACAGCTGCGATCTGAAAGATCAGCGTGCGCAGGAACGAGATCAAGGCGGATAATGGACCGTTATTTAAAGCCGTAAAGAATGAGGAGCCAAAAATATTAAATCCATTGATCAGATAGACGAGGCAGCAGATGCGGAAACCGGTCTGGGTCATTGCGTGAAGTTTGGAGTCATAACCAACAAAAAGTTTGGTGATATAAGGTGCTAATAATTCTGCCGCACCGACTAATGCAATGCCCCATACGGCGATCAAAGATATGCTTTTTCGAAATATATTTTTAAGCTCTTGGTGATTTGCAGCACCATAATGATAACTGATGATCGGAGCACTTCCAATGGAGTAACCAAGGAACGTGGATATAAATATGAAATTGACATACATAATTGCGCCATAGGAAGCGACACCATTTTCACCGGCATAATTCATAAGCTGTAAGTTGAACAGAGAGCTTACGATTGAGTTGGATACATTGGTCATCAATTCGGAGGAGCCGTTTAGACAGGTTTGGAGAAGTACTCTGCCATGAAATTTTGTTTTGCCAAGATGCAGTAAGCTTGAATTTTTACGGCTGAAATAAAATATTGGAAAAATACCACCAATAAATTCACCACATACAGTAGCAATGGCGGCTCCGGCGATTCCCCAATGAAATACAGCAATAAACAAAAAGTCAAGAACCATATTTGTGACTCCGGCACTGATGATCACATACAATCCAAGTTTTGGTTTGCCGGCAGTCACAAAAAAGCTTTGAAAAACATTTTGCATCATAAAAGCGGTCATGGAAATAAAAGAGATACGACCATATAAAGTGCAATTCTTAAGCAGCTCACCGTGTGCACCGAGCATGCGTGCGATAGCCGGGGTAAAGATGATACCGAGCAGCGATAAAATAAGGCCGCCAATGGCAGTGACATATACCAGAAGAGAAAAGTATTCGATGGCTTTCTCTTCTTTTTGTTCGCCCAGTGTTTTGGCAACAATGGCACTGCCGCCGGTTCCTATCATAAAGCCTAATGCGGAAATTCCCATAATAAATGGCATGATCAGATTGATAGCGGCTAAGGCTGTTTTACCTACAAAATTAGATACAAACAATCCGTCAACAACGCTGTATATGGATGTAAATATCATCATTACGATAGATGGAAATACGAATCGCAATAATTTTTTATACGTAAAATGTTCCGATAATGAAATACTCATACACAACTCCTTCCCCAGTAGCGTTCGATGACATCTTGATGGAGATCTTCACCAATAATGATGAGGATTGCCTGTCCGTTTGGGACGGGCGTAAGCACCGTCTGCTTTTTGGTGGCATTTACCGACAGCCAGCTTCCATCAGGAAGCTGTTGAAATCCTTTAATGCGGAAAATGTTACCACAGTTCGGATCTTGAAATAATTTTGGGCAGGATTCTTCTAGAAATTCTGCTGTAAAGTCCATATTCATGAAATAGAGACTGTCATAGGATTTGTCGGTGTCAAACCATAATTTGGTATACTCGGCATTATGCCAGCCGGAAGTCATGATCGCTTTGTAATCAGAATCGCTTAACTGATCCAGTGGCTTGTCGATGATAACTTGTTTTGGTAATGTTTGTATTTTGATTTCATGATAGGTGTCAAAAAGATAATTCTTCATAGCCATTACCTGTGCGTCATTCGCATCATCCATGTGGCTGAAAATGATGGTTCCGGCTTCGGATGCTTGCGAAGCGAGCAGATAACGTGATGTTTCGGAGAGAGGGAGTGGCTGGGAAACATCCACAATAGTAATAACATTACCAATGGTATACCAGCGTTCCAACGGATCTTCGTGCAATACGTCAAAAAATTCATCCATATCAAAAATGCCGGACGGCTCCACTAAAATGCGGTCATAGCCGCACATTCCCATTGCGATCAATTTTGTTTTGAAACGGCGTTTGTGGCAGTCTGCATCGCAGCCTCCTGCAACCATTTCCAATGTGCAATGTTCTCCTAAAATGTCCTGAAGCAGCATGGCGTCCACATTGACTGCACCATGGTCATTTTCCAATATACCAATATTTAAGCCCTGCTCCATCAGGTGAGTTGCATATTTTCGAATAAACGTAGTCTTGCCTGCACCAAGAAATCCCGTGATCAAATCAATAGTAATCATAGCAGCCTCCTTTTTGCAATATTGTAACATATAGGAGATGGTATTGACAGATGTTTTGAAATATCAGATAATAAATAGAAGAATGGGGGGGTGTAGATCGTGGCAAAGAAAAAAAAGTCCAAAAAAGAAAAACAATCAGTGGCAGTAAATAAAGACGTTGCAATTTCAAGATTTCGTAATCGGATTATGAGTGATGAGACAGTGAAATATATTTATTCTGAAAAAGAATCAATACTTCATGATAAGCATTGTTTGTATGCCAAAGAGATCCCGGATAGTGATTTGTTTTATGAAAAGCAGTATTTGCCATCTATGAAACAGTGCCCAAAGTGTGCATTGCGTGCATATATCAGTTCGGGTGCTAAAGACAGTCAGAATATATCCATGTATTTGAAATTATTTAAACAGTTTCAGATCAAACTAAAACAAATACGTCATATGTATATTGATTGTGGAATGCAGACGGAGGCCTTTCCGAATATGATGATGGTATGGGATCGCGAAGATGCTTGGAAGATACAATCGATCCGAGGAAGAGGGCAGGTGTGTCTATATCATAATAATTATCATATCAATGAAGAAGGTAAGCGGGTTTTTGACAAGGGATTTCACATTCAAAGCGAATATTTAAGCAGGACAACCATTGATAAGGCGTTGGAAGCGATAGAAACATATTCTTATTCGAAACACCGTAGTGCAGCAAAAGTGAATAGTAAGCTTACGAATGGATCTGACAAAGGAGCAGCAGGTTTTGCAGCAAATAAACGTGTAAAAGGGCTGTTAGAGAAAGTACGGGGGTGGTTCGCTGCTTGGAACACAAAGGAAACGGAGGAACACTTGGGACTTCGGCTCGACAATTTCAAAATACCGTCCCGGGATGGCTATCCACATGATGGAGAGCGCTGCGTGTATATCTGGGAAGGCAGAGACGGCGAACGGAAGTGGCAAGTGGGTGCGTATGAATGGAGTAACCGTGCATTTACTGTGCAGTTTGGCAACAACCATTTTGTGACAGACAAGAATAAGGTGATCGCTTGGAAACGGATTGACAGTACACAAGGTATTATCGGTGACTGTGGCGAGAATCGGTACATTGGGGTTGACAAATGAGGAAAGTTCTAGTAACATAACAGTGTTATGTTGCGGCTGTGTCGGTGAAATAGTATTTTGACTGAGGATATGTGAATGGGGATTTCATGACAGAGCATAGAGTGATATGAGGAAATGGAGTTTGCGATGGGAACAGAGTCTGCATCACTAGAGACAAAGGTTCGCTTACAGCAGTGTGCAGTATGTGAATTTATGGAGAAAGGTTTTTTGAAAGCTTCTTTGCGGTCTATTTGCCGTGAGGCGGGAGTGACAACGGGGGCGTTGTACTTTTTCTTTCAAGATAAGGATGACCTGTTTGTTTCTTTAGTGGGTGATGTTTTACAGCAGATTCAGGGTATGATGCAGGAACATTTTGATAAAGAGCGTGTTGAGGCAGACGGGGACACCGCTGTTGATCTTGAAACTGGTGATTATTCAGAGGATGAGGCGGTTTCAAAAATGATCATTCATGCACTTTATGAGCAGCGTGACAGTGCATTGCTGTTATTGACAAGATCCCAGGGGTCGTCGTTGGAAGGTGCGGTTGACGAATTGATTCGGGTAGTTACGATTCATTATCGTATGCTGGCGGATGTGATGACGGAGAAGTTAGGCATGGAACCGTTGGAGGAATCTTTCGTACATTGGATATCCCATATGCAGATCGATACATTTATTTATATGATCACGCATATTGAGAAAGAGGAAGAAGCACTTCGTTATATCCAGCAGGCGACACATTATATGGTGAATGGCTGGTATGGAATGTTCCGCAGTTTGGGCAATGACCGTACCTGATATACGGTCAGAAAATACTGTTGGAAAATGTTGATGAAATAAGGTTACTATAGGAGCTGTTTCAGAGATAGCTCCTTAAAAATAACAGACAACATAACAGCGTTATGTTAAGGCGAGTGCAAGTTGCACGGAGTAGATTGGAGGATGCAATGTATATTGAAGTAAAGGATCTGAAAAAAAGTTATGGCACCGGTGATAGTAAAGTGCAGGTGCTGCGTGGCGTTACAACGGAAGTGGAGCAAGGGAAAATGTGCGTTATTCAAGGAACGAGTGGTTCTGGTAAATCCACGTTATTGAACTGTATTGGGGGACTGGATACGATCGACTCAGGATCTGTTGTTGTCAATGGTACGCAGATTGCAGGCATGGCACAGGATGCTTTGGCAGAGTATCGCCGTGCTAATTTAGGATTTATCTTTCAGTTCTATAATCTGGTGCCAAACCTGACGGTTCGTGAGAACATTCAGGTGTGTCAGTACTTGACAAAACAGCCATTAGATATGGATGATCTGCTTGAAACTCTCGGATTATCGGAGCATCAGGATAAATTTCCTTCACAGCTTTCGGGTGGACAGCAGCAACGGTGTGCGATTGCACGTGCTCTGATCAAAAATCCGGCATTGCTGTTATGTGATGAACCAACGGGAGCACTGGACTCGAATACCTCTAGAGATATTTTGGTGTTATTAGAGCAGATCAATCAAAAATATGGAACAACAATGCTTATTGTCACGCATAATAATTCAATCAAAAATATGGTACATCAGGTTATTCGGATTAAAGATGGCATGATCCGAGAGTGTTATGAAAATGAAACACGAGTACCGGCAGCAGAATTGGAAGATCTTTAATATAGCAAAGGAAAGGCAAGGTTATTGTTATGCAGACAATATTACGAAAAAGAGTATTGCGTGATCTGAAAGAGAATTTGTTTCGTTATCTTGCGTTGGGGATATTGATACTTGTCAGTATGTATCTTATTGTAAGTATGTTAGGTGCGGCAGAAACGATCATTCAGGGCGGAGAGTACTTTGAAAAACAACAGAATGTTGAGGCGGGACAGTTTACGGTGTTTGTTCCATTGAATAAGACACAGATTGGAGAATTAAAACGTAAAGGAGTACAGTTAGAAAATACCTTTTATATGGATTTTTCCGTGAAAGATGACAGTACACTTCGTATCTTTAAGGATAGAACATCGATCGATAAAGTATATGTAGAAAAGGGACATAAGGCACACAAATCCAACGAATTGGTGTTGGAAAAAAGATATTGCGAGACGAAAAAACTTCATGTGGGCGATACGATTCAGATCGCCGATAAATCTTTCACGGTGACAGGAATCGGCTGTGCACCGGATTACAATTCTGTGTTAAAAAGTATTAGTGATAGTACGGTAGACAGCAAACAGTTTGGCGTTGCGTTTTTAACAGCGGAAGGCTATCAGAGTTTATTAGACAGCGGCAAGAGTGCGAAAACGGAAGAGTATGTATACGCGTATCGTTTGTCGAGGGGGATGACGGATAAAAAACTCAAGGAGATACTCAATGAATATAAGGTAGATGCCTCTGATATTAATGATACGTACTTCCAAGAGTATTGGAAACATACCGGCAAGAAGAAAGATGATCTGCAAGACGGTATTAAGAAGTTAAATGATGGCGCAGTGACACTGCGGAATGGTTTGTCGAAGCTTTCGGATCATAAGGATGATCTGCAAAAGGGAGCATCACAGGTATTTGATGCGTATTTACAACAGGCATCGGATGCTCTGCAGGAATATGGACTGCAGGGAACTCTTACGGAGGATAATTACCGTACAAAATTAGAAAACATGTACCAAAAGTCGGACAATGCGCTGTTTCGCTTAGAGTTGTCTTCAGTGAAAGAACAGTTGATCGGTCTTCAGGCGTATAAGGATGGAGTAGATGAATATACAGAGGGGGTGTCAAAAGCCTCCAAGGGAGCTGGAAAGTTACAAAAGGGAACGAACAAATTAAAGAATAAGACGGATGATATCATTGATGAATATTTTTCGTTTGATCTGAGTAATTTGACGCAGTTTTTGAAAGCGTCGGACAATCCGCGTATTAGTGCTGCAGCAGAAGATCAAGTGATCAACAAATATGCCGGTCTGGTTGCCGGAGTCATAATTATTATATTATTTGCCTATGTGATTTCCGTCTTTGTTGTGCATGGTATTGAGCGGGAAAGCAGTGTTATTGGAGCATTATATGCACTTGGTGTCAAAAGAAATGATCTCCTGCGTCATTATTTGACACTGCCGGTCTGCGTGACAATGTTATTTAGCGTGCTTGGCACAGTAATTGGCTATTCTCCAATCGGTGTACAGACCCAGATGGCAGATGCTTATGCGTATTTTTCAATTAAGCAGATGTCACCTGTTTATGCGCCATATATTTTGGTCTATGCGCTGGTGATGCCGGGAGTGATGGCAGCGATCGTCAACTGGTTTGTGATCCGTGGAAAGCTTTCCAGACCGGTATTATCCCTGATGCGTAAAGAAGCCAAGGAACCACCGGTGCGAAAGGTGCAGATCCATCGGTTAGGTTTTGTTGGAACATTTCGTTTGCGTCAGATGCTGCGTGAACTGAGAACCGGTTTGACGGTTGTTTTTGGTTTGTTTATCTGTATGTTGATCACAATGCTGGCGCTCGATTGCTATGTTATGTGTGAGAATGTAAATGTTGAGAGCAAACGAGATACGAAATTCTCCTATATGTATACCTATAAGTATCCGGATGAAAAAGTTCCGGCACACGGGACACCGGGATTTGCGAAGAGTCTTAAGCGTGAAATGTATGGTAATAATCTGGATGTTACACTGTTAGGTATTACGAAGGATAACCCATACTTTGATGCGAAGGTCACGAAATCGGCGAATAGGGTGATTTTATCCAGTGCTGCCGCTGAAAAATATCAGCTTGGAAAAGGTGACAAGATCATTCTGACAGATGAAGAGGAAGAAAGAGATTATGCCTTTACGGTAGATGGAGTTACAAATTATTCTGCCGGTTTATATGTGTTTATGAATATAGACAGTATGTGGGAACTATTTGGTCAGGAGGATACCTACTTTAATGTGGTCTTTTCAGATCGCGAATTATCCATTCCTTCCGGCAAGTTGTATTCGATCCTATCCCGCCAAGAGATTGAAAAATCATCAGAGATTTTTGTGAAAATGATGATGAACATGATCTATACATTGTTGATCGTTTCGGCGGTAATCTTTTGTGTGGTAATGTATTTGATGATGAAAGTGATGATCGACCGGTCTGCGTTCGGCATCTCGCTTGTCAAAATATTTGGCTATCGCATGAAAGAAATTCGCAAACTGTATCTTAATGGAAACTTTTATGTGATCGCTGTTGGAACGGCAGTCTGCATTCCATTGGCGAAGGTTGTGATGGATGCGATGTATCCATTGATGGTAAGCAATGTAGCGAGTGGCTGTAATATACATTTTGGATGGCAGATCTATGTAGGATTATATGTATGCGTAATAGCATTGTATTTTGTCATCAATCATTTTTTGGTAAGACATCTGCAAAAGATCGAGCCGGCAGAAGTCCTCAAAAACCGCGAGTGATCTTTTTGGAAGGTGCGTTGTTGTATTAAGTGCCAAAGTAAGGTAAAATGTAAAGAGGAATTTACAATCGCACTGTGTCTGGAAAGGAGCAGCGGCTTGGACAATAAGAAAATGATGATGGACAAACAGATGGCAGAGGGAACTGCATTGCATCAGGCAATCCTTCTTGCCGGAATGGCACATAAGGGACAATTGCGCAAGGGGACAGCGTTAGATTATCTGGTGCATCCGATGGAAGTGTTAGAAATATTATCTTCCATGCATGCCGATATTAATCTGCGTATTGCAGGGGTGCTGCATGACACATTAGAGGATACAAAGCTATCCGCGATACAGATTAGAGAGCAGTTTGGCGATGATGTAGCAGATCTTGTGGTTGAACATACCGAAAATAAGGAGAGATCATGGAAAGAACGCAAACAGGAACATATTAGAAAGTTGTATCACGGTTCTACGAGACATCGGATGTTGGTGCTTGCGGACAGTTTATCGAATCTGCGCAGTATGGCGGCAGATTATAAAGTGGAGGGGAACGATCTTTGGAAGCGATTTCGTGCACCAAAGGATGAACAGAATTGGTATTATCACGGAATGCGGCGCGGTATGGCTGATCTTGAGGCGCTGCCGGAGACGCAGGGGGCATATTTAGAAATGACGGCGTTGTGCTATCAGGTGTTCGGTGACGAAATCACACTGTAAAGAAGAGGCGAAACAATTAGGCGTTTAGTGGTGGAATCGCCCGATGCAGCAATTAGGTGTTAAGTGGTGGAATCGTCAGATTATGCGAGCAGGTGCCTTGCGGTAAGATAACAGAGCAGTGCCATAAATGCCTGACTGAGTATTGTGCCATAGATGTATGCCATAATGCCGAAATGCGGAACAAGTGCAACGAGACAAAAAAGTTTCATGCTCTGGCTTACGCAGGTGATCAAAAAAGTATCTTTGGTTTTGCCCAGCCCATTGATAATGCTTGTAAGCGTTGTTGACATATAGAGAAATGGGCATAATAGCGAGAACAGGCATAAGAATTCTCCGGCAGTCTGATCGTGAAAACAAAAATCGCCGAGGAAATTGCCAAAAATCATGAAAAAGGCGGTGCAGGCAGCACCCAGTAACAGACTGTATTTGTTGGAAGTGGAAAAATAGCGGTGTACCTTTGCGTGGTCACCGTCGGAGGAAGAGGTTGCAACAGCAGGAAGCAGCATTAATGCGATGGCATTTGTAATACTGGATGGAAACAGGATAAATGGCATGACCATGCCGGATATGATTCCATAAATACTCAAGGCTTCCTTTGTGGAACAGCCGTATTGACGCAGCGCGGCAGCGATAAAAACAGATTCTGCACTGTGCAGCAAAGCGATGACCAGTTTGGTGCCGGTCAGACTGGTACTTAATGAAAGCAATGGAACTGAATAATGGCGTAAGCCGTGTCGAAAGGAGGACAGAGCATTTGCTTTGTCCTTTTTTGGCTGATGCATATATTTATACACATTATAGACAGCGGAGACAATTTCACCAACGACGATTCCCCATACCGCAATGATGCAGTTATGTTCAGCACTGCCCGGAAAGATGATGAGCAGTATAAAAACGAATGACAGACGACTGATCTGCTCGACGATCTGCGTTATAGAAGGAACGGTGGCGTTTTGTATGCCGTAGTAATATCCATTAATGCAGGCACCAACGCCACAAAAGGGAAACAGCATGCACATAATCTGCAAATAAGGTGCACACTCCGGTGCCATAATGAAACGTGCAGCGATCCAATCTGCTTTTGTGTATACCCAAAAAGTGAGGCTGCCGGCAAGCAGAAAGGAGAGGATACACCCAAGCAGTAATATAGCTCGACAATTTTGTTCGATTGTATTTTGGGAAGTTGTCAGACCTTTCGCAGTAGGAGAGTCAGAAGAACATAGTTTAGAACGTTTGCCTTGTTCTGCAGCAATTAATTGGGAAACAGCTGTTTGAACACCGGCGCCATAGATTGAGGAGCAGATCGCAAATATCGGAAAGATCAGTTGATAACTTCCGAGTACAGCAGCTCCCAATTTGTCAGCAAGAAAAATACGATAAAAAAATCCCAAAATACGGGTTATAAATCCCGCAACAGTAAGCAATAGTGTCCCTTGGATGATACGGCTTTTCAATAAATTCATGTATTCCTCCGTTGGAAGTTTGCGTTCGCAGCAAAAATATTTCTTTGGGTCGTTATCAATATATGAAATGTTTCATAAAATATTAGTATAATTTACGTGGACAGAAACGGAGATTACAATGATTTATCTGGATCATGGTGCAACAACGGCGGTTCTACCGGAAGTCGTAGAAGCGATGACGCCGTATTTTATGGAGTATTATGGGAATCCATCAGGACATTATGAATATGGGGAGACAAGCAAGAAAGCAATTGAACAGGTACGAAGAACGATCGCAGACAGTCTTGGAGCACAGCCGGAGGAAATTTATTTTACGGCGGGAGGTACGGAGAGTGATAACTGGGCGCTTCACGGAATGGCAGACTTTCATCCGGGAGGGCATATTATTACTACTCAGATCGAGCATCATGCCATACTTCATACTTGTGAGTATTTGGAGAAAAAGGGAATGCGGGTGACATATCTGCCGGTAGATGAGAAAGGGATGATCTCATTGGATCAGTTGGAGGATGCGATCTGTGAGGAGACTTGTATGATCTCTGTGATGTTTGCGAACAATGAGATTGGCACAATACAGCCGATTGATGATATTGGAAAGATCGCGACCAAGTATAATATATGTTTTCACACGGACGCAGTACAGGCATATATGCATTTAAGGATCAATGTGCATGACATGGCAATCTCTATGCTCAGTGCAAGCGCACATAAGTTTGGCGGTCCCAAAGGGGTTGGTTTTTTGTATATCAGGAAAGATCAGCCTATTAGAGCGTTTATGCACGGCGGAAGTCAGGAACGGCATATGCGGAGTGGTACAGAGAATGTACCCGGTATTGCAGGGATGGGAAAAGCAGTCGAATTGGGGATGAAACATGGGAAAGAAGAGGCAGCCTATGTAAAAAAACTGCGAAATGATACGATAAAAAAATTGTTTCGGGAAATTCCGTATTTGCGCCTAAATGGGGATTTTCATCATCGTTTGCCGGGTAATATAAATATTAGTTTTCAATTTGTGGAAGCACAGTCTCTTCTCGTTCTTTTAGATATGCAGGGGATCTGTGCTTCGGCAGGATCAGCATGTACTTCGGGGGATAAAGGAATATCCCACGTGCTGCAGGCAATCCATCTTCGTGAGGATCTGGCACGTGGGACATTACGGTTTACATTAGGGGCAGATAATACGCCCGAAGAGATGGAGGAGTTGGTAAAGCAGTTGAAATTGCTTGTTAATGACCTCCGTTCTTTTTGAAAATTGATCAAGACAGCGGGATCATTCGTGGTTTGCGGTCTTTGAATTCCGTATAATAACGGAAACCGCATTGTGACAAAACTTCCGGAACTTGTTCAAAAGAATATCCTAAATGTTTTGCTTCGTGGGCGTCCGAACCGATCGATAGTATTTCGCCTCCTAACTCCAAATAGCGGGTTAGGATCTTTTCGTGAGGATTCGGATGTCCTAATCCATATTTCCAGCCTGCTGTGTTAATTTCTATGCCACGCCCCTGATCGATCAGGAGCTGCAGTATTTCATCTATAATATCCATAAATTGATCGGTGCATTTTTCAAGATAAAAATCTTTGGCGGCAATATCATCACCGAGCTGTCGCATGGTTGGTGTATAGCGCAAAATATAGTCGAGATGTCCATATACGTCAAAGTCGAATCCGAGTTGCAGATTGTTTAATGTTGTTTCATAGTATTGACGGATTCCGTCAGCCTCTTCGTAGCCTTCCCAAAACGAATCATAATACGGATCCGTGTTGTCGACGAGATGGGTAGAGCCGATCACAAAATCAAAGTCATAGTTGTTGATCAAAGCGGATGCCTGTGGGAGGGCGGAATCTTTCAGCCCCAGCTCAACACCCTGTCTGATTTCCAAATTTGGAAATTTCGGCCGGATCTGCTGTAAGGCCACAATATAAGCCCTAGGATCAAATTCAAAGTTCATCCCATTGCCGAGATCCGGAAAATCATAATCCATATGATCGGTAATGCAGATGGAAGATAAACCGATTTCCACGGCTTGTGTGAGCATCTGTTCCAGAGGTTCCTCCGAATCGGAAGAAAAAACGGTGTGAACATGATTGTCTGATCGTATCATAATTAGTTCTTATACTCCTTTCATACTTCGCGAATACCGGTAATATCCGTTGATATTGTCATGGAATAATTTGTATAATATACCACAAATCCCGGTTTACTGCCGTTGGGTTTTTTGATGTGTTTCTTTTGGATATAATCAACCTCGGCTTTATCCTGACTGCTTGCCTTTGAAAAATGAGCAGCTAAGCGTGCTGCCTCCTCGAAAGTCTGATCAGGCAATTCTTTGCCTTCCGTTTTGACGATGACATGAGAACCGGCACTTGCTTTGGCATGGAACCACCAGTCATTTCCGGTAGCCAAATGGAAAGTCAGCTCATCATTTTGATAATTGTTTTTGCCAACATACATATCAAATCCATCGGAAGAGATAAAGTGCATCGGTTTGCTCTTTTCGCTGTGTTTAGCACCGCGCTTGCTATTGCTGTGCTTACGGATATAGCCGTATTCCGTTAGTTCGCGCTTTATATCAGCCAGATCGCTTTCCTGTCTGGCAATATCTAAGGCGTTACTGATCGATTCCAAATGTTCAATATCTTCTTTGGTTTCTGCAATCTGTACGGTCAAAGCTTCGTAAGTTCGTTTTTGTTTTGCATAGCGGTCGAAATAGCGCTTGGCATTTTCTAGCGCAGACTTTGTCTCATCGAGTGGGATCGTGACCGGTTCATTCGTATAATAATTGTCGCAGGTTAAAGATTTTTCGCCGCCTTGCAGCTCATACCCGTAGGTTGTCAACAACTCACCGTATATTTTGTATTTTTCGCGTTTTTGGGTGTCTTTTAACTGACGGCTTTGTAAGTCGTATTTTTTGGTGGCACGTTCCAATGCTGTCGTGGTGATACGCCTTAAATCCGAGGATTTTTGATGAATACGGGTCAGTATTTCTTTCGTTTCATAATAGGAACGAAGCATCGTGCTGACATCCGACAGGGCAGTACACTGATAGGATGCATCCTGTTCATAGCCGGTCAAATGGATGCTGGAAAATTCTACCGGCATATCGTTTTTAGTAATGATCGTCGGGGTGAAAGCATTTTCTTTTACCTGGTCAATGATCCGCATAACGTTACGGTACAGATGCAGCTGTTCCATTTCGGAGAGAGAATCTGTGCTTGTGCGGTCTGACAGGCTGGCACGATATAACATTTCCCCGGCAACGACCGGGCTGAGACCGGTAAGTGATGTATACAATGCTTTCACCGGAGTAACCGGCTTTGTCATGACCTGCTCCATAAATTGTTCTTCCGTTAGTGAGAGCGGGTCTAATTTATGCTGCGTATTTGGGATAAAGTAGGTTCGGCCGGGAAGTACTTCTCGGACAGAACTTACTAATAGTGATATATGTTTGATGCTGTCAATGATCGTATTATCTTCTTCACAGAAAATAATATTACTGTGTTTACCCATCAGTTCGACGTAGAGCTGCTTGGTACACAGATCCCCCATTTCGTTGAGGTGTTCTAAACGGAAGCGAAGAACACGTTCCAATCCAATCTGTTCGATCCCGACAATGCGGCAGTTATTTAAATGCTTGCGCAAAACCATACAAAAGGTGGGCGCCTGCAGCGGAGAAGTTTTATTGTCCTCTGTCAGATATATAAGCGGTAAACTGGGATTGACGGAAATTACGAGCATATGTTTGCTTCGGATCGTTTTACCGTCTGACCCTTCTTTGCTTTGTTTGATCGTGAGCAGAAGTTCATCCTTTTCCGGTTGTGCGATCTTAGTGATCCGGCTGCCGGTTAAGATCTTGTTTAATTCGTTTGTGATATTTGCGATCACGATTCCATCTAAAGCCATAGTCTTTTCCATGCCTTTCTATTATCTTTTTAACTACTGACAGTATATTTAGAAATGGAAGAGAATGCAAGGTGAAAATAGGAATTTGTGATTTTTGTCGAAGTATGGTATACTGCTTGTTTGCGTAATGGATTGCGGAGAAAATGATGAGAAAGAGTGGTAAAAGAATTGATTCGTTTTATATATGTAATTGCCGGTAATCTTCATCGTGCCTGGATGATCCCGTTGATGGGTCATTATTCCAGACATCCGGAGAAGTATTCGGAACGATTTCGTTATGAATATAATAAACATGCGATCCGTTTGATGAATCATACCGGACGGATCTATACGCAAGCCTATGGAGCGGAAAATCTTCCAAAAGACGGGGGATATGTCATGTTCGCCAATCATCAGGGAAAATATGATGCACTTGGTATTATGCTGACGCATGAGGAGCCTTGTTCCGTAGTGATGGATGAAGCGCGCAGCAAGATGCCATTAGTAAAACAGTTTATTGATATGGTAGGCGGCAAAAGACTCTGCCTGCATGATCTGAGGCAGGCAGCAAGGGTTATCCGTGAGGTAAGTAAAGAAGTTGAGTACGGACGTAAATATATTATTTTCCCGGCAGGCGGTTATAGCCATCGCAATGGCAATCATGTGGATGTGTTTAAGGCGGGCAGCTTTAAGAGTGCCATGCGTGCGAAAGCACCGATTGTACCGGTTGCGCTGGTAGATTCGTGGAAAGTGTTTGATCTGTGGTCTTTGCGTAAAGTGAATACACAGGTATATTATTTGAAACCGATTCCTTACGAGGAATATCGGGATATGAAATCAGTAGAAGTTGCTAAGTTAGTATATGATCGCATTACAGCAGCGATCGCCTATGCGGAAAAACATCATCCGGAAATTGCGGTGATACAGTAAAGCTGATAGAGAAGTCGTGCAACATAAGGTGCATCGGCTTCTTTTATTTTTGAAGAGGATGCGATGGGAATGCTTTGTAGCAGGGTATCGTTTAAGTAGTAATTTTCATATCCGATAATATCTCCGGAGCGGATGGGAGCTTTGATGGAATGAGGCAGTTCATAGCAGATCCTGAGCGTATCAGCAGAGGTCATGAGTAACTTGGTGTCTCTGGCAGGAACACTTCGCCGTGGCTGCATAATATTAGATCGACCGCCGTGAACCGGGATTTTTTGGAGCATTGGTGTTTCGGTCAGTCTTACAAGTTTATAATTAGTAAAACCATAGTCCATGAGTTTTTTCGTGTCAGTCCATTTATATGTTTTATGAGGTGGCCAGCCACAGGCTAAGACGCTGGAGATTAAGGTGATACCGCCTCTTTTTGCAGCACCACAGAAACAATATCCGGCATTGCCGGTAAATCCGGTCTTGATGCCGATCGCGCCTGCATAATTTGTCAGAAAAGCATCGTGATTTGTTACGTGATATTGTTTGGTGTTTGTACGGTTTGCAAAGGAATGGGCGGGAGTGCGGATGATCTTGCAGAAAGTCTGATTCTGCAGTGCATAGGATGCGATCAGGCACAGTTCTTTGGCGGTCGTATAATGTTCATCAGCATCCAAACCATTAGGGGTTACAAAGTGTGTGGAAGACAGACCGAGTTCTGCTGCTTTTTCGTTCATTTTGTCAGCGAAGGCTTCGGTGGAACCACTGACATGCTCTGCAATAGCAACTGCAGTGTCGTTATGAGATTCCAACAACAGGGAATACAATAGATCACGCAGCGTGAATTGTTCGCCGGACATGGCATTTAACTGAACATCCGGCATAGAAGCTGCATGTGCAGAAAACGTGATGGTATCTGACAGATCTGAAGATTCCAGTGCGATGAGAGCGGTCATGATCTTGGTAGTACTTGCCATGGGGAGTTTTTCGTCAGCATTTTTGGCAAAAAGAACCATACCGCTGTCAGCATCGATCAGGCAGGCTGCTTTAGCATTGAGAGAGGAAGGAAATTTGGTGGTGGTGTCTGTCACCCCCAGCTCACGTGCGGTATATTGGATGTTTTGCTGAACGATTTGTTTTGACCTGGGAGAATAGGCAGGAAGTGTGGCAAGCAGTTTGTTCAGCCCTGCGTCAAAGCATAGAGAAGACAAGCCGATACTTATGAGAAACAGTGAGAAACTGATGATTTTTTGGAGTTTTGCATACATAAAAAACACCTCAGCCGGGTTTGTATTAATCTTATGATATTCCGAAAAAAATATGAGAAAAAGGTTGCCTTTTTATCACAAAAGGGCTAGAATTATCATTGGTGTAAATTTTGTTTATACATGACTTTTTCGCCATGGCGAAATGAGTCAGATAAATATCAGAATATGGAGGGCTGAACATGAGTAACACAAATGCTTTATCAGCAAAAGACCGCATTGCGGGACTTGTTGATGAGAACAGTTTTGTTGAGATCGGTGCCGGTATCACCAAGAGAAGCACGGATTTTAACATGCAGGAGAAGTCAGTGCCATCTGATGGTGTCATCACAGGATATGGTTTGATCCAGAATAATCCGGTGTATGTATACAGTCAGGATGCATCCGCACTGAATGGAACAATTGGAGAGATGCACGCAAGAAAAATTGCACATATTTATGAGCTTGCCATGAAGACGGGAGTTCCTGTGATCGGCTTGATCGATTGTGCAGGAATGCGTTTACAGGAGGCAACAGATGCACTTGCAGGATTTGGTCAGATTTACCAGATGAAAGCAAAAGCATCTGGTGTAGTACCGCAGATCAGTGCAATCTTTGGCAATTGTGGTGGTGGTGTTGCAGTGATGGCTGCTATGAGTGATTTCACATTCATGGAGCAGAAAGAAGCCAAACTTTTTGTGAATTCTCCAAACACATTGGAGGGCAACTATACAGACAAGCTGGATACGGCATCTGCTGATTTCCAGAAGACAGCATCTACAGTGGATTTTGTGATCGAGGGTGAGGCTGAGGTCCTTGCAGCAGTGAGAGAGTTAGTTTCCATCCTGCCTGAGAATAACAATTCTGAAGCAGGTTCCGCAGAGTGTATGGACGATCTTAATCGTGATGTACCTGATTTTGCGGCAGAGGCAGCAGACCCTGCGGCAGCACTTGCAGATCTTGGCGATAACAACTTCTTCTTAGAGGTAAAGAGCGGCTATGCACAGGAAATGGTTACCGGTTTCTTATGCTTCGATGGAATGACTGTTGGTGCCGTTGCAAACCGTACTAAGAAATATGATGAAGAGGGTAAGGAAACTGCTTCATTTGAGGCAAGACTTACAACAGCAGGATGTGAGAAGGCAGCAGCTTTTGTAAAGACTTGTGATGCGTTCAACATTCCGGTACTTACCTTGACGAATGTAGAGGGTTATGCAACTTCTGTTGAAGAGGAGAAGACGATCGCAGCAGCAGCAGCTAAGCTTACGGCAGCATTTGCTGAGTCAGATGTATCAAAGGTAAATATGATCACAGGCAATGCCTATGGCAGTGCTTACATAACAATGAATTCCAAGCACATTGGCGCTGATATGGTATTTGCATTAAATGGAGCAAAGGTCGGTATGATGGACGCGAATGTTGCAGCAAAGATCATGTATGCAGATGATAAGGATGCGGATCTTGCAGAGAAGGCAGCCCAGTTCGCAGCTCAGTCTGGAACAGAGGCAGCAGCAGCCAGAGGTTATGTTGATTCTGTTATTGAGCCGGCAAGTGCCAGAAAGCAGCTATTGTATGCTTTTGAGATGCTTTATAACAAATGTGAGTATCCGATTGGCAAGAAACATGGAACCATCTAAGTAAGGAGAGGCAATATGAAGAAGAAAGTGTCTTTGATTCTCTGCATTCTCACCTGTGCTTTGCTGGTAGCAGGCTGTAACGTCAGCTTGACGAAACAGAACAAAAATTTCAACGAAAAGAAGTTGGAAAAGCAAACAGATAAATATCTGCAGAAGTGGTTTACAACAGACCACAAAGGTCAGGTAGAGCAGTTAGAATCCGCAATTGAGTATTATGATGGAATGAAAGACAGTCTCAGTGAAGACGAATGGAATTCCTATTTAGAGCAGCGCAAGACAGCCAAAGAACAGATCAAAGAGTACAAAGAGGCTGTTAAGCAGAAAAAGAAGTTTGGTGACGAGATGGATAAAAAGATCTCTACAGACTTTACGGTAAGTTCTACTTCCGCAACAGTCAATGAGACCATCCGCACAACAAAAGGTAAGACATTCATCTATTCGGTATCTTATGACAAAGACGGTAATAAGACCGAAGAAAAGATTGATGAATATAAGACAATGGGAGCAAAGATGGCCAAGGCCGGCATAAATACGATCCTTAGTATGGCAATCGTATTTTGCGTATTGATCTTTATATCCCTGATCATTGCCTGCTTCAAGGTGATCGGCTGGGCTCAGAACCGCAAGAATGCTAAGCAGGTTGATAAGGCAAAGGCTCAGCTCGCTTCAGTAGAAACAGCACCGCAGCCGGTAGAGGAGAACCTCGTTGATGATCTGGAACTGGTTGCTGTGATCACTGCAGCCATTGCAGCAAGTGAAAATGCAAGCGCAGATGGATTGGTAGTTCGTTCTATCATTCGTCGCTAACACAAAAATAATTGGAGGACAAATCGATGAAAAATTATACAATTACTGTGAATGGTAACGTTTATGATGTAACAGTGGAAGAGGGTGCAGCAGGTGCAGCAACAAGCGCACCAAAGGCAGCAGCACCAAAGGCAGCAGCACCAAAAGCTGCAGCACCGAAGGCAGCAGCAGGACAGGGTTCTGTTAAGGTGAATTCCCCGATGCCTGGTAAGATCCTTTCTGTAAAGACCAGCGTAGGTCAGGCAGTGAAAAAAGGCGAGGTTCTAATGATCCTTGAAGCTATGAAGATGGAGAACGAGGTGGTAGCACCGGAAGATGGAACTGTTGCCAGCATTGATGTAGCTGCGGGTGATTCTGTAGAAGCAGGAGTTGTACTTGCAACATTAAACTAGGAGGGATCTAACATTGGATTACGTAATTAACACGTTAGAGAACTTAGTAGGTCAGACTGCGTTTGCCAACTTAACGCTTGGCAATTATCTTATGATCTTAGTCGGCTGCTTGTTTCTCTATTTGGCGATTAAAAAAGAATATGAGCCATTGCTGTTAGTTCCTATTGCGTTTGGTATGATCCTGGTTAATATTTATCCGGATATCATGGCGAATCCAGAGGATACTTCAAACGGTGTTGGCGGTTTGTTACATTATTTTTACATTTTGGATGAGTGGAGTATCTTACCTTCCCTGATCTTCTTGGGAGTAGGAGCGATGACCGATTTTGGTCCGTTGATCGCAAATCCGATGAGTTTCCTGCTTGGTGCAGCAGCTCAGTTTGGTATTTTCTCCGCTTACCTGATTGCAATCTGGTTTGGCTTTTCTGATAAAGCTGCGGCTGCAATCTCTATCATTGGTGGTGCTGATGGCCCGACATCTATTTTCCTTTGCGGTAAATTGAAACAGACAGAATATATGGGACCGATCGCGGTTGCTGCATATTCTTACATGTCTTTGGTGCCAATTATCCAGCCACCGATCATGAAGTTATTTACTACGGAAAAAGAGCGTAAGATCAAGATGGAACAGCTTCGTCCGGTATCTAAATTGGAGAGAATCCTGTTCCCGATCATCGTTACGATCATTGTATGTTTGCTGCTTCCAACGACAGCACCACTGGTTGGTATGCTGATGCTCGGTAACCTTTTCAAAGAGTCCGGTGTTGTAAAGCAGTTGACAGAGACTGCAAGCAACGCATTGATGTACATCGTTGTTATTCTTCTTGGTACATCGGTAGGCGCATCTACCAGTGCAGAGGCATTCTTAAAAGTTACAACCTTAAAGATTGTTGCTCTTGGTTTGATCGCATTTGCAGTAGGTACCGCAGCAGGTGTATTGTTCGGTAAGTTGATGTGCCTGGTTACAAAGGGCAAGGTAAACCCATTGATCGGTTCTGCAGGTGTATCTGCTGTGCCGATGGCAGCGCGTGTATCGCAGAAGGTCGGTGCCGAAGCGGATCCAACCAACTTCCTGCTTATGCATGCAATGGGACCTAACGTGGCCGGAGTTATCGGTACGGCAGTTGCCGCCGGTGTATTTATGGCGATCTTTGGAATTTAACACTAGAAACATATAATTAGTCGCGAGAAGATCATATACAGCCCTTTGGCTGGCTGTATACATCTTCCGGCGCAGAAAAGAGGAGAACTATGGCAGAGAAGAAACCATTGAAGATTACGGAGACCGTACTTCGTGATGCGCATCAGTCTCTGATTGCTACTCGTATGACAACAGAGCAGATGCTTCCGATTGTTGATAAAATGGATAAGATTGGATACCATGCAGTAGAGTGCTGGGGTGGAGCTACATTTGATGCATCCCTTCGCTTTTTGAAAGAGGATCCATGGGAGAGACTTCGTAAGTTAAGAGACGGCTTTAAGAATACAAAGCTTCAGATGTTATTCCGTGGACAGAATATTCTTGGTTACAATCATTATGCAGATGATGTGGTAGAGTATTTTGTACAGAAATCTATCGCAAACGGTATTGATATTATCCGTATCTTTGACTGCTTGAATGACCTTCGCAACTTGGAGACAGCGGTAAAGGCTGCTAACAAAGAGAATGGTCATGCGCAGATCGCATTGTCTTATACATTGGGTGATGCATATACATTAGATTACTGGAAAGACATGGCTAAACGTATCGAGGATATGGGTGCAAAGTCACTTTGTATCAAAGATATGGCTGGTCTGCTTGTTCCGGCAAAGGCTACAGAGCTTGTACAGGCATTGAAAGAGTCTGTAGAGATTCCGATCGACCTGCATACACATTATACTTCCGGTGTGGCTTCTATGACTTATATGAAGGCAGTAGAGGCAGGCTGTGACATCATAGATACGGCGATCAGCCCATTCTCTATGGGAACCAGTCAGCCGGCAACAGAGGTTATGGTTGAGGCATTCAAGGGTACTGAGTATGATACCGGTCTGGATCAGACAAAACTTGCTGAGATTGCTGATTACTTCCGTCCAATGCGTGAAGATGCATTGAAGAGTGGTTTGATGAATACAAAAGTACTTGGCGTTAATATTCAGACACTTCGTTATCAGGTTCCTGGTGGAATGCTTAGTAACTTGGTATCCCAGTTGAAAGAGATGGGACAGGAAGATAAATATGAGCAGGTATTAGAGGAAGTGCCAAGAGTACGTAAAGATTTTGGTGAGCCTCCTTTGGTTACACCTTCTTCACAGATTGTTGGTACACAGGCGGTGCTTAACGTAGTATCCGGTGAGCGTTATAAGATGGTAACCAAAGAGTCTAAAAAGCTTCTGTCCGGTCAGTTTGGCCAGACAGTTAAGCCGTTTGATCCGGAAGTACAGAAGAAATGTATTGGCGATGAGAAGCCGATCACATGCCGTCCGGCAGATCTGATCAAGCCACAGCTTGCAGATATTGAGAAGGAAATGGCACAGTACAAGCAGCAGGATGAAGATGTGTTGTCTTATGCATTGTTCCCACAGGTTGCTACTGAGTTCTTCAAATACCGTGAGGCACAGCAGAATAAAGTAGATGCAAGTGCTGCAGACACAGAGACAAAGGCTTATCCGGTATAATTGATTTAAAAGATTAAAGTTGCGCTTGAGGTGATTTCTATCTGTGTAGGATAGAAATTGTCTCAAGCATTTTCTCTATACAGGACTTTTTATTCCTGAAGATCGAGAATATCAAATAATATTCCGTGGGGATGCGGTTGAAAATGGAGGATGGACACAATGGAAAGTAATGCGATAGAAGAGAGAGTTGAATTATCTATGCTGTATGACTTTTATGGTGCCTTGTTGAAAGAAAATCAGCAAAGAATGTTTGAAGCGTGCATCTTGGATGACTATGGTTACACAGAGATAGCGGAGGAAGAGGGGATTTCAAGACAGGGCGTATACGATGCGATCAAGCGTGCTTCGAAGCAATTACGGGAATATGAGCAGAAACTTGGCCTTGTGGCACGTTTTCAACGTCATAAGGCACAGGTAAAACAGGTACAGAAGGAATTGGAAGCCAAAGGTTTATCCGGTGATGAGGAGCAATGGAAGACGTTGTTCACGCTGTTAGAGGAGATCACATCGGAATAGGGATCACATATATCTGGCTGGGATTATATTAGAGCCCGGTATATAGATTTTAGTTATTGTGAGGATACGGTTGCATTAGCTGACATATTTTAGTATAGTTATTACAAAGCAGTTTGGCAGTAGGATTCTGTCAGCCTTTAAGTTTGTATCTGCTTTAGAATATCCGGCAGATATGAAGCGTATGAAAATGATTGTTTTAAAAGAATAGGAGGGTGAAGTATGAAAAAAACATCAAGAGTATTAGCAATACTGTTAGCATTAGCACTTATTGTAGGGATGGTACCATTTAGTACGAAAGACGTTTCGGCGGCAACCGATGAGAACTATATGTTAGAGGCATCCGGAGCAGCTACGGCAGGAGTGCCGATTGAGGCAACATTTACGATGCAGAGCAGTGGCGTGGCTCAGTTTGCAATTGCTGTAGCAACGCAATGCAATGTAACATATTCATTCCGTAATAGTGCGGGAGAGACAGTATATGGACCAAAGACTTTTTTGGAGTCAGATTCCCAGTGGAGTTCAACAGGAAGTTATCCTGCATTTGCATTTGCAGTGAATGTGCCGCAGGGAACATATACCATTTCTGTAACTTTTGATGTTGATCAGCTGGCTTATGCAGTTCTTGGACAGCCTGATCTGACATCTACGCCGACACCGACGCCGAAGTTGGCTCCAACCATTGACTCTAAGACGTTGACGATCACAAAGGGATTTAAGGATCAAATAAAGATCTTAAATGCAGGTGGTGCTAGGATTACTTATAAGTCCAGCAACGCAAAGATTGCAGCAGTGAACAGCAAGGGTAAGGTGACAGCTAAGAAGAAAGGTACAGCGACGATCACGGTAAAGACGTCTACCGGTTTTACGATTCCTTGCAAGGTAATTGTAAAAGATAATGTATATACGGTACGGAAAGTTGCTGTGAGTGCATTGCCGGCAGGAAGTTTTGGTGTGAATGTATATAAGATGTCTTATGACAAGAAAGGTAACCTTATCTTAAAAGCCAGAATGTTAAATAACCGTGGTTACAAGGCAAAATATTTGAAGAATTTTAAGATTACGGTAAAAAACGACAAAGGAAAGAAAATTGGCGTATATTCAGCTAAGAAATTAACGATCAATTTGAAATCCGGTAAATCTAAGGCATATACCTTTAAGATCAAGAAATCCAAGCTGAAAATTAAAAAAACTCAGGATCTGCGTAATGCCTCTTATCCGAAGTCAACCGGAAAGTACTATTATACGTATCGATAATAGAAGTATTTATGTCGCCGGACAATGATAATAGATTTTAACTTTAGAAAAACTTTGTCAAGAAAAATGCTTGACAAAGTTTTTCTGGTTCGTTATACTATGACTTGTGTTTGACAAAGAGGAGGTTATTTATGGCATTCGATTTGACAGAAAAATTACAAAATGTTTTTAAAAACCTTCGAAGCAAAGGTCGTTTGACCGAGGAGGATGTAAAGGCAGCACTTAAGGAAGTCAAGATGGCTTTGTTAGAAGCTGATGTAAACTTCAAGGTTGTTAAGAACTTTGTGAAAAAAGTGCAGGAACGCGCAGTTGGACAAGATGTTCTAAACAGCTTGACACCGGGCCAGATGGTCGTGAAGCTGGTAAATGAGGAGCTTGTCGCATTGATGGGAAGCGAGACGACAGAGATCGCACTCCGGCCCTCCAATGAAATAACAGTACTGCTGATGTGTGGTCTGCAAGGTGCCGGTAAGACGACAACAACGGCGAAGATAGCCGGAAAGCTTAAGAAAAAAGGCAGAAAGCCTTTGCTTGTAGCATGTGATGTGTATCGTCCGGCAGCGATCGACCAGTTAAAGATTAATGGTGAGAAACAGGATGTGGAAGTTTTTGCCATGGGGACAAATCATAAACCGGTTGATATTGCGAAAGCAGCGATGGAGCATGCATCTAAGAATGGATTGAATGTGGTGATCTTGGATACAGCGGGTCGACTTCATGTGGATGAGGATATGATGGCCGAGCTGCAGGAGATTCAAGCAGGTGTTGCCATAGATCAGAAGATTCTGGTCGTTGATGCGATGACCGGTCAGGATGCGGTAAATGTAGCTTCTACGTTTAATGAAAAGATCGGTATTGATGGTGTGATCCTGACGAAGTTAGATGGTGACACGCGAGGTGGTGCTGCACTTTCTATCAAGGCAGTTACCGGGTGTCCGATCCTATTTGTTGGTATGGGCGAGAAGCTTTCGGATCTGGAACAGTTTCATCCGGATCGTATGGCATCGCGTATATTGGGAATGGGTGATGTGCTAACCTTGATTGAGAAGGCAGAGGCTGAGATCGATCAGGATAAAGCCAAAGAGATGGAGAAAAAATTCCGTAAAGCGGAATTTGATTTCAATGATTTCCTGGATCAGTTAGCCCAGATGAAGAAGATGGGTGGTATTCAAAGTATTTTGAGTATGCTGCCCGGTATGGGGCTTCCGGCTGATCTGAATATAGATGATGATGTGTTTAAGAGCACAGAGGCGATCATATATTCAATGACTCGCGAAGAGCGTGGTAATCCCGCTATCATCAATCCGTCACGCAAACGTCGTATTGCGAAAGGCGCAGGAGTTGATATTTCAGAAGTTAATAAGCTGATCAAGCAGTTTGAGCAATCCAAAAAGATGATGAAGCAGATGTCCGGTATGATGGGCGGTAAAGGCAAACGTCGTCGTGGAGGCATGCCAAAGTTGCCGTTTGGCTTTTAACGATATAAACGCAGATTTAAGGAGGTGAAAATCGTGGCAGTAAAGATCAGATTAAGAAGAATGGGTAAGAAGAAAGCACCTTTCTATAGAGTAGTTGTAGCTGATTCCCGTTCTCCAAGAGATGGAAAGTTCATCGAGGAGATTGGTACTTACGATCCTAATCAGGACCCTAGTGTATTCAAGTTTGATGAGGAAGCAGCAAAGAAGTGGTTAGCAAATGGTGCTAAGCCAACTGAGACAGTAGGCAAGCTTTTGAAGCAGGCTGGAATCACAGAGTAATTCTTGTACACGGGGAGGTTTCAGGTATGAGAGAATTGGTAGAAGTTCTTGCACAGTCCCTTGTTGACCACCCTGAAGAGGTCACCGTTCAGGAGACTGAGAAAGATAACGAGATTCTGTTAGAGCTCAAAGTAGCTCAAGAAGATATGGGCAAAGTTATTGGAAAGCAGGGACGTATTGCTAAGGCAATACGTGCTGTTGTCAAGGCTGCCGCTTCTAAGACAGACAAAAAGGTTATCGTGGAAATTGGTCAGTAAACTGACTGTTTACGCCTGTAGCTTATGCTATGGGCGTTTGTTTCTTTATAGGAAACTGCTCACAATGTGGTGCTATGCCACCAAGAATTGCTTTAGCAATTCTTGCAAAGTAAAGTGCTGGCGTTGCTTTTTTATTGGAGGATAAAGATGGAAGATATGTTTCGCGTTGGCGTAATCGCTAATACACATGGTATTCGTGGGGAAGTCAAAGTGTATCCTACGACAGATGATGTGACACGTTACAAAAAATTAAAAGAAGTTTTATTAGATACCGGAAAAGAATATAAGACCTTAGAAATTGCATCGACACGATTTTTTAAGAATCTCGTGATCGTGAAGTTCAAAGGGATTGATAATATTAATGATATTGAACAATACAAAGGCCACGATCTATATGTCACGCGTGAAAATGCAATCCCATTGGAAGAGGGAGAATATTATCTGGCAGACATTATAGACGCCAAGGTTGTTACGGAAGATGGAGAAGATTTTGGCATTTTGAAAGATGTCCTGGAAACAGGAGCTAATCTTGTATACGTTGTCGAACACGAGGGGAAAGAAGTACTGCTTCCTGTTATACCGGAATGTGTTAAAAACGTCGATGTCTCCGCTGGGATCGTAACGGTACATATTATGAAAGGATTAGTGTAAAAAACAAATATGAATTATCATGTAATGACATTATTTCCGGATATGATCACCAATGCGATGTCAGAGAGCATTACCGGCAGAGCATTAAAAGCAGGCTATTTGGCGCTGGAAGCTGTCAATATTCGAGATTTTGCGGATAATAAACACAACAGAGTAGATGATTATCCATACGGTGGGGGCGCAGGAATGGTTATGCAGGCAGAACCGGTATACCGCTGTTATGAGGATATTATGACAAGGATCCGGGAGCAGGGCGGATCAGCAGCTGCGAAGGTGATCTATCTGACACCGCAGGGAAAGGTCTTTGATCAGCAGATGGCAAAAGAGTATGCCAAAGAGGAAGATCTGATCTTTCTGTGTGGTCATTATGAAGGGATAGACGAACGCGTGTTGGAACGAATCGTTACAGATTATGTTTCCATTGGAGATTACGTATTAACCGGTGGGGAACTTCCGGCATTAGTGATGATGGATACGATTTCCAGATTGGTTCCGGGTGTACTAAACAATGATATGTCGGCAGAAACAGAATCTTTCTCGGAAGGGTTGTTAGAATACCCACAGTATACAAGACCGGCAATATGGAGAGATGAAGCGGTTCCAGAGGTGTTACTGTCGGGCCATCATAAGAAATTGCAGGAATGGTATCGACGTGAGTCGGTCATTCGGACAGCTAAGCGGCGTCCGGATATGTTAATGCAGGCACAGTTATCAGAAGAGGAAAAGGAATTGGCAGAGCAATATGCAGACTTGGAATAAAAGACGATTGATAAATACGTTAGCTATTTTTATAATAGCCGGAGTTATAGTGTATCTGATCGGGAGTGGTCATTTGCCACGGAAGCAGCAGAATGAGACCAAGAATATACAAGGATTTGCGTTTGATACGACCTATCAGATCACAATCTATCAAGGCGGCACGAAAAAGACATTGCAAAAGTGTGTGTCGGAATGTAGTTCCTACGAAAATGTGATCAGTCGGACGAAGGAAACCAGTACTGTGTACCGGATCAATGCTTTGTCAAAGAAGTATGAGGAGCTTCTTCCGGGCAAATTGTGTCAGTCTTTGCAAAAAGGACAAACGATCATGTTGTCTAAACAGCAGAGAACAGAGTATGAGACAAAACTGAAGCAGGCATTGCCGGAAGCGTATACAGAGCTTGCTTGCCATGTTAGTTCCGATGGAAGCATATCTTTTCAGGTAAATGATATGCTGCAAAAACTGGTGAATTATTCGTTCAAATATGGTAAACTGTCTAAAGGATGTTTTACGATGGGAATAGAGCCTGTTAGCAGCTTATGGGATTTTTCGACAGATCAGCCAACTGTGCCACAGGACGCGGAGATTCGCAAGGCGCTGACCTATGTGGGAGATGAGCATATTCGTTTGCATAATGATCGATTATCGTTTTCGGTGCCCGGCACCGGCATTGAATTTGGAGGGATCGCCAAAGGATATATAGCAGACCGCTTAAAAGATCTGTTGCGTCAGGATGGTGTGACATCAGGATTGATCGATCTGGGTGGAAATATATTATGTTTGGGCAATAAACCGGATGGAACTGCGTTTCGGATCGGAGTCAGACAACCGTTTTCAGATCGGGATGCAGTAATTGATACCGTAGCAGTGAAGGATCTCTCTGTGGTATCTTCCGGTATTTATGAGAGATGTTTTAAGCAGAACGGAAAATTCTATCATCATATATTGGATCCGTCTACCGGTTACCCGGTGGATAATACGTTGATGGCGGTGACAATACTTTCAAAAGCATCTGTAGATGGAGATGGATTGTCTACCACTTGTTTCGGCTTAGGTTTGGAGAAAGGGATGGAATTGATCGACTCTTTGGACAATGTTGAAGCGGTGTTTGTGACAAAGGATGAAAAAATGCATTATTCCAAGGGCTATGCGAAGTATCGTGCCATGCAGAAATAATGCGGAAAGGGGTCATAATGGAAGAAAATGGTTACACGAAAGCTCCGCAGGAGGGATATTATGTGCCGGAGGAGCCAAACCCGGGAATGGCAGTAGCCGGAATGATCTGTGGTATTTTATCGATCGTGTTATGTTGTTGCTCGCAGTATATCACATTGCTCCTGGCCGTTGTAGGATTGGGATTATCCGGTTATGTACTGGCAAAGCAAAAGGCGGGTACCGGGATGGCAATTGCCGGGCTAGTATGCTCGATCCTTGGATTACTTATTTCGGTTTGCCTGATCATCGTGAGTTTGTTTTTTGTGGCAAATCAGAACACTATTTTGAAAGAGATACAGCAGCTTTCAGCATTGGCTGGTTCTTTGAAGATATAAACATATATGGATAACAGTATGAAAGGCAGTGTATGAATGCACTGTCTTTTTTGAATGATAGGAAATTGCTGTTGTGTAGCGTGATGCCATCAAGAATTGCTTTAACAATTCTTGCAAAGCGCTGACTTTGCTTTTTTGTCATATTCTGTTATGCCGGTGCATAGATTGTGGTAGAAACCTTAGAGTAGCATGGCATATATTATGGAAGGGGAATGCCTGATGAGTGAATTTCAAGTATATAAAGATCTTGCTGAACGCACAGGAGGAGAGTTTTATCTGGGAATCTGCGGACCGGTGCGAACCGGTAAATCGACCTTTATCAAACGTTTTATGGAATTATTGGTCTTGCCGGAGATGGAACAGGAACACGAAAGACAACGTGCTGTAGATGAACTCCCACAGTCGGCTGCCGGCAAAACGATCATGACAACGGAGCCGAAATTTATTCCCAAAGAGGCGGCAAATGTTAAACTGTTTGGAGAAAATGAAGTTAAGATCCGCTTGATCGATTGCGTCGGTTACATAGTTAAGGGAGCAGAGGGACTTTACGAGGAACAAAATGAAAGAATGGTTATGACTCCTTGGTCAGAAAGTCCAATGCCTTTTACACAGGCTGCCGAATTTGGCACAAGAAAAGTGATTCATGATCATTCAACGATTGGAATCGTTGTGACAACTGACGGCTCTTTTGGAGATTTGCCAAGAGAGGCATTTGAAGATCCGGAGAAACGAACGATCCAGGAGTTGACAGCGATAGGAAAACCATTTGTGGTACTTGTAAATTCGGCAAAACCTTATGGTTCAGAGACCGCAGCATTGGTGGAAAAACTGGAGCAGACATATCATGCGGTCGCTATGGCTGTCAATTGTAACCAGCTTCGCCGGGAGGACGTTCTTGCAATTTTAGAAAAAATCCTGTCTTCTTTTCCGGTACGCCAACTAGCCTTCCATTTGCCGAAATGGGTAGAGATGCTGCCACAGGATCATTGGCTAAAGCAGGAACTGGTGCAAAAAGTTCGTATGATTTTGGGTGGGATCAGCAGACTGTGTGATGTGACAGCCGCCAATCTGGCGATCACCAGTGATGCGATCAAGGGGTTTCGGATTGGCCGGATCGGTATGGAAAACGGAGAAGTCCGGATCGACACATTATTTGATGATGGAAGATATTATCAGATACTTAGTGAATTGGTCGGGACACAGATAGATGACGAGTATCAACTGATCCATTTGCTGCGAGAATATGCTGACAATCATGCAGAGATCGACAAACTGAAAAATGCGTGGGAGGAAGTACACCGTAAGGGGTACGGCGTTGTGACGCCATCGGTAGATGAGATTGAGATCGATCAACCGGAACTGATCAAGCACGGCAGTAAGTATGGTGTGAAACTTCGAGCTGTCAGCCCATCTATTCATTTGATACAGGCCAATATCGAGACAGAGATAGCCCCGATCGTTGGTACGCAGGAACAGGCCAATGACTTGATTGCCTACATTGCAGATCAGCATGGGGAAGATGATGAAAAAGGTATATGGGATACCAATATCTTTGGAAAAACCGTCCGTCAATTGGTTGAAGAGGGGATGGATACGAAAGTGGATCGACTGGGAGATGAGAGTCGTATCAAATTGCAGGAAACCATTCAAAAAGTGGTCAATGATGGAAATGGCGGACTGGTGTGCATCATTATTTGACAATTTCTTAACAGTTTGTTATACTTCGTAATATATTTGTAACAATTATACAAAATAAATAACAGAAATACTTTCTACGACCGTCTGCGTTGCAGGCGGTCGATGGAGAAATAAGGATCCTGTGTGTTTGTTGCAGACAGGATCATGAGAATATGGAGGATAACATGGATAAGAATAAATTACATGTAGTGATCGGAATGGCAGTTGCATCCTTGGGTGTCATCTGTCTGGGACATGTCGTTTCAGCAGGTAATGATTGGAGCACACAGACGGAAAAGCCATTGGCAGGATTAGCGGTATCTTTTGATAAATATTGCGAAGATGCTCTGCAGGATATGGAACTTGAGGAGGCGTCAGAAGCACTTACTAAGGTACCGGAGCAGGACAAGGCTGAGGGTGTGACACAGACTAACGCTGTTGTACAGCAGACCGGCACTTCCGGTCAGTCTGCACAGAGTACGACAGTACAGGCGACGGTGACAGCAACACCTGCACCGACAGCAACACCTGCGCCGAAGAAGATCAAGCTGAATCTTGTGTATGATCGTTTGGGCGTGGTACAGGTCAAGAATTATGTGAATGTACGTAAAAGACCAAGTGAGAATGCTAAAATAGTCGGAAAGATGACAAATAATTCCGGTTGTCATGTATACAAGATCAAAAAAGGATGGGCTAAGATCGTATCCGGTGGTGTGAGAGGTTTTGTCAAAGCCAGTTATCTGATCACGGATGAGAAAGCGGAGGCAAAGGCTCAGAAAGTAGCAACATTGCGTGCAACGGTTACAACTGAAACGTTAAATGTACGTTATCTGCCGTCAACGAAGGCAAACGTATTTGACCAGATTTCAGCAGATGAAGATTATAAGATTACCAGAGAGAAATTAACCAAAGGCTGGCTGGATGAATATATCCGCAAAAATGTGAAGAAGTCTCAGCTAAAGGGGATTGACAAAGAGAAAATGTATGCTGACCTGAATAATTGGGTTATGATCGCTATTGATGACGACAGAGCATTTGTATCGAAAGATTTTATTAAGATGACTTACAATCTGAATCGTGCCGTTTCGATCAAAGAAGTAGGTCAGAGTAAAAAGTCCGGCAAAAAGGGCGGCAGTCGATCACAGGATAGAGACAGTGGAAGCTCTTCAGGAGCATCTTCCTTGATCTCCTATGCAATGCAGTTCTTGGGCAATCGTTATGTATATGGTGGTACAAGCCTTACGAGCGGAACAGATTGCTCCGGCTTTACGATGCGTGTATTCCAGCGCTTTGGTCATTCACTGCCACGTACGTCCGGTGCACAGGCATCTGCGACTAGAAGCGTATCACAAGGAAGCGAAAGACCGGGAGATCTGTTCTTCTATGGAAGTGGACATGTCAGCCATGTAGCAATCTATATTGGAAACGGTCAGATCATTCATGCAAGTAACCCGAGCGATGGAATTAAGATTTCCAGTGCTTATTATCGCAAGCCGATCAAGATCGGCCGTGTTTTATAAAAATGATGTCCCGGCGTAGAGTTATCTTATGTATAACGGGTAGCTTAGTGCCTGCATCATACAATAATTCTAATTGGAAAGAGAGAGTTGCAATAAACTCTCTTTTTCTTTCGTAATTACATGTGGAGGTTTCAAAATGGACATAGGAATTAAGATCATTATCGCAGTAGTAGTAATTTTGGTGCTTATCGGGATCAAAATGGTCTGTGATGAAAAGGCGAGAAAGAAGCGGATGAGAGAGTTTCTGATCAACTCATGGGGAAAATCTGCAGACCGTAATTATTCGGAGGAACAGTGGAATGCTATTGTCAGCTATTATAAGGTGTTAGAAAAAAAGGCGGAGGAAAGCCAAAAGCATGAATTTGTGGACGATATTACCTGGAATGATCTGGATATGGATGAAGTGTATCAGGTATGGAATCATACACGGACTTCGATCGGAGAAGAATATTTGTATGCAGCACTCCGTCATCCGATTGCTTCAGATGCAGAAATGGAAGAACGCGAGCGAGTGATCACATATCTGTTGGAGAATACACAGGAACGCATGTATTTACAGGAGGCGCTTGCAGAGATCGGCAAATTAGAACGAATGTCCGTGTATGATCATTTGGAATTAATACAGGATATGAAACCGATCGGGGCACTGCCTCATATATTGGCAGGTGTCTGTCTGGTCGGCGCTCTTATAGGCTGTGCCTTTGCACCGGAATTTATGGTGATCGCCAGTATTGCGATCATGGGTGGAAATATTATATCGTATTATCAGGCTAAGGCAAAGGTGGACAGTTATATACGGCTGTTTACGTTTATACTGCATATGGTAGAGCAATGCGAGGGCGTTGCGAGGAAGACGATTCCGGGTCTTGAAAAGTATCAGGATCAGCTAAAAAAGCAGACATCCTGTTTTGGAAAATACAGACGTTTCTGTTTTTTGGTGAATGGTGGAAGCGGGATGTCCGGAGATATTATGGATTCGTTGATGGACTATATAAGAATTTTGTTCCATGTAGATCTGGTCAAAATGTCGACAATGATCCGTGAGGCAAAAAAATACGAGCAGCAGCTGCGAATCATGTATGATACGATAGGATATTTAGATACGATGTTATCGACGGCATCTTGCCGTATTATGTATGGAGAATATTGTGTACCGCAGTTGTCACATCAGGCAAATGGAAAGTTTGCGGTAACTGAAATGTACCATCCGTTGATCCCGGAGGGAGTCAGAAATTCTATTACGGCAGAGCGCAGTGTGTTATTGACGGGATCGAATGCATCGGGAAAATCAACATTTATCAAGACAGTAGCACTCAATGCGATCTTAGCGCAGACATTGCATACGGTTTTAGCGGAGAATTATCAGGCTTCGTGGTTTTGTATCGCCTCGTCCATGGCGCTGCGAGATGATATATTAAGTCAGGAAAGTTATTATATTGTGGAGATCAGATCGTTAAAACGAATCTTAGATCTGACAAGATCGTCGGAACTGCCGGTGCTTTGCTTTATCGATGAGGTACTTCGAGGAACCAATACAGTCGAAAGAATCGCTGCTTCCAGCCGGATCTTGCAGGCAATAGCAGAACAGGGCGGATTATGTTTTGCAGCCACGCATGATATTGAACTGACGTATTTATTAGAGAAAGAATACGATAATTATCACTTTGAAGAACAGGTGGAAGATGATAAAGTGACGTTTGATTATTGCTTGCGTGAAGGTCGTGCCTGCACAAGAAATGCGATCCGGTTGCTAAAAATGCTTGGGTATGATGAGAAGATAGTAGACGATGCCAACGAGCGCGTTGCTTTATTTTTGAAATCTGGCAATTGGGTGTCGTCCCATTAAGGTGGCAGGTAACCGGTTGCCATTATATTGAGCAGACAGAAATTTGTGGCAATTTTAACTATAGAGCGTTGAATTGGTAGTTATGTCGGGATAAGGGTATATCTTTCTTGTTTCGTGGGAAAATGGTACTAAGACATCTAATACGGTCCAAACAGGGCAGTGATCTAAGTGTGGATGCTTAGTAAGGAGGAAACAAGAATGAGAAAACGCAGATTTTTATATTGGAGTGCGGCATTTGGAGCATTGACAGTCGTTGTGTTAATGAATTATTATTGTTATCGTGCAGCGATGGGAAAGTATACGCAGCTTAGCCGGTCATATCGTGAGGAGATTGCCGGAGCCGTACAAAAAGAAGTTTCTAAACAGGTCGAGGTCAAATTCGAAGATCTGTCAGAGGGGCTTCCGGTGGCAAACACAGAGGAAATGTTATCGGTTAATACGGTGTATCAGATTGAAAATTACGACAAAGTGAAAGACCAGACCACGACAGAATACGAAACGATTCCGGAGGAATTAGTTGGTTTTAACAGGGAAGAAGCAGATGGCTATTTCAAAAAGTACATGCAGAATCTTCCGGTGGAGGAGTTCTTAAATGGTTTGCAAAGTATAGGGATCACAACATTTTCGAAAGATCGGATCATTGTGCGAAAAATTTATGATCCTTCAAAAGTAAAATATCGTTATTATTTGATCGCAGTAGATGGAGAAGTGGTTGTCTATTATGGTGACCAGAAGACGGTTTATGAATATACCGGAATATCTACGGATACTTTGTCGAAAGAGGAGCAGATGTCATTAAAAAATGGCATTGAAGTAAAAGATGAAGATGCCTTATATGGCTTATTGGAAAATTATTCTTCATAAGAGCAGTAATAAAAGGAACAGGGAGGATGAAGATGCGAAGCATACCTGTACTTGTGGCGGGAGGCGGTGCGTCCGGAATGGTTGCAGCGATTGAGGCTGCAAAGCTGGGCGCTAATGTTACCGTGATCGAAAAGAAAAATAAACCGGGTAAAAAGATTTTAGCGACCGGGAATGGACGCTGCAATTTTACGAATCGAAATCAGGAAATATCCTGTTATCACAGCAGTGATGATATGTTAGTTCAAATGGTGCTACAGCGGTTTGATTACCAAAAAGTCATTGATTATTTTTGGGAAAGCGGTGTGATGTCAAAAGAACGTGATGGTTATTATTATCCGTTATCCGGGCAGGCGGCTTCGGTACGAGCTATGTTAGAGCGCGAGATGGATCGGTATAAGGTGGAGGTTCATTGTGACGAAACGTTGCAGCGGATCATTCCGAGAAAGGATCTGTCCGGTCAGAATATTACCGGTTATGAAGTACAGACGGACCGCGATAAATATCTTGTACGTAAACTGATATTAGCAGTTGGCGGCAGTGCGGCTCCTGCACAGGGTACGACGGGGGATGGTTATCGTATGTTGCAGGAACTTGGAGTGGCGATCGTACCGCCATTGCCGGCATTGACATCGATCGAACTCGATGATGCCTGCTGTAAATTATGGAGTGGTGTCCGAATTATGGGACAGGTAGAGCTGTGGTGTGAGGGCAGCAGACTGGCAGAAGATATCGGAGAGATACAGATGGTTGCCAAAGGGATTTCCGGTATTCCGGTATTTCAGATCAGCGGAAGAGTTTCCCGCCTCTTGTATCAAGGAAAAGAACCCTATTTAAAACTTGATGTTATGCCGGATCATACCAAAGAACAGGTTATGGAAGAACTGTTGCGCCGGGTTAATACCTATGGAGTTGGAAGAAGTCTGGGGGATGTTTTGGACGGTATGCTTCCGGATAAATTAGCGAAAGCATTGTTGCAGGCATTGCATAAGAGCCCTGGAGATGGAACTGAAATATTGCAGGAGGACAGATGGCGAAACGATCTGGCAGATCAGATCAAAGGCAAAAAATTACATATCCGGAAGGTGAGTGATTTCGACAAGGCGCAGGTTACAACCGGAGGCGTGGCTTTAAGCGAACTGCAGGCTGACACTTTGGAACTGATCAAGTATCCGGGAATATATGTTACCGGAGAACTGGCGGATGTTGATGGGATCTGTGGCGGCTACAATCTGCAGTGGGCTTGGTCTAGTGGACATTTGGCAGGGCAGAGTGCGGCGTGTGCATTAAAAACAAAGATAAGGAGTAGATCATGATACAGATCACACAGATAAAAGTACCGTTGGCCAAGGTACAACAGGAGGTGCCTGCCGAAGCACTTCGTCGTGGTATATTGACGGAGTCTGAATATGCATTGGTATGCAAGGCGGCGGCAAAGTTATTGCACCGCAAAGAATCACAATTGCGGGATTTGACGGTGAAACGGCGTTCCATCGATGCGAGACATAAGGATGCAATCGTGTTCAGTTATACCGTGACGCTTTGTCTGGATGGCGAACATAAGCTGTTGCAGCAGAAAGCATTTCAATCGAAAGTTACTTTGGTGAAAGCATCAAAGCAAAGGAAAGTTGTTACTTTTGCAGATACGATCAGTGCTCCGGTTGTGGTCGGCATGGGACCGGCAGGTTTATTTGCTGCATTAGAGTTGGCGAGAGCCGGGTTAAAACCGGTTATTTTGGAGCGGGGAAGCAATGTCGATGTGCGAAGGCGCAAGGTGGATCATTTTTGGCAGACAGGAGAGCTGGATCCGGAATGTAATGTGCAGTTTGGGGAAGGCGGAGCCGGAACCTTTTCAGACGGCAAACTCAATACGATGGTAAAGGATCCTTCCGGCAGAAACCGAAAAGTGCTGGAATGTTTTGTGGCGCATGGAGCACCGGAAGAGATTTTGTATATGCAGAAACCGCATATCGGAACCGATAAACTTCGAGAGGTAGTACGGTCGATCCGGGAAGAGATCTTAGCGCTGGGCGCAACGGTGCATTTTGACACGCGTTTTGTAAGGCTTCTCTTGCAGGGGGACCGCATTTGTGGCGTGGAATATGAACAGGCGGGCAGAATTTCGCAGATGGCGTGTGAGGCCGTGATACTTGCCACAGGACATAGTGCAAGAGATACGTTTATAGAGCTTAAAGAACAGGGCGTTGTTATGCAGCCTAAGGCATTTGCTGTAGGCGTGCGGATGGAACATCCACAGGAGATGATCGGTTTATCGCAGTATGGAGAGGCGGCTAAGATCCTTCCACCGGCTTCATATAAACTGACCAATACAACGTCGGATGGCAGAGGCGTGTATTCTTTTTGCATGTGTCCGGGTGGACAGGTTGTCAATGCCTCTTCGGAGTGTGGAAGGCTGGTTGTCAATGGTATGAGTGAATATGCCAGAGACGGAGCCAATGCGAACAGCGCCATTGTCGTAACGGTTGGACCGGAAGATTTTGGCGAGGGGCTGTTTGACGGTATGCAGTTTCAACGTCGGTTGGAACAGGCCGCCTATGAGCAGGGGCAAGGAAGAATTCCGGTACAGCTATTAGGGGATTTTCTACAGAACCGGGAAAGTACAGCACTTGGCGAAGTGACGCCGTGTCTGTGTGGGGAATATACGTTTACCAATGTGCGAAGCATTTTACCAAAAGAGATTGGCGATGCCATTGCGGAGAGCATTCCGCAGTTTGAAAGACGTATCCATGGATTTGGAAGAACGGATGCGATCGTATCCGGCGTGGAGACGAGAACGTCATCTCCAATCCGCATTATACGGGATGATACGCTGCAGGCAAATTATGAAGGGGTTTACCCATGCGGTGAGGGTGCCGGTTATGCGGGAGGAATTACTTCGGCGGCGATGGATGGGCTGAAAGTGGCAGAACAGCTTATGCAGCAATTGGGAGAAAAGAAGTAACGGAAATTTCTCATACCGGAAGTTACTGTTTGAAGAACATATGTGCAGCATATTTAGAGCAAAAGATCATAGAAAGGAATGTAGGAAAATATGGATGATAAGAAAATTGCAAGAATTAACGAATTGTATCACAAATCAAAATCAGAAGGATTGACGGCAGAAGAAAAGGCAGAACAGCAGAAATTGCGCAAAGAGTATATCGACTCCGTCAAAAATAATCTGCGTGCGCAATTAAACAATGTAACGATTGTCAATCCGGACGGAACGACAAGAGATCTTGGTAAGGAAATGGCAGCGAAAGAGAGAAAGAAGGGACATTAATTGACCAAGGAAGAGCTTCGTGGGCAAATGCGTGCCATGCGTGCCGAACTAACAGGGGATAAGAGAGACGCAGCAGAGCAGCAGGCAGTAGATCATATGATGGCTTTCTTACGTCAGAAGAGACCTCGCCGGTTCTATCCATTTGTGTCCTGCCGTACAGAGATCGATACACTTCAGTTATTGCAGAGAGTGTGGAAAGAACTGCCGGAAATAGCAGTGGCAGTGCCTTGCGTGGAGGAACAGCGGATGCAGTTTTATGAAGTAAGGGCAATGAATGATCTGCACAGAGGCACCATGGGGATATTAGAGCCGGCTGGTGTGGAGCCGGTTCGGGCAGAAGATGGAGTTATGCTGGTGCCGGGGCTTGCTTATGATGAAAGAGGTTACCGGGTCGGGTATGGTGCCGGATTTTATGACCGCTACTTTGCGGAATATGGATTGTGTAAACCGAATGCCGGAGGAGTACTCAAGATCGGTTATGCATTTTCGTTTCAACTTGTGCAGCGGATGGAAGCACAGGAGCATGATGTTGCATTGGATGCGCTTATGACAGAAAAGGGAATAAATTTTTTCGGATAACACTTTACAGGCAATCGGTTTTGTGTTAATATGTGAAAGTTGTTAATACCGTCACTCAGAAAGTGGTCACTCCGTCCATTTCTTAGTGATTGGAGAAAATAATTGATAGGAGGATTATATTATGATCAGTAAAGAGAAGAAAGCAGAAATTATCAAGGCTTATGGACGTACTCCAGAGGATACAGGTTCACCGGAAGTACAGATCGCTATCTTAACAGAGCGTATCCGTGAGTTGACAGAGCACTTAAAGGTTAATAAGAAAGATCATCATTCCAGACGTGGTATGTTGAAGATGATCGGTCAGAGACGTAACCTTCTTGCATATCTTCAGAAGAAAGATCTTGAAGGATATCGTGCATTGATCGAGAAGCTTGGTCTTAGAAAATAATCAAAGTAATGGCTTGTATCGGCCGGTTGTGTATAGATTGCACAACCGGTTTTTTGCTGTTGCATATCATATGGTTCCATGATATAATTATACAGATAGTGTGCAGGCGGTTTCCGAGACTTCTGAAAAGATAATCTGAGCAGGTCGTTTTTTCAGTTGTTTCGGCTATGCCTGCATCCGGACGAGACAGGGAGTGTGCTGTGCCTGCCTTGTGCCGAGTATATTTTACAGCACGGAAATGAGGTTAATATATGTCATACAAGACTTATTCAATGGAGCTTGCAGGCAGAACTTTATCAATTGATATTGGACGAGTTGCTAAGCAGGCAAACGGTGCAGCATTGATGCACTATGGAGACACAACTGTATTATGTACGGCTACAGCATCCGATAAGCCACGCGAGGGAATCGATTTTTTCCCATTGTCTGTAGAGTTTGAAGAGAAGATGTATTCCGTTGGAAAGATTCCGGGAGGATTTAACAAACGTGAAGGTAAGGCTTCTGAGAATGCAGTACTTACAGCACGTGTTATCGACAGACCAATGCGTCCGTTGTTCCCGAAGGATTACCGCAATGACTGTTCTTTGAACAATCTGGTACTTTCCGTAGATCCGGAGTGTCGTCCGGAGTTAGTTGCTATGATCGGTTCTGCAGTGGCAACAAGTATTTCTGATATTCCTTTTGCAGGTCCTTGTGCTACAACACAGATGGGACTTGTGGATGGTGAGTTTATCGTCAATCCAAATCAGGAGCAGTGGGATAACGGAGATCTGCGTTTGACCGTAGCTTCTACCCGTGAAAAAGTTATTATGATCGAAGCTGGTGCGAATGAGCTTCCGGAGGACAAGATGATCGAAGCGATCTATAAGTGTCACGAAGTAAACCAGACGATCATTCAGTTTGTTGATCAGATCGTTGCTGAGATCGGCAAGCCAAAACATGAGTATACAAGCTGTGCGATCCCTGAGGAGATGTTTGCAGCGATCAAAGAGATCGTTCCTCCGGCAGAGATGGAAGAGGCAGTATTTTCTGACGATAAGCAGACAAGAGAAGAAAATGTTCGTCTTGTAACTGAGAAGTTAGCAGAGGCATTTGCGGATAAAGAGGATTGGTTAGAGATCCTTGATGAGGCTGTATATCAGTATCAGAAGAAGACAGTTCGTAAGATGATCTTAGTAGATCACAAACGTCCGGATGGACGTGCGATCGATCAGATCCGTCCGCTTGCAGCAGAGGTTGATCTTGTACCGAGAGTACATGGCTCTGCAATGTTTACACGTGGACAGACACAGATCTGTACGATCACAACGCTTGCACCGCTTTCTGAGTGCCAGCGTGTTGATGGATTAGATCCAAATAAGACAAGCAAGCGTTATATGCATCATTATAACTTCCCGTCTTATTCTGTTGGTGAGACAAAACCTAGCCGCGGACCTGGACGTCGTGAGATCGGACATGGTGCATTGGCAGAGAGAGCTCTTGTTCCGGTACTTCCAAGTGAGGAAGAGTTCCCATATGCGATCCGTACTGTTTCTGAGACTTTTGAATCCAACGGATCAACTTCTCAGGCAAGTATTTGTGCATCTACAATGTCATTGATGGCAGCAGGTGTACCGATCAAGAAACCGGTTGCAGGTATTTCCTGTGGATTGGTAACCGGTGATACAGACGATGAATATCTGGTATTGACAGATATTCAGGGCTTAGAGGATTTCTTCGGTGACATGGACTTTAAGGTGGCAGGTACCAAAGATGGTATTACAGCGATCCAGATGGATATTAAGATTCATGGACTTACAAGACCGATCGTTGAGGAGGCAATTCGCCGCACACGTGAGGCAAGAATGTACATTTTGAATGAGGTTATGCTTCCGGCAATCGGTGCACCTCGTGAGAAAGTGGGCACATATGCTCCGAAGATCGTTCAGATTCAGATCGATCCGCAGAAGATTGGCGATGTTGTTGGTCAGCGCGGTAAGACGATCAATACATTGATCGAGCGTACCGGTGTGAAGATCGACATTACAGATGACGGTTCCGTTTCTGTTTGTGGCGAAGATGAAGCGATGATGCAGGAGGCAATTCGCTTGATCCAGATCATCACAACAGATTATTATGAGGGACAGATCTTAGAGGGTGATGTTGTCAGCATCAAGGAGTTCGGTGCATTTGTTGAGTTCGCTCCGGGCAAAGAAGGAATGGTTCACATTTCTAAGATTGCAAATGAGCGTATCAATCATGTTGAGGATGTTCTTACCCTTGGAGATCATGTAAAAGTGGTATGCTTAGGTAAGGATAAGATGGGACGTACCAGCTTCAGCATTAAAGATGTAAAAGATCAGTTATAATCTTTTATTTATGCAGTAGATTGTAAGGATTGTCATAGGATGTTCGTATGGCAATCCTTTTTCTATAGTTGAGGAGAAACGAAGATGGATACAAAATCTCATAAAATTGCAGGCGTAGGAGTGTTAGTGGCTCTTGCTATGGTCCTTAGCTATTTGGAATCATTGATACCTATATCATTAGGTATTCCCGGAATTAAGCTTGGATTATCGAATGTGGTAACACTATTTGCGTTGTATCAGTTCGGTGGTGGGATAGCATTCGGAGTGGCTGTCTGCCGTATTGTACTATGTGGGGTCACTTTTGGCAGTTTGTCTACGATGCTGTATAGCTTTGCGGGGGGATTACTTAGTTTTGCAGTTATGTTTGTTTTGAAAAAAACAGAAAAGTTTTCGATATATGGGATCAGCATTGCCGGCGGCGTGATGCACAATGTCGGGCAGCTTTTGGTTGCGGCATACGTGATGCAGACTGCAAAAATTATTTATTATATGCCGGTTCTTCTTATTGCCGGGACTCTGGCAGGTGCGGCAATTGGCATATTAGGAGCGATGATCTATCGCAGGATCGATACATAAACACAAGAACCGTATAATAGAAATCTGTTTGGCGCATACTACAAGAGACGAAACAGAAAAGTGAGGTGTGTGCAGATGGACGAGGTACTAAAAGAATATGGAATGCGTTTGCTGATGAATGAAGAGACGGGTGTGAGAATGCAGCTGGTCTCGATCATTGGAGAGATTGAAGGACATGAATCGGCTTCCAGTCAGACCAAAACGACAAAATATGAGCATATGCTCCCGATCTTGGCGTCGTTAGAGCAGAGTGACAAATTGGATGGCATATTATTTTTGATCAATACGGTAGGTGGAGATGTGTCCTGTGGACTTGCGTTGGCAGAGATGATCGCCGGTTTATCCAAGCCAACAGTAGCGCTTGTTGTGGGAGACAGCCATTCGATCGGAGTGCCATTGTCAGTTGCGGCAGATTACACAGTGATCGCCCCATCGGCGACAGTGATCATTCATCCGGTACGCATGAGCGGAATGGTGCTTGGAGCGCCGCAGACATATGAGTATTTTCGTTTGATACAGGAACGGATCACCGGATTCATTGCCGCCCATTCTAACGTGAGTGAGGATACGATTGAACAGTGGATGATCACTCCGGGCATATTGAGCAGAGATTTGGGCACAATCTTGGTCGGCAGGCAGGCGGTAGAGGCAGGCTTGTATCAATGTGTGGGCGGTATTCATGAAGCACTGCAGGAATTGCAGCAGCGCATTGCCAAAAACAGAACAGACATTTGCAGTTGATATGAGGGTATGCTATAATGAGCTATAAGACGGCTCATTATAGTAGTTTACATAACCCGTTGTGTTCAGGTGCGCAGAGCGCGGGGGGAAGCTTTAAAGATTGCGTACAGAAATGAGGATGGATATGCCAGTTTGGAAGGGGATTATATTAGGTATTGTTCAGGGACTTGCAGAGTTTTTACCAATAAGCAGTTCCGGGCATTTGGTTATTTTGAAAGAGATCATGCACATAGACTTAGAGGGCGGTGGCCTTTTCTTTGATGTTATGCTGCATTTTGGAACATTATTTGCTATTTTTGTAGCATTCCGACATGATATTTTGAAGATGATCGTGGAAGGATTACATATTGTAGGAGACGTATTTGCAAATATCGGAATTTGGTTCTCAGGATTTCGTGGGAATGAGCGTCATTATCACAAAATTGTTCGTACAGCTTATCGAAAGTTTGTTATGTTAGTGATCGTGTCTACGATTCCGACAGGCGTGATCGGCATCTTATTTAAGGATACGGTGGAACTTGCAGGAACTATGTTGGTCGTTCCGGGCATCTGTCTGTTGATCACTTCTGTATTTTTGGTTATTGCAGACTATGCAGATGAAGGAACAAAACGACCAAGAGAGGCGTCGTATGTCAATGCAGGATTGATCGGTGTTGCACAGGGAATCGCAACAATGCCGGGGCTGTCGCGTTCCGGAACGACGATCACAGCTTGTCTGCTTTGCGGTTTTGAAAAGAAGTTTGCTGTGAAATATTCTTTTATTATGTCGATCCCGGCTGTTTTAGGCGCGGTCGTGTTGGAGTTAAAGGATGTTGCTAAGGCTCCACTGCAGGCGTCAGCAGTACCGGCATGTGCAGTGGCGACAGTTATTTCCGCAATAGTAGGATATTTGTCAATCTGCATTATGATGCGTTTGATACAGGGAAAGAAATATAAAATATTTGCAGTTTATTGTGCGATCGTAGGACTGATCACGGTCGGCTATGGAATATTCAGATAATTGGAGGAGTGTCATGGCAGCAAAGACATCTGCGGCAAAGAAAAAGGCAGGCAGCGGAGGGCGAAGTGCCAAAAAAACGACAAGCGGAGTAAAGGCAGTACATAGTACCAAGCCGTCTGGCAGGACAACGTCTAAAACGACGGCTCACAAGAAGAATGGAAGCGGCGGTACATCGAAAGCGAGTCGCACCGGGACGAATACATATCGTCGACGCACGATTGAAGAAATGAACGAGTATCAGGACCATATCGCATTTGAGCAGGGAATGACGATTTTGCTCAATTGTGCTGTGTTAGTGCTATGCTATGTGAGTTTTTTTGGGCTTGCCGGACAATTTGGAGCGGTAATAAAAAACATTTTTATGAAATTATTTGGCTGGACGGCATGGATGATTCCGATGGCAATCGTTCTTGCTGTTATTTTTTCGATCGTAAATCCGGGAGACAAACGCGTACCGCGCAGAATTGCCAGTGGTACGGTAATCGTGTTGGCGTTAATGGGATTGACGGGCAGTGGTATTGTTGGCAAATACATCGACTTAGGAGTATTCCGTGTACTGGGTGAAGTGGGTGGTTATTGCGTATTAGGCGCATTATTATTAGTTAGCATTTACATATTTTATGGAATTGAATGGATGGCAATGCTGCGCAAGCGAAATGCCTATTATCAGGAGATGGGAGAAGCCTATGAGGTGATCCGTCAAGAAGAAGATTACACGGAGCCATCTTACAAGGTTTGTCCACCGAAACGACGTAAGATATACTCGGATCATCAAATGCAGTCTGTCAATTTGCAGCAGATGAATGAGCAGATAGACCGGATGCAGGAAAAAGAACAGGAAAATCGCAAAAATACAAATACAACCAAAGAAAAAGCCGGAAAGCTGGAAGAGATATTACCGAGTGGGAAAAGTGTGCGTACGCAGACGCAGGAACAGGAGTCGATAGAGCATCAAAAAGTGCAGCAGGAAGAACAGCATATGTCGGTGGAGCCATCTTCAGAGATTCCAATCTATCGTGAGGAACTGCGACGCAAGTTTGATAAACCGTTGTCGGAAACGATCACATCACCGTTACACGAGCAGCCTTCGACGCAGTCACTTGAGAGTTACATTGCGGAAACGAAGGAGAATATGACACAGGCAATGGCAATGACGGAGAAGGTTTCTGAAGAGCCGAAGAAACCGGCAAAGACAAGTCGGACAAATCGTAATAGTCTGAATAAAGCAGAACGTTCAACGACAAAATCAGAGAGCAGTACGGTGCGAGGAGGAAGTGGCGCGGTTTCTACCTATAACGCTGCGGAGATTGCAGATGCTTTTGCGTCCGGTAAGGAAAAAATGACTGCAAAGCAGAGTGAAGAACAGCATAAACCATATGAATTTCCTCCGGTGGAATTGCTTAGTGTTCCAAAGGAGATACCGGGAAGGGTCAGCGACAGTGAGCTTCGTGAGACAGCAGCCAGACTGCAGGATACGCTGCGCAGCTTTAATGTGAACGTGACGATGGGACCGGTCACCTGTGGACCAACCGTTACCCGCTTTGAAGTGCTTCCGGAACAGGGTGTCCGAGTAAATAAGATCACTAATCTTACCGACGATCTTAAGTTGAGTTTGGCGGCACCGAGTGTTCGTATTGAAGCACCGATCCCGGGAAAATCAGCGGTTGGAATTGAAGTGCCAAATCCGGAGCCAAGTCCGGTGTATTTTCGAGAATTATTGGAGGGCGATGATTTCCGTAAGGCAAAATCGCCGGTTACGTTTGCGGTTGGTAAAGATATTGCCGGTAAACGTATTATGACGGATATTGCCAAGATGCCGCATTTATTGATCGCCGGAGCGACCGGTTCCGGTAAATCGGTATGTATCAATACGCTGATCATGAGCATTTTGTATAAGGCAGATCCATCTGATGTCAAGCTGATCATGATCGACCCGAAAGTGGTAGAGCTTAGTGTATATAATGGAATCCCGCATTTGTTCTGTCCGGTTGTGACGGATCCACGCGAAGCGGCATCTGCGCTTAATTGGGCGGTGCGGGAGATGATGGAACGATACAATTTATTCAAAGAACTGGGAGTACGTAATATTTCCGGTTACAATCAAAAGATCAAGACAGTAGAGGATCCGGAAAAAGCAGGATATTCCAAAATGCCATCGTTAGTTATCATTGTTGATGAGTTTGCTGATCTGATGATGGTTGCTTCTAAAGAAGTGGAGGATGCGGTGTGCAGACTGGCTCAGTTGGCACGTGCAGCGGGAATTCACTTAGTATTGGCAACACAGCGACCATCGGTAAATGTCATCACCGGCGTTATCAAAGCGAATATTCCATCGAGAATTGCATTCTCGGTATCATCAGCCATTGACTCCAGAACGATACTGGACAAAGGTGGAGCAGAGAAACTGCTTGGTAAAGGTGATATGTTATTTTTCCCATCGGGAGAATCGGAGCCGGTACGTGTGCAGGGCGCATTTGTTTCGGATAAAGAAGTCAGCGATGTGGTTGAATTCCTATGTGAGGCAAATGAAGAGCCGGAATACAATCATGAGGTGACAGCAATTACGGAAGAGTCGGATGGCACAGTGACAGAAGTCGTATCCGAAAAACCGGATGTTGATGAGTATTTTGCCGATGCAGGACGTTTTGTTATTGAATCAGAGCGTGCGGCAGCAGGACAATTACAGCGTCGTTTTTCAATAGGATTTAATCGTGCAGGACGCATTATTGACCAATTGCATCAAGCAGGAGTAGTCGGACCGGCAGAGGGCACTAAGCCTAGAAAGGTATTGATGACGATGGAGCAGTTTGAGGCATATCTGTCAGGAGGCGATGCAGCAACAGAAGCAGATGAGCTGGAAGCTTATGCACAGGAACTTTCTGCAAGTGATATGTTAGAAAATTCGGAGCATGTGATCTCGGAAGAGCAAGATCCATTACAAGGGATGGTAGATGATCTGGAGGAGCATGGAGTATGATGGCGACAAAAAATATCCGGGGATTGTTGGTGACAAATGCGTTTCTAAAAAACGGTAAATTTGTCGAGCATTATGAGTGGCTGCGGGAAGCTGCAAGGCAGCAGGAGATCCGGCTGGATCTGTGCGATAACGCTATGCTTCATGCAATCTATGGAATGGAATCTGATGAGGCAAAGTTAGCGTCATATTCGTTTATTATTTTTTGGGACAAAGACATACGTTTGGCAAAATGGATGGAGCGTTATTGTCAAAAACGGGGGATCCCGATCTTTAACACGCCTGAGGCGGTTGCGGCTTGTGACGATAAGAGTGAAACTTTTCGGTTGCTAACAGAGGCATCGGAGGAGGCGTTTTCCTTGATCCCATCTGTTGTTGCTCCCTTAACATTTGCTGCTGTGGGTTATACAGATGTGGATTTTTTGTCTTCGATCGAGAAGCAGATAGGCTATCCGATGGTGATCAAAGAGTGCTTTGGGTCGTTTGGCTGGCAGGTTTATTTGGCAAAGGATCGGGAAGAGGCACTTAAGTATACGAAAAAATTGGCGGGCATCCCATTTTTATATCAAAAGTTTATTGCTGCGAGTGCAGGTGTGGACGTGCGTTTGCAGGTTGTAGGAACAGAAGTGGTAGCGGCAATGAAGCGTCGGTCAAAAACGGATTTCCGTGCAAATTTATCGAATGGCGGGCAGATGGAAGCTTATGAAGCTTCGCAGGAAGAATGTGATCTTGCTGTTCGCGCAGTGCTTGCATTGGGGCTTGATTTTGCGGGCGTTGATCTGTTATTTGCAAGTGGTGAAGATAAACCGGCAAATATGATCTGTGAGGTGAATTCCAATGCACATTTTCGAAATATTGCAGAATGTACCGGGGTAAATACAGCAGACAAGATCATGCAGTATATTAAGCGTGTGTTGGAAGGAAAACAGGAGAGAAATCATAGAGGATGAATAAATGCAGCGCATAGGTTATATGATTTATGAAACAGCAGAAGGGGAGAAAAACCGTGGCTTTGTGTCTATGTTTGCACAGGCAGGAAAAGCCTATGGTCTGAGATTTTGCTTGGTGACAAAGAATCAGTACAAAACGTCCCCCTTGCCGGATTTTGTGATCAATCGGACCAGAGATCCTGAAGTCAGTCTGTTCTATGAATGTCATGGAGTTTTGGTATTTCATTCTAGTGATATCGTTCGTACCGGGAATGATAAAGCGGTGACTTTGCAAAAACTCAAAGAAAAGTGGTTAGCAAAGATCCCACTACAGATACCGAAAAGCACTGTGATCGATCTAACGCAGTATGCGGTCGGACTGGCAGATATGACACAGGTATCCATTGAGGATGGGAAGAAGAATGCTTTTATCAAGCTGAAAAGGGAAGTATTGAAATGGCAGGACAAATGCGGTCTGATGGGCCATAATGTAGTGCTCAAATCGGTTGGTGGACATGGCGGCAGCGAAGTATTTCTGGTATCTATGGAAGAATGGGATGAAGAAGAGAAAACACAGGAGAAACTGCAACCGCTTTTTAACCGAAAGTTGTTGTGTCAGGAATGGATAGACAGTGACAGCCGCGATATACGCATCTATGTTATAGGAGGACAGCCTTATGCAGCGGTACTTCGTCAGGGCTTTGGTGATTTTCGCTCGAACTATTCCCTGGGTGGGTCTGTGCGAGAGTATCCTCTGGACAATATGACAAAAGAGTTAGTCAGACAGTATATTATGGCGTTAGGAGGCAGTGCCTTAGCGTTTGTCGGAGTGGATTTTTTGTTAGAGAAGAGTGGATGCATGGTATTTAATGAGTTAGAAGAAATGGTGGGATGCCGTATGTTGTACGCCTGCAGTGATCACGACATTGTGTCGGATTATGTAGGGTGGCTTGCCAAAAAACTATAAAAATGATAGGATAAAGATTAGTCACTTTTAGGGGGACTATGAGGAGCAGGAGAAAGAGAATGGAGGATTTTGTACATGAAATCAGATATTGAAATCGCGCAGGCAGCCAATATGATTCCAATTTGGGAAGTGGCAGAACAGCTGAATATCCCGAAGGATGAATTAGAAATGTATGGTAAATACAAAGCAAAGCTTGGAGATGAGCTTTGGGATAGAGTAAAAGATAACCCGGATGGAAAGCTGATCTTAGTGACAGCGATCAATCCTACCCCGGCAGGAGAGGGCAAGACAACAACTTCCGTTGGTCTTGGACAGGCTATGGGTAAGCTTGGCAAAAAGGCAGTGATCGCACTTCGCGAGCCATCTCTTGGACCATGCTTTGGTATCAAAGGTGGAGCGGCAGGAGGCGGTAACGCCCAGGTAGTTCCGATGGAGGACTTAAATCTTCATTTTACCGGTGATTTTCATGCAATTACATCTGCCAATAACTTGTTGGCAGCCATGCTGGATAACCATATTAAGCAAGGCAATGCATTGCAGATCGATACGAATCAGATCGTGTGGAAACGCTGTATGGATATGAATGATCGTGTGCTTCGTAATATTGTGGTTGGTCTTGGACGTCCGGTAGATGGAGTTGTACGCGAGGATCATTTTATTATTTCTGTTGCCTCAGAAATCATGGCAATCTTATGTCTTGCGGATAATATGAAAGATCTGAAGGAACGTTTGTCTCGTATTATCGTAGCTTATAATTATGCCGGTGAACCGGTAACGGCAGGACAGTTAAATGCAGTAGGAGCAATGGCAGCGTTATTAAAGGATGCCATCAAGCCTAATATGGTGCAGACACTTGAAAATACACCGGCGTTAGTACATGGTGGCCCGTTTGCTAATATTGCACATGGCTGTAATAGTGTCCGTGCAACAAAGACAGGACTTAAATTAGCGGATTACGTCATTACAGAGGCTGGTTTTGGCGCAGATCTTGGTGCAGAGAAGTTTTTTGATATTAAGTGTCGTATGGCAGGCATGAAACCGGATGCAGTTGTATTGGTTGCTACGGTCCGTGCCCTGAAATATAATGGCGGCGTTGCCAAAGAAAATCTTGGTGAAGAGAATCTGGAAGCGTTAAAAGCAGGTATCGTAAACTTAGAGAAACATATTGAGAATGTTGCAAAGTTCAAGGTACCATGTGTAGTAACTTTGAACCGTTTTGTAACGGATACCGATGCAGAGCTTCAGTACATTGAGCAGTTCTGTAAAGAAAGAGGCTGTGATTTTGCACTTTCCGAAGTATGGGAAAAAGGTGGAGAAGGCGGCATTGCTTTGGCAAAAGAGGTAATTCATACGCTGGAAACCAAAGAGAGCGATTTTACACCGTTATATGATACTGAGTTATCTATTCGGGAAAAGATCGAGAAGATTGCGAAAGAAATTTATGGCGCCGGCAAGGTTAATTATGCACCTGCAGCAGCGAAAGCAATTGACCGTTTAGAGAGTCTTGGGTATGGCGATACACCGATCTGTATGGCAAAGAATCAGTATTCACTGTCTGATGATCCTAAGAAGTTAGGTCGTCCGGAAGGATTTGAGATTACGATACGTGAAGTGTATGTGTCCGCAGGAGCAGGATTTGTCGTTGCGATCACCGGTACGGTCATGACAATGCCGGGATTGCCACTTCATCCGGCGGCTGAGCGCATTGATGTAAACGAGGATGGTGTGATCACCGGTCTTTCCTAAAAGAAATGTAGTGGAATATATCGCACAACCGTAGTTTTTGATGATGTTACAAACATAATAGCAGCTAAAAAGGCTGTCCCTTTACCGAACATCTTGTGGAAAGGGGCAGCCTTTTTTTGACTTAAGTAGAGCAACAACACATTGTTTTACAAATCAGTAGAAAAGTGATCTGTTAGTTGACCAAACTTCCTTTGAATTTAGATTCACAATAAATGCAGCGATAAATCCGTCTGTTGCGGTCTGTCAATTTGAAAGAGTGTGGTAACTCCTGCTCGATCGAAGTGATACAACGCGGATTTTTGCAGCGGATAATTCCGGTAACGGTTTCCGGAAGTTCCAGTTTATGTTTGGCAACGATATTGTTATCCTTAATAATATTGATCGTTAAATTTGGATCTAATACACCGAGAACATTCAGATCAATATCCAAAGGACCTTCGATCTTGATAATGTCCTTTTTGCCCATTTTGTTGCTGCGTGCATTTTTGATAATGGCAACAGAGCAGTCTAATTTTTCTAAGTTGAGATATTCATATATTTTCATGGCACCTCCGGCCTGAATATGATCGATGACAACACCCTCGTTTAATCCACCGATATTTAATCTGCCGGTTTCCGGAATTTCTTTCTGTGACATAGTTACCTCCTTTATTTTGCAAGTCCAAGCAAAGTCATGATCAGAGCCATTCGTACATAAACACCGAATTGTGCCTGCTTAAAATATACAGCACGAGGATCATCATCGACTTCAGTTGCAATTTCGTTGACGCGCGGAAGCGGATGCAGTACATACATATTTTCTTTGGCATAGCGCATCTTAGCTGCATCTAAGATGAAACTGTCTTTTAAGCGGATATAATCTTCCTCATTGAAAAAGCGTTCTCTTTGCACGCGTGTCATATATAAAATATCAAGTTTTGGCATATATTTTTCCAATTCATTGGTTTCGATGAAATCAATGTTGCCGTCCACCAGGACTTCTTGGCGAAGATAATCCGGAATACGAAGTTCATCCGGAGAGATCAATATAAAATGTATATTCGGATAACGTACCATAGCATTGATCAGAGAGTGTACGGTACGGCCGAATTTCAGATCACCGCACATACCGATGGTCATATTATCCAGACGCCCGGTCAGTGTTTTGATCGTTAAGAGATCCGTTAATGTCTGCGTCGGGTGATTATGTCCGCCATCACCGGCATTGATCACCGGTATCCGTGAATGCATTGCAGCTACGGTAGGAGCTCCTTCTTTTGGGTGGCGCATTGCACAGATATCTGCATAAGAAGAGATTACGCGGATCGTGTCAGCGACGCTTTCTCCTTTGGACGCTGAGCTGGAATCAGCGGAAGAAAAACCAAGCACGCTACCGCCAAGATTTAACATGGCTGCCTCAAAACTGAGACGTGTACGAGTGCTTGGTTCATAAAATAAAGTTGCTAATTTTTTGCCATCGCATACATGTGCATATGCTTGCGGATCATGCATGATCGACTGCCCTAAGGTCAATATGTGGTCCAGTTCATCCACCGATAAATCAAGGGGACTGATTAGATGTTTCATGAAAAGTACCTCCGTTGTATTTTTACAATATATTACCACAACATTTCGGGACATACAATGCTAACTTGAGAAAAAGAAATGACAAGTTAGTATTGAAGAAGAAAGGCAGTTTATGGTACTATATAGGTACTGATGTAGAGGTGGGATATTAACAGAAGGGAGAATTCATAGTATGAGTGAAATTTCAAAGAAAACAAAAAGCGAAAATGAGAGAATTAATCTTTTAGTATTCATTTTTGCGACCTTGATGGATGCATTTTTTGTAGTAGGATATCTGCAGGATGCATCGGTAGGAAACATTAGCTGGACATATGCGATCATTGTAGTTGCAGTTGTTGCAGTAGGGTTATTGATCAATGCGGTTTTATATATTCGTAATCATGGAAGTGTGGCACTGCGTCATACGGTTATGGTTGGATATGGTGTGTTATATGCAGTGATCATGTATGGCGCCAATAGTGACCTTGTATTTATTGCTGCCTTTCCAATGGCAAGTATCTTTATTTTGTATTTCGACTTTGCGTTCATCCTGCGAAGCAGCATTGGTTTGATCATTATCAATGTGGCATACGTAGTACGCTGTGTAGTCAATGGCAAGATGAATTCAGGAATTGATATTACAACGAGTACGCTGATCCTTCAGCTTGCAACGGTCGTTCTTACAATGGTGGTTGTCTGCGCAATTACTAAGCTTGCTGCACAGCTTAACAGCGAGAAAGTAAGTCGTGCACTTACTAATCAGCAAAAATCAGAAACTTTGCTGGAGGAAATTCTTCATATTTCCAAGCAGGTTAAAGAAAATTCTTCAACAGCTGCATCTTTGATGGAAGAGTTGCAGCAGTCTACAATTAGTACAGCAAATGCATTGGACGAGATATCGACCGGTAACAGTTCCAATGCAGAGAGCATTGAGCAGCAGACGGTGATGACTTCACAGATTCAGGAAATGATCACGAAGACCAGCAATCGATCTCAGGGAATGAAGCAGGTTGCCGAGATGAGTATGGAGTCGATCGATAAAGGCCGTGACTCTATGCAGAAATTACTTGAGCAGGCAGATGCTATTGCAGCTGAGAATGCAAAGGTACATACTTTAATGGGGGCTTTGACGGAGAATACCAAGGAAGTGGCTGAGATCACGCAAAATATTTTTGACATTTCCAGTCAGACCAATATGCTTGCTTTGAATGCATCGATCGAGAGTGCAAGAGCGGGAGAAGCAGGTCGCGGCTTTGCGGTTGTTGCAGAGCAGATCCGAGTACTTGCAGAGCAGACCAGACAGTTGACGGAAGGAATTTCTCAGATCACTGCCAAATTACAGGAAAATGCAGAAGAGACACAGGAAAGAATCAATGGTGTGTTGGAAGCATCTGAACAGGAGAAAAATTTGATCCAGGTAACGGATAAAGATTTCACCCAGATCCGTTCTCAGATGGATCATTTGAATGAGGACGTAGTAAATGTTTCCGAGGAGATCAGCCAGATCATGACCGCGAATGACTCTATTGTGGAAAGTATTTCACAGATATCAGCGGTCAGCGAGGAAGTTTCCGCTAATACATCTCAGGCGGCAGAGATGGGATATCAGACAAGCGAACAGGCTGCCAAAGTTGGCTCTTTGATGAATGAATTGCAGGAGAGCGCTGTAGAACTTGAAAAGTACATTTAATTCTATTAGAATAGAACAGTATGTTATGTTTACCACATGACATATGATTACTTGAGCCAAGAGCATAATATGAAAGCTTAAAATCACTGGCTTAAGAGAAAGGTATGGTAACAGTATGATTAAGTTGTATGATAATGGTGTGTATTTGCTGAATGGGACAGATATCGTAGAAGATAGCGGCCAGGCAGAAGCACAGATTCAGGCAAAATGTGGAGAGGTGCCATCAAAGGAGCAGGCCGCCGAGGGAACGATTGCATATTCTATTTTGAAAGCACATAATACTTCTGGTGGTATGGATAATCTTCAGATTAAATTTGACAAGTTAACGTCTCATGATATTACATTTGTTGGCATTATCCAGACTGCAAGAGCATCAGGATTGGATAAATTTCCTGTTCCTTATGTTTTGACAAACTGTCACAATAGTTTATGTGCGGTTGGTGGAACGATCAATGAGGACGATCATATGTTTGGTCTTTCTTGTGCTAAGAGATATGGTGGAATGTATGTGCCACCACATCAGGCGGTTATTCATCAGTTTGCAAGAGAAATGTTGGCAGAGGGTGGTAAAATGATCCTCGGTTCTGATTCTCATACAAGATATGGTGCCCTTGGTACTATGGCAATGGGTGAAGGTGGTCCGGAATTAGTAAAGCAGTTGTTAGAGCGTACGTATGATATTCCAATGCCTGGTGTGATCGGTATTTATCTGGATGGCGAGCCAATGCCTGGCGTCGGACCTCAGGACGTAGCACTTGCTATTATCGGTGCGGTATTCAATAACGGTTATGTTAAGAATAAAGTGATGGAATTTGTAGGTCCTGGTGTTTCTAAATTGTCTGCAGATTATCGTATTGGTATTGATGTAATGACAACGGAGACTACGTGCCTGTCTTCTATTTGGAGAACAGATGACAAGATCAAAGAGTTCTATGAAATCCATGGACGTGCCGGCGCATATAAAGAGTTGAATCCGGCAGCAGTTACTTATTATGACGGTATGGTATATGTAGATCTTTCTAAGATCCAGCCAATGATCGCAATGCCATTCCATCCAAGCAATGTATATACGATCCATGAGTTACAGGATAATCTGATGGATATTTTGGATGACTGCGAGAAGAAAGCGTTGGTATCTTTGGATGGTCAAGTTGATTTTAAGCTTAAGAATAAAGTGCGTAATGGCAAACTTTATGTAGATCAAGGTATTATTGCAGGATGTGCAGGTGGTGGTTTTGAAAATATCTGTGCTGCAGCTGATATTTTGAAAGGCGCAAGCATTGGAGCAGATGAGTTTACATTGAGTGTGTATCCGGCCTCTACCCCAATTTATATGGAGCTTGCTAAGAATGGTAAGTTAGCAGATCTTATGGAGACCGGAGCAATCGTTAAAACAGCATTTTGTGGTCCGTGCTTTGGTGCAGGTGATACCCCTGCAAACAATGCCTTTAGTATTCGCCATTCAACGCGTAACTTCCCGAACCGTGAGGGATCTAAGATTCAGAACGGTCAGATCTCTTCGGTAGCATTGATGGATGCACGTTCTATTGCAGCAACAGCAGCAAATAAGGGCTATTTGACAGCTGCCACGGACGTTGATGCAACGATCAATACACCAAAGTATTTCTTTGATAAAAATATTTATGCAAACCGTGTTTACGATGGTGTAGGAAAACCTGATTATAATGAAGAAGTGAAGTTTGGACCAAACATTAAGGATTGGCCGGAGATGTCTGCATTGACAGATGACATCTTGATCAAGGTTGTATCTGAAATTCACGATCCGGTTACGACAACTGATGAGTTGATCCCATCCGGTGAGACATCGTCCTTCCGTTCAAATCCTTTGGGACTGGCAGAGTTTACACTTTCCCGTAAAGATCCGGAGTATGTAGGCAAGGCAAAGGCTGTTCAGCTTGGTGAGAAAGCACGTGTTGCCGGCGAGGATATTTTCGCAGCACTGCCGGAAGCAAAAGAAGTTTTTGATAAGATCAATGAGAAATTCGATGTTGATCCTGCTAAGACACAGATCGGAAGCATGGTATATGCGGTGAAGCCGGGTGATGGATCTGCACGTGAGCAGGCAGCTTCCTGTCAGAAAGTATTAGGCGGTCTTGCAAATATTGCAAAGGAGTATGCAACTAAGAGATATCGTTCTAATCTGATCAACTGGGGTATGCTTCCATTCTTGTATCCGGATGAGATCCCATTTGAGAATGGTGATTATATCTTCGTCAAAGATATTAAGAAAGCGGTAGAAGAGAAGCAGGATGAGATCAAGGCTTATGTAGTCGGTAAAGATATGAAAGAATTTACTTTGAGTTTAGGAGCACTGACAGATGATGAGCGTGATATCATTACAAAGGGCTGTCTCATTAATTACTACAGAGCACACAAATAATATATAGTAGTATGATTTTTAATTGAAAAAGCTGCAAGCATTACGGTGTACCTTGTAATGCCTGCAGCTTTTTTTGATATTCTTTTCGTTAGCAATGATTTTGTCATTTATGAATTTTGCATCGTTATTATGACGTTTAGATAAAATGATAAATGATCGTTGCGATCAAAATACCAAGAATACTTCCGATGGTAATTTTGATCTTGAGCCCGAACGTTAATACCAAAATTCCCAGATCTAGGACAAAAGGAGTTGTAAACCCAAAGTTTTTGCCATAGTTTAACCAGGACAGAGCAGAGATACCTGCAGTAGCCTGTGCGATAAAACTTCCGATCACGATACCTGCCAATACTAAGAGAAAAAGCGCCCAATTATTTTTTCCAGCACCACGTGCCATGTGTAACCCTCCATTCTTATAACATATACTTAGAAATAAATTATAGAGGATAGTACACTTGTTCGTCAAGTGCAGTTTTACAAGGCCGAAATCTGTCATTTCTATGAAGAATTTGTCATTTTTTTGGTAATAGCATTGTCATACCGTATTATTTTTGCTATAATTGTACAGATTAGTACGTAAACACAGAAGAGTTTTAGGGGGAATACGAACATGTGGAAAAAGGTGGTATTAAGCATTTTGCTTGTCATTAGTGTTGCAACAGGATTTTTCGCAGCGAAAGCGCAGGTAACGATCGAGGGGCGACTCAATAAGGTGAACCGTGATTATGACACAGATTTGAGTTCAGTAGATCTGAGCAACATTCATGTGGAGACGGATAGTAAAGTGATCAACATCCTGTTATTAGGAGATGATTATAGAACTTACGACGGCAGTACATCTCCGGGATTGAATGATGTCATCATGATCGGTACACTGGACATGAAGCATAATACATTGAAATTGACATCCATCATGCGCGATACGCTCGTTGATGTATACGGTCAGAATAAGAAAATGAAAGTTAATGCTGCCGGCAAGAAAGAGTTTGGCGGTTTGAAGAATCTTTACAAGACATTGGCAGAGAATTTTAATGTTAAAGTAGATGGGTATGCAGAAGTTGGCTTTAAGGGATTTGAACAGGCTGTAAATGCCGTTGGCGGCGTTGAAGTAGAGCTTTCGGATACGGAGGTTGAATACCTTAATAGAACCAATTATGTCTGGAAAAAGAAAAATCGCAAGTTTAAGGTTGGTAAACAACATTTAAATGGTGCACAGGCATTAGGGTGGTGTCGAATCCGCAAAGGAATGGACGTTATTGGAAAACCGGTGAAAACGGTAACCGGTCTGGCAGATGATTATGGACGTACTTGGAGACAGCGTACAGTGATCACTGCTCTTTTTGACAAGATGAAGTCACAGCCGCTTTCTAAATGGATGGAAGTAGCAGACAAAGTGTTAGGAAATGTCAGAACAGATCTGGATAATGATACGATCCTAAAATATATGAAAGATGCTGTGATGATGGGTACAACACAAATTCACCAATTGCAGATTCCGGTCAACGGATATTTTAGAAATGACAAAAATAATGAATTTCCGTATGCACAGGGATGGAGTCTGGTTCCGACTAATGGTATTACAACGGATTATGACAGGACAGCCAATTCGGAAGCATTACGTCAGTTTATCTTTAAATATGATGGTAAAGATGAATTTAAATATACACCAAAAGATACAAGCACGGTGAGCAGTACCGGCAAAGATTACGATGAATAATAATATGCAGCCCCGTAAAGCCTGGATACGTTGCATATGACATGGAGGAATACCAAATGTGGAAAAAAGTATTAATGGGAATCTTATTAGTTCTTAGTGCTACGGCAGGTTTTTTTGTGGCAAAGGCGCAGGTGCTGTATAACAACAGCTTGAATCAGATCAATCGAGATTATGATACGGCACTTGCTAACGTTGATCTAAGCGGAATTCATGTGAATTCAGATGATCAGATTGTGAATATTCTCGTGATCGGTAACGATTACCGAGAGGAAAGAGGATATGGTGCTAGTGGTCTTACAGATACAATGATCATTGCAACGATGGATATGAAGCATGGGACACTCAAAACAGCGTCATTGATGCGTGACCTTGTTGTTGAAATACCGGGACATGGCAAGAATAAGTTGAATTCTGCCAATTCTTTTGGTGGCATTGAATTGTTATATAAGACGATTGCTACGAACTTCAATATTGAATTGGATGGATATGTGGAGGTTGGATTTGCCGCATTTACCAAGATTATTGATAAAGTGGGGGGTATAGAGTTGGAACTTACTGAGTCAGAAGCAAGTTATTTGAATTCAACGAACTATATTCGAAATAAAAAGAGCCGTAATGTAAAGGTTGGAAAGCAGACCTTGAATGGTGCACAGGCATTAGGTTACTGTCGAATCCGTAAGGGTGGTGTTACAACGATCAATGGACTTCGCGATGATTATGGACGTACTTGGAGACAGCGCACGACGATCAATGCAGTCTTTAACAAGATTAAGAAGCTTCCGATGACGGATTGGCTGGACATTGCCAATGTAGTACTCAAAAAAGTAACAACAGACCTAACAAATGAGCAGATAACCGAATATCTGAAAGATGCAGTTTCCTTAGGAACGACCACGATCAATCAGATGCAGGTTCCGGTACAGGGATATTTTCGCAGTGGATATAATGGTGAGTATTCTTGCGGGTCATGTATTGTTATGACTTCTGGTGGAACTGCCTGGGATACCAGTGCTAATGCGGAAGCGTTGAATCAATTTGTATTTGATTATGATGGCAAAGAGGAGTTTAAGTATTCCCGTAGCGATTCCTAATTTTCATGGAATGATCGGTTATAAATAAGAACGGTAACAGGAACAAAGCAGGGTTTGCGGCTTTGTTCCTGTTTTTCTTGAGTGGATTTCTTATTTTGCTAGGGCACTGATGAATACATGCCCGAAGAATTGTCTGAGTTATTTACCAATAATGGCCTGCAGTAGTTTTAGAAAAATATCGCTATAGCAGGCTTTTTTGATACTTTGCGCTGCTACAATGGGAAGGGAACCGATCTCCTGATCGTTTAATGTATATTGAACAGAACCGATGATTGTTCCCTCTTTGATCGGGGCCTGTAAATGTTTGCGATAGATGATCTTGCGCTTAGGCTTATAGGATTGTTCGTCTCCACAAAGTACGTATTGAAATTTTTTTTCAATGCGTGGAATCACTTCTGATGTGATACCACCGGAGATCTTTTGTGGGGAAAGAGTGATATCGTCCGGACTTTCTTGATAAGAGGTACAGTTTGCAAAACCATAATCCAACAGGGCTGCCGCCTGCACAAATCGGATTTTTGGGTCTGGAGCAGCCATAATGACGGCGGTAAGGCTGATTCCATCTCGTTGTGCAGTAGCACTGAGACAATATTTTGCTTTCGATGTGGATCCGGTTTTTAGACCGGTAATTCCCTGATAAGTACGGATTAGTTTATTGGTATTCGTTAGTCCAAATTTTTTCTTCCCCTTTTTGGTGACATGTGTAATAGTATCCATCCATACAGTAGAATACTTGGAAATGTCCGGATACTTGGACACAAGCGATTGTGACATTAAGGCTACATCGTATGCACTGCTGTAATGTCCGCTCTCTATGGAGTCATCCAGACCGTTACAGTTTTTGAAATGAGTATGTTTCATACCGAGAGCTTTTGCTTTTTTGTTCATACGTTTTACAAAGGATTGCTCTGATCCGGCAAGGTGTTCTGCCATGGCCACAGCGGCATCGTTTGCGCTGGCTATGCTGATGCATTTGATCATTGTATTGACGTCCTGCGTCTCTCCCGGTTCCAAAAACACTTGTGAACCGCCCATAGATGCGGCATATTCACTTACTGTTACCTTATCTTCAAGTTTGCATTTCCCCTGTTCGATGGATTCAAAGATCAGAAGGAGGGTCATGATCTTGGTGATACTTGCCGGTATTAATTTTTTATCTTTGTTTTTGGCATATAAGATGCGTCCGGAAGCGTTGTCGATCAGAACGGCAGCTTTTGCGGTAATTGCCAGATCATTATTATGTGCTTGGTCTGCCTCAGCTTGTTTATTTGCTGTGCACCGAAAAGCTGGCTGATTTGTACATACTTTCGCAAAAACCTTGACAGATGTGAAGGCGTTGACATAAATAAGTACGGCACATAATATAAGAGCAAGCATTCGTCTTGACAGGATGGAACGAAATAATTGCATTGTGAGAATCCTTTCTGTACCAAATAGGTTAGTGCAGTAATATCAGTACGATTTGAAATATAATTATAGCAACATATGCGACAAAAAGAGAGAATATGTGTATTTTATCAAATTGAAAATTTGAAAAAAAGATATTGCTTTTTTCTGCCGCTATTTTGTGATATAATGAGCCGCAGAGAAAAACAAGCGGCTGCGAAGCAGACATTTGTTTTTCTGGGCTCATTAACGAGCAAATAAGCTTGTGAAACAAGCGAATGAGCTCTGAAAGAGCGGATTTGCGAGTTTGAAAAAAAGGCAACTTAATGTATGAACAATGGCCGCAGAGAAAAACAAGCGGCTGCGAAGCAGACATTTGTTTTTCTGGGCTCATTAACGAGCAAATAAGCTTGTGAAACAAGCGAATGAGCTCTGAAAGAGCGGATTTGCGAGTTTGAAAAAAGGCTACTTAATGCATGAACAGTGGCTGCAGAGAAAAACAAGCGGCTGCGAAGCAGGCTGAAAAAATGATAAAAGTGAGGATAAATATGACAAGTAAAGAAAGAGCAGAATTGAAAACACAGGCAATGAAATTAGACAGCATATTTCAGATTGGAAAGGCTAGTTTAACGCCTGCGATGGTTAATGCAGTAAAGGATGCCTTGCATGCAAGAGAATTGGTTAAAGTATCTGTACTCAAAAACTGTTTGGATGATCCGCATGAGATTGCACAGGTATTGGCAGAGAGAACCGGTTCAGAGGTCGTGCAGGTGATCGGCAAGAAGATTGTTTTGTATAAGAAAAACTTTGAATTGGAGGAGAAGCGTAAACGTGCTTTGAAACGTGAAAAGCAGAACCGTCATGGTGCAAAAAACATGAAAAAATCAGACAAAGTACAGAAAAGTTTTTCTAAGCCGGACAAGAGATCTGCAGCTAAGGGAAAGAAGTCTAAGACGGATCAAGGCACTGCAAAATATCTTTGGGGCGATAAGTAAATGTTAGTGAAGGATAGTGGAGTCACAGCCAAAAGAAAAGTTGGCATTATGGGAGGAACGTTTGATCCGATCCATAATGGGCATATGACGATGGCGAGGCAGGCAGCACTTCAGGCCTCTTTGGAATGTGTGCTATTTATGCCTACCAAGATACCTCCACATAAAGAAAGTACTAAAATAACATCGGAGTCTGTTCGGTCTCAGATGGTTCGACTGGCTGTGGCAGGAAATAATGATTTTATGTTTTCGGATTTGGAGTTACGACGCACAGGGACGACATATACTGCAGATACTCTGCAGATACTCACAAGAGAGCATCCTGAGTGTGAGTGGTACTTCATTTTGGGAGCAGATTCTTTTTTTCAATTAGAACAGTGGTATCACCCGGAAAGAATATTTGCCAATGCTATTATACTGGCTGCGGGACGGGATGATGTTCCGGCAGAGCAGATGCGTAAGCACAAGGAATATTTATGTCAAAAGTATCATGCGCGTATACAATTGATCGATATGCAGCAGATCGAGATCAGTTCTCATGAGATTCGCGAAATGATCGCGCAAGGGCATTCTGTGGATGAGATGCTTCCGCAGGCGGTTGCAGCTTACATTCACGAGCAGCGATTGTACCTGGATCCGGTGCAGGGCAGGAAAGGAAACTAGAGATGCAGCAACAGATACAAGAAATTCAAAGTAAGTTGAGTAAGAAATTATCGGAAAAACGATTTACGCATACGATAGGAGTGCTTTATACGGCAGAAGCGCTGGCAATGCGCTACGGAGAAGATTTAGATAAGGCGGCGTATGCGGCGGTATTGCACGATTGTGCAAAATATTGCAGTGGCGAGCAGATGCTTCAAAAGTGCCGTAAATACAATATTGAGATTTCAGAGGTGGAACAGAAGAATCCGTCGCTGCTTCATGCAAAACTTGGAGTCTATTATGCGAAACATCGTTACGAAATTGATGATGAGCAGATATTGGCTGCAATTCGCTGGCATACGACAGGAAGACCGGAGATGACCTTGTTGGAGAAAATAGTATTTTTGGCAGACTATATTGAGCCCAACCGCAAATTGGTACCGGGACTTACACAGATACGTCAGATAGCATTTTGTGATATCGATAAGGCAGTGTGCATGACGTTAGAAAATACAGTTTCGTATCTAAAAGGAAGCAGCCGCGGGATGAAATGTTTTGATCCGAATACCAAACAGGCATATGAGTATTATAAACAATATCAATAAACAATCGTAGAAAGGATATAATAATTATGACAGAACAGAAAAAAATGGCAAAGATCGTATATGAGGCATTAGACGAAAAGAAAGGTTATGATATTAAATTGATCGACATTTCTGAGATTACAATGATCGCAGATTATTTTGTGATCGCAAGTGGGGACAGTACCACGCAGATCCAAGCGATGATCAATAATGTTGAGGAGCATATGCACAAAAACGGATATGCCGTAAAACGTGTCGAAGGTAATAAAAACAGTACTTGGGTATTGATGGACTTTGGCGATGTGATCGTGCACATTTTTGATAAAGAGGATCGCCTGTTTTATGATCTGGAGCGTATTTGGGCAGACGGTAAGGTGCTGCAGGCAGACTCGCTATAGTTTAACAGCCTTCAAATAGAAAATTTGTTCGGAACATTTGTTTGACACTACAGAACATATGTGTTACTCTGTTAATGATGAGACTGCCCATATCGTGTGCAGCAGTATATATAACACACATTGTTTGTTAGATGAGCAGATGCATTGTATTATGCAGAACATGCGCAGTAGATTATTTGATAGAACGAATACAGGAATTGGAGGCATATTTATGGCTAAAGGTAAAATATCTGCAAAGCAGGAAGAAATATTAGAGTATATTAAATCACAGACATTACAGCGCGGATATCCGCCGGCTGTACGTGAGATCTGTGATGCGGTACATTTGAAATCAACTTCATCTGTACACTCTCATCTCGAGACGCTGGAGAAGAATGGTTATATTCGTCGTGATCCAACGAAACCTCGTGCGATTGAGATCATTGATGATGAATTTAATCTGGCTCGAAGAGAGATCGTAAATGTTCCGGTGATTGGGGAGATTGCAGCAGGAGAACCCATTTTTGCAGAGCAGAATATCGAGGGGTATTTTCCATTACTTCCAGAGGATGTACCGACAGGAGAATCATTTATGTTGAAAGTGCGTGGAGAGAGTATGATCAATGTCGGAATCTATGATGGTGACAAGATATTGGTAAAGAAGCAGAACACTGCGAGAAATGGTGAGATTGTGGTTGCTTTAGTGGAAGACTCTGCTACGATCAAGACTTTTTATAAAGAGGATGGGCATTATCGTTTGCAACCTGAAAACGATACAATGGATCCGATCATTGTCGATCGGGTTGAGATTTTAGGTAAGCTTGCCGGATTATACAGAACATATCGTTAGCAGTAGATATGACACCAAGAAATTTCTTTACCGGAGCTCTATACTCTATAAATAAGTAGGAGAGAAAGGCGGACAGTAAGTTGCAAAAACTAAAGGCGGATATTAAGAATAGACAGTTTAAGAACTGCTATCTGTTTTATGGAGAGGAAGATTATCTCAAACGTCTTTATAGAGACAGCTTAAAGGCTGCTGTTTTAAATGGCGGAGATGATATGAACTGTACGCGGTTCCAAGGTAAAGAAACAGATGTGGTGCAGATCAAAGATCTTGCTGATACACTGCCCTTTTTTAGTGATTATCGATTGATCATTGTGGAAAATTCCGGTCTGTTTAAGTCGGCAAATGATCTTGCAGATTATCTGCCAAATATGCCGGACTCTACAATCTTACTTTTTGTGGAGAGTGAGATTGATAAACGTAACCGCCTGTATAAGTATGTCAACAAATGCGGATATGCGGTTGAAATGAAGCCGATGAACGATCGGGAGATCAAGCTGTGGACTGTAGGGATCCTCAAGCAGGCAGGAAAGCAGATGAGGGAGAATACAGCAGAGTATTTTTTGGGATTGATCGATAATGATATGTATCATGTGAAAAATGAACTGGATAAATTGATCGGTTTTGTCGGCGATCGCGATGAGATCACGAAAGAGGATGTCGATGAAATTGCGTGTGTACAAGTGAATGGACAGATTTTTCAGATGATGGATGCAGTCGCTTCCGGTGATCAGAAGCGGGCGATGAAATTGTATCGGGATCTCTTGGAACTTCGAGAGAGTGCAATGTCCATTTTGTACTTGTTATCGAGACACTTTAATATATTACTGCAGATAAATGATTTAGGGAGTGGAGTCCCAAAGGGAGAAATTGCACGAAAAGTTGGAATTCCGCCCTTTTCTGTGGGGAGATACCAAAGTCAGAGTCGTCATTTTTCGACAGCGAAGCTTAAGGAAATGCTGGAACAGTGTGTAGAGACAGAATATCTGTTTAAGCGTGGACGGATTGAGGATCAAATAGGTGTAGAATTATTGTTAGTACAATTTACGAAGCAGTAATTTTGACAGATGAAAATACTTATGATATAATACTCGAAGTGTGCTCAATTTACGAGCTTCTTTGAATCTTCATTATATGCTGTGAATCGTGTACAATGATTCAGGATAATGAGTCTTACTGAGCTTTAAGGGCTATATATATGGAGAGTTGTCCGAGAGGTCGAAGGTGCATCACTCGAAATGATGTGTCGGTGAGAACTGACCGAGGGTTCGAATCCCTCACTCTCCGTTTCATGTTATGAAATTTTATAGATCGGTGTTACGCTTTAAGAGTGTAACATCGATCTTTTGTATTATGGGATTAAGGCGTCAAAGGTCCTTGATCATCATAAAACAATGCTTTGTTTTCTTATTGAAATAAATTGATCAATTGAAAATGGAGGAACTTTATGAATGGACACAAAAGAAAAATAAGTAAAACGATTATTTGCTTTAGAAAACAAATAAAACATATAAATTCACAAAATAATATTGCTTTTTTGGGAAAAAAACCGTATAATATCAACAAGTTGATGAACAAAGGGGTTCAGCAATGAGAGAATTCATGGGCTTTTCCTGAAGTGGAAAGAGCTTGCGTGTGGTCTCTGTTGCTGGACTCCTTTTTTGTTGGATAGGAGGAATAACATGGCTAAGGAAAAAGCGAGAAACAATGCGCAATCTGAAATTGCAAAGGCAATGCAGGTGGTCGATCATGAAAAAAGAGGACTTTATGATCCTCGTTTTGAACATGATAACTGCGGTATCGGTGCAATCGTCAATATTAAAGGTAACAAGACGCATGATACCGTTTCGGGAGCATTGGACATTGTAGAGAAACTGGAGCATCGTGCCGGCAAAGATGCAGAAGGAAAAACCGGTGATGGTGTTGGTATTTTATTACAGATCTCCCACAATTTCTTTAAGAAAGCGGTTGCTCCATTAGGAATTGAGCTTGGAGAAGAGCGGGATTATGGTATTGGTATGTTTTTCTTCCCACAGGATGAATTGAAGAAAAATCAGGCAAAGAAGATGTTTGAGGTCATCGTCGAAAAAGAGGGACTGGAATTTTTAGGATGGCGTGAAGTTCCGGTATCGCCAAAGGTGTTAGGACATAAGGCGTTAGAGTGCATGCCATGCATCATGCAGGCATTTGTAAAGCGTCCGGAAGATGTGGAACGAGGCTTAGACTTCGATAGAATGTTATATGTAGTGAGACGTGTATTCGAACAGAGTAACGATGATACCTATGTCGTATCGTTTTCCAGTAGAACGATCGTATATAAAGGAATGTTTTTGGTGGGACAGCTTCGTTTGTTCTTTGAAGATCTGCAAAGTCAGGAATATCAATCTGCGATAGCAATTGTTCATTCTCGTTTTAGTACGAACACAAACCCAAGCTGGATGAGAGCACATCCGAATCGTTTTATCGTTCATAATGGTGAGATTAACACGATTGTCGGTAATGCTGATAAAATGTTAGCGCGTGAAGAGACAATGGAAAGTCATTATCTCGCTAATGAGTTTAGCAAGGTGCTTCCGGTCGTTAATCCGAACGGATCTGATTCCGCCAGACTTGATAACACATTGGAGTTTTTGGTAATGAGTGGTATGGAACTTCCACTTGCTGTCATGATCACAATACCGGAACCGTGGGAAAATGATATGAGTGTAAGTCAGAAAAAGAGAGACTTTTATCAGTACTATGCAACGATGATGGAGCCATGGGATGGACCGGCTTCTATCTTGTTTTCCGATGGTGATTATATGGGTGCCGTACTCGACAGAAACGGACTCCGCCCATCTAGATATTACATTACGACAGATGATCAGTTGATCTTATCTTCTGAAGTTGGTGTATTTGAAATTCCACCGGAAAAAATCGTGAAGAAAGACCGCCTTCGTCCGGGACGTATGCTTTTGGTTGATACAGTCAAGGGTGAATTGATTGACGATGATGTATTAAAAGAGCAGTATGCGTCTCGTCAGCCATATGGCGAATGGTTATATAATAATTTGATCACTCTTCAGGAAATCCATATTCCAAATCAAAAAGTAGAGCAGATGAGTGACGAGGAAAGAGTTCGTCTGCAAAAAGCATTCGGATATACTTTTGAGGAATATAAGACATCTATCCTGCCGATGGCACAAAATGGAGCAGAGCCGATCGGAGCGATGGGTACAGATACGCCGTTGCCGATGCTTTCTGAGAAACCGCAGCCATTATTTAACTATTTTAAGCAGTTATTTGCACAGGTAACAAATCCGCCGATCGATGCGATCCGTGAGGAGATTGTAACTTCTACGAGTGTTTATATTGGACAGGATGGTAATCTGTTAGAGGAAAAGGCAGAAAACTGCAAAATGCTCAAGATCAAAAATCCAATCCTTACAGATACGGATCTTCTTAAGATCAAGACACTGAATAAAGATGGATTTAAGGTGGAAGAGATTCCGATCACGTATTATAAAAATACATCATTAAAAAAGGCGTTGGATCGTCTTTGCTTAGAGGCAGACCGTGCGTATAAAGAGGGCGCAAATATTTTGATCCTGACAGACCGTGGTGTAGATGAAAATCACGTTGCGATCCCGTCTCTGCTGGCTACGGCAACGATGCAGCATCACTTGGTAACAACCAAGAAAAGAACAAGCGTTGATATGATACTTGAGACAGCAGAACCAAGAGAAGTGCATCATTTTGCAACTTTATTGGGTTATGGTGCAAGTGCTATTAATCCGTATCTTGCACATAGCACGATCAAGGAATTGATCGACAATGGAATGCTGGACAAAGATTATTATGCAGCAGTAGATGATTACGATGCAGCTGTCTTACATGGCATTGTAAAAATTGCCTCTAAAATGGGTATTTCAACAATTCAATCTTATCAGGGATCAAAGATCTTTGAGGCGATTGGTATTGATCAGGATGTAATTGAAAAATATTTTACGAATACAGTTAGCTGTGTGGGTGGAATTACTTTGGAAGATATCCAAAATCAGGTAGATGAACTTCATTCTTCTGCATTTGATCCGTTAGGACTTCGCGTAGACTTGAATTTGGAGAGCAGAGGACAGCATAAGGCAAGAGGCGGTAAAGAAGCCCATCTTTATAATCCGGAAACGATCCATTTGCTGCAGCAATCAACGTGGACAGGAAGTTATGATCTGTTTAAGCAGTATACCAAGACTGTTGATGAAAAAGAAAACAAGATGACCCTGCGCAGTATGCTTGACTTCAAGTTCCCGAAGAAAGGCATTCCAATCGATGAAGTTGAGAGTGTGGACGAGATTGTGAAGCGTTTTAAGACCGGAGCAATGTCTTATGGATCTATTTCTCAAGAAGCACACGAGACGTTGGCAATCGCTATGAATCGTTTGCATGGTAAGTCCAATAGTGGCGAGGGCGGTGAGAGTCTGGAACGTCTTGAGACAGCCGGTGCCCCGGACAGCAGATGCTCTGCGATCAAGCAGGTGGCATCAGGACGATTTGGTGTCACTTCCCGTTATTTGGTAAGTGCTAAGGAGATTCAGATTAAGATGGCACAGGGCGCTAAGCCGGGTGAAGGTGGTCATTTGCCGGGTGGTAAAGTGTATCCTTGGATCGCCAAGACAAGACATTCAACACCTGGTGTCAGCTTGATCTCCCCACCACCGCATCATGATATTTATTCGATCGAAGATCTGGCACAGTTGATCTACGATCTGAAAAACAGTAATAAAGATGCCAGAATTTCTGTTAAACTGGTTTCTGAAGCAGGTGTCGGAACTGTTGCAGCCGGTGTTGCCAAAGCCGGAGCAGCAGTTATCTTGATCTCCGGATATGATGGAGGTACTGGAGCAGCACCGAGAAGTTCGATCTACAATGCCGGACTTCCTTGGGAACTGGGACTTGCAGAGACTCACCAGACATTGATCATGAATGGCCTTCGATCCCGTGTTATGATCGAGACAGATGGTAAATTAATGACCGGTCGTGATGTTCTCGTGGCAGCATTGCTCGGTGCAGAGGAGTATGGTTTTGCAACAGCTCCGTTAGTTACTATGGGTTGTGTCATGATGCGTGTCTGCAATCTTGATACTTGTCCTGTAGGTGTTGCAACGCAGAATCCGGAACTTCGTAAGCGTTTTATGGGCAAACCGGAATACGTTGAGAACTTTATGCGTTTTATTGCGCAGGAACTTCGAGAATATATGGCAGCACTTGGAATTCGCAAGGTCAATGATCTGATCGGACGTACTGATCTGCTGAAGATCAAGGATGGTGAAGAAGAGAAGGCAAAACACATTGATCTTAGTGCGATACTGGATGCAAGTTTTGCGGGTGAGCGCAAAGAAAATAAATTTAATCCAAAAAATAAATTTGATTTCGAACTTGAGAAGACAATGGACGAAAAGGTGTTCCTTCCTAAGTTGAAAACAGCATTGGAGACTGGTGAAAAAGCTAAGATTTCCGTGAATGTTACGAACTTAAACCGCTCCCTGGGAACGATTCTCGGCTCTGAGATCACCAAGAGGTTCCATGAAGGATTGGAAGCAGATACGATCACTGTAGAATGTCATGGCAGCGGTGGACAGAGTTTTGGAGCATTTATTCCAAAAGGACTTAAATTGGAGTTGATTGGTGATTCCAACGATTATATGGGAAAAGGTTTATCCGGTGGAACAATCGTTGTCTATCCTGAGAAAGGATCTAATTTTAAGGCAGAGGATAACATTATTATCGGTAACGTTGCACTGTATGGAGCAACCAGCGGTAAAGCATTTATTAATGGTATCGCCGGAGAACGTTTTTGTGTCAGAAATTCTGGTGCAACGGCTGTTGTAGAGGGTGTCGGTGATCACGGATGTGAGTACATGACCGGTGGACGTGTCGTCGTACTGGGACCGACGGGCAAGAACTTTGCAGCCGGAATGAGCGGCGGTGTTGCTTATGTTTTGGATGAAAACAGTGACCTTTATCTGAAGTTAAACAAGGAACTGGTATCCAGCGAACCGGTAACGGATAAATATGATGTCTTAGATCTGAAAGCAATGATCGAAGAACATGTTGCTGCAACAGGTTCCGAAAAGGGACAGATGGTGTTAGATCACTTTAGCGAGTATCTTCCGAAATTTAAGAAGATTATCTCTTATGACTATAGTAGAATGTTGCAATTGATCGCTCAGATGGAAGAGAGAGGTTTAAGCTATGAACAGGCACAGATCGAAGCATTCTACGCACACAAGAACCAGTAAACAGGCATAAGTTAAAAGATGGAGGAAAAAGCGATGGGAAAACCTACGGGATTTATGGAATATGAACGAAAAGACAATGCGGCAATAGAACCGCTAGAGCGCATCAAAAACTTTAATGAATTTCATGCACCAATGCGTGAAAAAGACCGTAAAGAGCAGGCAGCACGTTGTATGAACTGTGGAGTGCCGTTTTGCCAGTCGGGCATGATGATCGGTGGAATGGCCTCCGGATGCCCTCTGAATAATCTGGTTCCGGAGTGGAATGATCTGATCTACCGTGGCAACTATGAGAAAGCTCTGCAAATGCTGCGTCAGACGAATAACTTTCCGGAATTTACATCAAGAGTGTGTCCTGCCTTATGTGAAGCAGCTTGTACCTGCGGTTTGCATGATACACCGGTCACTTGCAAGGCGAACGAAAATTATATTGTGGAGTATGGATATCGACATGGCTTGATGGAAGCAAATCCACCAAAGGTACGTACCGGAAAGAAGATTGCGATCGTTGGATCAGGCCCTTCCGGACTTGCGGCAGCAGATCAGTTAAACAAACGTGGTCACAGTGTTACGGTTTATGAGAGAAACGATCATATCGGAGGCTTACTGATGTATGGCATTCCAAATATGAAATTGGAAAAATGGGTGATCGACCGTAAGCAGAAAGTCATGGAGAAGGAAGGTATCAGATTTGTTGTCAATGCGAATGTCGGCAAAGATATTAAAGCGTCCGATCTGTTGCAGCAGTATGACAGTGTGATCTTATGCTGCGGTGCATCCAATCCGAGAGATATTAAGGCTCCGGGGCGTGAGGCAGATGGCATTTATTTTGCAGTTGACTTTTTGACGCGTTCTACCAAAAACGTATTAACCGGTGAAAAGAAAAACTGGGTCAACACCAAAGGAAAAAATGTCGTAGTGATCGGTGGTGGAGATACCGGCAATGATTGTGTTGGTACGGCGGTACGTCAGGGTGCAAAGAGTGTCGTACAGATTGAGATGATGCCAAAACTTCCGGATCAGAGAGCACAGAATAACCCATGGCCTGAGTGGCCAAGAGTCTGCAAGACAGATTATGGTCAGGAAGAGGCAATCGCTGTATATGGACAGGATCCACGTATTTATCAGGCAACCGTTAAGGAATTTATAGCCGATAAAAACGGCAAGCTTAAGAAAGTTAAGCTTGTCAAACTGGAGCCGAAAAAGGATCCTAAGACCGGACGAATGAATATGACAGAGATCGCCGGCAGTGAGTTTGAGATCCCGGCAGACTACGTGTTGATTGCAGCCGGTTTCTTGGGAACACAGGATTATATCGCAAAAGCGTTTGGCGTAAAACTGAATGCCCGCACTAATGTGGAGACGGAACCGGGCAGCTACAAGACAAATGTAGATAAAGTATATACGGCCGGTGATATGCACCGTGGACAGTCATTAGTCGTATGGGGTATCAACGAGGGACGTCATGTCGCCAAAGAGGTAGATAAGGCGCTCATGGGCTATACCAATCTGGAATAGTTCGAAAGAAGCCTGCAAAGCATTTCCTTGCTTTGATAAGATTATGTGGACTTTAGTCCCCTGATCTTTTATAACAAAATCCAACAAGAAGAGCGTCGCACTTTCAAAAAGTGTTGACGCTCTTCTCATTTATAGGTATAATAGGATGAATGTGTAAATTGGTATAATAGGGTCAAAAAATATACGGTTTTATATCAGTTCTATAACAGAGAAAAACCGTATGGAAAAGACATAGTTAGCATGATGAGCCCCTTACACAGGCGCAGAATGGAGGACATGATGGCAAAGTATACCAGACAGGATATACTGGATTTGATTGAAGAAGAAGATGTTAAGTTTATACGACTTCAGTTTACCGATATTGCCGGTAATCTGAAAAATACGGCAACAACAGTTGATCAGATCGACAAGATCCTAAGCGGTCGGTGTCGATTTAACTGTGCAGCGGTAGACGGATTCCGTGGTGTTGGCTATGAAGAACTGTTTTTGGTTCCGGATTTGGATACGTTTGTAACTTTTCCGTGGAGACCACAGAACGGCAAAGTGGCACGTTTTATTTGTGACATTGTTAAGCCGGATGGTACTCCGTTTAAGGGAAGCAGCCGTTATATTCTAAAAAAGGTCATCGCAGAGGCAGAGCAGATGGGATATACACTTGATGTAGGTATCAAGCATGAATTCTTCCTGTTCGATCTGGATGAAAATGGAGAGCCGACCAATCAGTCATCCGAACGGGGCGGCTATTTTGATGTTGGGCCTTCTGATGGCGGTGAGAATACAAGACGTGACATGGTATTATATTTGGCAGACATGGGCATTGAAGTGGAAAGCTCCTATCATTCGGATGAGGCGGCGCAACATGCTTTGGAGATGGCACACGATAATGCACTGACAGTAGCGGATAATATCATGACGACTCGTCTGGTAGTACGAACTGTCGCAAAACGACATGGTGTACATGCAACGTTCATGCCGAAGCCTCGTAAGCATGTCAAAGGTTCTGGTGCGCATTTTACGTTTTCATTGAGCAAAAATGGCAAGAACATCTTTTGCAGCGACAGTGATGAACATGGCATTAGCGCGGATGGGTATCAGTTTATGGCGGGAATGCTTCGTCATATGAAGGGGATGAGCCTGATCACAAATCCAATCGTGAACTCCTATAAGCGCTTGATACCGGGATATTTAGCACCGGTTGCGGTTGGCTGGTCGTTTACCAATGATAGTCCACTGATCCGCTTAACGTCGATTGGTGGAGACGGGGCGCGTATCGTGTTGCGCAGTCCGGATGGGGCTTCTAATCCATATCTCGTGATTGCAGCCTGTCTGGCAGCAGGATTGCAAGGGATCCGAGAGGGCTTGGTTCCACCGCGGTCAATGGAAGAAAGTGAAGGAGAGAACAATCCACAGGGCAATCTTCCGCGAACCCTGCATGAAGCTGTTAAACAGTTTGAACAGGATGAGCTGTTAAATAGTGTGTTAGAAAGCCACATTAAGAATCACATGATCCACACCAAAGAGGCAGAGTGGAATGAGTACTGCAAGCAGGTAACACTTTGGGAAAGAGAGAAATATCTGGGAACGATATAAACATTCTTAAAGCGTGATAGGAGGTTTGCTGACAGCATGGCAGATATTATTATCGCTTTTCCAAAGATTGAAGATGCTAAAAATCTTCGGCGGATTTTGAATAAAAATGGTCATGATGTCACCCTTGTGTGTGACAGTGGGGCACAGATTGTAAGTGCTGTAAATTCGCTTGATGGCGGAATTGTTATTTGTGGTTATCGCTTCTCGGATATGCATTATTCCGAGATTCACGAATATCTCCCTAAGGGGTTTCAGATGTTATTGCTGGCATCACCGGTAAAACTGGCAGACTGCGATGTGCGCGGTCTGATGGCACTACCGATGCCCTTTAAGGTACAGGATCTGATGAGCACCTTGGAAATAATGCTATCACAGTATTATCGATGGCGTAAGAAGCAAAAGAAAAAGCCAAAGGCACGCTCTGAGCAGGATCAGAAAAAGATCGTTACGGCAAAAGAGCTGTTAATGGATCGAAACCACATAACAGAAGAGGAAGCACATCACTATATACAAAAAATAAGTATGGACAGTGGTACCAACATGGTTGAGACTGCTGAAATGATACTAGAACTGAACGGAAAGGAATGGGATCTATGATGACAAAAGCGTTTTTGATCTTAGAAGACGGAACTGTCTTTGAAGGTAAAAGTATGGGAGCACAGAAAGAAGTGATCAGTGAAATTGTATTTAATACATCGATGACTGGTTATTTGGAGGTACTGACTGATCCTAGTTATGCAGGGCAGGCAGTAACGATGACTTATCCTTTGATTGGTAATTATGGCGTATGTTATGCAGATATGGAGTCGAAAAAAGGCTGGCCGGATGGTTTTATCGTAAGAGAGTTATCCCGTATGCCGAGCAATTTCCGTTCGGAAGATTCGATACAGCATTTCTTGGAAGAAAATGATATTCCGGGAATTTACGGAATTGATACCCGTGCTTTAACGAAGATCTTGCGTGAAAAGGGAACGATGAATGGAATGATCACCACAAATGAGAATTATGATCTGGAGGAAATTTTACCAAAGCTCAAAGATTATAAAGTGGTTGGTGTAGTAGAAAAAGTATCCTGCAAAGAGAAAGAAACGTACAAACCGGGAGATATCGGCTCTGAGGAAGTGCCGGTAGAGCGAAAAGTGGTTGTGATCGATGTTGGAACGAAGAAGAATATTATACGCTGTCTGTTAAATCGTGGATGCGAAGTTACTGTTTATCCACAGAATTTTGCGGCACAGGATGTTATCGCAGAGCAGCCGGACGGCATTATGATCACTAATGGACCGGGAGATCCTTCCGAGTGTACGGCAGTGATCGAGCAGATCCGCGTTTTGGCAGGATCCGGTATTCCGATCTTTGCGATTTGTTTGGGACATCAGTTGATGGCACTTGCACATGATGCTAAAACCTATAAAATGAAATATGGACACCGCGGTGCGAATCATCCGGTAAAGAATCTGGAAACAGGAAAGGTATATATTTCATCACAGAACCATGGATATGTGGTTGATGCAGACTCCATTGACAAGTCGGTGGCAGAGCCGTGGTTTATCAATGTCAATGATAAAACCGTAGAGGGCCTTTTGTACTTAAATGAACCGATCAAAACGGTACAGTTTCATCCGGAGGCGAATGCGGGCCCAAAGGATTCCGAACTGCTCTTTGATGAGTTTATGAAAATGATGAGTAAATAATAGACACAGTCAATAAAATACAAAAAGAAATGAGGTTTTCGTATGCCAAAGTTAGAAGGAATTAAGCGAGTATTAGTAATAGGTTCCGGTCCGATCATTATCGGACAGGCTGCTGAGTTTGATTATGCCGGAACGCAGGCGTGCCGCTCTTTGAAAGAAGAGGGCATGGAGGTTATTTTAGTAAACTCCAATCCGGCGACGATCATGACGGATAAAGATATTGCAGATAAAGTATATATCGAGCCTCTTACGGTTGAAGTGCTCGAACACATTATTGAGGTTGAGAAGCCGGACAGTCTTTTGCCGAATATGGGTGGGCAGGCCGGACTGAACTTAGGAATGGAATTAGCAGAGTCCGGATTTTTAGAGTCTCATGGCGTGAAACTTCTCGGAACAACAGCGGAGACGATCCGTAATGCAGAGGGACGCCAGGAATTTAAGGATATGATGGAGCGCATCGGTGAGCCTTGTGCACCATCTGAATTGGTGGAAAATATTGAAGACGGCGTTGCGTTTGCTGAAAAGATCGGTTATCCGGTGGTTCTTCGTCCGGCGTACACCTTGGGTGGTTCCGGCGGTGGTATTGCACATAACCGCGAAGAATTGGAGGAGATCTTATCAAATGGACTTCGTCTTTCTCGTGTAGGACAGGTGCTTGTTGAGCGCTGCATCGCCGGTTGGAAAGAGATAGAGTATGAAGTTATGCGTGACAGCAACGGAACCTGTATTACGGTATGTAATATGGAGAACTTAGATCCGGTTGGTGTACATACCGGTGATAGTATCGTTGTTGCACCATCACAGACGTTGTCGGATAAAGAGTATCAGATGCTTCGTACTTCTGCACTTCGTATTATTGATGAACTTGGTATTACCGGTGGATGTAACGTACAGTTCGCCTTACATCCGACCTCTTTTGAATATATTGTTATCGAGGTAAACCCTCGTGTGAGCCGTTCTTCTGCATTAGCATCAAAGGCAACCGGATATCCGATCGCCAAAGTATCTGCGAAGATCGCGCTGGGATACACATTAGATGAGATCCCGAACGCGGTAACAGGTAAGACGTATGCTAGTTTTGAGCCGGCACTTGATTATGTGGTTGTCAAGATTCCAAGACTTCCTTTTGATAAATTTATTACGGCAAAACGTACATTGACAACACAGATGAAAGCAACCGGAGAGGTTATGAGTATCTGTACCAGCTTTGAGGGTGGATTGATGAAAGCACTTCGTTCTCTGGCACAGCATGTGGACTGCTTAGAAACCGGTGATTATGATAATATGTCTGATGAGGAAGTATTAGAACAGCTTCATGTAGTTGATGACCGCCGCATTTACTTGATCGCAGAGATTCTTCGCCGTGGTATTGCAGGTTATGATCGTATCCACGAGGTCACAATGATCGATGAATGGTTCATTGATAAGATCGCGATCTTAGTGGAAATGGAAAAGAAGATCAAAGCTTGTGGAGGCAAGTTAGATAAAGAACTTCTCAAAGAGGCAAAGCGTATGGAATTCCCGGATAACGTGATCGCACGTTGGACAGGAAAAACAGAAGAGGAAATCAAGAACCTTCGTTATGAGTATGGTATCACCGCAGCGTTTAAGATGGTAGATACCTGCGCAGCAGAATTTGCTTCCGAAACGCCGTATTATTACAGCTGTTTTGATGGCGAAAACGAAGTGGAAGATAACCACGAACGCAAAAAGATCATGGTACTCGGTTCCGGCCCGATCCGAATCGGACAGGGTATCGAGTTTGACTATTGCTCTGTACACAGTGTGTGGGCGTTGTCGCAGGAAGGTTATGAGACGATCATTGTAAATAACAATCCTGAGACGGTAAGTACAGACTTTGATATCGCTGATAAATTGTATTTTGAGCCGTTGACACCAGAGGATGTTGAGAATATCGTTCGTTTGGAAAAACCGGATGGAGCAGTTGTGCAGTTCGGTGGACAGACAGCAATCAACCTGACAGAATCCTTGATGAAGATGGGCGTTAAAATATTAGGAACCAGCGCAAAGAACGTTGATGCTGCGGAGGATAGAGAACTTTTTGATGATATTTTGGAGGAGTGCTGCATTCCTCGTGCAAAGGGTGACACTGTCTTTACAACAGAAGAAGCACTTAAGGTGGCTAATGAACTTGGATATCCGGTGCTTATTCGTCCTTCCTATGTACTGGGGGGACAGGGTATGCAGATTGCCGTGAATGATAAGGATATTGTAGAATTTATGGCAGTGATCAATCGTTATCATCAGGAGCATCCGATCCTCATTGATAAATATCTGATGGGCAAGGAGATCGAAGTGGATGCGGTATGTGATGGCGAGGATATTTTGATCCCTGGAATCATGGAGCACATTGAGCGTGCAGGTATTCATTCCGGAGATAGTATCTCTGTTTATCCGGCACAGACAATTTCTGAAAAGATTCAGAATGTGCTTGTTGACTATACAAGAAAATTAGCGCGTTCGCTGCATGTTATTGGATTGATCAACATTCAGTTTATCGTATATCAGGATGAGGTGTATGTGATCGAAGTAAATCCTCGTTCCAGCCGAACCGTTCCATATATCAGTAAAGTGACGGGTATCCCGATCGTTGATCTGGCCTCCCGTGTGATCCTTGGAGCGAAGATCAGAGATCTTGGTTATGAGCCGGGGCTTGCACCAAAGGCAGCATATTTGGCAATTAAGATGCCGGTATTCTCCTTCGAAAAGCTTCGCGGCGCAGAGATCAGCTTGGGACCGGAAATGAAATCTACCGGCGAGTGTCTGGGCATTGCCAAGACGTTTAATGAGGCGTTGTATAAAGCATTCTTAGGCGCAGGCGTTGATCTTCCAAAGCATAAAAAGATGATACTCAGCGTGAAGGATGCGGATAAGTTAGAGGCTGTCGATATTGCACGTCGTTTCAAGGCTCTTGGATATGAGATCTTTGCAACAAGAAATACTGCCAGAGTATTAAATGAGCATGGCGTACAGGTTGTGGCTGTAAACCGTATCAATGAAGAGTCACCGACACTGATGGATCTGCTGTTAGAGCATCAGATCGATCTGGTTATCGATACACCAACGCACGGCGATAAGTTAAAGGATGGCTTCCTGATCCGCCGTACAGCAATTGAGACCGGTGTAAATTGTTTAACATCTTTGGATACGGCAGATGCACTGCTTACCAGTTTGGAAAACGAGGAAGATAAGTTATCTATCGTCGATATTGCTACAATTTCAGAAGGTGCGAAATAAGACGTTCGTGCTAAGCGGGTCGTTTTAGAAAAAGTATGAAATCAATATAGAAAAGGGGCGAAAACCATGGAAAAATATGGTGTAAACGAACTTCGTAAAAAGTATTTGAATTTTTTTGAAAGCAAAGGTCATTTGGCAATGAAGAGTTTCTCTTTGGTGCCACATAATGACAACAGCTTGCTGCTGATCAATGCCGGTATGGCTCCTCTGAAGCCATATTTCACCGGACAGGAGATTCCGCCGAGAAGACGCGTGACTACATGTCAGAAATGTGTACGTACCGGCGATATTGAAAATGTCGGAAAGACAGCGAGACATCTCACGTTCTTTGAGATGCTCGGTAACTTCTCCTTTGGAGATTATTTTAAGCACGAAGCACTTGCCTGGTCTTGGGAGTTTTTGACGGAAGTGTTGAAAATGGATCCGGATAGATTATATCCATCAATCTATGGAGAGGATGAGGAAGCTTACGATATCTGGACAAAAGAGATTGGCGTTCCGAGTGAAAAGATCACACGTTTTTATCGTGATGAGAACGGTGAGTGTGATAACTTCTGGGAGCATGGTGCAGGTCCTTGTGGTCCATGTTCTGAGATCTATTATGATCGCGGTGAAAAATACGGCTGTGGAAAGCCGGATTGTAAAGTCGGCTGCGAGTGTGACCGCTTTATGGAGATCTGGAATAATGTATTTACCCAGTTTGACGGGGATGGCAAAGGTGGCTATACCGAATTAGAGAATAAAAATATTGATACCGGTATGGGACTTGAGCGTTTGGCAGTTGTTGTACAGGATGTCGATTCCGTATATGATATTGATACGATGAAAGCAATCCGTGATAAGATCTGTGAGTTGGCCGGTACAACGTATCAGAGTGATGAAGCAAAAGATGTTTCCATTCGTTTGATCACAGATCATATTCGCTCCTCTACATTTATGATCTCTGATGGTATCATGCCTAGTAATGAAGGACGCGGCTACGTTCTTCGTCGTTTGATCCGCCGTGCAGTACGTCATGGACGTAAACTTGGAATTGACAAGCAGTTTATGGCAGAACTTGCCCAAACAGTTATTGCAGAGTCTAAGGATGGTTATCCGGAGTTAGAGGATAAAAAAGAGTTTATTTTGCAGGTATTGTCTCAGGAGGAAGGAAAGTTTGACAAAACGATCGATCAGGGACTTACCATTCTGACACAGATGCAGGAAGAGCTGGAAGCGTCCGGAGCCAAAGAACTGAAAGGTGCCGATGCATTTAAATTGTATGATACGTATGGATTCCCGTTGGATCTTACTTTGGAGATTATGCAGGAAAAGGGATATACGGTCGATGAAAAAGGATTTGCGGCTGCCATGCAGGAACAGAAAGAAAAGGCAAGAGGAGCTCGCAAGACAACCAATTATATGGGCGCAGAAGAGACAGTTTATCAGCATATCGACCCAACGATCACCAGTAAATTTGTCGGATATGACCGTTTAACACACAATTCCAAGATTTCTGTTCTGACAACAGAAGAGGAGGTAGTATCTGCTCTTACGGATGGTCAGACAGGAACGATCATTGTAGATGAGACGCCATTTTATGCAACAATGGGTGGTCAGACTGCTGATAAGGGAACGATTACAGAAGGCGATAATGAGTTTGCAGTGAAAGATACGATCCATCTGCAGGGTGGACGTATTGGACATGTTGGTGTTGTTACCAAGGGTATGTTTAAGGTTGGCGATACTGTTACCTTGACTGTGGATGCTGCAAATCGACAGAATACCGGTAAGAATCACAGTGCAACTCATTTGCTGCAAAAAGCACTTCGTATAGTGCTTGGAAGTCATGTTGAGCAGGCAGGTTCTTATGTGGATGCAGAGCGTCTTCGCTTTGACTTTACACATTTCTCTGCGATGACAGACGAAGAGATTGCAAAAGTAGAGGCAATCGTTAATGAACAGATTGCCAAAAATCTGCAGGTTGTCACAGAAGAGATGTCTGTCGAGGATGCTAAGAAGACAGGTGCTATGGCGTTGTTTGGTGAAAAATATGGAGACAAAGTTCGTGTAGTACAGATGAAGGCAGACGGAGAGGAAGCTTTCAGTGTGGAGCTTTGTGGTGGTACGCATGTAGCAAATACCGGTGTGATCTCCTATTTTAAGATCATTTCGGAAAGCGGTGTTGCGGCAGGTGTGCGCCGTATTGAAGCACTCACCGGTGATGGCTTGATGAAGCATTATGCAATGCAAGAAGAGCTTCTGAAAGAAGTTGCTAAGGCAGCTAAGGCAGAGCCGGCAAAGCTGTTGCAGAAAGTGACATCGTTGCAAGAAGAACTGAAAGCTCTGCAGAGTGAAAACGAGAAACTGAAGGCGAAGTTAGCCAATGATGCAGTGGGAGATGTTGACAGCAAGATCCAAGAAGTTAAAGGTATGAAGGTACTTGCAATGGATGTTCCGGACGTAGATATGAATGGTCTACGTAATTTGGGTGACCAGATGAAAGAAAAGATTGGAGACGGCGTGGTTGTGCTTGCATCTGCTAATGGCGGTAAAGTAACTCTGCTTGCGATGGCAACAGATGCAGCTATCAAAAAAGGTGCACATGCCGGTAATCTGATCAAGGAGATTGCATCCTTAGTTGGTGGCGGCGGTGGCGGTCGACCAAACATGGCTCAGGCGGGCGGTAAGAATCCTGCTGGAATCCCGGATGCATTGGCCAAAGTCGTTTCTGTTGTCGAAAGTCAGCTTGCGTAATGGAAGCGTGTTTATGGATAATTGCCAAAACTATACAGTGGATTTTGTATAAATCAGTAAAAAAATGAATATTTGCCTTGATAAAGACACAAATTCCTATTATACTAATAGCGGAGTGGAAAATTTCCACTTTGCTATTTTATATTATATTTAATCATTAAGAAGGAGGATGATTATGAAAAAAATCAAAAGATTATTAGTTGTTGCTGCCTTGGCTTTGATCGTTGGTGCAACAGCAAAAGTGCAGACGCAGGCTGCAGTGACCGGTGTAAAGCAGATTGATGACAGCAAGAACAGCGTCAAGCTGCAGTGTAATGCAATTCTTCGTGCAGGCTACTATTATTTAGAGCTTAGTACAGATAACAGGAATTGGGTTGTTATGGATGTATCTTCGAATCCATCTTCATTATCTGCAAGCTCTCTTACTTCAGGAACGACATACTATGCTCGTGTAGGTACATGTACAGATTATAATTACTCTGCAGGACTTGTGGCAGTTGGTAAGGCAAATGTATCGGCATCTATTGATGTAGTTACAGCTCCGGAGACAGGTGCAAGCAAGTTCGTACAGACAGGTGCTACCCAGACATCCTTTACCGGTACGTTCAGTGGATCGTTTGGTGCAAACTATTATCAGATCTATTATAATGATGTACTGCTTGGAGCAAGTACATCAACGACAGTTAAGACTTCCAGAAAGTTGACACCTGGTACAAGTTATTGGACATATGCATATCCATGCAGACGTTCCAGCTCCGGATATATTGCAAGAGGCTCCTACAGCTATGACTATATGAAGACGATGCGTCCGAAGGTAAGTACAAGTACATTTGGAATTACATCTGCACTTAGCAATATTAATGTATACTATATGGCGGTTTCCAATAACTATAACGTTGATGGTTTTCAGTGGCAGTTCTTTGTAAATGGCAAATTAAAGAAGACGGTTACGGAGTCATCTAGTTCTTTACGTATCGCTAATTTTATTAATGGTAAGGCAATTCAGTACCGTGTACGTCCATACATTGACTGTGGTGCCAAGAAGATTTACGGTGAGTGGTCCGGATTTAAGTCAATTGGATATGCAACAAAGGTTACAGGATCCTATAACAGAAAGTCAAAGAAACTTACTGTAAAGTGGTCTAAGGTTACCGGTGCAAAATCCTATACCGTGTCTATTTCAACCAAGCAGTCTAAGGGATTTAAGAAAGTAAAGACCGTGAAGGCTTCTAAAAGAAAGGTAGTTATTAAGAAGTATGGCAAGAAGAAACTCAAAAAGGGTAAGACCTATTGGATTCGTATTGTGCCAAACATTAAATCCGGGAAGAAGACGGTAGCATTAAAGACTTCAGGTGTATATAGCTACAGAATTCCTAGATACTAAAGCTTATAAACGATGGTAAACAATGAAAAAAGTTGTTGACTATTTGGCAAATTATGCTATAATATATTTCGTGCGTATGGAAATGCGATTTCCATGGTAAAATATATTACCCTATACAGTTGTGTATTGAAGCATAATCTACAACTGAGGGGAGGTTAGGTGTGAGACTATGTCAAATGTAATCGTAAAAGAGAATGAGACATTGGATAACGCTTTACGTCGTTTCAAAAGAAATTGTGCGAAAGCAGGAATCCAGCAGGAAATTCGTAAAAGAGAGCATTATGAGAAGCCAAGCGTTCGTCGTAAGAAGAAGTCTGAGGCAGCTCGTAAGCGCAAGTACTAAGAACTTTTTATGAATGTGTCATAGAAGGGGCATCATGCAAACAGCATGATGCCCCTTTTGACATGGTGAAGTCGCGCTTCGCAACAGCAGTTTTCTATTAATTAAAGAAAAAAGGTAAGCCAATAATGACTTACCTTTTAGTATGCGGAAGAAGGGACTTGAACCCTCACGTCGCTAAGCAACACTAGAACCTGAATCTAGCCTGTCTGCCAATTCCAGCACTTCCGCAAGCACGACTAATATACTAACATGTTATACGCTATTTGTCAATTTGTTTTTTTACTTTCGTTCATTTATTTTTGAAGATGAGTATTCATGAAGAAAACAAGGTGTGAAATGGTTGTGAACTGCAATATAATAATTGACTTATAGTTGTTTTTTGATAAAATAGAAGATAGCGTTTCTGCGTTTTGGACAAAAGGCAGAAAAAGAGAAATTACAATTTGGAGGATTTACCATGAATGCATCAAAGAAAATTATGAATCAGGGGAAGAAGGAGGAAACTATATCGACGTCTTCTGCACCGAAGACGAATTCAAAGGTTAAGCTTGGCGGCGCCAGCGATGGTCCCGGCATGAAAACTTATGTTTTAGGGGGATTTTGTGTCGCTCTTATCCTTATATTATGTATTGGCGTTGGAATCCAACAGTTTAAGCCAAGCACAGTGTTAAAGATCGATGGTGAGAAGATCACGATGGATGATATGATGTACCCGATCTATGAGAGAGAGAGCAAATATCTGCCATCCAACGAGATTTATGAAAGCTATTTAGGAACTTCTATCTGGGATACCGGATATATGGGAACTGACAGCACAGTTGACAGCAATGTTACAAATGCAGAGGGACTTAAGCAGGAGATCATCAATGCAGAAACAGAATATGCTGTATTGTATAATGAGGCTGTTAAGGCAAAATATAAGCTGACAAAGGATGAAGAAAAAGATGCAAGATCACAGGCTAAGAAAGCAGTCAAGGGCCTTTCTTTCGTACAGAAATTACAGCTTAATATTTCTGAGAAGAAGTTGTCAAAACGTTTTGAAAAACGTATTTTGGCAGATCGCTATAAGGCAGATCAGAAGAAAACGACAGATGCTACCGTAAACGAGAAGGATGCGATCAAGAATGTATCTAAGAAGGACCTGCGTCAGTATGATGTACAGTATTATTCCTTTGCTAAGAAGTCTACGGATTCCAGTACAGGAACAGAAACAAAATTAACAGATAAGCAGATCAAAGAGTATACTAAGAAATTGAATGAACTTGCTGCAAAGGCAAAGACCGCAAAAGATTTTACAAAGCTTCTTGGCAGCAAGAAAGAGAGTGGAGTTACTTATAATAGTGGTAATTTCACAGAGAAAGAGGGCTGGAGCACCTATCTGTCCGATGCCAACTTAAAGAAGATCAAAAAGATGAAAAATGGTGAGATTTCCGGTGTGATCACAGATAGTTCTACCGGATATACCATGTTGATCAAGATGGTAAATAACAATTCAAACAAAAGCTATGATTCTGCATGTGATGAAGCGATCACATCAGCAAAGCAGACTGCTTATAATGAATGGCTTGCTAAACTTGAGAAGAAACACCAGATCAAGAAGTATGATAGTGTTTGGAATGATGTGAAGATTGGAACGGTTACGACAAGTATTGTAACCGCAGATGATTTGAGCAAGATGGCAGAGGCAGATTCTTCCTCTAGCGAATCCAAATAAGAGTGAGGCATATGATTAGCAGGAACCCATCCTGTTACAAAAGAAATGGAGGCATACAATGGGAAATGTGAAGAGAGTATATGTTGAGAAAAAATCAGCTTATGCGGTACGTGCCAAAGAGTTAAAAGAAGAGGTGGTCCGCTATCTTGGTATTACGGCATTGCAGGATGTACGTGTATTGATCCGTTATGATGTGGAGAATCTGAGTGATGCTACTTACCGTCAGGCATTAGGTACTGTATTTTCAGAGCCCCCGGTTGACGAATATTTCGAAGAGACATTTGCGGTTGATACTGATGCACTTGTGTTTTCTGTAGAATATTTACCGGGACAGTTTGATCAGAGAGCAGATTCGGCAGAGCAGTGTGTGAAACTTTTGAACGAGAAAGAAGATCCGGTGATCCGTTCTGCTACAACATATGTATTCGAGGGAAAATTTACAGACGAAGAAGTTGCCAAATTAAAAGAATATTGTATCAATCCGGTGGATTCCCGCGAGACGAACGAAGAGAAGCCGGAGACTTTGGTACAGCAGTTTGAAGATCCGGCAGATGTTGCAATCTTTGACGGTTTCCAAAGTATGTCTGAGGAGGATCTTCGTACATTGTATGAATCCTTAAATCTGGCAATGACATTCCAGGATTTCAAACATATTCAGAATTATTTTGCCGGAGAGGAAAAGCGTGATCCTTCGGTAACAGAAATTCGTGTACTAGACACTTATTGGTCGGATCACTGCCGTCATACGACATTTTTAACAGAGTTGAAAAATGTTACTTTTGAAGATGGTTATTATCGTGAGCCGATTGAGAAAAGCTATGAGGAATATCAGGAAGTGCGCAAGGAGATCTTTGCAGATCGTCCGGATAAGTATGTCTCTTTGATGGACATTGCTTTGATGGCTATGCGTAAGCTGAAAGCAGACGGTAAGTTAGATGATATGGAAGAGTCTGATGAGATCAATGCCTGCTCTATCGTTGTACCGGTTGAGATCGACGGAAAAGAGGAAGAGTGGCTTGTATTCTTTAAGAATGAGACACACAACCATCCGACAGAGATCGAGCCGTTTGGTGGTGCTGCAACTTGTCTTGGTGGAGCAATCCGCGATCCACTGTCCGGACGTGGTTATGTTTATCAGGCAATGCGCGTGACGGGTGCAGCAGACCCTACCGTATCTATGAAAGATACGCTTCCCGGTAAATTACCACAGCGTAAGATCGTGACCGGAGCTGCCAAAGGATATAGCTCTTATGGTAACCAGATCGGTCTTGCAACGGGTCTTGTAAATGAGATCTATCATCCAAATTATGTTGCTAAGCGAATGGAAATCGGTGCTGTTATGGGTGCGGCTCCACGTCGTAATGTAATCCGTGAGAACAGTGATCCGGGTGACCGCATTATTTTGCTTGGTGGACGTACCGGCCGTGATGGTATCGGTGGCGCAACAGGTTCTTCCAAAGCACATACAACGAAATCTATTGATGTGTGCGGAGCAGAGGTGCAGAAAGGTAATGCACCAACAGAACGAAAGATCCAGAGATTATTCCGCCGTGAGGAAGTCAGCAAGATCATTAAGAAATGTAATGACTTTGGTGCAGGTGGTGTATCCGTTGCAATCGGTGAACTTGCAGATGGTCTGCAGGTTGATCTGGATAAAGTACCGAAAAAATATGCCGGCTTAGATGGAACAGAGCTTGCTATTTCAGAGTCACAGGAGCGTATGGCAGTTGTCGTAGCACCGGAAGACGTTGATAAAATGCTTGGCTTTGCAGAAGAGGAAAACCTAGAGGCTGTAGTTGTTGCTGAGGTAACAAAGGAGCCTAGATTAGTATTGTCATGGAGAGGTAAAGTTATCGTAGATATTTCCCGTGCTTTCTTAGATACGAATGGAGCACATCAGGAAGCAGATGCGGTTGTTACGATGCCAAAGAAAGAGGAGAATTATTTTACAAAGGCAGAGCCAAAGAAAGACATTCGCCGTTCTTGGCTGGAAACCTTGAAAGATTTAAATGTATGTTCTCAAAAGGGTCTGGTTGAGATGTTCGACAGCTCAATTGGAGCAGCAAGTGTATATATGCCATATGGCGGTAAGAATCAGTTGACACCGACACAGACAATGGTAGCAAAGCTTCCGGTATTGTCTGGTAAGTGCGATACAGTGACGATGATGAGTTATGGTATGGATCCATATTTATCTTCGTGGAGCCCATATCATGGTTCGGTTTATGCAGTAGTATCTTCTGTTGCTAAGATCGTGGCTGCGGGTGGTGATTTCCACAAGATCCGTCTTACGTTCCAGGAGTATTTCCGTCGTCTGGGAACAGATCCGAAACGTTGGGGTGAACCAATGGCAGCGCTGTTAGGTGCATATGATGTTCAGATGAAACTTGGACTTCCATCCATTGGTGGTAAGGACAGTATGTCCGGTACCTTTAATGATATTGATGTACCACCTACGCTATGTTCTTTCGCGGTTGATGTAGATCATCTGCCAAATGTTGTTTCACCGGAACTGAAACAGGCGGGCAACGTACTTGTGAAGTTCACGATGAAGAAAGATGAATACGATCTTCCGGATTACGGTCAGGTAATGGCAATGTATGACAAGATCACTGAGATGATCCACAGTGGTCTGATCCAATCTGCTTATGCGATCGGATTTGGTGGAATATGTGAGGCTGTCAGCAAGATGGCATTCGGTAATGGTCTGGGTGCTGTTATGGATGACGGTTTGACGATTGATGATCTCTTTGCAAAAGAGTACGGTTCTATCATTGCAGAAGTACCTGCAGACCGTTTAGAAGACATTACGACAGAATATACGAGGATTGCGCTTGTAACGGAGCAGCCAAACTTTGTGATCGGCAGCGAGAAGATTGCGATGAAGGAAGCGTTAGAGGCTTGGACAGGTACTTTGGAGAGTGTTTTTGCAACACGTTCTGATGTGGAACAAAAAGAACTGGAAGATAAAGTATTTGATGCCGGTAAAGTATACACGGCTGCGAATAAGATCGCTAAGCCGAAGGTGTTTATTCCTGTATTCCCGGGAACTAACTGCGAGTATGATACAACAAAGGCATTCGAGCAGGCTGGAGCACAGGTAAAGACTGTAGTATTTAAGAATATGACAGAAAGCCAGATCGTAGAGTCGGTAAATGCGTTCGAGCAGGCCATTAAGGAATCCCAGATCTTAATGTTCTCCGGTGGATTTAGTGCCGGTGATGAACCGGATGGTTCTGCGAAGTTTATCGCATCGATCTTCCGTAATCCAAAGATCATGGATGCAGTACATGAACTGCTGCAGAAGCGAGATGGACTTGCGCTTGGTATCTGTAATGGATTCCAGGCACTGATCAAACTTGGTCTTGTACCATATGGTGAGATCAAGCCGCAGACAGCAGATGCACCAACTTTGACGACGAACAGCATTGGACGTCATATTTCTAAGTCAGTATATACGAAAGTTGTTACAAACCAGTCTCCATGGCTTATGGAGGCAGAGTTAGGTGGAGTATATGCGATCCCGGCATCTCATGGCGAGGGTCGTTTCGTGGCACCGCAGCATGTTATCGATGAATTGTTTGCAAATGGTCAGGTTGCTACCAGATATGTTGATCTGTCTGGCAAGCCAACAATGGATGAAGACTTCAATCCAAATGGTTCTTATGCAGCAATCGAAGGAATCACCAGCCCGGATGGACGTGTACTCGGTAAGATGGCACATTCTGAGCGTATCGGTGAAGGTGTTGCGATCAACATTTATGGTAACCAGAACCAGCATATTTTCGAGTCTGGTGTGAAGTACTTCAAATAAAATTAAAAAAAATAAAAAAATGTGTTGACAATTAATGCAACATCATGTAGAATACTCATTGTGCTTGCGAAAAGCACAGTGAGTAATTCTTCTAAATAGAAGAACGCACGAGTGGCTCAGTGGTGGAGTATCGCCTTGCCAAGGCGAGGGTCGCGGGTTCGAATCCCGTCTCGTGCTCTTGTCTATATATAGGCAGTTTTAATTTCATAACAGTTTCTCAATGAGAGAAAGAATTGCACGAGTGGCTCAGTGGTGGAGTATCGCCTTGCCAAGGCGAGGGTCGCGGGTTCGAATCCCGTCTCGTGCTTTTTTGTTATATTTAAATATTTTTTGGCGGCTGTTGATGGTCGTGCAGAAATAAAGGGAGTGATGGTTATGAGGCAGCAAGATGCGAGAAACCTGTCCATGGTAATGGATTTTTATGAATTGACGATGAGCAATGGCTATTTTGCCGGACAGGATTTGGATACAAGAGTAGTATTTGATGTGTTTTACCGCGCTAATCCGGATGGTGGCGGATATTCGATTTTTGCCGGATTAGAACAGATTGTAGATTATATCCGTAATCTACAGTTTACGGCAGAGGATATTTCGTATTTGCGAGAGCAGGGGATTTTTGCAGAAGAATTTTTAGATTATCTTGCACGTTTTACGTTCCGAGGTGATGTGTATGCACTTCCGGAAGGTACCGTGATGTACCCTGGAGAGCCGATCGTTACGGTAGTAGCTCCATTGATCGATGCTCAGTTGATCGAAACGGCTGTTTTGCTGGAGGTCAATCATCAATCATTGATCGCAACGAAGACGAGACGTATATGCAATGCGGCAGCAGGCAGAGCAGTGTCAGATTTTGGTGCGAGAAGAGCCCACAATATGGACGCAGCTGTCTATGGTGCCAGAGCGGCAGTGATTGGTGGAGCAACGTCGACCGCTACAGTGTTGGCAGGTCAGATGTTTGATATTCCGGTCAGCGGAACGATGGCACATAGTTGGGTCATGTTTTATAAGGATGAATTTACGGCGTTTGAAAAGTATGCCAGATTATATCCGGATGCAACGGTTCTGTTGGTAGATACGTATGATGTCCTTCACAGTGGCGTACCGAATGCGATCCGTGTGGCGAAAGAAGTATTAGAGCCTATGGGGAAACGATTAAAGGGAATTCGTTTGGATAGTGGTGATCTTGCATATTTATCCAAAAGGGCGCGTAAAATGTTAGATGATGCAGGATTGAAAGATTGCCGGATCGTTGCATCTAACAGTTTGGATGAGTTTACCATTCAATCCCTTGTCAGACAAGGAGCCTGCATTGACAGTTTTGGTGTTGGAGAGCGTCTTATTACATCGAAATCGGAACCGGTTTTTGGCGCAGTTTATAAAATTGCGGCAGTAGAAGAGGATGGTATGTTTGATCCTCGCATTAAGATTTCGGAGAATGTGGAAAAAATTACCAATCCGGGTTGGAAACAGATATATCGTGTGTATGATGAAAATCATAAGGCGATTGCCGATCTGTTAGCCGGACGAGACGAAGAGATTGAAACTTTTGGGGAAGTAGAGTATGTCGATCCGAACAAGCCCTGGAAACGCAGAGTATTTACCGGATGCACATTTGTTCCGTTGCAGCAGCCGGTATTTATTGATGGTCGTTTTGTAGGAACGACCCCAAGTGTAAAAGAGATCGCAAAATATGTGGAACGTCAGCTTTCGGAAGAAATTTGGGAGGAAGAGCAGCGCTTTGAAAACCCGCATAAACATTATGTTGATATGACACCATCTTATTATAAAATGAAGAATGAATTATTGGCTTCTGCCAGATTTGAAGGCTGATAAGTTGTAGAAAGTGAGGATGATTATGAAATTAAAGGTGAGAATTGCCTTGTTTGTTATTTTTGCAGCAGTGATCGGTGGGTTTTATTATGCCTATTTCCCGGCGATCAATATACATTTGGAGATTTTTTGGACAACATTGATCGTTGTTTTTTTGTCGTTGGCGATCATTCTGGGAGCAAAATCATCCATTTCTCAGATGGTTGGAAGATTGTCTAAGAAACCGTCGATCAAGGAATTTTCGTGGTTTGCGAAGCTTTGCAGTGTATTGGTTATCGTATGTGTTGGTGTGCTGATCGTTGGTTCGGCGTTAGGCGCTACGCTATTTCGTTCACGTGCCTATGCAAATCTGCTTCCGGTAGATAAACGGGAATTTACGGAGGATATAGAGCAGTCTGATCAAGTTACAGACATTGCATTGATGGATACGGAGAGTGCCAGGATATTTGGTAATCGTAAGATTGGTTCTTTGTCGGATGTGGTCAGCCAGTACGAGATCGAAGCGGATTATACGCAGATCAGCATTAAAGGACAGCCCATGAAAGTTTCGGGATTGAAGTACGCGAGTTTCTTCAAATGGTGGAATAATCGAAACAGTGGTGTGCCGGGATATGTACAGGTTAATCCGGTGAATTCAGAGGCTAAGTATGTGAAACTGACAAAGCCGATGAAATATGTTCCCTCGGCATATTTTAATTATAATCTGCAGCGTCATGTGCAGCTTACTTATCCAACCAAGATCATTAGCGGATATAAATTTGAGGTGGATGATGATGGAAATCCATATTATATTTGTCCGACAATGACAGCAAGAGTTGGATTGTTTGGCGGCATAGATGTGAATGGTGTGATCATTTGTGATCCAATCGATGGTGAGTGCAAATATTATGCGATTGGAGATTGTCCATCTTGGGTGGATAGTGTATATGATGGACATCTGCTTACGAAAAAGTATAATTGGCATGGTATGCTGTCTGGTGGATATATTAACAGTATTATCGGGCAGAAAGGCTGTAAGCAGGCAACGGATGATTTTGGATATAAGATCATTGGCGATGATGTGTGGGTATATACTGGTGTTACATCGGCAAATGGGGATCAGTCTAATATTGGATTTGTGATGATGAATCAGCGTACCTCGGAGGCGAGATATTATCAGGTGTCCGGTGCGGAAGAACATTCTGCTATGTCTGCCGCAGAGGGAGAGGTGCAGGAAAAAGGCTATAAGGCATCTTTTCCAAGCCTGATCAATGTGTCGGGTACTCCAACGTATATTATGGTTCTTAAGGACGCCGGTGGATTGGTTAAATTGTATGCGATGGTTAATGTGGAGCAGTACAATATTGTTGCAACAGCGACATCTCAGACAAAAGTGTTTGAAGAGTATAAGACGCTCCTAGCTTCCGATGGAAAGCTGGAAACCGAGGAAAATGATCTGAAAGAGGATACGATCACTGTGCAGAGTGTGGAGTATATTGATTCGGATGATGGAACTATGGTATATATCAAAGATACGAATCATCAGGTATATAAACAGGCGTTCAAAGAAGATGAATCGTTGATACGTATTAGTGCCGGAGATGTACTGCACGTGAAGTATCAGCCGATGGATAATGAAATTCATTTGTTGCAGGAGTTTTCCTTCGAAACGAAGTGACGGAGTTTTATAGAATTTTAAGAATATTTTATAATTAGAGCTATTGAATTATTTATACGATCCTTTAGACTTATAAGTGGTTTTAAGATTCGCAATTAAGAATCGCAGGACGGCTTATCGTCAAATATTCTATGAATTTCTGCGCTGTGTATGCAGGACAGGATTTGTTGGATATAGAAGATGGAGGATACAAGATGAGATTAAAAGAACGCATCAGAAGATTTATGCAAGGGCGTTATGGCATAGTGGATCAATATTCAGAGTTTCTGTTTATTGTAGCTATTCCGATGTATATTATCGGAAATATAATATCAATTCGGGTAGTTAGTGCGCTGTTGATGGGTGTTGCATTATTTTTAGTGTTCTACGTTGATTACCGTATAATGTCACGAAATTGCACAAAGCGGTACCGCGAAAATGAACAATATTTGATGTTTGCGGGTATATTCCGTAAGCGTTGGCAGAAGTTTTGTTCTCGCATCAAGGATCGGCGCGAGAATCGTATTTACAAATGTCCATCCTGTAAGCAGCGGATTCGTGTGCCGAGAGGAAAAGGAAAGATTGCGATCACGTGTCCGCAATGTCGGACAGAATTTATACGTAAGAGTTAAAAGGAGGTAATGGTATGCGGGAGATGACGTTTAAGATGGAACGTCCCGGTCTGGTGAAAGCAGGGGATGCAGTGCATGTCAGTGAAAAAAAGACAGCACTGAATTATTCCTATATCATAGAGCCTGCTGTTGCTATGTCCGGCTGTTTTAAGGTAAATGAGAGGATACAGAGCAGAGATGGTATTGTAAAGGACGTAACCCACAATGACCGCGGCTATTATGTAGTCGTGGAATTTGAAAACTAGCATCGAAACGCGTTTTTGCTGTGCTGCCGGAATGTCCGGTGTAAGATAAATGGTAATGCATTGACAAATGAAATTTTGGCACGGGGCAGTCGACAATATAGTGAGGATAGAGTACATTAAACAGAAAGAGAGGATACAATGTTAGAAAAAGGAATCAAGGGAACCGGACGTCAGGTAGTGACGGAGAAACTTACGGCAAAAGAGATGGGAAGCGGTGAGCTTGCTGTTTATGCAACGCCTGCGATGATCGCATTGATGGAAGAGACTGCTTACAAAAGTGTTACAGCAGAATTAGAGGATGGCATGGGAACGGTAGGAACATTAATGAATGTGAAACACGTTTCCGCTTCACCGGTTGGTATGGAGATCACATGTGAGACAGAACTGACAGAGGTAGATGGAAGAAGACTGGTATTTACAGTAAAGGCTTATGATACAAAAGGGCTGATCGGCGAAGGCGTACATGAGCGCTTTGTGATCGTTAATGAAAAGTTTCAGGCAAAAACTGACAGCAAAAAAGAAGCTTAATAATTCTGACAGCAAAAAAAGAAGCTTAAGGATTTAGCCATTAAAAAACGCTTAAACATTACAGTTTAAGCGTTTTTTGTTAGGAGAGTATTTTACGGTCCTTTTTGTTCAGGTATTTTGATTTCACTTTTAAAAATAAGATGGATAACGTCCGTTTTTCGTAGGGACGTTATCCATCTTCGGCTGTTTTTTATAAATGTTCCGCTTAGCGTTTATTGCTCTGTTTCCAAATCTTCATCTGTTCTGCCTCTGCGATCAACTGGTCGCGGAAATCAGGATGAGCCACGGAAATAATGGCTTCTGCTTTCTGCCAGGAGGAAAGTCCTTTGAGATTAACAATACCATATTCGGTTACGAAGTAATGAACATTGGCACGTGTATCTGTTACAATAGAACCATTCGCCAAAGTAGGACGGATTCTGGAATTTACGGTGCCATCCTTAGCGGTGAAAGTAGAAGACATGCAAATGAAGGATTTACCACCGTTGGAAAGGTAAGCGCCTAATACAAAGTCTAACTGTCCGCCTGCACCGCTGATCTGTTTGGTTCCTGCACTCTCAGCGTTGATCTGTCCGTACAAGTCAATATCCACTGCATTATTAATGGAAATGAAATTATCCAATGCGGAAATGGAGCGGATGTCATTGGTATAATTGACCGGGGCACTCATGCACTGAGGGTTTTCGTCTAAGTAGTCATATAATTTTTGTGTTCCGGCACCGAAAGCATATACCTGACGGCCTTTATCAATGCTCTTGTTCATGCCGGTGATCTTGCCGGCTTTTGCAATATCCACAAAGGCATCTACATACATTTCTGTGTGTACACCAAGATCTTTAAGGTCGGACTTAGCAATGAGAGAACCGACTGCATTTGGCATGCCGCCGATACCGAGCTGCAGGCAGGCACCGTCTGGAATTTCATCTACGATATATTTTGCAACAGCTTCATCTACTTCTGTAGCAGGAGCAGCAGCGCCCGTTGCATCAATAGCCGGATTGGAGCCTTCTACGATCATGGCCACCTGACTGATATGGATTCCCTCTTCAAATCCACCTAAGCAGCGAGGCATATTTTCATTAACTTCCACGATAATAATCTCTGCGCGCTCACAGACAGCAGCCATATGAGAGGCGTTTGGTCCAAAATTGAAATAGCCGTGTTTGTCCATTGGAGCTACCTGAAACATTGCTACACGGGAAGGGGTAGCGGAGTCGCGGTAATAACGCGGCAGCTCGGAGTAACGGATCGGATTATAAAATGAGAAATTTTGTGCGATTGCTTTACGTTCGATGCCGCCCATATGCCAAGAATTCCAAGTCATATGCTGTGCAGGAGAGTCAATCTTGAAAATCTCCGGAACGTGCATTAAAATACCGCCTCTGAAGTTTACATCAGTCAATTCCGGAAGACGTTTTGCCATAGCAGCATCCAAGGCTACCGGCGTACCTGTGCACCATCCGTAATCAACCCAGTCGCCGGAATTGACAACTTTGACCGCATCTTCTGCGGAAGTTAGCTTTTCGTTGTACATTGTTTGAAAGTTCATATTCTTTCTCCTCCATATCTGTTTTGAATTGAGAATCCGAAAGTGTAGAAGAAATTTCAGATCCTATGTAAAACTCTTATCTAATAAAATAGCACGAAATCATTTTATTCGCAACAAATCGCAGAGAAATCTTTGCTGACAAATTTTGTCGGAATTCCACAAACAATGAAAGAAAAATGCTTGCTAATTATTTCAATTTGATATATCATAGAGGCAAAGAGTGCATATGGAACGCTATATATTGTATGGATTGTTCTGCACATATCAAACAAGGAGGATTTAGTTATGGCAAAGAAAGTTGTTTTGGCAGGCGCATGTCGTACTGCAATCGGTAAAATGGGTGGAGGATTGAGCAAGACTCCGGCACCAGTGTTAGGTTCTATCGTTATCGAGGAAGCTCTTAAGAGAGCAGGAGTTCCAAAGGAAGAAGTTGATCATGTATATATGGGCTGTGTAATCCAGGCAGGTCTTGGACAGAACGTAGCACGCCAGGCATCTATTAAGGCAGGTCTTCCTATTGAGACACCGGCAGTTACAGTAAATGTCGTATGTGGTTCTGGTTTGAACTGTGTAAATATGGCAGCTCAGATGATCGAAGCAGGAGATGCTGACATCGTTGTTGCTGGTGGTATGGAGAATATGTCGATGGCACCATATGCTATGATGCAGGGCCGTTTCGGATACCGTATGAACAACGGTAAGTTAGTAGATACCATGGTAAATGATGCACTTTGGGATGCATTCAATCAGTATCATATGATGATCACAGCTGAGAATGTTGCTGATCAGTGGAATCTTACTCGTGAAGAGTTAGATGAGTTTGCTGCAAGCAGTCAGCAGAAATGTGAAGCTGCAATTGCTGCAGGCGGATTTGATGCAGAGATCGTACCTGTTCAGACAGGTGTAGATAGAAAGACAAAAGAGCCAATCATCTTCTCTAAGGATGAGGGACCTCGTGCTGGAACAACAGCAGAGAGCCTTAGCAAGCTGAAATGCTGCTCCGGTAAAGAGGGCGGTGTCGTTACAGCTGGTAACGCTTCCGGTATCAATGATGGTGCTGCAGCAATCGTTGTAATGAGCGAAGAGAAAGCAAAAGAACTTGGTGTTACTCCAATGGCAACATTTGTTGGCGGTGCATTGGGCGGTGTTGATCCATCTATCATGGGTGTTGGACCGGTTGCATCTACGAACAAGCTTTTGAAGAAAACGGGTCTTACAATTGATGATATGGATATTATCGAGGCAAATGAGGCATTTGCAGCACAGTCTGTAGCAGTTGCTAAGGATCTTAAGTTCGATATGTCTAAAGTTAATAAGAAAGGTGGAGCAATTGCACTTGGTCATCCGGTTGGAGCATCAGGCTGCCGTATCCTTGTTACACTTCTGCATCAGATGGAGAAAGGTCAGAAGGGTCTTGCAACACTTTGTATCGGTGGTGGAATGGGTTGCTCAACAATCGTTGAGAAAGAGTAATTCACAGATTGCGGTTGATAAAGTAATCACATAAAGGAGACATAATCATGGATTTTATTTTATATGAAGTAGATGGTGCAGTAGGAACCATTACAATCAATCGTCCAAAGGCATTGAATGCTTTGAACAGCCAGGTGTTGGACGAGCTGAATGCTACATTAGATGCAGTTGATCTGGATACAGTTCGCTGCTTGATCCTTACCGGAGCAGGTGAGAAATCATTTGTTGCAGGTGCTGACATCGGAGAGATGAGTACACTCACAAAGGCCGAGGGTGAGGCGTTTGGTAAGAAGGGAAATGATGTATTCCTTAAGTTAGAGCATTTCCCAATCCCTGTGATCGCTGCAGTGAACGGATTCGCACTTGGTGGCGGATGCGAGATCTCTATGAGCTGCGATATTCGTATCTGCTCTGAGAATGCTGTATTTGGACAGCCTGAAGCTGGTCTTGGTATTACACCTGGATTTGGTGGAACACAGAGACTGGCTCGTTTGGTAAGTCCTGGAATGGCTAAGCAGTTGATCTACACAGCAAGAAATATTAAGGCTGACGAGGCATATCGCATTGGTCTTGTAAATGCGGTATATCCATTAGAGGAGCTTCTCCCGGCAGCACAGAAGATGGCTGCAGGTATTGCAAAACAGGCTCCGATCGCTGTTCGTAATTGCAAGAAAGCAATCAACGAAGGTCTTCAGGTATCTATCGACAAAGCTGTTGAGATTGAAGAAAAGTTATTTGGTGACTGCTTTGAGACAGAAGATCAGAAAGCTGGAATGGGCAATTTCTTAGCTCCAAAGGATCAGAAAGTTAAAGTAGTTCCTTTCAAAAACTGTTAAAATCGAATTGGTGGGTGTCATGGGATGAGTGATCATCCCCTGGCACTTTACTATAGTCAAAGCGGATTTTCATCCGTTTCCCCAAAAAATTAATTAAAATATGGAGGTAATATCATGAAAGTAGGCGTTATTGGTGCTGGTACTATGGGACAGGGCATTGCTAAGGCATTTGCTCAGAATGAAGGATATGAGGTAGCTCTCTGCGACATTAAGCAGGAGTGGGCTGATGGCGGTAAAGAGAAGATCGCTAAAGGCTATGACAGATTGGTACAGAAGGGTAAGATGACACAGGACGCTGTAGATGCTATCCTTGGCAGAATCACACCGGGCTTGAAAGAAAACCTTTGTGCTGACTGCGATCTTATCGTAGAAGCTGCATTTGAAGACATGCAGGTTAAGAAGACAACATTCGCTGAGCTTGACAAGATTGCTAAGCCGGAGTGTGTATTTGCTTCTAATACATCCAGTCTTTCTATTACAGAGATCGGTAATGGTTTAACTCGTCCGATGGTAGGTATGCATTTCTTTAACCCGGCAGACCGCATGAAGCTGATCGAGGTTATTGCAGGTGTTAATACACCAGCTGAGACAGTTGAGACAATCAAGAAGATTTCTGAGGAAATTGGAAAGACTCCTGTACAGGTTAATGAGGCTGCTGGTTTCGTAGTAAACCGTATCCTTATCCCAATGATCAACGAAGCAGCTTTCATTAAGATGGAAGGTGTATCTGACATCGCTGGTATCGATGCAGCTATGAAGCTTGGTGCAAATCATCCAATGGGACCATTGGAGTTAGGTGATTTCGTAGGTCTTGATATCTGCTTAGCTATCATGGATGTACTTTACAATGAGACTGGTGACAGCAAGTATCGTGCATGCCCACTTATTCGTAAGATGGTACGTGGCGGTAACCTTGGTGTTAAGAGTGGTAAAGGATTCTATGTATACAATGCTGACCGTACAAAGACACCGGTTGATGCGCTGTAATCAATTCTGAAATGAGTTCACATTTTTTAGTGTTCTGTCAGAACAAGTTGTTTTGGCAGAACATTAAAAATAAAATATGTGTCTGAAACAGCACACAATAAATATGACATGAAAGGTGGTAAAAGAAATCATGGATTTTACATTAAGTAAACAGCATGAGATGGCGAGACAGTTATTCAAAGATTTCGCTGAAAATGAAGTTAAGCCTCTGGCTCAGGAAACAGATGAGACAGAAGCATTCCCACAGGTAACGGTTGATAAGATGGGTAAGAGCGGATTCTTAGGAATTCCGGTTCCTAAGGAGTACGGCGGACAGGGCGCTGACATTTTAACATACATTATGTGTGTAGAGGAGTTGTCTAAGGTTTGTGGTACAACAGGTGTTGTTGTATCCGCACATACTTCTCTTTGCGTTGATCCGATCCTTACTTATGGAACAGAAGATCAGAAGCAGAAATTCCTTCCGGATCTCTGCAGTGGCAAAAAACTTGGTGCCTTCGGTCTTACTGAGCCGGGTGCAGGTACAGATGCTCAGGGTGTTCAGACAAAGGCTGTTCAGGATGAAGCAACTGGTGAGTGGATCTTAAATGGTTCTAAGTGCTTCATTACAAACGGTAAAGTTGCTGATGTTTATATCATCATTGCTTATACAGATGTTATCGAAGACAAGAGAGGCAGAAAAGTTAAGAAATTCTCTGCATTTATCGTAGAGAAGGGAACACCTGGATTCTCCTTCGGTACAAAAGAGAAGAAAATGGGTATCCGTGGTTCATCCACATATGAGTTGATCTTCGAGGATTGCAGAATCCCTGCAGATTCTATGCTCGGTGTAAGAGGAAAAGGATTCCCAATTGCAATGCATACTTTGGATGGTGGTCGTATTGGTATCGCTTCCCAGGCACTTGGTCTTGCAGAGGGTGCACTGGAGAGAACAATCGAGTACACAAAGGAAAGAAAACAGTTTGGCCGTACAATCGCTCAGCAGCAGAATACACAGTTCCAGCTTGCTAATATGGCAACAAAGGTAGAGGCTGCTAAGAATCTTGTATACAAGGCTGCACTTAAGAAACAGCAGTTTGCTGATGGCGCTAGAGTTTCTTACTCTGTAGAGGCTGCTATGGCAAAATTGTTCGCAGCAGAGGTAGCAATGGAAGTTACTACAAAGTGTGTACAGTTGTTCGGTGGATATGGTTATATCAGAGAGTACGATGTAGAGCGTATGATGCGTGATGCTAAGATCACAGAGATTTACGAGGGAACTTCTGAAGTTCAGCGTATGGTAATCTCTGGTGCTCTTTTGAAGTAAGAACTGATAATTGCAAATTATATAAGACAAGGAGTGACATTGCCGTGAAAATTGTAGTATGTATAAAGCAGGTTCCAGATACCAAAGGCGGAGTAAAGTTTAATCCAGATGGTACACTGGACAGAGGTGCAATGCTTGCCATCATGAACCCTGATGATAAAGCAGGTTTGGAAGCAGCACTTAGAATTAAAGATGAAACAGGAGCAGAGGTTACTGTATTGACCATGGGTCTTCCAAAGGCTGAGGAAGTTCTTCGTGAAGCAATGGCTATGGGTGCAGATAACGGTATTTTGGTAACAGATCGTGTACTTGGTGGTGCTGATACTTGGGCTACTTCTACAACGATCGCAGGTGCTCTTAGAAACATTGATTATGATTTGATCATCACAGGTCGTCAGGCTATTGATGGTGATACCGCTCAGGTAGGACCACAGATTTCTGAGCATTTGGATATTCCGGTAATTTCCTATGCAAAGGATATTAAGGTAGAAGGTGACAGCGTTATTGTTGAGCGTCAGTACGATGATAGATATCATGTATTAAAGGCTAAAATGCCTTGTCTCGTAACAGCTCTTTCTGAGTTGAACGAGCCACGTTACATGACTCCTGGCGGAATCTTCGATGCATTTGATAAGGAGATCACTGTTTGGGGCAGAGCTGATTTGAAAGATGTTGATGACTCTAACTTAGGTTTGAAGGGTTCACCAACTAAGATTGCGAAAGCATCCGATAAGGTTAAAAAGGGTGCTGGTGAGAAAGTTACTCCAGATTCTCCGGATGAGGCAGTATCTTATATCATGAGCAAGTTAAAAGAGAAGCATGTAATCTAACAATAATAAGGAAAAGTGGTGACTAAAATGGGTTTAGAAGAATATAAGGGTGTCTATGTCTTTGCACAGCAGGTAGACAACGAATTAAGCGGTATCGCTTTTGAATTGCTTGGTAAAGCAAAAGAGTTAGCAGCTGATTTGAGCACAGATGTTACAGCAGTTCTGATCGGTTCTGGTGTAAAAGGTCTTGCAGATCAGTTGGCAGAGTACGGCGCAGATAAGGTTATCGTTGTAGATGATCCTGAGCTGAAAGAGTATAGAACAGAGCCATATGCGCATGCATTAGCTTCTGTCATCAATGAGTATAAGCCGGAAATCGTTTTGGTTGGTGCAACAGCAATTGGTCGTGATCTTGGTCCTCGTGTTTCTGCACGTGTTGCAACAGGTCTTACTGCTGACTGTACTGTACTTGAGATTGGTGATTTTCCAATCAATCCAGTTCCAAATCAGGAGCAGAAGCATAACCAGCTTCTTATGACACGTCCTGCATTTGGTGGTAACACAATCGCAACAATCGCTTGTCCGGACAACCGTCCTCAGATGGCAACTGTTCGTCCTGGTGTTATGCAGAAGATTGATCCAATTGCCGGTGCTAAGGCTGAGGTTATTGAGTACAATCCTGGTTTCACACCAAACAACAAATATGTTGAGATTTTGGATGTTGTTAAAGAATTGTCTGATACTGTAGATATTATGGATGCTAAGATCCTCGTATCCGGTGGTCGTGGTGTAGGTAGTGCTGAGAACTTCAAGATCCTTCAGGATCTTGCTGATGTGATCGGTGGTACAGTAAGCTGCTCCCGTGCCGTAGTAGATAATGGATGGCTTCCAAAAGAGCTTCAGGTTGGACAGACTGGTAAGACAGTTCGTCCTAACGTATATTTTGCAATCGGTATTTCCGGTGCAATTCAGCATACAGCAGGTATGGAAGAGTCTGACATCATTGTTGCAATCAACAAAGATGAGACAGCTCCAATCTTTGACGTAGCTGATTACGGTATTGTAGGCGACTTGAATAAGATCGTTCCTAAGCTCACAGAAGAGTTAAAAAAGGTTGTAAAATAATTCCTAAATAATTATTAAATTATTTGGAATAGCGGTTCTATTTAATGATAAAATAGGATATAATGAGACAGAACTTGGATCAGGTTCTGTCTCATTTTTTGTTTAAAAGGAAAATACTGTTGTGAATAGCAAGGAGATTTACGGTAAATTACAGTCTTCGAATATTTAAATAGAAATTGAGAACAACCGCCAAAGACTGCTCAGAAGTTTGAGTGGAATCACAAAACGTGAAATGTAAAAAGAAAAGAGGATGAAAGATGGAGTGGATCAAGACAATTATTTATGGTATTGTGGAGGGCATTACGGAATGGCTTCCAATCAGTAGTACCGGACATATGATCTTATTAGAGAAAATCATGCCGATGAAGGTATCTTCCGATTTTTGGGAGATGTATCTGGTTGTCATACAGTTGGGGGCGATCTTAGCTGTTGTATTAATGTTTTGGAATCAGCTATGGCCATTTTGCAGCAAGGAAAAAGGTTATATTAAAAAGGATACATTTTCGATGTGGTTTAAGATTATTGTTGCCTGTGTGCCGGCAGCAGTAGTTGAGCTGGTGTGGGGAGATCAATTAGAAGCAGCCTTTTATCATTATCAAGTGGTTGCATTAATGTTGATATTGGTTGGTATCGTGTTTTTGATCGTAGAACGCTGGAATAAGGGACGTGATGCCAAGGTGACAACCATCGCACAGATTACGTATCGTGCCGCATTTATGATCGGTATGTTTCAGTTGATCGCGGCATTATTCCCGGGAACATCCAGATCCGGTGCAACGATCATCGGTGGTTTAGTGATCGGACTTTCCCGTACCGTAGCGGCGGAGTTTACATTCTTCTTGGCGATTCCGGTCATGTTTGGTGCTAGTTTGATGAAAGTGATGCATTTTGGACTACATTTTTCCGGTTATGAATTAGGGATGCTGTTATTGGGAATGTTTACCGCATTTTTGGTATCTGTGCTCGTTATTCGTTTCTTAATGGATTATATTCGAAAGCATGATTTTAAGCCGTTTGGATGGTATCGTATCGTATTAGGAATTCTTGTTTTGGTTTATTTTGGCATTGGTGCATAATCCAAACAATAGAAACACACCTCATATTTGACAGATTGCTCATTTAGGATTAAGATAATGAGGACTATACTGATAGTATTTTTGCAAAGAAATGAGGGATAGTTTTGAATTTTCGTAGAATTGATAAGAATACAGTGCAGTGTCGTATGTCCGAAGAGGAAATGGAGGAATATGGATTTAAGATCGAGGATTTCTTCACGGATCAGGACAAAGCACGTGAGTTTTTGGAGCAGTTGGTAGAACGAGCAGAGGAAGAAGTCGGCTATGAAGTTGAAGGCGGCGTTGTGTCCATGCAATTGATGCGCATGCCTGATAATTCCCTGATCATTACATTTTCTGATCAAAGTCCGGAGGGAATGAATAATATGCTGAATCAAATCCGACATCTTGCCGGATCTATTGATGATGAGACCGCAGAAGCTATTGTAGAAGGACTCAAGAATGGCGAGATACCTGATGTGGACGATCAGGCAGCGATACATACCAGCGAAAATATGGATCTATTTCAAAAGAAAAACACGGTAGATGCCGATAAAGAGAATTATCAAAAGCATATGAAGGATCTTGCTAAGATAAGGCGGGATAAGGAGAAAAGCTTGATAAGTTCGGCAAAGGTGTATTCCTTTGATAATTTGGATGGATTGGAGCAGTTCGCTGCAGATTTTTATACCAAAAAGAATATTAATAGCAAGTTGTTTCGAGATCAGAACAGTGGAACATATTATCTGCTGATCAAAAAGGGAAAATTAAAGATGGACGAGTATCAGTATTTATGTCGCAGATTGTCGGATTATGGAACAATTTGCTCACCCCGTCCTTATATGGAGCAGTATTGCAAAGAGCATTATAAATGTTTGATCAGCAAGCATGCGATCAGAGCACTGCAGGCATATTGTTTATAAATGGAGAACGGATATGAAATATGACTTTGATTTAGAAGATCACAGCAAAAAGAGAAAAGAAATATTTCTTCGTGTTTTACTGTGTGCTTTAGAAATAGGCGTAGTATTATTTGTGGCATATGCAATTACCCATTTTGGCCTGGAAAAAATGACGGTATCCGGGAAATATATGAGTCCTACCTTGAAAGATGGGGATGAGATCCTGATCAATAAGATGTGTTATCGTCTGCACAAGGTTAGACGAAATGACGTTGTGGTTGTTAAACACAATGGGGCGCAGCATAATTATTATACTGTGGAGCGTGTGATCGGTTTGCCTGGAGAAAAGGTTCAGATCAAAGATGGGGAAGTGTATATTGATGGCGATAAGTTAAAGGAGAAGTATAGATTTCCGACCATGGAAAATGGTGGACTTGCACTGGAAGAGTTTACCCTTTCAGAAGGAGAGTACTTTATGCTTTGTGACAATCGTAATGAGTGTGAAGACAGCCGCAATGCAAATGTCGGTAATGTTATGTTGGAAAATATTGTTGGTAAGGCATGGATCCGTACCAATCATTTTACGTTGGTAAACAGGATCAATGGATTTGAACAGAAACACGCAGATCCGTCGGCAAGTCCGACAGCGAGTGCTGCGGCAAATTAGTGCGTAGTTTGAAATGGAGGATAAATATGCAGTTTCAATGGTATCCGGGTCATATGACTAAGGCGAAACGTGCAATGCAGGAAGACATAAAACTGATCGATGTTATTATTGAGTTGGTAGATTCGAGAGTGCCATATAGCAGCAAGAATCCAGATATTGATCAGTTGGCAAATGGAAAATCACGTATACTGTTGATGAATAAATATGATCTGGCAGATCCGGTGCGGACAGACCAGTGGGTGCAGTATTATGAGCAAAAGGGTTATTTTGTAGCGAAAGTGAATTCCAAGAATGGCAAAGGGGTAAAAGCTGTTCATAATGTTATTCAGGCAGCGTGTAAAGAAAAAATAGAAAGAGATCGGAGACGCGGTATTTTGAATCGTCCGATCCGCGCGATGATCGTGGGAATACCAAACGTTGGAAAATCAACTTTTATTAACAGCTTTGCCGGTAAAGCTTGTACCAAAACAGGTAATAAACCGGGTGTTACAAAAGGAAAGCAGTGGATTCGTTTGAATAAGATGGAGGAGCTGTTAGACACGCCGGGTATCCTTTGGCCTAAGTTCGAAGATCAGGAGGTTGGATTACGCCTGGCCTACATTGGATCCATTAAGGATGAGTTATATAATATTTACGAATTAAGCGTTTTACTGCTTCAGTATTTGCGGGAGAATTATCCGAATGCTGTCAGTAACTTTTATGGAATAGCAGAGGAAAAGACCAGTGAAGAGACATTGAAGCAGATAGCAGAAAAAAGAGGATGTTTGAAGGCTGGTGGAGAATTTGATCTGGATAAGGCTGCCAAATGTCTGATTGACGATTTCCGGGCAGGAAAGTTAGGGGCGATCAGTTTGGAAATGCCTCAGTAATTCTTCTATGTTAGGCAAGTAGAACACTTAGGCTTTAATAACGAGCAGAAATGGGGAACAGTATGTACGATAAGAACGAAATCGAGGATAGTCTTGAGTTTTGTCGTCAAATAAAAGAATACGAGGATATATCTGCTACAGATAAGGGCACTGCAAATGAATCGCAGGACAAGTCGTTATCTGTTATGGCGGAGGAAATGGAAACACAGTCACACTCATGGGATCATATTTTGCAAGAACAGGATCCGGTGAGTGTTGATTTTGATGCTGTAAAACCATTTATTGCCCCGCCGGAACCAGAGACGTCGGCCAAAGCGATGGGCGGTTTGCTGGAGAAAGAAGAAGAGGCCAAACGTATACAGGAAAAGCAGCGTGAACAGGCGAGACAGAAGGCGCTTGCGCGAGCTGAGGCAGCCAAAAAGGCAAACGAAGAAGCTGTTCGACTTAAGGCAGAACAGGAAAGAAAGGCGACAGAAGAAGCGGCCAGACTTAAGGCAGAACAGGAAAAAAAGGCGGCAGAAGAAGCTGCCAGACTTAAGGCAGAACAGGAAAGAAAGGCGGCAGAAGAGGCAGCCAGACTTAAGGCAGAACAGGAAAGAAAGGCGGCAGAAGAAGCAGCCAGACTTAAGGCAGAACAGGAAAGAAAGGCAGCAGAAGAAGCTGCTTTAGAGCAGCACCGGCATGAGTTGGAGCTGCAGAATAAATTACAGCAGCAGCGGGCAGAGACAGAAGCGTTAGCAAGAAAACAACAACAGTTGGAAGAAGCGGAAGCACAACGTATTGCACAGGCACAACGAGAGGCAGTTGCCAGAACTCGTGCTAAACTACAGCAGCAGCGACAACAGGAGCTTGCAAAACAACAAGAAACATTACGTCAACAGGAGCTTGCAAAGCAGGAATCAATCCGAAGACAGGAATTGGAGAGACAGAGAGAGGTTCAGGCAAGGCAGGAGGCAATGCGGCTTCGGGAGCAGGAGAAGCAAGCAAGACAGCTTGCGGCGAAACAGGAGCAGCTTCAGCGTGAGGAAGAAGCGAGAGCGCATACTGCAGCAATGGAACAGGCACGTCAGCAGATGGAAGTGCAGAGTCGGAGACAGGCAGATCAGGCAGAACAGCTACGATTGCGCATAGAAGCACAAAAACAGCAGACGGAGCAGGAACAACTGCGTATAGAACAGGAACAGCAGCAGAGAATACAAAAACAGCGTGAGGCAGAAAGTGCTGCACGTGAAACCTTTATACAGAGCAATAGCTCTTTGGCAGCAGAGCGTCAGCGTGCAGCGATGGAGGCAGAAGCTGAAGCAAGAATACTACAGGAGCGTGCAGAGGAGCTGAAACGTCAGGCAGAAGTTGCAGCCTTGGAAGCGCGTATTCATCAGCTTGAGCAGGAATCTGCGAGAGCCAGAGGAGAGTATGCTGCAAGTTATGGTACACAGAGTGCGACACAACAGCCGGTATATACTGATCCGCTTGCACAGAGCAGGATACAGCAGCCGGTGTATATTGATCCACATACACAGAACAGGACACAGCAACCGGTATATACTGACTCTCGTACACAAAATACAGCGCAGCAGATGTATACAGGAACCAGTGCATCTGGCTATCCGGGACAGACGCAGACTGCGGCAGGTAGTGTCAGTAAGCAGAAATTATCTGAGAAACAGATCAATGAAATCTTTGCTCAAGGATTAGAGAAAGAGCGTAAAGAATCACGTGCAAAAAGAAATGCATTGATTCAGCGGCAGGCAGATAAAGAAAATGCCAGAATTCGTCAGGAACGTGCAGAGAATGGTGTGAAACCACCGGTAGAGCGTGTGCTTGATATGGTAAAGGCCGGTAAGGACAAAGCGGTCGATATTCTATCGGATGTGTTCCATACGGTGAAAGAAAAGTCCGAAGATCCAGAGTTACAGGAACAAAAGACGAAAGCTTCACGTTTATTTGGAAATCTTTTAGTCATTGCCATCTGTGTATTTATTGCATATTGTGTTGCATCAGTTGTGACCTCTTTCGTTGCAAATCCAACGAAAGTAGAAGGCGAATCAATGGAATCTACGTTGACCAATGGGGATACAGTATTGATCCAGAAAATGAGTTATTATTTTGGAGATCCCAAACGGTATGATGTCGTCGTATTTCCGGTGCCTTACTACAATTCGGATACCAAATACATTAAGCGCGTTATTGGACTGCCTGGAGAGACAGTGCAGATCATAGAGGGAAAAGTATATATTAATGGCAAAGAATTAAAAGATGACACTTATGGAAAAGATAAAGTGATCGATGATCCGGGAGATGCGGTGGAGCCGATCACATTAGCGGATGATGAGTATTTTGTACTGGGAGATAACCGTAATATGAGTACGGACAGTCGAAGCAGTTATGTAGGGCTGATAAGGCGTAAAAGCATTATCGGAAAGGCTTGTGCACGTATTTTCCCACTCTCAAAAATGGGAGGCATTGCCGGGTAAGATAACAGTAAGGAGGAGCTTATGAGTGATATCAAGTCGATCGCACAGATCAAGCAGGAGTTTGAACAGTCAGGTGACGACAAAGAGGCTCTTTATGTGCAATATGCTGGAGATTCCCGGAAAGGGGTTCAAAATCTTATTACAAAATATCAAAAAGAGGCGCAAAAACTTGTGAAAGAGCGGGAACGCTTAGAGACAATGCGTTTTTTTGAACATAAATACAGTGAATATCATGCGATCTGCGGGATCGATGAGGCGGGCAGAGGTCCGCTTGCCGGTCCGGTAGTAGCTGGAGCAGTGATCCTGCCGGAAGATGTGGAAATTTTATATCTGAATGATTCTAAAAAATTATCGGCTGCGCGCAGGGAAGAATTGTATGAGGAGATCAAGGAAAAGGCGATTTGTTATGGCGTAGGGATTGCATCGCCAGAGCGGATCGATCAGATCAACATATTACAGGCAACGTATGAGGCGATGCGGGATGCTATAGCAGCTTTGATGCCGGCACCTGATCTGTTGTTAGTAGATGCCGTGCACATTCCGGAGGTTGAGACGAAACAGGTGGGCATCATCAAAGGAGATGCCAAAAGTGTTTCTATTGCGGCGGCAAGTATCATCGCAAAAGTAACAAGAGATCATATGATGATGGAAATGGATGCATTATATCCAGAGTATGGATTTGCAGGTCATAAGGGATATGGGGCAGCAAAACATATTGAAGCAATCAAAAAGTATGGACCCTGCCCGATCCATCGCAGAACATTTATTAAGAATTTTATGGAGTGAGATGGCTTATGGAACAAAAGCATCAGGGGAAAATTTATGGGCGTGATGTCATGAAACAGGTGCGGAAACGTTCGGCTGTTGCATTGGAATACGAACCGGAAAAAGATCGTGCGCCAAAAGTGGTTGCCAGTGGACGCGGGTACGTGGCAGAGCGTATTTTGGATACTGCCAGAGAGCATGATATCCCGGTACATCAGGATGCAGGGCTGACGAAGAGTCTGGAGAATGTTGAGATCGGTGAGTTTATACCGCCTGAGCTGTATCAAGTGGTAGCGGAAGTGTTGGTATTTGTAGATTCTATGGATAAGATCAAGGGTAAATGGGACGTTGATCGCTTGAAGAAGTAAGGTCACCAGTAAAAGAGATGTTTGTCATTTGAAGAAGCAGGTGCATTAGTCAAAGGGATGTATATCATTTGAGACAGAAAGTGCACCAGTAAAAGAGATATTTGTCATTTGAAGAAGTAAGGTCATGGGTGGATTTAATGGGAAAGAATAATCGTCAGATAGGATCAAAATATGAGCAGCTTGCAGCGGATTATTTGAAAAAGCAGGGATATTGCATTGTAGAACGTAATTATTATACCCCCTATGGAGAAATTGATATTATAGCACAGCAGGATGAAGTGCTGGTTTTCGTGGAGATTAAATATCGCAGCAACCGTCGTTATGGTGCAGCTACGGATGCGGTAGATCATCGCAAACAATGGAGAATCAGTAAATCTGCAATGTATTATTATGCCTATCATGGCTATGAGGAACAAAGACCTTGTCGTTTTGACGTGATCACAGTGCAGGGGAGTGCGGTAACGCATATACAAGATGCATTTGATTATTGCGGCTAAAAAGGAGGAAAATAATGCGAAAAAAATGGAGCAGAGAAGCTTTTGAGAAAAAGTTTGGTAGTGTAGAATGGAGTCAGAATAAAAATACACCGGAGGCTAAGGAATACGAACGTATGTCATCGCAGTACTCGACATATATGGAAATACAAAATGGCATCCCAGTGCTGCGATTTTCTTGTTTTGATCCTTGGAAAGACTGGATGGGGGCAGCGTTTTCGACACGGTTAGGTGGTGTTAGCGAAGGGTATTTATCCAGTATGAATTTTGGCTGGAAACAGGGAGATGACCTGGAAAATGTAAAAGAAAATTACCGTTTGTTTGCCGGGGCGATCGGCGTCAGCGCAGATGACTATGTATTTTCGGATCAGGTGCATGATACAAAGGTAGTAAGTGTTACAAAAGAGCATACGGCAGGACCGGAATTACACAGGAAACTTCAGGGAATAGATGGTCTTATTACGGCAGAAGAAAATGTTGTTCTTGCAACATCTTATGCAGACTGTGTTCCATTATTCATTGTGGATCCGAAGCACCGCATTGTAGCCGCGTCTCATTCCGGCTGGCGGGGAACAGTTGGTCAGATTGGCCGCAAAACAATAGAAATGATGGTTCAGCAATATGGTTCAGATCCGAAGGATATGGCTTGTGTCATTGGACCATCGATCTGTCAACAATGTTATGAAGTAAGTGAAGATGTAGTGAGTGCACTAAGCTGCGTATATGCAGAAGATCAGATGCGTCAGATTGCTGAACCGGGTAGAGAACCGGGCAAATATCAGTTAGATCTCTGGGCAGCCTGTTATGAAACATTAAAAGAAGCAGGTGTTCCTCCGAAGTCGATCCAGGTATCCGGAGTGTGCACCTGCTGTCATAAAGATCTGTTATTTTCACACCGTGCAACTGCCGGCAAACGTGGCAATTTGAACGGATTTATTTGGAAGAAATGTTCTTAGAACGTTCTTCTAACAATTCCTGAATACGCTTTGTTGCATTCATAATGTCATTGACAGATGTGTCGTGATTAAGAGTATCAATGATCAGTGCAATGTAACGGCTCAGATCTACGTTATGATAATAAGGACGTTCCTTTAGAGCGGAAGGGCAGTAGCAAAGGTTTGTTGTGTAAATATGATCAAATACCTTTTCTTTGTATGCCTGATCAAGTTCCTCCAGTCCGTCATTGAATAAACCAAACGTTGCACAGATAATAACGCGTGCAGCGTTTCTTTTTTTGAGTTCTTTGGCAACTTCCAGTACTGTTTTGCCGGAAGCAATCATATCGTCCACAATGATCACATCTTTGCCGGAAACATCATTACCAAGGAATTCCATGGAGATCACAGGATGCTCTCCATTCACCAGTGTAGAATAGTTGCGGCGTTTGAAAAACATACCCATATCGACACCAAGCTGGTTGGAATAAAATACCGCACGGCGCATACCGCCCTCATCCGGGCTGATCGTCATTAAATGTTCATTATCCACAATAAGATCCGGCATATCATTTAGGATTGTCGAGATAAATTGATATGATGTGAAGAAATTATCAAATCCGTTGTTAGGGATGGCATTCTGGACGCGATTGTCATGCGCGTCAAAAGTAATGATCGTTTCAACGCCCATGCGGATCAGTTCCTGCATTGCCTGTGCACAGTCTAAGGATTCATTGATCAGACGCACGTGCTGTCTGCCTTCATACAAATATGGCATGATCACAGTGATTCGTCTTGGATGTCCGCTACAGGCCATGATGACACGCTTTAGATCCATAAAATGATCATCGGGTGACATATGCGTCTTATTGCCATGCATATCATACGTCTCATGATAGTTGACAGTATCCGATATAATGAATAGATCGCTTCCTCGGATCGATTCGTTGACGACAGCACGTCCTTCTCCGGTCCCGAAGCGAAGACATTCAAAGTCAACCAAATAGTTGTCGATGGAATAATCTGATGTCATAAAATCCGGTTTGTTTGAAGCTGCAAGAGCTTCTTTACGTCTTGCAATGATGATCTCATTTACTCGTTTACCGATTTCACTACAGCCACCCATTGCCACGATCTTAAGTGGAGCGAGAGGCATTGCATCCTGTAATTTTCTGTTTGCCATGATCTTATTTCTCCATTCTGTAAATAACCGATTTTATTCTAATGTTCTGCTCACGATCCTGTCTGGAGAGAACAAAGAATTGTCCTATAAAAATATACCGTGTTTTAGTTTTTCAGTCAATAGACTTTCTTTTTTGGTCGTTTTATGGTATAACGTAGAGTGTTGTATATTGTGACAAAGTGTTTTTTGGATCGAATTTTGTTCTAAAATAACAGGAAAATATACGGTTTGAGAGATAAATCGTGGATTGGTAAAGGCCAAAATAAGGAGGAATATTGTGAGAAATTTAAAGAAGTATTTTGCAACTGCACTGTGCGTTGCATTGTGTGTAACAACATTAGCAGGATGTGGCAAGAAAAAGACGACAGAGCAGAAGGTGGAGAATATTGATTATCAGAAAGCGGTTACTTTGACAGAATACAAAAAAGTTACGCTCAAAAAAACAGATATTGAGTCAAAGCTCAAGACGCAGATCGATCAGTTGTTGGATCAGAATAAAACGTATGAGGCTGTGAAGAAAGGAACGGTAGCAAATGGAGATACGGTCAATATTTTCTATGTAGGAAAAGTAGACGGTAAAGCATTTGACGGTGGATCTTTGACAAAAGATACTAACCCATCCGGTTACGATCTTACGATCGGTTCTAATACGTTTATTGACGGTTTCGAAAAGGCATTGATCGGTAAGAAGATTGGTTCAACCTGTGACATTAAGCTTACTTTCCCGGAGAAGTATTCGGTCAATTCGGATCTTGCAGGAAAGCCGGCAGTATTTACGGTAACGATCAATTCTAAGCGTGGTAAGGCAAATGTGCCAAAGTTTGATGATACATTTGTAAAGAACAATGTGTCCGGCTATAATACAGCCAAGGAGTATCAGGCAAAACTTCGCGAGGATGTTGTAAAAGATATGGCATGGGACAAAGTTGTATCGGATTCCAAGATTTCCAATTATCCAAAGCAGTTGATCGAGGATAACAAGACTCGTCTGGAAACTGCTTTAAATACGTATCTGAAACAGCAGAATACGACATTAGATGATTATATTTCAGCACAGAATATGACAAAAGACAGCTATGAATCACAAAAAGAGCAAACTGCTAAGGATGCAGCCGGTGAAGAAGTTGTTTACAATGCAATTGCTGAAAAAGAGAACCTGGAAATTACGAACAAAGAGTATAAAAGCGAGTTGGACAAGCTTTTAACGAATACCGGAAGTAAGAATGAGAAAGAATTGAATAAGACATTTAAGTCTTATTATGGATTTGATGCGAAAACAATTGTAAAGAAAGATCTTTTACGTGAGAAAGTACTCTCTTATCTCGTAAAGAATGTTGTTGAGCAATAATGCAGTGATTGTGTCGGAGCACACTTGACACAGAGGTTGTAATGCATGGAAAATGTGTGCAGAAATGAGGAAAGATATGAGTAAACCAATTGTGGCTATCGTTGGAAGACCAAATGTTGGTAAGTCAACGCTGTTTAATATGATCGCCGGAGAGCGGATCGCAATTGTCAAAGATACGCCAGGTGTAACAAGAGATCGTATTTATGCGGAAGTTAGCTGGCTGAATCATAATTTTACATTGATGGATACCGGTGGTATTGAGCCGGAGACAAGCAATCAGATGCTGCGCAGCATGCGAGAACAGGCGGAAATGGCGATTGAAATGGCTGATGTCGTCATGTTTGTCGTAGATGTGCAGCAGGGTGTTCTGGATGCGGATTATAAGGTGGCTGATATGCTGCGCAAGGCGCACAAAGATATCGTATTGGTCGTTAACAAGGTAGATAATTACGACAAGATGCTCCCGGATGTCTATGAGTTTTATAATCTGGGAATTGGGGATCCACATCCTATCTCCTCTCTGAATAAGATGGGACTGGGTGATATGCTGGATGAAGTAACCGCATTGTTCCCAAAAGATCTGGAAGAGGAAGAGGATGAGAGACCGCGTATCGCAATCGTTGGTAAGCCCAATGTTGGTAAATCCTCTTTGATCAATAAACTGTTAGGAGAGAACCGTGTGATCGTATCGGATATAGCCGGTACGACTCGTGATGCGATCGATACTGACATCTGCTGGGAAGGTAAAGACTATGTGTTTATTGATACAGCGGGACTCAGACGCAAAAATAAGATCAAGGAAGAAATTGAGCGATATAGTATTTTGCGAACGGTATCGGCGGTAGAACGTGCTGATGTGGTCGTGCTGATGATCGATGCCGAGGAAGGCATTACGGAGCAGGATGCCAAGATTGCAGGTATTGCACATGACCGCGGACGCGGTATGATCATTGCGGTTAATAAATGGGATGCCATTGAGAAAGACAATCATTCGGTTAAAAAATTTACCAATGAAATCCGCAATACATTATCGTTTATGCCGTATGCGGAGATCTTATTTATCTCGGCCAAGACCGGGCAGCGTATTCCAAAGTTGTTTGATGCATTAGAGACGGTAATCCAGAATCATTCGATGCGTATTGCTACCGGAGTGGTCAATGAGATCTTGATGGAGGCAGTTGCCATGCAGCAGCCACCTTCAGACAAAGGACGCCGTTTGAAGATTTACTATATGACGCAGGTGAGTGTGAAACCACCGACTTTTGTTGTCTTTGTAAATGATAAACGGCTAATGCATTTTTCGTATACCCGTTATTTGGAGAATAAAATACGAGAAGCGTTTGGCTTTGCAGGAACGCCACTGCGATTTCTGATTCGCGAGCGCAGTAAAAAATAAAAGTGATTAGGAGAGGTAAAAGATGATGTTGTACCGTATCATTTGTCTGGTGATTGGTTATTTTTGCGGATGTATATCCAGCGGTTATTTTGTTGGCAAACTGTATCATATGGATATTCGAACAAAGGGAAGCGGTAATGCAGGAACAACGAATGTGCTTCGAACACTCGGTAAGCTTCCGGCACTTATTACATTTGTCGGCGATTTGGCAAAAGCAATCGTTCCCATTGTGATCATCCGCTGTCTGTTTCAAGGTGAAGAAGCCTATTTATTATGCTTATACCTTGGTTTAGGCGTTGTTTTAGGACACAATTTTCCATTCTATTTAAGATTTAAAGGCGGTAAAGGAATTGCAGTTACGGCGGCCGTTGTATTATCGGCAGCCAATCCGATCATGATACCGATCGGTCTTGCGATTTTTATTATTGCAGTCGCTATAACACGGTATGTATCAGTGGGATCATTATTTGTAGCCTGGTATATCCCGGTGAATACATTGGTATTTCATTGGCTGGATGGAAAGAATCCGTTGTTTTTACATATGATGATCTTAAGTTTATTATTTACCGTGTTGGCTTATGTGCAGCACAGACAGAATATTGTCAGGCTGTTCCATGGTACGGAGAATAAGATTGGGGCAAAAAAGGAGGAGAAGGTAAATGAGTAAAGTAAGCTTTTTGGGGGCAGGCAGCTGGGGTACTGCTCTGGCGATCATGTTAGCACAAAACGGACATGATGTTACTCTTTGGTCAAAAGTGCAGGCTGAGGTGGATATGCTACAGCAGCACAGAGAACATATTCATCGTTTGCCGGGTGTGAAACTACCGGATTCTATTGTTGTCACTTCAGACTTAAAACAGGCCTGCGAGGGCAATGATCTGATTGTCTTTTCGGTAGCATCTCCGTTCGTTCGCGCAACGGCAAAAGAGGCAGCAGTTTATATACCTGAGGGACAGCGTGTTGTCAATGTGGCAAAAGGCATTGAGGAAGATACGTTGATGACATTGTGTGATATTATCAAGCAGGAAATTCCGTGTGCAGAAGTTGCTGTTTTGTCCGGACCAAGCCATGCAGAGGAAGTTTCGATTGGAATGCCGACAACCGTTGTGGTAGGGGCGAAGACGAAAGAGTTCGCCTGCTATCTGCAAGAAGTTTTTATGAACGATCGTTTTCGAGTATATACCAGCTCTGACATGATCGGCATCGAACTTGGTGGCTCGATCAAAAATGTGATTGCCTTAGCGGCGGGTGTCAGTGTGGGACTTGGCTGTGGTGATAATACCATGGCAGCGTTGATCACCAGGGGAATTACCGAAATTGCCAGACTTGGAATTGCGATGGGAGGACGTTTGGAAACGTTTGCAGGATTGTCAGGTATCGGTGATCTGATCGTTACTTGTACGAGCAGACACAGCCGCAATCACAACGCAGGTGTATTGATCGGTAAAGGCTATACGATGGACGAAGCGATGAAAGAGGTTAAACAGGTTGTAGAGGGTGTTTATTCGGCGAAAGCGGCAAAGAAACTAGCCGAGAAATATCAGGTCAGCATGCCAATCGTATCAGAAATCAATGAGGTGCTTTTTGGAAATCTATCAGCAAAAGACGCGCTGGCAAATTTATTGACGAGAGATCGCTGCGAAGAGTATCCAAACGATCCATGGCAGCAATAAATCCGACACGTGCGCAGTATCCAACTGTTGTATTGCAGTGGAAATAGGAATATCTGTGCCGGTTGTCTCATATATACTATCAAAAGTGATCAGTGTTGGAGAATATGTGATGAGACAGCAGGAATATAAAAAACAGAATAAGGTTGTTTTAGAGGGGATAGAACCGGTAGAAAGCCGGGAGGAACGTCTTCATATGGCTCGACAAGCATTTGGCCGGGAAAATATGACATATGAAACGGCAAAACGCTCTGAGCATCCCGGTCGTCTGCTCCGGTTGGTGACGGCAGGGGTGCTTTTTAGTATAGCAGTGTGTTATTGTTTACAAAATGGTTCTGTTTTTGGGTACGATAAGGAGTGGATTGAGCAATGTCTCATGGATAATCACTTGTGGGAACAGGTGTCAGATGCTGTTGCACAGGGCATAAGTCAATTTACAAAATAAAAGTATAGGATACAAAGAGGCGGGATTTTTACCGGTGAACGTCTTTTTGTCAAGAAATGAGGATGAACATGAGAAAACTGGCATTGAGCGATGAGGTACTTTTGTCGGTGGAAAAACCGGCCAGATATATTGGCGGCGAGATCAATATGGTGAAAAAGGATCCCTCAAAAGTTGATATACGTTTTTGTATGTGTTTCCCGGATGTTTATGAGATTGGTATGTCACATCTTGGGATTCAAATATTATATGATATGTTTAATACGCGAGAGGATATATACTGCGAGCGTGTCTATTCACCATGGGTGGATCTGGATAAGATCATGCGGGAGCAAAAGATCCCGTTGTTTGCATTAGAGTCACAGGATCCTATCAAAGAATTTGATTTTTTAGGGATCACGTTGCAGTATGAAATGTGTTATACCAATATTTTGCAGGTGTTAGATCTTTCACAGATACCGCTGAAAGCAGTCGATAGAACGATGGAGGATCCTTTTGTGATTGGTGGCGGCCCATGCTCGTATAATCCGGAACCGATTGCAGACTTTTTTGATATGTTTTATATCGGAGAAGGAGAGACGGTATATTTTGATCTGATGGATGCGTATAAAGAATGGAAAAAGACCGGTGAAGACAGGGTGGCATTTCTCAAACGTGCGGCACAGATCCCGGGCATTTATGTGCCGATGTTTTATGAGGCGAGTTACAATGAGGATGGAACATTGGCAGATTTTTATCCGATCTGTGAAGAGGCACCGAAGAAAGTGATAAAGCAGGTGGAGGACAAGATGTCAGACACCTTTTATCCGGAGAAACCGCTTGTACCTTATACCAAGGCAACACAGGAACGTGTCGTATTAGAGATTCAGCGCGGCTGTATTCGCGGATGCCGATTTTGTCAGGCGGGAATGCTGTATCGACCGATCCGTCCGCGCAGCTTGGAATTTTTGAAAGATCATGCCAGAAAAATGTTAGAATCCACGGGGTATGATGAGATCTCCTTAAGTTCCCTCAGCTCCAGCGATTACAAGGAACTGCCGGAATTAGTATATTGGCTGATCGATGAATACCGGGACAAAGGGGTAAATATTTCGCTGCCGTCTTTGCGTATTGATGCGTTTGCGTTGGATGTAATGTCGAAAGTACAGGATATTCGCAAAAGCAGTCTGACGTTTGCACCGGAGGCAGGATCACAGCGTATGCGTAATGTGATCAACAAAGGTTTGACGGAAGAGGTGATCTTAAAAGGTGCTATGGATGCGTTCCGCGGTGGATGGAATCGAGTAAAACTGTATTTCATGTTAGGACTTCCGGGAGAGCAGGAAGATGACATTGCGGGGATCGCAGAGCTGTCAGATAAGATTGCCAGAGAATATTATACTTTGCCGAAGGATCAGAGAAACGGCAAAGTAAACATTGTAACGAGTACGTCGATCTTTGTACCAAAGCCTTTTACACCGTTCCAATGGGCACCGATGAATACAAAGGAGCAGGCGAAGGAAAAGCGTTTCTTTTTGTTGGACAAGATCAAAAATCAGCTTAATGCAAAGAGTATCAAATATAATTGTCATGATGCGGATGTATCGGAGTTGGAGGGTGTGTTTGCCAGAGGAGACCGCAGACTGAATGATGTGATCCTTCAAGCATATCAGGATGGCTGTTTCTATGATGCGTGGAGCGAGTATTTCCACTATGACCGCTGGCAGAAAGCAATGGAAGATCATGGGCTCACCATGGCATTTTATAATGGAAGAACGCGTGACGAGGACGAGCTGTTTCCGTGGGATTTCATTGATATTGGAGTAACGAAGGAGTTTATGCTGCGGGAATATAAACGATCTCTGGCGGAAGAAGTGACACCAAACTGCCGCGCAAAATGTGCCGGCTGTGGTGCTGCAAAATTTGGCTGTGGTGTCTGCGTTGAGGCGAGAAATTAGAAAGGAACGGGAAATAGATGAAGACCAGAATTAAGTTTTCCAAGTGTGGATCGATGCGTTTTGTTGGACATTTGGATGTTATGCGTTATTTTCAGAAGGCTTTTCGACGTGCGCAGATCCCGGTCAGTTACAGTCAGGGATTTTCACCGCATCAGTTGATGTCTTTTTCTTCACCGCTTGGTATCGGATTAAGCAGTGACGGAGAGTATATGGATCTGACGCTGGATCAGGTGGAAGATGCTGACAGGATCGTAGAGCAGATGAATGAGCAGATGAATGAGGAAATCCGGGTTCGGGATCTTACCATCTTAAAGGATGATGCAAGACCGTCGATGGCAATGTTAGCGGCCTGTGATTATATGATCGCAGCCAAACCGGACAAGACTTCCTTTTTGGAGAGAGTAGATCTGGAGGAGCTGGTGCACCGCTTTATGGAGCAGTCTTCGATCACGATCCTCAAAAAGACCAAGCGTTCGGAGAAAGAAGTAGATATTCGGGATAATATCTATCACTTATCAACTGGTTTGGAACAATTGCAGGGGCATACCGGTATGAAGTATGGAGAGAGCTGCCTGGAGGGGTCTGCGTACCGCCCGCTGCTCTATATGCAGCTTACAGCAGGCAGTGTGGTAAATATAAAACCGGAGCTGGTCTTAGAGGCGATGGCGGCATTTGCCGGAGATACCTTTTCGTTTTTGGATGTTCAGATCCATCGACTGGAAATGTATGGTGATGCAGATGGCAAAAAAGGCGAGGTGCATACGTTTTCTTCAGAAACACCATGTCGTTTGTTGCCTTTGTCCGAATACGATAAAGCATAAAAGGTGAAAGGCGTGGTTAATAGCGTGAAAGAAGAGTTGTTAGTGACACGCAGAGAGGACAAGATCCTTTTTGCGAGAGTGCAGGATGGAAAGATTGTTCAATTACAGGCAGAAGATTCGGATGGCGGTATTTTGGGCAATATCTATGTTGCCAAAGTGCGCAATATAGTAAAAAATATTAATGCGGCTTTTGTCGAGTTTGCCAAAGGACAGATGGGTTATCTTCCTCTGACAGGACAGATTGCACCGATTCATACCGATGGAACACCGAGAAACGATGACCGTATATTGATCGGTGATGAATTGATCGTTCAGGTGACAAAGGAGGCAGTGAAAACAAAGCCACCGACGGTATCCTGTGCGATAGAGCTGCCTGGCAGATATGCGGTTCTTACCCGCAAAAATGGAATTGTAACGAGTGTGTCAAAAAAGATCCAAGATGAGGACAAGCGGGAAAACTTACGCTGCATTTTGCAGGAATATGCCGGTGAATCTTATGGGTTTGTGGCGAGAACCAACAGTGCCTCCTGTGAGGAAATGACGTTTCGGGGCGAGATCGAAGGACTGGTAAAACAGTATGAACAGATTACAAAACAGGGAATACATCGAACGGTATATAGTGTGTTGTACCGTGCAGCAGATGGCTATCTGTCCCAAATTAGGGATAGCTTGGGCGGTCAGTCAACCGGCATTTTGACCGACGATGAAGAATTATATGCTCAGATCCAAACATATTTGGAAGCCGGTGGGTTGCAGGACAGTATGCCGCTAACACTATGGGATCCGGATCATGGGAAAATGGATGCGGTATATGATATCAGCCGGACGATCGAGAAAGTGTTACGTCCTAAAGTTTGGCTTCGGGGCGGTGGTTATCTGATCATTCAGCCAACCGAGGCATTGATCGCTATTGATGTGAATACCGGCAAGGCAATTTCTAAAAAGAAAGATGTGGAAAAGACGTTTTTGAAGGTCAATATGGAAGCGGTAGAGGAGATCGCCAGACAGTTGCGTTTGCGAAATCTTTCCGGCATGATATTGATTGATTTTATTGATATGAAAGATCCTGAACACAAAGAAAAGGTGCTTCAGGCGTTGGAACGGGCGACAGCGAAAGATCCCGTTCAGACAACGGTTGTCGATATGACAGCGTTAGGTCTGGTAGAGGTAACTCGCAAAAAAGTTCGCAAATCTTTTTACGAACAGTTAAAGAAAGGACAGGATTGATATGACAGCAATGAACTTTTATATGCCGACGAAGGTGTATCAGGAATGGAATGCAGTAGCGAATCATGCAGAGGAGATCGCTTCTTTTGGTAAAAAGGCGTTGATCGTAACCGGACGCCATTCTTCCAAACAAAATGGCTCACTTGCAGATGTTATGGCCGCTTTGGAAACATGCGGTACAGAATATATTGTTTATGATCGGATTGAAGAAAATCCATCCATAGCAACGGTTATGGATGCAGCCGGGATCGGCAGGGAACAGGGCGCAGATTTTGTGATCGGTGTAGGGGGAGGCTCCCCGTTAGATGCGGCAAAAGCCATTGCAATGATGATCCATAACCGCGATACTTCCAGTGAAGTTTTGTATCAGAAAATCACATTGCGTGCATTGCCGGTTGTAGCAGTTCCAACAACGTGTGGAACAGGGTCGGAGGTGACACCGTATGCAATTTTGACAAGAGATGATATTCAGACAAAACAAAGCATTCCACATAAGATTTTTCCGAAACTTGCTTTGGTCGATCCGAAATACTTAAAGACTGCATCTGCGCAGGTTCTTGCCAATACTTGTATCGATGCGTTGGGGCATTTGATCGAAAGCTATTTTAATTCGCATGCCGGTGAATACAGCCGTATGCTTTGCATGACAGGATTTGAAGTGTGGGGTGGCTGTAAAAATGTGTTGCTCGGCATGGATCCGGAAGAGGAAGATTATGAAAATATGATGTTAGCTTCCAGTCTTGCAGGAATGGCAATCGCACATACCGGTACGTCACTTCCGCATGGCATGAGCTATTATCTGACGTACCATAAGGGGATACCGCATGGAAAGGCAGTGGGATATTTTCTGCCCGGTTATTTGCGTCTGTTTGCGGAACAGATGGATGTTGAGGTGATGATGATCCTCAGAAGTTTGGGCATTGGCAGTTTGGAGCAGTTTGAGGGATTGATCCGTGAATGTCTTGGGACCCCGGAGATCACGGATGCAGAAAAAGAAGCTATTTTGAAGGAGATCACATCATCAGAACGTAAACTGGCAGCAGTACCGATCCCGGTGACAAGAGAACAGATCGCGGAAATGATCACAAACTAGCAAAGGATAGGAGGCAGAGATGGATATATCCTTTCAGGAAACAGGAGTAGTCAAACAAAAAGAGGACATTATTATTCGGCGAGGTATTGTACATATTTTGGACGCGACGCTCGGGTATCCGGTCTATTCGGAGCAGGAACTGGATCTAACGCCGGATATTAACGATTTCTTTCGGAGTCATATCTTTAAATTGATGTCAGGAGATGACATGAAAAAATGTTATTTTCCGGAGGAAGAAGATTCTCCGGTGTATGACATTGTTAAAGAATTTAGTGAAGATGATCTCGTTGCGGACAGTAAACGTCTGACAGACGAATTGTACCGGATCATGAATGCAAACGTTGCAATTCCCTCAGCGGATCTGGCAATTGTAACCTTTCAGGTTGCCGGACAGAAATATCTTGCGCTGCTTAAAATGAATTACAAAGAAAGTTTTGTGCATATGACGAATGCAGAGGAAGCCGGTAATGTAAATAGTATTATCCGTTATCAGGCAACTTTGCCGGGATCCGGATCCAAACTGTCCGAGGCTGTCATTATCAATTTGCAGGACTTCTCTGTCCGCATTGTGGAAAAGAAATACGAAGTGAATGGGGAAAAAGTAAATTATTTATCCGAACTGTATCTGCAGTGTAAGGCAGCGATGTCCGATAAGACAAAATTAGCAGTCGTTACCAGAGCAGTTGAGCAGGTCAACAAAAAGCATTTTTCGGAAGAACCTGTAAAGCAGATGGAAACGAAAAGCATTTTGAAACAGGAGATCGAGGAAAATGGTGCGATCCAGGTTGAGCGTATCAGCGAGAAAATGTATGGCAGTACACCGGAGATTAAAGAAGAGTTTGATGCCAAAATGGAAAAATACCATATGGAGAAGGCCGAGGTAAAGCCACAGAGCGAACAGACGACGAAAAAATTTGAAAAACAGTATTTAAAAACAGACACCGGTATTGAGATCAACATCCCAATGGAACAATATCAAGATATTGATCAGGTGGAGTTTATCACAAACGCCGATGGAACAATATCAGTGCTGATCAAGAACATTAATAAGATTATGACAAAATAATGAAAAAGGAGGACAAACATGTTTCGGATCTGGGGAAAGATTTGGAAAGACAATCATTTGCTGCAAGATATTACGATCTGCGATGCTGCTACGGATAAAAATCGTACCCGCAAAGTATTTGATGCGATCGAAGAGATGTGTTATACCTTTGATCTGAGCAAGCCTATCTGGTTGGAGAGCAATATACAAGATTTTCAGCGGAGAGACAAGACAAGATTTACAAAGGACTCCTTTATTGATGAGATAGATTTTGATTATTTGGAGATCCAAATGTTGGAAGAGGATTAGTGTATAAGCAGGCTATAATAACAGCCTGTTACATATGGCAAATATTTGTGCAAAATGTATTGACATTTTTAAGATATGATGATAAACTAATCAAGTGTGCCGCTTAACGAGGTACCTTGAAGTGCTGTTTTTGTAAGAATTTGCAGGGACGGACACCGTAGTTAGCGAGTAATAATGAAGGAGGAACAGGTCTATGTACGCAATTATTGCAACAGGTGGAAAGCAGTATAAAGTTTCCGAAGGTGACGTGATCAACGTTGAGAAGCTTGCTGTAGAAGCTGGTGAGACAGTTACATTTGATAACATTGTTGCTGTAAGTGATGGCTCCCTTAAGGCTGGCGCAGACGTAGCAAACGCTACTGTTACTGCATCTGTCGTAAAAGAGGGTAAGGCTAAGAAAGTAATCGTTTACAGATACAAGAGAAAATCCGGTTATCATAAGAAAAACGGTCACAGACAGGCTTACACACAGGTTAAGATCGAGAAGATCAACGCTTAATAGGTGACAGAATGATAAATATAACCATTTATCAACGGCAAAAGGATGTGTATGACGGCTTCCGAATGGAAGGTCATGCAAGGTATGCCAAATATGGAAAAGATATTGTATGCGCCGGTGTTTCGGCATTGGTGATCAACACGATCAATTCTATAGAGGAATTTACAGGTGACACCGTCACAACGACGATGCATCCGGATCTTGTGGAGATGAGAATAACGTCCGAACAGATCAGCCCTGAAGCCGAATTGTTACTTCGTTCGCTTGTATTAGGATTACAGGGAATACAAGCAGAATATGGCAAACGATATCTGAAAATTAAGTATAAGAGAAAGCAGGAGGTGTAGAAACATGTTAAAAATGAACCTTCAGTTATTTGCTCATAAAAAAGGAATGGGTTCTACTAAGAACGGTAGAGATTCCGAGTCTAAGAGATTAGGAGCAAAGAGAGCAGACGGACAGTTTGTACTCGCTGGTAACATCATTTACAAACAGCGTGGAACAAAGATTCACCCAGGCGTTAATGTAGGACGTGGTGGTGACGATACATTGTTTGCATTGGTAGACGGTGTTGTTCGTTTTGAGAGAAAAGGTAGAGACAAGAAGCAGGCTTCCGTATATCCAGTAGAAGCAAAATAGTCTTTGAGCCGGTAGAGCCGGTTACCGATACAAGAGGCTGTCATTGTACAGCCTCTTTTTCGTAGAGACAGAAGTGGTGTCATGCAGCGTCAAACTGTAAAGCACTTGTACCATATTTCATAAAATATATATTGATAGAGATTTGTTATTTTATTGCTAGAAGGAAGGTGAGCCCATGTTTGCAGATAGTGCAAAAATATATATCCGTTCCGGAAAGGGCGGAGATGGACATGTTAGTTTCCGAAGAGAATTGTATGTGGCTGCAGGAGGTCCTGACGGCGGCGATGGTGGCCGCGGTGGAGATCTGATCTTTGAAGTCGATCCGGGAATGAATACATTAAATGATTTTCGACATATCCGAAAGTATGTTGCGGGGGATGGACAGCCCGGTGGAAGAAGACGATGCCATGGAGCAGACGGTGCAGATTTGGTCGTAAAGGTACCGGAAGGCACAGTTGTAAAAGAAGCTGAGACGGGAAAAGTGATCGTTGATATGTCTCATGACTGTAAACGTGAGGTTATCCTTAAAGGTGGCCGTGGCGGTAAGGGAAATATGAATTATGCGACGCCGACTATGCAGGTGCCAAAGTATGCACAACCTGGTAAGCCGGGGCGAGAGCTAAATGTTATATTAGAGTTAAAAACGATCGCAGATGTTGGATTGGTGGGATTTCCGAATGTTGGTAAATCAACGTTTCTGTCACGCGTCAGCAACGCAAAGCCAAAGATTGCCAATTATCATTTTACGACTTTACAGCCAATGCTTGGTGTCGTTGATCTGGAAGGTACCGATGGTTTTGTGATCGCAGATATTCCGGGTCTCATTGAGGGTGCCGCAGACGGTATCGGTTTAGGCCATGAATTTCTGCGTCATATTGAACGGACGAAGGTGTTTATCCATATGGTAGATGCTGCATCCACTGAGGGAAGAGATCCGCTCAATGATATTAATATTATTAATCAGGAATTAAAGAAATACAGCGAGGAGCTTGCGGCACGTCCACAAGTGATCGCAGCGAATAAAACAGACGTATTTTATGGGACTGAAGAAGATACCGTGATCAGCCTGCTTCGTGAAGAATTTGAGCCAAAGGGAATACCGGTATTCCCGATTTCTGCAGTTAGCGGTAAGGGTGTCAAAGAACTGTTGTATCATGTGAAAAAGATGTTAGATGATATTCATGAAGAACCAACGGTCTTTGAGCGCGAGTTTGTTCTAGATGAGATGGATTTTGCGGATGAACCATATACTGTAGAATATGACGAAAAAGAAAATATGTATGTTGTAGAAGGCCCGCGTATTGAGCGAATGTTAGGATATACGAATCTGGACTCTGAAAAGGGATTCCAGTTTTTCCAGAAGTTCCTTAAGACCAGTGGTATTTTGGAGGAACTGGAATGTCTTGGCATTGAAGAGGGAGATACCGTACGTATGTATGATCTGCAGTTTGATTATTACAAGTAATCATTGCTCCCAATAACTTTAAAACCAAAGGAGATAGAAGTGGCGATGGATTCCAGTGTGATTTCGGTAAAGTTAGATGCATTTGACGGACCGCTAGACTTGTTACTGCATCTGATTGAAAAAAATAAAATAGATATTTTTGACATTCCGATCGTGCAGATCACGGAGCAATATTTGGAGATCATCGCACAAATGGATCGCAAGGACATGGATGTTATGAGCGATTTTTTGGTGATGGCGGCAACGCTGTTAAAGATAAAGTCCAAAATGCTTCTTCCGGTAGAGGTGACCGAGGAGGGTGAGCCGGAAGATCCCCGTGCGGAATTGGTAGAGCGCTTGTTAGAGTACAAGACATATAAGTATGCGTCTTATGAGTTAAAGGATAAGCAGATGGATGCAGCAAGATTGCTGTTCAAAGAATCTACGATCCCCGCAGAAATTGCTGACATCAAAGAAGAAGTCAATGTTGAAGAATTGTTGTCAGATGTTACATTGGCAAAATTGCAGACAATTTTTCATTCTGTGATGAAGAAACAAGTTGATAAGATCGATCCGATCCGAAGTAAGTTTGGTAAGATTGAGAAAGAATCTGTTACACTGGCGGATCGTATGCTGTTTATCGAAGAGTATGCAATGCTTCATCAAAAATTTTCGTTTCGCCAGATGCTAGAAAGCCAGCCAAGTAAGACGATGATCATTGTAAGCTTTTTGGGAATTTTGGAATTGATGAAAGTCGGCAAATTAAAGATCGTTCAGGAAAATATCTTTGATGATATTTATATAACTTATGACAATACCGTAAAATACGAGGGAGAGATCATTCCTTCCAGTGAGTAGCGATTGTAAGCGGATAGAGTGAGAAAGGAGGTCCGTTTGGTGTGAAACTTTCGGAGCTAGAAGCTAAAATAGAGGCTATTCTCTTTACAATGGGAGAGGCAGTAGAATTGGAAAGGATCGCAGCGGCAACAGAGCAGGATGAGGATACATGCCGCAAGGTGATCCGCAGCATGATGGATAATTATGCGGCAGAGGATCGTGGTATTCAGATCATAGAACTGGATGGTGCGTTTCAGATGTGTACGAAAGCAGATATGTATGAGGCGATCGTCCGTATTGCCCATGTTCCGAAAAAGCATGTTTTAACGGATGTATTGTTGGAAACGTTGTCGATCATCGCTTATAAGCAGCCGATCACAAAGGTGGAGATCGAACATATCCGAGGTGTGAAATCGGATCATTCGGTCAACAAATTAGTAGAGTATAATCTGGTTTGCGAAGCAGGTCGCCTGGACGCACCGGGACGACCAATCCTTTTTGCGACGACTGAGGAATTTTTGCGGAACTTTGGTATTGAGTCATTAGATGATCTTCCGGTTGTCAATCCGGAAAAGATTGAGGATTTTAAGCTGGAGGCAGAAGAAGAAGTTCAATTAGAACTTGATATTTAATGATTCAAACTTCCCATACCACATCATCTTTCTTTGTTAAGTCTCTGATGAATTGTAAAAAGACTCCAAGGAACAATGATTCAACATTGTTCCTTGGAGTCTTTTGTGATGATCAGATGTTAATTTTTCTTTTTGCTGTTCGATTTTTTTTGATCCATCATATCTTTATCAATGATCGATTCGATCACGCTTTTCTTTACCCAAATATCAAAAGATAGTGAGCAGATAAAAGCAAAGTTGCTCAGGAGTTTCCTTTCTTCATCATCCTCAATATCCGCAAATGCCTTATTAGAGTCGCGCAGTTTGCGGATCATATCTCGTACTTCAAAGTCAATATTTTCGTATTGTCGTTGAAAAATCTCTTCATAAACGGTATTTAAGTTACGACCATTTTCGGAGTGAAAAAAACGTTTTGTGATCGGTGCCAAAATGCTTTGGATATCATTGATCGACAAAAAGTTCTTAAAGTAATAGATAAACAGCAGTAACACCATATGCTCCGGAGAATATTTTTTCTTCTCCGAAGGTGGGAGAAGATTGTTCTTAGAGTAATTATTGATCATTGTCTTTGTTAGGATCTTATCATCCTCAAATCGCTTGGAGGATTTTAAGTGATCGTCCATAAAAGTTGTGATCTGATCCATATACAAATCAATGTTCGGAATCTCATCCGGCTCAATATAATCAATATTCTGAATGCTTCGCAACAGATCGATCATATCGCGGTCATATTTCTCATGCATAATTCGTGTCCTTTCCCAGCTAAAATACAAAAAGCCTATATAAGTATAGCGTATTTAAAAAGATTACGCAATGCAAACAGAGGTAACAATTTGGGACTGTTGCATAGAATATAAGGAGGAAGCAGCAGGATGGGAGAATACAGGTGACAACACTTGGAAAACGTGGGAATAGTCATAAACATCATCCGAAGGCGCATGTTAAACCTGCGGATGAAGAACCAAAGATTGCGTCTGCCATTTCCAGAAAGTTTCAAATGTCGGAAGATATTATTGCCGGAGCACCTTTATTAATGGGATATGGCAGAGGCAGGTTATGTATTGAAAATTATCGGAATATAATAGAGTATACGGACTCCTTGATACGGATTCAGACAAAGACAGGTCGGATCCATATTATTGGCAGAAATTTAGTCATTGCATATTTTCGGGATGACGGCATGTGTGTTGTAGGAGAAATCGGCACCATAGAATATCACTAGCCCCATTATATACACAATCCAAACTTCGCACATCAAAAGCTGCTATCGGGTCATATATTACTTATTATGACATGATGGTTTTTGAGGTGAGGAGTTTGAATACATAGCTGTAAGTTGTATAAGGGGCGTTTTTTAGTGATATTAATTGGATGGTTTCAGTGTGGAAATGAGGGCTTTCATGGTACATAAAGTAATCGGATGGCTTGCGGGCTATGTAACAATACGGCTTCGAGATGGAGAAATTGAGCGGTTTGTTAATATGTGCAGGTATAAAGAAATTCCGCTTTGGAATGTTTATTGGGATACAAAACGTAAACACCTATATGCAGATATATCCTTAAAAAATTTTTGGAGATTGCGTCCGATCGTTCGGAAAACACATGCGGTACCCATTGTTGTAAAGCGTCACGGCGGCCCTTTTTTGCTGAGTAGCATACAGAAAAGAGCAAGTTTTTTTGCTGGGCTCATTTTGTTTCTTGCCGGAATAATATTTTTGGCAGGCAGAATATGGGGCATATCATTTGAAGGAGAACAATATCATACCGAAGAAAGTTTGCGGCGTTTTCTAAATGAGAGCGGTGTGTATATGGGAATGCCGTCAAAAGGTTTAAGCTGCACAGAGCTTGCTAAACAGATCCGAAGAAGATATCAGGATATTGGATGGGTTTCTGTTGAAAAAAAAGGAAGCTGTTTGTTTGTTCGATTGCAGGAAGTAACGTTAATGAAAGAAAAAAAAGATGCTTCTTCGGCGGCTGATCTTATCGCTGCACACGATGGTAAAGTGATCTCTATTGTCACTAGGGAGGGAACGCCGCAGGTACATGCCGGAGCAAAAGTAAAAAAAGGCGATGTTTTAATTTCAGGTAAGGTAGAAGTGATCGGAGATGGCGATGTAATTCAGAATATTCGTTTCGTACGTGCGAAAGGAACTGTGGTGATCGAGGGAAAGAAAGAATATAACAAGTATTTGAGCAAGACATACCAAAAGCACGGCCTTGAGAAACACAAAAAGAATGTGTATTGTCTTCGATATCAGCAAAATCGATTTTTTTTGCATAATCCGTTAAATCGTTTGGAAAGTGATAGGAAATATGCTATAATTACTGAGAGTGGGCAACTATGCTCAAAAGTGATACCGCGTTCTCCTTTTTATTGGGTGAAGGCATCTTATCAGGAGATGTATTCCAAAAAAATGGTGTATACGCGGAAACAGGCGAAGAAGAAACTGTTGAACCTGCATCGGGAATATATTCGCCGTCAAGAGGAAGACGGGTATCAGATTCAGGAGACAGCTCCGGAATTTCAGGTTCTTGATAGCGGGTACAAACTGAAAGATACGGTTATATGGCGGTCTTCGCATCATAAATACCGCAAAATATCAGTTTCCGAAAGGAAGAAACAGAAAGAGGAAATAAAAACAGATGGCAATTATGGAAACGCTCATTGAGATTCCGGCTGCACTCGAGGCTAATGTATTTGGTAAGCTGGATGAACACTTAAAGAAAATAGAACGTGCACTTAATGTTACGATGGTGGCAAGAGACGGTACGTTAAAACTGATCGGTGAGGCAGCGGATGTCAAGCAGGCGGAGAGCGTGCTGATGCAGCTGTTAGAGCTTGCAAGACGTGGCAATACAGTGACGGAACAAAATGTGAACTATGCGCTTGGAATGATTCTTGAGCATCGTACACCGGATTTGGTATCAATAGATTCTGATATTATCTGTCATACGATTCAGGGAAAACCGGTGAAACCGAAAACAGCAGGACAAAAGGCGTATATTGATCTTATTCGCAAGAAAATGATCGTATTTGGCATAGGCCCTGCCGGGACCGGTAAGACATATTTGGCGATGGCGATGGCAATCGAGGCATTTAAGCGTGATGAGGTAAGTCGTATTATATTGACCAGACCGGCGATCGAAGCAGGAGAAAAACTTGGTTTTTTACCGGGGGATCTGCAAAGTAAAGTTGATCCCTATCTTCGTCCGCTTTATGATGCATTACATCAGATCATGGGTGCAGATAGTTATTTGCGCAATGTAGAGAAGGGCTTGATCGAAGTTGCGCCATTGGCATATATGCGAGGAAGAACGCTGGATAATTCCTATATTATTCTTGATGAGGCGCAAAACACGACGCCGGCGCAGATGAAAATGTTTTTAACACGTATTGGATTTGGTTCGAAGGTAATTATTACCGGTGATCTGACTCAGAAGGATCTGCCGAGCGGAACAACTTCAGGTCTGGATCAGGCGTTAGATGTACTTGGCAAGGTTGAGGACATAGGTATTGCACATATGACTAATCAGGATGTAGTACGTCATCCGCTGGTTCAGCAGATCGTTAAGGCATATGATGATTACGATAAACGTATGGAAAAACAGCGTAAAAGAAATCAGTTCAAAGAAAACCGGGGTGCTGAACATAGAAAAACCGGACACAGATAGATGAGGAGGATGGAAGAGCATGTGGCGCAGAATATACCAGCGTAAACTTCTTTTTTGGATAGGCATGTATTTGTCAATAGCATTTGGAAGTGCGTTGCAGGGCTTTACTCAACATCAGCCGATCTATGTCTGGACAGCAAATGTTGTGTTTTCACTGCTTATTGTTTTTTTGTGGCACAAATTTTCCGGCTATATACAAGAGGTAAGAGGTCACAGCTTACAGGACAAGCTTATCCTGGTCTTTTTGTTTGCACTGTCCAATGTCATGTTAGCATGCAGTGCTTGGCAGTCGTTGGGATATTTGTGGCTGCTGCCGGTCGTTATGGTTTCGATCGGAAGTGGTATTGAACAGTCTGTTATTCTTTTTATTGCGCTGCTGTCACAAAATTTGTTGCTGCACAGTGCGTCTTTCAGCGCAAGAGAGCTGTTGATCGTTACATTTTTCGGGTTTGTCTGCATATGGCTTTTATCACAAGAGCTTACCGGACGTGTGTTATCGTATGTTGGTATTTTGATGTTAGTGTTGGAAAGTGTATTACAGATATTACGGCATCAGTTTATGCTGCCGTCAATATTGCAAGAGTTTAAGAACACTCCACAAAAGATCTTAATGGAGTATGGAAGCATAATTCTGTTGTTTCTGTTTGTGTGGTGGTATGTATTTTATCGCCAACATTCTGGAAAGATGACAGAAACAGAGTTAGCGAAGCAGCAGGAATTGAACAAAAAATTGAGCCTTATATTAGAGGCTGATTTTGGATTGTTATTGCGGCTGCAGGAATTTTCCGGACAGTTGTTTATACATTCGATGACGATCAGCAGTGTGTCAGCGCAAGCGGCCAGACATATGGGAGGAAATGTATTGCTGGCGCAGGCTGGCGGGCTATATCATGAGATTGGCAGGATTACAGGAGATTCAAATTATATTGATGCAGGTGTTAAACTTGCGGAGGAATATGATTTTCCGAGGGAATTGACAGATATTATCAGGCAACACAGTATGCGGCATGAAAAACCAAAGTCCTTGGAAGCGGCTATTGTACTGTTTACAGACTGTATTGTGTCAACGAATGAATATTTGGAAAAAAACGGTCAGAAGGAAGGTGTTTCTACACAGAAGCTGGTAGAAGGAATCTTTCAGAATCGTTTATCGAAAGGAACTTTATCAGAGTCCGGATTGTCACAACAACAGATTGATAAATTACGACATTTTTATATAAAGCAGTATTTTAATGGCTGATGTATTTGGCGTAAAGCGGATCAATGTGCTGCAGCACAGATGGTTCTGCATTGTTGGAAAGGAATGGAGGATAAGAATGACAATACTAATGGATCAGGATGTCGAGAGTGATCTTCCTGTACAGTTAAATGAGGATATAGAACGAGTGATACAGCAGACGCTGTCTTTGGAACATTGTCCATATGAATGCGAAGTAAACATCACGTTTACGGATAATGATGGGATAAGGATGATCAATCGTGAGTTTCGTGAATTGGATGTGCCGACGGATGTATTATCATTTCCGATGGTGGATTATAAAGAACCGGCAGATTATGACTATTTGGAAACAGAAGAGGCACAGATATCCTGTTTCAATCCGGAAAGCGGAGAATTATTGTTAGGAGACATTATCATATCGTTAGAACGTGCGGATGAGCAGGCAAAAGAGTATGGGCATTCCGTGCGTCGTGAGATCTGCTTTTTGGTAGCCCACAGTATGTTACATTTATTGGGATATGATCACATGGAGGATGAGGAACGACTCGTTATGGAGGCCAAACAAAAAGAGGTATTAGATACCCTTGGAATTACAAGAAATTAGGAGGAGTAAGTAAAAAACATGGAAGCGAATCAAAACAAAGCAGAAGGATTTTTGAAGCAGGGAAGTATTCTTGCAGCCGCATCAATTTTAGTTCGTTTGATCGGTATGTTTTACCGTATCCCGCTCGCAAATATTATTGGAGATGCCGGTAATGGAATCTATTCCGCGGCGTTTGAGGTATACAATATTTTATTGATCATTTCCTCTTACGGAATGCCGATGGCAGTGTCTAAGATGGTTTCGGCAAAATGCACCAAAAAAGAATACAAAGGAGCTTACCGGGTATTTCGTTACTCCATGGTCTTTTCGATTTTTTCCGGCGGATTAATGGCACTTTTTGTGTTCTTTGGAGCCGGTTGGATTGAGAGAACCTTTTTCTCAAGTTTTCAGGGAATATCTATTCCACTGCGTGTGCTGGCACCGACAATTTTTGTCGTAGCTGTAATGGGTACGCTGCGTGGACTGTTTCAAGGAAAAAATACAATGCTTCCTACGGCAGTTTCACAGATATTAGAACAGATTGTCAACGCAGTGGTTAGTATTGTGGCTGCATATTATTTGATGAGTGATCACAGTGCTTCCAAAAACTTGTCAGCGTGGGGTGCTGCCGGTGGTACGGTAGGAACTCTGCTCGGTGCAGCGTCTGCTTTACTGTTTTTAGGTATGATCTATACTTTGTATCGCCCGGTTCTTCGCAGACAGGCGCGTAGGGATCGAATTACACCTAGGGAATCTGCTGCAGATTATTATAAGTTGATCCTTTGGACGGTCATTCCTATCATACTCAGCCAGACGGTATATCAGCTTAGTGGAATTATCGATGTTACAATATTTAACTTTGCGATGGAAGCCAGAGGTGTGAATGCTACCGTAATTAGTACTTTGCAAGGTATTTACAGTACAAAGTATCGTTTGTTAGTCAGTGTACCGATTGCAGTATCAACGGCAATCGCATCTTCTATGATTCCTAGTTTGGTGGCATCGGTTACGACCGGGGATCGTCGTGCGATCAAAGACAAAGTGACGATGGCGGTTAAATTTAATATGATCATTGCATTTCCATCTGCAGTTGGATTAGCAATATTGGCACAGCCGATCATACGTCTGCTGTTCCCGGCATCCGATTATGTGACAGGAGGAATGATGCTAATGACAGGATCGACGTGTATTATCTTCTATGCATTGTCAACTGTGACAAGTGGGGTGCTGCAGAGTATTGACCGGATGAATCTGCCGGTCATCCATTCTTTGATATCATTAGCAATTCATGTCGTTGTCGTGTTTACACTGCTTCGTTTTACCGGAATGGGAGCGTATGCGTTGGTATTTGGTAATGTAACTTATCCGTTAGTCGTTTGTTTCTTAAATGGCAGAAGCGTCAGCAGAAATTTAGGCTTCAAACAGGAAGTAGTAAAAACATTCTGTGTCCCGTTTTTGTCTTCGGTGGTAATGGGAATACTGACGTTCGTTGTATACGAGTTGTTTTTCATTGTCAGCCATCGTATTTATGTTGCAATCGTACCTGCATTGGTTGTGGCGGTTGCAAGTTACTTTGCTTTGGTGTTGAAGTTGCAGGGACTTTCCAGGTCAGAGCTTTATGAGTTCCCGATGGGACGAAAAATGTCAATCGTTGCAGATAAATTTCATTTGTTGAACGATTAGTATAGGAATGAGGGTATAATGCATGTATAAGATCACAAGAGAGGCAATTAGAAGACTTGCCACGACGGAGACTGTTTACTACCGCGGAATGCGTTATTATGCGGCACATGCAGTGTCTGATGTGACGTGGAATGAAGCTACCAAGCAGTATCATGCATTTGTGCAAGGCAGCAATATATATGGTGTTACGATTGGATTTGGCGAAGATGAACAGATCACGCATAGCTGCAATTGTCCGGCTCATGCAAAATATCCGGGTGCCTGCAAACACGTTGTGGCTGCATTATTATTTATTGCAGATTATCAGCAGAGAGCAGACGCATTGGAAAATCTCGGTTGGGAAGATCAAACAGCATACAAGATAATAGAATATTTCCGCAAACGGGAATATCGCAAACTGACACCGCAGTATTTTCATCTGGCACTGCAGGTTACGGTCAATGAACCACTAAAGTCCAGACAGTCCAAGGCATTTGTTGGTCTGTACGCCGGCAGTAGCAAGATGTATAAAGTATCCAATACCAAAAAGTTTATTCAGGATTATTATAATCATAAAGAGATCCGACTAGGCAAAGAATTTCGGTATATACCGGAAGAATGTCAGTTTGAACCGACATCGGCGGCGGTTTTGGCTTATCTGACAGAAATATATGAGATTCAGGAGACATTAGGTAAGACGTATTATTCTAATCTATTTAATCGACAGGAATTGGTCGTATCACAAAATATGCTTTGCAAACTGTTACGTCTTGCAGAGGGATTACACTGTGATATAATTCTTCGGGATAAAAAGATGGAAAATATGGAGATTATGTGTTCGAATCCAAAGTTATCCATGGAACTGCAGATGGAAGATGAAGTGTTGTCTTTACATGATATGGGACAGGAGCCGATGATCTCTATTTGTGAAGATGGTTCGATCCTCTGTTATCAGGGAGGTATTTATCTGCCGGATATGGAGTTTTTAGCCAATTTGCGTCCATTTTTTACAACATTGTTTGGCAAAAAACAATCTGAATTAGAATTTCGTGGTGAAAATATGGGCAGCTTTATCGAAAAAGTATTGCCGGTGATCAAAAAAACCATGAATATTCAAGTGCCGGAGAAGATCAAAGATCATTATATTGTGGAACAGCTCCAGCCTAAATTGTATTTTGATATAGACCGAAGCAGACAAAGACCGGTTTTAGTGGCCCGTATGATATTTGCTTATGGAGAGCATGAGGTCAATCCTTTGCAAGATGAGCATAAAGGAAGTTATATTTTAGTACGTGATCGTGAAGAAGAGGAACAGCTTTTGCGGTTGATGTATGATAAGCATTTTTCGGTACGCAGAGAGCAGTTCGTTCTGATGAAGGAAGACGAGATATTTCAGTTGATGACGGAAGGGATTCAAGATCTATGTCGTCAGTTTGAAGTTTTTTATTCAAAAGAATATAAGGCGAATTCCATCAAGAAAGTAGGAATGCTATCGGCAGGAATCCGACTCAACACAGATATTAATTTGTTGGAAATGGATGTTGACTATGGGCATATTCCTAAGGAAGAGCTAAGAGATTTCTTCCGTTCGATCAAATTAAAAAAGAAGTATTATCGCTTGAAAAGTGGTGCTTTTATTAATCTGATGACAGAAGATAAGCAGATTGATGAATTGCGGGATTTGTTGTCGATAGGAGAGGTGACGGAGGATAATAAGATTGCTTTCTCACAGACAGCTGTGATGGAAGTGGATGAGCTGCTCCCACATACCCAGCGAATTACGAGAGATGCGGGGTATAAACAGTTATTGGAAGATCTGAAAAATCCGGATAAAACCAATTGGGAGCTGCCAAACGGTATGGAAGATATACTGCGGCCTTATCAGATAACGGGATATCGCTGGTTGTGTTCCTTGGCTCATTATGGAATGGGTGGGATTTTGGCAGATGATATGGGACTTGGTAAGACATTACAGACAATTACCTATGTATTGGCGAATCCAGGTACCCGTACCTTGATCGTATGTCCGACTTCGCTGGCGTACAATTGGCAGGACGAGTTTTCAAAATTTGCATCGCAGATCGCCACACAGATCATTTCAGGAACACCACAGGAACGTGCAGATCTGATGCAGCAGAGTGCAGATGTTCCGGTATGGATCACTACCTATCCATTGATTCGTAAGGATGTTGATCTTTACAAAGCGCAGATCTTTGATGCGTGCTTTATTGATGAGGCACAATTTATCAAAAATCCAACCTCGCTTGGCGCAAAGGCGGTAAAGGCTGTGCAGGCAAAGCATCGGTTTGCATTGACAGGTACACCGATTGAGAATACATTGTCAGAATTATGGTCAATCTTTGATTTTGTTATGCCGGGATTTTTTGGCAGATATCGACAATTTGAAGAATGTTATGAGAAGCCGATACTGCGCGATCACGATTCCGTTCAAATGCAAAAATTACGACGCAAGATCCGTCCTTTTGTGTTACGGCGTATGAAGAAAGAGGTACTTACCGAACTGCCGGATAAGATTGAAACCAGACGTATGGCAGAAATGGGTGCCAAGCAGCGTAAGATCTATGAATCGTATTTGGCACGCATTCAAATGGAGTTGGCCGGAGATGAGGAGAATACACCTGGCGGCAATCGTATGCAAGTATTAGCGGCATTGACCAGACTTCGTCAGATCTGTTGTCATCCGGCAACGTTTGCATCAAATTATCATGGTGGAAGCGGCAAGCTGGATCTGCTTATGGAGCAATTACCGGATATATTGGAGGGTGGTCACAGTGTGATCGTTTTTTCACAATTTACTTCAATGCTTTCAATTATTGCGCACGAGTTGAAACAAAGAAATATTCCGTTTTTCTATTTGGCGGGATCGACCAGCGCGCAGGAGCGTAAACGCGAGGTCAAGGAGTTTAACCGCGGTGAAGTCAAAGTGTTTTTGATCTCCTTGAAGGCGGGAGGAACCGGTTTGAATCTGACAGGAGCTGATACTGTGATCCATTTTGATCCGTGGTGGAATCCGGCAGTTGAGGATCAGGCAACAGATCGTGCGTACCGCATTGGACAAAAGAAGAAAGTACAAGTGATCAAATATGTGATGAAAGATTCGATCGAGGAAAAGATCTATGAATTGCAGAAACGCAAAAAACAGCTTTCTGATCAGTTGATCCAGGCAGGGGAGAGTTTTGTAACACAGTTGACGATGGAAGAGATCAAAGAACTGTTTTTATAAAAAATATTTCTTGCAATATATTGCAGAGTGTGGTATTCTGTTGAAGTTGTGAGTAGAGATATTCCGCTGTTACGGTTGCAAAAAGCACAAAAGTATTAAGAATGTCAACATCAAAAAGGAGGTTCAACATGAACGATATTATTAAGGCGATTGAAAACGAACAGTTAAAGTCTGACATCACAGATTTTAATGTAGGTGATACCGTAAAGGTATACGCAAAGGTTATTGAGGGTTCCAGAGAGCGTATCCAGGTATACGAGGGAACTGTTCTTAAGAGACAGAACGGTGGAGCTCGCGAGACATTTACAGTTAGAAAACTTTCAAACGGTGTAGGCGTAGAAAAGACTTGGCCATTGCATTCTCCGATTATTGATAAGATCGAGGTAGTACGCAGAGGTAAAGCTAGAAGAGCAAAATTGTTCTATCTTCGTGACCGCATTGGTAAAGCTGCTAAGGTTAAAGAGATCGTTAAATAAGTAGTTTCATAGACGGACGTATTGGACAGGCGTTATGCGTTATAGCATAACGTCTGTTTTGTTTTTAAAACAGACATCCGGGGCGATCCTTCAGGCATGTATTCATCAGAGACATAACAAAATAAGAAATCACACAAATGTAACATTCTTGATGAATATTTGTAACATATTTATGCTAATATATACATCCGTTAGTAGAAAGTATTATATTACATCAGATATGGAGGAAGAGGATTGTTATGAAGAAGGGATATCAGATAGTAATAGGAGCGGCTGTTGCTTTGGCTCTTGTTGGGGGAGGTCTTGCAGGCAGAGCGATGTATGCGGAGCATCAGAGGAATCAAGCTGCAGCAGAGCATGCAAAGCAGGAAAAACTGATGAACGATAAAGTAACTTCCCATGCAGATAAAACCTATGGAAATAAATGGATACTGGATACGGAGCTGTCCGGTAAAACGGCAGAGCAGATCACACCGCTACTCAAAGCAGTAATGCAGAAATATAGCGAACGAAAAGTGACGATTACAGTAGATGGGGAAGCACAGACGTACTCTATGAAAGACTGTAAAGAAAAGATCCGTTATGTTTGCAGTGATGGTACGAAGTTTAAGCCGGGGGAGGAAGATAAACTTGCTCAAAGGCTGATCGCAATGGACAAGGAGCTTTCTGTATTGGATCAGTATGCGATCATTCAACAGGAGATGAAACCTTCTGCAGAAAAGATTACAATTGAATGTAAATCATCTTCTAAGGGACTGAAGGCAGTACGGTCATCATTACAATCCAAGTATGTGATCCCGGTTACTAATGCACATATGAAGGCAAATGGCAAGATTACAGGTACGAAGGATGGTCAGGCATTAGATTTAGATGCTATCCAAAAAGATTTGAAAACCTATTTAAATAGTAGTGAGCAGAAAGATTATGAAAATAGTTATGCGACGAGTGTTGTGAAACCGAGCTGGTATCCAAAAGATCTTAAAAAGGTTAACACCGTGATTTCTTCGTTTGAGACGACATTTGTACATACGACGGATCGTGGGCATAATATTCAAGTGGGAGCATCTCGTGTCAATGGCATTTGTTTGCTGCCGGGAGAAAGCTGTTCCTTTGATGAGAGGATCCATGATAACTCGGATGGCCAGGCTTTTCGTAAAGCAAGTTCGTATTTGCGGGGACAGGTAGTGCAAACGGATGGCGGTGGAATTTGTCAAATATCTACAACAGCGTACAATGCGATTCTGCGTGCCGGAATATTGCCGGCAAAGCGCTATCCGCACAGCATGCCGGTGCATTATGTGCCATTGGGGTTAGATGCGGCAATATCAGAAGGGGTTAAAGATTTAAAGATTACCAATACACTGGATGTACCGATCATGATCTATGCAAAAACGAAGAAAAATCGTTTGATCTTTGAAGTGAAATCTTATAAGAATGCACTGAAAGGGTATCAATATAAGCCGCGAGCAGTACAGCTTTCCAGTGTTAGCGCAAAAGCTTATCTGGATATCTATAAAGGAAAGAAAAAAGTGAAATCCATTTTGCTGCACACTGATAAATATCAGCAGCACAGCTAGGATTGCAAAGTCCCTTTCAATATTCTTCGACATATATTTAAAACAGGAAAACGCTATCGTGTATTATGTACGATAGCGTTTTTTGCGTCCCATTCAAAATTCGATGACAGCTTGTCGGCTGTATGAAGTCTGAGACCGATCATGTTTATAAGTGGGATCAACAGGTGATCACAGTACCGGTTTTACCTTGAACACCGGCCAATGCAGTGTCAATGCTTGTAATGATCGATTTGCGACCATTGCCGGAAGAAGCAAAAGAAACGGCTGCTTCGACCTTAGGCAGCATTGCACCGGAAGAAAATTGATTCTCATTAATGTATTTTGTTGCATCTTCTACGCTCATTGCATCTAATGGTGTTTCTGTTGATGTGCCATAGTTCAATGCGACTTTTTCAACACCGGTAAGTAACAATAAGATGTCTGCATCCAGACTTTCTGCTAAGCAAGCGCTTGTTACATCCTTTTCGATAACAGCGCTGGCGCCCTTTAGACGTGTGCCCTGCTGCAGTACCGGAATGCCTCCGCCACCGGCAGCGATGACGATCTGCTCTGCATCCATTAATGCCTTGATTGCATCAAGCTCGTAAATTTCAATCGGACGTGGGGCAGCGATGACACGCTGATAACCTTTACCAGGAACTTCCTTTACATGATTACCTTTATCTTTTTCTTTTTTAGCTTCTGCTTCTGTCATAAAACGACCGATTTCTTTTGATGGATAGCTAAAAGCTGCATCAAATGGATCTACACGAACCTGTGTGATCAAAGTAGATACCGGTTTGTAGATGCCGCGGTTAAGCAATTCTGTGCGGATTTCATTTTGAAGATCATAGCCGATATAACCTTGACTCATTGCGCTGCAAATAGACATAGGTGCTACGGTGTTACTTGGTTCCAAACGGCTGTACTCTGTCATTGCAGAGTGTATCATGCCGACCTGTGGACCATTGCTGTGTGTGATCACAACCTGATATTTTGCTTCGATCAGATCTGCAATTGCAGCAGCAGCGTTTTTGACAGCTTCTTTTTGTTCCGGGAATGTTTTTCCCAAGGCACTGTGGCCTAATGCAACAACAATTTTTTTACTATTCATATGCAATATCTCCATTCATATTTATTTATCATTAATAATGCGATATCTTCGGTAGCTTATACCGATAGAACTGTATTTATTTTACCATGGCGTCTAATGAAAATCAACAGAAAGCCATGAAAAGGGGACTGATCAAAAGGAGAGGGAGGACTGGCGATTCAGCGAGTTCAGCTTCAAAAAATAAGTTAGCTCTGACAAACTGTTAAATAATATAAATGAAATGGCTGTTTGAAACTAATTTTCTAAAAAAATTAAAAAAACACTTTTCAAACCTAAAAAAGTGTGCTATAGTATCAGCAGTTGAATAAATAACAGACAAGAACAACGGCGTTCTCAAATTTATTTGGGTGCGTCTTTTTTTTTGGAAATTGGCATTACACTTTAGAATCTTAAGAAAAGATGCTAAAATGGAGTGGTAATCTGTTGATTCAACGAAGTATATAAGGTTTGTGAGACATCATAGACGTGGCTTCGGTGTCAGTTCACGTTGACAGCAGGAAATGACAACAGCGATGGACAACAAGACGGACAGCATGGTGAGTGAGCAGACATCATAAAATATACAAACCTTATTGTAAACTACATATTAATATGAAAGGAAGGTAGTAACATGGAAAACAACGTACTTGAGCAGGTTTATGGGAAAAACGTGTTCAACGATGAAGTGATGCAGGCAAAGCTTCCAAAGGATGTGTATAAATCTTGGAAGAAGACGCTGGAGAATGGTGAGGATCTGGATGTAGACATCGCCAATGTCGTTGCACATGCAATGAAGGAATGGGCACTTGAACACGGTGCAACACATTACACACATTGGTTCCAGCCGATGACAGGCGTAACTGCTGAGAAACATGATTCTTTCCTTAGTCCGGCATCTAAGAGCAGACCGGTATTGGAATTCTCAGGTAAGGAGTTAATCAAAGGTGAGCCAGATGCATCTTCATTCCCATCCGGTGGTATTCGTGCAACATTTGAGGCTAGAGGATATACAGCCTGGGATTGTACTTCACCGGCATTCTTGAAAGAGGATGCAGCAGGAGTGACTTTATGCATTCCAACAGCGTTCTGTTCTTATACAGGTGAGGCACTTGATAAGAAAACTCCACTGCTTCGTTCTATGGAGGCGATCAGCAAGCAGGCAGTTCGTATTATGAAGCTGTTTGGTTATGACGATGTCAAAAAAGTATCTTGTTCCGTTGGACCAGAGCAGGAGTATTTTTTGGTCGATAGAGAAAAATATCTGCAGCGTAAGGATTTGATCTTTAGCGGACGTACTTTATTTGGAGCACCGGCACCGAAGGGACAGGAGTTAGATGACCACTATTTTGGTACGATTAAAGAGCGTATTGCTTCCTTTATGAAAGATTTGAATGAAGAGTTATGGAAACTAGGCATTCTTGCGAAGACACAGCATAATGAGGTGGCTCCGGCACAGCACGAGATGGCACCGATCTTCACTACTGCCAATATTTCGACAGACCATAACCAGTTAGTTATGGAAATTATGAAAAAGGTAGCGAAGAGACATGGTATGGAGTGTCTGCTGCATGAGAAACCGTTTGCAGGAGTAAATGGTTCCGGTAAGCATAACAACTGGTCTATCGTAACGGATACCGGTATCAACTTGTTGGATCCGGGCAAGAAACCTCATGAGAATACTAAGTTCCTTTTGTTCTTAGCCGCAGTTATTAAAGCAGTAGATGAGAACGCAGAATTGCTTCGTCTGTCTGCTTCTAATCCGGGCAATGATCATCGACTTGGTGCTAATGAGGCACCACCGGCTATTATTTCTATCTTCTTGGGAGAACAGCTTGAAGATATTATTGAACAGATCGTGCGTGGAGATCTTTCTTCTTCCATTCATGGTACTAAGCTGGATACAGGTGTTCATGTACTTCCGGTACTTCGTAAGGATGCGACAGACCGTAACCGTACATCACCATTTGCCTTCACCGGTAATAAATTTGAGTTCCGTATGTTAGGTTCTTCAATGTCAATTGCAGGTGTGAATTTCATCTTGAATACAATGGTTGCAGATGTACTTAATCAGTTTGCTGACGAATTGGAAAAGGCGGATGACTTCGATGTAGCAGTCAACGAATTGATCAAGAAAACCGTTACCGAGCATCAGAGAGTTATCTTTAACGGTGATGGATACTCAGATGAGTGGGTTGCTGAAGCAGAGAAACGTGGTCTTCCAAATGTAAAGTCTTTCGTAGAGGCAATTCCATATCTTGTTACTGATAAGACAATCTCTATGTTTGAGAGACAGGGCGTCATGACTAAGACAGAGCTTGAGTCTCGTGCAGAAATCAATTATGAGACTTATTCTAAGACGATCAATATTGAGGCAAAGACAATGATTGATATGGCTGGTAAGCAGTATATTCCGGCAGTTATCAGTTATGTAACAACTTTGGCTGATTCGATCAATAGCATCACAGCGGCTTGCGATAGTGCAGATGTTTCTGTTCAGAAAAATCTTTTGACGAAATGTTCTGCATTGCTTGCAAAAGCACAGAGTGCATTGGCTAACTTGGAAAATGTAGAGTCTCTTGCAGCTGCTAAGAGTGAGGGACAGGAGCAGGCTATGTACTTCCGTGAGGTAGTATTCCCTGCAATGACAGAACTTCGTGCACCAATTGATGAGTTGGAAATGATTGTGGATGAAGAATTCTGGCCGGTACCTACATATGGCGAGTTATTGTTTGAAGTATAAGCGTGCTTTCATATTAATATTCCCAATTAATAAATGAAAAGTGGAGGAACCTGCGTAATGCAGGTTCTTCTGCTTTTAAATAGAATCTTCGGTTGCAAAACAAGACAAAACCAAGTATACTAAATAAGATATTGAAGGAAGTAGATGGAGAGTACACATATTCTCTCTCTGGATAGGAGTGTTTTTGTGAAAGATGCAGAACAGGTAAAGCAAAGATTTTCCCTCAAAGAGGCCTTTTTGAATTGGATCGGTCTGTTTTTGGTATTAGTAGCAGTCGTGATCTTGTATTTTGTGATCAGAAATATGAGTTATTTTCTTAAAATTATAGCTGGATTTATAAAGATTTTAATGCCGGTTATTTATGGTGCAGTGATCGCTTATTTAGTGAATCCGTTATGTAAGCGTTTTTATCGGTTGCTTTGTCGTACCGGGAAAGATAAAGAGCTGTCTGACCGTACTAAAAAAATATTCTATAGTTTTAGTATTGTTTTGGGACTTGTCAGCGGTATTTTGATCATCGTTATTTTGGGATGGATGGTATTTCCGGAAGTATATAAAAGTATCCTGTCTATGGTTGATAATCTGCCGGAGCAGGTTAATCATTATTATACGGAATTGACCAAATGGCTGACGGACAATCCATATCTTGCCGGGCATATACAGAAGATGCTTTTGCAGGTGACAGATTACTTTGACGCAAAGATGAACAGCGAGTTGTATCCATGGCTTCAAAAGGAATTGCTTCCAAATGTGAACACATTTGCCGGTTATTTTGCAAGTGGAGTTATGAGTTTTGTCAGCGTTTTATATAATCTGTTTATTGGTCTGATCGTCGCTATTTATCTGCTTGGGAGCAAACGGGAGTTTTTGGGACAGGCCAAGAAGATCCTGTATAGTATGTTCCGTAAAGATCAGGCAGATGTGATCTCACATTATACGCAATTGGCAAATCAGATGTTTAGTGGGTTTATTGTTGGAAAGATTGTTGATTCGACAATTATCGGGGTGATCTGTTTCCTGTTTATGTCAATCTTTCAATTTCCATATGCATTGTTAGTCAGTCTGATCGTTGGCGTGACCAATGTTATACCGGTATTTGGTCCTTATATTGGTGCAGTACCAAGTGTTCTGCTGATCTTGATCGTAAATCCGGTACAGGCGATCTATTTTGCAATCTGGATCATTGTGTTGCAGCAATTAGATGGTAACGTTATTGGACCTGCAATCCTTGGAGAATCCACTGGCCTTAGTGCGTTTTGGGTGCTGTTTGCAATCCTTTTGTTTGGTGGCTTATGGGGTATTCTCGGAATGTTAGTCGGTGTGCCGTTGTTTGCTTTGATCTATCAGATTATTTCGGATATTGTCAATGCCAGACTGGAGCGTCGTAAGATGTCAACGATCACAGATCATTATATGGATCTGAAGGAGATCGTGGCACAGGAAGATGGCATGGTTTACGTCAAGTATACAGAGGATGAGTTATCCGGCAAAGCAAAAAAGCAGGAGAGTGATTTTATGAAAAACCTGCGCCGTATATGGAATGAGAAGAGTGTTTCTGTATTAAAAAAGCAGAAGGGTGATTCTGACAAAACATCTACGGGTAAAGTTTTGGATGATAAAAAAACGGTAGATAAAACGGCAGCAAACGCATCGAAGGATGAGAATGATTCTTGACCAAATATAAGAAATATACTATAATTAAATGATTGTTGTGTTGCGAAATATGTTACAGTAGGATATTGTTGCTGTAATGATCGCATGACATATAAGGTGTCTACAGAAATGGAGAGTAACATGATTAAGAGTATGACAGGATTTGGGCGGTATGAGACTGTTACAGATGAATACCGCATTGCAGTAGAGATCAAATCGGTCAATCATCGATATTGCGATCTGAATATTAAGCTGCCTAAGAAATTTAACGAGATAGAAAATACGCTTCGTATGATGATGAAAGAAATTGCTGAGCGTGGCAAGGTAGATGTATATGTAAGTTATGAGGATTACGCAGGCAAAGGAACGCATGTTCACTATCATCCGCAGATTGCCAAAGAGTATGTGAAGGTTGCGGCACAGGTAGCTGAAGAGTTTGAACTGCATAATTCCCTGTCTGCGCAAAGACTCCTTGGATTTGCAGATGTCATTAGCTTGGAAGAAGAGAGCAATGATCTGGAGTCGGTATTTCCAATAGTGACGCAGACTTTGCAAAAGGCAGGCGAACAGTTTATTGCATCGAGAGAGCGGGAAGGTGAACAGTTATATCAGGATATCAAAGGAAAGTTGGCGTATTTGCTCACATTAGTTGCTCAGGTTGAAGAGCGCTCACCACAGATGTTACAGGAACATCGACAGAAATTACTGGAGAAGGTACAGGAGCTGTTGGGTGATCGCAAGATTGATGAAGGGATTTTGGCAACGGAGCTCATCGTCTATGCGGATAAAGTATGTGTAGATGAGGAGACGGTAAGACTACGCAGTCATATTGATGCAATGAGTGAAACACTGGATATGCAGGAGGCTATTGGTCGAAAACTTGACTTTATTGCGCAGGAAATGAATCGTGAGGCAAATACGATTCTTTCTAAAGCGAATGATAAGGAGCTTTCCGGTATTGCAATCAACTTGAAGACCGAGATCGAGAAGATCCGTGAGCAGATTCAAAATATCGAGTGATATTGTGGGACATGGATAATAAAGAAGGATTTGTATGTTAATTAACATAGGTTTTGGAAATGTAGTAAATATGGACAAAGTCATCAGCATTGTCCGTGCTGATGCAGCACCTGTAAAAAGGATGGTTCAGGTTGCCAGGGATGGAGGAATGGCAGTAGATGCCACTTGTGGCCGTAAGACTAAGTGCGTGTTAGTCATGGATAGCGGTCATATTGTATTATCGGCGTTGCAGCCGGAGACAATTGAAAATCGTGTAACAGATAATCCGAGTGCAGGAGGAAAAGAAGATGACTAAAAAAGGAATACTTACTGTGATTTCTGGTTTTTCAGGTGCAGGTAAAGGTACCATTGTTCATGAATTAGTGGATCGTTATGGATATGCGGTATCCATTTCAGCAACGACGCGGGATCCGCGTGCCGGTGAGCAGGATGGGGTTCATTATTTTTTCAAAACAAAAGAAGAGTTTGAGCAGATGATCGCTGATGGTGCGTTGATCGAATATGCTTCTTATGTAGATAATTATTATGGAACACCCAAAGATTATGTTATGCAGAAACTGGAACAGGGAATTGATGTAATATTGGAGATAGAAATGCAGGGTGCATTGAAGGTAAAAGAACGTTTTCCGGAAGTGTCTCTGATCTTTATTACACCGCCTGATGCGAAAGTGCTGCGCGAACGTTTGGAGGGACGCGGTACAGAAACGCAGGATGTGATTGAAAAGCGGCTTGCCAGAGCAGCACAGGAATGCGCATATATGGATCAATATGATTATATTGTGATCAATGATGATCTTGATGTATGTGTAGAACAGATTCATGGCCTGATTCAGGCACTTCATTGGAAATGCGTAAATCAACAGGGACAAATTGCCAAGATGAAGGGTGAATTTGCAAATAAGGCATAATTTGTTATACTGTAAACGGAAGTATTATAAATGCTTCAATGGAAATGTTTGCAATCTCAATAGTGAGATTTCAATAGATATGATATGCAAGATAGAAAGGGGATTTTTATTATGTTACATCCATCTTACACAGATTTAATGCAGTTGGTAAATAGCGAGGTTGAAAGCGGAGAGGCTCCGGTTGTAAATAGCCGTTATTCTATTGTGTTAGCAACATCAAAACGAGCTCGTCAGTTGATTGATGGCGTTCCGGCAATGAGTCATCCGTCTTGTCCAAAGCCATTGTCTGTGGCCATTGATGAGTTGAATTCATCTAAGATTCATATTTTGAGCGAAGAAGAAGCTGCTGCTGCCAATGCACGCAGAGAAGCTAAAAAGAAAGAGGCAGAGGAAATGGATGAGATGGTCTTTTCTTTGGATGAAGAAGATGATGTAGAAGCGGAAGCAGCAGATACTGCAGATGAGATGTCCGCCGAGGAAGAATAATATAAAATACGGATGAGGGAAGTGAGGTTGTCATGAGCAAGGAAATTGATAGCGAAGAGGTATATGAGGATGATACTCCGGAATTGGAGCAGGCAGATGCCCTAGAGGACTATGATGCTGTAGAGGATGAAAAACAGGCTGCAAAAAATACAGAGGAATCTGATAAAGATACAGAGGATGCACAGGATGAAGTCTCCAAAAAGAAAAAGATTCGTGGCATTATAGCTGAATTGTGTTTATATGCGGCGATCATTATAGTTTGTGGTGTGTTTGTTCCAAGATATGTTATTCAGCGAACGATTGTTGATGGTAAGTCGATGATGAATACGCTCAAAGATGGAGAAAATTTATTAGCAGAAAAGGTTTCTTATCGTTTCGGAGAACCTAAAAGATTTGATGTTATTGTATTTTATCCGTATGGCAGAGACAATGATGCTTATTATATTAAACGAGTGATCGGTTTACCCGGAGAGACGGTACAGATTAAAGGATCCACAATATATATTGATGGCAAACCATTAAAGGAGAATTACGGCAAAGATCCAATTGATTATGCAGGAATAGCAGAGAAGCCGATCAAGCTTGGTGATGATGAATACTTTGTGCTTGGTGATAATCGTGAGATCAGTCGGGACAGCCGTTATGAAGAGGTGGGTAAAGTCAAACGAAAAAATATCGAAGGACGTGCAGTTTTGCGTATATATCCATTCGATAAGTTTGGTACATTTCGATAATACAAGTTTAGATCGTTCAAACAGAAGGGATGAGAGATTATGAAAAGAAGGATTAAGGCGTTAGCTGTAATTATGGCGGCTGTTTTGATGGTTTCCGGTGCGGGCAGTACGCTATATGAGAATGGTGTGAAAGCCGATGCAAAGGATACACTGAAATGGAATAGTGCGATAACAAAAGTAAAGGTTAAGAAACGTGTCGCACTTACTGTGAATGTAGAGGCGTCCAAGGTTCAGTGGTCTGTCGCAGGCAAAAATGCTGCAACAGCAGATCTTGCTTCGGCTAATGCTTATGCATCTGTTGATCACAATGGAGTCGTGACAGGCAAAAAGATTGGTAACGCAACTATCGTGGCAGTTTATCAAGGTCAGAAGATCAAACGAAAACTTCATATTGCTGGTAAAAAGAAAATTGCATTAGATGCCGGACATCAGTCCCGTGGTGATTCTCGTAAAGAACCGGTAGGACCTGGTTCTTCTGTAAGAAAAGCACGCGTTGCAGGTGGTGCAACCGGTGTTGCAAGCAGAGTTCCGGAGTATAAATTTACATTGTCTGTAGCCAAACGTCTTCAAAAAGAATTGAAGAAACGCGGCTATGAGGTATATATGGTTCGTACCAAAAATAATGTAAATATCAGTAACAAAAAACGAGCAATGCTTGCTAATAAGAGTGGTGCAGATATTTATATTCGTATACATGGGGACAGTAGTGGTTCCAGAGGAGTAAAAGGTGCCAGCATTTTTTATCCATCGGCTAGAAACCCTTATGTATCAAGGTTGAGTCGATCTTCCAAGCGTTTATCTAAGAAATTATTAAATGCTTATTGCAAAAAGACGGGTATCAAGAAAAGAGGTTGTAGTGGAAGAGATGATCTAACGGGAACCAATTGGAGCAAAATTCCAGTTACTTTAATTGAGTGTGGATTTTTAAGTAATCCGTCTGAGGATCGAAAACTGCAGAATAAAAGTTTCCAAAAGAAAATGGCAGTCGGAATGGCAAATGGCGTTGATGCGTATTTTGGATACTAAAGATTGGGGGCAGTAATTCGATGCAAACGTTAAAAAATCTTATGGAAGACACTGTGTTGGAAAAAATTGACAGCTTATGGCCACAGACAAATTATTGTATGTGCGATCGGTGCAGATTGGATATAGCTTGTTATTCTTTGAACCATCTGCCAACGCGGTATGTGACAACCAATGCAGGAGCGGTGTTACATAAATTTGATTCCTTGACCACGCAGTCGGATGCGGAGATTACAGCATGTGTATACCGTGCGATTCAAATGGTCGGAGAATGCCCAAATCATGAGGTTTTTGAGAGTTCGAATACTGATTCTGATCAAAAAAATTAAAAAAATAAAAAAAATGCTTGCATTTTGTTGGAATATGTTGTATAGTATTTTTTGTTGGCGCGTCAATGAGATGCGCACAATGAGGTCTGTTGGTCAAGCGGCTAAGACGTCGCCCTCTCACGGCGAAAACAGGGGTTCGATTCCCCTACAGACTGCTCGCTGTGTTTACACAGTAGACAATTTAATAATTAAGATGGTCTGTTGGTCAAGCGGCTAAGACGTCGCCCTCTCACGGCGAAAACAGGGGTTCGATTCCCCTACAGACTGCTATGTTTTTTGTAAAACAGCTCAACCCGTTAAAAGAACCTGTAAGAATACAGGTTCTTTTAATTTGCTATAAACTTTTTTGAAAGGGATTTTGCGTTCTTCGGCAATTGTATTAGTTTTTCTTGAATTCTAATAACTCTAAGCCCTCATTATCTTCTAATACCATGCGGATCATCCAGTCGTTGACAAAGAGCAAGAGAGGATTTCCTTTCATATCTTTAACTGCTTTGACGTTATTCATTCGTTTTAATTTTGTTACATCGGTAGTTGGATCTCCAACCCAGCGAATAAATCCGTAAGGAAGTGATTCTAAGCGGATTTCACAGCCATATTCATTTTCTAATCGATATTTCAGTACATCAAATTGCAATACACCGACAACACCGACAATGATCTCCGACATTCCGGCGGTGTATTCCTGAAAGATCTGAATAGCACCTTCCTGTGCAATCTGTGTGATTCCTTTGACAAACTGTTTACGTTTCATCGAATTAAGCTGGATAACACGTGCAAAATGTTCAGGAGCAAAGGTCGGTATCCCTTCATACTCAAATTTGCTGCCAGGCATTGTGATCGTATCACCAATAGAAAACAGTCCTGGATCAAAGACACCGATCACATCACCGGCATAGGCTTCGCTGATAACCTGGCGATCTTGAGCCATGATCTGCTGTGGCTGTGATAAACGCAGCTTACGACCGCTCTGTACGTGATATACTTCCTTGTCTGCCTGAAACTTACCGGAGCAGATACGGAGGAAAGCAATACGGTCACGGTGTGCTTTATTCATGTTGGCCTGAATCTTAAATACAAAGGCTGAAAAATCATTGGTCAGTGGATCGATTTCGCCTTCGTTAGACATTCTAGGCAGTGGAGAAGTTGTCATTTCCAAAAAGTATTTCAAAAAGGTTTCAACTCCAAAGGTAGTCAGTGCAGATCCAAAAAATACCGGTGATAATTCACCTTTTTGAACCTGTTCCAGATCCAATGGATCACTCGCACCGTCTAACAGTTCGATCTCGTCGATCAGTTGATCGTAGAGTTCTTCGGTTGCCAGCTCTTTGAGTGCGGGATCGTTGATGTCATAATCTGTCTCTGCAGCCGATTTTGCACCACCGGTAGATACCGATTCAAAAGTGCGGACGGTTTTGGCACGGCGGTCATAAATGCCCTTAAAACGTTTTCCAGATCCAATTGGCCAGTTTACCGGACAGGTGCGGATGCCGAGTACGGACTCGATATCATCCAGCAATTCGAAGGAATCCCTCGCCTCTCGGTCCATTTTATTGATAAACGTAAAGATTGGAATATGGCGCATAACGCAAACCTTAAACAATTTGATCGTCTGAGCTTCGACACCTTTGGAAGCATCAATGACCATGACTGCGGAATCTGCAGCCATCAAGGTACGATACGTATCCTCTGAGAAGTCCTGATGTCCCGGTGTATCCAGGATGTTGATGCAAAAATCATCATACTTAAATTGCAATACCGAAGAGGTAACAGAAATACCGCGTTCTTTTTCGATTTCCATCCAGTCTGACACTGCATATTTGGAATTTGCTTTTCCTTTGACAGAGCCGGCTGTATTGATCGCACCACCGTAAAGCAGAAACTTTTCAGTCAATGTGGTTTTACCGGCATCCGGGTGGGAAATGATCGCAAATGTTCTTCTTTTTTTGATTTCGTTTGTTAATTCTTCCGACATATGATTCGTCTCCATTTCCATAATTTGTTCACGGCATTGATAAAACAATGCGTGACCATCTTTTTATTATACGGGAAAAGGGGCGGGGTTTCAACCGAGAAGTTCTAAATGAAATACAGGCGGCATACAATAGCGTAAGTCATGCGTGAAAATAATGGAGGAAAGTAGATGGCTACAGTAATGTTAGATGCCGGTCATGGGGGATATGACAGCGGAGCTGTTTATGGAGATCGATACGAAAAAAACGATACACTAAGTCTTGTGCTGGCAGTTGGAACGATATTAGAAAATAATGGTGTCGATGTGTTATACACACGTACTACAGATGTTTATCAGAGTCCAAATGAAAAAGCGGGGATTGCGAATCGCAGTGATGCGGATTACTTTATTTCCATTCATCGTAATTCCAGCCCGGATCCAAACACATATTCCGGAGTAGAAACGTTGGTCTATCGGGACAGCGGAATACCGGCAGTATTTGCGCAAAACATCAACAACGAGCTGGCAAGGATCGGATTTGCAAATCTAGGGACAGAAGAAAGACCAAATCTAGCTGTCCTTCGGGGGACTAGGATGCCGGCCGCATTAGTAGAGGTTGGATTTATTAATACCGATCAGGATAATCAGATCTTTGATCTAAAATTTCCGGAAATGGCGCAGGCGATAGCAAATGGTATTATGCAGACTGTGCAGGGAGCAGATGTGACGGCGAACGAAGCGGTCGTGTACCGTATCGAAATGGGAATGTTTCGACATAAGAAAAATGCAGAGACATTAGCTGCGAATCTACAGGAAGATGGCATATCCTGCTATATTGAACCACAGGGAAGTTATTTTATTGTCTGCCATGGTGCTTTTGCGGATAAGGAAAGAGCCAGGGAAATGGAAGAAAAGCTTTTTTTGGCTGGATATGAGACTAGAATCACCTGTGTGGGAGAACAATAATTGGTCAAAATACGAAAAAAAGGCATGAAATGCCCGAAATATGCGAAAAAACAGCGAAAAACTCTTGCTTTTTTGACGGCAGAGTGTTAGAATATGCTTTGTAATAGATGTTAATGAAGAGTGGACTGCGAAAAAGTCCACTCTTTCATTTTGAAGAAAAGAGGTTATGTTTTTGACAAGAAGGGAAGAATATGAAGCTAAGGCAGAGCAGATGCTTACTCCTTTAATGGAAGAACATGGATTTGAATTAGTGGATGTAGAGTATGTCAAGGAAGCCGGAAATTGGTATCTACGTGCTTACGTAGACAAAGAGGGTGGAATTACTCTGGACGATTGTGAACTCGTCAACCGCGCCTGGAGTGATATGATGGATGCGGATGATTTCATTGAGGATGCCTACATTTTGGAGGTTAGCTCCCCAGGGTTGGGAAGACAGCTCAAGAAGGAAAAGGACTTCAAGAGAAGCATTGGAGAAGATATTGACTTACATTTTTACAAAGGGCAGAAAATACCCGGAGGGAAAAATGGCAAGGAAGTCACTGTGAAGGATCTGACGGGAACGCTTTTAGCGTTTACGACGGATACGATAACGATACAGACGGATTTCGCACCGGAATATGTGGTGAACCGGTCCGAAGTTTCCAAAGTAAACTTAACGATTGATTTTTAGATTTGGAGGAAAGAGCAATGGCTGCAAGAAAAACAAAGAGTACAAAGGCAGATCGCACAGAGCTTATTGAAGCATTAAATGCGATCGAGAAGGAGAAACAGATCAGCAAAGATATCATTTTGGAAGCGATTGAAAACTCCTTATTGGCTGCGTGCAAAAATCAGTTTGGTAAATCAGAAAATATACGTGTCAACATCGACAGAGAGACTGGCGAAGTAAAAGTGTTTGCCGACTATGAAGTGGTAGAAGACGACATGATAGAAGACGATGCACTTCAGATTGGAATTACTGAAGCAAAACTGCGTTTTCGTGATGATGTTGGGGTTGGTGAGAAAGTCAGCACCGAGGTAACACCAAAGAATTTTGGTCGTATTGCTGCACAGAAAGCAAAACAGGTTGTAGTGCAGAAGATCCGTGAGGAAGAGCGCAAAGTGTTGTATGTACAGTATTTGGAAAAAGAACGTGAAGTGATCACAGGTATTGTCCAGCGTTACAGTGGCAAAAATGTCTGCATTAATCTTGGCAGAGTTGATGCCATCTTAATGGAGAGTGAGCAGGTTCGCGGTGAGCATTTCCGACCAACAGAACATATTAAGCTGTATGTCGTAGAAGTTAAGGATACACCAAAGGGACCACGAATTACTGTTTCACGTTCCCATCCGGAATTTGTAAAGAGACTGTTCGAGGAAGAAGTTACAGAGATACAGGACGGTATCGTTACGATTGAGAGCATTGCACGTGAGGCCGGATCTCGTACAAAGATTGCCGTAAGCACAGTTGATCCTAATGTAGATGCGGTAGGTGCTTGTGTAGGTATGAACGGAAGTCGTGTTAATGCAATCGTAAATGAGCTTCGAGGCGAGAAGATTGATATAGTAAATTGGAGCGATATGCCGGAGATATTTATTGAAAATGCACTTAGTCCGGCGATGGTTATGGATGTCAGCATTGATGAGTATGAAAAGACAGCACGAGTGATCGTACCTGAAAATCAGCTTTCACTGGCAATTGGTAAAGAGGGACAGAATGCCCGTCTTGCAGCGAAATTGACCGGATACAAGATTGATATTAAGTGCGAATAAGATTAACAAGTAATTGCAGGTGAAAACGAAACTATTCGTGAAGGGAGATGTCGGTATTTGGCAGTAACAAAAGGTGTTCGCCCTAAAAAAGTCCCAATGCGTCAATGTATGGGATGTGGCGAAAAGAAAGAGAAAAAGGACTTGATACGCATTATTCGGACTCCGGATGAAGAGATTGTATTAGATGTTACCGGTAAGAAAAATGGAAGAGGTGCCTATCTTTGTGATTCGATCTCTTGTCTTTCAAAGGCGAGAAAGAAAAAAGCAATTGACCGGGCATTGAATATGACAATTCCAGAAGACGTGTATCAACAACTTGAAAAGGAGATGATGAATCATGCAGATTGATCCGGCCCTTCGTATGTTGGGTCTGGCAGCAAAAGCCGGAAAAGTTGCCAGCGGTGAGTTTATGACAGAAAACTCCGTAAAAACGGGGATGGCTGCATTGGTTATCGTCGCGACAGATGCATCCGACAACACGAAGAAGAAGTTTCGCAACATGTGTGAGTTTTATGAAGTCCCAATGTATGAGTTTGGCATCAAAGATGTATTAGGACATTCGATCGGAAAAGAATTTCGAGCATCTTTGGCAGTTAATGATGAGGGATTAGCACAAGCAATTATGAAGAAAATGGACTAGGAGGCATGTAAGTATATGGCTAAAATGAAGATATATGAATTCGCAAGAAGTTTACAGGAAAGATATCCGGATATTAAGGGAAAAGATTTGGTGAAGCTTTTGCAGGAAAATAATTTTGATGTAAAGGCACCACAGAGCAGCATTGAAGATGCAGCGATCGCTTTTTTGCTGAAGCACTTTAATGGCAAACCGGAACCTAAGAAAGAAGAGGAGCCGGCGTATACTGTTCCTGTGAAGCGTGAATCTAATGTGAAGAAGAATCAGGAAAAGAAAAAGGCACAGGAAGAAGAGAAAAAAGTAGAAGAAACAAAGAAGGAAGAAACTACGAAGAAAGAAACTACGAAGAAAGAGGAATCAGTGACTGTTTCTGAGAAAGATAAAGTAGAGAAAAAGCCGGAAGAGTCTGTAAAGAAGACTGAGGAAACGAAACCTGTTGCTGCGGCAGAAACCAAGGAAGATAACAGTGCACAAACAAAAGAGCCTGTTAAAACAGAGGACAAAGCATTAAAAGCACGGGATCAGGAACGTAAAAACGGACAGAATAATAATCATGGAAATGATCGCAAAGATGACAGACGCGGAAATGATCGTAGAGATAATAACCGTAAAGATGGACAGAATCGTGGCGGCGATCGTAGAGATGGCAACCGTGGTGGTGATCGTAGAGATGGTCAAAATCGCGGAAACGACCGAAGAGATAATAACCGTAGAGATGGTCAGAACGGTAACCGTGGAAATGACCGTAGAGATGGTGGATTCCGCGGAAATGACCGAAGAGATAATAACCGCAGAGATGGTCAGAATGGTAATCGCGGAAATGACCGTAGAGATGGTGGTTTCCGTGGAAACGATCGTAGAGACAACAATAATCGTAGAGATGGCCAGAATAATAATCGTGGTAGCAACAATCGCAATGGTTTTGGTGGCGGACGCAGTGCACAGCCAATGGACACAATGAAGTCAGAGGTAAAGCAGTCCCGTCAGCAGCGTGCCAATAAAGATTCCAGAAGTGCAAAACAGCGCTATGGTAAGGAAAGAAATCGTGACGATTATGAAGACGATATGTTCCAGAACAAAAATGCACGCAAGAAGAAAGATCCAAACCGTAAGGGTGCATTTATCAAGCCGGAGCCGGTTGTAAAGCCTGCTGAGCCGGAAGATGGAATCAGAACGATCACACTGCCGGAGAAGATGACTGTCAAAGAGTTAGCAGACATTATTAAGATTCCACCGGCTACATTGATCAAAGCACAGTTTATGAAGGGTAATGTCGTTACGATGAATCATGAGCTGTCTTATGAAGAGGCAGAGGAGATTGCATTAGAGTATAACTGTATCGCTGAGATGGAAGAGAAGGTCGATCTTGTTGCAGAGCTTCTCAAAGAGGATGAAGAAGATGAATCCTTAATGGTGAAACGTCCTCCGGTTGTCTGTGTAATGGGTCATGTCGATCATGGTAAAACGTCTCTGTTGGATGCAATCCGCGAGACACATGTTACTTCGCGCGAGGCAGGTGGAATTACACAGCATATCGGTGCATATGTTACTGAGTTAAATGGCGAGAAGATCACATTCTTAGATACACCTGGTCATGAGGCATTTACTTCCATGCGTATGCGTGGTGCACAGTCTACCGATATTGCAATTCTCGTAGTCGCAGCAGATGATGGTGTTATGCCACAGACTGTGGAGGCAATCAGTCATGCGAAAGCAGCAGGCGTGGAGATCATTGTTGCAGTGAATAAGATTGATAAACCAAGTGCTAATGTAGAGCGTGTTAAACAGGAATTGGTAGAATATGAATTAGTTGCAGAAGACTGGGGTGGAGATACTATTTTTGTTCCTGTATCTGCACATACTAAGGAAGGTATCGATCAGCTTTTAGAAATGATCCTTCTTACTGCAGAAGTGAATGAATACAAAGCCAATCCAAATCGTAAAGCACGTGGTGTTGTTATTGAGGCACAGCTTGATAAAGGAAGAGGACCTGTTGCAACCGTATTGGTACAGAAAGGTACACTCCATGTAGGTGATAACATTGCGATCGGTGCTGCTTACGGTAAGATCCGTGCTATGATGGATGACAAGGGTCAGCGCGTAAAAGAGGCAACACCATCTACACCGGTAGAGATTCTTGGTCTGCATGCCGTACCGGATGCAGGAGAGATCTTTATGGCAACCGAGAATGATAAAGAAGCAAGAAATATTGCCGAGACTTATATTAATCAGAGCCGTGAAAAACTGTTAGATGATACGAAGTCTAAACTTACTTTGGATGGTCTGTTCTCACAGATCCAGGCAGGTAATATCAAAGAATTAAATATCATTGTTAAGGCGGATGTACAGGGTTCTGTAGAAGCAGTAAAACAGAGTTTGGTTAAGCTTAGCAACGATGAGGTTGCCGTACGTATCATTCATGGTGGTGTTGGTGCGATCAACGAGTCTGATGTATCGCTTGCAAGTGCATCGAATGCGATCATCATCGGTTTCAATGTAAGACCGGATAATACTGCAAAAGAAATTGCAGATCGTGAGAAAGTTGATCTTCGTCTGTATAAAGTTATTTACAATGCGATTGAAGATGTAGAGGCTGCCATGAAGGGTATGCTCGATCCGGAATACGAAGAGAGAGTAACCGGTCACGCAGAAGTTCGTCAGACGTTCAAGGCATCCGGTGTTGGTATCATCGCCGGTTCCTATGTACTGGATGGTAAGATTGTTCGCGACTGCAAGGTTCGTATTACCCGTGAGGGCGAGCAGATCTTCGACGGTAAACTGGCATCTTTGAAGAGATTTAAGGATGATGTAAAAGAAGTAGCTGCCGGTTATGAATGTGGTCTGGTATTTGAAGACTTTAACGGTATTCAGGTAGAAGATCAGATTGAAGCCTACATCATGGTAGAAGTTCCTCGTACTTGATCGTAACCATTCAGCAAATGCAAACTGTCTTGTAATGTGACACCGGCTGGTTTCTTCATTACAAGCAGTTGGAAGTATGGAGGTAAACATGAAAAAAAACAGTATAAAATATTCGAGAATAAATGGAGAGGTACAGCGAGAACTTAGCCGTATCATTTCCCGAGAGATCAAAGATCCACGGATTCATCCGATGACATCAGTTGTGTCTGTGGAAGTGACACCGGATCTTAAATTTGCCAAAGTGTATGTCAGCGTTTTGGGTGATGAGATGGATCGTGAAAATACACGAGAGGGACTTGCAAGTGCTTCCTCACATATTCGATCTCAATTGGCAAAATCCTTGAACCTGCGCAATACACCGGAACTTCACTTTGTCATTGACGATTCGATTGAGTATGGTGTAAATATGTCGAAGCGTATTGATGAGTTGACACATCATACATCAGAAACAGAAGAATAACATATGCGTTTCCAATACGCATAAATGGAATGGGCTGGTAGTGAGTGCAAGGGGCATTTCTACCAGCCTTACGTCTGTGGGAAGGAGTTACAAACAATGGCAGAAGAAGTCAACGGAATTATAAATGTATATAAGGAAGCCGGGTATACTTCGCATGACGTAGTTGCTAAGCTGCGTGGCATTTTACATCAAAAAAAGATCGGCCATACAGGAACATTGGATCCGGCGGCGACGGGAGTCCTTCCGGTATGCTGTGGCAAGGCGACCAAGGTGTGTGAACTGCTTACCGATAAAGAAAAAAGTTATCGGGCAGTATGTAAACTTGGAGTTATAACAGACACGCAGGATACGACAGGAACAGTTTTACAAACAAAGGATATATCCGGTGTAACACAGGATGAGTTGTCTGATACGATACAATCCTTTGTGGGCGATATCATGCAGATTCCACCAATGTATTCGGCGATCAAAGTAGGTGGCAGGAAGTTATACGAACTGGCACGCGAGGGCAAGGAAATTGAGCGTAAACCAAGACCGGTCACAATTTATGCAATTGATATCAAGGACATAGATTTGGAAAATGGAAGCTTTACGATGGATGTTACCTGCTCAAAAGGAACCTATATCCGTACATTATGCCATGATATTGGCGAAAAGCTTGGTGTAGGCGCAGCAATGGATCAGTTACTTCGAACAAAGGTGTCGATATTTGAGGTTGATCAGGCGCTTACTTTAGCACAGATCGAGGAGCGAATTCAACAAGAAGATCGCAGTTTTGTATTGCCGGTAGACCAGCTGTTTACACAGTATCCCAAAATGCAGGTGGCAGATGAAGAGGCTGCTAAAATGCTCCGCAATGGGAATCCGATCACGATTGGCAAATTGAAGTCATTCAATGAAGTAAAAAAATATCAGAATAAGAGTCGCGTACTTGTATATAATGAAAATGGCGAATTTCGTGCTATATATGAACTACGTGGTAACTATTATCGTGTTGTAAAGATGTTTTAGAAGATGTACTTATAAGATACTCAAACTTCGCACATCAATAATTACCATGTTGTCACATATTGCTTATTATGTCGATAGTTTAATTATATTTTGCAGCCACCATATTGTGGGTTCTGCCATGAAGAAACTATAGCAATTGCCTTGCCGCAATTAGTTTTCACAGTGATTTCTAGATTTTGTTGTCTCTGAGGTATGATTTACATGCCTTACGGAAACTCGAAGTCCCGGAAGCAAGGTAATCATCATTTTTGAAAGGGACTTTGCGCTCGTCGTTACTTATGTCTCGTATTTCAGAGACATTAAGTAACGTGACGTAGCGCATCGTAGCGAAAGCGTCCCGTCCAAAAATTGATGATACCTTGCTAAACCGGGACATCTCAGACACTCCTTCAGGCATGTATTCATCAGAGACTTAACAAAATAAGAAATCACGTAAAAACTCTGCGTTCAGCGGCAATTGTCTTAGTTTCTTGATGGCAGAATAATTTACATTATTGGCTGCAAAATAGCTATTATTTTATTTACATAATAAGCAATATGTGACCAGGTGGCAGCTTCGGATGTGCGAAGTTTGAATAAGATATTTGTTATGGCGTAGGGCATTATACAGCAAAAATATATACAGGCAGGAATGAGGTCGAGTATGGAGATACTTAGAGGAGTTACATTTCATCAAAAAAAGAGTGCCGTATCTCTTGGTAAATTTGATGGAATTCATTTAGGACATCAATTGTTGATGAATGAGATTATAAAGCAAGAAGATCTGGTCCCAACAGTATTTACGTTTGAAGGGATGAAGACCGAGCCGGAAAGTTTGCTCTATTCGGAAGCGGAAAAACAATATTTGTTAGAGCAGATGGGGATTGAGCGGGAAATTTTATTTCCGTTTAATGACCAGACGAAAATAATGTCACCGGAAAGTTTCATACAAAATATGTTATGGGATTCTTTGGACGCAAGGTTGATCTGTGTGGGGGAAGACTATCGGTTTGGCTGTAAACGTGCGGGTGATGTAGCAATGCTTGAGAGAGCTTGTAAAAAACATGGATGTGCACTGCGGGTATTTCCAAAGCGGAAGGATGAACAGGGTGTGATCAGCAGCACCAGAATACGCGAATTGATCCGTTTAGGGCAAATGCAAGAAGCGTCAAAACTGCTCGGTAGAAATTTTTTCTATTTGGGTACGGTAAAACATGGACAAGCGCTGGGGCGGACAATTCAGATGCCAACGATCAATATATTACCTCCACCGGAAAAGGTGCTTCCTCCATTAGGTGTGTATACTTCTGTCGTTACCGTTGATGGAAGACGTTTTGGTGCCGTTTCTAATCTTGGTAAAAAACCAACGGTTGGAGGCAAAGCGATCAGTTTGGAAAGCTTTTTATTTGATTTCGATCAAAATATTTATGGAAAAACAGTGCGTGTCGATTTATTAGAATTTCAACGTGCAGAGCAGAAATTCGATTCCATTGAGGCATTGCGTGCGCAGATGGAACACGATAAAAAGACTGCGCAGACCAATCTGAAGGGTGCCCGGTCATAACTATGGGCAGAGAGTGGGCTGGTCATAGTATTGCAGAATAAAACAGCTGCATCGGATATTGTGAAGAGTTTGTGAAAAAATTGTAATTTGTGGGATATATTGGTATACTGGATAGAGCGGACAGATTAACCTATGATTCGAAGTGATCCATTGGTTCTTATTCGCGAGAAAAGCGTAGATTATAAAACTTAGGAGGAAACGTTATGTGGTGTCCAAAATGTAAGACGGAATACCGCGATGGCATTACAGTATGTGCTGATTGTGGAACACCGTTAGTAGAAGGAAGCGCAGAAGATTTTGACCGTATTGATCTTAGTACGTTTAAGGAAGAGAAGACGGCAGCAAAATTTTTAGAATATTTAGAGTATTCTGGGATTGCAGATGCGCAGCAGGAGGAAAATGAGGATGGAACTTATTCCATCACCGTGCCTACCAAGATGGAAAAAAAGGCAGAGAAATTATACCGTGGCTTTTTATTAGCAATGGAAGAAGAGGAAGAAGAAAAGATTGCGCCGAAACAGGTGGCACAGCCAACAGAAGAATCTGCACAGAATGCAGACGAAGAATCTGTGGCAGCACAATCCGAAGAAGACAACGAAAATCGGGAATACGATTGGGATGATGAAGAGGATGAGGCCGACCAGACGCCGTACAAAGAGACGGAAGAAGAATTTGAAGAGGCAGAGCAGCTTGTGTCAGAGGAAGATATTGATGAAAATCCGGAAGATCTGCTTTATGCCAGTGAAGGCAATTACGAGACAAAAGAAGATGCTTATAAGGATACAAAATATTCAGGCATTACATTTATCGTATTTGGAATATTAGGTGCAGTGTATTTGGCATTATGCAAACTGGACATTATCCCGATTAAGTACAACACATTTGTATTTATCGTGATCTGTGCTTTATTTGCCGGATTTGTACTGTTAGGAATTGTGAATTGTGCCAAGGCATCTAAGATGAAACTGTTAATCCCGCAAGAGCAGGAAAAGACGGAGAAAATCACCCAATGGCTTTCTGAGAACATTACGGATGCATTTATCGAAAAATGGACGGATGACAGCGTTACAGAGATGGAAAATGATCTTGCGATCACTTCTCATATCCGTCAGAGTCTTCTTCATGAATTTCCAAATGAAGAAGTTGCCTTTTTGGAATATTTGGCAGATAAATACTATTCAGATACATTTTTAGACGAATAAAAGGATTGCAATTAGTGATTATTTGTTATATTATGATTATGTGATAATAGAATGACTCGATTTGTTGAGTTACGATATGTGCAGAAAAAGATTCGACAGGATGTCTTTACATCCTGTCGAATTTTTTTTAGGAATAGGAAATTGCTGTTATGTTGCGTTATACCACCAAGAATTGCTAAAGCAATTCTTGCAGAGCAAAACGTTTGTTTTGCTCTTTTGATCAATGATTCGATATATGGAATCGCATTACAGAGTAACACCATTTTTTGTTAATAGAGCACGGGCTGATTCCACAGAATCAATACCGGTCTTATTTTTGATCGGAGCAAACTCTTTGTCACGCTCTACCTCAAATGGAAGACAGGTGTCCATCATCTGGATCATATCCAAGATCAACGTCTCGAATTTGTAGCCGTTTGGTTCTTCCGGTTTGATCAATGTTCCGGTATCATCAATATATGGAATCTTTTTCTCGACAATATGGAGCGGAAGCGTATTTTCGCAAATATCTTCCAATTCAGACTCCTTGAACAAATAATTGAGGATGACACCAAAGTTATATGCAGGCTCGCCGTTTTCATCGACAGCATCACGAAGTTCCGGTGTCAATTCATAATATTCAACGATAGATGGATGATTGTCTTTTAAGCACATAACGCCAACTTTTTCATCCGGATGATTTTTGCAGACTACCTTAGCACCAACGCTGCGGTTTTCTGTGATCGTTGCACCGATAAAGCATGGGTCAGCAATGCGCTGTAATACGTTATCCACTGCAAATACATTGAGCCATTCAATACCATTTTCATGGATCAGATCTAATAATCCGGCATTTTTGAGGGAAGAGAACCAGCCGCCGTTGCCGTTTGGAGAGGTGGCTAATTTGTAAGGCTCTTCCAAAAAGATCTTTCCATCATACGTAGCAGCAGGTGCCATATCCTGCTTAAAGAAATGAATATAATCTTCTTTGTAACCAAAGAAGTTCTGTTCATTAAAAAATGTCGTTGTCGCTGTATGGTTTTTATCGCTGGTCATTACAAATAAATGGATAAACTCACCACTTTCCCGAACAACATCCATCAGATTGCAGATAAGACGTTCAAAGATATACATTGGCTTGGTGACGCCAATATCATACATTCCCTTTGGATTATCAGAGCCGAGACGTGTACCCATGCCGCCAGCCAATAAAACAGCACCGACTTTGCCGGAGCGGATCGCTGACAGGCCGGTTTCACGGTATTTGTCCTCGTTTGCATGGATTTCCTGTAGTCTAAGTGCACGGATCGGTGTGATCGTACCGGTAGAAGATTCTTCTTCGTTGCTGCCAATCTTATTCAGTACTGAAAAATCGGTTTCTTCAATTTGCTGTAATAAAGCTTCTTTTTGTGTCTCAGATAATGTGTCAAAATATTTCAGAAGATGTTCCTGACCGTACTGCTGTAATTTTTGCTTTGCACATTCTAATGTCATGAATGAATACCTAACCTTTCTTTCTTCGTAGTGATGCCCATATATGAGCAAAAGTATTTGACTTAATTACTCAAACTTCCCATAACTCAACATTTCACCCAACCACATATTACTTATTATGTCAATGACTATATAGCATTTTGCAGCCGTCAAAGAGCAAGTTCTGCCATCAGAGAACTATAGTAATTGCCTTGCCGCATTTTGTTTTAACAGTGATTTCTAAATTTTGTTGTCTCTGATGGACGATTTACATGCCTTACAGAGAACTCGATGTTCCGGAAGCAAGGTATTCATCATTTTTGAAAGGGACTTTGCGCTCGTCGTTACTTA